>Ga0078972_1000059_pt1 | contig 407981 bp, 331 predicted proteins | sample YelNatPaOPGAMG01_FD_67568 | JGI IMG/M metagenome (GOLD analysis project Ga0078972, IMG submission 67568) | Hot spring thermophilic microbial communities from Obsidian Pool, Yellowstone National Park, USA - OP-RAMG-01 (SPADES assembly) (version 2) | ecosystem: Environmental > Aquatic > Thermal... | reverse complement strand
AGGATGGGCCCAGTGCAGGGATAACGATAACGACAGCGATAGCGTCTTTAGTTACAGGGAGGAAAGTGAGAGCAGATGTAGCGATGACAGGGGAGGTAACGCTGACAGGAAGGGTTCTGCCTGTGGGAGGGATAAAGGAGAAGGTTTTGGCAGCCAGGAGGGCAGGGATAAAGGTGGTAGTGTTGCCGGAGAGGAACAGGAAGGATGTGGAAGAAGAGGTGCCGGAGCAGGTTAGGGAAAGTTTGGACATAAGGTTTGTGAACACGATGGAAGAAGTGCTGGATATAGCCCTGGAGCCAAACGGAACCAAGCCTGCTGAAGCAGTAAGCTAATCCAATCTCCTCAAAGGCAAACCGGTCCGCGTATTCTTGGATTTGGGCGTTATCTCCTCCTTGTGGAGGAGTTTGAATAGACGCCGGAGAACAAGTGTCTAGGGAATGCTCGGTCAGCAGTGGTGTTGGCCGAAAGCAGGTGGTTTTGCATGAAGCTCCAAGCTTAAGGAGGGAAGGCAATGAAAAAGCGCTCGGGTTTCACCCTGATTGAGCTGCTGGTGGTCATCGCTATTATTGCGATTTTGGCTGCAATCCTCTTCCCTGTGTTTGCGCAAGCACGGGAGAAGGCCAGGATGCAGCAGTGCTTGAGCAACATGAAGCAGATTGGTACCGGGATATACAACTATCTTCAGGACTGGGATGAGTGCTATCCTATGAACCGGTACCCCGACAAGTATGCAAGCAACGTCAACTCCCCGTCCGGTTTGGACGGAAGCCACACTTGGTGGAAGCAGTCGGTTGAGCCTTACATCAAGAGCATTCAGGTGTTCAAATGCCCATCGAATCCGATGGGAGACACTTTGGATCTGACCGGCAGGTATCCCGTTTCCTACGCATACAACGGTGGCGCGTTCTGGGAGTATCCCTACGGCGTGTACGGCCCCACCTCGCTTTCGGATATCAAGGAGCCTGCTGAGACCATCTTTATCCTAGAGACCCTCAACCGTGATTGCCCCGACATGGGTCCTTGGTGCCTCGGCCCAGGTGTAAACCAGTGGCTTTGGAGGCACATGAAGGGATGCAACTGGATATTTGCAGACTGCCACGCTAAGTGGATGAAGCTCCAGCAGACGATGACCCCCAAGGAGATGTGGAAGAACCGCATGTCCATAACTACCGGCGACCAGCGATGGTACGACAACATGGTAAAGCAGCTGCCGAAGGAGTTCTGGTAATCTACCGGTTGGAGTGCGGGTTCGAAAGTTAAAGCAGTAGTTTTCGAACAAGCCTGATCGAACATTGGGAGCTTTCAAATTTGCGGCCGGATTTGCAGTTCGGCTGTTAACATGTGGGTTTTTGCGCCAATTCGCAACCTAGCATGCAATACGGAGGATGTTTCTGCTTTCGGCCTTGGTTGCTTGAGTTGACTTGGTGTTCACCCTCGAGGGTTGCAGTGCGGAGGTTTAAGGACGCCTTGGGGGTGGTTTGCCCGATTATATCAGTATGGTTTCCTTCTACAGTGCAGCCAAGAGGCTTCGGCATACCCACCGCATAGCAGTGATAGCCGAGGTTGCTGCTAAGCACGGCTTCGGTTATATACTGGACCGGCTTGGAATAGTAAGCCGGGTTCGAAGAAGGCGCAGACCCGTCTCAGCGCGCCCCGCTGCTCAGCACCTTGTTGAGGCACTCCAGGAATTGGGCCCAACGTTCATTAAGCTCGGTCAGGCGGCTAGTACGCGTGCAGACCTAATACCGGCGGAGTTTATTGAGCATTTGCGGCGCCTCCAGGATGAGGTCCCTCCGGTTTCATACGAGCAGATAGCTCAGGTTATTGCCGAAGAGTTCAAAGCCAAGCCCGAGGATATTTTCCTTACCTTTGACAAAACCCCAATAGCGGCGGCCTCGATTGGGCAGGTGCACTACGCCGTAACCAGAGACGGCAGGGAGGTGGTAGTCAAAGTTCAGCGCCCGGGGATTGAGCGGGTTATACATTCGGATTTGGAAATCCTCGCCGATTTGGCCGTGCTGTTGGAGGAGCGGATTCCAGATTCGCGCCGCTACCATCCCAGAGCACTGGTGCGCGAGTTCGCCGAAACCCTAACCGACGAGCTGATATTCAGCTTGGAAGGGCACAACTGCGAGTTGATGCGCGCCAAGCTGGCTCGGGATGGTATTATTGTGCCGCGTGTGATTTGGGAACTTACAACGCGTAGGGTGCTGACGCTCGAGAGGATTCGCGGGTACAAGCCCACAGATCGTCAGAACATCGAAAGGTTCGATCTACGTGCGCTGGCAACAAAACTTGCCCGAAGCATTGTTAAGCAAGTGCTTGTGGATGGTTTGTTTCACGCGGATCCGCATCCCGGCAACCTCTTGGTGAGCGAAACCGGAGAGTTGGTGCTTTTGGACTTCGGGATTGTTGGTCGTCTGGACGCGCGCACGAGGGAGAACCTGGCCGAACTTTTCGTTGCGGTGTTTCTGCAGGACGCAGATAGGGTTGTATCAGTACTATCGGATTTGGGCGCAACCGAGGACGAGGTAGACCGTGAAGAGCTTCGGAGGGACATCAGCCGGCTGATTTCCAAGTACTACTTCCTGCCGAGAAGCCAAATGCGGATCGGCGATATCCTGAATAGGATACTGTCTTTGGTGTACCGCCACCGCGTGATTATGCCCCCGGAGTTCGCTATGATAGCCAAGGCGTTTTTCACGGCAGAAGGTTCTTGTTTGCTTTTAGTCCCGGATTTCGATTTCAATGAAGCGGTTAGACCTTTGGCGAAGGAGATTCTCAAGCGGATGTCACCAGCAAAACAGGCGGCGTCAAACTTGGCGTCTGCTGTTAGGGAGTTTCACCGCATTGCGCCAGGGGTCCCGCGCCATATAGAGGGGCTTGTTCGCAAGGCTGAAAGGGGACAGCTTCGCATTCAGGTGGAGTACGATCAGGGAGACAGAACGGTTCGGACGCTGTTTTCTGCCGCTAACCGGCTTGCCGTTAGCATTCTTACAGCGGGGTTTCTGTTTGCGTCGGTTCAGGTTACGTCGATGCGAATACCCCCGTACATCAAGGGATATTCTGCCTGGGGGATTATGGGGCTTATCGTCGGGGGCGTACTTACCATCTGGCTGCTTTTCCACATCCGCAGGAACCGCTTGCCGTAGGAAATTGATTGGTTTTCAATTAGTTATGACGTAAAAATTTTAAAGAACATTCGCGGAAAATGCTTGGGATACGTGACATCGCGGGGCGTTTTGTTGTATAATGCAAGTGGTCGAGGAAAGCGATCGTCATGCAATAGTTCGAAGCTGAAGGTTGTTGCAGTTCAAGCAGAGTAGCGGGCCTCACCGGAACAGTATCTTGGGATTCAGATTGACCTTAAAGTCTAAACGTGTTATGATGAGAATGTGAGGTATATCACAAAATGGTTGATGCCAAAGGGTGAAGCCCTGGTAACTCGTTCTTGCTGCACTTGAGTGCAGTTGCTGGTTTGACCAGCGGGTTTCCCCGGAGGCATTTTTTGCTTAATTTTGGGAGATGTCTATGAAGGAGATCCGAATTCACGGACGCGGTGGTCAGGGCAACGTAGCGGCAGCCGAAATGATGGCTTTGGCGGCTTTTAAGGACGGCAAGAACACCCAAGCGTTCCCGTTCTTTGGGTCTGAGAGGATGGGAGCGCCTGTGGTAGCCTTTGTGCGTATAAGCGATGGCAAGATACGCACGCGCTGCCAGATCTACAACCCTGACTACGTTGTGGTACAAGATCCTACAATCATCGGCGCGGTTGATGTTATTGCTGGCCTGAAGCCCGGGGGATTGGTCCTTGTGAACACAGAGCGCCCGGCTGAGGCCCTTGGTTTTCCCAGCCATATTAAGGTGAAGACGGTTCCAGCTTCGCGCATAGCCAACGAGATTCTCGGCCGTCCCATTCCGAACACGGCCCTGCTTGGGGCGTTTGCAGCGGCAACCGGAGAACTCAGCCTGAATGCCGTTTTGGAAGCCGTTCGCGAACGCTTCAGCGGAGAGTTGGCCGAGAAGAATGCAAAGGTTGTGCAGGAAGCCTACGACTACGTTCGAGGAGCGGACAAATGAAATTGACTGTTGGAGCTGTCGGTCGCCCCGGAACAACGGCTCCCAATAAAACCGGCGACTGGCGTGTTTTACATCCGGAGTTTCTGCATGAAAAGTGCGCAGGATGCAGCCTGTGCGCTATGGCCTGCCCCGAGGGATGCGTCACCGGGGACCCGAAGGCCAAGAGGTTTGACTATGACGCATATTACTGCAAAGGATGCGGATTGTGCGTCGCGGTTTGCCCCGTCGGCGACATCCGTATGGTAGCGGAGACACGCTGATGCGAAAGGTACTGGAAGGTTCTATTGCTGTTGCAGAAGCCGTTAAGGCGTGCAGACCCCACGTTATCTCTGCATACCCGATCACGCCCCAGACTCACATAGTTGAGGGCTTGGCAAAGATGGTTGCCGACGGCGAGCTCAAAGCCGAATTCGTAAACGTGGAGAGCGAGTTCGCCGCGGCCTCTGTGGTGCTTGGTGCCAGCGCTGCCGGAGCACGTGTGTACTCGGCAACAACTTCGCAGGGTTTGTTGCTGATGAACGAAGTGCTTTACAACATCGCCGGCATGCGCCTTCCGGTTGTTATTTGCGGGGTTAATAGGGCTGTTTCTGCTCCTCTTAACATTTGGAACGACCAGCAGGATACCATCTCTGTTCGCGATGCTGGGTGGATACAGCTCTACGCGGAGAACAACCAGGATGTGATGGACCTGCATATACAGGCATACCGAATAGCGGAGGACCATCGGGTGCTCCTGCCCGTGCTGGTTTGCATGGATGGGTTCGTTTTGACGCACACATTCGAGCCGGTTGAGATTCCGGACCAAGAGAAGGTTGATAAGTTCCTCCCGCCTTACAAGCCGCTTTACAAGCTGACTCCCCAAGAACCGCTTACCTTTGGTATGTATGCGGGTCCGGATTGCTACATGGAGTTCCGGTACATGTTGCAGGAGGCCATGGAGCGCGCGGCCGGAGTTATCGAAGAGGTTGCCGAAGAGTTCGCTCAGATATTCGGCCGGTACTCCGGTGGTTTAATCGAGGAGTACTACACCGAGGATGCAGAAACGGTGATTATTTCCCTTGGTTCAGTTGTAGAGACTATCAAAGAGGTTGTTGACAAACAAAGAGCTGCTGGGAAGAAGGTTGGATGTTTGAAGATAAGAGCTTACCGACCTTTCCCCGCGGATCGGATAAGGCAAGCACTGCGCAATGCTAAGCGCATAGCCGTTGTGGAGAAGTGTATTTCTATTGGTGCTCTGCCGCCGGTTGCCACAGACGTTCGGGCGGCCTTCCAATCCGTAAGCGGCGGCCCCGAAATCAGCGCGTTTGTGGCGGGTTTGGGCGGAAGAGATATCCCAAGCGAGTCTATAGAAAAGATCATTGAACAGGTCGAAAGCGGGCAGAAAGACCTAACGTTTGTGGACCTGCGGAAAGAGCTTTTGGAAGAGGAGGTGACCGCATGAGCAGTGGAAACGGATGGAGTCCGATAACTCCCGGACATGCTGCATGCGTTGGATGCGGAGAGATGCTGGCAGTTAGGCTTGCGCTGGAAGCAGCCGGACCGAATGTGATAGTTACGTGCGCCACTGGCTGTATCGAGGTCACCACCACGCGGTACCCGCAGTCGGCCTGGAATATACCTTGGATTCACTCGTTGTTTGAGAACGCAGCGTCGGTGGCTTCTGGGATATACCACGCTCTGAAGGCCATGGGGCGCGAGGATGAAGCCAAGGTCATCGCCATGGGCGGCGATGGCGCAACGGCGGATATTGGAATAGGATGCCTCTCCGGAATGCTTGAGCGCGGAGACGACGTGCTTTACCTGTGCTTCGACAACGAGGCGTACATGAACACTGGTGTGCAGCGAAGCGGCCTTACACCTTTCGACGCCCACACGACCACGAGCCCCAGCGGTAAGGAGTCTATGGGCAATCCCACGCGCAAGAAAGACATGCCATGGATAGCAGCCGCCCACGGAGCGCCCTACGTGGCGACGGCCAGCCCCGCCTTTGCCGCTGACGTCAGGCGGAAGATTCAGAAGGCGCTGTCTATCAAGGGTCCCAAGTACATTCAGTTCCATTCGCCGTGCCCATTGGGATGGGGTTTCCCTCCGGAACGGGCTATAGAGATCGCCAAGCTGGCGGTTGAAACAGCATGCTACCCACTCTTCGAAATAGTGAACGGAGAGCTGACCGGAGTGCGCAAGCTGAGGAACAGGCGCCCAGTGGAGGATTACCTCAGGCCGCAGGCGCGCTTCCGCCATCTGTTCCGCCCGGGCGGCGAGGAGGAGATTGCGCGCATCCAGGCCATTGCGGACGAGAACGCCAGAAGGTACGGAATTGATATGGAGCCGCCGGCGAAGCAGTCGGAAGGCTGAAATCCTTGCTGAGTTGGTTTGGGCAAACTTCTGGGCTGTGGTAAGCACCCACAGCCCAGAAATTTTTATTCGGAGGATAGTTTGGACAGGCGCTAGCGGGAGCGGAGGATGTATTGGATGTTGAAGGAATGCCAGTTAGGCTGTTCAGAAGCATTGGGGATGAGCCAGGAGTAGGTGAGGTTAATTCCGCTGCGCAAGGACCATGAGATTCCTAATCCTAAAGCGTTTTCTTTGCCGCTTATCCAATCTCCCTGCAAAGTGATATTTTTCCATGTGTAGTCGATTCCAAACAGGCCTCTTTTTGCGCCGTCGATAGCGATAGCGCCCATGTGAAATCTAAGTGGGTTGTCCAAACCAAATCCGGCTACGAGGTACGGCTGAGTAGCACTGCCAGCGCAGACGTTTTGTACCCCAACTGCTACCGCCGGGCGCCTGTGCGTGTGATTCCAAAGCCTGAACTTGACATTTAGCAAAGGTGAACTCCCGGATTCGTTGATGCAGTTGTCGATTCCAAATTCAATTCCTGGGGCAATCCCGAACTGCAGGAGCGTATACCTGGCTTGTGCGGCACCAAACGGGCGCTTTTCTGCGTCTGTTTGGAATTCGAGGCTGACGACGCCGGGTTCGTATACGTCTGCGGTTGGTATTAGGTTCAGGCCGTTGGGCGCGGCCAATGCGGGATGGATCACAAGCAGTGAAATAAGTGTTATCAGCGATCGCATCACCAATCTCCTATTTTGGAATATCCCCAATGGGGCATATCGACACAAAAGATTGGCGTTTAAGACCCGAGTAATCAGTTTGCGTTCAAAGGTGTCTTTCCCGAGCTCGGAGCGGTTTAGTGGCTGGCCTATTTTAAACGATAATGATATTCATTGTCAAATAGTATAATGGTAGAAACAGGATGTGTGACCCTAAGGTGGGGATTTATGCTTCACCAGGGTAGAAGGAGAATATAGGAGTGAGGATTTAAGCTTGTATATCCTCACTCCCACTTAGATGAAGAGCCGAATATTCTCCTCCACCGCTGTGAAAACCGAGCGGGCATTTCATCAGGCACGGGATTTCATGCTCCAAAGGGTGGTTCTCCTTGTATCGAGGCTATCAGTTCCGAGGCTTTTGTTACGGCTTCTGCATCTCCTTCTATGAACAGCCACACAGCTCCCTCGGCGCCGCAGATGCCTCCGGAGGCTATCACGCTGGCTTCTACATCCGGAACCAGAGTTTGAACGGCTTCGATTTCGGTTACGATGGTGCCGGTTACAGGGAACAACCCGGGAATGCCGTCACCGACTACCTGCCCTCCTTGGCCGAGGCGGCGGGCCAATTCCGTGATGCTTTCGCTGATGCACTTTTCGAAGCCGACCGGTATTATGTAGTGAATCCCTCTTGAAATTACGGTGCCGTAGGTGGCTCCCACAGTGCCTCCGGTCGGATGACCTACCAGGATGCCGGCCACCCGTTCTGCGTAGTTCAGCGCGTTTGCACCCTTGATTAGCACATCGCCGCGCTGCATTTCCGCCACGGCCTGGGGAACCGTGACTCCCTCCCATATCTGCCCCTGTCTGAAGACCACATCCGGCAGTTTCTCGGATGCCATGCGCGGCGGGGTTTGCGGTTTTGCGGGTAGCGTAACTCCGGTGGTGTACGCGGTTTTGTCTATCTTCTTTGAAAGCAGTTCTTCCACTATGTATGCGTTGGTTGAACCCTTTGCCACCGCTAAAATCCCGCGCTTCATGGCGTTTTGAACCTCAGGTAGGGCTGCAACGCCTTTGGCGATAAGGCGCTTGGATTCCGAAACCGTAAGCGCGAAACAAGCTTTGTGTTTCAAAGTAAGAACACCTCCGTTGATTTGTTCGCGTTTCTCGTTAGAGCTGGGGTATACCGCGGGACGCTAGTTCGGCCTTCAATGCCGCGCGGATTTCGGCTTCTGCTGCAACACGGTTAGCCGGTGGAACCGGTGCGTCCAGGCGGTAGGTGGTCTTTGTTGCGTCTGCGAATATCGGTCCGTAAAGCTTTATGTCAGGCGGAAGGTTGGGGTCTTTGGCGACTGCGCGGGCTACCGAGCTTGCAATTCCCTCAATGCGCGCCGGATCTGTATCTGCCGGAACGCTGAATTCGATCGGTATTCTGTAGGGACCTCGCGAGTAGTTGGTAATCAGCGCGATGTCTCCATTGGCGATGGTGGTCAGCCGGCCAGACTCGTCACGGATTCGCGTAACGCGCATCCCAATCTCTTCTACCACTCCTGTGGCAGAGCCGATGGTGACATAATCTCCCACAGAGATTTGGTCTTCCAGCAGGATGAAGAAGCCGTTGATTACATCCCGGACCAGCCTTTGCGCACCGAAGCCAACTGCCAAGCCCGCGACGCCCGCCGTTGCCAGCACTGACGTCGGGTCGAAGCCCAATATCTGCATGAAGCGCACTCCTGCTATGAATATCAGGATGTAGTAAGCTGTGCTTGAGGCCAGCGCCTCAAGCGTGCGGAGGCGCGCGGATTTTCCGGGTCCGGCCTTTTCGGCTTTAGCCCGCAGAGATGCAAACACCCTTCTAGTTGCCACTCTGAAAAGCGTTTTCAGCAGCAGGAATACCACAAGGAGGACAAAAATGTCCCAAACGCGGCTCCAAACTGCCAATCCAACCTTCGTCCAGTAGCTGGCTGTAAGCGGCGAAGCGTTCATAAGCTTCCTCCGGGTTTGCAAACGACTGATAGCGCTACATTGCGTGCAGAAATTCTCGGAGAAGAGGATACACCTGCTTGTAGAGGTGGTATCTCTCGTCGTACCGAGGTGTCACTTCTGGGTTGGGCTCAAATCTCTCTTTTACGTGAATCAGGGCTTCAGAAGCTTCGTGGACAGAAGAGTAAACCCCGGCGGCGGCACCGGCCAGCATGGCGGCGCCCAAACACGCGGCCTCGGAAACATCCAAAGAGTACACCGGCTTTTTGAAAATGTCGGCCTTGATTTGAAGCCAAATGCGCGATTTTGCTCCACCGCCTATAGCGCGCAGTTCGGAGATGTGTACGCCGGCTTCTTCAAGTGCCTCCAGGTTCAGCCTCATTTCGTAGGTAACACCGTCTATCAGGGCTTTTATAATCTCTCCTTTGGTGGTGGAAAGCGATAGACCTAGAATCACGCCTTTGGAGTGCGGGTCGAACCATGGAGTACCGGTTACCGTGAAGTGGGGCAGAACCAAAACGGGTGAAGGCTGAGTGCCTGCTTTGGCAAGCAAAATGTCGTAGACATCCAGGCCCGAAACCTGGGCTTCCTCAGATTCTTTGTCTGCGAAATTGTCTCTGAACCAACGGAGGAGAGAGCCTCCAGTGAAGCTGAAAGCGATGGTGACGTAAAGGCCGGGAGCCACATGGTGGTAACAGCAGTAGTTGTTGTTAAGCATGCCGTCCGTAAGCACCGGATGGTCGAAGGCGGGGGTAATGCACTCCACAGTTCCGGTTGCATCCATTGCGATTCCAGGGCGGGTGATGCCGGCACCGAGGGCACCGCAGGGTTGATCGTGTCCGCCGGTTACCAGCTTTACGCCGCGCGGCAGTCCCAGCTCATCGGCTATGTGGGGATATATTTCTCCGACGGCGGTTCCTGAAGGGTAAGCATCCGGCAGGAGGTCTGGATCAATCTCTGCATGCTCCAGGATTTCGATTGACCACCTGGCGGCTTTCAGATCGAAGGCCATTGTGCGGCCGGCCATGGAGTAGTCGATGGCGGGCACGCCACCGAGCCTGTACAGAGTTTGGTCGCCGTAGCATAGGAACTTCCAGGCTTTAGAGTAAACATCCGGTTGGTTTTCTTTAATCCACTGCATTTTCACGAGGCTGTACATTGTGTGCAGTGGCATGCCGGTTATCTGGAACACTCGCTCTTTTCCCCATGTTTGCTCCCACCAATCGCGCTGAGGTGCGGTCCGCGGATCGAACGAAACGATGCTGTTTGCCAGGACGTTTCCATCGCGGTCTATTGGCGTCATAGCTTCTCCCTGAGATGAGACCGCAAGCGCTTTTACGGGGTCTCCAGAACCGGCCCGCGCAACTGCTTCGGAGATGCTTTCTTTTGTTGCCTGCCAGACTTGGTTGGGATCAAGCTCCACCCAGTCGGGTTTAGGGTGCAGAAGCGGGTACTCGCGGTACGCCGCGCCGAGGATGACTCCGTCTTCGCGGAAAACGATGGCTTTACAGCCAGTGGTACCAACGTCAACGCCCAAAAGGCTCATGAACAACCTCCTGAAAAAGTTTTCAAAAGATGAGTAGTTTCAACAGAAAACGCATTCAACTCAGCATTCATTGCTTTGCGGCTACAGCGGCAAGGGTGTAAGAGCCGTCGCTGCGGACAGTGAGGTTGTAAACCCTGCCGCGGTTATGTATTCCTTTCACCTCCAGGCCGGTCCATCCCGGCGGGAGAATAGGAGAAGCATGCAGGCCTTTCTCGTCAAACCTCAGGCCGGCAAAGCCGTACAGCACGGCGGCAACGGTTCCCGCGCAGCCGGTTAGGAAGCAGTAGTTATCGGTGGTGCGCTTCTCTGAGAAGTAGAAGAAGTAAGGGCGGACGAAGTCTTTGTAGCTGTCTCGGAAAAAGCGCAGGGCTTGCTCGCGGCGGTTTAGTCGACACGCCGCCACTGCATGTATGGATGCCGTCATCGCCGGTCCTATGGGACTGCTGATGCTGACGTAGTAGTCAAGTGTATTGGCCATAACCTGGCGGCTCATGGGTTCCTCAAGCGGGAAGATGAGAAGCTGGGCATCAGCCTGCTTAATCTTTCTGCGGCCCGGATTAAAGCCATCGTGCTCCAAATATCTTTGGTGCTTTGCATCGAACGGCAGGTACATCTTATCGGCAACCACCTGCCATTCTTTTCGATACGGCCTGCCGAGTACCTTGCTGGCTTTCACTGCCAGGCGCAGGTTTGCACGAGCGATGGCGTTGGTGTAAACGTCATTGTTTACAATGCCGGCGGTTTCGTCCGGGCACATAACGCCGTGGATCTCGTACCTATCCGCTTTTTTGTTGTAGATTACGCGCGAAACCCAGTAATCTGCTGTTTCACGCAGGATTGGGTAGGCTTTTTCTGCCAAGTACTGCTTGTTTCCGGTTGCCAAGTAGTACTGCCATTGAGCGAAGGCGACTCCGGCGGTTGTGTGTCGGTGTTTGGTGAACGGCTGGGGGGCAACTTCCAGGCCGGAGGCGGCGCTTTCGGTGGCGTAGTCGGCTCCTTTGTAGCCGCTGCGGCGGGCGTTTTCCCTTGCGCCGGGGAGCGTGCCGTACCTATATTCCACTATGCTCGCCGCAAGGTCTGGGTGGAGCAGGTTGAGAACCGGGAATATCCACATATCCGCGTCCCAAAAGATGTGGCCTCCCCAGGCTTGGCTGGACAGACCCATGGGCGGGATGCTGTCTCCTCCATTGGGAGTGTGGGGTCCCGGCGGCGCAGCGCTTTGAAGTATGTAGAAGAGTGCGGCTCGAACCGCTTGCTGGTCGCGTGGGCTTCCGTGGATGACGATATCCGACTGCCAAAGCTTCTGCATGGCGGCTTTGTGAGCGTTCAGCGCCGCCGTGAAGCCTCGGCCGGCAGTGGATTTTAGGAGATCCGGGAGCTTGTCTGGAGACGGCTGGATTTCGCCTTTGGCGTTTTCCATGGCGGCCAAAATCCAGCGGGTGATAGTAACAGGTTGGTTTCTTTTGACCATCAGTCGGCCGTACTCTGCCGCTTCTCCAGTTTGCAGGCGGCGCGGAGCGGGCATGGGGGTGGGGGATGCACCGCGAATTTGCGTTAAGGCGGCAACGGCTAAAAGCCTGCCCTTTTCAGGCCGTCCAACGGCGATGAGGCAACCATCGCTGGCCGAGGCTTTCACAAATTCGTATCCGGCTGTTGGACTACCCCCCAAGGGGAGGAAGTACTGCATCTCTCCGTTGTATCCTGGCGTGATGCGCCACTGGATTGCGGCCAAATTGCGGTTTCCAGCGCGGCTCACAAAGCAAGAGATGTCGAAGGTTAGCGTTCGTCGGCGCTCCCGCCATTTGTAATGCGTTTGTATGACGCCGTCTTTCATATCGAGGGTTTGGCGGTACTCAGAAAGTTCAGGGAGGGTGCCTTCGGGAGGGGCGGAGCTGGGTGCAAATCCCGGGATTTGCTGTGTTTCGAAGGGGCGGGACGGATCCGCCGGAAACCAAGCTCGGCCGTTGGAGAACGCGGCATAGCTCCACCGCGGCGCTTGGACAAGATGTTCGTTACCGTAGGCACCGGCCAGCAGGCACATTTGCGGTTCGCCGTGGTGACAGCCGAAGCCCTCGGCACCTATCCGCATGCCCATGAAGCCGTTTCCAAGGTAGGCACCGTGGTGGTGCGGGTAATCCAGCGCTGTGAGGCGCCATGGATGGTAAGGCGGAGCCGGCGGCTTGGATGCAACGCGTGGGGCGCGGCATCCACCGCCCGCAAGCGCGGTTGTGTAAAGCAACACAAGAACTGCAACAAGTCGGGTTTGTTGAGTACGTGCTGGAGCACGCATGCTTGCTTTTGGAAATTCACTCATGGCTTTGGTTATGCTCTGCGAGAATCTTGCGGGCAACGAAGTAGATGCGGTCGCTGGCTTTGGTGGCGGGGCGCGTTGTAAAGGCATCCAGGCATTCGAGGCACTCCAGGCCGGCCTGCTGGAGGTAATTTTGAATTTCCAGCACCGTGTAGCACCGCTGGCGGTGTACCTCGAAAAATTCGCGCTTGCGGCCGTTTTCGTTGACTATAAACCGCATGTGGACCTCGCATATGCGGGTGGATGGGTTGTAGTCAGCCTGCCACACGTACTGAACTTTTCGCCAGCGGCCGAGGCTGGTTTGGGTGAAGAGGTTGTTTGTGTACGCGGCTTCGCCGTTTACGTCGAAGATGAACAAGCCTTCTGGGTTTAGGTGCTCGGACACGCGGCAAAACGCGGCTTGCAGTTCCGAAGGCTCTGTTATGTAGTTCAGGCTGTCAAATAGGCAGATGACGAGGTCGAAGCGCTGGTTAAGAGAAAGCTCCTGCATGCGCTGGCAGTAAAAGGGGATTTCGCCGTTGGTTTTTGACTGCGCCTCGCGGATCATTGCAGGAGAGCCGTCTACCCCGACGACTGCGTAGCCTTTCTGAGCGAGGATTCGGCTGACGCGCCCCGTACCGCAGGCCAGGTCTAAAACGCTTTTGGGGCTGAGTCCGTGGAGCTGAGCCAGCTTCTCCACGTAGCGGACCCAGTTTTGGTATGGAACCTCAGCCATGAGGTCGTCATACCATGGGGCGACCTCGGTGAACTGCTCCGCGCACATGATGCCGACACGATTATATATGCGCTGGTAAAGCCGGTCAACAATAAAAGGCGCTACGGATCTCTGTTTACTTCGGGTTCGGTACCGAACTTGCGAAGCCTTAAGCCGTTTTCGCTTCTTTCGCAACTTACGCGCAAACCCAGGCTGACCCGGAAGGTGAAAATCTCTTTTCCCGTTTGCTTCAGCTCTTCGAATTTCAGGCTGGAATGTCCCTTCATAAGGCCGGAGAAATCCCCTCCGAACTCCAGCAGATGGGCGGATACCTGAGCCAGCGCTTCGTTCAACTCTTTCATGTCGCTGTGGCGTGCCCGCGCGGAAGCTTTAAACTCATCAGAGTATTCCAGGCGGGGCCAGTTGAAAAGACGGCTTCCCAATCTTTCTTTGCGGTACTTTTCCCACACTGCTTTCCCCCACACGTTGCTGGAAATGTATTCCCTTCCGTCTATGGTTACCTGCTCGAAGTAAGCGGAATGCACTTTGTCCAGCAAACCGCTCAGCTCGCTAGCCGGCAGTTGTATGTAAGGATTGTTCAGAAGCTCTAATATAACAACTTCCTCGTCAGACAGGGGTTCCAGGTCCAGCGGCAGGCGTGGGATAACTATGAGTTCTTTGGACGACTCGAATATATACACGACTTCGTCGGCCCAAATCATGCCGATGGCAGTTAGGCATCCCTGCACGCTTTTGAATCCACCGGTGAGGTTGAAAACCACAGTGTAGCCATCGTACTTGGGTATTTCGTCGCTGCACCATTTCACCAAGTCGAACAGCCCATGGCGAAAATCTTCGATGCTGGCGGTGGAGAGTTTGGGAGGGGTGTAAAGCTCAACTGTGCAGTTGAATTCTCGAAGGAAGCCTTCCACCAAGCTTGCGGTGAGGCGGCCTTGATATGTGTCGGTGGTTATCAGGTAGTGCATGTCCATACTGCGGGGTTTTTCGGCGCCGACTCTGCGCATGTAGGCTAGGATGCCGTTTACTTCAGCGCTTCTCTTAGTCCACTCACCAAAATCGTGCTCGCCGTCTTTTCTCAGGAGTTTGACCACCTCATCCCTGCGTGCGTCCAGAATTTCGCGGTCTTGTGGGGAAAGCTCTTCTTCCCTTTGGTTTGCGGTGTTTCTGATTACTTTTTGGACATCGCCTTCGATAGGTGGGTTGGTCAAAAGGCTGGTGCCAACTGTGGAGATCATCAAGAGCGGCTTTTGCGTTTTTGCTTTCACAAGAACCTCCTTGGTGCGCGAGAGATGCGCTCGTTTGTGCTATCATTATACAAGCGGACGTCAATCTCGCAAAGATTTTATTTTTGCGGGGTCGAAAAATTTAAGCGACAAAGCTTAAAACTGCATAGGAGTGCGAAGCTGGGTTGAGAGAAAAACTTTTCGGGAATAGTTTGGGCATACCTCGCAGGGCGGTTCTGTTTTTGTTTTTCGGTTCCGGTGCCACCAGCCTCATCTACGAGGTAGTCTGGAGCCGGTCGCTTTCCCTTATCTTTGGAGCCACGGCGTTGGGCGTAAGCACCGTGCTGGCCGCTTTCATGGCCGGATTGGCCCTGGGTAGCTATTGGTTTGGGCGGGTGGCGGACCGCCATAAAAACCCTGTACGGCTTTATGGGCTTTTGGAGGCCGGCGTGGGATTGTATGCTCTGGCGGTTCCAGGGCTTTTGCGGTTGGTCGAGTTTGCGTACGTTGGTTACTACCGGGCGGTAGAGCCATCTTTCAGTGTTCTAAGTTTGTTCAGGTTTGCGCTGTGTTTCTTGATACTTTTGGTGCCAACCACGTTGATGGGGGGCACGCTTCCCGCGCTGTCGCGTGCCATCGCAGTTGATGAAGCCGAGATGGGGCGCGGTGTCGGCAGTCTGTACGCGGTGAACACTTTCGGCGCGGTGTTCGGCACTTCGGCCGCCGGCTTTCTGCTTCTGCCATCCATAGGCCTGCGGGCCACCACTTTGGTAGCCGCGGCGATGAATTTTGGTATCGCCTTGGTGGCGCTGTACGGCATCCCAAGTGGTGGCGGTGTGCTAGCGCAGGCGGTTAACCGCGGCGCTGGGGTGCGGTTTACAAGTCTTCAAAAGGTTGTTCTGCTGGCGGCGGGGATATCCGGGTTCTGTGCTTTCTGCTACGAGGTGGCGTGGACGCGCACACTGACGCTTTCTTTTGGTGGTTCGGTTTATGCTTTCAGCACCATGCTGGTTGGGTTTTTGCTGGGCATAGCGGTTGGGTCCGCAGTTGCGTCGGTTTACGCAAACCGCTTTAAGGACCCTCTTTGGGCTTTGGGCGCGGTTCAGGTTTTGATAGGCGCGAGCGCTGTTGCGGTTAGCCCGCTGTTGGGCCGCATGCCGGCGTATGTGCTGGAGGTTTTCCGCCGTTTCGGTACCGGGTTTGGAGTGCTGCAGGGAGCGCAGTTTCTGCTTTGCACCGCCGTGATGCTTCTTCCAGCGGCGCTTATGGGGGCGGCGTTTCCAATCGGAGTGAAGGCGCTTGCACCGCGCAGAGAAGAGGTTGGAGAGTCTGTTGGGGTTCTTTACGCGGCGAACACGTTCGGAACTATACTCGGCTCGTTCTGCGCCGGGTTCCTTCTGCTCCCAACTATAGGACCGCAGAGGACCATACAGGCCGCCGCTGTTGTGAACCTCTTGCTGGGGCTTGGTTTGGCTTTGGGTTCGGCCCGACGCCGGGCTGTGCTGGTTTGGGCGGCGCTGGGTCTTGGTGCAGCCTTCGCATGCTTGCAAAAGCCGTGGAGCAGAGAGCTTTTGGCGAGCGGTGTTTATTTCTACGGAGACGCCATGCTGAGGGGCTACAGAGCCAAGATCGATCCCCTGAGGCCGCTGGCGGATGCGAGACTTTTGTACTACCGCGATGGGCTGAGCGGCACGGTTGCGGTTTTCCAGGGGAACGAGAGGCGCGGTTTCATACGGTCGCTGGCCATAAATGGAAAAGTTGACGCTTCGGATGGCCCGTGGGATATGATGACCCAGCGATTGCTGGCTCACCTGCCGCTTCTGCTGGCCGACCACCTTCGCGACGTGCTGATTATAGGGATCGGAAGCGGATGCACTGTTGGAACTGCAACGCTTTACCCCGCCAGAAGTATAGAGGCTGTTGAGATTGAGCCGGGCGTGGTGGATGCATCGAAGCGGTTTTTCCAGCACATCAACCGCAACTATTGGAAGGACCCACGGGTGCGGGTGATTGTTGGAGACGGCCGCAACCACGTGCTGATGTCGCCCCGCCGGTATGATTGTATTATCTCCGAGCCGCCTAACCCCTGGATATCCGGGGTGTCCAATCTTTTCACATTGGACCACTACAGGAGAGTGAAAGAGCACTTGGCACCTGGGGGCGTGTTCTGCCAGTGGCTACCGGCGTACCATATGACTCCCGACGATTTTAGAACAGCTTTGCATACTCTAAGCGAGGTTTTCCCAAACCTCTCCCTTTGGGCTTCGCCGCCCATCTACGCCGACATACTCATACTTGCCACAGAGAAGCCTTTGAAGCCGGATCCGGAACTGCTTCTGCGCAGGATGACCATTCCGCCTATCATGAGGGATATAGTGGATATGGGAATTGATGGGCCGTGGGGGTTGCTTTCACTGTGCTTGATGAGCGGCGAAGACGTGGTTCAGTACTGCGCGGACAGCGGCCTCCATACAGACGACCACCCGGTGCTGGAGTACGTTGGGCCCAAGCGAGTGCGTACGGATATAGGCGAAAAGACGGTGGAAAGCCTTTGGCGCTTCCGGCACGAAGTTTCCCTTCCGCTTGAACCGGTGGTCGTAAGTCGGAACGGGCGGACAACTGCTGTGTGGTTCGGTGCTCGGATGGATCTGCCCGGGGTGTGGCGGACGACGCTTTCGGACCTGTTTTCGGTGCGGGAAGTGGGTCCTGTTAAGAACGGGGTTTACGATGTGCGGGTGGGCAGGAGAGCGCGGTTGTCGTTAGCCGGCGGGGAGTATGAGCTCACCCTATCCTGCGCGCGCACCCCGAAAGAAGAGCCGTGGGCTCAGCAGATGCTTCGGGTGGCTGGTGAGCTGGGGAGGCCGGTTGATGGGATTTTCATCTCCGGTCACGAGGCGAGAGGGGTTTGGTCCAGCCAGATGGGGACTGCTGTTTCCGCGGTTACATGGCACTGCCGGCAAAACCGCATGCAGTATATGTTAAGCATTACCTGGCCGCGGCAGATGAACCAAAGCGGTGTGATAAACACTTGGAGGAAAGTAGCCGAATATGTGCATTGTGCTCCGGCGAGAAAGTCTGGTTGATGGAACTGAGAGCAAGAGGTGCGGTCGGGGGGTGGTGGAGAAAAGAAAATGGCTGGGGAGCTAGGATTCGAACCTAGGATCTTCTGATCCAGAGTCAGACGTGTTGCCAGCTACACCACTCCCCAGCTAGCACCGCTATATTACCAAAGTCTCGGAAGTGTGTCAAGGCCGCGCCGAAGCAGCAATTATTGTAATACATGCGGTTGTTTTTAACGTAAGCTGGACAAGCTTGCGTCCCTTTGTTAGAATGCCAAAAACCCCATCTCCGGAGGAAACGGAATGCTGTTCATAATGGATTTCGCACCAGGGACTATTGCAACGCTTGCCGGCAGTGGACGGGTTGGGTATGGAAACGGCGGTTACGCGGGAGATGGAGGAAACGCGCTGTCGGCTCTCCTGTTTGCACCGTTTGGCGTTGATTTTGGCCCGGATGGTTCGCTTTACATAGCCGACACAGTGAACCACCGCGTCCGCAAGGTTGCTCCGGACGGAGTGATAACCACGATTGCCGGCAGTGGCCCAACAGGCCCAAAGGGCGGTGGCTTTTCCGGAGACAACGGTCCGGCGGTGGAAGCTGAACTTTGCTTCCCAACCTCTATTGCGGTATCGGCTGACGGTTCCATCTTCGTGTCGGATTCGAAGAACCACCGCATTAGGCGTATTTCTCCTGAAGGTGTGATCACAACGGTTGCCGGAAGCGGACCGGTTGGTCCAAACGGCGGCGGTTTTGGGGGCGATGGGGGCCCAGCGACTTCCGCTTTGCTGAACAACCCGCGGGGAATTGTATTGGATAAGCTCGGAAATTTATACATAGCTGATACCGGAAACCATAGGGTGCGCCGCCTGGATCTGTCCGGCTTTATAGACACGGTTGCCGGCTCCGGTGAAAGCGGTTTCGGGGGCGACGGAGGAAAAGCAAAAGAAGCTATGCTCTCGTCTCCCTCGGGGTTGGCAATCGATTCGGATGGGGTGCTGTATGTGGCCGACACCGAAAACCACAGAATCCGCCGCGTCGATCCGGACGGCGTAATAACCACAATGGCGGGATGTGGAGAACGGGGTTTTTCGGGAGATGGTGGCCCGGCATCAATGTGCCGCCTCCACACTCCTTCCGATGTTGCCTGCGGCCAGGACGGCAGTCTGTTCATCGCCGATACGGTCAACCACAGAATTAGGAAGGTTTTTCGCGATGGAACCATAACAACCGTGGCCGGCAGTGGACCAAGCGTTTTCGGCCAGGGAGGGTTCTTCGGTGATGGGCTTCCGGCAATCTCGGCCCGGCTTGACCGCCCAGAAGGGATAGCTGTGTTGTTCGACATGGAGCTTCTGGTCATTGCCGACTCGAACAACCACAGGATCAGAGGGGTTATTAAACCCTGAGAAAATTTGCAGGGATAAGCTTTTTGGTGTAGAAGAAACAATTGAACCGCCGCAGGGACTATTTGCATGTTCGACAAGCAGTCTGCCCAAATGGCGGCGGGCTTTTCTGTGGAGTGTAAGCTTCATCAATGTGCAGGGTTTCTGAACCCAATTTGCAAGCCGTTTTGCCGGTTCAGTTGGTTGACGCTAGCTCGGTGAAGCGATTTGGCGTAAATTGCGGAAGGAGGGCAATTATGTCAAGGTTAGAGTCTTCTAATGGTGTCAGCAGGAGGGAGTTTTTGAAAGGTGCTGCAGCGACAACAGCCGCCGTTGCGACCTTCCACATCATTCGGTCGGCTTCGGCGCAGGAGGCCAAGCCTTTGAAGGTTGGGCTTATTGGTTGCGGAGGCCGTGGCGTTGGGTCGGCCAGAGACGCCATGCGCGCCGCCCCCAATGTGAAAGTCGTTGCGTTGGCTGATCTGTTCCAGGATAGGGTGATGGGCGCGCGTGAAGCCCTGAACAGGGAAGGGGCGGACATTCCCGAAAGCAGGTGCTTCGTGGGGTTTGATGCCTACAAGAAGCTTCTGGAGACGGATGTTGACATTGTCTCTTTGTGCACGCCCCCGGGATTCCGGCCACAGCATTTCGAGGCAGCCATCAACGCCGGCAAGCATGTGTTTATGGAGAAGCCGGTGGCGGTGGACCCTGTCGGTTGCCGAAGGATGTTCGCGGCCGGAAAGAAGGCGGACGAAAAGAAGCTGTGTGTTGTGGCAGGCACCCAGCGCAGGCACCAGAAGAACTACATCGATACAATCAGGCGGATCAAGGAAGGCGCAATAGGGCAGATAACATCCGCAAGGGCTTATTGGTGCCAGGGAGAGCTGTGGTCGGTGCCACGGCGCCCCGAGTGGTCGGATGTTGAATGGCAAATTCGAAACTGGCTTTACTTCACCTGGCTGTCTGGGGACCATATTGTGGAACAGCACGTGCACAATCTGGATGTTATCAACTGGGTTATGGGCACCCACCCGATAAGGGCGTTCGGAATGGGCGGCCGTCAGAAGCGCACCGACCCGCAGTTCGGGCATATCTATGACCACTTCGCCGTCGATTACGAGTACCCGGGCAACGTGCACATGATGAGCATGTGCAGGCAGCAGAACGGAACCGACGGCAACGTTTCTGAGTTCGTGGTTGGAACGAAGGGTATGTCCGACTGCGCCAGCGGGATATGGGACCTGAGCGGCAACAGCATATGGCGCTCCACAGGCGGTCGCAATCCCTACGAGCAGGAGTGGGCGGATTTGATAGAAGCCATCCGAACGGGCAAACACATCAACGAAACCCAGGCGGTGACTGAAAGTACTCTGACCGCCATCATGGGGCGGATATCGGCGTATACCGGCAAGGTTGTAACTTGGGACCAGATGATGCAATCCAACCTAAGCTTGGTGCCCGAGGAGGTTAAGTTCGGCCCCATGCCGGTGCCGCCGGTGGCCATACCTGGACAATAGTCGAAAAAAGCTCGGTGAATTTGGTGCTTTAGAGGGACTCCGGATGAAGGCCGGTACGTTGCGAGCGTGCCGGCTTTTTCTTTTGATTTGGCCGAAACTTCCAACTCCTAGCTTGCTGTGTCGAGTGCCTGGATTGAATAAGCTTCGTATTGGGTAAATCCATAACGGCAGTGAAAAAAGCAGGTTGTATTTACCTGCCGTACCGAAGTTTTTAATCCAAAGAAATTTCGAGTTTGCCAAAAAGTTTTTGGGAAGGGATGCGAATGGGAGTTTGCCAGCTTGAGCACGGCAGCAAAAATGCCCGAGATAGACAAAGTGTGCTGCGGCGCAGAAAGCGCAGGGCAACTGCGCACGATGATTTCGCTGTTGAATTCGACACGGGATTGGTTTCCAATTCCGAATCTGCGCTGGTCCATCCGAAACAGCGCGATTTGGATGGAGAGGTTTTGCTTCTGCCGCTGCATACTGCTGAGGGATCTTTTGAAGAGGCCGATGGAGAGTGGTGGGACAGTCCGGAGCGCGACAATTCCGTTCAGTGGTTGCTTAGGGATGCGGCAAAGCGCCCTCTTTTAAATGCCCAACAGGAGCGCGAGCTAGCCAAGCGCGTTGCAAACGGCGATGAGGAAGCCAGAAAGATCCTTATCGAGGCGAATTTGCGGCTTGTTGTCAGCATAGCTCGGCGCTACGCCGGATACGGAATTCCGCTTCCGGACCTGGTTCAGGAAGGCACGTTGGGTTTAATAAGGGCGGTAGAGAAGTTCGATTACAGGAAGGGATATCGCTTCAGTACCTACGCCACTTGGTGGATTCGCCAGGCTATAACAAGGGCCGTGATGGAACAGCGGCGAACGGTGCGCCTGCCTGTTTACGTATCCGAGCAGATTCACAAGCTGGATAAGGCCTCTGGAAAGCTGCTTCAGGAGCTTGGGCACGAGCCTTCCGTTCTCGAATTATCCGAAGAGGTCAACGAGAGCGAACAGAAGGTGAAGAACCTTTTGCAGGTAAGCGCGGAGCCTCTTTCTCTGGATGCTCCTGTCAGTGAAGATGAAGAGCTTAAAGTTGCCGATATAATCGAGAATAGAGATGCGGAAGCCCCGGAAGAGGCGTTGAACAGAATCATCCGCAGTGAGGAGGCCGAGCGCCTGCTTCAGCGTGTATCTGGCAGGGAGCGCCAGGTTTTGATGATGCGGTTCGGGTTGGACGATGGGAAACCCAAAACTTTGGAGGAGGTAGGTCGCCGTCTCAAGCTGACCCGTGAGAGGATAAGGCAGATAGAGAACCGGGCCATACTAAAAATAAGGCGCGGTGGACCCATAACCGAGCTTTAAAGAAGTTGCATTCGCAGGGGTATCGGCGGGCATGCTTGCCGACCCCTTAGTTTTTCTGCTATTATCACAGTGTGATTTCGTTGAAAGCGCAAGATAATAGTTTGGATAACAACCGGGTGTACGATCTACGGCCTCTTTCCGATGTGCTGAAGGAGCTATCGAAGCGTTGCCCTGAGGTGCCGATGTTGGCTTTGGGGCAGACCGTGCTGTGGGATGAGCCCATGAAGGCCGTTCTACAGCGGTATCTGCCTTTATATCATCCGCGTGCGGTGGTGTGGATGGGGGTTATGGATACGGACTATTTCTCTAAGCCCCCGTTCACCGTTAGCGGCCGCGGCGAGTACCGCCTTTTCCCCCACAATGACGGCTCCACGAAGGAGATCTGGGTTGCAGCCGGCGAGCTTTCGCGGCTGTTCGGCTGTGAGGTGGTTCCCACCCGCGATATGTATTCCGCTCACGGCGTTCAGTTGGAGGCTGTTGCCAAAAACGCCCCCGAAGGCAGAAGAGCCTTCATTGACAAGGTTACGGAAGCTTGGGGTTGGCTCGGGCTTGTAAACACAGGGTCCAGGCGCATGCTCTCAGGAGATGTACCGCTGAGAGATGTCTTTCATGTGCTTATTGAGCAGGTTCAGTGGGCTTTGGAGTCAACAGCCGACTCCCTCCGCGGAAGCGCCAGAGATGCGGCGCTACGTCAGGCAGAACGTTTGAGAAGCTGGATTGAGGAGTTCTTCGCGGCCAATCCCTCTGCAAAGTTGGTGGAACTTTACTTGGAGCTTGGACCTCGCCTCTGCGAATTTCTTTTGGGGAGAAGCCCTGAGAGACTGCGGACGGTTTTGTCCTCCCAGCTTCTCAGGTTCAACAGGAATACGGTGCGCAGGCCGCTTTTCAGGGTACTTGATCTCTTCCTGAATCCGCAAACAGGGGAAACACTCAAGTCCGCTTATAACCAAACTGTTGCGGGTTCGGAGATATATACCCTGGACAAATTTGGCGAGGGTGCCATACCCTTCGAGTTGGTCGTTCCCGGACACGGGCGCGGTACAATATGCATCACCGGAGACCGCATCACGGTTCAAGCGGATGAGCCGATTCACATCAAGGCCGCGGAACCGATACAGAGCGCCGCTCAGCTTGCCGCTGCAGTGGAAAGTGTTTTGGGCAAAGATGTATCGCTGATAGGGAAGGCGGTAACGCTTTTGTGCATGTTGGGCGCGGAGTTCGTTGTGGTGTTCAACGAAACTGCCTCGCAGTATGTATGGCGAACCGAGCGCATGACAGCTTTGCTTCGAGACCAAGGGATTCAATTGCCGCTTTTCCCAATACTGCGCCTGGTTTACCCAACGTGGGATACCATACGCGAAGCAAACGTAGAAATCCACCTTCCGGAGCATTTAGCCCAGGCATTCGGGAAAGAAACCGTCTCAAGTGCCGAGTTCTCCGGCAGATGGCGGCAAGTGTGTGCCGAGCAGGAAAATGGGTTGGAGAAGATGAAGCGCCTCTCCAGCCCTGTTGAGCTTCTGTCCTTTCTGGCGGAACGTGATTCAGAAACCTGGAGCCCACTGCTTGAGGAGTATCTGGCACTGAAGAACGTGCTTCTTTCAGCCTGCGAGCAAATAAATAACCTGAAGAGGCGGACTCAGGAGCTGTACTCCAGGTTGCGGGAGCTTAAGCGGCAGTGCGAACTCATTGCGAGGGAAAAGGGGAACGATTACAGAACTTGTGTGGCACCGCTGAAAGAGCGGTTGTGGCACGTTACCTACGCAAACCCCGGTTCCGATGAGGAAGCCACGCAGTTGATGCGCAGGATTGCTCAGGAGGAGGAGCGCCGGAAGGTTTTCGATATGCAGTGGGCGCGGGTTCGTTCCATGGTTGTGAGGCTGAGGGCGGAGATCTCCAAAACGCGAGCCGAAAGACGCGCCGTTGAAACCAGCAGTGAGGTCATGAGAGCGCGCAGGCGCATCCAAGAGATAGCGCTTCGAGCTCAAGAGGCAAAGCTGTGGTTGGTTAGGAACGCCTACCTCACTTCGAAGGGCCTTTATCAAACCTGCTATAGGCCTTCGTCTTGGTGGATACCGCTTCTCAGCCCCGATGGGCGCTGGTTTGATGCCATAGCGAAGGAAACGAAAGCCTATCTGGAGCCGCTGAGCACGAGTGCTGAACTGTGCCGATGCGGCTGCGGTTCACAAGCCAAAATATGCCGGAATAAGGAGTGTTAACACGTATGCCAACCAATATGACGCGTAGAGAGCGCGTGCTTGCTGCCGTTTCTGGCGGTCCTGTCGATCGCGCGCCGTTCAGCTTTTGGTACCATTTCGGGTTGGAAGACCCTGCCGGGAGTTCGCTAGCGTCTGCCGAACTGAATTTTTTCCAGAGGTTCCAGCCGGATTTCCTGAAAGTTATGCACGACATTCCATACCAACTGCCATCCGGGGTTGCAGTACTGGAGTCCCCCTCGGATTGGGCTAAATTGTCGGTTCTTGATCCGTACAAGGGGAATTTCGGTCGGCAGTTGGATGCGCTTGCCCAGATTCTGAGGGGGTTGGGCGACGATCCACCGCCAGTTATAGATACTGTGTTTAATGTTTTTGCCCAGGCGGAAAAGATCTCCGGGAAGAAAACCTTGCAGCATTTGCAAGAGGACCCCGAGCCTGTTTTGCAAGGCCTTTCGGTTATCGCTGATTCGCTTGCCGCCTATGCTCAGGCGTGTGTGGAAACGGGCCTTTCTGGCATCTTCTTGGCGGTTAGCGGCGCCAGCTACAGCATTATGAGCGAAGAGGAGTATGCAACCACATTTCTGCCGCTGGATCGGAGGGTCCTCGAGAGGATAAAAGACAGGGCGGTTTTCAATGTTGTGCATATCCACGGCGAGAACATAATGTTTGATTTGGTTTCTAAGCTTCCCTGCAATGCATTAAGCTGGAGCGATCGCGCTTCCGGTCCCCCACTTAGCGAGGGCAAGAAACGTTTTGCCGGCGGCGTAATAGGGGGAATTAACGAGCAGAAGTGCGCAGAGCAAACCCTTGAAGAGTTCATCAGCGATGTTCGCGATGCTTTGGCACAAACGTCCGGGCGTAGGTTCTTGTTGGGTCCGGGGTGCGCGGTTCCAACTCCAAAAACCGAGGCCGAGTTCGAGATGTGGGATAAGCGCATCTCTGCCGCGCTTCGGGAGCTTGAAAGCTTCGATTACCAATAGTAAAGCCGCCTTTTGCTGTGCGGGTTTAGGATGTGTGCGCTTCCCTTCGTGAAAATGGAGGCCGTCGGCAACGATTTCGTCCTGGTCGACGGAAGGGATCTCCCGGAACTTGCGTGGTCCAAGCTTGCCGTTGAGATGTGCCGGAGGCGCACAGGCGTTGGATCGGACGGGCTTTTGGTGCTGTTGAACTCCGGGACTGCCGATTTCCGCATGAGGATGTTTAACCCCGACGGAAGTGAAGATCACTGCGGCAACGGCCTTAGGTGCACCGCGGCCTATTACTCGTCCGTCGAAAGTATTCCGCCGAATGTGGTTCTCCGCGTGGAGACGTTAGCGGGCGAGAGGTCGGTGGTGGTTCTCGATCCCGGTCCACCGGCTTTGGTAAAGGCCAGCATGGGCAGGCCGGAGCTGCACCCCAGCCTTATCCCGGCGAATTTTGACGGTGAAAGCGTTGTCCGACGCCATCTTCGCGTGCTGGATAGAGATTTAGAAGTTACCTCGCTTTCTGTTGGGACGACACACACGGTGGTTTTTGCCCCCGAAGCCCAGTGGGAGCGGGATTTCGCCCTGCTCAGTCCAGCCATCGAGGTGCATCCCGCTTACCCGGAGCGCACCAGCGTGCTGTGGACCGACGTCATCCGGCCCGACCGCATTGCTGTTCGTATATGGGAACGCGGCGTTGGCGAAACGCTCGGTTGCGGCACAGGGGCGTGTGCGGTTGCCGCAGCCGCACGGCTTGCCGGCTTCACCGTGGACTCACGCGTTGAGGTGGTGAGCCGCGGCGGAAGCCTGTACGTGGAGTGGGATGGGGAGGGGGAGATTTTCCTAATCGGCCCCGCCAGGTTTGTGTTCAAGGGAGAATGGCCCCCGACTTCGAAATCATGAGGTTGGAGATTGTCCAGGCATGCAGACCGAACGTTTAGGCATTGGTGTGATTCAGGAATCCGATCTGCTTGAGAAGCTGAATCGGTTGAAAAATATTTTGGCGGATATGGGAAGCGCCGCGGTGGCGTTCTCTGGAGGGGTGGACAGCACTTTCCTGCTGAAGGTGGCACACGATGTTCTGGGTGACCGGTGCATCGGCATCGTAGCGCTGTCCGAAAGCTACCTGCCGGAAGAGGCAGAAGAAGCGCGCAAGTTGGCTAACCAAATCGGCGTGGAGTGCGTGTTTATAGAGACTCGGGAGCTTCAGAACGAACAGTACGCAAGCAATCCAATCAACCGGTGCTACTACTGCAAAAAAGAGCTGTTTGCCAAAATGTTTGAAGTGGCGGCGTCAAGAGGGATAAAGTGGCTTTTGTACGGTGCCAACGCCGACGACCTGGGAGACTTCCGCCCGGGATCTCAGGCTGCCAAGGAGGTGAATGCGCGCGCTCCTTTGGTGGAAGCAGGAATCACCAAAGCGGAAATCCGAGAGCTTTCTAGAAGGTTGGGACTGCCTACGTGGAACAAGCCTGCATCTGCTTGTTTGGCTTCAAGGGTCCCTTATGGAACCCGCATTACAGCCGATATACTGAACAGGATTGCCTCGGCCGAGAGGTTTTTGAAGCAGAAGGGTTTCACGCAAGTGCGTGTGCGCCACCATTCCGACATCGCCAGGATTGAGGTGCCGCGGGAGGAGTTTCCAAGGCTTTTGGAGGGAGATACCGCCGCGGAAATCGCTTCGAAGCTGAAGGAACTCGGTTATGTGTACGTAACACTCGATTTGCAGGGCTTCCGCTCGGGAAGCATGAACGAAGTCCTTTCCAAGAATAAGCTTGCTTCTGCCGGTGCACAACAGTGATAGAAGGAGTAAGCGTAAAAATCCTCAGGGTGATACCGGATGAGCGCGGGCGTTTGATGGAGATGCTGCGCTGTGATGACCCTCAGTTTGAGAAATTCGGTCAGGTTTACATGACTACGACTTACCACGGGGTTATCAAAGCTTGGCATGCTCATGCCCGCCAGTCCGACAATGTTGTCTGCGTTTACGGGATGATAAAACTTGTACTCTGGGACGGCCGTCCGGAAAGCAGTACGTACCGGATGATTGAAGAGTTTTTCATCGGCCGGGACAATCCGTGTTTGGTGCATATACCCCCCATGGTGTTTCACGGCTGGAAGGGGATTTCCCCGGGGGAGTCGATTGTCATCAATACCGTGACAGAGCCCTACAATTACTCCAATCCGGATGAGATACGCCGTCCCTGGAACGATCCTGAGATCGGTTACGACTGGGAGATCAAGTTTCGGTGATTTGCAGCCCTGCCGCTTTCATAGGCCCGCCAAACAAATGATTCGCGCGGTCCTCCTCAGCCTTCGTCCGCAACAGTGGACGAAGAATCTCGTTATCTTCGCCGCGGTTTTGTTCGTGAACCGGTTCACAGATGCGGGCGCTTTGCTGAAAGTTGGCGCGGCCTTTCTCCTCTTCTGCGTGCTTTCCGGAAGTGTTTACCTGCTGAACGATCTGCGCGATGCCGAAAGGGACCGCTTGCACCCGATAAAGCGCCACCGTCCTGTTGCCAGCGGGGCGCTTCCGAAAAACCTGGCGGGTGTTTGGGGAGTCGCTCTGCTGAGCATTTCGCTGGTTGCCGGCTTTGCGCTAGACGTTTCTTTCGGTGCGGTTGCGGCTTCGTACGCCGCCGTGGCGATCTCCTACACCTTTTTGCTGAAGAACCTGGTGATTATCGACATCCTTGCTGTTTCCGCCGGCTTTGTGCTCAGGGTGGTGGCAGGCGCAGTTGTCATTCACGTGGAAACGTCGCCTTGGATATTGATTTGCACCCTTTTCCTGGCGCTGTTGCTAAGCTTGGGCAAGAGGCGCAGTGAAATTCTTGTGCTGGAGCAAAACGCCGGGGGGCATCGCCCCAACCTTCAAGAATATTCGGTTCAGTTTCTCGATTACCTAATGCTGTTGGTAACTGCCGGGGCGCTGATGTCTTACCTGCTTTATGCGCTGGCATCTGGCAGGCACGGGCCGTTCATGGGGATAACGATTCCCTTTGTGTTCTACGGCATTTTGCGCTATCTTTACCTTGCTTTTCAAAAGGATTTGGGCGAAAATCCAGCCGAGCTTCTAGTGAAGGACCGACCGCTTCTAGTTAACGCGGTGCTTTGGGTTCTATCGGCTATGGTGGCGCTGTACCTGGAGCGTCCGCACATCGGCAGATGAGCAAAGTGACGGAGGGGCTTGCCGAGTGCCGTCTTTCTTGGATAAGCTGCAGAGGGCTTGGGAGCGCAGTGGGAGCTTGCTGTGCGTTGGGCTGGATCCGAATTTGGAGATGCTACCCGCTCCGTTCGCTTGGGCCGCTTCCGCGGATTCAGCGGGGAAAGCGCGTGCGGTTTTGGAATTCTGCCGCCGCATTGTTGATGCGGTGCACCCTTTCGTGTGCGCTTTTAAGCCGCAGTATGCCTGCTTCGCGGCACTGGGACCAGAGGGCATTTCCGCTTTGCGGGATGTCATATGCCACGTGCGCGAGGTTTCCCCAGAGTTGCTTGTAATACTGGATGCGAAGCGGGCGGATATCGGGGTTACGTCGCGGATGTATGCCGCAGAAGCCTTCGATGTGCTTGGTGCCGACGCGGTTACCGTGAACCCATATATGGGCTTCGATGCGCTGGAGCCGTTTTTGGAGCGCCCCGAACGCGGCGTTTTCGTGCTGTGCCGGACCTCTAATCCTGGTGCTGGCGAGGTGCAGGATCTGTTGGTCTGCACGGAGTACGGGGAACTGCCGCTTTACATGGCTGTTGCGTTTATGGTATCCCGCAGGTGGAATACCAACCGCAACTGCGGATTGGTGGTTGGGGCCACAAATCCGGCTGAGCTCTCGAGGGTACGTGCGGAGGTTGGTGAGCTTCCGATTTTGGTGCCGGGGGTTGGTGCGCAGGGTGGCGACCTCCGCTCTTGCGTATCGGCCGGCCTGGACGCACATAAAACAGGATTGGTTGTGAATGTCTCCAGAGCCGTGTTGTACGCCGGAATGGACAATGATTTCGATGAGGCCGCGAAACAGCAGGCCAAGCGCTTCCGCGACGAAATTAACCGTTATAGAGGGGTTTCACATGGCTGAGAGGAGCAAAAATGAGACGCCGTTGACCTACGAGGCATCGGGTGTTGTTCCGGCCGGAAATGTGCTTTCGGGTTTGCTTGAGTGGGTGCGCAAAACGTTGCCGATGCGGCAGGGGATTGGAGCTTCGGCTTTGGAGCTGGGGCACTATGCCGCAGTGCTTGACCTGGGAAACAATTTGGGAATTGCCGTGTCCACAGATGGCGTTGGGTCGAAACTGCTGATTGCGGAGGCGATGGGCCGCTACGACACCGTGGGTATAGACTGCGTGGCTATGAACGTGAACGACGTGCTGTGCGTTGGAGCCGAGCCAATCGCTATGGTGGATTACATCGCGGTGGAGGCGGCCCGCGGGGATGTTTTGGAACAGATCGGGAGAGGCTTGTACGAAGGAGCCAGGTTGGCGAACATTTCAATCCCCGGCGGGGAGCTGGCCCAGCTACCCGATATCATCCGCGGTGCGAAAGAGGGAGGGGGGCTTGACCTGGTTGGCACCTGTATCGGGGTGGTGGGGATGGACCGAGTGATTACCGGGGATGAAATTCAGCCCGGCGATGTGCTTATAGGTATTGCCAGCAGCGGGATACACAGCAACGGGCTTACTCTCGCGAGGAAGGCTCTGCTGGATAGAGCCGGCTTTTCCCTGCATGAGATTCCTCCGGGGTTAACACGGCCGCTGGGTGAGGAACTACTGGAGCCAACCGTTATCTATGTTCCTTGGATACTTGCTCTCCTCCGGTCGGGGGCCACAGTGCGCGGGCTGGCGCATATAACTGGAGACGGCCTTCTGAACCTCAGGCGCATTGGTCGCGATATTGGATGGGACATCGAGTGGCTGCCGGAGCCACCTCCGGTCTTCCGGCTGATTCAGCAAGCTGGTAGCGTTGCCACAGGGGAGATGTACGCTGTTTTCAACATGGGGGTTGGCTTCTGCGTGGTTGTGCCGGAGGCCGAGGCCGGCGCCGCGGTTGAATTCCTAAACAGCCGCGGAGCCGTATCTTGGCCGCTCGGCAGAGCTGTGCGTGATCCGAACCGGAGTATCGTTCTGCGGCCGGTTGGGCTCAGGTCGTTGGGCTCGGTATTCGTGGATGCTTGACTGCCGCATCTGAAATCAGGTTCACGGGGCGGCCTTCGAAGAAGCTTATAATGTTGCGCACCGTGGTGTCCAGTATTCGGTGCTGGGCTTCCGCGCTGTAGAAGGCGATGTGCGGTGTAAGCACCACATTCTCGCGCTTAAGCAAAGCGTATCCTTGAAGGACAGCCCGCACCTTGTCTTGTGGCAGCGACTCCGAGAGAAGTTCCGCTTCCTCCCTGATTGTTTCTTCGCCTTCGAGCACATCCAAACCGGCACCGGAAATTTGGCCTGTGTCGAGCCCCCACACAAGGGCTGCGGTGTCCACCAGTTCACCCCTGGCGGTGTTTATCAATATGGCACCGCGCTTCATCTTGGCGATGGTTTCGCGGTTGATAATGTGCCTTGTGGCTTCGGTTAGGGGAGCATGAAGAGAAACAACGTCGGATCTGGCAAGCAGTTCATCCAGAGGCACATACTCAAATCCAAGCACTTCGGCTAGGATGGGCTGCTCGTTGGGGTCGCAGGCCAGCACATTCATGCCGAACCCTTTCGCTATGCGGATTACGTGAAGTCCTATACTGCCTGCTCCGATAACACCCAGCGTTTTGCCGTTCAGATCGAAGCCGCGCAATCCGGAAAGGCTGAAATCCAGCCTGCTCGTGCGTATGTAGGCCTGATGTACACGGCGGGAAAGCGCAAGTATGAGGGCAAACGTGTGCTCCGCCACGGTATTCTCGCCGTACCTGGGCACATTGCATACCGCTATGCCGCGCTCCGCGCACCCGGATAGATCGATGTGGTTGAAGCCTGTGGACCGAGTGGCCAGAACCTTGGCTTTTGGAAGGAGGTCTAGGATTTCCGGCGTAACCTGCGAGTAAATAAAAACCGAGACCGCGTCGGCAGACGCCGCCAGTTTGGCAGTCTCTGGGGTTAGGCGCTCTCCAAGCAGGATGAGGTTGTGTTCGCGGAGTTGGCTGTTGCGCAGGTATTCAGCTTCCCAGTCCTCAAGCTCGAAAAATGCCACAGTGTGGAACGCATCCATTGCAAAACCTCCCAGTATAAGGATAGGGGACCGCGCATGATGCGGCAATCTTAGGGATGAGAGGTTTCCAAATTGGGGAGCGTGGTGGCATGCTTCACAGTTACGCCGAACACCTGCTCAAAGTGGGGTATCAGCCGGTCTTCCACTTCTTGTAGCGAAACCCGCCTTCCCAACACAGCAGACATTGAGGTTACGCCCCTGTCTCTAATTCCGCAGGGAACAATCATGGAGAAGAAAGAGAGATCTGGATCGACGTTCAGTGCAAATCCGTGCATGCTGACTCCCCGCCGAACCTGCACCCCTATTGCGGCGATTTTGCTTTTCCCAACCCACACGCCAGTTAAGCCCTCTTCGCGGTCTGCGAAAATACCGTAGTCCCTCAGAAGCCGAATCAGCACTTCTTCCAAGGCGCGAACATAAGCGTGCACATCGCGCTGCCTGCGGCGCAAATCCATGATTGGATACCCCACCAACTGGCCGGGGCCGTGAAAAGTAACGTTGCCGCCGCGTCCGACCCTGTAAACCTCGGCAACTCTCCTAAGAACTTCTTCTGGCAGCAAAAGGTTAGCCTCAGATGTTGCCGCCCGTCCGATGGTGAATGTCGGGGGATGTTCAAGAAGGATCAAGGTTTCAGGAGAAAGATGATCAGCAACATCTGCCAGCACTTTTTCCTGAAGCTTAAGTGCGCGTTCGTAAGGGGTTAGACCCAGGCAAATCAGGCGGCACTCAGTGCTCACTGTTCCGCATATTGAGGTGGTTGGGTGTGGGGCTTACGATGACGCCGTCGAATACCGCAGCGTTGGATTTCACCTTACAACCGGCGCCAACGACACAGCGGTCGAGAATCGTATCTCTCATGACGACGGCCCCTTCCCAAAGTATGCTGCGGCGCACTATCGCGCCACGTTCGACGATGCAGTTTGGTCCCAACACACTGTCTTCCAATACCTTGGCACCAGCTTCTATGCGGCATCCAGAGCCGATTAAGACTGGGTAGCCGATTTCTGCGGTTTCATCGATCTCCACATTTTCGCCCATCCAAACGTATCGCCTTGTTTCGGGGCAGGGGAACTTGATGTTAACGCGCCCGTTTAGGGCATCGTAGTGGGCCGCTCGGTACTGTTCCAGGTGACCCACATCGCTCCAGTACGACGCGCTCAGCAGACCGTAGAATGGTTTCTTAAGCTGAAGCAGCTTCGGGAACAGGTGCAGGCCGAAATCGTAAAACTCGCCGCTGGGTATCAGGTCCAAAACTTCCGGTTCGAAGGCGTACACGCCGGTGTTCGCTGTGTTGGAGAAGATGAGCTCCGATTTTGGCTTCTCAACAAACCTTGTTATGCGGCCACGCTCGTTTGTGAGGGCAATTCCGAACTGTGAAGGATCCTCCACCAGAGAGAGCACTATGGTGGCCAAAGCTCGCTTTTCTTTATGGTAGCGAATAAGCCTGGTGAGGTTGAAATCGGCGAGGTCGTCACCGCCGATCACGATGAAAGTATCGTCGAAGAAATCCGCTACGCGCCGAACGCCGCCAGCCGTGCCCAACAGCTTTTCTTCTTCGGAGTAGTATATCTTAACACCCCAGCGGCTCCCATCTCCAAAGTAATCTTTGATAACGTGGCCCAGGTAGTGTATGTTCACCATTATTTCGTTGAAGCCGTGCGAAGCCAAGAGCTCAACGATATGCTCCATCACGGGCTTGTTAACGATGGGCACCATGGGTTTCGGAATGTTCCGGGTTAGCGGGTCCAGGCGGGTGCCCGCGCCTGCCGCGAGAATCATTGCTTTCATGGCTGGAACTCCAACATTAGGCGTGCCACATGATGCAGTTGTTCCTCGGATAATTCCGGAAACACCGGTATTGAAAGGACTTCTCTGGCGGCTCTTTCGCTTTCCGGAAAGTCGCCCTCTTTATATCCAAGGTAGGCAAACGCCGGCTGCAGGTGGAGGGGCAGGGGGTAGTAAACGCCGGTATCCACGCCACCGGCGGCCAGTGCGGCCTTCAGCTCGTCCCGATTGCGGCACCTTACGGTGTACTGGTGAAACACATGGTAGTTGCCAGAAGCCTCAATGGGCAAGCCGTATCCGTGGCAGTGGAGCAATTCGGTATAACGGGCGGCGTTGCGCCGGCGCGCGGCGTTCCAGCTTTCCAGGTGTGGAAGCTTTGCGCGCAGGATGGCGGCCTGAAGTTCGTCCAAGCGGCTGTTGAACCCCAATCTGTCGTATATGTAAGGGCCTCCGCTTCCGTGGTACCGGAGGAGACGCACGGTATCCCGCACGTCTTCTCGGTTCGTCAGGACCATTCCACCGTCACCAGCGGCTCCGAGGTTTTTGGTTGGATAAAAGCTCAGTGCAGCCGCGTCGCCGAAGCTTCCGACCGGCTTCCCGTTGTGCTTAGCCCCAATGGCCTGAGCCACATCCTCCACCACTGCCAAACCATATTTCGAAGCAAGCTCGCAAATGCCCTCCATATCTGCCGCTTGCCCGTACAAGTGCACTGGAACGATGGCGGTTGTCCTTGGAGTTATGCTGGCTTCCACACTGCTCGGCGATAGGTTGTAGGTCACCGGGTCTATATCCGCAAAAACGGGAACGGCGCCGATGCGGGATATTACCTCCGCAGTAGCGATAAACGTAAACGGGGTGGTGATGACCTCGTCCCCGGGTTTAACGCCGACGGCCAGCAGTGCCAATAGCAGCGCGTCGGTTCCTGATGCGACTCCGATACCGTACTGTACTCCGCAAAATGCCGCCACTTCTTGTTCCAGAAGTTCAACCTCTCGGCCAAGGATGAACCTCCCGCTTTCCATAACGCGCAACAGCGCGGCATCGATCTCGGATTTGATGGACGCGTACTGCGACTGCAGGTCGCCCATTGGAACGCGGAGCGCTTTCACGATGCGGGTTCCTTTCCGAAAAAGGAGGGTTTAGGTGCAAAAATTACAAGCATGGGAATCCACTTTCCTCTTGTTTGGCAAACCGATGAACATTATAACATTCGAAAAGGCGTTGTCAACGCCGGCAGTGGCGGCCTTGGTTGCGGGATAATCACCGTGGGTATTGTGCTTCTGCTCAACGCGCTGGATGCGCTAGGAAAGGGCTTCGAGGCGCTTCCGTTTTATGCGGTTTCACGGGGGTTTCCTCAGCCTGCGCGTTTTTGGTTTTGATTTTGGGCGAAACAAATTGCACAACCAAGCGTGGATTTTCCTTGTGTACATGGAACCTCGGTGCTATAATTGGGAGTGAACTTGGGGTATCCCTTTATAATTGGTGGCATCGCGGGGAATGAGTGCGCCACAAACCTTGCAAGAACGTATCTCGGATCTCATGCAGGCTGGAGCTGAAGTGCTTAAAGAGGCCGAGGATTTGCTGCGCAAAGGCGAGATGCGCGCGGTGAAGCTCAAGATTGGGCGAACCACACTTTGGGAACGACCCGTTGCGCTCTCGGCCTTTGGCGTGGTTCTCCTCGCGGTTGGCGCAGTCATTATCTCCAAAATCAGTGTGCATTGTGTTTCATCTCAGGGCACTGATAGCTAGGTGTTTTTGCGTTGAGCTGGACCAACCCAGCCTAACGCGCAGATTTGCAGTGCCGCGGGCGGGTTGAGTCCAGAGAAAGCGGAGGTAAACGATGAGCACCAAGGCCGTAATAACTTGCAGTTGCGGTCAAAGAATTTTATCTAAGGACGTTTTGCATAGAGGACAATATCTTAGGTTGTTCGGTCCCAGTTTTGTTTACATAAAGTTTCGATGTTCTCGGTGTAAGAGACTTGGCGAGAAATTTATTGAGCAGGACAAATGGGATGAGTCGATTCTGAGAGATATTCCTTCGGATGTGGAACCTGAAGAGAGGAAAAGATTTGAAAGCCTTGGGCCCATCACTATTGACGAAGTGATGGAGTTTCACGAGTTTCTTAAGAACTTCAGCTTCAAGAAGAGTACGGGCTCGGATGACAAGTGAAGGTCAGGCAGACGTTTCTGCTGTTAGCAGGGCTTCTGTTGGTCCTGCCCTCACATGTCAGAGCCGAGTTCAGGCCTAAGGTTGAAGTCCTTGCCGTTCAAGGCAAGGCGGTTATATACGTTAACAGACAGCCCGCAATAGGGCTGGATGATTTCGACAGGGCCAACATAGTTGCCGGCAGAATTGCTCAGCTAGCCAACCTCGGAATTAACCCCGAAGCTGTAGATGTGGTCCGCACGCCGCGTGGTGCCGCCATCGTGGCTGCTGGTCTCCGAATAATAGAGGTCACGAACGAGCAAGCTAAGCTTCAGAATACCACCTCTATGGCTTTAGCCCGGAGATGGGCGCTAAATTTGCGTAGGCTTTTGTCTCTTCCGGGACTTACGGCTGAGCCGGCTCGGTTGCTGATCCCCCTTTCAGAATCTCGGACGCTGAGGGTGGGCGGGGCGGCCTCCGGTCCTATAGAGGTCATGGCTTCAGGTGCCCCGGTAAATGCAGTTGTTGACCAGGTGAAGCGCACTGTTACGGTGACCGGCCTTACCGTTGGAGACGGAATGCTCACCCTCAGATGCGAGGGGGCAGAGCTAAACGTTCCTTTTGCAATCCGCAAGTACGCAGCGGTGGTTGGTTCCGCCCGAGTTGCATACACCGGATCGGGGCCTTCGAAAGACCGCTTGGAAAAGCTCATCGCCGACTACGCCCTTCGAGCGGTTGCGGTGGAGCCCGGCGCCAGAGTGCAGTTGGATGAGCCGGTTCGCCTTCAACCCGGTTTAATTCCCCAACAGGTGGCCGTTCGTATCAGAGCCGAAGGGGAGGGGTATATACCAGTTAGGGCGGATGTGCCCGTTTCGCTGACGGTGGAGAATGTGCCTCCGAAAGAAGCCAGCGTGCTTTTCTACTCAAACGATCCGGAGAGGGTGAGGCGGTTTGGAGGACTGTATGCAGCGCCTCTTCAGCTTGATCAGCCGGCCCGCCTTCTGTATCACCACCAAAATGTTATGCCCCGATCCTTCGACCTCTCGGTTTCGGTTGTGAACTACGGGAATCTGCCGGCCAGGGTGCAGGTTATCGAAGGGATCGCTCCGGCAATGGTTGATACGGTGCAGGTTGGACATCGTGCTGCTGCGCGCTTCATGCCGAATCTGTTTTCAAATTCCGGGTTCATTTTGGAGCTGGCACCTGGGGAGCGTTATCCCATTCTTCTGCAAACCATACCATCTGGTTTTACAGGAAGCGGGTTGTTCCAGCTTCGACTTTTGGCTGGTGAGTCGGTTTGGGTTTTCGTGAGGGCCGAAGCAACAGGGTGGTCGGTGCCGGAGCGACCGCCGTCTCCATCCCGCCACATCTATATAAATCCACGGATGAACATACAGGAGCGGTACGTGGTGGGGCAGAGGTGGGCGTTTATCCCGATTGGCAAGTACTCCATAGAGCGGGTGAGCCGGGATGGCGTGCTGGATGGGAATTACGGCGTTCTGTACGACATAAACGTGAAGGTCGAAAACCCAACTTCGGAGCCAACGAATGTGGAGGTTTTGTTTGAACCTTCGGCTGGTGTGGCTCGAGGGGTTTTCTGGATCGACGGGGTGAGTGTGGAGACACAGCACCTTCTGCCGCCGAAAGAGTATCCAATAGCAAGGTATCCGCTTCAGCCCAACTCCAGCCGGGATATACGCATACTAACGATGCCTTTGGCCGGCTCTCACTATCCAGCCAGGATTATAGTGCGGGCGCTTCGCAACACGGTCCGCAGGCCTTCGGGGGCGCAGGAGGCTGTGGCTCCCTCTTCGTAGCAGGCCATGACGTTGAGCTAACTGCTACTGAGCGCTTCCAGCCCAACTGCCAAGCGAAGAATTCTGAGCGCATCCGCAACCGTAATAGCTCCATCGCCGCAGGAGCCGTTCGGCCTGCAGGGCGCTACATCGGCGGCGGCACGTTCTCTTGCGTCCAAGCTGATTATTCCCACCGCCGCTCTGAGGACTAGCACCGCGTCGGCAACAGTTACATGCCCGTCGCCGTTTGCATCGCCGGGAAGCACAGCCGGCAAAAGCCCTTCCACCTTCCTCACGCGGGAGTTTCCACTGTCTGCTATATAGAGATCCCCTGTTGGGGACACGGCTATGCCTCTGGGAATATTGAGGCGCGCTTCTTCAGGAGGCAACCCATCACCGCCGTAGCCACCATCCAGCAGGCCGGCGGGACCGCTACCGACCACAGTGGTGATTATCCCCGAGCGCAGGTCCACCTTTCGTATGCGGTGGTTTGCGTAGTCGCTTATATAAAGATTTCCGTCCGGTGCGATCTTTACATCGAATGGGTAGCTCAGACTAGCCTCAACAGCCGGCCCACCGTCTCCGGAGAAGCCATCGACCCCGCTGCCGGCCACCGTGGTTATGATGCCGGTTTTGGCGTCCACGCGGCGCACACGATTGTGCCCGCTGTCGGCTATAAAGAGGTTGCCTTCACTGTCAACAGCAATGGATGTTGGGGAATAGAGGAGAGCCTCCGAAGCAGGCATTCCATCTCCCACATCTTCGGCGGGTGAACCGCGGCCGCGCCCTGCAACGGTGGTTATGATACCGGTCGATGCATCCACTCGGCGAATTCGGTCGTTTGCTTCATCGGCGATGTAAAGGTTGCCAAAGGCGTCCACCGCAACGCCTTCCGGCTTCCACAAGCTGGCTTCGACGGCCGGGCCTCCGTCTCCAGAGTAACCCCTTTCCCCATTTCCAGCAACCGTGGCGATTGTGCCCCGGGTGTCTATTTTGCGGATGCGGTGGTTTTGGCTGTCGGCTATGAAGATGTTGCCCTGCTGGTCAACGGCAATTCCGTTCGGCGCATTGAGGGCTGCTTCAACAGCTAGGCCGCCGTCGCCCCAAAAGTCACCACCCAACAGTTGGGTCGGGCCACTACCGGCTATCGTTGTTATAACCCCGGTGGAGGCATCAACGCGGCGCACCCTATTGGCTGCGTAGTCGGTTATAAACACATTCCCGGCTTGGTCCACAGCTACTCCGGATGGCATCACGATTGCCGCTGAAGTTGCTGCCTTTCCATCTCCGTGGGATGCGGCCTCCCCGGTTCCGGCAAAAGTGATGATGCGAGCGGCATTCGCGCTTGCGGCAAGAGCGGTTGCTGTTATCAAAACCAGCAAAAAGCGAAACCTCATACTACCTCCAAAGATTTGCAGAGATGTGCTGGCGTTAGCACGGAAGCGGTTTCGCTTCTAACTTTTGTTTCGGGTTGTGGTTTTCCTGCAGGAAGGGGCTTCCCGGCGCGGCATTGAAGGAATACAAAACCGACTCCATAGAATTGAGGAGTTAAGAGGTGATGAAAATCACCTGTTTTTGTCTCTCGTGGATGGAAAAATATTTCAGGTAGCGCAAAATCTCTCTATGAACAGAAGCATCCTGTAGCTTTGGGAGTGTTTCGAGCCATGATGCCTGGTAGCATTGTTCGCTGTCGCAATCGCGATTGGGTCTTGCTGCCCAATGACCAGCCAGACATTTTCCTCCTCCGTCCTCTGGCGGGAACAGCAGACGAGGTTGTAGCGGTCCACCGCGGGCTAGCCGATCTAATCGGATACAGTTTGTCCGAGGAGCGGATACAACCCTCGGCTTTCCCGCTTCCTTCGCCGGAAGACATCAGCGATGCGGCAAGCACGCATCTTCTCTGGCAAGCGGCTCGACTAACGCTCCGCGAGGGCGCCGCCCCGTTCCGATCGCTCGGTCGAATATCGATCAGGCCGCGGGTGTACCAGTTTGTGCCGCTCCTCATGGCTTTGCGGCTTGATCCTGTCAGGCTGTTCATCGCCGATGACGTGGGTGTGGGGAAAACCATCGAGGCACTACTCGTTGCCCGTGAACTCTTCGACCGCGGAGAAATCAGGCGCATGGCTGTGCTTTGCCCGCCTTATTTGTGCGACCAGTGGGCAACAGAGTTAAGTCAGAAATTTAATCTCGAAGCTGTGGTGATACGTTCTGGCACCGTTAGCGGACTGGAGCGCCGTGTGCCGCCCGGCAAAATCATTTACGAGCACTTCCCAATCCAGGTTATCAGTATTGATTGGGTGAAAACAGAGAGAAACAAACATCAGTTTCTTCAGTTCTGCCCGGAACTAGTTATCGTGGACGAGGTACACGGAGCAGCCCAAGCCTACGAGCAGAACAGAAGCCAGCAACAGCGCCATGAATTGCTACGAGAGGTTGCTTCGAATCCAAAACGACATCTGATTCTGCTCACAGCAACCCCGCACAGTGGTATAGAGGAGGCTTTCCGCTCCATCCTTGGCTTGCTCAAGCCGGAGTTTCGGGACTGGAACATCGGTGAGCTTGGGGAATCACAGCGCATCGAGCTGGCGCGGCATTTTGTTCAACGCACCCGAAAAGACGTTGAACAGGATTGGGAAAACGAGGTCTGCTTTCCAAAGCGAGAGACCGCCGACGAAGCCTATCCGCTTTCGGAATCATACCGGCACCTTTTCGATCGGACCTACGCGTTCTGTTCCGAAATCGTTCGGACTGGAGAGAGGCTGGAGGAACGAAAACGACGGGTTAGGTACTGGGGCGCGCTGGCTCTTCTGCGATGTGTGATGTCAAGTCCCGCAGCGGCACTGGCTGCCCTGAGGGAGCGGATGCGCGGGACGGGTGAGAGCGAGGAAGGGCTCGAATACAGTTCTTTCGTCTTTGAGTCCGACATTGACCGCACAGACGATGAGACCCCAAACCCGCCGGTCGAGGCGGCGGAAACCACGCTTCCAGAGAGCGAGCGGACGAGGCTTCGGGAACTCGCGCGATTGGCCAAGGCCCTTCATGGTACGCCGGACGATACCAAACTCGCGCACTGTGTAAAGGTTACGAGTCAGCTTCTTCAGGAAGGGTTTCATCCCATCATCTGGTGCCGCTATGTAGCCACTGCCGAGTATGTGGGCGAATATCTGAGCAAGGAACTACCGGAAGAGGTTCAGGTTGTAACCATCACTGGTCGGATAGGAGATGATGAGCGCCGGGTGAAAATTGAGGGGATTGACCCCAAACGACCGCGGGTGTTGGTGGCAACGGATTGTCTCTCGGAGGGAATCAACCTGCAGGATAAGTTCACGGCCGTTTTGCACTACGATCTCCCGTGGAATCCCAACCGTTTGGAACAGCGCGAAGGGCGTGTGGACCGCTACGGTCAAACCGCTGAACGGGTGAAGGCCATACGGTTCTACGGCTGCGATAACCCGGTGGATGGTATAGTCATCAAAGTATTGCTTGATAAGGCCAGAGAAATTCATCGGGCTTTGGGGACGCATGTGCCTGTGCCAGAAGAGAGCGAGAGCGTAATGCAGGCGGTTCTGAACGCACTCTTCCTCCGTCGGCGAACCCTGGGAGATTGGATGCAACTGCCCCTGTTGGAAATGGAAGGGGTGACCAGCCTTCATCGGCGGTGGGAATGGGATGCGGAACGGGAGAGGGTCAACCGTACACGCTTTGCCCAGAAAGCACTTAAGCCGGAGGACGTGCGCCGCGAGCTTGAGGCTACCGACAGTGTGCTAGGCGACCCGGATGCCGTGCGTCAATTCGTACTTACGGCTGCTCAGCGCCTTGGTTTGGGAATTTTCCCCGACCGCCGCAATCCGAAGGTCTTCCATATTTCCGTTGCCCCAGAAGCCACTGCGCATTTGCCCGAGCCTATCCGTCTTGCTTTGCCTGATTGCTCGCTGTTCCTCGCTCGCCGCTCGCCGAATTGGTCAGTCAGCTTCGTTTCGCCAACTCCGGAGGGTGCTGAGTATCTCGGCCGCAACCATCGCTTCGTGGCCGCCCTGGCTCGCTTCTTAATGGAACAGGCGCTGGAAACGGCAAACAGTAGCCAGCGTGCTGCGAGCCGTCGAAGCATCGTTTCGCGGTGCGGGGTGATACGGACGAAGTCGGTCGAGTTGTTAACCACCCTTCTTTTGTTGCGAGTGCGCTACCTGGTAGAACAGCCAGGAAAGATGCCGTTGCTATCCGAAGAGGTTCTGGTGCTTGCGTATGAGCCGCTAATGGAAAAAGCCGAATGTCAGACGGATGGCGTTCGATGGCTTCCTGACGAAGTGGCACTGCGTTTGCTGGCAGAGGCAAAGCCAGATGCGAACATCTCTTTAGAAGAGAAGCGCGAACTGGTACGCGCCGCACTGGATGAAATTGGCGAATGGCAAGCAGTGAACGGCGAGTGGGGAAACGCGCATCCACTACAACGTGGTATTCGCGAAAAGCTCTCTCAGCGTGCGGAAGCACTTAGAGAAAGCCATAAGCGCATCCGACGAGCAGCAGCCCTTCGAGTGGGCGAATTCTCGGTCAAACCCCAGTTTCCCCCAGATCTCTTGGGACTCTTGGTGTTGCAACCGGTGGTGATGCAATGAAGGTCTTTCCGTCTATCCGCATTGAAGGAGGTCTTCTAGGGCCTGATGTTCTAGACCAGCTTATTTCCGGAGAACTTCCAGGTCAGCATCCGACCGATTTCGGCCTGGATGGCCGCAGAAACCTCACCGACGAGATCGCTTCTGCCTTTGCCGACGCACGGACGCTGTGGAGTGTCTTTCGGCACCGGCTGGAACGGTTGCCAGAATCAGACCCCGGCACTTCGCTCACCCGTGATGGTTGGGTTATCCCATTCCTGACGCTGCTGGGATACGAACTGCGTTACAATCCCAAGGCTTATGAGGTGGACGGCCTTACTTTCGCCATATCCCATCGGGCTGGCGAAGACGAGGATGCTCCGCCGGTACACATCGTGAGTGCTCGCCAGGACTTGGGACGGCTTGCGCCCACCGGACGTCCGCGATTGGCCCCACACTCTCTGGTGCAGGAGTTCCTAAACCGCACCGAACATCTTTGGGGGATTGTGACCAACGGCCGCACATTGCGCCTTTTGCGCGATTGCACTTACATTCGCCGCCAGGCCTACGTGGAGTTTGACCTCGCTGCCATCCTTGAAGAGCAGCATTTCGAGGATTTTGTTTTACTCTATCGTCTGCTCCATCGCACTCGCCTTCCAAAAACAGCTGCTGAGGCTCATCAGTGCCTCCTGGAGCAATACTACCAGCACTCTGTGGAGCAAGGCGGGCGGGTGCGGGATCGCCTGCGGGATGGCGTGGAAGAGTGCATCAAGCGGCTGGCCAACGGGTTTCTTTCGCATCCCGCGAATGCCGAGCTGAGACAGCGTATAGCAGGTAGCGAGCATGGAGTGAGTGGACAGCGAGTGAGCGATGAGAGTGTGGGTACGGCGTACGCTCAGGCTTCGCCCTACGTTCCCTCTTCCCTTACTCCCGAAGAGTTCTACCGCCAGCTTCTGCGCCTTGTTTACCGCTTTTTGTTCCTGCTTGTAAGCGAGGACCGGGGGCTTATCAGCTCCGATCCTCTCTATCAAGAGCATTATGGAGTGGCTCGTTTTCGCCGCCTCGTGGATAAACGCAGTGCGTACAACGACTACGAAGACCTCTGGCACTCGCTCCGAGTACTGTGGAAGGTTCTGTCTGACGAGAAGTTCGCTGAGTTGCTGGGAGTCGCTCCGCTCAACGGAGAACTCTTCGCGCGCATAGACCTCGACAACTGTTCTCTCTCCAACCGCGACTTGCTGGAAGCACTGCGCCATCTGATTTACTACGAAGATAACGGTTCACTGCGCCGCGTCAACTATGCTGCCTTGGATACAGAAGAGCTTGGCTCCGTGTACGAAAGCCTGCTTGAGTATCATCCGGTTGTCCAGGCGAGCGGCGGGAGTACGGCATCAAGCGGCTTGGTGTTCGACCTAGTTTTCGGGTCTGAGCGCAAGAGCACTGGTTCGTACTACACCCCGCCGGAACTAGTCGCCGAGCTGGTGAAGAGCGCGCTGGAGCCGGTGATTGAAGAGCGGCTGGCAGAAGCAAAGCGAATGGCGAATAGCGAATGGCGAGTAGCACCCAAAGAGATACAACGGAGGTTCATTCATGAAGTCTTTCCAAGACTATCGCGACCTGGAAGTCTGGCAAAAAGCCCTGCAGGTGGCCAAGAAAGTTTATCTTCTGACCAAGGAGTTTCCGCAGGCGGAGCTATATGGCCTGACCAGCCAGATGCGCCGGGCAGCGACCTCGGTTCCAGCGAATATCGCGGAGGGCTGGGGACGGCGTTACACGGCGGAATTCATTCAGTTTCTCCGTCAGGCGAACGGCAGCCGGACAGAGTTGGAGACGCTTCTTATCCTGAGTATTGCAATCAATCTGGCTTCCCAGGAAGTGGTACAGCCGATTCTGGAGGAACTTCAGGTAATTGGCAAGCAGCTCAACAACCTGGAACGCAGCCTCCAACGGAAAAAGAACTCACCATAGCCTGGCGGTCAACACCATTCGCTATTCGCCATTCGCTATTCGCCGAGCATGCGCTCCTAAGCGTGCGAGTTTTGGATCCCGCCTGTGGCTCGGGGCACTTTCTGCTCGCTGCGGCTCGGCGATTGGGCAAGGAACTCGCCAAGGTCCGCACTGGCGAGGACGAACCCGCCCCCGAGCGCGTCCGCGAGGCGATTCGGGATGTGGTGTCCCACTGCATCTACGGCGTGGACAAAAACCCGCTGGCTGTCGAGCTGTGCCGCGTGGCCTTGTGGCTGGAAGCTCACTGCGAGGGGAAGCCGCTCACCTTCCTCGACCACCGCATCCGCTGCGGTGACTCGCTTGTTGGAGTTTTCGATCTCGACGTGCTCCAGCAGGGTATTCCCGACGAGGCATTCGAGCCGGTGAGCACCGATGCGAAAGAGGCGGCAGGTATCCTCAAGAGGCGCAACCGCAATGAGCGCCTCAACCTCGAAAGAGGCCAACTGAGAATTCCTTTCCCTACCGAGCGGCTTTTGGGGAACCTGGGGCAGATGCAGCACCAAATAGGCACCATCGCCGATGATTCTCCAGATACTGTCCACCGGAAAAAAGACCTTTACGAGCAATTCCTCGGGGACCCAGAGCGCGAAAAGCTCGCCAAAGCGTGCAATCTCTGGACAGCGGCGTTCTTCCAGCAGTTCACGCACGAGATGGCGAAATCACCAAAGGTCATCACCACGGACGTGGTAACCGATCACCTGGCTGGCCGAGTCCACCCGCAGGCCCTTGCCGAAGCAGACAACCTTGCGGTGCAACACCGCTTCTTCCACTGGCCGCTGGAGTTCCCGGAAGTGTTCGAAAAAGGTGGCTTTGACGTGGTGCTCTCCAACCCGCCGTGGGAGCGCATTAAGTTGCAAGAGGAAGAGTTTTTTGCCACGCGGAACCGGGATATTGCCAATGCCTCCAACGCGGCTGCCCGGAAGCGCCTCATCCGGGAGTTGCCGCGCACCAACCCAGCGCTCTGGGAAGAGTACCACCGAGCGTTGCGCGGCGCTGAGAGTGCAAGCCGTTTCCTGCGCGGTTCCGGGCGCTATCCCCTCGCCGGCCGCGGCGACGTTAACACTTACGCCGTCTTTGCCGAGCTGGCTCGGCAGCTGCTCGGCCCCACTGGCCGCGCCGGCATCATTGTCCCCACCGGCATCGCCACCGACGCCACCACCCAGCACTTCTTCCGCGACCTGGTAGAGCGGCAGCAGCTCGTAAGCCTCTACGATTTCGAGAACAGGAAGAAACTCTTTCCGGCCGTGGACAGCCGCATGAAGTTCTGCCTTCTCACTATGACCGGTGCGGCACGGCCCGCGGCTGCCGCGGAGTTCGCGTTCTTCTGCCAGGAGGCCTCGGATCTCATCGACTCCGAGCGCCGCTTCACCCTTGGTTCCGAAGACTTTGGCCTCCTCAACCCCAACACCGGCACCGCTCCCATCTTTCGCAGCCGCCGCGATGCCGAACTCACCCGGCACATCTACAAGCGCGTGCCGGTGCTAATCAATGAACGAATAGCGAACCGCGAATGGCGGCGGATGGATGGAGAAACAGAGCAACCATTCGCTATTCCCCATTCGCCATTCGCCGACGCAAACCCTTGGGGGGTGGAGTTCCTCGCGATGTTCCACATGGCCAACGACTCGGGCCTCTTCCGCACGCGGGAGCAATTGGAGGCGGAGGGATATCGTTTAGAAGGGAACGTATTCGTAGGGGCGGACCTGCGTGTCCGCCCTGATAATCCGCGTGTCCGCCCTGAAAATCAAAATAATCAGTGTGTCCGCCCTGATAATCCGCGTGTCCGCCCTGATGGTCAAAGTTCCCGCCTTGATGATCAATGTGTCCACCCCGATAATCAAAATTCTCGCCTTGATAATCAACATGTCCGCCCTAATGACCAAAATTCCCGCCTTGATGACCAACGCGCTCGTCCCAATGACCAAAACTCCCGCTTCGATAATCAACGTGTTTGTCCCAACAATCAACATGTCCGCCCCGATGATTCAGGCACACGCGCAGGTGAGGGCACACACGTGGGTAAGGGCATACATGTAGGTGAGGGCGCACGTGTAGGTGAGGGCACACACGTAGAGGGCGCATACGTAGGTGGGGGAACACACGCAGGTGAGGGCATAAATGTAGGTGAGGGAACACACGTGGGTGAGGGCATAAATGTAGGTGAGGGCACACACGTGGGTGTGGGCACACACGTAGGTGTGCCACTACTATTGCCGCTGTACGAGGCGAAAATGGTTCACCAGTTCGACCACCGCTTCGGTGACTATCGGGACCAGCCGCCGGATTCTAAAGACACCCGGCTCCCCGAGGTGCCGCTGGAGCGCCTGGTGGACCCGAACTACCAGGTCCTGCCCCGCTACTGGGTTCCCGCCGAAGAGGTGGAAGCGCGCCTTGCCGCCAAAGGTTGGGACCGCGGCTGGCTCCTCGGCTGGCGGGACATCACCAACGTTACCAACGAGCGCACCGTCATCGCCGCCGTTATCCCAAGGGTAGGGGCGGGACATAAGTACCTGCTTATGCTTCCAGCTCAGCCCCAAAGCGCTGCGCCCCTGCTCGCATCCCTAAACTCACTCGTGTTCGACTACTGCGCGCGCCAGAAGCTGAGCGGCTTTAGCCTCACATATTTCACTATGAAGCAGCTTCCTGTCCTTCCACCGGCGGTTTTCGACCGGCCCTGCCCGTGGATTTCGTACCATTCGCCAATCATGGGGCAAACACAGGAGGTTGCCGCGGGTTTAACAGAGCAACCACATAGGGTTGCCCCTACGATTGGGGATTGGATACGCCCGCGCGTTTTGGAGCTGACATACACCGCCTGGGACCTTGCGCCTTTCGCCCGCGACCTGGGCTACGACGGCCCGCCATTCCGCTACGACCCCGAGCGGCGCTTCCACCTGCGCTGCGAGCTGGACGCGGCTTTCTTCATCCTGTACCTGGGCACGCCGGAGGAATGGGAGAGGGAAGCCACGCCGGAACTCAAAGACCTTTTCCCGACTCCGCGCGACGCCGTGGCCTACATCCTGGACCAATTCCCCATTGTCCGCCGCAAGGATGAAGAGCGCTACGGCTGTTACCGGACAAAAGATACAATATTGGAAATCTACGATAAGATGCTTCAAGCGATGGCACAAAATGCCCCTTAAGAGAGCCAAATTTGACTTGCGACTCCAAGCGTTATCATCGCCGGTCCATTCGCCCACGCGAGCGCACAGCCTGGTGCGTATTTCGTGACCGTTGCAATACAGGTTGTGGGAATGCTGGTTTTGCGCAACCGTGAATGGGCTAACCTGGCATTGGCGGGCATTAAAGGTTGATAAGGTAACCACATAATGATATGATGTAGTCACACTGTCGAAGGCAAGCAGTGGACGGGAAGTAACAATGGGAGAAACTAGGGTAAGCGTTCGGGAACTCAAAAGCCGCCTGAGTCATTACCTGCGGCTTGCCAAGGCGGGCCAAACGGTGGAAATCACGGAGCGCGGCACACCGATAGGACGCATTGTGCCGGTGTCTCTTTCTCTTGAAGAACGCGTTGAGGCTGCTGTTCGCTCCGGACTGGTATCCTGGAATAGGTGCCGGCTTCGGCCGCGTCCGCCGATAGCAAAGACGCGGACAGAGAAGACGGTGGCTGAACTTGTGGTCGAGGGCCGTCGATGATTGTCTATCTGGACACCAGTGCCTTGGTGAAGCACTATGTGCAGGAATCGGATTCGGAGGAAGTGGAACGGGTCATTGGGGAGGCGCGGCTGGTCGGCACAGCGGCCATCACACGAGTGGAGATGGCGGCTGCTTTGGCAAAGGCGGTGCGGATGCACCTGCTTTCCCGGGATGAAGCGGCTGAAGCTCTGAGTGCCTTTGAGGCAGAGTGGGAGAGCTTGGTTAGGCTCCAGCTTCATGAGCTACTGCTTGCTCGCGCTGCCTCGCTGGCTTGGGAGCGTGGGCTTAGAGGTTATGATGCAGTGCATATGGCATCGGCACTCTTCTGGCGAGATATAGTAGGCGAGCCGGTGGTCCTTGCAACCTACGATCGAGAGCTTTGGGAGGAGGCCGTTCGTTCCGGTCTCAAGGTGTTTCCTGAGGATCGACCGTGAGCACCATCCTTGATTTGCACGAGAAAACGCTTGCCGCTTACCGCGATTTCGTGCCACGGTTACTGCCGGACAAAAGGATAGAATGTTAGCAATCTACGATAAGCTGCTTCGGGCAATGGTACAAAATGCTCCTTCGGAGAGCCAAAAATGACCTATGATCCCAAGCGTCATCACCGCCGGTCCATTCGCCTACGCGGATACGATTATGCGCAGCCTGGCGCGTATTTCGTGACCATCGTGGTCCAAGGACGGGAATGTCTCTTCGGTGAGGTAGTGAACGGCGAAGTGATGCTGAGTGATGCGGGACGCATGGTAGAACGATGGTGGACGGAATTGGCGCATAAATTTCCAATGGTGACATTAGATGCGTTTGTGGTGATGCCAAATCACGTTCACGGTATTATCGTCATTTCCCCCGTTGTATCGGACCCCGTATGTACGGCCCCCGTATGTGCGGACCACGTGTGTACGGACCCTGTATGTGCGGATCCCGTAGGGGCGGACCCCGTAGGGGCGGACCCCGTAGGGGCGGACCTATGTGTCCGCCCCGATAATCAAAATAATCAACGTGTCCGCCCCGACAATCAGAATGATCAATGCATCCGCCCCGATAATCAAAACAATCAACGTGTCCGCCCCGATAATCAAAATAATCAATATGTTCGCCCCAACGGACAATCCATCCGCCCCGACGGCATGGGCGCAAATACAGATCGGGGCACACACGTAGGTGTGCCCCTACCGGCGTGTGTGCCCATACCGGCGCGTGTGCCCCTACCGGAAATCGTTCAATGGTATAAAACCATGACCACCAACGAATATATCCGTCAGGTCAGGGCCGAAGGATGGCCGCCCTTTCTCGGACGGTTGTGGCAACGCAATTATTATGAACACATCATACGGAACGACATATCCCTGGAGCAAATCCGGCGGTACATCGCCGAAAACCCGGCACGCTGGCAAGAAGATGCGGAAAATCCATTCCACCATGGAGGCCAACCATGAGCACTATCTTTGATTTGCACGAGAAAGCACTTGCCGATTACCGCGATTTTGTGCGCTCATTCCTGCTTATTGCTGATGATAGGGCTCGGAAGTTTGTGGACAAGGTGCTGGATGAGGAGTCGCACTTGTGGCCGGACCCGTTGGTGCAGGTGAGTCCCTCGTATGCCATGGGTGCAAGTGTGGACGAACTGGCGTCCGAGGGTCTCATCACCGAAGAGACGGCCCGGATCTTCCGCACGGAGGAGGGGAAACCGTTCCGGCTCTACCGCCATCAGGAGGAGGCCATACGCAAGGCCCTCGGTGGAAAAAGCTTTGTTGTGACTAGCGGCACCGGGTCGGGCAAGAGCTTGTGTTATTTTCTGCCAATAATTGACAGCATGGTTCGGCAGCCCGATACAGGCGAGCGGGTAGCCGCACTTGTGGTCTATCCTATGAACGCGTTGGTGAATTCGCAGCATCAGGCACTTGAGATGTTGAAGAATCGGTACGAACGCCGCTACGGCAGGCAGTTCCCCGTAACCTTCGCCAAATATACCGGTGAAACACTGAGAGAAGAGCGTGAAAGAATACGCAAGCAGCCGCCGCAGATCCTGTTGACCAACTATGTGATGGTGGAACTGCTTTTGGTTCGCCCTGAAGATCAAAGTCTTCTTAAAAGCGTAGGTGGATGTCTTCGATTCATCGTTTTTGATGAATTGCACACCTACCGGGGGCGGCAAGGGGCGGATGTAGCCATGTTGGTGCGGCGCCTCAAGGCGCGGTGTGCGGGGCCGAACCTGGTTCAGATAGGCACTAGCGCCACTATGGTGGCCAATCCACATTCAACTTCAGAAGAGCGGCGCCAGGCGGTGGCCGACTTTGCCTCGCGCTTTTTCGGGCACCCATTCAAGCCTGCTCAGGTTATTGAAGAGACTCTGGAGCCGTTTACCATTGGGGGACCACCATCTCCTCAAGAGCTCGTGGCAGTTCTCTCCGACCCACTTCCTGAAGAGTTGGATGCCTTTCGGAGGCATCCATTAGTGCGCTGGGTGGAATACGAGTTGGGAATCGAGCCCCAAGCCGATGGGAGCCTCCGGCGGAGAACGCCCTGTTCACTGCCAGAAGCGGCAGACCGCCTTGCGAGGGCAACGGATTTTTCCAGCGAAGTTTGCGAGAGGCGTTTGCGCGAAGTACTTTCGCGCGGCGGGGAGCTTGTGCGTGAGGATGGAGGCCGGGCCTTAGCTTTTAAACTGCATCAGTTCATTAGTCAGGGGCGAACGCTCTACGCCACGTTGGAGTCTGCTGACACGCGAGAGTTTTCGATAGAGGGGCAGATCCAAATCGGCGGAGGAAAGTCGCTTGCCCCGATTAAGTTCTGCCGTCATTGCGGTCAGGATTACTACCACGTACTTCGCACAGACAGCCGCATGCTTCCTCATCCGGTTGGTGTAACAGGCGAAGACGAGGAGGGCGTGCCTGGATACCTTATGCTTGCTCCGTCCGAAAACGATTGGAGCGAAGACCTGGTTCCGGAGGAATGGCGGCAGGCCGATGGGCGTTTGAAGCCGAGTTGGCGGAACCGCGTCCCCGTGCAGCTCTGGGTTGCACCGGACGGCACCTATTCTTTCCAAAAATGCGAAGGTTTTCAGAAGATGTGGTGGCAGGAGGGCGATTTCTATCTGTGCTTGAACTGCGGCGAATTCTATACAGCCCGCGAGAGAGAATTCAGTAAGCTTGCCACACTTTCAAACGAAGCCCGTTCGAGCGCGACAACGGTACTCGCCACTGCCCTGCTGCGCCATGCGGCTTCCACCGGAGCAGCCCAAGATAAGCTTTTAACCTTCACAGACAACCGCCAAGATGCTTCTCTGCAGGCTGGGCACTTCAACGATTTTGTGCAGGTAGGCCTTCTGCGGGCGGCGCTGTATGCAGCGCTTCGAAAAGCATCGCCTTTGGGGTTTGACAGGGTTGCCTCTGCAGTGGTTGAAGCCTCGGGGCTCACTTTGCGAGATATCGCCCGCAATCCCGATTTGAACCCGGATTCCGAGGTGGCGAAAGAGGTATGGAAGACGTTCACCGACTTGGTTGAATATCGGCTTTACGAGGACCTGCGCCGAGGCTGGCGCGTGGTGCATCCCAACTTGGAGGAGGTTGGGCTGCTTCGTGTGGAATACCTGGGTTTGGAAGCGCTGTGCCGGGAAGATTCCTACTGGAGGTTTCATCCTGCCGTGGCAACTCTCCCTGGGGAGGAGCGTTGCACAATTGTCCGCGCTTTTCTCGATCACTTCCGCCGCAAACTAGCGATTAGGGTCAGGGTTTTGGAAGAAACGGTGCAGCAGCAGCTTCGCCACCGCTCAGAACAGCATCTCAATGAGTTTTGGGGCCTGGATCCGGATGTGGATGAACTGCGGGGGGGCCAACGGTTTGTTCTCTTGGGTCGATCGTCTCGTTTGGTGGATGGCTTTAGTTTGGGTGCACGGAGTACACTTGGACGGTTCCTGCGCTCTCGACTTTCTTTGGACGAAGCGAGTTATCTGGTATTCCTTGATGGATTCCTCGAACTGCTTGTGTCTCAAGGGTTCCTGCGGCGCCTTGATCCAGTGGATGACCACAAACTTTACCAGCTCGATGCTGCGTGCATCCTGTGGTGCTTGGGAGACGGTTCGCCCCCGCCTCCAGATCCGATTTATGCGCGCCGAGCCGTTGGAGAGGGATATACCGAAGCTCGCAGGCGCGTAAATGCGTTCTTCCAGAGGTTCTATAAGCAAGAAGCAAAAAGCCTCGCACAGTTGGAGGCGCGCGAACATACTGCTCAGGTGGTGAAACAGGGAGAGCGTGCGTTGCGGGAACGTCGGTTTCGCTGGGCAGAGGAGGACCGTACGAAGGGAGCAGAAATAGGCCGGCGTTTGCCTTACCTCGTCTGCTCTCCGACGATGGAGTTGGGTGTGGATATCGCCGACCTGGAACTGGTGCATCTTCGCAACGTGCCCCCGACACCTGCCAACTACGCTCAGCGGTGCGGACGGGCCGGTAGGCAAGGCCAACCTGGGTTGGTGATTACTTACTGCGGGGCACTGAACAATCACGACCAGTATTTCTTCCGACGCCGCACAGAGATGGTTGCCGGAAGCGTGCAACCGCCGCGCTTGGAAATAGCGAATGAATCACTTCTGCGCACCCATATACATGCTGTTTGGCTCGCTCGTATCCGTTTGCCATTGGGAGACTCTATCAGTGAAGTGATTGATTTGGGAAGCGATGGTCTTCCTTTGAATGAGAATGCCAAAACCCAAATACAACCTAGCGATGCAATCCGATGCGAGATCGAAGAGCAGGTTCGCAAGATCCTTCTTGCTGACGAAAGCTTGCTGTCGAAGACAGGCTGGTTCAGCGAGGCTTGGATACGCCAGGTGATAGAAGAAGCACCCAAGGCGTTCAACTCCGCTTTTGACCGGTGGCGGGAATTGTACAAAGCGGCGAGGCGGCAGTTGGATGCTGCCCGATTAGAAGAGGATCTCGCTAAAAAACTCGAAGATCAAAAAAAGGCCAAGGACAAGCAAAACGAAGCGCGCCACCAACTGAATCTTTTGCTACAGATAGACGTGGCTCCTGAAGAGAGCGATTTCTACCCTTACCGGTATCTGGCAAGTGAAGGTTTTCTGCCGGGGTATAACTTCCCGGCTTTACCCATCCGAGCTTGGGTGCCGCGCGGAGAAGGTGAGTTCATATCGCGGCCTCGGTTCTTGGCTATTCGTGAATTCGCTCCGAATAACATCGTGTATCACGAAGGAGCTAAATGGGAGGTTGTGGCCTTTCAGTCTCCCCCGGGAGGTCTCGACGAGCGCAAGAGCCAACGGCGCTTCTGCTATACCTGCGGCGCATTTTGTCAAAGCGATCTTGACTTATGCCCGGTGTGCAAAACCGTTTTCGATGGAGAGAACAGCCTGGTGGCAACGGTTCTTGAGATGCCGAACGTGCGCACACGCCGCCGAGAGCGAATAACTTCGGATGAGGAAGAGCGGCGACGGCGCGGATATAACTTGGAGGTGTTCTACCAGTTTCCTCCGGCAGGTGATGTGGGGCGGTTGCTGAAGGCAGACGTCGTGGTGAATGGTGACACGCTCCTTAATCTGGTGTATGCACCTGCTGCGACCTTATTGTGTGTCAATTACGGATGGCGGGGCTCGAACCAGAGGGGGTTTGAAGTTGATTTCGAAAGCGGTGAAATTATCAATCCGAAGGAGCTGACTAGCCAGAAACTCTCCCAACCATCTCGGGTGGAAAAGGTGCTCCTTGGAGTTCAAACCGCGCAAAACGCCTTGCTTGTCCGCCTAGCTCGACCCGATATTCAACAAGAGGATCCGAGGTTGGAAGCCTCGCTTCAATATGCTCTTCAGCGCGGCCTGGAACAAGCGTTTCAGCTTGAGGAGGCCGAGCTTGCGGCCCAGCGCATCGGGCGAGGCGAGCACCGAGCCATCCTTTTTTACGAAGCAACGGAAGGGGGCAGCGGAGTTCTGCGCCACCTGATAGAGGAGCCTTATGCCTTGGCCAGGATTGCCAAGGAGGCACTTGAGCGCTGTCACTTTGATGCCGAGGGGAACGACCTCAAACCGGATTGCGTGGCCGCTTGCTACGAGTGCTTATTAAGTTTCAGCAATCAAAATGAGGCGTTGTTGTTAGACCGGCGTCAAATTCGGCAATTCCTGCTCGAACTAGAGGCGAGTCAAACGCTCCTTCGCTTCGATGGGCGGTCTTGGGAGGAACACCTCGCATGGCTTCGGTCCCTCACGGACGAGCGTTCGGAACTTGAGCGACGTTTCTTGGATACCCTAGCCGAGGGGCGTTATCATCTGCCGGATGAAGCGCAGAAGTCTATTGACGAACTGGACTGTATTGCTGATTTCTTTTACAAGCCCAATGTTTGCGTCTTTTGCGATGGTGCCGTGCACGATAAACCTGAGCAACGGGAGAAAGACGAGTCTATCCGGCGGAAGCTACGCTCTCGAGGTTATCGCGTCATTGTGATTCGGTACGATCGGGAGATCCGCGAGCAAATTGCCAACTATCCCGATGTTTTTGGCTCGGCCGTGTAAATGCTCCGTGGGTATCTCTCGTGAGATGTAAGAATATTTGCTTCGATGCCCTTCGGAAGATAACAGCAATGTTTCGCTTGGTTGCTGGTGCTGAAGTCTGTATGCTATAATCAGGTGCTGTAAGCCGGCCAAAAGGGGTTTTAGAGATATTATGCGCATACTTGTGGTTCATGGTCCGAATCTTAATCTATTGGGAATAAGGGAACCGGAAGTTTACGGCCCAGCCACGCTGGATGAGGTAAATGCGAGGATATCCAACACCGCCAAAGAGCTTGGGATGGAGGTTCGCATCTTCCAGTCCAATTCTGAAGGGGCTATAATCGATGCCATTCAGGACGCCGCGAACTGGGCCGACGGAATCGTAATCAACCCTGGTGCATACACGCACTACAGCATCGCCATTCGGGACTGCCTTGTGGCGGTTCGCTTGCCGACTATAGAGGTGCATCTTTCCAACATTTACGCCCGCGAGGAGTTCCGGCAGCACTCGGTGATAGCGCCGATTGTGGTCGGGCAGATCAGCGGGCTTGGAGTGCATGGGTATCTCTTAGCTTTGAGGGCTATCAAGGCAATAGTGGAGGAGAAACGGGAATGAGAACCAACTCTCGCGTTGAAAAACTTCGAAGCGCTATGGCCGAGGCCAATATACCAGCTCTGCTCGTAACCGAGATCAACAACCTGCGCTACATAAGCGGTTTTACCGGAAGCACCGGAATAGGGCTGATCACCGAGTACGACGCTTGGTTTTTCGCGGACCCAAGGTATATCATCCAGGCAAAAGACGAGTGCCAGGGCTTTGAAATTGTTCCGGTTGTCGACGGATTTATGAAAACGGTTGGGGGTTTGGTTAAAGATAAAGGATTCAAATTACTGGCTTTTGAAAGGCAGCATGTTTCTTTTGCCACCTATGAGGACCTCCGCAACACCGTTCCAGAAGTTCGCCTGCAGCCGGTGTCAAACTTGGTGGAGGACCTGAGGGCCGTAAAAGACGATGGCGAGATAGAGATCATACGTCAGGCCGCTAAAATCGCCGACGACACATTTGAACACGTGTTGAACATCATTCGCCCCGGCATGACCGAGCGTGAGTTAGCTTTGGAAATCGAGTGGCACATGCGCAAGCTTGGCGCGGTGCGCGAAGGTTTTGGATCCATCGTGGCAAGCGGCCCTCGCGGCGCTCTTCCCCACGCAAGCCCCACAGATAAACCCCTTCAGAAAGGCGAACTGGTGGTTATGGACTACGGGGCCTACTTTAGGGGATACAACAGCGATATTACCCGAACGGTGTGCATCGGTAAAGCCGATTCTCAACAGCGCGAGGTGTATGAGATCGTTCGTGAGGCGCAGCAACTCGGTGTTGAAACACTGCGCCCCGGCCTGAAGGGTCATGATGTGGACATGGCTGTTCGCGAATTTATTTCCGCCCGCGGATATGGAGACAAATTCGGCCACGGACTCGGGCACGGATTGGGGCTTCAGGTGCACGATGTTGGCGCGCTTGGCAAAACATCCACCACAGAGATCAAACCCGGAATGGTTTTCACAGTGGAACCCGGAATCTATATAGAAGGGTGGGGCGGGGTGCGCATAGAAGACGATGTTCTCGTCACCGATAGCGGCTCCGAGCGCCTCACGCTTTCGCCGAGGGAGCTGATCGAGATATAGGCTTCACTTCACCTCTACGGTGATGTTGCCGTTGGATGTGTGAAGACGCATTTGCGCTTGCCCGTCGCCCATAACAGCTTCTACTTCTCCGTTGGTTTGGTTCGTAATCCGAAACGGATTAGACAGGCTTATGCGTCCGTTCACTGCGGATGCCCTCAGCACAACCGAGGCGTTTCGAGGCAGTTGAATCAGGATGTTTCCGTTTGAAGTGCTCGCGTCAAGAGTTCCCCCTTGGATCCGCGTGAACTCCAGAGAAAGATTTCCTTGGCCAGTTTTCACCGTGCTTTGGACCGAGTCCGCAGTCAAACCACTTCCGCGGATCGTGCCGCTTCCCGTCTCGATCTTCAATGCGCCCGACACATCGCGCACCTCGACCAGGCCGTTTCCTGTGACTATGCTTGCGCCTCTATCCACGTTGCGCACAACAACAATACCGTCTCCCGTGCGAACTGCCGCGGTTTTGAACGGACCCTGAACCAGCACGGCCCCCTCTTTGGCCGATACCTCCACATCCAGATTGGGGGGTGCAACCAATTCAACAGGCGTAGCAGGTGTTTGCGCTGGAATTTTAGCCACCAGAATGGCCTCTCCACCGCGAATGACGGAATCGATGCCGTATTCATCCGCACGGCCTGCTGATGTGCCCAAAATCCTCACGCGAATTGGCATGCCTTCAACCGAACGGATCCACACCGGACCGCGCGGTGTTTCGAGGCGTACCTTTTGTACCCCGTCTGCCTGCACGGATTTGGTCTTGATTGAGGGCATGCGCTCGGTTTGTGAACCCAGGTTCAAATTTGCGAGAAGGTCCCCCAAATCTATCTTGCCCGTAACAAGGACGACCACAATCTCACCCGAGCGCGTACTTTCTTCAGAGCGCGAGTCGAAAGTGAGCAGAAAAACACCTTCTGGGCTCTTGGTTGGGTACGCCATCACACCAAGCTCCTGCCCTTGAACCCATCTCACGATCGCCTTTGCGTCTTTTGCGACGACGCCGCTTTCCTGAAGAGACTTCTCGTAGAACTGGAGCACCGCTTCCGGACTGAGGCCGCTTGGTGTTTTGTAAGTTAGTAGTCTGAGCTCCTCGGCTCCCCTGATTGCTCGGCCGATGGCGCTGGAGGCAATCGATTCTGGGTCGGACAGGCTGATTTGCGATGAGAGTTTAGCCCCCGGGAAGGTCGGAAGATCTAAGCTGAAAGCCGGAGCGGATGCCAACGCTGTGAGTGCGAGCATTCCGCAGAGAAGCAATATGCCGTTTGCACATAGCAGAAATCTTTTACAAGTCGTAGTGAATCTCATATGATTGCTCCGCTGTTAGGGATACTAGCGCTGCCATTTTAACCTTTTCGAGGGCTTCCATCGCTTTCTGGTCGGCTTTCATGGACGACTCGTGGAGTTCGGCCTGTGCTATTCCGGGCGGAACAGGGTTGAGGGATTCACCCATTTCGCGCACCGCTGCCAGCAATTCGGGGCCGCCAAATCCCATTTCCTGATTGTCCTGCGGCTGTTGGATTGGTTTTGGAGCCTGCGGATTGGTACTCTTTCGTGGGACATCACGCACGCCGTTCTCTTTCGGATGTTTGTGGGAGGGGCGTCGGAAGCGCTCGGTGCCGGGTTTGACGTTTGATTTGCGGTAATCACGAGCCCTTGTGACCGATGGCGGAGTGTTGCCCTCGTTTGGTTTTGCAGTTTCAAGCCTCGGCTTCTTGGGCGTGGCTTGGGACTCCTTTGCAACAAGAGCGGGGGGCTTCTCCAACCGCTGAGCAGGACGGTTTTGGGGGGGTAGGGACAGACTCAGCACTACGGCTCCTGCGGTGACGGCCGCCGCGGCAATTGCGCCGATGCGTATTCCCGCAACCCGCCGTGACAAACGCTGTTGCTCGGCGCTTATGCGAAGCGCGACGGCGTCCCACATCTCTGGGACCGCCAAAGACTCCTTTTCAGAGGCAGCAAACGCGTCCAGCGCATTCATGGACCTGCGGAACAATGCTTCCTCTGCTCTGCAGGAGGAGCATACCGCCAGGTGTTCCTCCACCAGTCGCAGTTCGTCAGGTGGCAGGTCCCCCTCCAGATACGCCGGAATGGCATTTCTCACAATTCGGCACTTGTTGCGCTTCACTTTGGTACCCCCGGTATCAAAACCCCTTCGGCCAGGGAGAAATTCTCATGCGTCTGTTCCGTCTTTCAGGCAGGCGGCGTATTTCTCCTTGAAAGCCTGCCGCGCCCGGAATATGGTGGCCTTGGTCTGCGCCAGAGACCACCCCATAGTTTCAGCTATTTCGTCGTAGCTCATCTCCTGAAAGTGCCTGAGCACAAGCACTGTTCGGAACCGCTCTGGCAACTGCGCCAACACCCGCCGGATCTCCTCTTTTTCAACCTGATGGGAAACTTGTGCGTGCACATTTGGCTCAAGTTCAATGGGTGTATGGATGGTTGGGTCGTCCAGGCTCGTCACGCGTTTCCTCCAAAAACGGCGCGTTTCCGAGCGGCACACATTCACTGCAATCCTGGTCAGCCAAGTCAGGAACCGGCTGTCGCCTCGGAAGGAGTTCAGCCCCTTGTGCGCCTTGACAAAGGTTTCCTGGCAGGCGTCTTCGGCATCCTCGCTGTTGCCGAGGATGTGGTGGCACAGAGCGTATATGCGCCGGTGGTACCTTTTGAACAGGATGTTAAAAGCCTGCGGATCCCCGCGCTTGTGCATTGCCACCAGAAGCAGGTCGTCATCTTGAGTGTGCGCATTGGAGGTCACTCTCGGCACCTCCAGCGCGATCTGAGATGCTGTTCCACCAAGCATGCCCATGTTTGAGACGCCCATATCCTCCAACGGGGGAGTCCCCAACTTTTTCCCGAGCCCATGAGCGTTGGCGCTCCGGCCGGTTCCGTCAGATTAGACATCTTGAATTCGCGCAATGTTACCGGATGCTGACAGTTTGTTTCGCTCCTCATCCGCAGTTGGAGGCGAGCCTCCTCAAGCAGAGGTTAGCTTCAAAGCGCATTTGTGTCAATACGCCTCTTTTTCTCGAGAATGCCCTGAGTGAAAATTCGCTTTGCAAAAACGGAAAAAGCGGTTCCAGCATCAAGTTCGAACAAGTGTTTTTGATGCATAATGCAAAGGCGTTTGATATAATTGGCAGGGTGCCGTTGCTTTTGGCGTTGTTTACTTTATGAATTGGAGACAGGGGTTGTCGGGGGATAAAATACAACGCGTATTGATAATCAGTGTGGCATCTCTGCGGAGCACAGTTGCCGGCACTGCATTGGCCCGGGAACTTAAAAAGCGTTTGCCGAAAACGCACATAGACTGGATAACCTCTCCGGAGGGCGCCGAACTTCTTCAGCGCCACCCAAGTGTGGACCGCGTGATAGCGGCTCCAAGGCCGCTCGCCAGTTCAATCACCAGCGGTTTGTTTCGGCGGGCGCTTTTTAAAGACCACCGTGCTGGAGTGCTTTTTGCGGCTTGGTCCCTCAGGTCGGAACAGTACAGCGTCGCAATCGATCTAGATGGGGAGTGGTGGAGTGCGTGTGCCGCATGGCTGACGGGAGCCCCTTACAGGCTCGGTGGTGCTTTCACAACGCGAACCGCAGCACCGTTCTTAACCCACATTGCACGCCCCAGAGAGTTTTACGTTCACTCCAGCGAAGTGTTTCTGGACATCTTGGGACTGCTTCAGATTCGCCCCCACAGTTTCGAACCGTTGTTGGCGCTGAGCGCAGATGATATCGAAGCGGCTGCGTCGATTCTTGAGCGGTGTGGAATAGCTCGCAAACAGCAGTTTGCCGTTATCGGCCCGGGAACCGATACCCCTTGGAAGCGGTGGCCTGCTGATCGCTTCGCGGAGGTGGCAGACCGACTGCTGATTGAATACGGCCTGCCCTCGGTACTTATCGGTTCCGCCTGCCACAGATGGCTGCTTGAACGCATCAGCGCACGGAGCGGTTCTCTGCCAGCAAACCTTGCTGGCAAGACCACTATCAGGCAAGCAGCCGCTATTCTGCGGCTTGCGCGCATATTCGTCGGGGTGGACACCGGCTTAGTATCGATAGCGGCCGCAGTGAGGACGCCCTCGGTGGTTGTGCGCAGTTGCAGTTCTCCTTATCAAATCTCCGATGAGCGGGTAAGCGCTGTTGTTGAAACCCCCTCCAGCGGCGTTGTTCCGGAGCGGCGACCGGGCATTATTGGGGTTTCTGCTCAGGATGTGATGTCTGCCGTTGACGGTTGGCTGAGCAGTCCGATCTCTTGGAGATCCAAGTAGGTTATGGCCGTTAACAGCAAGCTTTGCAGACAAGCTTCGGCTGAAGCAAATCTCAGCAGGTTGAAGGCGTGGGCGTTGGGGCGCTTGCTTCTGCCTTTTGCCGCGGCTGTCCGTATGGTGCCCGAAACGCAACTGCCAGCTTTGGGGGACCGCGTTGGGGATGCCCTCTATGCGGTGTCGAAAAAGCTTCGGACGGTGGCTTTGGCGAATCTCGCCCGGGTGTACGGCGATGTTTGGAGCGATAAGCAGATACTTCAGATTGCTAGAAAGGCTTTTCGGAATTTCGGGCGTACCGCGGTGGAGTTCATCAGGTTGCCCTACATGTCTCCCGATAAGATACGCATGATTGTCAAGATTGAGGGTTTAGAATGCATGTTCCACGCTCTCGAAGCAGGGAGGGGATGTATACTTATTACGGCGCACTACGGCAACTGGGAGATGTTGGGAGCACGGCTGGTCCTTGAAGGCTTGGAGATGAACGTTTTGGCTAGAAGCGCTGACGACAGCCTGACAGACCGCTTTATAAACGGCATCAGGAGCCGCGTTGGCCTAAAAGTGCTGAGCCGCGGCGGAAGCCTTATACCGGTTCTCCGGGCACTGAAGCGGAACGAAGTTGTGGGGATACTGCTTGACCAAAACTTTGTCAACGGCATCTTTGTGGATTTCTTCGGCAGGCCGGCGGCGACCGCAACCGGCCCTGCAGAGCTGGCGATACGCACCGGAGCACCCGTGGTTTCCGGGTTCATAGAGCGCCAGGCGGACAACACACACCTGGCGCGCTTCGAGCCAATCGAACTGCCTTCCACCGCTGGAGATTACGAGGAAAACGTGAGGGCGGCAACGCAAGTCTTCACCAAGGTCATCGAAGATGCGGTGCGGCGCCGCCCGGATCAGTGGATGTGGTTCCACAACCGCTGGAAATGCCAGCCGCAGTTGGAGAGCTGCTGATTTGGTGGGTTCTCGGCGGTTGAACTGGCCCCTGGGAGTTTTGGCGATGGATGCGAAACCGACATACTTGTTCGAAGTGCTAGACCATACTGCAGATCGCGGTTTGGTAGCGTATGGATCTGATCTGGCAGAGCTTTTCGAGGCCTGCGCCCACGGTATGTTTTCGCTGATGGCCAATCTCAATGTGGAGAATCCACAGCACCGTCAGGATTGGAGCCTGGAAGCTGACGGTTTGGAAGATCTTCTGGTGAGTTGGCTGCGCGAGCTTCTCTTTTCCTTTGAGGTTGAAGGTATTCTTTGGACTCGATTTCGCGTTTCGCAGATTCACCAATCTCCGGCTTCGCTGACGGCAACCACGTGGGGCATTCCGATTTCGCAGGCAGAGCTTCACGGAGCGGTTGTGAAGGCCGTTACGTACCACGGTCTAGAGGTGAGGTGGGACGGAAGCCGCTGGCGCGCCCAGGTAATCTTCGACGTTTAAGCCTCAGCGCAGAAGATAGGCGTAGTAGTTTGTGCGACCGAGCCGGTGCCATCCCTTTTGGGCTACGAAGCTTGGCACATTGCGAGATACCACAGCAACTGCGCCGGTTTTTAAGAATAAATCCTTCACTCGCCGCCTCAGCGAGCCATCCCTTGTAACCAGCTCCTCTGTTCGACCTGCGGAGGAGAAGTCGTGTTTTTTGTCCCTGTCGGCGGTGCCGTCGTACGCTTCTGCCACAATTCTCACGTGCGCCAACCGCGCCCAGTACGATTCAGCACCGCAACCCAGGTACGCCACCAAACTGCCTTCCTTCACCCCTAAATGCATAAGCGCCTGAGCGGCGGTCCAGTGTGGGTGTGGTCCTTCGCGGAGCCGGTCCGAGGCGGCGCGTTGCAGTTGATGCAGAGCAGACCCCGCCACAAACACAAATATCGGAACGACTACTGCTGAGGCGATTTTCCAGCTCGCAGCCTCTGATCGCCCGGTTTCTCGCACACGAACCGACGACAGCAGGCATATCCAGAGCAACATGGAAAAAGGTGCAATATACCGACGCTGTACCAGCACCAGCAGGTAGGACACCAAGCCTAAAGCGGCCAGAAACAAAAGCGGCCATTGGTTTCTGAGGGCTTCGCAATCTATCCGCCAGCTCCAGTTTCGCGTTGCCGCCATGGCTACTGCGGCAAGCAGGATTGGCACCGCAGCCAAAAGAAGCGTGATGAGGTTATGAGCGCTTCTGGCCATCTGCTGTGCCGGGATGAAGCGAGGTCGTACGCCTTCGTACCAGTACGAAGGGTCGAACCAAGGAGGGTACGTGCCCCCAATCGGACTCGCGAAAGCGTATATTTTGGGGTGGGTGGAGAGCTGTTTGGTTGGATGCAACGGATGCCCAAATCCGGGGGGATCGCCCTGCCAGTGAACGTGCAGGCATACCCCATTGACATACCATGCGTAGTTCAGCAAGCCGCTGTCTCCGAATGTGAAGCGACCTTTGCTCAGAGACAGCGCCAGCACCCACGGTCCGCTGAGGGCGAAAAACGCCAAGGCCGCCGCAATTGCGTTTACAGCCCGCCTGCGTTGACGTATTTCAACAGCTATCAGAACCACAAGCAAGGCAACCGCCAGCGGAAAGAACACCGTTTTGGCGTAGTAACCAAGGGCTAGAACAAATCCAAGAAGGATGCTGTATCTTCGGTTATGGCGTTCTTCTCTGCGCTTAATCAGAAAGACCCCTGTTAGGTACACCAATGCGGAAACCAGAATGTCGGGAGTGGTTCTGCGGACGGATGTCCACTCCAAAGATGTCCACATAAAAAGCGCAGAGGCGATGAATGTATAAACGTCCGTCGGTAGGTATTTCTCGCCGGGCCCTCCGGCACTACTGCAGCGGGCATTTGCAGCAGCTTCGCGCAGGAGCATCCGAAAGGCAATCAATGCCCCGAAGAATATTGCGAGGTTCACTGCGTGAGCAGCCGCCGCTTCCCAATAGGGCCAAGCTCTGCCTGCTGCAACCGCTGGAAGGAGGAGCAGGGGATACAGCGGACTCCAGTAGGCGTTAACCACGTTCTTCCAATCCCCGCGCAGGATTGCATCGGCGATGTCGAGATAGGATAAGCCGTCGGCGTCCACTGTATGGCGCGCAATCCAGGCGTTAAGCAGTGCGAAACCACACACCACAGCCCATGCGGCCGTTTCCAGGCGCTTAAGCGGCTGTTTGGGGTGAAGCAACGCTTGGCGGTTCATGGTAGCTTGGAAACAGTGTCTCCGCGGCGCTTAGCACTTCTTCCGGGGTTACGGCCAGCATGCAGTCTCTGCCGCTGGCACACCGCGGTTTGCGCCAGCAAGGCGAGCACGGGAATTGTTTGCTAATTACAATAATGCGCTCATCCCTCAGGTGTTCGTGTGGGGTGGGGCCAAATATGCCAACCACCGGCACTCCGACAGCCAGGGCGGCGAAGAGCAGGCCTGTGTCGACAGATACAACCACGGAGGCGCGGCTTAGAATCCCTGCGGCGCTCCTTAGGGATGTCAATCCGGCAGCCACGGCAACCCTTTCCGATGCCAAAGAGGCTATCTGCTGTGCCAAAGGTACATCTCCTGGACCCCCCATGATTACGGGTAGCAACCCGAGTCTTCTCCGCAAACCGTCAGCCACTTGGGCGAAAGCGGGTGGGGTCCAGAATTTTGTTTGGAATGTGGTTGCCGGGCACAAAGCGGCAAAGGGCTCTTTAACGCCGAGGCTGGTTAGAACGGCTTCTGCGGATTCAACATCATTTCGGTCCAAAGGGATATATAAGTCCATGGGGTGATAGGGTATCCCGAGGGGCTCCAAGAGCCTGAGAGACCGCTCTGAGGCGCGCCGAACTTCTTTTGTCACCCTGAAAGCGTGGGTGTACAAAAACCTGCTTTTTTCCGTGGCATCTGCGTGGCCGATGCGCACCGGTGCACCGGAGAGGTAAGCCAGTAAACTGCTTTTTAGCCTTCCTTGAAAATCCAATGCTATATCAAAGCCGCGTTTTCTTATGCCGCGGATGAATTCTGCAACTTCGCCCAGAACCTCGAGATATCTGCGCTGTCGCCACTTAGCAGCCCATTCGGAGCGGGGTGCAACTATCACCTCGTCGATCCAGGGGTTTTGGAGAAGCACCTGATGGGATCTATCTTCGACGACCCATGCTACATGTAAGTCTGGTCGACTCTTTTTTATAGCGGCTGGCACAGGTGTTCCGGTGATAACGTCGCCGATAGAGCTAAGCCGGATAATAAGAAGCCGCTTGGCGTTCTGAAAAGCTTTTTGAAGTTCTGTGGGATTCATCTCATGCTCATTATAGCAAACGCAGAACGGCGCTACCACAAAATTCGGTGGAGGGATTAATGCGTGGATGGACTGTTTAAGGTTGGGGTGGGTAAAAGCTGGTTTGGCGTTTATTATGGAGAATGTTCTGCGGAAATCTAACTCACGAAAATATACATTATCGGACTATAAAGGGTTTCTCTGTGCCATCTGAGCCGCTGCTTTCAGGCAAGCTGTTCCGGCGTTTGACAGTGGAGTTTGCAACTGCTACACTGTGAGTGGTATCAATTGAGTTTTGCCGCTGGGGGTGCTCGCTTTGCGCGGGCTGAGAAAGACCCTTGGAACCTGATCCGGTTAGTACCGGCGTAGGGAAGCGGCTTTTGCAACAACAAAGCCGCGCCTCGTCTGGGTTGCGGCTTAAACATTGTTTTTGCCTTTCCGAGGAGTGCCTCCAATGCGTATCTTGGGCGTGGATCCGGGGCTGATAACCACGGGTTACGGTATCGTGGAGTTCTGCTCCTCGGACATGTGGTTGGTTGAGGCCGGCGTGGTGCGCAGCGATACTTCTTTGCCTCTGGAGCAAAGACTTTCAGCTTTGTACGACGGTATCATGGAGGTCTTTACTGAATACCGGCCCGACGCCATGGCACTTGAAGAGATTTACTCCCACTACGAGTACCCCAAAACGGCCATACTTATGGGCCATGCTAGGGGTGTGCTTTGTCTTGCGGCGGCCAAATGCGGGGTGCCGGTTTACAGCTACTCCGCAACCCATATAAAGAGCGTGATAACCGGCAGCGGAACCGCCAGCAAACAACAAGTACAGCGCATGATTCAAGAGCGGCTGGACCTTTCACGCGTTCCCAGGCCCAACGACGTTGCTGATGCTTTGGCCGTGGCTATCTGCCATGGAAACCTGACGGTTTTGGCATCTCGTTCCGCCGGAGGGGTTGCGCCTTGATAAGCCATATCCGAGGCGTTCTGCACCGCAAGGATGAAGACCGAATGGTTGTGGACGTTGGCGGCGTCGGCTATGAGATAGTGGTCCCGCCGTTCGTTCGGGAGGCTTACAGAGACGTTCAGGAGGGCGACCCGATCGAATTCGTTACCTACTACTATGTGGCGGAGCGGCAGCCGAGGCCTATACTGATAGGATTTAAGCGCGAGGTTGAGCGTGAATTCTTCGAAAAGCTCCTTTCGGTCGGAGATATCGGCCCAATGCGAGCCGCGGCGGCGCTGGTTCGCTCAGTTTCGGTGATAGCACGCGCCATCGAGGAAAAAGACGTCGCAACCCTGAAGCAACTGCCCGGCATCGGTGAACGAACTGCGGGCAAGATCGTGGCGGCTTTGTGCGGCAAAGTGGCTAAGGAAGCAATGATGCTGGACGAGGGATTGGCCGATATTCCTCCTGCAAGGGAAGATTTGCGTTCGGAAACAATGGATGCGCTGGTAAGTATAGGCTACCGCCGCTCCGAAGCCAAGCAGTTGGTGGATGAAGTCATGAAAAAATTTCCAGATGCATCCACTCCCGATGAGCTGATTCAAGAGATCTTCAGGAGCCAGGCGAGAAAACCTTAAGTTAGGACTTAAACATGCCGCGTGAACCGATTCTGAGAAGTGATGCGCGAAAACAAGCCCCAGGCGACGTTGAGGAGGTTGTAAAAAGCCTGCGCCCGAAGCGTTTGGACGAGTACATCGGGCAAAAGCAGGTTGTGGAAAGCCTCCGAATCGCCATAACGGCGGCTAAAAACCGCGGGGAACCGCTGGATCACGTGCTTTTCCACGGGCCTCCCGGCTTGGGCAAGACAACGCTTGCCCACATCATTGCCCGGGAGATGAACACCAGCATAGTGTCTACATCCGGCCCAGCCTTGGAGAAGCCGAAAGATCTCCTCAGCATAATTTCCAATCTAGAGGAAGGCGACGTTTTGTTTATAGATGAGATCCACCGGTTGTCTAGAGTTACCGAGGAGTACCTCTACCCGGCTATGGAAGACTTCCAGGTGGATCTGGTAATTGATAAGGGGGCTTTTGCGCAGAAAAAGCTCAAGATAAGCCTGAAGCGGTTTACGCTGGTGGGTGCAACAACGCGCGCCGGGGCTTTGTCGGCTCCACTGCGCGACAGGTTCGGTATATTCTGCCATCTTGACTACTATTCCGAAGATGAGCTTGTGATGGTAACAAAGCGGTCTGCGGGAATACTTGGGATTCAAATTGAGGATGAGGGGGCCAGAGAGATAGGCCGCAGAGCGCGCGGCACGCCCAGGGTGGCAAACAGACTGCTTCGGCGCGTTCGCGACTATGCCGAGGTGGAGGGCAATGGCGTCATCACGCGGGAGATAGCGGAAAACGCCCTATCCCGCGAGGGGATAGACAGCATAGGTCTGGACCAACTTGACAGGGCGCTTTTGCTCACAATCATCGACCAGTACCGCGGGGGTCCCGTCGGCATAGAGGCCCTATCGGCAACCCTCAACGAGGAAGCCGACACTTTGGTTGACATGGTTGAGCCGTACCTGCTCAAGATAGGGTTTCTGGCGCGCACCCCAAGCGGTCGAAAGGCAACCGAAGCCGCATACCGACACTTGGGCAGGCCGCTACCGCCGGGATTTGGCTCCCCTACCCTATTTGCACAGTAGGGTGTTCGCAAAAAAAAACAAAAATATCGCGATAAGGAGATAGCAGATGGAAAAGGAACCATTGTTCGCCCCTGTTGGCGAGAAGGAAGTCACAAGGGCTATAATACAGGGATTTGCGGATCAGCTCGGTCGATACGTGCAGAGCGACTGCATAATCATCGGTGCTGGTCCTGCAGGCTTGATGTGCGGTCGAAACCTTGCCCGCAAGGGATACAAGGTTTACGTTATCGAGAGGAACAACTACCTCGGTGGTGGGTTCTGGATAGGCGGCTACCTCATGAACACCGTCACGTTCCGCCATCCAGCCGAGAAGGTGCTTGACGAGCTTGGGGTTCCGTACAAGGAGGCCACCCCAGGTTTGTTTGTGGCGGATGGACCTCACGCATGTTCCAAGCTCATTGCCGCCGCCTGCGATGCGGGTGTGAAGTTCTCCAACATGACCAAGTTCGAAGATGTGGTTCTGCGCGAGGGCAACAGGGTGGCCGGAGTGGTTGTGAACTGGACCCCTGTCGCTGCCCTGCCGAGGGAAATCACATGCGTTGACCCGGTTGCTATGGAATGCCAGGTGGTTGTCGACTGCAGCGGCCACGATGCAGTGGTAGCCTCGGCACTTGAAGAGCGCGGCCTTGTAAAAATGGTTGGCATGGGCGGCATGTGGGTGGAACGCAGCGAGGATCTGCTTGTGGAGCACACCGGCGAGTTCCACCCAGGCTTGGTTGTAGCTGGTATGGCCGTTTCCACAATCTACGGACTGCCTCGTATGGGCCCAACCTTCGGCGGAATGTTGCTCTCCGGCATTCGGGCTGCCGAAGTGGTTGAAGAGATACTCAAGAGAGGCTAGCGTGTTTTGGGGCGGTGGAAGTCAACTCACGCCACCGCCCCTCCCCTGCTTCCTTCGTGCATGTTGCGCTCGCTGAGAATTTACAACGACCACTCCCCCATATGTGTGGATTTCGGGGAGCTGTGCGGCTTTGCTCAGGACAGTCTTCCCTGGCTTCAGGTAGCTTTCGGTGGGCAGTTTCCTTTGGACTGTTTATCCGAACGCACTCCCCAGGAGCAAGACGCGCTGCTTTCCTCTGCGGCCGCTTCACTGGCGCACGCAAGGGTTCGGCACCCAGACAAACCGGTTCAACCGCCGGTACTTCCGGCCGAGGTTTCCGCAGAGAGAAGGCGGCTTACGGCCAGCGGTCCGGCGGGCGGTGCTCCGGCCGACGGCTTCCGGGTTCAAGTCGCTTACCGACGGCTCCTGCCAAAAGAGGATGCGCTTGCGGTTATCGTAACAGGACGGCTTCTGCTTACCTTCGATCCGGATGACCTTCGGTACCACGCCCGAACCATCGTCCCGGGACAGCCGGCTCTTATCTCGGTGCCGGGCCTGGTGGAAGGCCCCGCGAAGCCGCGGGAGTATTACTTGGCCCTCAGGAGTTTGGGAGCGGCGGCGTTTGATGAGCTGGCAAGGGCTCGGGCGGCGGAGGCCTTCCGGGGGCGGTTTCTGGATTACGACGACTCACGCACCACCGAGGTTATCAAAGGCTATATCCTTCAGGCAGTGGCCTACGAGCTTGTGGGAGATCCTTTCTGCCGAGATCCAAACTGCAGGCTTTACAACGCGCACCACCAAGAGGAGATGCTACACGCCCAGTTGGTTTCAGGGAAGCTGTGCCCTTACCACGAAGAGATTCTAAAGAGGGGGCCGGAGTAGAAACGACGCGGCTTCGAGCTTGCGGAAATACGCTTGCTTAGGAAACCAGCGCGGCCAGAAACTGCCTCACCTCGCCAAACAGGTAGTTGTATACGCGGTCGATTCTGGGACCAATCTCCTCCAAGGAACCCAGAGGGGTTTGGTAGTTTACATCCAGCTCCAGGAATATTTGAGAGAGGTCCGCGAAATACGGTTCGATGCGGAGATCGTAGTTGGCGAAATCTCGGTAAAAGTTGAACCGGAAGCCCGTACCTCGGCGCCCCGAGCCCAGGATTGCCAGCTTCTCCTGCGGAACCGCTAGAAGCTTCTGCTCCAAGAACCACGCGGCGGAACCGTCTGCCGGCTGGAAAGCGATTAGCTTCACCCCGAAAACCTGGTACTGCGTAACCCGAAGTTGGTCCATGACCACCTGAAATATTTGAGTGGCGCGCTCCTTTGTGTCTTGGAAGTGGGTGGCAATAGCCTCGTTTACCTGGGTTCTGCTTGTTTGTATGTAGATTTCGTTTTCGCCCTGAGCTATGCGGGCGCCATCCGGAAGCAAAGACAGAGTGTTGTAGTCAAACTTTTGGCTGATGTGATCGAAAAGGAAGGTCAGGTCGTTCCGTGTTAGGGTAACCTGAGGATATATAACACCTGCTGTAAACCGGCGTATCGTCAGGAGGTCTAAATTCATTGGCAAACGAATAGCAAAGGTTTGAATTGGACGAAGCGGCCAGAGCAGGCCTGTAAGCCGAATTCTGTGACGGAGGGTGGGCCGAAACTGTTTCACCCTCCCTGACGGCCATTTGTCTGCGGTCGGCAGTTTCCTGCCGCCTGATGCGACCTACCCGGAGGCGGAGCGGGCCACTCCATATGCCTCCCTACTAGGTCTTGCTCCGAGCGGGGTTTGCCAGGCCAGCCCGTTACCGGACTGCCGGTGGTCTCTTACACCACCGTTTCAGCTTAACCCCGTCCGCTGTGCCGCGGCGAGGTCTTTTCTTTTCTGTGGCACTTTCCGTAGGGTCACCCCTCCCGGATGTTATCCGGCGCTCTGCCCTCTGGAGTTCGGACTTTCCTCGGGCCGGGTTTAACCAGCCCGCGGCCGTCCGGCCTGCTCCAGCGTAAATTCTACCATTAACAAGCCGTTTTGTCGAGAACGACACACATCCGCCCAAAACCGTGTTTATGGAGGATTAAACTCTCCATCCGGCGAAGCCGATTATAAAACAGGAGCTTGGAGGAGATTATGATTGTTACCACCACCCCTACCATCGAGGGCAGAAAGATACGGCGCTATCTAGGGCTTGTCACCGGAGAAGCAATACTTGGGGCGAATTTGGTCCGCGATCTTTTCGCAACGATAACAGATATAGTCGGCGGGCGGTCCGGCGCGTATGAGAAGGAGCTTTCAAGGGCGCGGGAAATAGCCCTTGAAGAGATGGTACAGAAAGCCCAACTTCTGGGGGCCCAAGCTGTTGTTGGTGTGGATATCGACTACGAGGTCATCCGCGACGGAATGATGATGGTCAGCCTCTCCGGCACCGCTGTAGAGCTTGAGCCGTAATCCTTCTGTGTATCAACTGCGAAGATGAGCCTTCTCCAGAAGTTAGCCGATTATCTGCGCAGGCGCCCAGGGGAAAGCCTCGTGCATGTAGTCGCGGCCCAGAGCCAGCCGCTGGAATTATCGCTGTCGCCGGATGCTGGTACTCCTCAAGAGTCGCGCATTATCGAAGGGGATGGACTGGAGTTTCACAGGGTGCGCTCCGATGGAGTGTCCGGCTTCACGCATTTTTTGGACGGAATCCAGCAGAGCACGGTGGTTATGTATATGGGCGATGCCGTGCCGGTGGTTTACGGATACGCTGCCGCCGTTATCCGTATGCGCGGCGGCGACCGAACTATGTCTACGTACAGTGAAGCATCGTGCGAAAGGCTCTTCTTCCCCTTCGCGTTGGCGCCAGAGGAGCAGATTGAAGCTTTCAAAGAGGCTGGAATCGAGTGCGAAGACTCTGGTATCCCGCATGATAAGGATAAGCAGACGATATCCGGAATTTACCAGCAGTGCCTGAACACTGTCAGAAGCATGCGTTCACATTTGGAAAGGGAGCTGTTGAGTCAGTGGCAGGAGCAGTTTCGGGATGACCCAAGCGCTTGGCTCCTCGTCGACGGCGGCCTGAGGGATATAACGCGCATAACGGAGGCCGCCGGCAACATAGTCGGTCTGGTAAAAGACTGCAGAACTCCTTTCTTTGCATGGGCACAGCAGGCTAAGGTTTTCAACATGCCCGCTGGATACAGATGCAGCGTATTCGAAACGCCGCCGGCGCAAACGAACCCAGTGCACAGTTGGTACCAGCGCTTGTGGGACAATAAAGGACGGGACATGCTTTTCGGACTGGTTCGGGTTGAGGTGCCGGCCAGCCGGCACAGTTTATCGTTGGTCGAAAAGCTATCCGGATGGATATTCGCCGAACGGGGCCCGCTTTCGCACCCGGATCCGCGCTGGGATCGGCTTGTTTATCCAATCCATGATTGCGAAATGTATCTGAAAAGCACCGCGCCTTCTATATCTTTCGTGCATGCAATTCTCGGCAGTGTTGGAGGGTAGTATGGAGTCCGCTGCAGGCAGATTTGATCCTTCAAAGCCGGTTGGCAGGGTCGTTGCTACGGAAAAACAGCCAAACACGGCTTTCAAGTTCCATTTCTGGACTCCACAGCAGTCCCCAATCGGAATTGGCAGTCTTGTCAAGGTTGTTCAAGGCGATGTGACTGCCTACGGTGTGGTTATCGAAGGCTATCGGTACAGCGACGTTGATACTCCGATGTCTGATTACATCGGCTCTCTTCAGGATCCGGAGCACTTGCACCCGACCGCCCGGCCGGATATCAAGGTTTACACGGCTGGGGTTCTGCGCATTATACCCGAAGAGCCGCTTCAGCCGGTTCCTTTAGGTCCCGTTTACCTTGCCGACGATGAAGACATCCGCTTCAGCCTGCGGATGGATGAATACTGGGAAAGCACAGGAATTCCGGTTGGGCTCTATCAGAACGGCAGCAGACTTTCGCCCGTATATCTGGATTGGGAGTTTCTGCTCGGCCCGGAAGCAGCCCATTTGAACATCACCGGTGTTTCCGGCTTGGCAACTAAAACAAGCGCTGTGGAGATAATTCTGCAAAGCGTGTTTGCCGCTTCGAAGCGCCTCAAAATAAGCAACCCGAGGGGGCATTGGTCTGTGGCGGCGTTCTGCTTCAACGTCAAGGGCCCGGACTTGTTGTTCCTGGACCTCCCGCAGGAGGTTCCGGATGACCATCCGATGGCCGAAGCTTACCGAGACAACGGTATTCCTCCCCTAACGGAGCAGGATAGGGAAATGTACCGGCTTCTCGGCATTCCCTGCGCTCCATTCGAGAAGGTTGTTTACTACGCTCCGCTTTCAACAGACTACGAGACGCCCAACACCCTCCGCGCTCATCCAGAGCTGATCGGTTCTGTGCACGGCCTTTGTTGGGGCCTCGAGCAGGTTCTCGGCTACGCCGAGGTGATGCTCAATAGGGATGATATCGAGGCCAAGGCGGACGCCCTTCTCGAGTATATAAGGCAGAACGTGGTCGGCAAAACCTCTTACGTTGCTGGGCAGAACTTTTTCGTCCAAAGCTTTAGGGACTTGAAAGAATGGTTCGATGCTGTAATGAGGGCAAAGGAACAGAAGCAGGAAGAACCTTGCGGCATGCACCACTACGAAACGGTGCGGAAGCTCTACAACCGCCTGTGCAGTCTCCCGGACCGCTACCAGGGTTTGATATCCCCGGACAACCAAAACCTCCAGGATTTTCCTTGGGGTGAAGGGCTTCAGGACGGCACCGTGTATTGTATCGATCTGTCCAAGCTAGACCCCCAAGGCCAAGATCTGGTTTTCGCGCGCATGGTCACCGAACTGCGCCAGCGCATGGAGAAAGGCTCCCTTGGGGTGGATCATGTTATAGTTTTTGTAGATGAGTTAAACAAATATGCACCGGCAGATGGGCCCGATACTCACCTAAGGAATATGCTGCTGGATATATCCGAGAGGGGGCGTTATTTGGGCTTGGTTTTGTTCAGCGCCCAGCAGTTCCGCAGTCAGGTGCACAAGCGCATTGTTGGCAACAGCGCCACCGCCATCTACGGGCGCATGGATATGGACGAACTCTCCACCCCCGGCTATCAAACCCTCACCCAGGCTGTGAAGGAGAAGCTTTCCGCCCTCCCGAAAGGCCAGCTCATGATTCGCCATCCGCATTTCAACCAGCCCATCTTCGTAAAGTTTCCGCGCCCGAATATCCTCCGGGGCAGTGACGGGATACGGCTTTATCCTCCGGAGGAGGGGGTCGGCCTCAGCCCGGCGGAAAGCGCCTACCGAAGGCTTAAACGATTGGACCCGAGTATTCGCCTTACAAACGTGGAAGAGGCAGTTCACGGTGTTGATCCAAAAATAGTGACTAGTGTGGTTAACCAGGTTCTGCTGAACCCCTCCAGCAATGGAGACATAATGGAGCAGTTCCGCAGGGCAATACGCGCGAAAGCTGGTCTGCAGGGCTTGGGCACCTCGTCCACGCCGCCTTCTGAATTGCTTGAGCCGGATGAAGATGATCCTTTTGCGTAAGGGAACGAGAGATGCGGGTTCTTCATTTTGCTGATGTTCATTTGGGATACCGCGCGTACAACCGCGTAACCGAGCAAGGCATTAACCAGAGGGAAGCCGACGTCTTTAAGACGTTTGAATTTGCGCTTGAGGCCATGGCGGAGTTACAGCCGGACCTTGTGCTTATGGCTGGCGACCTGTTCCACGTTGTGCGCCCCAGCAATTTGGTCATCCACCACGCTTTCCGCAGGCTGCAGAGATTCGCGGAAAAGGTAAAATGCCCCGTAGTGATGATAGCTGGCAACCATGAATCTCCTAGGTCGGCCGACGCTGGATGCATCCTCAGCCTGTACTCCAACATAAGCGGAATTATAACCGAAGACCTCAAGTTTTCTTCTGTTCGAATCGACGAGCTTGACTTGCAGGTGGTTTGCGTTCCGCACAGAGGCCTTCGCCGTTTTGACGAGACTCCCCCTTCCCCGGATCCGCGCGCGAGATACAACATCCTCATGGTGCACGGGACGCTTCAGGGCATACAAAGTGGGTTCTACGATACCTACATCGTGCCCAGGGATGTTATCCGAAGGGAAAATTGGGATTACATCGCCCTTGGCCACTACCACAAATTCACGAAGATCTGGGACAACGCATTTTACAGCGGCAGTTTGGAGTACACCAGCCCCAACTTTTGGGAGGAGCTCGACTCCCCAAAAGGTTTCATAGAGTACGATTTGGAAAACCGAAAACTCGTGAACTTCCATCGGTTGGAACCCCTTAGAGAGTTCGTTATGTTGGGTTCGATAGACGCCGAGGGACTGAGCGCCTCAGAAGTTGACGGCAAAATCGCAACCGCCCTCGGCAGGGTGAAAGGCGGCGTTGCCGGCAAAGTTGTTAGGCTGGTGGTGGAAAACATCCCCAGGGATGTGCAGAGGGATTTGGACCACAAGGCATTGAGGACCGCACGCGCCGAGGCTTTGCATCTCGACCTCGTTTTCGTACCGCCAAAGCGGAAGCGCCCGGAATCGCTTTCCAGCGAAGGATGGGATGGCTCACGCCACACTTTGGAGCAGGACTGGAGCGAGTATGTGGATTCATACACTCCCCCCAAGGGTGTGGACCGAGAGGAGTTGAAACAGCTTGGTCTCCAATATTTGGCTCGCGTAACGGAGGCTTCGGATGCGACTGATATCCCTTGATATGCGCAATTTCCGTCAGCATCGGAACACGCATATCCTGTTCCGAGATGGTCTGACAGCCATCATAGGGCCCAACGGCTCAGGGAAAACCACCATTCTGGAGGCTATCGCTTGGGCGCTTTACGGCAGTCCGGCCATAAGATGCAAAAACGAAACTGTACGCTGTGACTCAGCCCCAGGGGATGAGCCGGTCGAGGTTCTCCTTCGGTTCAGCCTTGGTGGCCAGCAGTATTCCGTTAGAAGAATTCTGCGCCAAGGGACGCAACAGGCGGACCTTTTCCTCGGAGACGGTGGAGCCGCTATCCATTCCGGAGTAAAAACCGTGGATCAGGCTATCCGGCGGCTTCTTAAGATGGACTACAGGGAGTTTTTCTCCAGCTTCTTCACGGGCCAAAAGGATTTGGCCTTTCTGGCCGAGCTGGACGGCACCAGGCGCGCCGAATCCATTGCGCGCATGCTGGGTTTGGAGCGCCTTACAAAGGCCAGGGAGCAGGCAAACGAAGACAGAAAAAAGCTGGACGTAAGCATCGCCGCTCTACAGCAGGGCTTGGGCGATCCGGAAAAGATTGCACAACAGCGCAGACAGGCCGAGCTGACTGTGAAGCAGTGCGAAAGCCGCCTATCAGATGCTGAAGCCGCATACTCTCAGGCCAAAGCCCGCCTGGAAGAGCTGAGGCCGCTTAAGGAGCTTGCAGACGCCAAAGCTGATCAGTACAAAACTCTCAGCGCTTATCTAAGCAGCTTGGAATCCGAAATATCCCATGCTTGCACGCGTGTGGAGAGCATGAAAAAGCGCCTTGGCGAGTTCGAAGCGAGCGAAAAGCGCTTGAAGGAGCTGGCTCCTCTTGTTGAAGAGTTCGAGCGTTTGAAAGAAGAGCACGACAAGCTCCTCGAGTTGCAAAAGCATGAGCGCCGCAGAAGTGAGATTCGGGCCCAGGTCGAAACGCTTCGGAAGGATGTTTCCCGCCTTGAGAATTTGGAGGCGTCTTTGTCGCAGGCCCCAGAGGAGTGTGAAAAAGGAGAGGAGCGCATCAAATCCCTCCAAAACGAGTTGCGAACCCTCGAAAGCCTCATGCAACAGCATCGCGATAGGTGGACTGCTTCGCTCCAAAAAGTCAAAACCGAAATCGAGCACCTTCTGGCGAGAAAAAAGGAGCTCAGCAGGAAGCGCGCCCAAGTGGAGGCTGCTGGTCCCGAGGGGCGGTGTCCAACCTGTGAACGCCCGCTTAGTGGGCAGTTTCAGGCGGTTTTGGCCGGTTTCGATTCCGAGATCGAAGAGATAAGCAGGCGAATTGAAGAGCTTGAGAATGAAGAAGCGCGCCTCCGCAGCGAGCCGCCGGTGCTTGCCAAGCTGCGGGTGAGGCGCGAAGAGGTTGAATCCGAGCTGAAAGAAGCGAACAAGGCCCTCCAGAAAGCGGTTGCCGATAGAAAACAACTGGAGTCCGCGCGTCAGGAAAAGCATTCTAAACTGGATGTCATATCCAGGTTAGAGCACGAGCTCGCCCAACTGCCAACAGGGTTTAGCCAAGAGCGGTTCAACTGGGTGAATGCGCGCGGTAAAGAGCTTCGGCCGGCTTACGATGAGGCAAACAGACTGCGGGCAGAGCTTGCTCAGAAGCCGAGGCTGGCAGAAGAGCTTGCATCGGAGGAAAAAAACTTAACACGCTTGCGGAATCAGGAGGCCGAACTGAGAGGGCGTCTCTCGTCGTTGGCCTTTGACGAGGCGGATTACAAGCGGGTTACCGCCGAGCATGCGCGTGCCGAAGAGGCTTTCCACGAGGCGGAAAAACAGTATGCGGTTGCAACTGCAAACCTGCAGTCGGCCCGAAAAGCATTACAGCAGGCGATTGATAACGAGGAGGACTACAAACAGCGCGCGGCTGAACTGCAGAAGCTCCAAAAGGAGCGTCTCTACCTAAGGACTTTGGCGGATTGCTTCGGAGAGCTGAGGGCTTTGCTCAATCAGCGCATTCGCCCGGAATTGGAGACCATTGCCTCGGCACTACTTGCGGATATGACGGATGGACGCTATTCAGAGCTGGAGATCGATGAGTCTTACCTGCCGCGGCTGAAGGACGACGGCCAGTATAAGCCCGTGGTCTCCGGCGGAGAAGAAGACATTGTGAACCTGTGCATCCGTTTGGCCATCTCGCAGATGATTGCCGACAGAGCCGGTCAACCTCTTTCGCTTTTGATACTCGATGAGGTGTTTGGCTCGCTCGATGCAATGCGCCGCGAAGGGGTTTTGGAAAAGCTTCAAGCGCTCAAAAGCCGGTTCGATCAGATCATCCTCATCTCGCACATCGAGGCTATACACGATGCGGTTGATAACTGCCTGTGGGTAAGCTTCGATGAGCGCAACAAAATATCCGTGGTGTCCGAGGTCCAGGCGGATGAGGCGGTCCTGTAAATTCGCGGGGGCCGTTCTGAAGGCCGATGGTTAACCGGCGAAGTTCTGCGTCACCATTAAACCGTAGATGCCGGCATCCTGCACACCTATACCAACGCGTGTAAACTCCTTGTTCAATATGTTGGCTCTGTGCCCCGGGCTGTTCATCAAGCCTCTGTGCACCATGTTTACGGTGGGTGCAAGCGCAAGGTTCTCTCCCGCTGTGTTAAAGCGCGCCCCGGCCCTGCGCATTCTATCAAACGGGCTAAGTCCATCTAGGCTGGTGTGCGAGAAATAGCCGTGGAGCAACATATCGGCGGAGTGCGCCCTTGCTGCCGCCCTTAGGTTTTCGTCTGGAACAAGAGGGGCCAGTCCCCTTTGGGTGCGCTCTCGGTTGATTAAAGCCAACAGCTCTGCCTCGGCTTCCGGAGATGGAGAGAATTGGGTCGTGGCAAATCGGAGGTCTACGCGTTCGTTGGTATCCGGCCTCACGGTAAAGAATGTAAAGCTGTCTTGAACAGCATTTCCGATCAGACGCGCCAATCCCCTTTCGGCTTTTGCTGCTTGCTCAACCAGCACTGCTCCGGAGGCCGAGCGGAGTATCCACTCTCGCGGTGTATGCGCAACCGGCGCCACAACCGATAAAAGCAAAAGCAGGGAAACCAGAACAAGCCCTTGGGCGCACGAGACTACCGCTCCAGCAAAGCGGTTTGCGGCGGCAAAGTGGATTTCATCCGGAATTCGGTTGGCAATGCTTCTCAGCACAACTATGCCGGCTGTTTGAGCCACCACCCAAATGCTCAGCAGGCAAAGTGGTCTGCCCACCAACTCGGAAATCCCAAATGCGGACGATAGCACACCAGCCGCTGCGCGGTGCAAACCAACCGCTATTCCAAGCGCCACTAGGAAGAAACCAAGCTCCAGAAAGATGAGCAGAAAGCCGCGCCTGTACCCGTGGAAGGCGTAGTATGCCAATGCCAAAAGCACTATTAAATCCACCAAGAAAGGCCCAAACATTTTTCGAAAGCACCAGAATGCAGGCTAACGCGACTCGAATGCCCTGGTATTCAAAACCGCGGCTTGCGCGGAACGCCGACGTCGTATTTACACCTCATTATACATTCTGGCGCTTTGAGCTGGAAGGGATGATGCTTGGTAAAGGGCAACTAATAAACAGAAGAAGCTTGCCGTGGAGTGGAAAGCTTCTTGAACCATGAGAAATTCGGTTGGAGGTTTAGATTGCAGAACGTTAATATCGGTGTTATAGGAACCGGGGGTATATCCGGCGCCCATTTCAAGGCTTATAGCCAACTGCCGGATGCCAAAATCGTTGCGGTTGCAGATATTTTGCCCGAGCGGGCCAAGGCGGCCGCCGAGCGCTGGGGTGTGGAAAAGTGGTTTACGGATTTCAATGACCTCCTCTCGCTGCCGGATTTACACGCGGTTGTTGTGTGCACCTACAATCAAGCGCATCGAGATCCGGTGGTGGCCGCTTTGGAGAGCGGCAAGCACGTTTTTGTTGAAAAGCCGCTGGCCGCAACCCTTCAGGATGCGGTGGACATGGTTCGCGCCGCGAAGAAAAACGGCCTTATCTTGCAAACGGGGTTCTGGCCTCGATTTAGCCACGAGCTTCGGACCGCCCGCGAAATTGTTAGATCCGGAGCACTGGGCGACATTTACTACGCGCAGGCAATCGGTGGCGGAAGGCGCCGCATCCCCGGTGGGTCTTTCCTGAAGAAGGATACAGCCGGTAGCGGCACCATAGCCGACATCGGATGCTATGACCTGGACCGGTTTTTATTCGTTACGGACCACCCCACCCCAACGCACGTTTCCGCGATCGCTTCCGATAAGTTGGCGAAGTCTGTACCCAATGTTCTCGGCGATTGGGGGCACAATCCAAAAGAAGTTGAGGTTGAGGATTTCGGGGCCGCTTTTGTTCGGTTTGAACAGGGCTTTGTTTTGAACTTCGTGAGCTATTGGGCCGCGCACGCTGAATCGCTTGGCCCAAGCCTTATCCTCGGCACCAAGGGAGGGCTTTTGTTCTCCCCACTCACTCTTTACCGCGACGAGTTCGGCGCGATGACCGACGTTACCTTCCAGCATCTTCCGAGGGTTGACTGCTTCTTGGAGCAGGCCCGCGCATTCGTTAACGCTGTCAAGGCCGGCGGTCCATCTCCGGTGGATCCCGAGGGAGTATTGCTGGTGAATGTGATTATCGACGGTATATACCGCAGCGCCAAGGAGGGGCGTGAGGTGGAAGTTTCCATTCCCAAAGTTTGACACCTGTTCGGCGCTGTCGGGTTTGGAGAAACTGCTGTGCCCTTGGCGCATATTCGTTGACTCTGAAGGAGTATTTCGACCGCCACACCAAAAATATTGGGAGAATATCCGGAGGAAGGAAAATGCCAGAAACCAACCCTTTTCTCACGATGATACCGCGGAAGATGACCGATGAGGAGCTGGCCCGCGCTATACGTTTGAATATACAGGCCGAGCTCGACGCAATCAATCTGTACCAGGCTCACATTGATGCTACAGACAACGAAGACGCTAAGAAAGTCCTTGCGCACATACGTGACGACGAGAAAGAGCACGTTGCGGAGTTCTTGGCTCTGCTGAGAATCCTCGATCCAGCGCAGGCAGAGGCTCTCGATTCTGGCCAGGAAAAGCTGCAGGGGATACTTGCCGGGACGCACCAGCACGACGGCGGTGAGTCTCAAGCAGAGGTGGCAGAAACTTCTCCACAGCTTACCGTTGGCAGCTTGATCGAGAAAGAAGAGTAGCGGTCAGAGCGCGGCGCCGGGCCAAACTCGCCTGGCGCCGCCTGCTTTCACTCCAGGGTACAGATAGCTCCGGGGCGCTTTATCCGGAGCACTAAGCTCTCAAGAACGCGGAACCGATGGTCCATTCCCTCCGGACCAAGATAAGCGGTTACCAAATCTTGGCAAATAGCGATATCCAGGTTCTGCGGGCCCAGGGAGATTACCACCGCTTTGTTGTCACCTAAAACGGGGGTTTGGAAAACTCCGCCTTCCATTAGTTTCCGGACGTGGTCTATCTCCATGGCACCGCCGCCGTGAAGCCTATGCAGAACGGCATAAAGCCAAGGGCTTGTAATCAGTGCGTACGGTGCAAAAAATCCACCGGCGGTTAGCTTTTGAACGGCCGCAACAACGCTGTCGAACCCCGCCCCAACCTGGTTCCAATCTCCAAGAGGGGATGTGTTTCGATCTGGCACTGTTAAAATCCCGTGCAGCCCCAATTCCGGCGCCCCGTTGAAAATCAGCTCATCCTCCTTGTGGCAGCAGAATGCGCTCGCCGCCGCGGCTGGAGTTACGTCGAATGGAACGTTGAGCCTCTTGGTGGTTTCCAGATCCCTCCAGTGGATAACAAAATCCTTGAAAATCAACGGGGCGTTCAGCACGGCTCGACCGACCGCGCGCACTGGAGATGCATCCTCCTGATGCCCTACTGCACCAACTTCCGCAAAAGCTCCCGAAGAGTAGTTCTCAAGGGGCACAGTTTGCATACCAACCCCAAGAGGACCGTATATCTCGAGGAACCGACGGCCCACCAGGTGTCGGCGCGCTACTTCTACAACCGCTTTGTCGATAAGCTCCCACTGTTCTTTGCTCAGAGGGGCCTGCTCACGCATAAGAAATTCCACTTTTTCAAACCTCCCTCACAATCAAACAAATGGCAAAAACCTTTATTTCGTGCAGTGAAATCTCCAATAGGGGCGGTACCACAGGCCGGAGGGTAACCCCAACGCTGCGCCGAGGTGCGGTTCAGGCGTTTCGTCACAAGCGGTTTTTTCGGCGCATCGCTTCGGGATCGGGGACGAGCACCTTCTGTCCGCACCTGCAGATGAAAAACCCGTCCTCTAACATGCTCTTGGTGATGCGCCTGCGCCGTCCGCACAAAAGGCACGTGATTCGCCCAGGTTTTTGAGGCTTTTCGGCCTTTCTTGCGCGGCGCAACCAGAGAAGCAGAAAGAGCGCCGCCAATCCCGCCAGCACTGCAACCGCAATCAAAATTAACAGCGGCGATTCAGCTAAACCTAACAGCTTGCGCCACATGGGATTAACCCCTTGGTTTTCTAACGGTCGGCAACCGCCAATCGGCTCTCTAAGATTGCTTGCTTTATATGCACGGTCGAGCCAAGCCGCACCCCCACTCTTTCAGACGGTCCTGCGCAATAAGAGGTTTTATCAGCCTGCGCTGTTCAAGCTTAACCTGGCAAGGCCTAACCCTCCCCCAATATGTTTCTTCCCACTAATCGGCCCGCAGAAACCGAAAAGGAACGGAACGCTCGAAAGCAGTGTGTCGGACCAATAAACCGCCAAATCCGGCAGAAAAAACCGCTGCTCATTCAGTTTCGGCTAGTATTTCGGCGCTTGGGGGCATTCTCCTCCAATAAGCCCTTGGCAAACGGCGCAACTTTCGCATCAATTTTGGGGAAAGAGAAGCGCGGGTACCCCAAACCGGGGGATAAAAGAAGCTAAACCGCCGGCAAAACCTTGCAACACAAGTTCCGGCGATTTGGTTCAGAGGGTGCCGCCCCTCGAAACTGTGGCATTGGGGGACTTAACCGGTCCGCTATTTGCTGCTTTGCTTGCGGAGCAGATCCACCACAGCCTGGTGCCCCATTTTGGATGCAATCTGCAGTGGCGTCATTCCGTTTGCATCTTTCGCGTTAACGTCTGCTCCGCTGGCGATAAGCACCTTCACCACGTTCACGAACCCGTACCTAGCAGCCAAATGAAGGGGCGTATTGCCGGCTATATCCTTGGCGTTTATAGGCGCACCGTGCTGTATCAACAGCTTCACCGCCTCGACGCATCCGTTTGCGGCCTGGAGGTGCAGCGGAGTCCAACCGCTTGCATCTTTGGAACGGACCCAATTGGGGTTTGCCCGTATGAGCTTTTTTATCTTCTGGATGTCGCCGAGTTCAGGTGGAGCGCCTGTGTCCGCCGAAGTTGGTGGAATCAGTGCGGTTGATGCCAGGAAAAGGGCGAAAATAAGCGCTGTGAGTCTTGCCATTGAGCATTACCTCCCACAGTGCAATTATGGCGCTATGAGACTCCAACCTTAGGGTACGTGCGCTATGGGGCCACGATTTTCGATTTTCCGCTCTGCCCAGACAGCGCTAAAGCGGGGTTGCCTTGGTTATCCACGAACAACACCGCTTTGCGCTTTCCGTCTCTGTGCGACAGGGCTATACCGGGGTGCCCGTCTTCGGCGACCAACAGATGGATTCTGGGATTTCCAGCGGAGTCGCACATGTGCACAGTTGCCCCGCGCTCCGCACCCGCTAGTGTGCTGAAAACGCTCTTTCCCAACGCGCTCAGCAGGTGAAGTTCTGCCCTTCCGCTTCGGTCGGTTTTGAGAAGTGCCCGCGTTCTCCCCTCAACGTCCCTCAAAACCAATGTCGAGCCTGCTCGGCCGGATGATGCTAGGGTCACTCCCTCCTTGCCGTCCGGAGTTAGGAGACGCAGTACGGATTGGCTCTTTTCATCTTCACCCAGCGCGGCGACCACCCTGCCTTGCGAATCTACCACTTCAATCCGCCTCGCGCGCACTGTGGTAGGCCAAACCCCAACCTGCTGTGGACGTCGCTCAACACTGCTCGCAACAAGCACACCCAAAGCAACCATGCTTACCAGCAGGCTGAGCTGGCTGATGCCGAGTACCACCAACCATGTCTGCAGGCGGCGGATTTGCCAAAGCAGCGATTCTACTTCCCTTGTGGGCTCAATCAAACTGCGGTTTTCGCTTTCCATAGGAGTCTGGTCCAAGAAAATCCGAGTACGACATCAAACTGTTTTTTCAGCTCTGGAGCAATTAAATTCAGAAGAGATATCGACATTACTCGGCGGCAACATAAGGGCTTTGCATTCTCGTACTGTGTTGGAGTTTCATCCTCGGTTGCGCTTCGGGGTGAAGAAATTGCGCGAAGTGGCTATAATCAAGAAGTGGTGACGTCACCTTGTGCTCTTGGAGGTGTGAAGGCTCGCGGCATCCGCGAGTTTTCGCCCTCGGGCACGGAATGTTTGGAAGAGCGCCGTGCCAATGCGGCCCGGCGCTTGTTCTTTTCCTTACGAAATCCCCACAGCCATTCGGAGGATGAGAACCGCATCTGCCACGGTAATCGCGCCGTCGCCGCGGGACCCCGTAGAGTTCTCCATGGGCGCTAGATCGGCCACTCGAAGAATTTCAGGAGACGATTCGGCAACCCCGAGCGCTATGCGCAGTGCCAGCACGGCATCCACCACGGTTACCCTACCATCTCCGTCGATGTCGCCCGGGACCGGCGCCCGCACCTCCACCGTGGACCATGCCATGCCGACGTTTCCAGCTTTATCCGAGGCGATCGCTCTTATGGTATAAGTCCCTCCGGAAAGCCCGAATGTGTCCCATACCAACCTGTAAACACCGTTGTCCGACTTAACAGGCTCAAGATCAAACCACACAGAGGGAGCTTCTCCCCGCCCGTACTGAACGGCCACCGCCGAAAGATTGGGCTCTTTCACCTTTATCGTGATATTTGTGCTTCCAGAGATCACTGCGCCGGTGTAAGGAGTTTCCACTTCGACAACCGGGGAGGTGTTATCAACAACTACGCTCACAGGGGCGGACTCTACGCTCATTCCGCTCGAGCTTGAAGCCGAAAGCTTTAGTGTATAAGTGCCGTCTACAAGCTGGGTTGTGTCCCACTGCGCCACCATGCCTTCCGGAGGCGGAACCCCGCTTTTCGACACGAGATCATACCAAGATTTCGGGTTGTCTCCTATGCCGAACTGCACCCGGTAGCTGACGATGCCGCTTCCCTCTATCTTGCCGTAAATTCCAGCAACCCCAGATACAAAGTCGCCTGGTTTGGGAGCTGTGATGAACGCCTTTATCTCGTTCTTGGAGCTGGCACCGCCAACCGCTCTTAGTGCAGCTCCCACATCTATGCGCCCGTACCCGTATTCCGGATCCCACCCCGGTCTGCCGAGGTCAACCGCCGTGGACCTCATTATCTCCAGCACCTCGTCCGACGACAGCTCGGGTTTAACAGACCAAATCAGGGCGGCCAGACCGGCGGCAATAGGGCTGGATTGGGATGTCCCGGATGCCATTGCGTAGGATGTGCCGGAAGCACGGCGCCAGGTGCTGGTGATCCAGTGGTTGGGATCTGCGTCATCGTCTCCGTAAGGGTCGCCTCCCGGTGCCACAAACTGTATGTAGTCGCCGGTCTGAGAGTAAGATGCACGCCGGTCTAAATTATCAGTAGCGCCGACCGCCACCACACCTTCATAGGCGGCCGGGTACAGTTTTGGGTTTCCCGAAAGGTAATCATTTCCGGCGGCGGCAAACAAAAGCACCCCAGAGCGTCGCGCTCTCTGCACACTGTTGTATACGGTGTTGCTGTAGTTCGTTCCACCAAGGCTGAGGTTTATAACTTTGGCTCCGTTGTCAACAGCCCAGTTAATACCACGCGCAATTGTGCTATCGGAGCCGCGGCCTCCGGTATCCAGTACCTTTATCGGCATTATCCGAGCGCTCCAGTTCACACCTGCCACACCGATGCCGTTATCGGTAAGCGCCGCGGCAATGCCAGCAACGTGGGTTCCGTGCCCGCGGTTGTCCACAGGAGAACCGGTTTGGGTAAGCGCGTTGTAACCGGCAACAAGCTTACCTGTGAACTCCGGGTGGGTTAAGTCGATACCGGTGTCAAGTATGGCGATGATTATGTCCGAGCTCCCGGTTGCAATATCCCAAGCGCCGGGGCAGTCGATCAAGGAGAGATGCCACTGGCGGTTGAAAAGCGGATCGTTTGGAATCAAAAGCTCGTGCACGTAGTGATCCGGCTCGGCGTATTCCACGCGGATGTCTTTCTGCAGTTTCTCTGCTGTTTTCAGCTCCGCGCCCTCCGGAACTTTCACAATCCATGTATCCACTTGGGGAATTCGGTCCACCGGCTCAACCCCGAGCTCGCGTAGGGTTGAAATAGGGTCGGCACTGCGCAGTAGTTTAACCAAGAGCCTTCCCGGCACAAACGGCGGTTCGTCCTGAGTGCCGGTTTTCAGGGGAATCCGCGGAAACGCACCAGAACCAACAGAGGCCGAGGTGGATACCGCGGTCCAAGATGCACTTATGCAAACCGAAAGCAAGCAAAATGTCAAAAGAGGGAGGAAAAAAAGAAGAAGATTTTTGCGTTTCATTTTTGATCTCGCAGGTTTCTGCTTTTTACCGAGGGCGCTTGTCCAAAAAGCGAAAAAGGCAGCGCACTTTAATTGTAAGACGCCAGCTTCTGCCGTTTCAAACCTCCGTTTCTGGTTTGCAGAGCGTTCCGAAGCGTTCCAAAATATTTGACGAGGCCGCCAAAGGGTTGTTACAATCTGCACAGAGATAGAGAAAGGGAACTGGAGAAATGTCTGAAAATAAAGCTCCCGTTGTTTTTACTTATCCGTACTGCCGCTACGCCGGCCATGCGGTCAAAGTTTTTATAGTCAACCCTGTTTTCAGCGAGGACGGCTCTCAGATCATCTCGGCGGAAAAGTACTGGTGCTCGTTCAGAAGCCACTGCGCGCATGAGCCAGGTCACGAACACGAATGCCCCCACGCCCAGGAACCAAGCGGTGAAGAAGATCCCCTGGAGCCGTGTCTGTCTTTCCCCATAAACGTTGCAGATCTCGTGCTTGCCGAGATTACCGAACTTGAGTAAGACTAAGGAACTGTATGGAACTCATATACACCGCCGAGGAATCTATCGACAGCATAGCGGAAAGGCTTAAGCAGAAGGCCGCTCCTCCACCCGAAAAAGAAGCCGAAGTCAAGGCCATTATAGACGATGTGCGTGCGCGCGGAGATGCGGCTTTAATGGAGCACTCTGTTCGTTTTGACGGTGTTCCGTTTCAGACACGCTCGGTGGGCGACGATGAGTACGATGCGGCGTACAAAGCGGTAACCGACGCATACCTATCTGCGGTGCGCCAGGCGGCCGACAACATCCGCAGATTTCACGAAAGGCAGATGCCAAAGTCGTGGTTCTTCACCGATCAAGCCGGCGCTATCCTTGGGCAGGTGGTTAAGCCTCTGGCAAGGGTTGGCCTTTACGTCCCCGGGGGAACAGCCACGTACCCATCAACTGTGCTGATGACAGCTATCCCGGCCCGCGTGGCCGGGGTCGACGAAATCGTCATGTGCACGCCGCCGCGCTATGCCACCCCCGAGGTCCTTGTTGCCGCCCGCGAAGCTGGAGTTTCTGCGGTTTACAAGCTCGGCGGGGTTTTGGCGATTGCCGCCATGGCCTACGGAACGGAGACTGTACCGCGTGTTGACAAAATATGCGGTCCTGGGGGACCGTACGTAGTCCTGGCTAAAAAGCTTGTTTTCGGACAGGTTGGAATCGAATCCCTCCCCGGCCCCAGTGAGGTGGTGGTTTTGGCAGACGAAACAGCTCGGCCGGAGTGGGTGGCGGCAGATATGCTCTCCCAGGCAGAGCACGGTGGCATCGACGGCGAGTCTCTATGCATGCTGGTAACAACCAGCAATGAGCTTGCTCTAAAGGTTCAGGGCGAACTAGAGAAACAGCTTTCAGCCCTACCGCGCCGGGAAATGGCCGAAAACTCGGTTCGTTCCACCGGCTTTCTTGTGGTCACGAGGGATCTGCGCGAGGCGGCCGAGTTAGTCAACTTAGTGGCGCCAGAGCACTTGGAGCTTGTCGTATCGGACCCTTGGAATTTGCTCCCGTTAATCCGCAACGCTGGAGCCATTCTTATCGGCGAGTGGACCCCCGAGCCTGTGGGCGACTACGTTGCTGGTCCAAGCCATGTGCTTCCCACCGGAGGCACTGCTAGATTCTCCTCCCCCCTCAACGTGGAGGATTTCCTCACACGTTCAAGCCTGATAGCATACTCGCGCAGGGCGCTGGAGGCCGCGGCTTCGGCCGCCATAACTTTGGCGGAGGCCGAGGGGTTCTCTGCGCATGCGGCGGCTGTGAAATGCCGTTTGAAGCAGTTTGATGCTTAAGCATGTCCGCATTAGCTGTTGAAGCCGAGAAGGTTGGGTTTGGCTGTGGGGATCTCTGGTTTCTGCGCGATATCACCTTAACCTTCTACGAAGGTGAAACGGTAGCGCTTCTCGGTCCTCCTGGTTGCGGAAAAACCCTGCTCGCGCAGATGCTGTGCGGACTCCAAGCGCCAACTTCGGGTCGACTTCTTGTCTGCGGGCACCCGGTTGGAGCTTCCTCAGATGCAGTGAGGCGGCTTTCCAGCGCGGCCTTTGGTTCGTCCGGTGTGGATCGGATGCTGACGGTTATGGAAAACACGCGGTTGCACGCCAAACTGCACGACCTTTGCCCAAACGAAGAAAAACCCCTCACCGCCCGGCTTCTGCGCACGTTTGGTCTATCGGATCGGCGGGATGTTCTATGCGCCAGGCTTACACCCGGCGAGCTTGCGCGGCTTGCGGTGGTGTGTGCCATGTTGTCCGCGCCGAAAGTGCTGGTGGTGGATGACCTTCTCCAATGGATGGACGCCGAATCTCGGAAGGCTTTCCGAGAAATCACGGCGGAGATGAGAGCAAGATACCAAACCACCGTGGTTCTTACTTCCAGAAATCCCGATGAGGTTGATTTCTGCGATCGGATTGCTGTTCTATCTCGTGGCAAACTTCTCGCTTTGGATACACCGAACATGCTTCGCGATATCGCCGGCTGTGATGAACTGCTGGTAAAACCGGTGGATGACCGCTCTGCTGGCAAAATCCGCCGCCGGTTCGGCGTTATCGTTGAGCAGGACGAAGATGGAGCCCTGCGAATAGCGGTGCGCAGGGAACAGAACGGACTTGAACAGGTTCTGCGGGACGTTTTGACGGATGCCAGTGCGGTGTACATCCGCAGGCCGTCTCTGCACGATGCCTATGCCAAGCTTCTTGCTGAATCTGAAACTTCTTCATAGCCAGGCGGCTTTTATGTGCTTCAAAATCTCAGAAAGGGGGATTTTATGAATCTCTTCGGATTTCTTGGGCTCACAGCCATTTTGGCATCTCAAACCCAGCCGTTGATGTTTTCCAAACTAATTGGGGACGGCAACACTAAATACTTAATCGTGCACGCCGACGATTTGGGAATGTGCCATGCGGAAAACGAAGCTTCTTTCAAAGCAATGGAAGCCGGTTTGGTTACCTCCGGAAGTGTGATGATGCCGTGCCCTTGGGTTATGGAGGTTGTTGAGTACGCAAAATCGCACCCCAACATCGATATCGGGATTCACCTAACCCTCAACAGCGAGTGGAAGACTTACCGCTGGCGGCCAGTACTGCCGCCGGAAAAAGTGCCTGGTTTGGTCGATCCGGAGGGTTATCTGTGGCGCTCTGTGGAGGATACGCTGAAGCATGCTTCGGCCGCCGAGGTGGAGGCGGAGTGCCGCGCGCAGATACAACGGGCGCTTTCGTTGGGTTTGAAGCCAACCCATCTGGATACCCATATGGGAACCGTTGTGGCGAAACCGGAATTCTTAGATGTTTATCTGAAACTGGGTAAGGAGTTCGGCCTTCCCGTCATGTTGCCTCTGAACATGCTTGAGAGCGGGAACTACGTAACGCCTCCGCAGGTGAAACAACTGCTTCCGAAGGTAATCGAAGCGGGCGTTCCTCTTTTGGATGCTTTGGCGGGTGGCGTGAAATCGGCGGACCCGGAGGAGCGCCGGAAGGAATATATATCGCTTCTCCGCGCTCTGCGTCCCGGGGTAACCCAAATCATCCTCCATCTGGGAACAAACAGCGACGAGTTGAAAGCCATAACCTCATCGGCAGACGCACGTTACGGGGATTTCCTTGCTTTCACCCATCCAGAAACCAAACAGCACATCAAAGAATTGGGCATTAAGCTGATTGGTTGGAGGGAATTGGCAGAAGCACTTAAAACCAAGTAAACAGCTTTAAAAGTTCAATGGTCTGAGAATCGGCCGCCGAAACGTTAAAGCGCCCGGAGAATATCATCACGAGCCACTATACCGACCAGCTTGCGCTCTTTCACGACGGGAACCCGGTTGATTTTGTGGCGCACCATAAGTCTGGCAATCTCCTTCACTGGGGTGTCCTCCTCCACTGAAATCACCTTTTTCGTCATCACATCCTTCACCTGGAGGGACATCCCTTCTTCGTAAGCACGCCTCAGCGAGTCTTCCGGGATAATGGAAACACCGAACAGCGCCACCCTTGGCAGTGCTGCCTCTCGCTTCTTTTCATCGAGAATGTCAGCCTCGCTAAGCATTCCCACAACATTGCCGGATTCATCCACCACCGGAGCGCCGCTTATCCGATGCTCTACCAGTATGTGAGCCGCTTCCCGCAGGGAGGCGGTTTCTGGAATGGTCACCACATCCTTTGTCATAACATCCCGAGCAGTTAACTCCATAAAACCTCCGAGCCTCCCAGAATGGAAAACCGTGCCTCCTGCGCGTTAGACAGCCGCGTCCCAACGGCAGGAGGCACCGGACGTTCAAGCTACTTCAGGTGGGACAGGTAGGCCTCCACCATGATGAGATTTCGCTCGCCGGCTTGCTGAACCACCTTGAGAAGATCGCCCATGGTTGATACCTCCTCTAACTGTTCGGTAACGAACCAGCGGAGGAAATCCTGGGCGATGTAGTCATTCTGCTTTATTGCCATTGCCATAAGGTTGTTTATATGGCCGGTGATCGCAACCTCCCAATCGAAAGCAGTGCGTATAGCATCCTCCATGGATTCGAAAGAGGACTTCGGTGCCGAAATCGCTGGGATCTCAACGGAACCTCCGGTCTCCATCAGGTACTTGATAAAGCGCATAGCGTGGTCGCGCTCCTCATCGGCCTGCTTAAACATTATCTCGCGAAGCTTCTTGAGGGCCAGGCTATCTGCATAGGCACCTATGCTGAGATACAGGTTAGAAGCCTCAAACTCCCTCCCAATCTCCTCGTTGATAGCTGCGTTAAGCTCTTTGCTGATTAACAATTTTGCCACCTCCGAACTTTACCTCGCTTTGTGCGTTTTTGGGTGCTGCCTGTAGCTTGGCTGGTTAAAACAGCACCGGTTGTTCTTTACCCAATTTCGCACTTCTTGGAACGTTTTTGCTTTGCTAAAATCTACTTTCCTCGAGCCTACTGCGATATCCTTTCGGCCCCCAGTGCGCCGGAACGCTTTGGAATCAAAACGATGAAATCGATTCCTGCAAAGTATCCTGCGGAGAGAGGGTTCTTTCCGCGAGCCTCAAACCTAAGCGCGTGCCGGCCTTTTTCCAGTCGCAGGCGTCCCAAGAGGCGCTCCGACGGAGTAATCTGCGGCGCATACCCGTCGAACGGGACTCCGATTGGAGTGGAATCCAGGTACGCCTGGTAGATTCCGTAATCCCAAGATTGGGTTATGCCCAGAATTAATTCGTAGTTTCCGGTTTCTTTCACTTCAAACGGCAGTTCGAACCGCCCTCCATCCTTCGGGGGCGTGAACCAAACCTGACTCCCTCCGCTGTATCCGCCTTCTTGGGTTTTCAGGGCATCCCTTGGGTCTCCTGAGGCTCCGTTCAGCAGGGTTTCTGCCTCCACCACATGATTCGGCTCATACAAGATCCTCTCACGGCCAGGAGGGATTTTGGTGAACCTTTTGTGGGGTTCCAGTTGGTACCAAAAGGCCACGCTGGCGAAATCGTCTGCCCTTTCTGTGAAACCGGAAATCAAGCGCCCGTTTTCATCCAGCCTGGCCCCCTTGTGCTCGATTTCCACGCGCAGGGACTTTGTGAAGACAACCGGGTCAGTGATGTGCCAGCGGTAGGCCGTGGTTCGATCGCCAGTGTTCAGCCCTTCCATAACCGGGCATCCGTAATATAAGCCGTCCATCTTCATCAAGCCCCAGGCATCGCAGAAGTAATCCTCCGAGCCAGTGCCGCGCAGGGAGGGTTCTTTTTCGCCGTCAATGAAGAAGAAATCGTCGCCCTCCCCCCACCAAGACGGTTCATTGCACCTGATGGAGAGCACCGTGCCGACGTAGTGGCCCTTGCCAACGGCGTCCAGGATGAGGTAGTTGCGGCCGGGTTGACATGGAAATTCCTGCCGATACTGGGCATGGAAGTAGGCTGTTTCTTTTGGAAGCGATTTGAGTTTCTGCCAATCTACGTAGAAGTAAAAAGCATCGCAGTTACGGAAGCCGTCGTTGGTAACTTCGATGCGGGCGCGCTTGCGGAAAGGCATCGGCCAGTAGCAGTTTCGCGCGCGCCCGTGGCTGGTTACGCGCACCGGTAGTGAGTTGACCATGGCATCCAGTCCGTGCCCAACAGCAAAGAAATCTCCAATCGGGCACTCAACACTGGGGTCTTTCTCATCGTCCCAGTATATGCGCAGAGTCAAAAGGCGCGGGTAAAATTTGTCCTGCGATGCGATGGTGCACCAGATATGCGTTATTTTGCCGGGGCCCTGCAAATCGGCTATGACCAGCGTTTTCCCGACCGGGATTGGCCGCGCGTCCCAGTTGCCGTTTTGCCAGTTTGGGTCACTGCTCGAGCTCCGCATGGTGCGGATTTGTTTTATTTGGGGTAGGTCCTGTAGGGGATCAGCTTTTAAGCAACAAGCCGCAGTTTGCAGCAAAAAACAGAACGCCAGAATTCCCAAAAACCGCCTTTTAGCCAAGTGGAATACCTCCCAGGTTGTTCAAAGCAAGTGTGCGAACGCCTCTGATGCATTCTGCAGGCGCGTGTGGATTTCCTGTTGGCACGCAAATTTCTTAAAGCTTCAGCGGTATTCCGGGGCGGCGGATGCTATCCAAGGATGATGCGGAGAAACAGGGCTGCTGGGCCAATCTCTGGTGAGCATGTCTGGAGTGCCCCACATCCCTTGTGTGAGAGTTTGGATGACTGGCAGGGCTTTCACGCGGCCGTCAACCATGAGGAAATTGCTCTGCGTGCCGTGGAGGCGAAAGAGACCATGGCCTCTTCCGATGGGAGCGAAGGGGCTACTGCCCCGCGGCCACCATAGGTAATCGTTATTGGGCAGTTGGGTTTCGAAAACCAGCACAGTTTCAGAGGGATTGCGGATGTCGCCAACGGACCTCTCGGTGGAACGCGAAAGCAAGAATGGAGCGTCGCCACCGTAGTCCTTCTCGCGGTGGGAAAGCGCCATCTGATTTGCCGCGTAGGAAGGAGGCGGAACCTCAGGGTGTTCGGCGTAGTAGCGGTCTCCCCACCATTGGCTGCTGGGGCATAAATAGAGGCCGTTTATCCCAATATACGGGAACAACTGGGCTTTCCAAGTGACCTCCTGCAACCGACCCCCGTCGTTCCGCAAGTAATAAAGCGGAGGAAAGGTGCCGTCCCAATCCTCTGTGTACAGGTCAAATGCCGCGCCAATCTGGCGGAGGTTAGTTGCGCAACGCGACTGGCGGCCGCGTTCCCGCGCGCTGGCAAAAACCGGCAGTAGTATGGCCGCCAGAATCCCTATGACCGCTACGGTCACTATAACCTCGACTAGTGTAAATCCTTCCCTCCGGCTTCCCATGGTGCACCTGCGAGGACAGTCGATCGCAGAGAGGCCTTCTCCTCTGCTTTTTTGCCACCCTCAGTATACTTCCATCTTCGGCGGCAGTCAACAAACGTTTCCGTCTTCAGGGTTTTTGCGTAGTCGGCAGGGTTTTCACCGCCGGTTGAGCTTTTAGGCATGCCGCACCATCATGTATAATGGAGTTGCTTATAGCATTCCTTCCTTTGGGAGCCGTGCTCTGCGGCAATGAAGCGGTTCAACCGTGCCACCTTTTACATAACTGCTGTTGTTCTGGCAACCCTCTTAGTCCTTTCGAGTGTCTGCCTGATACGCCGCGCCCGGCGCTTTTCGGAAGAGCTGGTTAAAGGAGTGCTTCCTGCCGTATCCAAGCAGCTTGGGCGGCCGGTTAGTGCCGGGAGTGTAAAAATCTCTTGGTATGGAAGCATAACGCTCAACGATGTTCGCGTGTTGGATAAACAGCCCTCCGCCCATCCATTGTTCACGGCAAACTCTGCGAACATTCGTTTATCTCCGTGGGTGCTGGTTCGTCATCCGGGTGATCCTCTGTTCAGTATAAATGCAATAAACTTATACAAACCGGTACTGCATCTCTCTCGAGATGAAAAGGGCCGTTGGAACATAGCGGATTTACTTCGATTCAAACCAACTGCTGTAAGACCGGTATTCCGAGGGGTTCTTAGAGCATCCCAGGGAACAATTGTTTTGGAAGACCGCTTCGGACGACCTTCCCAGAAGGCGAAAGTTTCCACCTTTCAAAACGCAAGCCTGGTTTTTGACGCCAGAAAACACCCTTTCAGCAGGCTGACCGCCGAGACCAGCGGAGTGGATTCCGGAGTGGGTGCTCTCAGTCTCAGGGCCGCCTTAAACATCCGCCGCGGAGATGCGGTGGTGGGCGTGAAAGCATCCGGCTTGAACCTGCCGCGCTTGGCGTCCGCGATCTCAGCCGCGCCGGAGCTTGTGGTTCGCTCCGGAACTGGGAACTGCTCCGTGGAGTTTGAGATGCGCGCGTCAAAGCTCCTGCCAAATTCCCTTCGGATTTGCAGCGATGCATCCAGAGTAGCCGTTCAGCCCAAAGGCATCCCCGAGCTGCACATCGACAATTTAAACATTAAAGGCCGCGGCGGCCGCGTCAGCATCCGTTCAACGGGATGGCTTCCCGGAGTTCATGCGGCGGCCGGCGGAGAGATTTTGTGGCAGAAAAAGCCCTCAGCGGATATAACGATTCTCGCAGATGCGCACGACCCGGATGCCTTCCTGGCCGCTGTATCCGCATTCGATGCGTCCCGCAAGCAGCTCAAACTCGGAAGAGGGAAAGCGGTTTTTCATCTTCACGGCGAGCTTAGACGGCCGCGAATAGACGCGGAAGCGTCTTTCGAGCGGATTGCGTTTGCGAAGATCGCGTTTGAGAAACCAACAGCTTCGCTCGTATACGACGGCGGACTCCTGAAGGTGACGTCGGCTCAGTGGCACATGGGCCGCGGCCTTGTCAGGATGTCCGGGTGGGCTCGGATCCCTCCCCTGCTCCGCGGTTTGGATGGCGAGATTCGTTTTCCCATGGAAGCAGTTGCTCGCGCGCCGAAAACCGCTCCCGGAGAACTTCCCACCACGCTGGACCGTTTTTCATTCAGCGGCCAGTTCGTTTCAATTCCCCTGGATATCTTTGCTTCAGCCGCGCAAAAGCGCATATCCGAAGCGGGGAACCGCTCGCAGGTTCAATCTATCCCTTCCGGTTTGGCTAAACAGTTTGCAACTGGAAGATTTTCGGTGCGTAAGCTCGACGGCCGCGTCTCCGCTTCACTGGATGCCTCGGTGCAGTCCGATGGTGCATCCACCGTCGGGTTTCAAGGAGCCAGAGTCGCTGTTTCGGGACGAAGCATTGAAAACTGGAGCGCTGTGTTTCGTGCCGATGCTATAAGGTTTCACCGGATCAGCGCTCGCGATTTGATGGCTCGGGTAAGCTGTTCGCCGGGATGCTTGGAAATTGAAAGCGCAGAAGCGCGGAGCTGGGGCGGACGGTTTGCGCTGCGCGGAAAGGTGTTTAAATGCGGCGAGTTGGCTCTGGCGGTTCGTGCAGAAGATGTGGATATTGGCAAGTTGGCAGAAGGGTTGAGGCAAGAAGTCTCTCGAAACAAACGAGGATCGGTTGAACGGAAAGGCTTCTTGCCCGGATGTGAGGGGGTCGTGCGTTTCAGCGGCCGCATCGGTGGGACTCTGGGCGCTCCAAGCGTATCGGGGCGGGCGGTAGTGTTGGCTCCTCAGTGCGGGGGAATTTTGCTGGACACCGCTTCTGGGAATGTAACCTTCGACAAGAGACGGGTTGCGCTGACCGACTTTCGGGTGCGCAGAGACGGCGGAACGGCGATAGTATCGGGTTGGATCAATTTTGCCGAGAGGCCGACAAACCTGGATTTCACCGCCGAGGTTTCAGATGTACCGGCCGCAACGGTTGCATCAGCGCTTGGTGTTGAGAAAGAGATGCCGGGGATTCTCGGTGGGCGCCTGAGGATGTTTGGCACGCCTGACGAGTGGCGCATAACCGGTGAAGCAAAAGCCGAGGGTTTAAAATTGGCCAACGGAGCCAGCTTAAGCGCGGGCGCAAAGCTCAACGCCTCTGCGGAAGGGATGGTGCTGAGCGACATTTCGTTGGTTGGGCCGGGGCTTCGCCTGAGCGGGGAAGGCAAAGTTACACCGGATGGTTTGGCGGATATCGCCCTTTCCGGAAGCGACTTGGACCTTGCGGCGCTCCGTGATGCTACCAGCCTGCCTATCGAGATTGAGGGAAGTTCCCAGGCCGCTGTGGCCGTTGTTGGGCCTTTGGAATCCCCAAAGATTTCGGCACATATATCCTGCGGCCCGCTGTCTGTTGGCGACGTCGATTTTAACAGCGCCACCGCGGGCTTTGAGTTGGCAAACGGCAGGGTGACCGTGCAAAATGCCCAGTTCCAGCTACCGGTCGGCTCCATAACGGTGAAAGAGTTGGTATACCTGCCGCAACAAAAGTGGTTAAGCGTTTCCGGAAGCGCACAGGATGTTGATCTTCCCGTTTTTGAAGGCCTGGTTCAGCAAATCGGCTTGGCCGGGCGTATCCGGGACTTCACCGCTTCCGGATTGGACAAACCGGGGGTTGCAGTGCCTGCCGGAGGCGCCCTCAACGCCGACTTTGTGGCACAGGGAGAGGTCGGCAGCATCAGCGGAAGAATGTTGGCATCTATCGAGGGGCTTTCGCTTCCTCCGGCTTCGGCGGTGGAGGTTGCGGGAGAAATCTCTTGGTCTCCCTCAGGAATTGAATTCAACCGCTTCACGGCAGATGGACCTGGACTGGCGGTTTCAGGAACCGCCGCGCTTCCCCAAGGGGCGCGCCCGCTGGTGGTGGCATCCGTGTCCAACACAGATATTGGGCAGGCGCTGAGGTGCATTCAGGCGGTCAGCCCATTCCTACCGGAACATGCGCGGGAAAAGGTGGACTCCGCACTGCAAAATCTTCCTCAGCCGATTTCCGGTGCGTTTGACGGTGCCTTACTGCTGTCTGGCTCCGGGAGCGATTTGGACGGCACAGCGGTGTTTAACTCAAGCGCTCTCAAAATCCGGGGAGAACGGCTTTCGACGGTTTCCGGAGACCTCGCAATCGCGGATGGAAAGGTTTTGGTGCGCAGGCTTACAGCGGCGGGAGAGCAACTCAGGGCATCTGTAACCGGATCGACCGGTTTCGGCGGCGAGCTCGATCTGGATATAGAGGCTAGCAACGTTAACCTGGCCGCGTTGGGTCCCCTGCTCGGATTATCCAGCTCTGTATCTGGAACGGCAGACATATCCGCCAAGGCTTCTGGCACTGTGGAGAAGCCGATTCTCCGTGCGTCCGTCAGCACCTCGTCACTGAAGGTTGGCGACGTAGCCGTTCGGTTGGTATCTGCACCCGGAATTACCGTTCAGGGGGACAGACTGGAGCTTGGCAACGTTGCGGTTGCCGGAGACACGTTTCAGGCCACTGTGAGCGGCACACTGCCGTTCTCTTGGTCCCCTATTGGACTGCCGAAAGACAAACCCATAGATTTGGAGCTTTCGCTCGCTCGCCAGGATTTGTCCGCTCTTACCCTGGTGACGGACGAGGTGAGCGGTGTAGAAGGGGAAGTGAAAGGCACCGTAAAGATAAGTGGAGACCTGGAGCGTCCCATTCTGGAAGGGGTTGTTGAGGCAAATGCCGAGACTCTTTCCCTGAGCAGAGTTAAAAACTCATTCCGTAATCTGAAGGCTGTTTTGGAACTGCAGGACAATACTGCCACCATTAAGGAACTGAAGCTGAGCTCCAGCGAAGGCGGTATGCTTGAAGGCGAAGGAGAAGTTTCGCTGGCAGGCCTACCGCGCTCGCCTTTCGATGTGAAACTGCACGCGTCGGGTTTGCAGTTGCATTTGGTCAATGCCAGCGGTGTGTACGGAGAGGTCTTCCGCGGTTCGCTCAGCGGTGATCTGAGGCTTAGGCGAGAAAGCGGCCAAGATGCCAGATTGGAGGGTGAGATAGTAGCATCCGAAGGCGGCCTGAGCCTGCCAGTGCAGTCTCAGCCCCGGAAGACTGCCCCCTCCGCCCCGCGGAATCTTCCGATTGTTCTGTTGGGAACCCAGGATGGAACACATCCTCTAAGATTTCGGCTCGGGCGCAACTTTCAGTTAATCAGGGGGGGACTACGTGCCACTGTGACCGATGATCTTTACCTCACAGGAAGCTTATCCGAGCCAGAAATATCAGGAACCCTGACTTTCCAGTCGGGAAGTGTTCGCTTTGCCACACAGAGGTTCCGAATAGTTCCAGGCGGTATAATGCGCGTTTCCTACTCGCCGCGCAGGGGTGGACGAGTGCTCCTAGACCTGTCTGCTCAAACCTCGGTTTATGCCCGCACCGGCCGCAACGGCGAGCGCCAGCGCTACACAATCACTGTCGACCTCTCCGGCCCCATGGAGAACCCCAGAACCACCTTCTCATCTGACCCGCCAGGCCTCTCAAGCCGCCAGATGCTTGCGGCTGTTGGAAGGCAGGCTGAAATCGAAGCCATCCTTCGCGGTCAGGATGCAGATCGAATATTGCGAGAGCAGCTCGGTCAAGCCTTTGTGGGAGCCTTTATACCGGAGATTACCTCGCCGATAGAACAGGCCATTTCTGAAGCGCTGGGGCTGGAGGAATTCGCCATAATCTACGACTTCGGAAGCGAAACGCACTTCCAGATAACGAAGCAACTGCTGGGCCGCCTTTATTTCACCTATCGACGCACCCTCTCAGGTCCGCGGTCGGAGTTCTTATGGAAGTTGGCATACCGCCTCAAGAGGCGTTTGCAACTGAGCTACAGCGCGGACGAAAGGCACGTTGGAACGTGGTCGATAGAAGGAAGAATCTCCTTCTAGTGGGCGAAAATTTGCATGGGGCTTGCCTCTCAAGCCGAAACAAAGTTTTCAGACCGTTGCCTTTTCGCAAAGCGTGAAGTATAATCACCATAGCAAAAACGCTTCCTTATGTGCCCCCCGCATGAGGCTAGATTGATTCTTGTTCCCCGCAGCCAGCCGTCTGCGTAGAAGGTTTACTGTTTCTGGAATATGGAGGTTGCCATGGCTAAGTTTCAGTTGCAAAGGTTGAAGAAACAATACCCTCTGCAAGATGTACCGGAACCCAACCTTTTGAGGGATCAATTCCCGTACACCGAGGTTCCGAGGATAACTTTCGACGGTCTTGAGGTTCCCATGGAACCACCGGAAGAGATATTCATAACCGATACCACCTTCCGCGACGGACAGCAGGCCAGGCCGCCGTATTCGGTTCAGCAGATTGTGGATCTGTACGACATGATGAGCAAGCTCGGGGGGCCTAATGGCGTAATCCGTCAGTGCGAGTTTTTCCTTTACACAGAGAAGGACAAGGAGGCTGTGCGCCGCTGTCAGGAGCTTGGGCACCGCTATCCGGAGATCACCGGATGGATCCGCGCAGTGAAGAAGGATTTCCAGCTCGTTAAAGAAATGGGGCTGAAGGAGACGGGAATCCTCACATCAGCATCCGATTACCACATCTTCCATAAGATGGGAAAGACTCGCAAGGAGGCAATGGAGGACTATCTCGACGTAGTCCGCGCTGCCCTGGAAGCCGGTGTTCTGCCCAGATGCCACCTTGAAGATTTGACAAGAGCCGACATCTACGGGTTCGTTGTGCCTTTCTGCATTGAGCTCATGAAGCTCGCCGAGGAAAGCAAGGTCCCTATTAAGATACGGCTTTGCGATACCCTGGGCTACGGTGTGCCTTGGGCATCGGCAACCCTGCCGCGCAGTGTGCCCAAGCTGGTGCACGTCCTGCACCACGAGGCGGGGGTTCCGAAGCAACAGATGGAGTGGCACGGCCATAACGATTTCCACAAAGTGCTGATTAACGGCGTTACCGCTTGGCTCTACGGGTGCGCGGCGTTGAACACCACGCTTTTTGGCTTTGGAGAGCGGACAGGAAACCCACCGTTGGAGGGGGCTATAATAGAGTATATCGCTCTAACTGGATCCACCAATGGTATAGATACCACTGTGATAACGGATTTGGCGGTGTACATGCGCGACGTAATCCGCACACCTATACCGCACAACTATCCGTTCGTTGGAGCGGGCTTCAATGTAACCAGCGCCGGTATACACGCCGACGGCCTGATTAAGGATGAGGAGATATACAACATCTTCGACACGAAGAAGATTTTGAAGCGCCCCATCGGTGTGACGATAACCGACAAATCTGGTGCAGCCGGAGTTGCTTACTGGGTTAACTCTTACCTGGGGCGAGCTCCGGAAGAGTGGATCGATAAGAGGCATCCGGGCATAGAGCGCATGTATGAGGAGATAATGGAGCAGTACAACGCGGGACGCACCACCGGAATGTCTCCCGATGAGATGTTGCAACTGGCCCGCAAGCACCTGCCGGAGTATTTCGGCAATATCGGATAAGGCAGGGGTTCTTCGCGTGGTCACCAGGCGTGTTGAGAAGCTGTGATCATTAGTGCCAGCAGGCGTACAGATATTCCAGCTTTTTATGCGGAGTGGTTCGTAAACAGAATTAGGGAGGGGTTCTGCCTTTGGGTGAACCCGTTCAACCCAAAGCAAGCATCCGTGATTAACCTCGAGCCGGAACAGGTTGACCTCATAGTGTTTTGGACCAGGTACCCGAGGCCAATAATGCCCTACCTTAAGGAACTAGACGGCCTCGGGTACCGCTATTACTTTCACTATACGCTTACCGGCTATCCGCGGATTTTGGAGCCGAACCTGCCGGATCTGGATATTTGCATCAGCACTCTTAAAGAGCTTGCTGACAGAATCGGTAGGGAGCGTATCATCTGGAGGTACGATCCGATTCTTATAAGCCAAGTAACTGACTTTGCCTACCACGAGCGCAGATTCGCCGAGTTGGCACAGGAAATCGGAGGTTGCTGCCATCACGTTGTGGTGAGCTTCTTCGACAGTTACCGCGCCGCCGCGGCTCGCCTCCGAAAGCTGGGCCCAGAATATCAACCTCTGCCGGAGGAGCAAACCAGCGACCAAATTGGGGACTTCATGCGTCATCTGGCCCAGACTGCCGCTTCCTTTGGGTTGCGGGTTTATACTTGCGCCGAAAGCGCGGATTTCTCGGTTTATGGCGTCAGGCCTGGAAAGTGCATCGACGACGAATACATCTCCGAAGTCTTCGGGATCGAGGTAACACATCAAAAGGATCCAAACCAAAGAAAAGCCTGCAGATGCGTGGTTAGCAAAGACATCGGTCGGTATAATACGTGCCTGTTTGGGTGCCAATACTGCTACGCAAACGGAAGACCATGAATACAACCAAAGCGGCTGTTATAACTTCTCCAGGAAACTTAGAAATACTCGAACTAGAAATGCCCACGCTTCAAGACGGCGGGGTTCTGCTGCAGGTGCTTCTGACCGAAGTTTGCGGCACCGACGTTCACCTGCTGAAGGGTCATCTTCCCGAAGCCCCCTACCCTCTCATACCAGGGCATTTTGCCGTCGGGCGTGTTCTGGAAACCCGCGGGGAAGTTTGCGACGTTGATGGCAAACCCATTGAATGCGGCGAGATTGTTACATTCCTGGATGTGTACGGAACCTGCGGGCAGTGCTGGTTCTGCCAGGTTGCCCATGCTAGTACGAAGTGTCCCAACCGACGCGTTTACGGCATCACTTTCGGTCTGCGGGATGGTATTCACGGCGCTTGGAGCGAATTGATGTACCTTAAGCCCGGCACTAGGATTATCCCGCTGAGGGGTATTTCTCCCGAAACGTTTATGGGCGGAGGTTGCGGCCTTGTTACTGCACTTCATGCTGTTGAAAGAGCCGGTGTTCAGTTGGCCGACTCCGTGGTGGTACAGGGAAGCGGTCCGGTTGGCGTTAATGCGGCACTGCTCGCACGAATGAAGGGTGCGGCAGAGGTTATTCTTATCGGCGCTCCGCAATCCAGGCTTGAGGTGGGGCTTCAGTTTGGGGCCGACCACGTGGTAGACGTAAACACAACCACCCCAGACGAACGAGTGGCTCTGGTACGCGAACTGACCGAAGGGCGTGGAGCCGACGTCGTTATTGAAGCCACCGGAAACCCAAATGCTATACCGGAAGGTTTGATGATGGTCAGAGACGCTGGCGTCTACGTTGTGGCCGGGCAGTACACCGATGCCGGTGACACCGTTATCAACCCGCATCAGCTTTTGAACAAGAAGCACGTGGATGTTCGAGCGGTCTGGGGGATTGACTACAGCCACTTGCACCGAGCCATTCGCCTAATGAAACACCGCGGCAGCGAAATCAAGTGGGAAAGCTTGATTAGCCAGACCTATCCGCTCTCGCAGGCGCGTACCGCAATCGAAGACGTATCCAGCGGCAGGGTAATGAAGGCGGCTTTGGCCCCGGTTCAGCTGGAATAGCCGCTTCAAGGGCGGTTTTCACGCGCATTGCCGAACGCCGCAAGCCTGGTGTTCACTTCCTCCTGGGAGAGACCGGTAACCGAAAGCACCTTGTTGCGCGACTTCTGCCCGCTGACCAGCTCAACCTGGCTTGTGCGGACTCCCAGTGCTTCTGCCACAAGCTCAATGCATGCTTTGTTGGCGGCGCCTTCAACCGGAGGGGCCGTAACGCGGATGCTCAAAACACCGTTGTCCCACTTGGCCACTTCGTTCCTCGATGCCCGGGGCTGAACTCGCACATTAACGGTTGCAGAATTCATCGCCGTTAAAAAGTCATCCGGAGGGGAAACCCCTCCGGACAGAAGCCTTTACTCGCTCAGGTCCTCCATAAATGGAGTAGTATCGTAGAGGTCAGTCCAAACGGAAGGTCTGCTGTAAGCATCTGGGTTGCGTGCCTGAACGCACTTTCGGCACCGCATCTGAACGCGGATATTTTTCATTGTTACCGGAAAGTTGGTTAACACGCCGCCGCAGAGAGAGCACCTCGGTGCGTCCTCAACAGGCATGCGATCGCCTCCATTCATTCGTGTATTGATTACAAAGTACTATTCCAACCCAAAATAGATACCTATAATGCGGCCGTGCGTCAAGGGGGTGGGCTTCGGAAATTGAAAAATCTTGCTTTCCTATTTCGGGATGGGAAGGGAAAGGTAAAGCCATGCTTTGGGGAAAGATTGGGTGAGCGCGTCTGAAATCACTTTACGATTTTAACCACGAGTATGGCGATATCGTCTCTAAGTTTCCCGCCGCAGAACGTCATAACCCTTCGGTAGAGCCGCTCGGCGATTTCTTGGGCCGGACGGGTGCGGTTTCTAATCACTGCGGCGCCCATGCGTTCTAGCCCAAACTGCTCCGTTTCCCTGCGTGCTTCGGTAACTCCATCGGTGTAAAAAACCAGAACATCGCCTTTTTGCAGCTTTATGGTGGTTTCAGAATAGTCGGAATCCTCCATTAATCCGAGCAGAAGGCCCGTCCCCGAAAGCTCGGTAAGCTGGCCGGACTCCGTAACATGAAGAGGCGGAACGTGACCGGCGTTTGCGTAGGTTAACGTCTTTTCCTGCGTATCCAGCACTGCGTAGGCCAGACTTATGAAAACCTCCAGCGGAGTCTCTTTTAAAAGCAGGGAGTTGGCCGCGCTCAATACACGTTTGGGAGATGGATCGTCGTGGCACAGCGCGCGGATGTAGTTGCGCCCCATAGCCGCATGCATCGCCGCTGGTATCCCATGGCCTGATACATCGGATACCGCTATGCCGATGCGCGATTCGTCCAGGTGGAACACATCGTAGTAATCGCCGCCAACCTGGGATGACTGAACATTCTTTTCTCCTATATCGATGCCGGGAACAGATGGCAATTTTCTGGGCATAAGGGCGTTTCGCGTTATCTGGGCGATGCGGCTCTCCTCATCGAAATGCTTAGCGTTTTCTATTGCGACCGATAGCTGTCCCGCGATTGTGGTTGCCAGCTCCAGGTCTCCCTGGGTAAACACGCGGTCGGATGATGTGCTGGTGATGTTGAGCACTCCTAAAACCTGGCGGCCCGACATCAGCGGCACCGACATGGAGGAAACTATTTCAGGGCGGTTGGCCAGAAGCTTGAATCTCGGATCTCCGATTGCGTTGCCCAACAGCAAAGGTTCGCGGTGTACGGCCACCCAACCAGCAATCCCTTCGCCGAGCGGCACAACTGTTCGTCTGACCAGCCTCTGCGGAAGCCCATGGGCCACTTCCAGCCTGAGGCCATCCTTGTCGGGGGTAACGAGCATCACGGACCCGGAGTCGGCGCCCATCACGGATACTGTTTCTTCCAATGCCAGGTCGAGCAGTTCGTGCAGGTTCAATGTGGATGCTACCACTTGGCTGACTCTGTAAAGAGCCGAAAGCTCTCGCGCCCTCTTTTCCGCCTCTGAAAAGAGCAAAGCGTTTTCGATTGCCACACCGATTTGGCGGCATATACTGCTCAGCACCCGGTGCTGTCTTTCGTCGAAGACGAGTTCGCCGGTCAGATTTTGTAGGTAGAGTGCGCCTATAAGCCTTCCCTTTGCGGCGAGGGGTATCAGCATGGCTCCGCGCACGTCCAAGATTTGCGCAAGCCTTCCGAGAACTGGCGAAGTGGCTCCTTGATCTGGCAGGGTTAGAATCTCCCCAGCGGTTAAACGCTGCCACAGATCATCGTTGATGGCGTTGATCGGGATTCTAAGGGATTGTAGCCGTTGCCGCACCCTTTCCGAAAGGCCCGAACAGAGCGCGCAAGTGATTTCTGGCTTTACCCGGCTTTTCAGGAAGAAGCAGCAGATATCCGCCCCGGTTACGGCCAAAACCTTTGATGCTGCAACTTCAAGCACCTCCTCCAGGTCTAAGGATGCGGTTGCCGTTGCCACCTCATGCAACACGGCAAGCTCCATAGCCGAGTCTCTCTGTTCCGATCTTCGCCAGGCTTCTTCCACAGCCGGGGCAACCTTGGCAGCGAAAGCGGTGAGCAGGTCCAGATCTTCTTGGGTGAACGACCGGCCGTCCAGGCGGTTGTGCACCGTGATCGAGGCGATGCACCGCCCTGACGTGGAGGATAGAATCGGCACGGAGGCGAGGCTTCTTATTTCGCCAACTGCTGAGGCGGATTCTTGAGGGGTTGGGTTGTCAGCAATAACCGGCACCGCGCTCTGCACAACCTTTCCCAAAATCCCCTCCCCTATCGGCACGGTCACTTTCATAAGAGGCTGTGCACCCGCTCCTCCAGATACCGCCGCCGGAACTAAAGACTTCCCGCTCACCAGCCTTAGAACACCGCTGGAAGCACCCACGGAGCGCACCGCTGCATCGATGACAGTTTTAAAAACATCCTCCGGGCTGGCAGTGGCAAATACCGATTCGATCTGAGCGGCCGGTGGGATTTCCTGCCTCAACGTACCGTGTGTTTCGTGCAGTGGATTTTCACCTCCGGCCCGAGGTCCAAAAGGGTTGAGAATCCTCTCCGCGGTGGCAAGCCGCGTCCACGCCAAAGCCATTGCGGTTATGAAGGCCGCGGAGACGGCGGTGCGCCTTTCAGCGCGCGTAAACGGGCATTCTTTGCCAAGCACTAGAACCAAGCGCGTGTCTTCCCAAACGCCGGGGACCACCAAGCAGTGGATTTTTGATGGGATGTAGTTTGTAGTGGTGCCAATGGTTGTCTGAACCGGATCGCCGGTGCGCAGGGACCGCTGTGCTGGAGATAAATCTCCCGCAAACAACTGCGCGGCTTCCGGCGGCACGAGGCCAAGCGAGGCTTTTATTGTTAAACCGTGCGATTCGTCAAGCAAGAGCAGGCAAAAGCAGGCTCGAGCGCCTTCCGCTATTGATTCGAGCGCGTTGTGACACAGCGCGCTGCACCCGGACCGCGGGTCGAATTTGGCCCGCATTTGCTCTACAATGCGGGAAAGACCCGAACGCCCTAGGCGGCCCACATCTGCTCCGAAGGGTGCATCGCGCGGCATATACGCCCCTCCTGCCGGTTGCGGACTGAGTCCGCGCCTGCAGCTAGAGTATAAACGCGTACTCGGCGCGTGTCAATTCGTTTGCGGTCGGATGGATTGCAGCCCTGTTTGCTGCGAAGTTATAATGGAAGCGCGTGTCCAACGCTATACATAACCAAGGAGGCTCTGATGGCAGTTAAGGTTGGTTTTGTTGGTGCCGGGGGAATTGCGGGAGTGCACATGAGCGCTCTGGAGAAAATCCCCGACGTTCAGATGGTGGCTTTCTGCGACGTGGATGCTTCCCGCGCTGAAAAAGCCGCGGCTCGATATGGGGCCAAGGCTTACACTTCCCACTACGAAATGCTTGAAAAGGAATCTTTGGACGCTCTTTACGTTTGCGTGCCGCCGTTTGCCCATACCGACGCCGAGATACTGGCGGCCCGGAAAGGCATTGCCCTGATGATAGAAAAGCCCATCGCACTGACTCTCGAAAAGGCAAAGGAAATCGAAGCGGCTATAAAGGAGAGTGGCGTCATTTCATCGGTTGCTTACAACTGGCGCTACAACCAGACCACAGATATCGCCAAGGAAGCACTGCAAGGTAAAACGGTGGGCATGTGCATAGGCTATTGGATGGGAGGAATGCCGGGTGTGGCCTGGTGGCGCCGCATGGAAGGCTCGGGCGGCCAATTTGTGGAGCAAACCACCCACATAGTGGATATCGCGCGGTATCTTGTCGGCGATATTGTTGAGGTAAGCGCCTATATGACCACCCGCGCGCTGGGGAATGTTGAGAATTTCAATGTTACGGATGTCGGATGCGTGAATGTGAAGTTTGCAAACGGCGCGATTGGCACTATTCACAATACGTGCTTGCTGAAAATGGGCTACACTGTTGCTCTGCACATCATCACTCCGGATTTGATTGCTGAGGTTTCCGGAACGTTGAGGTTGATAGAGCCAGGCCGCCGAACCGAGATAACCAGCCAAAACAACGCCTACCAAACCGAGAACGAAGTTTTCATCAACGCTGTTAAAACTGGAGATGCTTCTGCCATACGTTCGCCGTACAGCGATGCCGTGAAAACGCTGGCCGTTACACTTGCCGCAAACGAGTCTGCTGCGCGCGGCGGTCAGCCTGTGGCGGTGGCGGTGTAAGCGGAGGTTTCATAATGAAAGCAGCGGTGTATCTGGGCCCGGGCCAAATAGAGGTTCGCGAGGTGCCCACCCCGCAATGCGGAGAAGGGGAAGTTCTGCTTAAGATTGATGCATGCGCCATATGCGGCACAGACCTGCGGGTTTACCAGCACGGACACCATGCGGTTACCCCGCCGCACATTATAGGCCACGAGGTCTCGGCAACGGTGGCTGAGGTCGGCCCGGGCGTGCGGGGCTACGAGGTTGGGGATCGCGTTATCGTGGTAACCGAAATCGGCTGCGGCCTGTGCGATTGGTGCCGGCAGGGCAAGCAGAATATGTGCCCAGACGTAAGCCAGAATCTAAGCGCGATTGGCTACAAGTACCCCGGGGCGTTTGCTGAATACATGGTAATGCCTGCGCAGGGCGTTAGGCAAGGCAACCTCATCAAAGTCTCTGATGCACTGCCTCCGGAGGAAGCCTGCTTGGTGGAACCGCTTTCCTGCGTTATAAACGGCCAATCTTACCTACACATCTCCCCCGGGGACAGCGTGGTTGTAATCGGTGCCGGGCCAATCGGGTGCATGCACGTCAGTATGGCCAAGGTGCAGGGAGCGACAAAGGTCATCCTCGCAGATATTTCCGCACCTCGCCTGAAGCTCGCGGAGAGGGCACTGCCGGACGTCATCGTGAACTCTGCGGAGGAAGACCTTGTGGAGCGCGTAATGAAGGAAACCCGCGGCAAAGGTGCAAACGTCGTTGTTGTTGCTTGCTCGGTGCCGTCTGCGCAAGAGCAGGCGCTTCAGATGGTTGCCATACAGGGCAGGATTAGCTTGTTCGGCGGACTGCCGAAAGACAAAGCCGTTATCAACTTCAACAGCAACATTGTGCATTACAAGGAGGTTGGGGTCTTCGGCGCTTTTGCATCCTATTCATATCAATACATGCAGGCTCTCGCACTGCTGGAAAGCGGGAGGATACAGGCAAAGAGCTTTGTCACACACGAGTTTCCGTTGGAGCGGATTTTGGATGGATACGAAACAGCCCTTCGCGGCGAGGCTCTTAAGGTGGTGATAAAGCCATGAGCGGCAGGTTACCAGGAAACGTTACAATTATAACAGGCGCTGGACAAGGCATAGGCAAAGGGATTGCTCAGCGCTTCATACAGGAAGGCGCTAAAGTTCTGGTCGCCGACATCAACCCTGTTACCGCCGAGCAGACCGCTGCCGAACTGAGGCAGTCCGGCGGGGATGCGGCCTCTTTTACGGTGGACGTTACCAAGGCCGACCAGGTGGATGCCATGGTCGAATATGCGGTTAAGCTTTGGGGGCGCCTCGACACCATGATCTGCAGTGCCGGTATCATCAAAGCTTACCCAATTATGGAGTTCCCTGAGGAGACCTGGGACGCCATTATTGACGTCAACCTTAAAGGCACGTTTTTGTGCGCCAGGGCCGCATCCAGAGTCATGGTGGAACAGCGGTCTGGTAGCATAATAATGATAAATTCCAAGAGCGGTAAGAAGGGCGGTTTGTGGTTGGCCGCGTACTGCGCATCCAAGTTCGGCGGCATTGGGCTGATTCAATCCATTGCGCTCGATCTGGCTCCGTTCAACGTGCGCGCCAACGCCATATGCCCTGGCAACGTATTCTCCACCCCAATGTGGGACCTGCTGGACAAGGAGTACAGTCGCAAACTGGGAATCCCGCCGGAGCAAGTTAGGCAGAAGTACCTGGAAAAGGTGCCTTTGGGCAGAGAATGTAAGGTGGAAGATGTAGCCAGCGCCGCGGTGTTTCTGGCTTCCGACGAGGCTTCCTACATCACGGGCATCTCGCTCAGCGTTACCGGCGGCCAAGAGATGAACTAGTCAGCAGAAATTTCCGCATGGAGATCATCACCACGCACACCAATACCGATTTCGACGGGCTTGCCTCGATGGTAGCCGCGGGCAAGCTGCACCCGGGGGCTCAGCTTGTGCTTCCGGGTGCAGCAGACCGCAACGTGCGCGAATTCTTGGCGCTTCACGCAGATTTGCTGGATATCCGCTCGGCCAAGCAGATCGACTTGGAGCGTGTGACGCGCCTTATCGTGGTTGACACCCAATCACGCTCCCGTCTGGGCGATATTGAAAGGGTTTTCTCCAATCCCAAGCTCGAGGTCATTATCTACAACCACCACACAACGGAGGAGTGCGATATCCCGTACACCCGTCTCGTCAGCAAAGAGTTCGGGGCGACCACAACGATTCTTTGCGAGGAGATAATACCGAGGGGCATCTCATTGGCGCCGTTTGAGGCCACCCTCTTCGCGTTGGGCATCTACGAAGATACGGGAAGCCTCACCTTCCACAACACAACCCCTTCGGACCTGCGGTGCGTGGCGTGGCTGTTGGAAGTTGGAGCCAATCTGGACGTTGTTGCCGAGTTTATACACCGCGCCCTTTCCGAAGAGCAGAGAAAGCTTCTGAACGAACTCGTGCTGGCCAGCAGAACCATGGAAATCGGAGGGTTGACCGTTACCCTGACCTCGGCCAAGAGGAGGGCTTACATCAGTGAGTTGGCCCTGATGGCGCACCGGCTCCGCGAGCTTGAAAGCACTTCCGCTGTGTTCGTGCTGGCCGAAATGGAGGGATGCGTTTACGTGGTTGCCCGAAGCACTACGGACCGGCTGAACGTCGCCGAGGTGGTTCAGGGTCTTGGAGGAGGCGGGCACAGCCGCGCGGCTTCTGCTCAGGTCAAGGGGAAAAGCCTCCGCAGTGTGGAGCAGTTTCTGCTTGAGGCCATCGAGAAGTACGCCAAGCCAGAGCCGGTTGCCGCGGAGATAATGTCGCGGCCGCCAAGAACGGTGGAGCCAGATGCCTCGATTGAGGATGCTGTGGGACTTATGCGGCGCTACGGCCACAGCGGTTTGTGCGTGGTGGAAGGCGGAAAGGTGGTTGGAATTATCACACGCAAGGACGCGGACAAGGCTCGGCACCATAACCTCACGCACGCGCCGGTGAAGGGCTTCATGTCCCGGGATGTTGTCTGCGCCTCCCCGAACACCCCCCTCACCGAATTGGAGCGCCTTATGATTCACTGTGGCGTGGGGCGGATTCCGATTCTGGACAACGACGTTTTGGTCGGAGTGGTAACACGGAGCGACTTGCTTCGAGCACTGCACGGACAGCGCTACGCGCAGGAGCCGGTAAACGTAACCCCGATTTTAGAAACCCGCCTTCCGGAAAACGTCAGACAGCTTTTACAGAAGTTGGGAGCCGTGGCCGAGGATGCAGGGATGCCGGCTTACTTGGTCGGCGGCATCGTGCGCGACCTCCTGCTTGGTCGGCCGAATCTGGATCTCGACATCGTTGTGGAGGGCGATGCCATTGAGCTGGCGCACAAACTGGCAGAAATGTTCGGCGCGGAGGTAAAAGTTCACGAGCGCTTCGGCACGGCCAAGCTGAGGATGCCGGATGGTAGCAAGGTAGACCTGGCCACCGCCCGCACCGAAAGCTACGCACATCCGGGTGCCTTGCCGGATGTTGAGCACTCTTCCATTGAAGATGATCTGCGCAGGCGAGATTTCACCATAAACGCCATGGCGGTTCGCATCGGCTTCACGCGGTTCGGTGAGCTTTTGGACCCGTTCAACGGGCGCAGGGATTTGGCCTCGCGAACCATTCGGGTCATGCACAACCTGAGCTTTGTGGAGGACCCAACGCGCATCATCCGCGCAGCGCGCTTCGAGGTCCGCCTGGGATTCCATATGGATAACCATACCGAAAGCTTGGCGCTTGAGGCCGTCCAGAGCGGGTTGTTAAACCGCCTCACGCCGGACCGATTGCGGCGCGAGCTGCTGCTTTGCATGGCCGAGCCTTCTCCCGTGGAGGTGCTACTGCGTCTGGATGCCCTCGGGGTTTTGAAAGCGGTGCATCCAAACATGCAGGCAGATGAGTCGTTCTTGCTTGGCGTTGAGGCAGCCTCGACCTGGTACGCGTCGCTTCAACAGCGCAACAAGCTGGACCGTGAGATGCTTTTCACGGCTGCAATGCTCCGCTCGTTGGAGCCCGATGTGGCCGAGAAGCTTTGCTCCGAAGGGCTTCGATTTCCGCCAACACGCGCCGCGTTGGTGAAGCAGATACTTGCGTTAGCCCCGCGAATAGCTTCTTCTGTGGAAAAGGGCCTCAGCAACTCACAGCTCTACGAAGCGCTTTCCGAGGCTCCGGTTGAGGCACTGGTTTTTGCTGTGGCCCTCCGTCCCGAGCCGGAGTTCAAGGAGGTTCTGGCGCATTACCTACAGAATCTTCGACATGTGAAACTCCAAGTTAGCGGAGGAGATTTCGTAAGCATGGGTTACAAACCCGGTCCGGCGCTGGGGGCCGCGCTGAGGGATGCTCTGCATCAGAAGTTGGAGGGGCGCTTAAAAGGCAGGAAGGAAGAGATGGAATATGTGCTCAAGAAGCTGAGCGAGGCTGAGGTGCAAGTTGCTGATTAGGTGGTTGTACGGGCAAGCAACCTTTTTCGATCTGCTGACATGGATTGTGGGCATTGTGGTAGCTATCACGGTGCACGAGTTTGCGCACGCCTACGCCGCATTCAAGAGCGGGGACGATACGGCCAAAAAGCTCGGGCGGCTTTCGCTGAACCCGCTTGCACATTTCGATCCGGTCGGCACCACGCTCATTCTTGTTGGCGGAATGGGCTGGGGCAAGCCTGTGCCGGTCGATCCGTGGCGGTTCCGAAATCCCCGCTGGGACGATGTGAAGGTAAGCTTCGCGGGTCCGGCGTCCAACTTAATAGTGGTGACGGTGCTTTTGGCGGTGGCCAGAAACGTTTCGGTTCCATGGGAGCCTTGGATACCCCTGGTGCTGACGGTTATTCGTGTAAACTTGATGCTTGCTTTCTTCAACCTAATTCCACTGCCACCGTTGGATGGCTCCCATATCCTGGCGGGATTACTGCCGCCTCGGCAGTCTTCGGCTTACAGGCGCACGTTCGATAGGTATGGGTTTCTCATTCTCATCGGGCTGGTTATGCTGGCGCCTGGGATTTTGCACATTTTGGTTTGGGTTCCTGCAAACGCTTTCCTAACCGTGCTTGATAAACTTCTTGGAATAATCCCTTAGGCGGATGCGTTTCACTGGTCCTGGGGGAACAAGTTGTATCTCAAAAGGTTACAGCTTCGGACAATACCGATTGTAAAAATTTGGATTAAGGACACAACTTGATACAAGGACGGGAGATATGGTGAAGGGTCGCATACTGAGTGGAATGCAGCCGACAGGCAAGCTTCATTTGGGTAATTTGGAGGGAGCGCTGCGCCAGTGGGTGCAGCTCCAGCACGAGTACGAAATGTTCTGCTGTATAGTCGACTGGCACGCTCTCACCACTATGTATGAAAGCTCAAGGGAAGTTGCGCCAAACGCGCGCGAGGTGGCCATAGACTATTTGTCGGCGGGTTTGGATCCCGCCAAGTGCGCCATATTCATACAATCCCACGTTAAAGAGCACGCTGAGCTTCATCTTTTGTTCAGCATGATAACGCCGCTCGGCTGGCTTGAGAGGGTGCCGACCTACAAGGAGAAGCGCGAACAGCTCCAAATAGAGTCGGCCTCGTACGGATTGCTTGGATACCCCGTTTTGCAGGCGGCAGACATATTGGTTTACAAAGCAAACCTTGTGCCGGTAGGAAAAGACCAGCTACCGCACTTGGAGCTAACCCGCGAAATCTGCAGACGTTTTAACCATCTGTACGGCGAGGTTTTCCCGGAGCCGCAGGCGTTGGTCAGAGAAGAAGCCGCTCTGCTACCTGGAATAGACGGACGCAAGATGAGCAAGTCTTACGGGAACACGATACTCATCGCGGACACACCTGATGAAATCAGGAAAAAGGTGTCCATGATGTTCACCGACCCCGAGAAGATATATCGACGCGATCCGGGACATCCGGAGCGCTGTCCCGTTTTCGCATACTGGCAGGTTTACGGTCCGGAACAAACCCAGCGCGTGGCCGAGCAGTGCCGCGCTGGCGAGCTTGGGTGTGTACAAGACAAGAAGGATTTGGCCGAAGCCATAATCTCGGCTCTGCAGCCGATTCACCAGCGCCGCCGCGAATTAGAATCCGCACCTGATTACGTGGAATCTGTCCTGGCTCAGGGGGCCGAGAAAGCGCGCGCCGTAGCTTCGGTTACGATGGACGAAGTGCGCAAAGCCATGGGATTGTACTAGCTTTTGATGCAGCCCAGATGCCTGGTAAAGGTAAACGGATTTGAGGGCGATGTTTGTGCGCTTCTCGAAGAAGTGCGCGAGGAGCGTTTGAGCATATACGACGTCCCTATAGCTTCGGTTGTGGAGCAGTGCGCCGCCTTTCTTGCACTTTTCGCTCAGCCAGATCTTGAGCTCGCCGGCGAATGCATACTTGTTTCGGCGGCCCTTATGGAGCTTAAGTCGCGGCGCCTGCTTCCACACCAGCCACCGCAGGATGCCTCCGAAGAAGAAGAGAGCGATGAAGAGATACGCGCGCGGCTCCAACAGCGGCTGGAGGAGTACCGCCGCTACCGAGATGCCGCAGAACTTCTGCGCGAAATGGAGGCATCCCGCAGTCGGTACTTCACACGCCCCATGGCGCTTGACATACCCGCGCCGGTTCGTCCTCTTGTGGCGCTGCCTGAACCTGCGGTGGTAAGCTTGCTATCCGCCCTGAAGCGCTTGCTTGAAGCCGCCGATTCCGCGGAGCCTGTGGGAGTTGTGCAGAGGGAAAAGATTACCCTCCGGATGAAGATGCAGGAGGTGTGGAGCATTGTTCGGCGCGCAGGAGAACAAGGTGTGCCTTTTCCAAAGCTTTTCCGTGATGGCTGTTCCAAAATCGAAATAATAGCCACCTTCCTTGCTCTCTTGGAACTGCTTCGGCTTGGGCAAGTGAAAGTGAAGCAAGACCAACCGCTGGGGGAGATCGTCGTCTATGCGTCCCAACCATGACGGCAAACACAGCGGCCAGTCCTCCTGTGAGCTTCCACTGGAGCGGGTGCAACAGGCGCTTGAGAGCCTGTTGTTCGCTTCCCCTGAACCTGTCAGCACACATCGACTTGCCAAAGCTTTGGGTGTGCCGGAATCTTTGGTAGAAGAAGAGATGGAAAAACTTATAAAATCTTATTCATCAAACCAACGTGGAATTACCATTGTGAAGGTTGCCGATGGATACCAGATGTGCACGCATCCGGATTTCGCTCCGTTTGTTGCTCGGTTGTTGGAAGCCGCTCCAGTGCGGCTCAGCCGCGCCGCGCTTGAAACTCTCTCGATAATCGCCTACAAACAGCCGGTAACGCTCCCGGAGATCGACGCCATACGCGGGGTGAACTCGGCTGGTGTGGTGCGCACACTGCTGGACCGCGGCTTAATAGAAGAGGCCGGGCGCAAAGACACAGTGGGGCGTCCTGTGATGTACGTAACCACTAAAGAGTTTTTGGTTTACTTCGGTTTGCGGGACCTGTCGGAACTGCCTTCTCTGGACGAGCTTTCTCCGGAGGCTTGGAGCAAATGACAATCGATTGGAAATTTGCGCGCATGATCTTTCCGGTGTGCGCTTTGATATTTGCCGCGGCAAGCTTTCCAGGAAGCGCTGCTGTGCTAGACCTAAAGGAGCCATTGGTTCCGATACCAGCCGATTCCGCCCCGAATGTAAAGGCTGCGTCTGGAATCCTGGTGGACGTTGAAACCCGAACTATTCTGTGGCAACGCAACGCAGACGAGCCCCGCCCCATAGCATCGCTTACGAAGGTGATGACAGCTCTGCTTTTGCTGGAACACACTAAGCCCGATGAGCTTATATCCGCACCAGCGGAAGCCTCCTTGACTCAGGAGTCGTCCATTCACTTGGTGGAAGGTGAGCGGCTTACGGCTGTAGACATGCTTTACGCAATCATGCTGCGCTCGGCCAACGATGCCTGCGTTGCGATTGCGCACCACATATCCGGTTCCGTCCCGGCCTTCGCCGCCCTTATGAACCGGCGAGCAGAGCAACTTGGGTGCCGCAACACGCACTTTGTGAATCCGAACGGCCTTCACGATCCAAATCACTACAGCTCTGCGTCTGATATGGCGCGTATCACGCTGGCCGCATTGGAATATCCTTTGTTCAACCAAGTCATAGCAACGCGTAAGCACACTTTAAGCCGCTCCAGAAACCAAGGTGACCTATTGGTAGTCAATAAATCTCGGATACTGGGGCGTTTTGAGGGTGCAGATGGTGTAAAAACCGGCTACACTCGCGCGGCCGGTCGGTGTTTTATAGGCTCGGCCACCAGGAACGGCCGCCGCGTGCTGAGTGTGGTCCTAAATAGCCCTGACGTTTGGGCGGATACAGAAGCGCTTTTGGAATACGGCTTCCGCGGGTTTGAGCGTCGGATTCTGGTTCCGTACGGAGCAGAGGTCGGCCGCGTTAATATAGCCAACCACCTTGTGCCGTGCTTCGCCGGAAAAGAGCTGGTGGCTTTGGTTCCCCGCGGGTGGTCGGTTTCCCCAAAACTGCACCCAGTTGTTCAAAACAGCGCCCTCCCCATCCCGAAGGGGTTTCGCATTGGAGTGGCGCGGGTTGTGTTGGGCGGACGTGCAGTTGCATCAGTTCCTATCATGGCGGCAGAGTCGGTTGAAAAAAAGCGGACTAATTTAAAACTGCTTGTCTTTCCCGCCGTAATCGCGTTTTTTGTGGTGAGGGCTTATGCAAGAAAGGCTGCAAAAGCTAATATCCGCCGCCGGGTTGGCATCAAGAAGGAAGGCGGAGGAATTAATTCTCGCCGGGCGCGTTACCGTTGACGGGCGCGTTGCCACCCTGGGAGAGAAAGCTGACCCAAGCGTTCAGCGTGTGGAGGTGGATGGGCGCCCCCTGCCCCTCCAACCGCGGATTTACGTGGCTTTGAACAAACCGGTTGGCTATACCACCACGGTGCGCGACCCTCACGCCAAGCACACGGTTATGGAGCTTTTGCGGGGGCTCCGCTCTAGGGTATTTCCGGTTGGCCGCTTGGATGTTGATACAAGCGGCCTGCTGTTGCTTACCAACGATGGCGACCTGGCCAATCGGCTGATGCACCCGAGGTACAAGGTGCCAAAAACCTATCTGGCAAGGGTCAGTGGCGCCGTTACGCCCAGCGAACTGCGCACGCTCTGTTCCGGAATTCTGCTGGATGATGGGCCTGCTGCGGCGCTCTCTGCCCGGGTATTAGATGTGTCGCGGACACCCTCGCGCGGTTGCACAACCACTTCGCTTGTGGAGATAATAATTGCGGAGGGACGCAAACGCCAGGTTCGCCGTATGCTTCAGGCGCTGGGGCATCCAGTGTTGGAGCTTTCTCGGGTTGCTGTGGGTCCGATTAGGCTGGGGCAACTTAAAGAAGGCTGTTGGCGCTATTTGACGCGTCGGGAGATTCGCTCTTTAAAGGATGCAGTTGGCGGATAACTTCTCGCTAGGTCATAGCTGCCAAAGCCTTCTGTGCCAGCAGATGTTGCCTGGTATTTGCATTTCGGCTTCTTTCGTGCATAATAGTTGCTGGTTGTCAGATTGAACGCCAAAGCCTTAAGAAATTACGGGAAAACTTATTTTGGAGTTGTAGAATAGTGAAGCTAATTCGTTGCAGCGAAAAGCCTCTTCTTACCCCCATCGAATGCCACGATTGGGAGAAGGCGGCTGTTTTCAACTGCGGTGCTTTTCGAAAGGACGGACTTATTCATCTTCTTTACAGGGCCGCAGATCATCCGTTCGGAGACACATCCCGCCAGAGCGTATCGTCTTTCGGCTATGCCGTAAGCGCCGACGGTATCAACTTCTTCCGGTTTGACAAACCCGTGCTGACCGGACACGGTCCCCAAGAGCGCTGTGGAGTCGAGGATCCCCGCATCACGCTTATTGGCGATACTTACTACGTGCTTTACACAGCGTACGGAGGCCGAGAGCCTTACGACTTCCGAATCTCTATGGCCACCACGAAAAACTTCATCACGTGGGAGCGCCACGGGGTGGTCCTCGATGAGCCGAACAAGGACGCAGCCCTGTTCCCCGAGAAGATCGGCGGCCGCTACATCCTGCTGCATAGGCGCCCTCCAGCTATCTGGATGGCTTTCTCGGACGACCTGGTGAAGTGGACGGACCACACAGTGGTTATGGATGTGGTACCGTGTTCGTGGGATTCATGGCGCATTGGGATCGCTGGTCCACCAATCAAGACCGAGCAGGGGTGGCTCTTAATCTACCACGGTGTTGACCACAAACGGGTTTACAGGCTTGGAATAGCCCTGCTTGATTTGAAGGACCCCACCAAAGTTATTGCGCGGCAAAGGGAACCGATTTTGGAGCCCGAGTTGGATTGGGAGGTCAACGGCTTGGTTCCGAACGTGGTGTTCAGTTGCGGAGCGGTTGAAACGGAGACGCACTACTACGTGTACTACGGAGGGGCGGATACTGTTATCGGAATGGCGATGCTTGCCAAGAGCGACGTGAAGTTCGATTAGGCCTTTCGAATCTCGGCATCTGCGCGGTTTTTGATATGCGCCAAACAAAAGGTTTGATTGCAATGCTCTGCGTTTGGGCTGTTTCCGCCTGTGGCCTGCCCGACTCCCATGCGGTGGTTAACTTTCCGGAAGGCGCAGGTGGGTGGGTTCGAGCCGGCCCGGATAGGCAGTTTGCCGGCCGCGAAATATTCACCTACATGGATGGCGCCGGCGAGCTTTACCTTGCGTACGCCTTTCAACGCCTGTTCGTTCGGGAGTACCGCAACCCACCGCAACCGCCAATAGTGCTGGAGCTTTACGACATGTCAACCCCATCCGACGCCTTCGGGGTGTTCACCGTGGATACCGATGGGACTCCGGTGGATATGGGCCAAGGAGGCATATACTCCGCCGGATTGCTTCGGTTTTGGAAAGGCCGGTATTTTGTGCGTGTGATAACACAGCAAGAAACGCCTGATTCGAAGGCCGCTGTGCTTGAGCTGGCGCGGAAGATATCCGGCGCCATTCCTGCCGAGGGCGACCTGCCTATCCTCGTCCGTGCGGTTCCGCAGGATGGCCTCCTCAAAGGAGAGATCCGCTACTTCCACACAACCGTTCCGCTGAACATCCATTACTATATCTCTGAACACAACATACTCGGCCTCAGCAAGGAGACAGAGGCGGTCCTGGCCAGATACCAGCTTGGAAACCGCAAAGTTCGTGTTCTCGTTTGCCTCTATCCGAACCGCCAGCAGGCTCTGAGCGCGCACCGTGCTTTCGCAAAGGATTACCTGCGCGTCGATACAAAGGCATCCGGGGTGACCACAGCACGGGTGGAAAGGGGTTTGTACGCTGGAGCAGCTCTTTCCAGCCGTGTTCTTGTGCTCGGCTTTGAGTTCGACAGTGCGCGTTCGTGCTCTGCTTTTATCGGGAAAGTGCTTAGGAGCATCCGCGGCTTCCTCCGGGAAGCGAAGTGAAGGATGCGCTCGCCTTAAGGAGGTTTTGCAATGTCTGCTTCTGAGACAAAAATCACAAGAAGGGATTTGATAGAGGGCGCCGCATACGCCACGCTTTCTTTGGCCCTAGGGTTTACGATTGGCGAATCAGAGGGCGCGCAGGCTGAGCTGTTCAATGCGAAAAACCCACTCAGCCGAGTGGTTTTGGTGCGCGACCAATCTGCCATTGGGGCGGACGGCTCCGTGAACGCCGATGTTGTTGCGCGGATGCTGGATCGGGCTGTTTCGGAGCTTTCCGGCGAAAAAGATCCAGCGAAAGCATGGAAGCGCTACTTCCGCCCCAACGATACGGTCGGGGTGAAGATGACACGCTGCCAGTGGATGAGGGTTCACACCCACGATGAGGTGGTGAACGCAATTTTGCGAAGAATAGAGGATTGCGGCGTTAAAAAAGAGCGCATCCACACCCGAGATTACGGCCTCCCGGTGGAGGCCTGCACCGCTTTGGTGAACGTGCCAACCATTAAGGTGCACACACTCACCGGCATTGCAGTATCAATCAAGAACTACATAAACTTCACGGGCAAAGAATCCTCCTATCACTTCGAGGGGAGTGCGAAACTCGGTGAGGCATGGCTGCTTCCGCATGTTAAAGGCAAAACGCGCCTCATTGTGGTCGACGCCCTTCGCCCGTACTTCGGTCCGGGGCCGCAGATTAACCCCCTGCACCAGTGGGATTACAAAGCCTTGATTGTGGGCACAGATCCAGTTGCGATCGATACAGTATGCCTGGCTTTGTGTCAGAGGAAGCGCAACCTGTTTAAGGGCGAGGAATGGCCAATTACGCCGCCGCCCAAGAGCATCGCCGCCGCCGACACGGAGTACCACCTCGGCACCAGTGACCCGAGAAAGATCAAACTTGTGAAGCTTGGTTGGCAGAAAGATGTGCTGATATAGCAAACATGTCTCGCGTTTCTGCGGCTTTGACAGCACTTTGGTGGTTGCTGGCGCTCGTTCTGGGCTCAGGAATGTCTTCTGTTCGGGCGCAGGGTCTTCCACCACTGCTGGGAGATCTCACCGGAGACCGCCTTATTACTTTCCACGATGCGCTGTTTGTTGCCAGGCTTGTTGTGGGCTCCCGCAGGCCTTCTGCCGAGCAACTTGCGGTTGGTGACGTTTTTCCTGCGCCCGGCAGTGGCGGTCGGGAGTACGGAGACGGCCGCCTAACCCTCGAGGATGCCGCTGAAATACTGCGCAGAGCGGTTGGCCTTGGCAAAGATCCATGGCCTGGTGGCCGGGTTTTGCCGCTTCTCTCGCACACCAGCACTGTCTTCATCGGGGCCAACAGCCGCTTGGATGTGGTTCTCAGCACTGGGTTTTTGGTCTCCGGAAGAGTTGTGGACGAAAACAACCGTCCGTTCCAGGGCAGTATCCGGCTTGTCTCAAACGCCTCCGCGTCTGCTGGAGAGTGCGTGCTGGGTCCGGATGGCTCCTTCTCCTTGGCAGTGCCGCGTGGAGCTTACTCTGTGGAAGTTGTGACCAAACTGGCTTCGCAGGCCTTTGAGGGAGAAATTGTTCAGCGGCAGGTACAGTTCGTTCAGGTAAACGGCGACCTAACGCTGAATGTAAGGCGCCCACAACTGCCGCGACTGCCGGTCGTATCCGGAACGGTCGCTTCGCAGGATGGAAGATTTTCGGCCACTGAGGTCATCTTCAGAGACATAGACTTTCCGTTAGATGCGAAGCGCCGACGAACCGAGATCATCGCGAGGGTGGCAAACGGCCAGTACGCCCTGCGCGTTCCAGTTGGACAGTACAAGATTTTCTTAAAAGGCAGAGTGGTTTTAGACAGCGGCCGCACCGCCGATGCCGTGCTGGCGCATCCAGAGCTTGTTTACGTTGGTGCTGACCGTCCGCTTCCAATAAGGGCGCCGCTTATCAGAATAATTGGTGGCGTTGTTTCCGATGCAAGCCGAAAGCCCATGCAAACGGGCTTTGTTGAGGCACGTATTCCCTTCGCCTGGGGCAAAGGGGCTTTTTCTGCATCGCAGATAGACAGGAACGGCAGGTATCTGCTCGGATTGTTCGATGGCCAGTACACTTTCCTGGTTTCTTCGGAAGATAAGCCACCGGCTTCGGACGGTGTCATCACGTTTGTGAAGCAAGGGGTGTCTGTAGACGCAAATCGACAGCTCGACATCGTTATCCCACCGCCACCAAAGGCAGTGCAAATCCGCGGCTCGGTTGTTGACGAAAGGGGGCGCCCGATACGCGGTGCCAGAGTTTCCGTGGAATCCATGGAGCTTTCACAGGTTCTGCGGGATTTCTACTGCTTCAATACCGCGTTAACCGAGGCCGACGGTTCCTTCTCTTTGTGGATTCCAGAGGGGCGCTACACAGTTTCGGTGCAGCCGCCCGAAGATCTCTATCCACCGGCAGTCATGTAGCGTGCTGTCGAGCGCTAGGCACCTCGTTGACTACTCTCTCTGCGCGCTAGTATAATTGGCCGGTGAATGAACTTACCTCTGGCGGAAAGGAGATCTGTGGCTTGGAGTACGACATCAAGGACTCATCTCTGGCCGAGAAGGGGCGATTGCGCATCGAGTGGGCTGGCGCGCAGATGCCTGTTTTAAGGCTAATCAGGGAGCGGTTTCAGAAAGAGAAACCCCTTTCGGGCGCGCGCTTAACCGCATGCCTCCATGTAACCAGCGAAACGGCGAACCTTGTTATCACCCTTAAGGAGGGCGGCGCTGTTGTGGCTTTGTGCGCATCCAATCCGCTCTCCACACAGGACGATGTGGCCGCCTCCCTAGTTTCGGATTTCGGCATCCCGACGTTTGCAATCAAGGGCGAAGACAACGAAACGTATTATCGGCATATAAACTCTGCTCTCGACATCAAACCGAACCTGACAATGGATGACGGAGCCGATACCGTCGGCGTTATCCATTCCCAGCGAACCGAGCTTATAGACGGCCTCATAGGCGGTACCGAAGAGACCACCACGGGCGTCATACGCCTGCGCGCGATGGAGGCCCAAGGGATTCTTCGTTACCCGATAATCGCCGTCAACGACGCCGACACAAAGCACCTGTTCGACAACCGGTACGGCACCGGACAATCCACCATAGACGGCATATTGCGGGCAACCAACAAGCTTCTCGCCGGCAGTGTGTTTGTGGTGGCCGGATACGGGATGTGCGGTCGCGGCGTGGCGATGAGGGCGCGCGGAATGGGCGCAAATGTCATTGTCACCGAGGTGGATCCGCTCCGCGCCCTCGAGGCAGTTATGGACGGCTACCAGGTAATGCCTATGGATCAAGCGGCGCCGCTTGGGGATATCTTCTGCACCCTGACAGGCGATATATCGGTGCTGAGGGAAGAGCACTTCAAAGCCATGAAGGACGGCGCAATAGTCTGTAACTCCGGGCATTTCAACGTCGAAATTGACATACCCGCGCTCGAGAAGCTTGCTGTGTCTAGAAGGTTCATCAGGGACTTTGTGGAAGAGTTTCGGATGGCGGATGGAAAGCGCATCTACTTGCTTGGCGAGGGCAGGCTCATAAACCTAGCGGCCGCGGAGGGACACCCCGCCGCCGTGATGGACATGTCGTTTGCGAACCAAGCGCTGTGCGCCGAGTACATGTTCAAAAACGCCGCCAAGCTAGACCGACGGGTTTACGCGGTCCCGAAGGAGATAGACCGCGAAATCGCTAGGCTCAAACTGCAGAGCATGGGGATTAGAATCGACTCACTGACACCAGAGCAGGAGAAGTACCTTGCCTCTTGGCAGGAAGGCACTTAAACCGAAAATCAGCCACCACCCATACGAAGGCCTTGCAGTGGCCGATGTGCTCGGCTGCAATATACACTGCGTGAGCATGGATGAGGCACTTGCCATCGCCGAGCGGTTTCTTTCGGAGCGAACTCCTCACCATATCGTGACGGCCGATGCTTCAGCGGTTGTCATCGCCCAGCGCGACGAGGAGTTCCGCTCCATTCTGAACACGGCCGACCTTGTTGTTCCCGATTCGAACGGGGTTGTGTGGGCCTGCAGGATGTTGGGCTACCCGGTGCACGAGCGCGTGGCCGGCGTCGATTTAATGGACCGCCTCTGCCGTTTAGCCGCCGAACGCGGATTCTCTGCCTTTTTCTACGGAGCGGCTCCCGGGGTTGCGGAGGCCGCCGCCAGGAACTTGGAAGCTGCCTACCCGGGACTGCGTGTGGTCGGTACCATGCACGGATACGCCCCGGATTCGGAGGAAAGCAGTATTGTCGCGCGGATTCGAGCTTTGCGCCCGGATATGCTTTTTGTGGCGCTTGGTATCCCGAGGCAGGAAAAGTGGATTCACCGCAACAAGCAGGCTTTGGGGGTTCCGCTTGCCATGGGTGTTGGTGGAAGTTTAGACTGCTTTTCCGGCAGGGTCAAACGCGCTCCGGTTTGGCTTCGGGAACGCGGATTGGAGTGGGCTTACCGGCTTGCAAAAGACCCCCGCAAATTCCGCAAGGTGGCGATGCTACCACACTTTGCTTTGCTGGTTTTGCTTCAGTCCGTCTCTCAACGGCGTTTGAAGGGCATGTAGAAACATGCACCTACAGGAAATCGGTATGAAGGTGGAAACTTCTCGCCTGCTTATCGTTGGCTCTGTGGGCATCGACGACATCAAAACGCCCTATGGTGAGGCAAAAGGGGTTTTGGGCGGCGCTGCCACCTATTCGTCTGTGGTGTCGAGCTTCTTCACCCAGCCACTGCTTGTGGCCGTTGTTGGAAGCGATTTCCCGAAAGATTACCTCGATGTGTTTTCGTCGCGCGGAATCAACTTGGATGGGCTTCAGGTGCGCCAGGGCCAAACCTTCCGCTGGAGCGGCCTCTACCAGGGCGATATGAACCAGGCGCATTCTTTGGACACCCAGCTTGGAGTTTTCGCCGGCTTCGAGCCGAGACTTCCGGATTCATACCGACAAGCAGAATATGTTCTGCTCGCCAATATAGACCCAGATCTACAGCTCCAGGTCCTTCAACAGGTGCAGAACCCCAGGCTGGTTGCCTGCGATACGATGAATTTCTGGATAGAGGGCAAAAGGGACCGGCTTCTCGAGGTTCTCAAAAGGGTTGATATAGCATTCATGAATGACGCAGAGGCCAGGTTGCTAACCGAAGAGTCCAACCTGGTAAAAGCTGCACGAAAAATCTTGAACATGGGTCCGACTGCCGCCGTAATCAAAAGGGGCGAGCACGGAGCCTCCGTATTCACCCGCGAGGCGTACTTCGCCCTGCCATCCTACCCCGTTGAGGATGTGGTCGATCCAACCGGAGCCGGAGATTCATTCGAAGGCGCCTTCATGGGATACATTTCCAGCGTTGCCGATTTCTCGGAGCCGAACCTGCGCAAAGCCGCAGCCTACGGCACGGTGCTGGCCTCATTCTGCGTCCAGGGCTTCGGTCTTTCCCGACTGCTAAAGCTAACCTCCGGGGAGATTGAAACCAGGTACCAGGAGCTGAAAAGAATAGTGCACTTGGATGGGCCGGACGGCGGTGCTAACCCCGGCGCGTAAACCCGATACCAGAACACGCCAGCAAACATACGTTCTCACCACTTCACAAGGACTCCGATCAGTATGGCCGCAAAGAGGACGGCGTAGGCGCTTTCCGCCCTCCCAACCCTTGTGAGAGGACCGTGCTGGTAGCCGGGACTCGGATGCACAGCCCTGATCCACGCTGGAACCATTGCGGTGCCTACCAGCCAGGGCAAGCCGGCCGTGTATGCAACCGCTGCTGCCAAAACTACCGCGCACAAGTGGTAAGCAATCGAAAGCATCCTAAGCAACTGCGCTGTTCGGAACCGCCCGCTCCTGGCCGCTATCAGATGCTCCACGTGCATCACCGCTCCGATAAAGTACAGAGAGCACAAAGCCCACAAAACCACCCCTTTGGGCCACACCTCACCAGTGGATACATACCATGCAGCCGGAGCGGAAGCAGCAAGGCCGACTACGCCAATCGCCTCCGCCCAAAGCTTTCTGGCGTTGCGCTTTGCGTAGGCAAAGGTGTGCACCGCCAAAATAGCTCCGGACACGGCGGCCATCGGTAGCAGCAGCCAGTATCCGTTAACAATCAGAAGCGACAAAAGCACAGCCGCGCCAAATGCATCTGCAAGAAACCATGGAAAAGCCTGGGGAGGCTTTTTCCCACGTATCCACTCGGTAAAGTCGGCCCGGCCCAGGAAAGCCAGCAGAATGGCGGCAAGCAGAACCAACTGCCAACCGAGCTTTTCGGCTCCGCATACAGCCCCTATAGTGAAGGAGACAAAGAGTATAACCCAAGCGCCGTGTTCCTTGGGCCATGAATGCCCCCAGTATTTCCACATCTCACCGCACCTCAGCCCGTTTTGTTCGGCCTGCGAGCAGTAGACGGCGTAATGCCGCAAACCGCATTGCTCCACGGGCATCCACATGAATTCTAGCCTGCCGCGCCGGAGCTTTTACATGACCAGCATCATGTTCGCAAAACTCTCGGAGAGAAGGATTACCGGTCGCAACCTCAAGGTTCAAAGCGCGCAGCGGAAACCCCATGGTACAATACTCTTGTGGAGGTTCAGCAAATGGAGCTTTACGATGCCCTCGGTTCTCAATACGACGAAATGATAGATTGGGAAAGCCGCTATCAAAGGGAGGCGCCGTTTTTCCAAAGCCTTTTCGCGCGCAACAACGTGCGGAGGGTCATCGATGCCGCCTGCGGCACTGGAATGCACGCAAAATGGTTTGCCGAATGGGGGCTTGATGTGATTGCCGCCGACCCGAGCCCGGTGATGGTCAGTGCCTGTCGGGAAAATACCAAGGGGCTGCGTGTTTTTGTTTTGCAGGCAGCGTTCGAAGAACTCGGAGAGATGGTTGGCGAACCTGCAGACGCAGTGGTTTGCCTGGGCAATTCCCTACCCCACGTCTTGGATGAAAAAGGCTTGGAGACGGCTTTGTTAAACTTCCGAGCCGTTCTGCGCCCATCCGGGATTCTGGTTGTGCACAACAACAACTACGACGCAATCGTTGGCAAACGACAGCGGTTCATGCCTCTGGCAGTGCGCCGTACCTCAGATGGGCAAAAGCTCTTTCTGAGATTCTTCGACATCCCGGAGGACCGAGGCACTCTCACCTTCAATGTTGTGGTGCTTAAAGAGACTGCAGACGGGTGGAGTATGGACGTGCAGAGCGCCAAACACCGACCCATAACGCACATTGAACTGAAAGATCTGCTGGACCGAACCGGTTTTGACCTGGTTTCCTTACTTGGCTCTTACGACGGCCAGCCGTTTGATCCATCCGCTTCGGATAACCTGATTGCTGTGGCGAAATCTCGCGGGTGAAGAAGACCGAAGCCAGTCAGACGGGGTACTTCGAGTTCTCATCCCCACATCATTACGCTTTTGTAACTCTTTTCAAATCCAAGCTCCGCAAGAATGTCTGCGGCTTGGCTGTCGATCACCGGCTGTCCGTTCACCTCTAGTATTTCAACATACCGCTTCGTGCGCCCTGCGGAAGGACCTCGCATCAATATCTGAGCAAGCTGTTTCAAACATTCAAGTGTCTGGCGAAAAACCTCACTCGATATGTCTGGAGCGAACCACACCCTTTCTGCCCAATTCTCAGCCACCAGCACCGGTCGTCCAGCGTTAAGCACTACGTATGTTGAGGGACTTCTCTGGCGCTTCAGTTCAGGCTGTGTATTGGAAAACCGCAGTGCACCGTGGGAAAAACACGGATCCATGCTGTTCACCAGAACCAAGCTTGCGCCGCGGGTCGGTTTTGCCGTAGAGAAGCCTTGATGCTCAGTTGATAACCGCTGGCTTGTCAAAGCTTCGCGCTTGACATCCGACATCATTGCTACCGCTTCCGGCAGTGCAAACTGGGCCCCGGAAACCCCGTTGATGAAGTATCCGCGGCGCACTTCGCCGGCAAACTCCATCCTTTCCAAAATGGGGTACAGCAAGCTCCAGGGCGGAAGCAGAGGTTCAGAGGCGCATAGATCCCGCGTTATCACCCCGTATCGGTACAAGGCGCGAAGGGCCGCCGCCATCAACTCTTCCTCTGTAAAATCGCCTTGTGGAGACAGCGATGCCCACCTCCCACTCCAAGGAACAGCCTGTATCCTCGCTCTGACAGCGCTTCGGACAGCCGCACGCCGGCGGTGCATCATCGACAAAGAGCCTTTTGCAACGCTCGGCGCAGAACTTGGAGGGGATTTGAACTCCCAACGTATTCCCGTACGGAGTGCGTCGAAAGTATCGTTGGTGATAAGCCCTTTCCACACTAGCTCCCACAAGGCGTCGTTCAGCTCATTTGTGGTTGCGCCGGTCTCATATAGCAAATCCGAGAAAAACAACGCCCCACGCCGATCCAGCACATCCAAAACCTCGGCGGCGAGTTTGCTCAGATTTCTGTCCGTGGCGGAATCAGATTCCGCTCTCCGCGGAGAAATATCGCTGCACGTCAGCGCAATCCAACCGGGACTGCAAGCCGGCACCCCAAACCAGCGCACCTCACCCCTTGCCGCCAGTGCATCCAGCCACGCAGGTTGGTAGCCGTTAACCCTGGAGGAGAGCACGTCTCTCTCCCAAACCTCCGCCGGCAGGCACAAACCATCCAGCAGTTGAAGCGCCGTCTCCAAGCCCTCGGGTCCCTCCAAACGAGAGCCGGGCTCCACATGCTGCCAGCGGAGAAGAAAGCGCGCGTATTCCTCCGGTGTGCACGGTTCAAATTCCCTGCGGGCGAAATGAAGGCTCATGCGCCGCAGTTGCTCCAGCACATCTATTGAACACCACTGTGGAGACTCCACTCCATCCAGGAATTCACCGCGGCAGATTTCGCCACGAGATGCTAAAACGTTTAGAACTGCCAACACCTCATCCTCGGAGCCACAGCCAAACCTGGCAACCAAGGAGGCTTGGCTTACCGGACCGTGAGTTTCGAGATATCTCTGCACCAACTGCAGCAACGCATCGAAGGGTTTGTACTTGACGTGAGCCAGGTGATCCGGCAGGCGCAGGTTTCGCTCAGACAGCCCAAATGCATCGCGGTAAAGCGGCCAATCCTCTGCCGCAATCCAGTGTTTCGCACCAGAGTTTGGATGTACAAATTCCACCGCTCTTCCATCCGCAGCAAGCCGTTGTACCATAAGCTCGGCACTTTCGGCGCATCGGAGATCGAGTTCGGATTCACCGGGGGGCTCGGCGCACAGGTCTCCCAGGCTCAGCAGGATGTGGTGGAGCTCGTCAGGGTTGTTGGCCCTGCGTTCTTGAGACGTGCGTTGGATGCGTGATTCCAGCTTGGTCACCGCGCGGGGATCAAGAAGACCCTTCATGCGGTTGAGGCCTATCATCTGGCTGAGAAGCTCTCTGTTAACGGATGGATGAACCGCAGACCGATGCGGAGTATCGTCCTCGTAAAGGTACTCGTTTGTGTACTGCCACAGCAGATTGCCTGCGAACGGAGACGGCACCTCGGTGCACACGCACACAAGCTCAATTGCACCTTCTTGGAGTCCCCTAAGGATATCTTTGAGAGCATCCACCTCTATGTGGTCTTTCAGGCACTCGCGCAGGCTTTCCAATGTGATGGGAAATTCGGGGCATTCTCGAACCGCTTCCAGAAGGTCTTTGGCACGAAGGCGCTGTATCCAGAGTACACTGCGCTTTCTAGGGTTGGGTTTGGTGAGAACCAGTGCTCTTGCGGCGTTTTCGCGGAACCTGGCGCCAAACAAAGATGATTCGAGAAGCTCCTCCACCAGCAACTGCTCCACCAAATCAGGGTCGATGCGCACAGCCGCTTCCACAAGTGCAATGTCCACCCCCACGGGACCGTGAAACATGATGGCATCGTCGCTGAAAACCCACTGCAGTTTGGCGCCGGCCGCTGTTCGCATCTGCCTGCTTATTAAAAGCGCCCAAGCGGAATTAACCCGGCCGCCGAACAGGGAATGCAGTATGAACATGGGTTGCCCGCTTTCATCCCGGCTTTGCTCCAAAACCACGCATTTGTCAGATGGAACGCGCTGTGTGGAGCGCTTTTGGCGGCGGATGTAATCCGCCAATGAGCTTGCGGAAGCCTGATCCAGCGGATAGTTTGCCTTTAGGTACCCCAAGCATTTCTCTTCTTCCACGGCGGCTTCGAGCTCCCGGCATAGTTTCCCAACCCTCAGGCTCAGGTGATAGCTCCTGGCGAAGTACTCTCCCCGCCAGAATGGCATCATGCCGGGAGCACCGAAGTGCGGGGATACCAGCACCTTATCGTGGGTGATGGCTTCTATTCGCCATGTGGATGTTCCGAGCTGGAAGCAGTCTCCAACCCGGCGCTCGAACACAAACTCTTCGTCCAATTCTCCGATTCGGGTTGTTCCGTCGGTGAGGTACAGGCCGTAGTACCCCCTATCCGGAATTGTGCCTCCCGACCGGACCGCAAGCATGCGAGAACCGCTTGCGCCGCGTATAACACCGTTGACAGCGTCCCAAACAATTCTTGGTGAAAGCTCTTTCGGGGCCCGCGAAGAGTACCTCCCGGAAAGCATCTCGAGCACAGCTTTAAGCTGGTGCATTGTAAGGTTGCGGTACGGGTACGCCCGGCGCACGCAGTTGTACAAACTCTCCTCGGACCACTCTTCAACGCTGGCCATCGCAACAATCTGCTGGGCAAGAACATCCAGACAGCATTCCGGAATCGACACGGGTTCGATATCTCCTTCAAGCGCCGCCTTGGCCACAACTGCTGTTTCGAGAAGATCATGCGGGTGCGTAGCGATGAATGTTCCTTTGCTCGCCGAAGTTACGGAGTGCCCTGACCGCCCAATCCTTTGAAGGGCCTGCGAGATGGATTTCGGAGACTGAATCTGAACTACGTGGTCGATATTCCCAATATCTATGCCCAATTCCAAGGAGGAAGTGGCAACCACGCACCGCAGTTCCCCATTTTTCAATGCCTGCTCGACTGTTTTTCGGCGCTCTTTCGAGATACTGCCGTGGTGTGCGTAAGCCGCATCTTCGCCGGCCAAACTGTTCATTTTGAAGGCAAGCCGCTCCGCCGTTCTGCGCGCGTTGGCAAACACCAGCGTGGATCTGTGCTCGTTCACGATTTCCAAAACCTCGGGTGCAACCAGGTTCCAAACACTCCCAGAGCGCTTCACCTGCCAATCGGCCGCGGGATGGCGGATATCTAAGTGAAGCTGCTTGTCAAACCTTGCGTCGACGATGTTGACATGCCGAGGTTGCCCGCGGTCATCCTGTCCTCCCAAAAAGCGCGCAACAAGCTCCAGCGGGCGTTGTGTGGCCGAAAGCCCAATCCTGACGAACTCCCTTCCGCAGAGGTGCACCAACCGCTCCAAAGACAGCGAAAGGTGTACGCCGCGCTTGTTCCCGCAGAGGGCATGTATTTCATCCACTATGCAGTACTCTACCCCGCGGAGAATTTCGCGCGCGGTTGGCGACGTTAGGATGAGGTAGAGGGATTCTGGGGTGGTGATAAGTATGTGCGGCGGCTTCTTAACCATCTGCTGGCGGATCTTTGAGGGAGTGTCTCCGGTGCGCACAGCGGTTCGGAGCTCTGGGAGTGAGAAGCCCATCCGCTTGGCGTATTCGCGAATGCCTCTAAGCGGCGCCTGGAGGTTCCTTTCAATGTCGTTGTTGAGGGCCTTCAGCGGCGAGATGTACAAAATGCGCACAGCCGGATTTTGGGCTTCAGGCACGCGCATGCAGTGATCCAAGCACCAAAGGAAAGCCGCCAGTGTTTTCCCAGACCCTGTGGGCGACAAAATCAGGGTGTGTTTTCCCGCGGCGATAGACGGCCAACCTTGAATCTGCGGAGGCGATGGCTCACCGATCTCAGATGCAAACCAGGCCGCAACCGCTTCATGGAACAGACTGAGAACCTCATGCATTTTTGCTCATTCCGAAAGACCCACCACTCGCCGTAACAGCAGGCTCACATCGGCTATAGTGAGTTTGTTGTCTGCATTCATATCGCCGGCTGATACCTGCTGGGGCGTGGTCACAACAATCCCGACGGCCATTCTCAGAAGCAGAATAACGTCGGCAATAGACACCGCGCCGTCGCCGTTTACATCCCCGGGCGCAGAACCCGCTTCCGGCACGATCTGCACCGCAACCAACCGCCCTGAACCCTGTCCGTAAACAAGAAATTTCCCGTCGGGGCTAACAGTGGCGCAGTTTACTCCAGAGCCGTCGTTTCCATCATATAAGATGATTGGCTTTTCCGTGCGGATGTCCCATACCTTTACGGTATCATCCATACCACCTGCTGAAACCAGCATGCTTTCGTTCTGGGCAAAACTAACGGCGGATACGTAACCTTCGTGCGCCTGCAGTGTCTTCAGCAGCTCGAGCGGCTCGCGCCTCCACACCTGCAACAAGCCGTTCCAGCACCCCACCGAAAGAAGCTGTCCGCTTGGCGAGTACGCAACGCAATCCGCGCCGGAGGGAAGCTGTAGCACCAGCGGCTGAGATTTCCCCTCGATATCCCAGATTCTAAGGGTGCTGTCAGCGCCGGTGCTGGCAACCTCGTAACGACTCGGCCGAAACGCCACAGATGTTACGCCGGCCGTATGACCGCGGAGCACCGAAACCTCGGAGCCATCGGACGCCCGTGCTATGCGCACCGTCTGATCAGCGCCTCCGGAGGCAATGAGCGCACCGTCCGAGGAAAAGGCCAGGCTCGTAACCGCTCCCGTGTGTCCGGACAGCGTTCTCCACAGTGCACCCGATAAGCTGAAAAGCTTTACGGCACCATCCCATCCGCCTACGGCAATTCTCTGTCCATCCGGCGAGAACTCCACATCCCCGATCTCCTGAACTTGGCCGCTGAACGAGCGCAATTGTTCTCCTTTATCGAACCTCCACAAGCGCACCATGCTCTCCGCAGAGCCGGAGTATGGATCCACGCCGCTTCCGGATACCAGCATTTGCCCGTCCGGAGAGAAAGATACCGCGGTCACCGCACCAAAATGCCCAGTGATTGTGCGCACCAGAAGGCCGTCTGGCATACTGCATACTTTCAACGTGTTGTCTCTGCCTCCGGATACTATCTGAGCGCCGTCCGGAGAGAGCGCGGCAGACAGCACTTCGCCGCTGTGCCTCCGCAGCGAACGGACCTGGCGCCCATCCGACGTGGACCATATCCTCACGCTGCCGTCTAGGCTGGAGGATACCAACCAACTGCCATCCGGAGAGAAGCATACGGTGCGTACCGCGCCAGTGTGGCCGGTCAGCGTTTTGTGCAGGCTGCCGGCTTCAACGTTCCAAAGTTTGATCACCCCGTCGTCGCTACCCGAGGCCAAGAGCCTCGAATCCGCAGAAAACGCCAAGCACTGAACGGCGCCGGCATGCTTGGACAAACTTTTGACAACCGAGCCATCAGTGGCCCTGCGCAATCGGATTAGGCCGTCACTGCGCCCTACAGCGATGTATTTTCCGTCTGGAGAAAATGCCGAGCATGTGTAGGAGCCGGGCACCTCGGATATGGACCTTTGCCTTTTCCAATCGGAGGTGGCCCAAAGAGTAGCGCCTCCACTGTTGTTTGGAACGATCAACAGCCTACCGTCGTTCGACAAGGCCAGGGAGTTCGGCGACCAACTCCAACCTGACGGCAGTTCGGCCACCGGCTTTCGCTCCGATACGCTGTAGACGCGCGCCGTGCCGTCCGAGCTCAATGCGGCAACCAGGCTGGCATCGGTGTTAACCGCAATGGAGAACACCGGCGCGGTTACCGGTATTGCCGGTCCAGGCGCAAAGTCGGGGTAACTCCATACGCGCACCACCCCTGCGTCGCCGCCTGTTGCCAGAAACTTCCCGTTTCCGGAAAACGCTATGCTGTACACCGCCGGCCCCGGACCCGCAGAGCTCCAAAAAGTGGCGCTGTTGGCGGCGGTGGAAACGCCGCATATCAAGCAAATGCATGCAACAGAAATCGCTCTCATCTTCAGAAGCACCGATTTGGTTGTCATTTATTGCCTCCCGCACGTTCTTAAGCCGAGCAATCGATTTCGGCCATACTATACACGCATTTCTGCGGCCACATCTAACAGCTCTCCCATCCGCATGAGCCGAAAGCCGTTCTGAACAAGCTTCTCACTTGATAAGATTTTCGCTTCGCCTTATACTTTGCACAAAACAAGCTTGCACCCGAGAGGGAAGTTTCGAAATGGTGAAGCCGCCAGCCCCGAGCTTGGATTTCGCGGCGCTTCCTGGCTTTTGGAAACCTTCCAAAGAAACACACCCCAAACTTCATTTTCGGCAGGCCAAAATGTTGACTTTGCTTCAGCAACTGGGTAAAATCAAGATGGATACCATACCCCCTATGGTATATGATATTGAAAAACGGATGGGAGATAGGAATATGCACATCGAGCGAGCTTTGAGGCTTATTGCGGGAACTTTCATCCTGGCCAGCGTGGCTTTGGCATACTACCACAGCCCTTACTGGTTGCTGTTCACAGCCTTTGTTGGCCTGAATCTGTTCCAATCCGGAATCACGGATTGGTGCCCAATGATGTTTTTCCTAAGAAAGCTGGGGGTCAGCCCCACCAAGAGGGAGTAGCATACGACATTTCTGCACAAGAAGGAGGCAGTGCAGCATGGTTCAACCGCGTTTCCGCAACATGATGGTGGTCTGGGCTGTTCTCGCGCTGATTGTAGTAATCGCGGCGGGGGCTTTCTACCTCGGGCGCAGACAAGGCGCCGTTGAAGAAACAACCCGAGGTAGCCACACCTACCAGATCGCTTCCGCCGCCGAGCAGGAGCCGATACCTGTGGAAACCGAGCGCGTCTCGCTTTCCAATCTGCCAACTTACGCCGAAGCCACCGGCACCGTGAAATCGCGAACCAGGGCGGATTTATCTCCGAAAATCGTGAGCACGGTTCGAACGATTTCTGTACATGAAGGCGACAGAGTCGTTCAAGGGCAGATTTTGGTCACGCTGGACGCATCGGACCTGCAGGCGCAAACAGCCCAATCCGAAGCCGCCTTGCGCGCCGCCCAGTACCAGGTTGAAGCCGCTAGAACGCTTGCCCAGTTGCAGCGCTCGCAGAGCGACGTTGGCATTGCCCAGGCACAGGCCGCACTAGAGGCCGCAAGGCAACAGCTTGCCATCGTCCGCACCGGCCCAAGAAGGCAGGAGCGCGCCCAAGCCCGGTTGCAGGTTGCCCAGGCTGAGGCAACCTTCCGCAACGCGGAGATCGAGTACCAGAGAATGCAGAGGCTTTACGACCAGGAAGTTATACCGAAACAGCGTCTCGACGCCGCCAGGACCCAATACGAAGTTGCCAAAGCCGCCTACGAGGCCGCCAAGCAACAGGCGGAGTTGGTAGAGGAAGGAAGCCGCATAGAGGAGATACGCGCCGCGGAAGAGCGCGTTCGCTCTGCGGAAGAAGCGCTTCGCTTGGCTAAAGCCAGCGCGGCCCAAAACGAACTTCGGGAGCAACAAGCACGAGCCGCCGCTGCCGAGGCCAGAAGGGCCGCTGCCGCCCTGAGGCTCAGCCGGGTGACGCTTGGGTACTCTGTGCTTAAGGCGCCTTTCTCTGGAGTTGTAGTGGCCCGCCACGCCGATCCCGGGGATTTGGTAGCCCCAGGAACCCCTATTTTAACCATCGAGGATGCTGTCTATCGCCTCGAGGCCGACGTACCGGAAACGTATATGCCACACCTCTCTGTTGGCCAACGCGTTGAGTGCACCATAGACGCCCTGCCGGGAAGCGCATCCGCCAGATCCGTCACTGCGGTTATATCCGAAATCGTACCTGCCGGTGATGCCGCCAGCCGAACGTTCACCGTGAAGGCCGATCTCCCCCAAATGCCGGGCTTGAAGAGCGGACTGTTCGGACGCCTCAGGTTTCCCGTTGATACCAAAACCTCCGTCACAGTGCCGAAATCGGCGGTTTGGGAAAGAGGGGGAGTTACCGGAGTATTCGTGATAGACGGACAAAACACAGCAAGGGTGCGCCTGGTGAAAACTGGGAAAACCCTCGACGGCCGCGTGGAGATTGTTTCGGGCTTGTCTGAGGGCGAAACGGTTGCTGTAACCAACGTTGGGAAACTTTCGGATGCCGCAAAGGTGAAAGCGCTGGAGCGCAGGTCAATGCTTCACCGCAATCGGAAACTCGACTCCAACCAAACAGCCAGGAGGATAGCACATGGGTAGGCTTGGGTTGAGCGGACGCATAGCGGCTTACTTCATAGAGTCGAAATTGACCCCGCTTATCATAGCCGCATCCATTTTGCTTGGGGTGTTTGCGGTGGTGAAAACCCCGCGCGAAGAGGAACCGCAGATCGTGGTCCCGATGGTGGACGTATTCGTCCAGATGCCGGGCGCCACAGCAAAAGAGGTGGAGCGCCGCGTAACCACCCCCATGGAGAAGCTTTTGTGGGAGATACCCGGAGTTGAGTACATCTACTCAACATCCAGCCCTGGAATGAGCATGGCGGTTGTGCGCTTCTACGTGGGCCAGGATATGGAAGACAGCTTGGTAAAGCTCTACAACAAGCTTTACTCGAACTTTGATAAAATACCCCCCGGAGCCAGTCAGCCTTTGGTAAAGCCCCGCTCGATAGACGATATACCGATACTCGCCGTTACGCTGTGGGGCAGGGGCTACGACGCTTTCGCACTGAGGCGCTTGGCCGCCCACCTTGAGGACGCTATAAAAGAGATTCCAGATGTTTCCGAGACCACGATTATCGGAGGGGACCGAAGGCAGATTCGGGTCACCCTGGATCCCATTAAGATGGCCGGCAGAAACATTGCGCCAGCGGCAATACTGCCGGTTATACAACAAGCCAACAGACAGCTCGATTCGGGCAGTTTCTCGGAGCTGAACAGAGAGTTCCTTGTGCAAACCGGCGGTTTCCTCTCAAGCGCAGAGGATGTAGCCTCCGTTGTGGTAGGCACCTTCAACGGCAAACCGGTGTATTTGAGAGATGTAGCCACTGTTGAAGACGGTCCTGAAGAGCCCAACACTTACGTAACCTTCAACCCGGGACCCAGCGCCCATCACAAGGGCATAGCCGCCTCCCCCAGCGATGGCCCCTTCCCCGCCGTGACTATCTCTGTGGCAAAGCGCAAGGGCAAAAACGCTGTTGTCATCGCGGAAAAGGTTATCCGCAAACTGGAAGCCCTTCGAGAGAGCGTTATCCCGCCAGGAGTTAACATAACCATCACCAGGAATTACGGGGAAACCGCCGCAGAGAAGTCAAACGAGCTTCTCTACCACATGCTGATTGCAGTGATTTCGGTTACGCTCCTAATTGCGATAGCGCTGGGGCGCAGAGAATCTCTGGTGGTGGCTTTTGCGGTTCCAGTTACCTTGGCCCTTACCCTAACCGTATTCTACCTCTACGGGTTCACTCTGAACCGCATCACGCTTTTCGCTCTGATCTTCTCCATCGGCATCCTGGTGGACGATGCCATCGTTGTGGTTGAGAACATCGTGCGCCACTTCCGGATGCCGGCAAACCGAGGGCGCCCTTTGGCGGAGGTTGCGGCGGAGGCGGTTGATGAGGTCGGCAACCCAACGATTCTTGCCACGTTCACCGTTATAGCCGCCATACTGCCGATGGCTTTCGTCGGCGGTTTGATGGGGCCTTACATGAGGCCAATCCCCATCGGGGCGTCGGCCGCCATGATCTTTTCACTGCTTATTGCCTTCATTGTCTCTCCGTGGGCAAGCTATCTGTTCTTAAGAAGAGAGGGGTCAAGCGAACATTCTCACGGGGCATACGAGGGAGAAAGCTGGACAACCAGGCTGTACCGCGCTGTGATGACCCCGCTTATCGAGCGCTCACCTCTCCGGTGGGGTTTCCTGATTCTTGTGGTTTTGCTGCTATTCGCCGCTGTTTCCCTTATCCCCCTCAAGGTAGTAACCATGAAGATGTTGCCTTTCGACAACAAGAGCGAATTCCAGGTTATTATTGATATGCCCGAGGGAAGCACGCTCGAGCAAACGGCCGCGGCGGCACAGGCGCTTAACGACGTGCTACAAAGCGTTCCAGAGGTTACAGACACTCAGGTTTACGTAGGCACCGCTAGTCCTTACAACTTCAACGGTTTGGTGCGCCATTACTTCCTGCGGCGCGGTCCAAATGTAGCAGACATACAGGTTAACCTCCTGCCGAAGCACGAGAGGAAGCGCCAAAGCCACGATATTGCTAAGGCGGTTAGGCCTCTGCTGCACCAAGTTGCCAGAAGATACGGCGCAAACATCAAGGTGGCTGAGGTTCCGCCAGGACCTCCAGTTTTGCAAACCCTTGTGGCGGAGGTCTACGGCCCCAACTACGAAAGACAGATAGAGATCGCCCGCCAGATTAAACAGATCTTCCAAAACACAGAGGGCGTTACAGATGTGGATTGGTATGTGGAAGACGATCAGCCGCGCTATAGGTTTGTTGTGGACAAGGAAAAGGCGGCTTTGCACGGCGTGTCCACCGAACAAGTGGCGCAAACACTGCGCATAGCCGTGGAGGGGGTGAATGCAGACCTGGCGCACATCCCCGAAGAAAAGGAGGATGTTCCCATATTCGTTAGGTTCCCAAGGCCGGTTCGCTCCAGCGTTGCCGACCTGAAGCAGATCCGCGTGATTTCGCAGACCGGGCGACTGGTGCCCCTCAGCGAGCTGGTTCGCACCGAACTTACAACCGCGGAAAAGAGCATATACCACAAAAACCTTATGCCCGTTGTCTACGTCACCGGGGATGTAACTGGGCGCCAGGAAAGTCCCGTGTACGCCATCCTCAAAATGAACAAGGCGATACATAATCTCAAACTGCCGGAGGGGTACACGCTTAAGACGCTTACCACCAGCCAACCATTTGTTGCGGATCGGTTCGCCATGAAATGGGACGGCGAGTGGCACATCACCTACGAGGTTTTCCGCGACCTTGGGCTTGCTTTTGGGGCTGTGTTGGTGCTGATTTACATTCTGGTGGTGGCTTGGTTCCAATCCTTCCTCACGCCGCTTATCATCATGGCCGCGATACCGTTCTCGCTGGTTGGCATACTTCCGGCGCACGCAGGGCTTGGTGCATTCTTCACCGCCACATCCATGATCGGCTTCATCGCCGGCGCAGGCATAGTTGTGCGCAACTCTATCATTCTGGTGGACTTCGTAGAGCTTAGGATGAAGCAGGGAATGCCTCTGGAGAAAGCCGTGGTAGACGCCGGTGCGGTTCGTTTCCGCCCGATGCTTCTCACAGCGGCCGCTGTGTTCGTTGGTTCCGCGGTAATCTTGTTTGATCCCATATTCCAGGGCCTTGCTATATCGCTCATGGCCGGCGAGGTGGCGTCGCTTTTGCTATCCCGCATGACTGTGCCGATACTTTACTACATGGCAAATAGGAGGAGCGCCTCGTAAATGAATACTCAGAACGCCTATCAGCCAAAAGTTATATTGGCGCCGACGGATTTCAGCCCTCATTCGGCGCTGGCACTGCGCTACGCGGCTCTTGCGGCACATTGCTTCGGTGCACGCCTCAAAGTGCTGCACGCCTATCAGTTCGAGCCGCCGCTGGAGTTTACCTCACGCCAGGTGAACGGTCTGGCTCGAAGCGAGGAAAGAAACCGCCGTGCGCTGTACAGGCATCTTAAACAGCATGTGCTTGAAACCATAGGAGAGTTCGAGGGCTTGGAGCTTGTTGTTGTGGAAGCGCCTCCGGTTGAAGCAATCGTTAGAGAATCCGAAAGCTCTCCGGCCGACCTCGTGGTGATGGGAACGCACGGTAGAAGCGGCGTGAACAGATTGCTTATGGGGTCTGTTGCAGAGAACGTGGTTCGTCGCGTTCACTGCCCGGTACTGACCGTTCGCCAGAAGGAGGGCGGCGCTGCAGGCACGGAAGAGCCGAAGATAGAAAAGGTGCTTTTGCCGCTAACGGAAACCGAGGCTTCGCTTCAGTCGGCCCGGGTTACTTGCGCGCTTGCCAAGCAGTTCGAAGCGGAGATTACGGTGGTTCACGTGGTGGAGCCTGGGGAGCCGGAGCGCCAGGAGCCGTTCTCTTGGGTTCCGGATGAGATGCGCCAGAAATGCACCTTCAGGACGGTGGTGCGCGCCGGCAACGCAGCCGAGCAGATAATTTCCTTGGCGCGGGAAAGCAATTGCGACTTGGTGGTGATCGCCGCCCAGCACCGCCCGTTCTTTGATGCATCTGTTTTCGGATCGACCACAGACCGCGTTATGCGCCACGCCCCATGCCCGGTGTTGGTTGTGCCTTCTGGTTCGCAAATTACTCACAGCGGATAAGGGATTGGTGATTTCAGATGAAAATCAAGCAGCTGTTGATTCTCTTCACATTCTTCGCTGTCTCGAACGCTTACGCCCAGCAGTCTTTGGGAAAGGTAACGCTACAGGAAGCTATTGCCACCGCATTGAAAAGCAACCCGAATATCACTGCCGCCCAAAGAGGAATCGAAGCGGCTCAGTCTAGGTTGAAGCAGGCGGAGCTTTCCGAAAAGCCAAATATTCAGTTCCAGTCGCGCTATTCATATACAAGCAAACCCACGGTGTTCGGACCGACCACCATTTTGGACCTGCATACTCAGACTAACGCCGTGGTGTTGACCAAACCGCTGAATACGTTTGGACGCACAGAAGCTGCGCGCCGCCAGGCCATGCACGCGGTTTCTGCAAGCACTGAAGAAAAAGCTGCAGTAATCGATGAGGTAGTTGCTGGGGTTGCCCTGGCTTACCTGCAGGCGCTTCAGGCCCGGGAAAGCATAAGGGTTGCCGAGCAATCGGTTGCATCTCTGGAGGCGGCCAACGACGCCGCAAAAAAGCTTAGGGAAGCCGGCGCCGCTGCCAAAGCCGACGTTCTCCGCACGGAGGTCGAGCTTGCCAGGGCAAGGGAGAACGTTGTGAAGGCAAAGAACGCTTACCAAGAAGCCCTGGCGGCCATCAAAAATGCAATGGGTGTGCCCCAGGAGCTTCAGATTGAAGTGGTTCCCGAAAGCGCAAACCTAACTGTGCCAACCGAAGATTTCACTCCGCGCCGGTCTGAAGTGATGGCGCTGGAGGCGGCTGTCGCCGCGGCCGAAGCAGCCGTCGATGCCGCCAAACGCGACAACAAACCCCTGCTGAGTGCTTACGCTGATCTCCAAAACATCGCTGCTGGTTCTCACTTTCCAAGACGGAACAACACCGCCTCTTTGATGCTACAATTCACGATGACGGTGTCGGACGGCGGCATAACCAAGGCCAAGGTCAGCGAGGCCGAGGCACAGCTTGCCCAGCTCCGCGAGCGCTTGGAAGCCGAGCGCCAGCGGGTTGCCATGGAAGTTCGTCAGGCGCAACTGCAGTTGGAGTCTGCCGAAGCAAGGGTTGCGGCCACGGTTACCCAGGTCGAATCCGCGGAGGAAAGCCTGCGCGTGTTGGAGGTTGGTTACCGCGAAGGAGTAAACACCCTCACGGATGTTCTTGCGGCCCAGGCTGCATTGGAAGCCGCTAGATACGCACGCGTGGCAGCACTGTACGATGTGCAAATAGCCCGCGTGCGCCTGCTGAGAGCCTTGGGAAGAATAGCCGAACCTTTCGCGGAACGATAGAAACGATACTTAGGAGGTAATGATGGAGTCTTTGGGAATAACAACCGTTTTGGAAACCAGCTTTCAGGAAGCCCTCGATAGAACCCGCGAGACCCTAAAAGCACACGGATTTGGGGTCCTCACCGAGATCGACGTGGCTTCCACGTTGAAACAAAAGCTCGGTGTTGACCGGCGTCCGTATCAGATACTGGGAGCCTGCATGCCCTCTGTTGTGCACCGCGTCTTGGAGGCCGAACCTGCGGCCGGGCTTTTTATGCCTTGCAACGTGGTTATTTATGAAACCGATGAGGGCGTTGTTGTATCGGCCATGAATCCCGAAGCCGCAATGGAGGTGTTGAACAACCCTGCTCTCTCCGAACCGGCGCGCGAGGTGGCCGAAAAGTTGGAGGCCGCGATAAACAGCCTTGGAGGTAAGCGCAGGTGACCGAATCCACAAGCCGCGAAACCAAGTCCGTGGCAGTGATCGGGGCGTCTAACAACCGCTCCAAATACGGGAACAAGGCGGTGAGGGCCTATATGCGCATGGGATACAAAGTGTATCCCATCAACCCGAACGAGCGGGAGATTGAGGGACTGCCGGCATACCGCTCTGTTCTGGACGTTCCGGAGCCGATAGACCGTGCCACATTCTATGTACCGCCACAAGTCGGCATTCAGGTTATAGAGGACGTGGCGCGTAAAAAGATACCGGAGGTCTTCTTCAATCCCGGCTCAGAGAGCGAGGAACTCATCGCCAAAGCCCGCCAATTGGGGATCGAACCGATCGTTGCCTGCAGTATCATGGCTTTGGGCATGTCTCCCGATGATTTATAGATGGAAGTAGAGAACGGCCCATCCTTGGACAGGGGCCGGCTTTCCCACCGTTGAATCCAAGTGTGGCGCTGTTTCCAGCGCCACATCACCATCTTTGCCGAGGATAATCAGGATGAGCGTGGAGTATAAACCTGGAACAAGGGTCAAAATCATAGATAGGAATCCGACTCCGGCGGACGCCAAGTCGCGCCTTTACTTCAGCCATTTCCGCAACTTAACCGGAACGGTACAGCGCGTTTTCGCAGACGGGCAGGAGGTTCAGGTGATCATCGACCCGGAGAGCCTGCCCGAGGAGATTCTGCAGCGCCACAAAGCCGCCGAAGAGGCCATGCGAAAACGCGTGGAAGAAGCGGTTTCGGAAGAAGCCAGGGAACGAATGGGCGAATCCGCCACACGGGTGAACCTGCGCTATTCTGTACTTGTTTCGCCTGCGGATTTGCAGCCCCTTGAGCCAGATTCATCCGGCGCCAAGAAAAAATCCGCCTCCGCGAAGACGATGCCTGAAAGAACAGAGAAACCCGAGGCCGGCAAGGCGCAAGCTGCGCATCAAACATCTGCCGACCAGCAAAAGTCGGCCAAGCGGATAACGGAAAGGGAGCTGGATCTAAAAGAGCAGGAGCTTCTCCAGAGAAAATCGGCGTCCAAGAAATCCAAATAGCCGGCTTTGCGCCCAGCTGCATTACCCGGGAACCGCGCTATGCTCTTCATCGGGCCGGCGTTCTGTGGAAGGGGCAAGTACCATTCTTACCAAAGCAATTGCAAGTAATCCAGCAACAGCTCCCGCCAGGTCGATGCCTACGTCCAGTCTGCTTGGGGTGCGCGTTTCAACAAAAGACTGGTGTACCTCGTCGAGCACGGCGTATAGGAAGCAGGCTGCAAACGACGAAGTATAAGCAGGGGATGCCCTCCGCCACGTTACTATCACCGCCCTCCAAATGAGGACGGCGAGAAGAGCATATTCGGTAAAATGGGCGGCTTTGCGCACGTAGTGGTGAAGCACCGCAAACAAATGCGGATGCTGCAACGTCCACCCGGGAGAAATTTTATTGAGCAGTAAAGCCAGCCACGCACGGGTGTTGGCATCTGAAAACATCTCGGTTGAGAAAGCAGACACAACAGCCAGCCACACCAATACAGGCAGCCATCCCGACACAACGCGCAGTATCAAAGAAAAAGGGGTAGATTTTTCGTTCGTATGAGTTTCAGACATTTCAAATTCTTAGTCCGCTGGGTTTTGTTCTACAACGCCGAACTGGTGTGGTTGAGCTGGATGCTACCGCGTCAACCGAGCCCCGAAGCCGCGTTGGATCCGGAAGCTGATCGCCGACGCCGCGTTGCCCACGAGCACCTTGCCGAAACCACGAAAGGGTGTGACACCGTATGCGCCGAATGCGGCCGGTGCTGTTTGGAGCCGGTGAGCCGGTTCACCCAGTTCGACCGGCTGGTTCGAATGCGTACGCAATCCCCAGCTCCAGAATACAACCAGCGCATTTACTCTTTGATTTGGATGCTGTACAACGCACTGCGTCACTGCTTCCAAAGACTCCTGCCGCACCACCGCAACCACCGCCCCCTGCCCTGCCGCTACTTATCTGACCAGGGTTGTTCCCTTCCCAGAGTTGAGCGCCCAATGATATGTGTTTCTTGGTTCTGCGTAACCGCAGCGCTAGCAATCGAAGAGGGTATGCTTGCCGAAACGGAAAAGCACCTGAGAACCATCGAAAAACTGCACAGGGATGTTGTTCGTTCGTCCATCCCGTTTTTCCGGCGTAGGAAAGGCCCTGTTCGGAAGTGATGTTAAAGTATGTAGCGGCTTAGGTCTTGATCTTTAACAACAGATTCAAGTTTGCTGCGTACAAAAGCTCCATCTATAACCACTTTCGTTCCCTGCATTTCCGGTGCGTGAAAACTCAGGTCCTCAAGAAGCTTCTCCATAACCGTGTGAAGCCGCCGCGCTCCGATATTCTCGGATTGGCGGTTCACTTCCGCGGCAATTCGCGCAATTTCGGCTATGGCGTCTTCTGTCCACTCCACCTCTACACCTTCGGTTGCCAGCAGGGCTGTGTACTGCTTCACCAAAGCGTTCTTGGGCTCGGTGAGAATATGTTTGAAATCCTCCTCGGTCAAACTCTCCAGCTCCACCCTAATCGGAAGCCTGCCCTGGAGCTCCGGAATCAGATCGGATGGCTTGCTCACATGGAAGGCACCGGCCGCGATGAAAAGTATGTGATCGGTTCGCACGGGACCGTAACGGGTCATCACCGTACAGCCTTCGATTATGGGGAGAATATCTCTCTGCACCCCTTCTCGGGATACGTCCGGGCCGTGGCCGGATTCCCGCCCAGCTATCTTGTCCAGCTCATCCAAGAAGATTATCCCTGTTTCCTCGGTTCTTCTTATCGCCTCCTGCACAACTTCGTCCATATCGATGAGCTTTCTGGCTTCCTCCTGAAGAAGCACGCGCTTAGCCTCAGCAATGGTCATGTTTCGGGTCTTTTTCCTGCGCGGCATCATACTTCCGAAAAGGTCCTGGACGTTCATCACTATCTCTTCCATGCCGCCAGCCGAAAACACCGACGACGTGGGTATTTGAGTTGTCTCCACTTCCACAGAGATAATGCGGTTGTCCAACTCTCCAGACAGTATTCTGCGGCGCAGGTCGGCCCGAATCCGCTCGGCCTCGGCCGTGCGGCGGCGGAACTCCTCGCTGTCGTCGTGGGTTTGGGGCGGCGTTTGGAAGTGCCTTCCGAAGATGTGCGCAACCAGTTCGGACGCGGTTTCCAGCGGCCCTGCCCCCTGGGGTTCCTTAGACGGCATAGGGTGGAGTATATCCAAAATCCTCTCCACCACCGCTTGCTCGGCCTTCTCTTGAACTTGTTGGGTTTTCTCGTTCTCTACCATGCGCACGGCAACCTGAACAAGATCCCGAATCATGGAATCCACATCACGGCCCACGTAGCCAACCTCAGTGAATTTGCTCGCCTCCACCTTGATGAAAGGCGCGTTGGCAAGCCGAGCAAGCCGCCGCGCAATTTCGGTCTTCCCAACGCCGGTTGGCCCTATCATCAGGATGTTTTTGGGGATTACTTCATCGCGGATTTCCGGTGGAAGTTTTTTGCGCCTGGCGCGGTTCCTCAAAGCTATAGCAACGGCTCTCTTTGCTGCCGCTTGACCAACAATGTACTTATCAAGCTCTTCAACTATCTGTTTGGGTGTAAGTTCGTCTTCCATAGCTTCACCAAAGATTCCCAAAAGACATTATGTTGACTGAAAAAGGCCTAAACCACCTCAACCGTGATGTAATCGTTGGTGTAGATGCATATGCCTGCGGTTATAAGCAATGCCTCTCGCGCTATCTGCTCTGCTGTTAGATTAGAGTGTCGTATAAGCGCGCGGGCCGCGGCCATTGCATAGCCGGCGCCCGACCCAACTGCGGCGACGCCGTCATCGGGCTCTATAACGTCGCCCGCTCCGGAGAGCACAAGAAGATTTTCCCGATCTGCCACAATCATCAGCGCGTCTAGGCGGCGAAGCACCCGGTCGGTACGCCAATCTTTCGCAAACTGAACTGCAGCCGCTTTGAGATTGCCCCTCCCTTCTTGGAGCTTGCCCTCAAAACGGTCAAAAAGAGCAAACGCGTCTGCCGCCGACCCGGCGAAGCCAGCGATTACCTGTCCGTTGTACATTCGGCGCACCTTTACGGCGCCGTGCTTCAAAACCGCATCCTGGAGAGTTACTTGGCCATCGCCGGCCATCGCCGTCTGGCCGTTATGGCGCACTGCGACTATCGTGGTGCTTTGAACCCGTTTTCTACGCTCTCGGAAATGCACGGTTGTAAACCTCCCTGAGGTGTGCGCGGCTTACCTGCGTGTACACTTCTGTGGTGCGTATGCTGGCGTGGCCGAGCAGTTCCTGCACAGTGCGGAGGTCGGCGCCACCCTCCAAAAGGTGTGTGGCGAAAGAATGCCTCAGTGCGTGCGGACCGACTCCCAGCGCGATGCCTGCCTTTGCTATATACTTATCCAATATCCGACGCAGGCTTCTATCCGAAAGGCGAGTTCCGAACCTGTTGAGGAACAAAGCCCCTTGGTCACGGGGGCGCAGGGCCGGCCTTCCCAAGCGAACATATTCGGTGACCGCCTCTAACGCCGGAACGCCGAGCAGCACCAAGCGCTCTTTGCTGCCCTTGCCGATGACCCTTGCCTCCCCGCGTGCCATATCCACTGAGTCGATGTTCAGCGATACCAATTCGGAAGCCCTCATTCCGGTAGCGTACAAAACTTCTAGGATAGCCCTGTCCCGCAGCCCCAGCGGCGATTGGTCGGGCGCCGCCAAAAGCGCTTGAATCTGCTCCTGCGGGACCGGTCGGGGAAGGCGCTTGGGCAGTTTCGGCGTGGACACTGCGGCGGTTGGATCCGACAGCTCAGGCCTGTCTCGCCGCAGGTATTTGTGAAACGCACGGATGGCCGCCATCCTCCGAGCTATCGTCCTTCGGGACAAACCGGACCGCGCCATGGCAGATAGGTAAGCGCGGATCACCTTGGAATTCACACCTTCGGGTGTTTCTTCCATTCCCTCCGACTTCAGGAACTCGGTCCACTGCTGCAAATCGGCAGCATACGCACGTACAGTATGCTTGCTGAGGCGCCTCTCTAGTTCTAAATGTCTAAGGAACGCTTCTATAAAGTGCTCCATGATGTAATCTTTTCAGCAGACCAGCCGCGCCTGCATTTACCACTACTACTTTCCAATTCGCGCACCGACCCAAAAGGCCTCCACGTGGGAGGTTCCAGCTCTGCTCTAATCCAGAGATACAACAATTGCATCTATTGCCGAAAGAGCCCGCCAAGCCATGGCGAGATGTCGTTCCTGCTTTCTGCGGACCTTTTCAATGGCCGGAAGCAGGCCGAAATTGGAATTCATGGGTTGGAAACGGCCGTCTGGATACACTATGGGATGCGCCTTTCCGGAGACATACTGCAAAAGAGCACCAATCATCGTCTCCGGCGGGAAGCGAACAGGCTGTTGCCCTCTGATGAACCTCACCGCGTTTATGCCCGCCACTAACCCCATTGCAGCCGATTCCGAGTAGCCTTCCACTCCCACTATTTGTCCGGCTAGGAACACCGCTTTTCCGCGGAACGAGTCTGGAAGCAGCTCCGGCCGGACTCTTAAGTCATCTCCCAAAATCTTCGGGGAATTAAGGTAAGTGTTCCGGTGCATCTGTCCGTATCTGACGAACTCTGCGTGCTCCAAGCCGGGAATCATGCGGAATACGCGCTTTTGTTCGGAATACTTCAATCTTGTTTGAAATCCAACCAAACCGTAAACGGTTGCCTCGGTGTTCTCCTGGCGGAGCTGAACAACCGCAAAAGGTCTGCGCCCGGTGCGGGGATCTATGAGACCAACGGGCTTCAACGGGCCGTAAGCCATGCTCATTTCGCTCCGGGCTGCGAGTTCTTCTATCGGCAAACAGCCTTCGAAAAGGTGCATCGGTTCGAAATCTTTCGGTTGCACCCGCTCGGCCTGGAGAAGCGCCTCCCGAAAGGCTTTGTACTCGCTTTCGGTAAGCGGGCAGTTCAGGTATGCCGCCTCACCTCTGCCGTAACGGGAGGCGACGAATATCTTGGAAAGATCTATGGTTTCGGCATCTACGCTCGGCGCGATTGCGTCATAGAAAAACAAATGTTCTGCACCGGTTAGCTCTGCAAGGCGGTTGGAAAGGGCTTCCGAAGTCAGCGGTCCCGTTGCGATGATGCATACGGGGGCATCGGGTATGTCTGTTACTTCGCAGCGTTCAACCTTAATGAGGGGGTGCTCTTGAATTCGGTACGTTACCAGTTCAGAAAAACGCACCGAATCCACAGCCAGCGCTTCGCCAGCTGGAACCGAGGAAGCCACTGCGCAGGCGATGATCAAAGAGCCAAGCCTTCGCATCTCCTCTTTGAGCAGGCCGTGGGCGTTCGTGATGGATATAGACTTGAAGGAGTTACTGCAAACCAGTTCGGCAAGCAGTTCCGTGCGGTGCGCAGGTGTGAAGCGGACCGGCCGCATCTCATACAAAGTTACGGGTATCCCACGTTTTGCGGCGGCCCATGCGGCTTCGCACCCCGCGAGGCCGCCGCCCACCACCACTATGTGTTCCATTTTTCAATCATGCTGCTTGCTTTCGCCCCCGCTTCGGAGCAGTTCCGGCTCCGACCGTTTCGTCGTCCGGTTCTGGAGGCTCCTCCTGCTCAGCCGAGCGCGAGGCCAATGTCGGACAGTCTTTGTTGGTGCACTCCAGCCCAATCGGGCGGCCGCGCCACATCCTTTGCCCTATTGGATATCCGCACACTTCACACTTCTGCTCGGTTGGTTTGTGCCAAGTAACATAGTCGCAGTTCGGATACTCCGAGCATCCGTAGAACACCCTTCCCTTTCGAGAGCGCTTTTGGGTTATCTCCCCGGAACAGCCGGGGCGCGGACACGGCATGTTCAGCCGCTGTTCTGGTAATGGCAGTACCCCTCGACACTCCGGGAACCCAGAGCATCCCAAAAATTGCCCGTACCGGCCCTGTCGTATTACCATCGGCTTGCCGCACTTCGGACATTTCTCTTCAGTAACCACCGGCTCGATGCTTATCTTCTCAGCCTGCTCCACTGCTTGGTTAAGCTTTTCGCTGAAGGGACCGTAGAACTCCGACAATACCGCAACCCAGTCGTGTTTTCCCTCTTCGATGGCATCCAGCTTTGCCTCAACATTGGCGGTGAATTCAACATCCATCACATCTGGGAAATGCTTCACCAACAAATCGGTAACAATGAAGCCGAGTTCTGTGGGTTTGAACTTCTTGTCCTCAAGCACAACATAGCCGCGCTCGAGAATAGTGGAAAGGATGGTTGCGTAAGTGCTGGGCCTTCCAATCCCCTTCTCTTCCAGCGCTTTCACAAGGGTAGCTTCTGTGTAGCGCGGCGGAGGCTCGGTGAACCTCTGCTTCGCCTGCAGATCCAGTAGACTCAGCAGTTCGCTCTCGTTGAGCTCTGGAAGGGGTTGCCGCTCGTCTTCTTCCTCCGGTTGCTCATCTCGGCCCTCTTGGTAAACTTTCATGAACCCTGGGAAGCGAACCACAGAACCGGTGGCCCTGAAGAGGTAGGGACCGGCTTTGATGTCGACAGTGGTGACATCCAGAACAGCTTGGGCCATTTGGCTGGCAACAAAGCGCTGCCATATGAGGGCATACAATTTGGCTTGGTCCGGTGTTAGGTGCTTTTTCATCTCGTCCGGGGTGCGCTCGACTGAGGTGGGGCGTATGGCCTCATGTGCGTCCTGGGCGCCCTTGGCAGACTTGTACACCCTCGGTTGTTCCGGCAGGTACTCTCGACCGTACGCAGACTCGATGTACCCGCGGACCTGTGTCAGCGCCTCTTCCGATACCCTTGTGGAGTCGGTGCGCATGTAGGTGATGAGGCCTACGTGGCCCTCACCCTTGACTTCCAAACCTTCATACAACTGCTGGGCAATCAGCATGGTGCGCTTTGCCGAGAAGCCCAGCTTCCGGGAAGCCTCCTGCTGCAGCGTACTGGTTATAAACGGCGGGGCTGGATTTCTTCGCTGTTGCCGCTGTTTCACCGAGGAGACCACATACTCGGCGCCCTCTAAGTCGCGCAGTACTTGGTTGGCGGCCTCCTCGTTAGGCAGTTCAATCTTCTGGCCATCCTTCTCTATGAGCTTGGCAGAGAAAGGCTTATGCTCGTCTTTGGGGGTGAGGATGGCGGTAATAGTCCAGTACTCTTCTGGGACAAACGCTTGTATTTCGCGCTCGCGCTCGCAGATGAGGCGCACCGCCACCGACTGCACCCGTCCGGCGCTCAGGCGGCTTTTCACCTTCTTCCACAGGAAGGGGCTGAGAAGGTAGCCAACCAGCCTGTCGAGAACGCGCCGCGCCTGCTGGGCGTTGAACAAACGCTCATCGAGCGGACGGGGATTCTGCAGCGCCTGCTCCACCGCTCGCTTCGTTATTTCGTTGAACTCTATTCGCAGGGGCTCTTTGATCTTCAACTCTTCCGAAAGATGCCAAGCTATGGCCTCCCCCTCCCTGTCCGGGTCCGAGGCCAAATACACGCGGTCCGACTGCTCCACCGCTTTCCTCAGCTCTTTGATGACATCTCTGCGCTCGCGAATGCTTATGTAGTGCGGCTTAAATCCGTCCTGAATATCCACCCCAAGTCGGCTTTTCGGGAGGTCCCTAACATGACCCATGGAGGCCCTAACATCGTAAGCGTCTCCCAAAAAGCTTTTCAGCGTTCGCGTCTTCGCCGGAGATTCAACTATGATAAGGGACTTGCCCATCTTGCGAACTCCTCCAATTTATCAACTGCCAAACAACTAAATCACCAGCCCGAACTGATTGGTAATCCTCTCTGGACACTAGGAGCGATTATAAAGGCGGCTTGCGGCCGCGTCAAGGGCGGCTTTGCCCTCACAGAATGTTCATCGGTTCTGAGCCTTCAGTGCTTAATACAAACGGCTAAAACTTGAGCTCGATGGGAGCGGCCAAGATGGAGGACTCTGGCCCTTTTTATAGAAAAGGTTAGAGAAAAGTCATCAGGAGTGATTAAATGCTCTTGAATCTTCCGATAACAGAGTTCTTGAAGCGGCTCTCAAGTGAGGCACCAACTCCCGGTGGGGGAAGCGCTTCTGCACTCTTGGGTGCTGTTGGAGCCGCTCTTGTTAGTATGGTGTGCAACCTTACCCTTTCAAGCGGTAAGTATAAAGAATCAGAGAGTGTAGTGCAAGGCATCCTTTCGGAGTCGGAACACCTTCGTGCGGAGTTGGAGAGGCTCGTGGATGAAGATGCGGTTGCCTATGGAAAGGTCAGCGCCGCCATGAAGATGCCGCGCTCCACAGACGAAGAGAAGCAGGCCCGCACAGTTGCACTGCAAGCCAGCCTCCGCGAAGCCTGCGACGTTCCACTGCGCACAATGGATGCCTGCGCATCTGTGCTGAAGCTCTGCACGGCAACGGCGCGAGTTTGCACACCGCACGCAGTTTCCGATATAGGTGTGGCTGCCCATGCCGCCGCGGCTGGTCTGCGCGGAGCCGAGATGAATGTTGCCGTGAACCTAAGCCTGATAAAAGACCCTGACTACGTTGAAACGGCACGAAAGAAAGCGGATGAACTGCTTGCCGCCTGTTCTGCAGAACTCGAGGCCGCAGTTGCTGCTGTGAAGGAGAGGCAGTAGAAATGCCGGCTAAGCTTCTGGAAGGGAAACCAGTTGCCGACGCCCTGCGCCCAAAAATTCAGTCTCAGGTGGAATACTTCCGCCAGCAGACCGGGCGCGCCCCCTGCATAGCCACATTGATGGTTGGGGAGGACGAAGCCTCGGTGATGTACGCGAAGCGCGTTGCCCGCGTTCACCAATCCCTTGGAATGCTGTGCAAAGAGGTTTCTCTCCCGGCAAGCGCTTCCCAAGAGGAGTTGGAGAAGGCTCTCGCGTCTTTGGGCTCCGATGAGGAAGTTGACGGAATCCTCCCCCTCCTCCCATTTCCGGAGCATCTTGACTGGCAGTCCGCACTTTTGCATCTGCCTCCCAATAAGGATGTCGACGGCCTGCATCCGGAAAACGCCGGTAGGTTACTGCTTGGGATGGATACCTTTGTGCCCAACACACCCGCCGGCGGTATCGAGATACTCGACTACTATGAAATCGAGCTCAAAGGACGCAGAGCCGTGGTTGTGGGACGCAGTAACATCGTCGGCAAACCCATGGCTGTTTTGCTTCTAGCCAGACACGCCACCGTTACAATCTGCCATTCAAGAACCGAAAACCTGCCATCTCTCGTGCGCGAGGCAGACGTTCTAGTGGCGGCGGTCGGCAAACCACGCTTCATCAGGGGGGATTGGATAAAACCTGGCGCAGTGGTCATAGACTTCGGCATAAACACCGTTGACGGCGGCATTGTTGGCGACGTGGACTTTGAGTCTGCTGTGCAAGTTGCGTCGGCAATAACGCCGGTGCCGGGTGGAACCGGTCCAACCACGAACCTTATGCTGGCACGCAACACGGTGAAAGCTGCATATAGAAATCACTGCCTTGCCGAATGAAAAACTAGAGGCTTCGAACGGTGCCAGCTACACACCGCGCGAAGCCTCGCCGAGAGGGGGAGTCACCGAATTAGACACCGAAAAACTGCGGAAGTTTCAAGAAGTTTGCAAAAATCACCGCCTGTGGAAAGGTTGCTTTTGCGGTTGAACCGCGTTATGGGTGGTTTTTTTCGGGAAATGAATGTGAGGAGCATAACAATGGCATGCATTAGGTTAAAGCCGCTCGGTTCATCCGAACGCCTGGCGATGTGGTGCCTGAACGCAATCCTTGTGTTCTTTTTGACGTGCTTATCCCTTGGGAACGCCTTTGCTTTAATTCCGCCGAATGCGGCGCCGGGTGAAATCTACACTTTGGCTGGTGGAGGGGTTGTCCCGGCTCCGGTTTCCCTCAGGCATCCATCCGACATTGCTGTGGCTCCGGACGGATCTTTGTACGTGTCTGATGTGATGGACCGCCGTGTGCTCAAAATTTCGAGAGGGGGCGCGGTTTCGCTGGTTGCCGGCGGTTGCATTGTGGGTCCTCTCGGAGATGGAGGCCCGGCTACGCTGGCGCTTCTTAAAGCCCCTGAAGGAATTGCGCTCGGCCCGGACGGCAGTCTTTACATAGCTGATAAGCTCGACCACAGAATACGCAGAGTTGCTCCGGACGGAATCATAACCACTGTGGCCGGAACGGGGGTTGCAGGTTATTCAGGGGATGGAGGACCAGCGGCATCGGCCCAACTTGCTTTCCCGGAGGGCATAGCAGTTGGCCCCGACGGTTCAGTTTACGTTGCAGATACCGGAAACCACCGCATCCGAAAAATCACCCCGGATGGCATCATTACCACTGTGGCTGGGACTGGTACTCCGGGCTACTCGGGTGACGGCGGCCCAGCCGCGAAAGCCGAGCTTTCATCACCAACCGGTGTTTCCGTTTGCCCCGGAGGGATAATCTGCATAGCCGATAAAGGCAACAACCGCGTTCGCAGTATTCGCCCGGACGGCACTATCAGACTGGTCGCCGGAAACGGCAAACCCGGATACTCCGGCGATGGCGGCCCGGCCGTACAAGCAAGCTTGAATTACCCAAACCGCGTCTTCCTGCGCCCAGATGGATATATTTTCATAGCCGACACCGGAAACCACCGCATTGCTAGAATATCCCCAGATGGCACAATCGAAACCTTCTGCGGCGATGGAACACCGGCTTTCTCTGGGGACGGAGGGCCGGCTAAATCCGCCAGGCTTCAGTGGCCGCGCGGTATTGCACCAGGGCCGCGCGGAGAGCTCTACATTGCAGACTCGGGCAACCAGAGAGTCAGGAGAATCTTGCCAGACGGTTTTATCGACACCATTCTCGGCGCAGGAGCACAGTGTTACGACATCGAGGGTTGCAGTGCGATGCACATGGTGCTTAAAAAGCCGGTCAGCGTGGCGGCCTGCATGTGCGGAAGCATATACATTGTGGATTCAGAAGATAACAAGGCGCGCGTTATAATGTGTTGCGGCAGTGCAACCACCGTAATCGGGACGGGGGAGCCGGCGCAACAGCCAATCGGTCAAACTCCGGTGCCTGCGACCGAGGCGCCCCTGCTCAATCCATCCGACATAACCGGCTCGCCGGATGGAAATATCTTTGTCAGCAACACTGGTTTCCACCAAGTGGTTCGCATTGCGCCGAATGGGATGGCCACCGCGTTTGCGGGAACTGGTCAACCCGGGTTCTCTGGGGATGGAGGGTACGCCGCCAACGCACAGCTTTCCGAACCAACCGGGCTGGCACTGTCACCGGACGGGGTTCTGTACATCGTTGATACGGGCAACAATAGAATTCGCAGGGTGCGGCGGGATGGCGTAATCGAAACGGTGGCTGGAACAGGAGAGCCGGGATATTCCGGCGACGGCGGTCCTGCTGTTTTGGCCAAGCTTTACAGGCCTACGGATGTGATTATTACAGGCGACGGCACGCTGTTTATCTCGGACACCGGAAACCATGTAATCCGCAGGGTGGACCCCGATGGCTCTATACACACGATAGCCGGAACTGGTGTTCAAGGCTACTCCGGTGATGGGGCCAGCGCACTGCAAGCCGCACTCAACACGCCAATGGCCCTGGCGCTTGCAGTAGACGGCACTCTTTTCGTGGCGGATAGCGGCAACCACTGTGTCCGCAGAATCGATCCAAGCGGCATTATTTCCACTGTTGCCGGAACAGGAACTCCTGGTACCTGCAAAGATGGAACCCTTGCCATCACCGCAAACTTGGACCGGCCAATGGGTGTGGCAGTCGGCCGCGATGGTACGCTTTACATAGCCGATTCCGGCAACGGTGCTGTGAGAGCAGTAGTCGGCGCGGCGCGGCCGTTCGCGGTGGCCCCAGCGGATTTGAACTCGGACTGCCGGGTGGACATAGCTGATGCGATCATCGCTTTGAGGTTTGCCGTGGGCATAGCCCAACCCACGCTACTGCAAATAGCCGCGGCGGATGTAGCTCCCTACCCCGGCGTGGAGGGACGGGTGCGCGGAGACGGCAAAATAACGATTGCAGACGTGGTTGTCATCCTGCGGATGGCGCTGGGAATGGAATCGATGTGATCCACAGCATACCGGCGGTTATTGCTCCTCCCTTCCGTGAGCAGAGACCGACAGCAAAATGTCCACCAGCAGTGCCAAAGCCGCAAGCCCCAGGCACACAGAAGCCATTGCGCAACTGCGCTGCGATAGAACCTGCACGCCGAACCGTTCAGAAGCAAACCACAACGCAGCAAACAGCAAAGAGCCGGCCACCGCGGTCAGCAAAGCAACAAATCGATATTTTAGAGATCGGCGGAAGCAGGCCTCGACGTAGGGTTTGTAAGTAAACGTCACGACTCGGCCCTCCTTCCGAAGAGCTTGGCGGCAAGCCGCCCGGCTGTAGGCTGATGGCCTAACTGACTATTTTTACCTCCGGAGGTTTGCTGTAGGCAGAGTAGTGGGCAGCCAGACCGGCGCTTTCCGCATCGCCTTCGTAAATCAGAATCCGATATTTGAAAGACAGTTCGGCGCCGTTGGGCAAAACGAGTCCTCCGTCCAGAGCCGGGTTGTGTTCGAAGTGGGATACGCCAAATGGATTTGCCGTCATCAACCCGTAGTCGCGCACATGCCAGTAAGTTGGATGGCGAGGGTTGTCCGGATGGTCCAAAATGGCTATTCCCACCGGCTTTCCTTCCACAATGCCTGAGTAACTGCACCACTCTGCTTTTTTGCCCCAGCACTGGGCCTCGCCGCGGCCACCCTTCGATGTAAGGATTACTCCACCTTTGTTGCCATCCATGGGAGTTGCAACGCGCACGCTTACTATGCCACCCTCTTTTGTATCCCCAAACTTCACGCTGCCAAACAGCGCTTGGAAAGTCACCTTGATGTCCATAATCCTCGGGCCGTCCGGAAGAGCGTATATACGGGCCTCCCGGAGCTCTGCAACCACTGGCTTCTCGCCATCCGGCGCTGTCCACAAAAGCTTTTCCTCAAATCCGCCAAACACGGGGCCAGACTGCACCGACAAAAACTCTTGGTGCTTAATCCACCCGTGGCCTGGTTCCTCGCTCCAGCAGTCAACTCCATTCACGTCCCCGTGGGCGGTCCAAAGCGACCGATGGTGCACGTGGTCGCGCGTTTCCCCCGGCACGTCCAGCATCGGGTAGTTTCGTGTAACGCGCCGCCCAGAAGGCGAAAGCACGGGATGAAAAAACGGCCTTGCAAGCCCCGAACCGAAGTTGTAAGTGGTAAAAGGCTTACCACCCACCAGAAAGCCCAACTGCTCCGGAACCGAATCCACAACCTCTACTCCGGATGCCAGCGCAGAGATCGATTCCCGTGCCACAAGTCTGTAGGTAGCTTTTCGAGAGGCATCGGCCGGGGCCAAAACCCAGGTGAGAAGCGCTTTGCCTCCTTTCTCTTCCCATTGGCAGGCAACCACATCCCCGGAGTTTTCATCCTCCAATGTCAAAACATCTGGAGAGACTCCTTCTGCAAGGTGTACCTCTGCGCTCACAGGCACAGCCGGCCATGTATAATCCGCGCTCACCTCGAGTTTAAGCTCAAACATCTGTTCACAACTCCCCCAAATTCCTGAGTTCAATGTTGCTCTTGGAAACACTGCCGCAGATAAGACAGGCTTTCCTTCGCCATTGTCTCTGGATCCGCCCAGTAGTCGAAAATCTCCACAGAGACGAAGCCGGAGTATCCGATCTCCCTAAGCGCCTTTGCAATCGGGCGGAAATCTACGTCGCCGCACCCCGGGCCTCTTCTGTTGGCGTCGTTGGCGTGAAAATGCGCTATCATCGGACCGAGCTTCCGTATTATATCTTCTGGGCGCCCCTCCGCGCACATGCTTTTCACATCTGCGACCATGCGCACAAAGGGATGGTTGATCTCTTCAACAAACCGCATCGTCTCAGCGGCCGTGTTCAAAAAATTGGTTTCCGGCGGCGGGAGCGGTTCCATGCAAAGCGTAACCCCCCTACTCGCAAGAGTATCCACCACCTGGGCTATCGACTCCAAAGCCAAATTCCAGGCCTGTTCGTAGGTTAAATCTGCGTGTACCACGCGCTGGGCGGGCGATCCGAAGACCATAATCCTGCCGCCAAGATCCGCGCAGAAGTCAACTAACGCACGCAGGTAATCCACGGTCCGCCTGCGCACAGATTCCTCCGGGTGGTTAATGTGAAGACCTTTTGGAGAAACCAAAAGCCAGTGCAACCCCACAATTTCCAAACCATGGTCTTGGGCTGTGCTCCGAAGCTCCTGCCTCCGCTGAGGGGTTACCTCCGTAATATCCGGCGCAATGGTGAACGGCGCCACCTCAACCGCGCTGTAGCCTATGGATGCTGCAGACCGGCAAGCGGCTTCGAAATCCCAACCTTGAAATATCTCGTTGCAGATTGCAAACTTGATGGAATCGGCCATTGAAAATGCCCTCCTGCAAGTCGGGAAGTCTGCCGAAGAGGCGCTCCATCTGATTGATTCAGCAAGTAAAAGCTCCTAAAATACTAGCAAATGAGCCAGCTCCACATCCTTGTGGTTGATGACGACCCAGATATCCTGTTGTTGTTCCAGATGGTTGGCCGGCGCCTGGGACACAGGATATCGCTGGCCGCATCAGCGGAGGATGCCTTACGCGTTCTCGGCTCCGAAAGCCCTCCAAACGCCGTCTTGGTTGACCTCGATTTGAGAGTAACCTCCGGAGAAGACCTCTGCAGTACCATCCTTCATCGATTGGGTTCGTCGGTGCGGGTTTTCCTAATGACCGCGGACCCATTGGCTTTGAACGGGGGCGGGCTCGGCTGTGCGAAGGCCGTGATTACCAAACCCTTCGATGTGGAGGAGGTCGTCAAGCTTATATCCTCCGAGCAGTAAACACGATACACCCGCCCCAGCGCCGCAAACCGTGCATTCTCAACCTCACAAAAGGCTTCTGATGTGGTCCGCATCCCGGCGGAGCACCTTCGGACGTTCTTCCACGGGATACCGGCCCAGAGATTCGTCCTCCAATGTCAGGTCCCTGTCATATCCAGCCTCTCTCAGGAAAGACACTAAAAGCCCGTGGTCGATATCGCCATCTGGCAGAGGGCTTACGTAGGTCTCGTACTTCCATCCCACATCGCGCTTCTGGTTGCGAACCTCCTCCGGGTAAGAGATGTTCTTAAGGTGGGTGTGTTTAGCGTAAGGCGCCAAACGCTTGAGAATGGAATATACCTCATCCAGGGGATGGCCTGCCCAGTAGAAGTTACCGCTGTCCAACGTCAGGCCGAAGCGGGGAGAACCCACTGCATCCAAAAGCCCCAAAACAAACTCCGGGTCATTGCCCTGCACACCGTGATTTTCCATTCCTAGATCCACAGCGCATCCAGAGGTGGCATCCAGCACCTTCTTCACGGCATCTGCAAAGCGCTTGCGACGCTCCTCCAAGAGGCTCCGGCGCTCGGTCGATGCCAAAAGCGAATCTTCGCCAGACATTATGGCATCAATCCTCACGGCTGGTACTCCCAGCGCATCTGCCGCACGAACAACACTTGCGACCCAACGTATCTCGCCTTCCACGTTCTCGGCTCCGAAATCGTTTGCCACCAGAAAAGCGGAAATGCCAACCCCGCGCTCTTTGAAGTGAGACTTGAGTTGGAGTAAATCGGAGTCGCTGGTTAAATCGAAGCCGGTTCGCCCATCCAAAGGTTCGAGGGCGGATACAGTGCAGTTTCTGTCGACGCTCAGCTCCACGGTGGGGATATCCAGGTCCTTCAGGCCTTCCAAAATCGATTTGTAGCCGGCATACCTCACGATGTCATCGCGAACAGAGAGATACATCGAAAAACTCCTCTCTAAAAGTCTGCGGTTCCGGCGCCGCCAACGGCCTTTTGCAACCGGCGCCGTTTTTCTTTGCCGGCATACTTTTCTCTGGCACCAAGCGCAAACCTGCCGGCTTTGTGCTGCAAACAAAAGGAGTTTTAAACCTTCAGGCTGGATTTCGGGACCGCGAAACGTTTCACGCAGGAAAGCCGGGGCTTAAGCTTCTTCCGCTGGGAGGCTTTTGGCCTTCTCAATAAGCTCCCGAACACGTCGGGCGCCCTTCCGGCCCAATTCAACATATCCTTCGCTTCCCAAAGATGCTTTTCTGGCCTCCCCACCCTTTTTGCCAATCTTCTCATAAAACTCGCGGCCGTGGCGGAGCGCTGTGGTCTGGCCGCCCTTGCGCCCGGCCTCCCGGACCGTCATTTCTTTCCCGGTATCGCTGGTCATCGGCGCCTCCTGTTTTAGATCCTTCACGAACGCTTTTACCCGCTGAGTTCACGCTCCCAAACACGCCCCGCAAAAAACAAGGATTCTTCCGAGCCCGGGATAAACTAAAAACTACGGAACTACGCCTCGGGTTTGAAGTATGCCTTTCGACAGCTTCGTTGTTGCTGCAGTGGTTCACGAGATCCGCACACGTCTGGTTGGCGCTCAGGTTGCCAAGATTTACCAGCCGGGCCAACTGGACCTAGACATGCACTTCCGCACGCGTAACGGCAAAGTTGTGCTGTTTGCCAGCGCTCATCCGGAATGGTACCGCCTGCTGTTGGCCTCATCCGAGCCTCCCAACCCCCCAACACCGCCTCAGTTCTGCATGCTTCTGCGCAAGCATCTGGAGGGGGCCAGACTCGATGCTGTGGAGCACCATGGACTCGACAGAGCGGTCAAATTGAATTTCCGCCGCTCGGACGGATGCAGACATCTCATCGTGGAGTTGATGGGCAAACACAGCAACATCGTGCTTGTTGACAGCGAGAACCGAATCCTCGGATGCATTAAGCCTGTTTCATCACGCATAAGCCGCGTTCGGCAGGTTTTGCCGGGATTGCCTTATGCGCCTCCACCTGCCCCGTCCAAACCCTCGCCGCTGGAACTGACTAAGGAAGAGATGACTTCGCTTTTGGGAGGCGCCCGTGTGGATGCGGCCGTTCTGACCAACTCTTTCAGCGGCCTCGGCACGTTCGCCGCCCGCGAAATATGCGCAAGAGCCGAGACCCCAGATGCAGATAGGTGCGCCGCCGCACTCTTCGAGCTGGTTCAGCGCCTGCGGGCAGGGGAATTCCGCCCAACCGTTCTGCTCGGTCCCGACGGCAAACCGACCGACTTTTGGGCCTTCGAAATTCGGCAATTCAGCCCGGGCAAACCAGAGCCGCGCACCAGCATCTCCGCCGCTGTGGAAGAGGTGCTTGACGCCAGAATGGCCGCTGAGCAAATCGAAGAGAAGCGCAGGCAGTTTGCCGCTCAGGCCCAGAGAGTTTTGCGCATGCTTGAGTCCAACATATCTCAGGCGGAGAATGCGCTGATCGAGGCGGAGCGGGCGGAGGAATACAGAATAGCCGGGGAACTGCTCATGGCCAATTTGCACCGCTTACAGCCTGGTTCTGCTTCGGTGGAACTGCCGAATTTTTACGATCCGGAACAGCGGCTCATCAGTATCCCTTTGGATCCGGCAAAAACCCCGGCCGAAAACGCTGCTGACTATTTCGAACGGCACAAGAAAGCCTTAAACGCCGCCAAAGCCGCCGGTGAGCGTCTGGAAAAACTGCGCCGCGATTATCAAACCGTTGCTGATATGGCTTCCAGCGCCCAGCAGGCAAACTTGGAAGGCATCGAGCGCTTGGAGAGCGAGCTGTCGCGCCTGTTCCCGATGCCGACTACCCAACCCCAGCCTTTACCGGTTAAGCACAAGAAGCAGGAGCATATTCCAAAGATTAAGCATTTAAGAACCGAAGATGGTTGGGAGATACTTATCGGAGAGACAAAGGAGGCCAACGACTACCTTACCACCAAGATCGCCTCTCCCGACGATCTGTGGTTCCATGTGCGCGCGGCGGCATCTGCGCACGTGGTTGTGCGCACCGGAAAACGCCCCGACGCAGTACCCCCGAAGGTGATCGCCGAAGCGGCCAGGCTTGCTGCACTCCACAGCGAAGCAAAGCATTCATCTGTTGTTGCGGTGGACTATACGCTGAAGCGATATGTGCACAAACCGCGCGGCTCGCCTCCGGGTCAGGTCGTTTACAGAAACGAGAAAACTATTCATGTGAATCCAAACGAAACGAACTCTTCGGAAAGCGTGGTGTAAGAGTCCGGGCGGCCTTCACATCGCCTTAACAAGGGGCTGCGGTTGGTCACCAATCGGCTTGACTACCAACTGCGGCGCCAATTATAATCAAAGTGCGCCGCCGGGGAATGCCCTACCCCGGCATATGCGTGTATGGGAAGGAGTTTCGCTTTTCTGTGACACTTACCGAGATCATAAGTCGCCTGGTTTCTTTATTAGGTCTGCCAAAGTGGATTGTTCAGCCGGCTGTGGCTGCAGTGGCCGCAGCGATAATATTAACTTTCATACTTCTTACGGTTCTCTTCCTAATATATGCACTGCGCCGCGTTTTGGGTTTCATCCAATCGCGCTTGGGACCCAACAGGGTTGGTCCGGAGGGAAGCCTCCAGACCGTTGCTGATGCGCTTAAGCTTTTCTTTAAGGAGGATATAACGCCGGCTTCGGCCGACCGCATTGTATTCCTTTTGGCGCCGATCATTGCATTCATCCCCGCATTCCTGGTTTACGTTGTCATCCCCTTCGGCCCAACCTGGATTGCCAAGGATTTGAACATCGGGATTGTTTACATTTCCGCCATAACATCGGTCACGGTTATAGGAATTATCTCCGGCGGATGGGCGTCCAACAACAAATATGCACTGCTCGGGGCGATGCGCTCGGCGGCGCAGATGGTTTCTTACGAAGTTCCTCTTGTTCTAACCATGCTGGCGCCGGTGGTGCTGGTGCAGTCCTTAAGCACCCAAACGATTGTCGAAGCTCAGAGGACGCTTGGTTGGTTCATCTTGTTCCAGCCGATTGCTTTTCTGCTTCATTTTACTGCGGGCCTGGCCGAGATCAACATAACGCCTTTCGACATTGTGGAGGCGGAGTCCGAGTTAGTAGCTGGCTTCCATGTAGAATACAGCGGAATGAAGTTTGCCCTGTTCTTCCTAGCGGAGTTTGCGAACAGCTTCACTATGGCAGCCATATCCGCTACACTGTTTTTAGGAGGATGGCTGTCCCCGTTCGGCATATCGGGCGGCCCTTGGTGGATGCGCCCTTTGGCCGACGGTCCGCACTGGTTCTTTATTAAATCCTTTGCCTTGGTGTTTGTAACAATGTGGGTGCGCGGCACACTGCCGAGGGTCCGCGTGGATCAGTTGATGGATTTGGGGTGGAAAGCCCTCATCCCGTTGAGCATAGCAAACCTGATAGTGAACGCGCTGGTGGTGGCTACAGGCGCCAGTTTGTGGATTCTGGCTGTTGTAAACTGGATTCCGCTTGCGGGTGCTGTCGCGCTTGGGCTGGCCACAAGGTCCATACCCCGGGCTATGCGCGCACCCAGATAAGGGGTTTCAAATATGAAAGCATTGGTTAACACGCTTTCGGAGGCTGGATACGCCTTAGCATCGGTTGGGAAGGGCCTTGGGGTTACCTTTCTGAACCTGGTGCGCCCCAAGATAACCCTCCAATATCCGGAACAGCTTCCCAATGTGCCGCCGCGGTACAGGGGGCTTCCGGTGGTCGAGATCGCGAAGTGCGTTGGCTGTTACCTTTGCGAGAAGATATGCCCGAACCAGCTCATCAAGATCGAAACCTCCAGACGCGAGGATAAAGGCCGGAATATCGACCGCTTTGACATGGATTACGCCCTCTGCATGCTGTGCAACCTGTGCGAAGAGGTCTGCCCTACAAATGCAATAAGGCTTGAGGGTGGATACGAACTGACGGGAGTCTCGAGAGATCAGCTCCGCGCCGGCATTGTGGATGGCTGGGTTCGCCCCGGGGTGCCGCGCAGTTTGGAAAAGAGTGAGGCCGCATGATTTCGGGGATGTACGTTGCCGTTGCCGTTTTGGCTTTCGTAACGCTGATTTCGGGCCTGCTTACAGTAACGCTTCGCAACCTTTACCACTGCGCTTTGTGTCTGGCTTTATCTCTTATGGGGGTGGCCGGGCTTTACGTGTGCCTGTCGGCTGAGTTTCTGGCGGCGGCTCAAGTGCTTATATACGTCGGCGCGGTTACGGTGCTTATTCTTTTCGCAGTTATGATGACCGAGCAGATAACCGGCATGCGAGGCGAAGCAGCTTCTTTTCAAAGGCTGGCTGGGGCTGTGGCTGCTGTGGCCGTGGGAGTTATACTTACAGCGATTATCCACAGAACCAAATGGCCGGTGCAGAATGCACAAGGTCCGCAGGCGTTGACCGGCACACCGCTGGTTTTGGGCCGAGAGCTTCTGACCACGTACCTGATACCGTTCGAGGTGGCTTCGGTGGTTCTGTTGGCGGCCCTTATAGGCGCAGTGGTTCTGGCTAAGCAGGAAACATCCCGGCCGAACGGAGCGGAGTGAGCTATGCAGCCATCGCTGAACGTTTTCCTAACAATCGGAAGCCTGCTTTTCTGCATAGGCGTTTACGGGGTTTTGACAAGGCGAAACGCCATAGCGGTTCTGATGGGCGTGGAGCTGATTTTAAACGCCGCAAACATAAACCTTGTCTCTTTTGCGCGCTTTTGCGACCAAACCACCCTAAGCGGGCACTCGTTTGCGGTGTTTGTGATGACCATCGCCGCGGCCGAGGCCGCCGTGGGGCTGGCGATAGTTATAGCTTTATACCGAAATTTCAAACACATAAACGTGGACGATATAAACTTTATGAGGTGGTAGTTTGCTTGCCTTCTTTCCGGAACACGCTTACCTGATACCGCTCTTCCCTCTCGTTGCTTTTGGCCTTATTCTGCTCCTCGGGAGGCGCGCTCCCGGTGAGGGCCATTGGGTCGCTTGGATCGCCGTTGGCGCATCCTTCGTGCTCTCAATTTTAACCCTGGCCGGAGCGGCCGGGCGCGAGCCGTTGGACAAAAACTACCTCTGGGCTGTGATTGGCTACACCCCTATCACCGTTGGATACCGAATAGACGGTCTTGCGCTGATAATGCTGGTAGTGGTGAGCACGGTAGCCCTCATGGTGCATATATACAGCGCCGGTTACATGCACGGTGATCCCAGGTATCCCCGGTACTTCGCGTACCTATCGCTCTTCACGGCGGCCATGCTGGGCTTGGTGATTGCCAACAATCTCATTCCGCTCATCATCTGCTGGGAGTTGGTGGGCCTAAGTTCTTACCTCCTGATCGGGTTCTGGTTCGAGAAACCATCCGCCATGAGGGCGGCTAAGAAAGCATTTGTGGTTACGCGCCTGGGGGACATCGGCTTTCTCTTCGGCGCAATGCTCCTCTTCTGGCACACTAACACCTTCCACCTGGGCGAAATATTCAGCAAGGTTGGGCGCGAACTGCCGCTTGCAGTTGCTGGAACGGCCGCCCTTCTGCTTTTCTGCGGAGCGGTTGGCAAGTCGGCCCAGTTCCCGCTTCATGTTTGGCTTCCGGATGCGATGGAAGGCCCCACGCCGGTGTCTGCGCTGATACACGCCGCAACCATGGTCGCGGCCGGTGTGTACCTCGTCGCCAGAACTTATCCGCTGTTTTGGACCGGTGAGCACCAAGCTCCTGTTCTGGGACATGTTTTTGGTATCGGTGTAACGGCGCCGTTGGTTGTTGCCACCATCGGAGCTATTACCGCGCTGATGGCCGCCTCGATAGGGGTTGTGCAGAACGACATCAAACGAGTGCTGGCGTACTCCACCATAAGCCAGTTGGGCTACATGATGATGGGTTTGGGAGTTGGCGGGCTGGCCGCCGGCATGTTCCACCTCTTTACCCACGCTTTCTTCAAAGCCCTCCTCTTTTTGGGGGCTGGCAGTGTCATCCACGGAACGGGAAAGCAGGATATCACCCAAATGGGCGGACTGCGCCGCTTCATGCCCGCCACATTCATAACCTTCGTGATAGGCACCTTGGCACTTGCCGGCGTTTTCCCAATGAGCGGGTTCTGGAGCAAGGATGAAATTTTGGCCGATGCCCTGCATTTCCATCCCGCTTTTTATGCGGCTGGATTAATAGGTGCGTTTCTTACCGCATTCTATATGTCCCGGCTGTGCTTCTTGACCTTCTGGGGAGAGCCGCGCGATCCGCAAAGCCATCCTCACGAAAGCCCGCGGGTTATGACGTGGCCGCTTTGGATTTTGGCCGCGCTTTCGGTGGTTGCAGGGTTCGCGGGGACTCCGTGGTCCCCCTGGTTTCACCGCCTGCTGAACCCCGAAGCCCACGCCCCGGAATTCCACCTGAACGTAGCCGCATTTGGGACAACCGCCGCCTTGGCCGGTATCTTCTTCGGAGCTTTGGTGTACCATTGGAAGGTTATCCCCTCTTCTGCGCTGATACGAATCGCGCCGTGGCTCTATACAGCGTTGAAAAACAAGCTTTACTTCGACGAGTTTTACTGGAACGCTTTGGTGCGCCCTATGTTCGCAGTCTCGAGCGCTTCAGCTTGGGTGGACCGCTGGATTGTGGACGGCTTTGTAAACGCGGTGGGATACCTAACTGTAACCGTTTCAAGAATACAGCGCTTGATCGACATATGGGTGGTAGACGGCGCCGTGAACGTTGTTGGGTTGGCAACCAAAACGGCGGGCGACCGAATTCGGCTGTTGCAAACGGGACGGGTGCAGAACTACCTTCTGCTTGTTGTCTTCGGAACAGCATTGTTGATTCTTCTGGGATTTAGGTAGTATTGGGCGAGGAAACCTGGAGGCTCTATGCTGGATAGTCACTTACTTAGCGCTATAGTGTTTGCGCCGCTGGTCGGGGCGGTTGTCGTTATGTTTCTTCCGTCCGAGAACCGAGCTGCGGTTAAGTGGGTTTCCCTTGTGTTCAGTGGAATTTCGCTGGTTCTCAGTATTCCGCTGGTGGCCGGTTTCGCGGGAGAGCATGCGCCGATGCCGTTCGTCGAGAGGTACAGTTGGATACCAGCACTCAAAGCGGAGTACTACTTGGGCGTGGATGGGCTCAGTATGCCGCTTGTGGTGCTTACCACCGCCCTTTCTTTCCTCAGCTTGGTTTACTCTTGGCACATTGAAGAGCGAACCAAAGAGTATTTCGCGCTGTTCCTGGTGCTGGAAGTCGGTATGCTCGGCACGTTTACAGCGCTGGACTTCTTCCTCTTTTACGTGTTCTGGGAAGTGAGCCTGGTGCCGATGTACTTCATCATCGGCGTTTGGGGTGGTCCCCGAAGGGAGTACGCCGCCATAAAGTTCTTCCTTTACACATTGGTTGGAAGCATCGCAATGCTCCTGGCGATTATATACCTGCGGCTTAACTCCGGCACTTTCGATATGCTCAGGCTGGCCCAACAGCGCCCGCTGGAGGGGCAATGGCCTCAAATAGGCCTGCTTTTCTGGGCGTTTTTCCTGGCCTTCGCCATCAAGGTTCCTCTTTTCCCATTCCACACCTGGCTTCCGGATGCGCACGTGGAGGCGCCAACCGCCGGCAGTGTTATCCTCGCTGCCATCCTGCTGAAGATGGGATGCTACGGATTCCTCAGGGTTATTCTTCCCATTTTACCGTCGGCCGCCCAGGCGTATTCCATACACGTGGGGATACTGGCAATCATAAGCGTGGTGTACGGCGCATTGGTTGCTATGGCCCAATGGGATGTGAAAAAGCTGATAGCCTATTCCAGCGTTAACCATATGGGCTACGTAATGCTTGGTATAGCCGCCGCCTGCGCGCCAAAGGCCGGATATTTCACCAACCGCGTGGCCGCTCTCAACGGCGCCCAGTATGAGATGATCGCCCACGGCATACTTACCGGCGCCTTGTTTATGCTGGTGGGTGTGATTTACGACCGCGCCCATATCCGCGACCTATCCGCTTTCGGCGGCTTGATGGTTAGAATGCCGGTTTACGCGGGAATTTTCAGCCTTGCCGCGTTCGGCTCTTTGGGCCTGCCGGGTTTGGCCGGCTTTGTGGCCGAGTTTTTGGTCTTGGTGGGCTCCCTGCCGATATACACCCTTCTCACCGCATTAGCGGGTATCGGGATTATCGTTACCGCGGCATTCTTGCTGTGGACCATACAAAGGATGTTCCTTGGGCCGCTGAACCCGAAGTGGGCTCACCTGAAAGATATGGACCGCAGGGAGCTTATAAGCCTTGTTCCGCTGATGGTTGCGGCGGTGGCGCTCGGCGTCTATCCGAAGCCATTGCTGAGCGTTATGAACGCCGCGTCTGTGGTTATCGCCAGAATTTTCTCTTAGTAGTATGCAGGCACCCAACATACAGTTCGGATACCTAGTTCCGGAAATAATTCTCACCGCAACTGGGATTCTTGTGGCGGCCGTTGCCGCGGCAGAGCGCCGGGGAAGGGCTGTGCGCCCTCCAGCTTCGTTTGTGATTGCGTTGCTCGGTTCCGGTGCGGCCTTCGCGGCGGTGTTCTACCAGCACACATGGCTGCTTTTCGGAAGCCCGGCAGTTACGGTGGCCGGGGCGCTGGCCGTTGACGGATTGTCGGCTTTCTTCAAGATGCTGTGCATACTGGCGTCTGTAACTGCCGCTCTCCTAACGCAGGCGTACCACCGCCCGATAAGAAACGTCGGCGAATTTTATTCGCTTCTTGTGTTTGCAGAGCTGGCCATGTGCCTGCTGGTTTCCGCAACCGAGCTTATCACCATATACCTGGCTCTTGAGTTCTTATCGCTTGTCTCGTACGTGATGGCAGGCTACCTGAAGGAGGACGTAAGATCGAACGAGGCCTCCATTAAGTATTTCCTGTACGGCGCTGTATCCGCCGGCGTGATGCTGTACGGCATGTCGATATTGTACGGCATCGGACGCACCACCGATCTAGGGCTGTTGGTAAACCGCATAGCTGAATATCCGGGGGTAACGCCGGCTTTGGTGATAGCAACAGCGATGATTTCGGTGGGGTTCCTTTTCAAAATTGCCGCGGCGCCGTTCCACCAGTGGTCGCCGGACATATACGAAGGGGCCCCCACGCCAGTTACTGCGTTTCTTTCGGTGGCGCCCAAAGCCGCTGGGTTTGGGGTGCTTCTAAGGGTTTTCATACAGCTATTCCCCACCCACAGCCCCGACTGGGTTGCCGTTATGGCTTGGCTCTCGGCGCTGAGCATGACGGTTGGCAACCTTTCAGCAATACCGCAGAGGAACATAAAACGCATGCTGGCATACTCCAGCATTGCACAGGCCGGTTACGTGATGATGGGTGTTGCCGTTTCCACCGATGCCACAGCCGGAACCGGAATCCCTGCCGCCATGCTTTATCTGGCCGTTTACATCATCATGAACCTGGGAGCGTTTGCGGTCGCCATAGCTGCAGAGCGCCTTACAGGCTCGGAGAACATTCCCGACTACGCAGGACTTGCAAAAAGAGCGCCCTGGCTGGCCTGGACAATGGTCATCTTCCTTATATCCCTGGCTGGCTTGCCGCTGACCGCAGGTTTTGTGGCCAAGTACTATTTGTTCGCCGCGGTCCTTCGGTTCCACGAATTCACATGGTTGGCTGTGGTGGCGGCGGCGAACACCGTTGTCTCTGTGTATTATTACCTCAACGTTGCCAGGTGGATGTTCTTCGCCGAGCCAAAATCGCTTGAGGAGGTGCCGCAGCCGTTTTCGCTGAGGCTAACTCTTGCCGGCGCTTTGGTGCTGACTATACTGATTGGGGTGGTGCCGGATCCTTTGGTGAACATCTCCGCTGCGTCAACTGGCATTTACAAGCAAGAAGCGAACTCACGGCACGCGCTTGTTCAGCCGTACCGCGCCAATCGCTAAGGGAAACATGCAGAAGGGACCGGATCGCGCATACATACAATCCCTGTTTGCCGCAGTAGCTCCCACGTACGATGTTTTAAACAGCATCATCAGTTTTGGCCTCCACCGATTTTGGAAGAAACGCGCGGTGAAAATGGCCGCCGTTCCAAGAAACGGGCGGGCGGTGGATGTTTGCAGTGGAACTGGCGATCTTGCCGAGCTGCTTGCCGACTGCGTGGGGCCGAATGGACTTGTTGTTGGCGTTGATTTCTGCCAGGCAATGCTTGAAAGAGCGGTTAAGAGGATTCGACCCAAACATCGGCAGATACGCTACACTGTTCTTGGAGATGCTCTTTCGCTTCCGTTTGCAGACAACAGCTTCGATGCGGCCACGGTTGCGTTCGGCCTGCGAAATGTCGAAAACATGGAAATCGCCCTCAGGGAGATGGCAAGGGTTGTGCGCCCCGGAGGACGAGTGGTGTGCCTGGACTTATCACGCCCAACGAACCCCCTGCTGTCGAAGGTTTACTTTTTCTACTTCCGAAACCTGCTGCCTCGGATTGGTGGTCTTGTGCATGGGGTTGTTGAAAACTATGCATACCTTCCGGCTTCCCTTGACCGGTTTCCATCCTTAGAGGAGATAAAAAGCATGATGGTCTCCGCGGGGATTAAAGATGTAAAGGCATATCCGCTGAGCGGCGGGATTGTGGCGATACACTGCGGAGTGGTGGCTTCCTAGTTGGGAGGCGCGTTTGGGTTTCCGCAAGGGCTTTGCAGAACTCTTCGCAGGGAGCACGAAATGTGTGGGTGCACCGCTAGCATAAAGGCCGACCTTGAAGCCGTAGAGGAAATACTCAGACGGCAGGCGCTTTCGTCCTCGTCCAAAACGGCTTCCGAGGTTTGCGAGCACGTAAGGAAAGCCGGAGGCAAAAGGCTTCGCCCAAAGTTGGTTCTGCTGTCTGCCAGGGCGTTGGGATGCACCGGTGACGACCCCATCTGGGCTGCCGCAGCGGTGGAGATGGTCCACACCGCCACCCTTTTGCACGACGATGTGGTGGACGGAGCCAAAAGCCGCAGAGGCAGGCAAACAGCATCTGCACTGTGGGGGCCTGTGGCGGCGGTGATGTCAGGCAACATTCTCCTTACCAAATCCTTCGGAATGCTTGTAGAACGCGGCCAGGTCGAGTTCCTGCGCAGGCTTTCCGAGGCGGCGGTTACCATGTGCCACGGAGAGCTTGCTCAAAACGCCCAACGCGGCAACCTCGGAATGGACATATCCACTTACACCAAAATAATAGAGCAAAAAACGGCCGACTTCATGTCTGCATGCTGTGAAGCCGGCGCCATACTTGCCAAAAAACCGCTTCTGCGCGGCAATTTGGGCTCTTACGGCCTCTTCTTGGGCATTGCTTTTCAGATGATCGACGACCTGCTGGACTACACTGGCGATGCAGCCGTCACGGGAAAACCGATCGGTGGAGATCTCCGCGAGGGGAAGGTGACTCTGCCTTTGATCAAGGCGCTGGAGCTTTCCAACTCTAAATCCCGTGATCGTCTGATACAACTCGCATCCCTTGGCAATGCCCTGAGCGATGAACAAGCAATGGAAGTTGCCTCCATTGTGGTTTCATCCGGTGCAGCGGAGGCTGTGCGCAAAGAGGCCAACAGCTATGCGGAAAAAGCCGTGGATGCCGTTCTGTGTTTACCTCCAAGCCCAGAGCGGGAAACACTGATCGAGATAGCAAAGAACCTATCTCGCCGTACCTTTTAGAACAGCAGGCACTATTCTGAGGACACCACGCGCTGTACTATCACATTCCCAACGCGGCCGTTTTACTTGTGCGTGTGCTTGGGAATATATCCCCCTGTTTTCAAGCGGCTGTAAAATTTCGGGATGAGCGGAGCCAGCACGAGGGGCGGATGCTGTCTCCGCCATCCCACGAGGGCGCATCATAATTATATACGCCCCTTTCAAGTACCCGATGGCGTAAGCGGATGAGAGGTCCAGCTTTTGGTATATTCCGCACAACATGCGGGATACATGGTACGCAAAAAGGTTTAACGAACACCAAAGGGGTAGCAGATTGTTGACTTTAAACCCCAACTTTCAGTACAATCTGAACAAAGGGAGCTTTCGCTAACCATAAGTTAGACAGCTCCTGGTTCACTTGGCAAAGCGGCTTACCCGCTGAGTTTGAGCTTGCATACCCGATTCGTAAGCCGGCTTTGTCAAATCAAGGGGAGGTCGCCGATGTATAAAAAGTTCCTCGGTTTGGCCCTTCTTTGCGCCCTCGCATTGCCTGCCGCATTCGCTCAGGACGAAGTCTCCATCATTCTCGGAGCAACCAACAAGGAGTCCGGCATAACCCTTGTAGAGCCTGCAGGCGGCGCAACTTCCGTGGTTACCAAGGGCGGTGTTGAAGCTCGCTCCACAGCACCGCCGGCTGGTAAAACAGGCGGAGCCATGTACTTCGCTGTTGACAAGGCCTTCGCTTTCGAAGGCAGCGTGACGGATTTGTATGTCACCGTCGAGTATTTCGACGAGGGCACCGACCAGTTTAGGCTTGAGTATGACGCAGCCGGCGAAGAGCCAGAGGTGGATATGTTCCGCCAGGCAGAAGCCCTTCCAATGGTGAAGTACGATAGCAAAAAGTGGGTTCAGCATACATTCCACCTCACCAACGTTTTCTTCGGCAAGAGGCAACCCGGCGGTGCGGACTTCCGAATTGTGGACCTGACGGTGGACCCAACCACCGGCGAGCCCGTGGAAGGCGAGGGACCGGAAATCATCCGCAAAGTTACCGTAACCAAGAAGGCCCCCATCGCCTGGCACATTAAGTACACCGATACTCCAGTCGTCATCGACGGGAAGCTGGATGACCCCGCCTGGAAGGAGGCCATGGTCTTCCGTATAGATCAGGCCTGGCAGGATGTTATTCGACCTACCAAGTGGACCGGCCCCGATGACTTCTCGGCCGATGCAAGGTTCGCTTGGGACAAGGACTACCTGTATGTAAGCTACGACTGTGTTGACAACGTTCCTCGTTGCAACAACGATGGCCCTCCTAACGTTTTATGGCAGGGCGACGGAAACGAGGTGTACTTCGGCTTCGACCAGTCAAACCCCGGGAGAACGTCGTACATTAAAGGGCAGGACTTCCAAATCATCATGTCCGCAGGCCCCAATCCCACTTGGGCTGTGTTCTCTATGGGCGGCGTGGTTCAAAGCGTGGACGAGGGAACTCTTCCCGATCCAAAAGGCAACCTGGTTGTGGTTGATAAGCCCAACGGGTATATCCTTGAGGCCAGGATACCTTGGTCCATGCTGCTCGATGCGGAAGGCAAACCTCACACAGCACCTGCACCGGGCCAGCTTGTGGGCTTCAACGTTTTCGCCAACGATGGCGACAACCCTGATTCCCCTCAGCAGGAAAAAGCTATGTCCTTCACGGGCCGACCCGGAGCTTGGGGCAACCCCAGCGCGTGGGCTACGGTCCAGATGGATCCGCCAACTCCGAAGATCACCAAGGGAGACATAAACGGTGACGGCAAGGTGGGCATTCCCGATGTCACGCTGGCGCTTCAGATTGCTGTCGGCAAGATTACACCATCTGCTACTCAACTTGCCGCCGGAGATCTGAACGGCAACGGCAAGATCGAGGTCACCGAGGTGATCAAGATTCTGAGAGCGGCCGTTGGAATCGAACCGCTCGGCTAAGCGCTCTCTATCGGACGGTGCCGCATCTTACCGCGGCACCGTCTGTTTTTACAGCCCCGCAGCGGTAGGAGCCTCCGTAGCGAACTCCGAATTAATAAGCGGATGAATGCTTTTATGGCGGAGGTTCAACTTCCCGTTTTGGAGATAATCAATCGCTTTCGCTTTGCTCTTCACAGCCTCTGGGTGCTTGTCGCCCGCTATTCCTCGGTGTCGAAGCGGGTTTTAACACAAAAGCCAAGCTGTCCAGGCGGATTAAAGCCCCTCAAAGCGCACCAACCAACGTTTCCAGAGTCTGCCAGCGGTTTTCTCCCAATCAGCTGGGGGGCGAGCGAAGCGCGGTCGTTTCCAATGCGCAGGCTTTTGCTCGCGACCGCGGTTGCGCTGAGTTTGAGCGTTTCTTGCGGTCCTTCCACTGCCCAAGATGAGGAGCCGCCGAAAGAAGAAGCGCCTGTGGTTATCACCGCTACGCGCATCGTCCAGCCCAAAACCACTGTTTCATCAAAAGTTACCGTGATCGAAAAGAAAGAGATCGAGCGGAGCGGCGCGCGCACCGTTGCCGAGCTTTTGAGATCCCGGGGCGCCGCGGATATGAGAACGTACGGTCCCGTGGGATCGCTGGCGCTACCAAGCCTTCGCGGCGCTACCGCCGAGCAGATTCTGGTTATGGTGGACGGGCGACCAATCAACCCTCCGCAGGGCGGCGGCGCTGACCTAACGGATATCTCCCTCCAAAACGTGGAGAGGATCGAAATCGTCCATGGGGCCGTCTCTGCGCAGTATGGGTCTGCGGCTGTTGGCGGAGTCATCAACATCATAACGTCAGGCCCAACCAAAACCGCGCGGACCGTAATTCGAAACGAGTTGGGTTCCTTCGGCAGTAGAATGTTTGAGCTGTCCACATCCGACACTGCGTCCGAAATCGGGTATTCCCTTTCCTTCTGGAACACCCATTCGAGCGGGAACTTCCCATTCAAACATCCATCCGGCGAGATTAGAAAGCGGTCGAATGCATGGTTCGAACAGACTGGGGTTAGAACTCGGATACAGCTTCAAAAGGATGGCCGCAGTACCACCGCCTTTGACGTTGATTGGTCCACCGGAATCAAGGGGGTTCCGGGATTGGTTTACATGCCCAGCCCGAGGGCGCGGCAGGAGGACAGCATCTCAGCCCTAAGCATGGTTTACGAGACCGCTCCATCGCGGCCAACAAGCTTCCGTGCCCGGCTTTACACGCAGGAACAAAAGCGCTGGTACCGCAACCCGGATGCATTTCCGGCCCCGCAGAGTTCCTACCAGCGCACCAACAGCTTTGGTTTGGAGGCCTCCGCCAGAAGCCGCCATGAAAGCGGGGTCTTCTCGTACGGTTTCGAAGGGCGCTGGAGCCGACTAAACAGCAACACCGTCGGCAACCGCCCCTACATAGTGTTGGCGCTTTTCGCTCAGGAGCAGTGGCGCCTTGGGAGGTTAACCGTTGTGCCGGCCGCCCGCTGGGATTCCACAAGAAGGCTCGGCTCTCAGGTCAGCCCGCACATCGGTTTCCTATATCGCCCCAGCGAGAGCGTCGCTTTGCGGGCCAACGTTGGACGGGCTTTCAGAACCCCATCGCTGAACGACCTTTATTGGCCCTCAGACCCGTTCGCCCTTGGCAATCCCAACCTGCGCCCAGAAAAAGCGGTGGCGGCAGACCTCGGGGTATATGCACAATCGAGGAGCGGCTTTTCCGGATCTGTCACTTGGTTCAGAAGCTCTGTCAGAGACCTCATAGTGTGGCAGCCGGATGCACTGCAAAGGGGGAAATGGTCGCCGGTTAACGTCGGCAGGGCCGTGTCCACCGGCATTGAGGCCGAAGCTTCCTATCGAAGACGCAACCTGACGGTGGGGATAAACGCAACGGTCTCCAACCCGCGAGACCGCACTCCCGGCTCCCCTGCATACGGGAAGTACCTCATAGGGCGAGCGGTTGGTGTTGCTTCACTCCGCCTGGGATACGAATTCAAACCCTGGGTGGTTGAGGCACGGATTAACCGCACGGGCCGCAGATATGAAAGCCCTGACAACGCAGTCAGCTTAAACCCCTACACCACAGTCGATCTGCTCATAGAGCGCACCTTCAGATCAGTAACTGCGTCTCTCTATCTGCTGAATGCGACCAACAGAAGATACGAAGCTGTTCGTGGATATCCCATGCCGGGCCGCAGCGTTCTCTTCCGCATCCGCAGCCTATTATAGAAAAACCGAGGCCTAACCAAACTGCGGAAGGTGCTCCTTGTGTGCAGAAAGAAGCTCATCCGCCAGCTTCTCGGCTGTGGTCCTGTCCCTAACCGAGCCATCTGCCAGCAGGGCTTCCACAAACAGCCTTCTGTCACCAGAGAGCGCAGCTTCAACCACAAGCTCCTGCACGGAGATCACGCGGTTGAGGATGCCGGCCAGAGCTGGCGGTATACTTCCCAACTGCAGGCTCAGAGGCCCCCTTGCCGCGGCAACGGCTGGAATTTCAAGCACCGCGTCCGTCGGAAGGTTGGAAACCGCGCCTTGGTTAGGCAGGTTCATGGAGAAGATGCGCCGCTGGTCGTAAACCATCGAGCGGATTATGTCCACAAGCTGCTCGTGCTCGCCAGGCTGGCGGGTGAAAAGCCACTCCGGCACCTCTTTGGTTCCCTCGGCAATGGCTTTCATCTCGGCGTAGGTGCGGTCGCCCTGCTCCACTACATCCTCGAAAGAGAACACGTCCACCCCGAGTGTTTTGCCGTAGTAGTTCCCGTTGAGGAACCTTTCCGGGAAGAACTCCACCACGTGCCTGTCATTGACAGCCGGATAAGCCCCGTAGGCTTCGAACAGTGCCCACGAGAAAGGATTGGCCGAAACGCCTGGAACATTCGGCCTGCCTTCCGGAAGCTCCGGAAAGAGCCGGTGTATCTCAGCATCGAGCTTCTCTGTGTTCTTGCGCTCCTGCTCCAGCCTGGCCTTAGCAAGCGGCCATGCGTCCCGGCCTTTCCACCGCAGTTCCAAAAAGAAGGTGAGATGGTTAACCCCCACAGCCAATGAAGAAACCTCGCTCCGCGGTATCCCGCAGAAATCCGCAAGGTACTGCTCAACGTGGGCAACACCGTGGCAAAGACCAACCACCGGAATGCCAACGGCTCTGCGGATGGCCCGGCAGTTTGGGGTAAGCGGATTAGAATAGTTTACAAAGAAAGCGTTTGGGCACAAGTTTGCCACATCTTTGGCAATCTCCACAAGGGCGGGAATCATGCGCATAGCGCGCGAGATGCCGCCGGGCATAATCGTATCGCCCACAGGCTGAAAGACTCCGTATTTGCGCGGTATAAGCACGTCCTGCTCCCAGGCGCGCCTCCCGCCAACGGCAATCGTGGTGACCACTACGTCGGCGCCGGGAAGTATTTTCCGGCGGTCTGTGTCGCTCTCCACAGAGATGTCGGCCTCCGGGTGCGCCGCCAACATTCGGTTTACAAGGCCGCTGGCTACTTCAAGCGCCTGAGGTGATATATCCACCAGCCCCAACTGCCACGGACCAATGTCCGGAGCCAGAATGAGGTCGGCAACAAGCCCCTGCGTGAACGAAGCGCTACCTGCGCCTATCAATACAATTTTGCGCCGCTTTTCGGATGTACCACTCAACCCCGTTCTCTCCAGTTTTTAGTAAGCACACTTCTTGATACGATGCCCACTGGGTCGGCTCCTTCAGACAGGCTTTCGGTTGGTGCTGTTTTGCCAAATGCGCACTGCTGTGATATTCTATGCGTGGTTGCAAATGCCGGTTTTCTCTGAAGATGACGGCCGCTGGAGGCGGCTCGGCCTGTATGGTGTTTTTGCCGCTTACTTCGTGCTTGGTCTGCTGTATGCCTGGGCGGTTCCGCCGTGGCGCGGGGCAGACGAACTGGCGCATTTTGGGTATGTTAGGCACATAGCGCTTGGCAGAGGCCTGCCGGTCCTGGGCGGCCCAGAGAGCTTAGACCCGCGCGGTCCTTCCTACGAAGCCCACCAACCACCTCTTTACTATTTGGTTGCGGCTCCGGTGTATCTCGCCTTTCGCGGGGCGCGCCCAGAAGCGGTAAACACAGCAATACGGGTGCTCTCTCTGATTTTGGGGGCCTTGTCTGGGGCTTTGGTTCTGCTTCTCCTGAAAGCCGTATTTCCAAACAGGCCGAACGTTTGGATTCTCGGAACTGCTTTCTACCTCCTGATTCCATCGCAGGTATCTTTGTTTGCCACCGTCAACAACGATGTGCTGACCCAGCTCCTTTTCACCCTGACCCTGCTTCTGTGTGTGCGATGTATCATCAACAACTCCAAGCCAACTGCGGCCGGTGTTCTTGGCCTAGTCACCGGACTAGCCGTGCTCACGAAAGCGTCCGGACTGCTCTTGGTGGTGCCGGGGCTTGCCGCGATTGCCATCGGTTTTCAGGAAGGCGATGGGGGTCCGCCTGATGCAAATCAACCATCCAGAAAGCCTGCGGATGCTGTTTTGGGGCTTCTTCTCTATATTCTGGCCTTCGCCGCTGTTGCTGGATGGTGGCTGTGGCGCAACAAGGTGCTTTACGGAGATCCCCTAGGCATGAGCGCGATAACTAGCTACTTTGCCCGGTCTCCCACCCCGGATTATTTTCTGCGCCGCGTCGGCCTCAGCTATGGGCAGTACTGGCTCCTCGTGATATCGTGGACGTTCCGGAGCTCTTTTGGGGCCTTTCCAGGGCTTGGGAACCGAACCCTGTTCCTTCCGAACTCCGTTTACTGGGTTTACGGGCTTGCGTGGCTTGCGGCCGGAGCCGGAGCATTGAAGATGGTGATTTCGGGTCACACCGAGCGCGGGCAAAAGACGCCGGTACTGCTTGCACTGCTAACGTTGGTGCTATTGCTGGCCGCGCACGTAAGGCTCAACAGTGTTTTCTTTTGGGCGCATGCGAGATACGTGATGGCATCTGCATCCAGCATAGCCGTAATATGGGCTGGGGGGTTAAGCCAACTCCTCGACGAAAAGGGAGCGAAGTGGCTGGCACTGGTGGTCGCACTAAGCTTGGTAGGCGCGAACCTTCTGGCCGTGTTCGGAGTGATCGCCCCGCATTTTAAGTAAAGGGGCAGGAAGCCTCAACAGCCCCCTGCCCCACTTCAAACATACTCCCCTACGCAAGCTTCTCCAAACCCACGGCCGCTCTTAGAATTCGTGTGACGTCAGCTATATCTATCTTGCCGTTCTTGTTAAGGTCTCCGGCCGCTACTTGTTGCGGCGTAGGAGATAGTATACCAACCGCCATCTGAAGAGCGAGAGTGGCATCTGGAATTCCAACTTTGCCATCCCCGTTAACATCTCCGGGCTTAACTTCCGGCTGAGGCGGGGGCACCAACGACTTCATCGCCTCGTCGTACGGAACGAACCGGAACGTACTGTAGGTTGCGTAAGCCGGAGTCCCAACGTTTCCCAAACCTGTGGTATCGGCCACCGCCAGCAGAACCTCATCCTGACCCTCAAAAGCAGGGATGTATACGTCCAGGGGTCGGGTTGGCATGTAGGGCTCACCGCTGTCGGAGTACGACCAGAACGCGGAGAAATGGCCACCCTTCCGAACCAGTTTCAACCACTCGCCCGGGCGGTAGGATTCATCTGGCTGAGCACCGGATGTCGTGGGGCCGTCCTGCTCCATACGGTACTCGTTGATTGTGCGCCGCCCGGTGCCCGCAAGCACCGTGAAGTGAGGCGATCCCGGACTGTCGTTCAAGCGGACCATTAACCCGTGCTTTGACCAGTCGCCCATCTCTTCGTAAGTGGGGATCGATACGATTTTTATGTAGGCTATGAAATCCCCCTTCACTTTTTGATACGTGAGATGCCCATTGTCGGCGGTGCCCCAGAAATCGACCTGGGTCGCCGCCGTCGTTAGAATCCCGTTATTTACTTGGGCGTCTCCGGAGTCCTCCAGGCCGAGGTTGTAACTCGTCCATTTCGACGAGAGTTTGGTGCCTTGGAAATCGTCATCTTCTGGGCGAACGGCCGGCTTTGCTGGATCGACGCCGAGGAAGAACGGGATTACAGTGTACCTGAGGTCGCGCACCGTCGTGGTCTGATTCTCCTTCACTTCGATACCGGTTACCTCGTCACCGATTCGGTAGCCGAGAATATCGCTGATATTCAGTTTGTAGGCTCCGACCCCACAGTATGCCTTGTAGACTCCGTCGGATCCTGGGCGCAAAACGCCTTTCACCCCGGCCCCAGACTCCGTAAGCACCTCAATATCGGGGTCAATCGGCTTTCCGTCAGTTCGAACCACCTTACCGGTTAACAACCCAACTGGAGGACCTTCCGTCTTAGTCAGAATGTGGAACGACTCATTGAAAGCGCCCCTTATCAGGGTAAGTCTTATTCTGTTGGTGCCTTTGACCAGCAGGATAGCTCCCTCCAACGGTCCGGCTACCTTGTAGTCCCGCCAACCACCGCTTCCCGGCAGATCGCCCTGGGTGAACAAACCGTTCGCATCGTAGCGCACTGTCACGGGGTTGGTGTCGGGGCTGCTGAACTCTATGGAAACCTTGTACCACCCAGTCTCGGGAACATCGACGAGCTGTTCGGTCCAATCTCCTATATCCCACCACCCGGTGACTATGCGGGTGTCATCGTCGCTCTCTCCCGGCTCAATCGGGTTGTAATTGGTTTCATCGAAGAAGCCGGTTGCACCGCCTGGGATTATTTTGTCGATGTCTCTTGCCTGCTGTTTCAAACTGCCGTCTTTCCACTTTGATTGCAGTTTGATCTCTGGCGCTTCGGTGGTCCTACCTGCTTCAACCCGCACGCCGGATACCCTGTTTGGATAGTACGTATCCGGCCTGAAACCGGTGAGCGTATAGGTTCCTGCAGGAAGCTCCAAAGCGTACTTCCCCTGCTCATCTGCGGTCGTCCAGAACTCCTCTATCCACCAGTTGCGCGGGTTGGGAACACTGCCTGTTGTTACCTTTCCAAAACCCACCGGTATCTTCAAATCTGACGAAGAGATAACCCCGGTTACTGTGCCCATAGGCTCCAGGTCCCGCGCAAAGCTTAGGGTTATTACAGTGATATTAACACCACCGCCGTACACATTAGTGGTGTCCGAAACCGCGTCAGGACGCCTCAATTGCTTGCTGATGTTCATGACGCGTACAATGTTTGCCCCCTGCCGAAGCGGAACCAACTCCTGGGTTTCTGTTGTCATCCACTCCACCCAGCCGCCTGAATTCGGAAGCCGGATGCTTTTGGTTACGTAGTGGGTGGAGCCATCTTTTGGGCGGGTGTCAATGGTTATGAAACCGTCCCCCTGATCGAAGTTTGCCGCATGCTCGATCTCAGCCACCCTGTACCATCCGGATTTCGGGGCATCCACAGGGAATTCCACCCACGCGCCACCGAAGAAGTTCCCCAAACACTTCGGAATCTTCGCCCCCGGGACGTCGAAAAGCTTGGGCGGTGCTCCGAGACCACCACCGAAGAAATCCGGAAGCATCGTATCTGCGGTGACCGTGACGGTTTGGGCATACGCGCACCCAAACGCGAGAACCAGCGCGCCGAGGATCAGCGCCGCAAATACACACCTGGAGAGCCCTGACTTCATACTTTCCTCCTGAAGCTCCATCATTTGGAAACAACCGTTTCCAAAACCGTATTTACCACGCGGCCGGATGTTTCCTACTGCGGGTTTCTCAAATTCTTTCCAAAATTCCTTCGCCAGATTAACCTCGGAATTCGATATCGGAGGAATTCCTCGGGAAGCCCCGAAGAAGAAAACGGAGGCCCAATCCAATTCGGCTTCCGATTTCTGCCCCCGTCTTGTAGAGATGCCAACACAGCGGGCGTTTTAGCAACGCACCGCTTTACTTTCGAAATTCGGAGAAGAGTGTACAGTGACCGACCCTGGAATTGGAACAAACCAAAATTTGCAACTTCAAAGCGATAAATCGCAACAAAGCCGATCAAGCGCCGCCGGAGTTGTAATTCAGATTCGGCGCGCATCGCAGGTCTTCTTTCTTTTGCTTTTCACGGAGCTCTTCCTGGCCGCAACAAACCGCCTGGCACCAAAATCTCCTATACCGGTGGATATATTTCTACGGGCGGACCCACTGGTCTACTTAGCCACAGGGATATCCTCAACCGCGGCGTCTGGGCGGCTCGCATTTGCGGCATCAATGGCACTTCCGGTGCTTGTACTTCTGGCGCTAACCATCGTTCTCGGGCGAGTGTTCTGCGGATGGATATGCCCTCTCGGCACTTTGATCGATATCTCTGACAGAATGCTCTACCGCAAGGGGCGCCCGTTTTACCGCCCGCGCCGCACGGAGAGCCGAAAGTGGCGCAATTGGAAGTTCCTTTTCTTGGCTGCAGCGCTTATCTCGGCGGTCTTCACTGTTCAGGTAACGTTTCTTCTCGACCCAATAAGCCTGCTGACCCGCACCTTCGCCTTCATATTCCTTGCACCAGCCGCTTGGATATGGAACAGCCTGCTTCGCCTTTCTGAAATCACCGGCTTACAGGGATTTTTGTACGACAGATTCCAGGTAAACATCGGGGCTTGGCGAACACTGCCTTACGCCTTCCGACAAAACTTCGTCATCCTTCTTATGTTCGCGGGCATAATAGCCCTCAGCGCTGTGCAAGAGCGCTTCTGGTGCCGAAATTTGTGTCCACTGGGAGCCCTGCTCGGTTTGCTTTCCAGAATATCCATCCTGAGGCATCATATTTCAGCCAGGTGCAACCACTGCACCCTGTGCGAGCGCCAAAGCCGAATGGGCGCCTACGAGCACCTCAGCAGTAAGGATGAGGAACCAGAAACGCATTCACTTACAGAATGCATTCAGTGCTTCCGGTGTGCTACACAGTGCCGCCCAGGAGCCCTTGTAATCAAACCATCCCTTCCCCTCCGCCGAACCAAAGAGCGCACCGCCGAGACTTTGGTGCCCGCCGCTCAGCCCAAGCTCGATATCGGGCGGCGCAGACTGCTTTCCGCGGCTGCTGTTGGTGCCGTTTGGGCGTTGACTGCAAAGACGAATGCGCGCGCTTACCCGGATGAGGCTAGGGCGATACGTCCTCCGGGAGCGGCACCGGAAGCGGAGTTCCTTGCTGCTTGCACCCGCTGTGGCGAGTGCATGAGAGCCTGCATCACCAACGGACTGCAGCCGGCGCTTCTTGAGACCGGCCTGGAGGGTATATGGACGCCGGTGCTTGTGCCAAGGATTGGCGCATGCGCAGAAAAATGCACGGCCTGCGGTCAAGTCTGCCCCACTGATGCAATTCGACCTTTCACTGTGGAGCAGAAAAAGCACATCAAGCTGGGGCTGGCTCACGTTTACAAGGATCTCTGCATCGCATGGAACGAGGGCAAAGACTGCATCGTTTGTGCCGAAGTGTGCCCATACCAGGCTGTGATCTTCAAAGACGTGGATGACCCAACACTCAAAAAGACCAAGCGCGTTCCCACGGTTGACAGCAAACTCTGCACCGGTTGCGGCCTGTGCGAGCATCATTGCCCGGTAACTCCAAATCGGGCCATAATAGTGCACTCAACCAAGCCTGACCGAGCGACTTAATCATCCAAATAGGAGGTTTATCAAGTCTATGCACAGGAGAAAGTTTATACTTCTAGCTTTGGCGACGGCGCTGGCCGCCGTTTTTGCTCTGGCGCCGAACACCTGCCGCGCCGCTATCTCGGCCGCCGACAAAGCCAGACTGTCGGCCCTCTTCCCAGCAGATGGAAAGATACCGGGTTGGAAAAAGCGCTCTGCTGTGGCTTTTTACGACAAAGAAACTCTCTACAACTACATTGATGGACAGGCAGATGCCTTCTTTGTCTTTGACTTCCGACTGTGCGCCGCCGCTGACTACACGCGCTCCGGCAGCAAAGGCACGATTACGGTTGATATCTACGACATGGGACGCGACACCGATGCTTTCGGCATGTACGCATCCGAAAGATACGGTGCCAAGGAGGTAAAAATCGGCACACAGGGATACATCGAGCCGGATCATGTGAACTTCTGGAAGGGGCGGTACTACGTCAAAATATCCGGAACCGGGCTAGCGCCTGCCGACCGCGACGCCATGAAAAAATTCGCTCTGGCTGTGGCCCAGAAAATTAACGCCCCGGAGGCAAAACCCGCCATATTGAAAAAGCTTCCAAAGGGATACATCCCGGGAACGGAAAAATACGTGCGCAAGAACCTGCTTGGGCAGAAGTTCCTAAGCAACGGCGTTTTAGCCGAGTACCAAGTCGGCAACGGCAAGGTTACGGTTTTCGTTGCATTTTACCCAAATCCAACCGCGGCACGGGAGGCGGTGGCCGGCCTCCGCGGTTACCAAAGCCGCTCGAATAAGGTCGCGGTGGTTCGCGGTCTTGGAGAAGAGGCTTTCAGGTCATCAGACCGGTATCTGAAAGCACTGCTTGTGGCGAGAAAGGGCGCCACAGTGGCAGGCGCGGCTGGAGAAAGCGTTCAAAACCCGCGGGTCCAGGCCCTGGTCCGCACGGCGCTTTCCGCTAGCTAGGTGGGTGCTCTATCTCCTCCAGAACAAATCAATAACGAACTCAATGATGCTTACGGTCCTTTCGCGCGTTTTGGCATGGCGGTTCAGGTCTGCACTCGGCGAAAAAGGGCAGAATACGCACTCTATTCCGCGGCGACCCAAAGTCCTCGATGCAATGAACCTGATGCGTCCAGAATCCCACGGGTGGGACACAACGATAACGCGCCTCCAGCCTCGCCGAGACAGCTCCGCACCAATGGCATCCAAAGCCTGCCAAGGCAAATCCGTGGGCACATGAACCCGGTGTATGCGGCTTCTGGGCACCCCCAGTTCGAGCAGATGTTGGGTCCACAACTCGCCCGAGGTCACGTTCCAGGCAACAGTTTGATCGGCTACAAGCAGTTGCCCTGCCCATCCTGCCTTGTGCAGGGATGCTGCTTGCACCTCGCCATGTCCCTTGTTGTCGGACCCAAGCAGCACGATGGCGTCCGCGCGCTTCGGCGAATCGATGTGAATTGAAAGCTTGAGTAGAAGAAAAACCAAACAGCCTGTTGCGCAGGCTGCGGCAACCAAAGCCAACACAGCCCTGCGCAACAGGCGCTTCCATGCACTGCGCGCCGCCCCAACGCGACGTTCTGCAGACCTTCGGCTGCTTCGCCGAACCGCTACAGCATCCCTTTCTCGGCGCACTTTTTGATAAGCGAAACGACCTCCTCGCGGCTTGTGCCTTCTCGGACAAGCACCTCGTCGCAGAGAACAGTGTTTCGTTCAGCCGGACCCTTGCCGGTTAGAATTATGCTGTTGGTGAGCCAGCTTGTGCGCACCCCGTTGATAACCGAGGTGTAGTTTGTGCTGTACTTTCCGGTGATCAGCCCAACCAAGTTGTCGATGTTTGAGGATGGGTACCCCTCCGGCACCTGCGGCTGAATCTCCTCGGTGGAACCGTTCTTAGTGTGCAACAGCTTCCCTTCGCGGATCTCCAGCTTTCCTTTGGTGCCTTCCAAGACCACCCATTCCTCAAAGCCGACTTTGGTGTTACCGATAATCGTCAGTTTGCCCTGTGCACCGTTTTCCAGGGTGATGTCAGAGTAAGAGTTGATCTCCACAAACTTGGGCACCAGGTTGCCCCAATCATCCTGGAAGCGGGTGTCGGTTGTTCCCTCAACTTTGGTGGGAAGCAAACCGGTTATCCACAACAGCATGTCCTGAAGATGGCTTCCGGAGTCGTTCGGCTGACCGCCGCCGGAGAATCTGGGATCACCCCTCCATCCTCCACCGCCCCATCGCTGGGCCAGATATACCTCAAAACCGGTTATGTCTCCGATGAGGCCGTCCTGCACCACTTTCCGCGCAGTAACGTAGATGGGCGTGTAGTGCCTCTGGTAGCAAATTACCAAGTGGCGGCCGGTTCCCAGAACCATTTTCGAAATCATCACGGCATCGCCCACCCAGTTCACCATGGGTTTTTCCACAAGAACGTGTGCATTGCCGCGGAGGGCCGCTTTCACGTGTGTGTCGTGCAGTGAGTGAGGAGAGAAGACGCAGACGATGTCCGGGTTCTCTTTGCGGATCATCTCATAGAACTCGTACTCTCCGACGTACCGCTTAATCTGGCCGGGGCGGTACCCTTCCACGCGCTGTTCCAAAAACGCTTCAAGGTGATCCAACACCAGTGCGTTATTATCCGCGGCCGCAACAATGGTAGCATCCGGGCGGGATTCTATCTCGCGGCACCTCTCTCTTCCCATGCCGCCCGGGCCTATCACGGCTACACGCAAAGCATCCTTCGATTTGCTCACTTGTGAACCTCCTCTATTGATTCAATTGCGCAATTCATCAGCGTTCTCGCGAATTTTTCTTATGGCATCCAAAATAAGGTCCATGTCATCCTTTCCGCCCAAGAAAAGCTGGTGATTGAGGCACACCGCTTCGTGCTGATACACCCGCTCTGCCTCCGGGCATTTCACTTTGGTGTAATCGGTACGCCGTTCGTGCTGTTTGCATCCCCCTTCGATGAAGTTGTGTTGCTGGAAAAGAGGATTCCAGTACACCGGATCGGTATGCCCAGTATGGCACGGCACACCCTCGGCTCTTAGGGCCTCGAGAAACTGGTCGCGCGTTACGCCTCCCCACTCTTCCTCAATGAACTTGAAGTGGAAGAAGTAAAAACACCACCTGGTAACGCGTTCGTCAATTGTAAGCGGTGCCACTCCTGGAATCTCCGCAAGGCCGGCGTTCAGATACCGCGCGTTGGCATCGCGGATGCGGGCCTGCTCATCAAAGCGCTCGAGCTGGGTTAAAAGCACAGCGGCCTGCCATTCGGTCATCCTCAGGTTGCTTGCCGCGACATGGTGCTCGTAGAACGGGCGCCCAGGAATGCGGCCTATGTGGTGGTATGAGAACAGCTTTTGCGCCAACTCCTCGCTGTCGGTGAGGACCATACCACCTTCGCCGCATGTGAGAGTCTTTCCCATTTGGAAAGAGAAGGCCCCCATATCGCCTATCGCACCTACTTTCCGGCCCTTCCATTCGGATCCGTGTGAGTGGGCACAGTCGTTTATCATCAGAAGGCCGTGCCGCTTGGCAATCTCCCCTAGGCGATCGAGGTCCACCGGAACCCCGCCGTAATCAACAGGGATGATTGCACGCGTGCGCGGCGTTATCAATGACTCCACATGGTCGGGGTCGATATTGTAGTCGGCGGGGCGTATATCCGCAAAAACTGGAATTGCGCCGCACATGATGGGTGCGGTCGCCGTAGCCACGAAGGTAACCGCTGGCACTATCACCTCATCACCGGGTTCGATGCCGCCGGCACGCAGGGCGCATTCCAGCGCCGCGGTGCCGTTGGTTACAGCAACGCCGTACTTGGCATCTTGGTAACGGGCAAAAGCCTCTTCCGCTTGTCCAACCTTCGACTGCTTCGGGTCGTCATATCCGCCGCGCCACCACTTCCCGCTGTGAAGCACCTCCATCAAGGCGCGCTCCTCGCGCTCGTCGAAAATAGGCCATGGTTTGCCTATCGGCCGGTCAATAAGCTTTTTACCACCCCTAACGGCCAGCTTAGCCAACTGCGGCCCTCCCTTCGTTCAAAACGCTTTGCATCGGTGCTTTCTCTTCAAACAACACCGCCAATAAAAGTTTGGCCATCCCAAAAACAGCTTTCTACCGAATGGCTTCATCCACCTGCTTACAGCTTACTCCCATTCGATGCGCCGAATCCAGTTCTGCTCAAGCAGTTTTTCCTCGACCTCGTGAATCCCAATACCGCCGGGAATGCGCACGTCAACGGTCAGCCGCGCTTCGTCGTTCTCGGATGGGGTTCTCTCGATTCTGAATGTCTCCAGACCCATCGAGCGAAGCAGTTGGAGCGCCTCGGTTTCGCGGCCGCTTTCGGGAACGTAACCCAAGTGAAGCCTGCGGTACTGAAGCTTCGTTATGAAGCGGTGTTCCAGCCAATCCAGCGTTGTAAGCACTATAATCACAATAACAGTGGCCGCGACAGCAACGAGGTAAAGCGAACCACCCCGTCCCACAGCCATCCCTATGCCGCACACAGTCCAAAGGCTGGCCGCTGTGGTCAGTCCGCGGATGATGTTGCTGTCGCGCACGCGCAGGATGGTTCCCGCCCCGAGGAAGCCGATGCCGCTCACAATCTGCGCCGATATGCGGGAGGGATCCTGCCCGGGAGCAGAGAAAGACTGAGAAACAAGCGTGATGAGCGCCGAGCCAAGGCAAACAAGGGCATGGGTTCTTAAGCCTGCAGGTCGGTTGTGCCTTTCGCGCTCCCAACCGACCATGCTCCCCAGCACCGCGGCCAATACCAGCCGGAATATCATTACGTTTTCAGGCGGATTCATCGCGCTTCAAGAGGCGAAATGCCACTATTCCGGCGCATGCAGCAGTCGTGAAAAACCATGGGTCGTCGTCCAGCGACCGCCCCATGCTGAACATGGGAATGCCTGAAGCGCGCAGGCGCTCCAGCAGCCCCACGGTTTGCACCCTCTCCAGCTTGTGTTTTGACGAGATTAGGGCCAAAGCACTCCTCATATTCTCATCTTCCGGCAGTTCAGCCGGCAGAGGTACAACAGCGCGCGCCAAAGCACCGCGGCAGAGCGCCGTCACAGTGTGGTGGCTTATACCGCGGTGCCTTGGGCGCGGGTCTGCAAAGCTAACTCGCACCACCGCCACCGGGTTTCCATCCAAAGCCGCTACTGCATTCACGCCAACAGCTTGGTCCATCCCGCCGAAGCCCAGCGCTGTGTCGGTGCCGACGTTTCCGGGCCCTTGGCACACAACGATTATGTCGCTCTTCAACACCTCCTTGGCGGCCACCAAGCCGGAAAACAGATTCACGGCCTCCAAATCCCCTCCGAAAGCCTGCCCGACTGTCACCGTGCCGCATATGAGGCCCCGGGATTTCAAAATGCGCACCTGGTCGCTCATAGCCAGCGGGAGGGCAGCCGAGTCGGTCATAACATATGCTATTCGCGGCTGCTCGGAGTGCGAGGCCTCTGCCGCGTCCAGCGCTCCCAAAACCACCGGGGCCAGTTGGCTGTGGAGCTGGCCAACAACTACCGGTGCACCTCCCAAAGACTGCGCCCCATGCAGTATCTCGTGATGCGGAGACGCCTCCTCCTCGCACGCAAGAACCGAATGCTGGTGCGGCGTGTAGCGGAGCTTGATAATATGCCCCGGCCCGGGATTCACAATTTGCCGACCGCCGGCATCAAGCTTGGCCGTCACTATGTGCCAACCACCGGTCCCGAGACCCAAATCGACAGCGGTTGTGTTCACCTGAACTCTGTCTCCGACCTTAACAACCCCCACCAGGTCGGTGTAGTTCAAACATGGGGCGCTGTGCCCGTCGTCAAGCCTAACGGTAATTCGCTGTAGCTTTTCGTGGGCTTCAATGATTTCACTCACGACACCGGTGGAAATGCACAGCACAACTGCCTCCGAAACCCGAATTCCGTCGGTGCGAAAGCCTGCAAGCCTATACCTTAGCTCGTTCCGCCGCAACAAGCACCAATTGGTAGAGCATTTCCGCGCTTTTCACCATGTCGTCCACGGCTATCCGCTCGCTGGTGCTGTGCACATCTTCGTAGCCAACGCCCATAACCACCGACCTAATACCTTTGGCGTTGAAGATGTTGGCATCGCTTCCTCCCCCGCCGGCTCTCGTGGTTGGCTCGATGCCCACACGCGACCCCGCTTCAAAGGCCCACTGAACCAGCGGATCGGAGTCCGGCACCTTGTAAGCCGTATAGGCGCGCTCGGTTTCCACCTCAACGCTCGCGCCGTATCTGGCCGCCCCCTGTTGGAAGCATTCAATCATGTGGCGCACCTGCTGGTCAAGCTTCTCGGTGCTGTGGCTTCTGGCTTCGCCTTTAATTTCCACAAAATCCGGGATGATGTTTGTGGCCTGGCCTCCGTGTATGGTGCCGATGTTGGCCGTTGTCTCCTCATCTATGCGGCCGAGCTTCATGGCGGCTATGGCGGCACTGGCGGCTTGAATGGCGCTTACACCTGCCTCTGGCTGTGCTCCCGCGTGCGCCGCCTTACCGCGAACCCGAACTGTCAGCAAATCGTGGGTTGGCGCCGCTGTGATAAGCCCGCCTACCGGTTTGCCGGAATCGAGTACGTATCCGAATTTGGACCTAAGTTGGGATAGATCCATAGCCCGGGCACCCCGAAGCCCAATCTCTTCTGCTATAGAGAACACCACCTCCAGAGGTCCACGTGGGGCTTCGTCCTCATCCAAAGCACGAACCGCCTCCAAGATGATGGCCAGCGAGGCCTTATCGTCCGCTCCCAAGATGGTACTTCCAGAACTGCGCACCACTCCTCCTTCCACAACAGGCTCCAATCCCTCCGTGGGCTGTACGGTATCCATGTGCGCGCTGAGCATAAGCCAGGGGGCATCCCTGCGGCCCTGTTTGCGGGCGATTAGGTTGCCAACCTCCCCTCCAGTTGCTTCGCCGGCGCCGTCCACCAGCACCTCAAACCCCAGTTTGCGAAGTTCATTCCGCAAGTAAGCGGCTATTTGCCCCTCTTTCAGCGGCGGACTGTTAATCCGAAGAAGCGAAAGAAATTGGTCTAACATTCTATCCCGGTTTATTGGCATGCTGAATCCTCCGGTTATTTCTATTCTATCTGGTCCGCGTTACCTTTTTAAGGCCTCTCGGGTGGTCAGGATCCAAACCGCGCGTAAGCGAAAGGTAGCACGAGAAAAGCTGTCCGGCAATCACATATATCGGGGGAGTGGCAACCTCCGGCAGATTTTCGGGAATTGGGAATTTAGTGGTGGCACTCTCCAACAGCTTTTGGTTCGAGCTGAAGACAACCAACTCAGCGCCCCGCTCCCTCAGATTGGCGCAGAGCTCCAACAAGCCCGGCATGCACGGTCCGTCAGCCGCAAACAGCAAACACGGAAACCCCTGCTCCACCATGGCTATCGGCCCGTGAAGAAAGTCCGAGGCGCTGTAAGGCTTGGCAACGATGTAGCACGTTTCGGTGAGCTTCAGGGCGGTCTCGAAGGCGGTGCACAGGTTCAGCCCGCGCGATAGCACAACGCATTCCTCCATATAGCGGTACCGTTCAACCTTGCCGGCGATCTCGGATTCAAGGTTCAGAACCTGCTCCATTTGTTCGGGCAATCTGCGCACGTAATCCAAAAGATTTGAATCGCGGCCGCCCAGCGCTGCACTCAGCAGATACAAGGCACCGATGCTGTTCATATAAGTTTTCGTTGCAGCCACGCTCTTCTCTTCGCCCGCGCGGCACAGAATCACATGCTCGGATGCCGAAGCCAAAGGCGACCCAGGCGTGTTGGTGATAGCAACCGTCAGCGCACCCATCTCCCTAGCGCGAGCCAGGACCTCCACCACGTCGGGCGCTTCCCCCGACTGCGATATTCCTATCACCAGCACCCCGCTCAGGTCCATGCTTGCCTCGTAAAGCCCAAAAGCCGACGGCGAAGCCAAAGACACGGGTATGCCGTTCTGTATCTCCAGCAGATACTTGCCAAAAATGGCGGCGTTGTCGGAACTGCCGCGGGCGGCGATTATTGCAAACCTGACACCTCGTGTGCGCGCGTGCTTTGCGATGGATACCGCGGTTTCCCACTCCTCGCCCACGATTCTCGCGAAAGCTTGGGGCTGTTCTCGAATTTCACTGAGCATGTAAATCACGAAGCTGTACCTCTCTTGGGGGAAGTGCATTTACACGCACTTATATTCAAGCCGAGACACTGCACTTCCTGCTTCGATCTGCCGCAGAGCCATCATCCCATCCAAGACGAGCAGGCACTGGTTGAAGCCAATGTTTCTTCACCCGCGCCTACCGAGAATCCTAAAGCGTAAAGTCACGCGCAGCAAAGATGTTTGACAAAAAGTCCTAATAGGGGCTAAGATAAGGTGTATGACGCTCCCTGGTTCGCGCGGTTGTGCTTTAACAAACGAAAGCCCGGAAAAACCCCTTCTTACGGTCACACTGAACGCGGCTGTTGACAAAACTTATACCGTGCCGGGGTTTTCGCTTGACAGGGTGCACCGACCAACCGACTTCCGTGCGGTGGCCGGGGGCAAAGGCATAAACGTGGCGCGCGTGTTCCAGGAGCTTGGCGGAAGATGCATAGCCACGGGCTTCCTCGGAGGACATAACGGCGAATTCATAGCAGACGGCCTGCGAACCGAGGGAATTGAGGATGCTTTCGTGCGCACCAGAGGGGAATCGCGGGTTTGCATTGCAATAATAGATCCAATAGGGAAAACCCAAACTGAAGTAAACGAAAACGGGCCGAAAGTACACCCCGACGAGGTGCAACAACTGGTTGAGAAGTTCGAAGCCCTTCTTCCCAAGGTAAGCGCCGTAACCCTCTCCGGAAGCCTCCCTCCGGGGTGTCCGGAGGACATTTACGCGCGTCTTATATATATGGCACGCGCACATGGAGTTATCTGCGCATTGGATTCAAGCGGACCGCCGCTTCGAATAGGATGGGAGGCGGGTCCGGACATTATCAAATGCAACAGGTTCGAGCTGTCTACCCTGCGCCCCGACGTCGGTGAATCGGTGGAGGATATTTCCGGCGCCGCCCTGTCTTTGCTGAATGCAAAAACCAGGGAGGCGATAATAACCATGGGAGCTAGAGGAGCTGTGGCCGCCGAGTGCGGAAGAGTTTGGTACGCGCCGTCGCCATCGGTGCCGTTTGTCAGTGCGGTGGGCTCCGGAGATGCGTTTTTGGCAGCCTACATGTGGGCGCGCGCACGCGGCTGTGATGCTCCAAACCGCCTGGCCTGGGGAATTGCCGCAGGAGCGGCAAACGCGGCCGTGTTTGGGGCCGGCTTTTGCCGCAGGCACGATATAGAAGCTTTGAGGTCCCAAGTGACCCCCGTGGAACTAACAGCGGAGTTGGTGTGATGTCCCTTCCCGGTACAATGGAGATTCTGGTTATAATGCTGGTGGCACTGCTTATATTCGGCCCGAAGCGGATGCCCCAGATCGGCCGCTCCATTGCGCGCACCATCAGGGAGTTGACGAGGATAAGGCAGGAGATTATAGGACAAATAACGTCGTTGGATGATGATTCTGACGACTACACGCGAAAGGAAGATCCGCTATGATGACACCGTTTGCGCTTGTGGGTGTTCAAGAGCTGTGGCCAATAGCCATCATAGTCCTGATACTCTTTGGCGCTAAGCGCCTTCCCGAAATGGCCAGATCGATGGGTCAGGGAATAAAGGAGTTCAAGAAGGGACTGCGCGAGGTTGACGAGGACGACGAGTCCGAATCCAAACAACAATCGCAGTCCAAATCAGAAGCGGAGACGAAGTAACGGTCAACGATGATACAGCAGTATATCACGGACCGCCTTCGGAAATCGCTTGAAGAGGCGGTAAAATCCGGTGAGGTCCGTATAGAGGTTATACCGTCCTTCACGATCGAGACTCCTCCGAATAAGCAGTTTGGCGATTTCTCTTCGAACGCGGCTTTGGTGCTGGCCCGCCACGCGGGCATGTCACCGCGCGATTTGGCCCAGATCCTCGTGAAGCGGCTGACTCCCGACTCGTTAATAGAGAGAGTCGAGGTTGCCGGTCCGGGGTTTATCAACTTTTACCTCAAAATGCAGTGGCTGTACGACGTGCTTCTGCAAATTGAAGCTGAGGGAGACCGCTACGGAACTTGCAACATCGGGCAGGGACGCCGGGTCCAAGTTGAGTACGTAAGCGCTAATCCAACCGGGCCAATCGCCGTGGTGCAAGGCCGCGCGGCCGCGTTCGGAGATGCTTTGGCCAACCTCCTGGAGGCCATCGGCTACAATGTGTTCCGCGAGTACTACGTGAACGATGGCGGTAGCCAGATAGAGCACCTGGCTCGGTCTTTGGAAGTCCGCTACATGCAGGTGCTGGGGTATGACGTTCAGCTTCCAGAGGACTGCTACCCAGGCGAGTACCTAATCGATATCGCCAAGGAGTTGGTGGAATCCGATGGCGACCGCTACCTGCATATGCCGGAGGAGGAGCGCCTTTCAATCTTCAACGATATCGCCGTATCCCGTATCGTTGAAAAGCAGAAGCAGAGCATGGATGCCTTCGGAGTCCGCTTCGACTGCTGGTACTCCGAGAAAACTCTATACACCAGCGGGAAACTTGAGGAAACCATAGAGTTGCTGAGAAACAGAGGCTACGTTTACGAAGACGAAGGGGCGCTTTGGTTCCGTTCCACCGATTTCGGAGATGACAAAGACCGAGTTTTGGTGCGAAGCAACGGACAGCCGACGTACTTGGCCTCCGATATAGCCTACCACCTCGACAAATTCCGCCGCGGCTTCGAATACGTGATAGATATTTGGGGGCCGGATCACCACGGCCATGTTAAACCGGTTCTGGCGGCCATGGAAGCGCTCGGGTGGGGAGGCCGGCTGGAGATACTTCTGCATCAGGTGGTTCGCCTCTTCAATGAGGGCGAGTTGGTGAGGATGTCCAAACGCGCAGGGGATATCATCCTGCTGGATGATTTGGTGAGCGAAGTCGGTGTTGATGCCGCCAGGTTCTTCTTCCTCATGCGCGGCGCCGAAACGCCTTTGGACTTCGACCTTGAGCTCGCCAAGAGGCAGTCGTCCGAAAACCCGGTGTACTATGTTCAGTATGCTCATGCGCGCATCTGCAGTATCCTCCGCGAAGCCGCAAAGACCGCTGGCGTTGAACAAGTGCAGATACCGCCCGCAACAGAGGTAAACCTTTCCCTTCTGACAGCAGAACCGGAAAAGGACCTAATGCGCAAATTGTTCGAGTTCCCGGAAGAGGTCCGAACAGCCGCCGAAACCCGAGAGCCGGACAGACTTACCCGCTACGCGATGGACTTGGCATCCACCTTCCACATCTTCTATCGAGACTGCCGTGTACTCAACAACGACAATCCGGACCTAACCGCCTCGCGCTTGGTTTTAGTAAACTGCACCAGGATAGTTCTGCGCAATACCCTTCGCCTGCTGGGTATCAGCGCTCCGGAGAGGATGTGAAACTAACGTGAGATACACCCGTTCCCAGCAACTTTACCAAGAAGCTTGCAAGTACATGCCTGGCGGGGTCAACTCTCCGGTAAGGGCGTTCCGAGCCGTCGGGGGTACGCCGCTTTACATTCAACGCGGCCGAGGCTCGCGCATTTGGGATGTGGACGGCAACGAGTTTATCGACTATGTGTGCTCCTGGGGACCGCTTATCCTGGGGCATGCGCATCCGGAGGTGGTTGCCGCCGCGAAAAGCGCCGCCGAGCTCGGCACAAGCTTCGGTGCACCAACGGAGGTGTCAGTCCGGCTTGCAAAAGCCATCTGCGAAGCGCTTCCATCCGTCGATATGGTGCGGATGGTGAACTCCGGCACCGAAGCGGCTATGTCGGCAATTCGCCTAGCTCGTGCTTTTACAAAGCGCACCAAGATAGTGAAGTTCGAGGGGGGTTACCACGGGCACGTCGATTCACTGCTTGCCCGCGCTGGGTCTGGTGTTGCCACCTTCGGAATTCCCGATACTCCCGGCGTGCCGGACTCCACGGCCGCAGATACCATAACGGTACCCTACAACAACATCGACGCGGTGGCCGACGCATTCGCATCGATCGGAAACCAGATTGCCGCCGTTATCGTGGAGCCGGTTGCTGGAAATATGGGGGTGGTCGCACCGAAACAGGGATTTCTGGAAGGTCTACGAGAAATAACGGCCAAACACCAAAGCCTTCTTATCTTCGATGAGGTTATAACTGGGTTTAGGATATCTTACGGCGGTGCCCAGGCGGAATTTGGTGTTTTTCCGGACATTACCGTACTCGGAAAAATCATAGGTGGAGGTTTCCCTGTCGGGGCTTACGGAGGCCGCAGGGAAATCATGGAGATGGTGGCGCCATCGGGTCCGGTTTACCAGGCGGGAACGCTCTCCGGAAACCCGGTCGCAATGGCGGCTGGCCTCGCTACCCTGCAAGAGCTGATTAAACCCGGCGTTTACGAGAACCTCAACACGCTCTCGGCACGCTTGGAAAAGGGGTTGAAAAACGCCGCGAAGGAAGCCGGCATCCATCTCACTGTAAACCGCGCCGCATCGATGCTGACGTGCTTTTTCACGCCGGGACCGGTAATCGATTACCAATCCGCGAAGCAGGCCAACACAGATTTGTACGCGCGCTTCTTCTGGGCAATGCTAGAGCGCGGCGTATACCTTCCCCCGTCGCAGTTCGAGGCGGTTTTCGTATCCACAGCTCATACCGAAAGCGATATCGATGCCACCGTTGAAGCGGCACGAGAGGCATTTGCAACAGTTTTAACCCAGAAGTGAACGAAATGCGCGGACGCTACTCGCCCGCGTCTTTCACAGATTCACTGCCGGTGGCCGCAGGGGTGGTTCTTTGCTTCGCCGCCACCCTCGGGGCCATACCCGGTGTGGATCTATGGTGGCAGTTGGCCGCCGGAAAACTGATCTGGAACACCGGCTCAGTTCCTCACACGGATTCTTTCTCTTTCACGGCCCGCGGCCGCCCCTGGGTGGTGCATGAGTGGGCGGCCGATGTTCTGTTTTACCTGATTTACACCAAGCTGAATCCCACTTGGCTTGTGTTCCTGAAAACCGCGGTCATCGGAGGCGCCCTTTCTTTAACACTGCTCCTGTCACTGCGGCGGAGCCAAAGGCATTGGCTTGCAAGCACTGTCGTGTGCTTTACCGCGCTAGCAGGGGTTTACTTCTGGGATGTTCGTCCGCAGATGTTCACGTACCTGTTCCTAGCCGTCCTGCTCCTTCTGCTGGATGACTTCCGCTCCAACCACCGTGTTGCTTCCCTGTGGCTGATACCTCCTCTCACACTGGTGTGGGCCAACTTGCACGGCGGCTTCATCGTCGGGACTCTGGTGATGTGCGCCTATCTCGCCGGAGACATCCTCGACTGGATTGTTCGCGGAGAGTCCGAAAGAAGAAAAAGCCTGCTTTTGGTGCCAACAACAGCCGCCGGACTGGCCGCCAGCATAATAAACCCATACGGATGGTCGCTTCTGGCTTATCCCTTCAAGCTTACAGCGCACCCGCAGGTGATGCATATCATCATCGAGTGGTTCTCGCCGGATTTCCATGATTCCGGATACCGCCTGTTCGAGCTGCTGTTGGTAGCGCTGCTGCTCGGGCTTGCGTGGCGCCGCCTCCCGGTAAGCACCGGAGATCTTCTTCTGGTCGTGATGCTTTTGCACATGTCTCTATATTCGGTGCGCCACATTCCGCTTTTCCTTATAGCCGCGGCACCGATTATCTCCTTTTGCCTCTCTAGCGCGTTGGGAGACTTCGGAACACACATAACCGCCAGAACCGCGCTCAACGCCGCCTCGGCGGTCACGGCGGCTGTAACTGCTGCCGGCTTGCTGTTGCCTCTGCGCGGCAAACCCCTGTTCGAGCGTTCCATCGAGGCTGAATCTTTCCCGAAAGGTGCGGTGGCCTTCATAAGGCGCGCAAAGCTTACCGGTCCCATGTGGAACGAGTACCGGTGGGGCGGCTACCTGATTTGGCACCTGCCTGAGCATCCGGTGTTTATCGACGGGCGGGCTGAGGTGTACTACGGAGGCCCTTTTGAAGATTTCATTGCCATCCACCGAGTACAGCCGAACTGGCAAGCACTTCTGGATAAATACGGAGTTAGATTTGCGCTGGTTGACACCTGGGCCGTTCTGGCGCGTACAATGGAAGTATCACCTTATTGGCGAAAGTTATACTCAGATCGAGTGGCCACGGTTTTTCTGCGCACCGGATACAGGCCCTTACTCCACCGATCCATCAGTCCTCAGCCGCAGTACGCGCCCCGGAGTCGCCCCGGTAACCCGACCGCTCTCCACCACTAGCCTTCCGTTGACAAGTACATGGTGTATTCCAACGGCCGTTTGGTGGGGATTTTCGTAAGTGGCCGTGTCGGCAACGGTGTCGGGGTCGAAAACCGTTATATCGGCGTAGTAGCCAGGCCTAAGAAGCCCGCGCTCTTTCAGCCTGAGCACGCCAGCCGGAAGCGAGGTCATCTTCCTCACGGCTTCTTCCAAAGATATAACGCCGCGCTCGCGTACGTACCGACCGAGAACCCGCGCAAAGGTGCCATATGCCCGCGGATGCGGCTTGCCGCGCCCCAAAGGACCTTCCGGAATACGAGCCGACGCATCTGACCCAATGCTTACCCTGGGATGGCGCATTACAGTCTCCACGTCTTCTTCGCACATGGCGAAATTGCACATGGACACAGAAAGCTCTTCCTCCCGCAGAAGCCGAATTAAAGCATCCACAGGATCAACGCCCCATTCATGTGCGACCTCTGTCAGACGCTTTCCAACCGCCCATGCGTTCTTCTCGCTTTTCACCCCGGCTATCATCACCGCTTGGTAGGACCTTCCCCTTCGCTCAGGAGGTTCTGACTGACAAACACTCTCTGATTGAACATCGGCACTTCTCGCTGGGGCGTGTTCGCCGATCAATTCGCTCCGTATCTTCTGCACCGAAATCGGATCGGACAAGCGGGCCAAAGCGGCATCTCGCCCGCCTTCGTGCACCCAATTCGGCAGTAAGGCAGATAAACTGGTGGAGGTGGCCGTGTATGGATACTGATCGGCCCATACATCCACGCCGTTCTCCACGGCCTCGTCTATCATCCGCAGAGTTCGTGTCACTTTGCCCCAATTGGCCTGACCGCAAGCTTTGTGGTGGGATATCTGCACCCTGGCCCCAGATCTCCTCCCTATCTCTATGGCCTCCTCCAAAGCGCTCTCAAGCTCGTTGCTTTCGTTGCGCATATGGGTGGCGTACAAGGTCTGCCTTCGCTTCGCAACCGCTCCAACCAGATTCGAAAGCTCGTCGGTGCTTGCATAACAACCGGGAGGATAGATGAGCCCGGTGGAAATTCCGATGGCGCCTTGTTCCAGAGCTTCGTCGGCAAGCTTCTGCATGCGCTTTAAATCCTCAGCGCCGGCAGGCTGAGACGATGCACCAAGCACTGCATTGCGGATATTGCCGTGTCCCACCAGCGTACAAAAGTTTACAGCAGTGCCCTTTTCTCCCAACAGGTCCAAAAACTCGCCCAAGGTGCGCCACCTGTGTTTGATTTCCAGTTCGCTTAGGTACCTGTCAAAGTCTTTCTCGGCGTTGTCTCCGATTATAGGTCCCGCCGAAAAACCGCAGTTGCCGCCAACTTCTGTGGTTACACCCTGCGTAATTTTGCTGAACGCAAGCGGATTCGCAAGCAAGCAGAAATCGGAGTGAGAGTGGATATCGATGAATCCTGGGGCAACTGCCAAACCATGGACGCATATTTTGCGGACCGCCTCCGCTCCGGATAGATCACCGATCTCAACAATTCGGTCGCCGGCTATTCCCACATCCGCGCGAAAAGCAGGCTTTCCACTTCCATCCAAAACACTTCCGCCGATAAGCAGTATATCGAACACAGCGCTACCTCCGAACCACAACTCTTTCGTTTCCCAAAAACTTGGCCAAACAAAGACAAGGTTCCAAGTTGAATTCAAATCCGTTTGCTCATTCCAGAGCCCAGGTCTCCACTCCTTCAAGTGCAGGGCCCATCAGACTTGCACGCTTCCGTTAACGTTGCAGTATCAACCGCCTGCGTGTAAACTAGAAGCTGTGGCGGCAGTGCGATGAAACCGGAAATTCCCAAGCATCTGAAGGATGATAAAGGGAGAACATTGTTTGCGCCAGGCGCCGGGGCAAACCGCATTATCCGCTTGTTCAAAACCGAACAAATATTCGCAAGAAGCCTAACTTTTGCCGATGTTGTTGTGCTTATCGGGCTCACTGTTATTATATACATCGGCGTGCGCCTGGCGCTGAACGCTCCCGCCGAGGTTAAAGGTCCATCCATTTCCCTTTCCAAGCGTGTTTTGCCTTGGTATGCATCCTTCTCGGTGGCAAGGATGCTTGGGGCTTACATTCTGTCCGTGCTTTTCTCCTTGATATATGGCAGGCTTGCCGCCTACAACCGCCGCGCCGAACAGGTTCTGCTTCCGCTTCTCGATGTTTTGCAGAGCGTTCCAATCTTGTCTTTTCTGCCGGTGGTACTGCTTGGCTTGGCGGCGATTCTACCTGTGCGTATAGCGGCAGAAGCAGCTTCAATCGTTTTGATATTCACCAGCCAGGCATGGAACCTCACGTTTGCGTGGTACCAATCCCTAACCACCATCCCCAAAGAGCTTCAGGAGGCAAGCTCTGTGTTCCAGATGAACGGGTGGATGCGTTTTAGGTACCTGGAGCTCCCCTTCGCCGCATTGAGCCTGCTGTGGAACAGCATGATGAGCTGGGCGGGCGGATGGTTCTTTCTGATGGCGGCCGAGATATTCACCGTCGGCAAACGCGACTTTCGACTGCCTGGACTTGGCGCCTACCTCCAGGAGGCCGCAAACAAAGGAGACGTTAACGCGATCATCTGGGGTCTGAGCACGCTGATTTTGGTAATCGTGGCGCTCGATCAGCTTGTATGGAGGCCGCTGTTGGCTTGGGCTGACCGCTTTAAGCTGGAAATGGTGGAAAGCGAAAACCCGCCAACCTCTTGGTTCTACAATCTGCTTCGCAGTTCCATCATCACCAAGTGGATTTCGCAAGCTTTTTGGAAGCCCTTGGGGGAATGGATAGATGCTAGGTTCACCCACCACGCTTCTGTTGAGGGAGCACCAGCGCCAAGGGAAGATAGCCCGTCCTGGTTTTTGTACTTGCTAGCGGCAGTTGGCGGCACTGCCCTAGCTTACGGTGCTTACCGCGCCGGCGCTATGCTTATCAACGTGCCACTTCTGCAGTGGGGACAAATCGCTATCGGAGCTTTGGCTACACTTCTCCGAGTCGCCGCTGCCCTTAGCGTTGCATTGGCTTGGACCGTCCCGATAGGAGTGGCGATTGGGTCAAATCCGCGCCTGGCTGCCAAAGTTCAACCGGTGGTGCAAGTCGCGGCATCAGTGCCGGCCACAGCGTTGTTTCCCGTGTTCCTGCTTGCGCTGGTGCACTTACCGGCTGGGTTGAACATTGCGGCAGTGCTCCTGATGTTAACCGGAACCCAGTGGTATCTGCTCTTCAATATCATCGCAGGGGCTTCTGCTATACCGCAGGATCTCAAATACACAGCGTCTCTGATGCGGTTGAGCGGTTGGGGATACTGGCGCATCTTAAACCTGCCAGCCTTGTTCCCGTACATTATCACCGGGGCTATTACCGCCAGCGGCGGCGCCTGGAACGCCAGCATTGTTGCGGAACACGTGTCGTTCGGAGGCCGCACGCTTTACACCACCGGAATCGGCGCTCTGATAGCTCGTGCCACAGCTACTGGCGACTACCCGCTGCTTTTGGCTTCGACGCTTGCGATGATTTTCGCCGTTGTACTGATCAATCGCCTTCTGTGGCGGCGTCTGTATCGGGTGGCCGAAGCACGCTATCGGATGGAGTAAACCAACATGAGCCAAAACGGTTACCTGCTCGAATTACAGCATATAAGCCAAAGATACCGCAGTGGATCCCGGGAATTCATCGCGGTTCAAGACGTAAACATCGGAATCCGCGAAGGAGAATTCGTATGCCTTCTGGGACCCTCGGGCTGTGGCAAGAGCACCCTTCTGCGCATCATCACCGGGCTTCAGCGCCCAACAGATGGAACTGTGCTCTACCGGGGCGCTCCTTTGCGCGGCGTCAATCCCAAAGCAACCATTGTTTTCCAAACATTTGCCCTCTTCCCGTGGCTGACCGTTTTGGGAAATGTGGAGGTGGCTCTCAAGGCCCGTGGGGTGCCTCCGAAGCTTCGCACCGCCCGTGCGCTCGACCTGTTGGACCGCGTGGGTCTCGATGGCTTCGAAATGGCCTACCCGCGGGAGTTGTCTGGAGGCATGCGGCAGAAAGTTGGATTTGCCAGAGCCATGGCGGTGGAGCCGGAACTCCTCTGCCTCGACGAACCCTTCTCCGCGCTGGATGTTCTCAGCGCTGAGGCCCTGCGCGGCGAACTCCTTGAGCTATGGACCGAGGGAAAGATCCCAACGCGGGCTATCCTGATGGTCACTCACAATATTGAAGAAGCCGTATTTATGGCAGACCGCATTATACTCATGGAAAAAGACCCCGGCAGAGTGGTAAACGAACTGGTGATGGACCTCCCCCACCCACGTCAGCACAGGTCGCCGGAGTTCCTAAACTGGGTTGACCGGGTATACGCTATCCTGGCGGGACAGACACAACCGGAACAACTAGAACTGGGCACAGCCCCGGGAGAGTTGGGACGCACTAGGTTCCTGCCGCCGGTTACCACCCATGACCTCGCCGGTATTCTGGAACTGTTGAACGAAACCGCAGGGCATCGCTGCGACATCCACCGCTTGGCGGCGGATCTGCATGCCGACTCCGACCACTTATTGCACCTTACGGAAGTTGCAGAGTTGTTGGGATTTGTAACTATCGCGCAGGGAGACATCGCTCTCACTCCTCTTGGAGAGACCTTTGCTGAAGCGTCGATTTTGGCCCGCAAAGAGATCTTTGCCACGCGCATACGGCGCTTGCCGATCTTTCGCTGGCTCTTGGCGATGCTGAATGCAGCCGATGGACGGCGTCTGAAACGCGAGGTTGTCCAGCAGGCTTTGGAGCTGGAACTTCCCCCAGACGAAGCGGAACGGCAGTTGGACATTATCGTGGATTGGGGCCGCTACGCAGAAATACTGGCGTACGATGACACCAGCCATATGCTGTTCCTGGAGCCGGCTTAGTCGAGATCCAACTTGGCGTCTCCGCACCTCGCAACGGCGTGAATAGCGAACATGGTTTCCAAGTTCACGGAATGTCGTAAGTCAGAATCTCGTCCGTACCGTGAGGGGTTTCGGCCAGCAATCTGCCCTCGGCGTCCACAATCATCGCCCCACCGAAAGAGGTGTTTTCGACGCACTCAAGTAGGTTGACAACGGCGGCAGGAACCCTGGCTTTTCTCACCGCATTTAGGTACTCCAACCGCTCTTCTCTCTCCCACCGCTCTCTATCCGGCGATCGTCCATCGAAACAGCGTGCCATAGGAACGAGCAAGAGCTTCAGATTTTGCGCTAGCTTCGCAACAATCTCCTCGTGGAACAAATCTCCGCAGACGAGAATGCTCAGCCTGCCGAACCTGGTTTCCGCACTTTCCACTCGATCTCCGCTCAAAAACGGCGCCTGCTCTGCGACCTTGCGATGCACCAACAATATCCGGCCCTGGTCATCCAAAAGCACAGCCGAGTTATACACGCCGCCCGAAGCACGTTCCAGCAAGCCGAAGCACAGGTGAAACCAGTATGTGCTTGCAAGGTGAGCCATCTCCGCAACAGTAGGACCCGGAATCGGTTCGGCAAATCGGTTAAGCTCATGCTCTTGGTCCATGTAACCCGTAAAAGCGCACTCCGGCAGGCAAACCAAATCCGGTTTGCGCCCGGCGATCCGCTCCGCCAGCGCTTGGAAGCGCCGAACATTGGCCGGCGGGTTTCTGATCTCAATCTTCAGGGGAACGAGGCAAATGCGCATGGCCGGAAACCAGTCCGGGATAACAAATCGGGAGCGCAGGTTTTCGCCGCGGGGCGCCTGCAGAGCATCAGAGAGGGCCACAAGGCTCCGGGTCATCCAAACTGCGCATCAACAGGCCACTGCGCAGTTTTGGGTAGAAGTAAGTGCTCTTCTCGGGCATACGCCGCCCGCTTACAGCGGCCGAGAACACCTCAGACACGGGCACTGGGTTCACGAGAATAGCCATAACCGCCTTGCCGGAATCGACCTCACGCACAGCCTGGCTTGCCGACTGCGTGTAGCCTAAATTCACGGAGCTGACCCCAAGCAGATCCGGCAGTCGCTCTATTACATCCCTTGCCAGTGCATCCATATCCTCCGACGGATACGAGGAAACGGCGCCTTTTGATTTAACCATGTAGCAGTTTCCGGCACCAACATATACACCAAACGCCCGAAACCCCCTGCGGGACTTTTCCTTCAAATTCTCCAAGAGGTGATCCACCGAGACGCACTCTTCCGCGTCGTAGCCAAACGCCAAACCTTCTACAAGCTTTGAAACAACCACATCCGGTGCAATGTTAATCCCGGGCGGAAGAGCCACAATCCGGTGGGTGGGCAGCACCAACAGTCCGGGGTCCCTTACACTGCACAGGGTCATAAGCACGTAGTCCAGCGCTGGCATTCTAACACCGCTCTTCACAAACTGGTCCAACTTGTAAGCAAGAGCTGTCTCATATCGGTGGTGTCCGTCGGCGATTACTATGGGTTCGTGCGCTAAGGCATCTGCCACTTCGCGGATAAGCAACGGGTCGGAGAGGCGCCATATTTGGTGGACCTCGCCATCGGCTTCGGCAACCATCATGGGTGTTCCGGAAGCGGCCTGCCCAAGCAAATCCGAAACGCATCCCCGCTCCTCATCGTATATGCCGAACACGGAGTCTAGATTGGCCTTGGTGGCTTCAAGCAGTTTATAGCGATCCCTTTTGTGGGAAGGAAACGTGTGCTCGTGGGGAAGAATCACCTTGTTTTCGTATGGCTCGAGGCGAACCAAGCACACCAAACCCTTCCGCCTGTAACTGCGCCCCTCCCATTCGAACTCCTGCTGGCACACGTACAAAGCTGGCTCGCTTTCGGTGATTAAAATCCCGTCGGCAAGCCACCGCCGCCATGTGCGGGCCGCTTCCTCATAGCGCTTATCATCGGAAGAATCAAGCTGGGGACCCAAAATGAGGCGAATCACGTTGTATGGATGCCTTTGGCGCAGGCGCTCGCAATCCTCGGCGGAAAGCACGTCGTACGGCGGTGCCGTTACCGCCCCCAAATCTTTCACCTTCTCTGGATTGTATCTAACGGCTCTGAAGGGCTGTATTACTGCCAATTATTCCCCTCCGCGCAGCAGAAGCCCCATCACTTTCCATCCGTCTTCCACAATCAGCTTACTTTCCTCCAAAGCACGCTCATCGAACGGGATGGAGGGGCCGCTGCGCTCGTTTGTGGAATCGTATATCACAAAGGGCACGGGCTCCGCACAGTGAGTGCGGCAGTCTATGGGCGTTGGGTGGTCAGGCATGACAAGTATGCGGTATCCTCCCTCAAACTTCGAGAGACCTTCTCTGAGGGTGCCCACAACCAAGCGGTCTATGCGCTCTATGGCCTCAATTTTCGCCTCGATATCGCCCAGATGGCCCGCTTCATCTGGGGCCTCCACGTGTATCAAGGCAAGGTCCACTTCCTCGAGCGAGTTTAGGGCCGCCTCCGCCTTTCCGCGGTAGTTTGTGTCCAAATATCCGGTTGCTCCGGGAACGTCCACCACTTTAAAACCCGCAAGCTTGCCGATGCCGCGAACCAAATCCACAGCCGCTATCACAGCACCGGTGACTCCGTGTTGCAAGAAGAACGACGGCAGACTGAGCGCAAAGCCTTGGCCCCAAGGCCAAATCATATTGGCGGGAAGCAGACCTTCATCGCGGCGCCGCTTGTTGATGTCGTGCTCGTCGAGTATCTCTAACGAGTCCCATATGAGGGAGCGAAGAACCTCTTCGCCATCGCCTTCTGGGAGATGCGGCTCAAACGGTTTTCCCACAATATCGTGAGGAGGCACACAGCGTTGTTCCGGAGTGCCATCCCGCCATACAAGCAGGTGCCTGTAGCTCACCCCAGGGTAAAAGCTGAACCGCCGGCTGCCCATTTCCTCGGCCAGGTGTTCGATCAACACCCGCCCCTCCTCGCTGCTGATGTGACCGGCGCTGTAGTCCAGCAAAACCTCTCCGTCGGTGCTGACCAAGTTGCACCGGTAGACCACATCTCGTGGATTTAGCGGCACTCCCATGCTGGCGGCTTCAATGGGTCCCCTGCCGGTGTAGTACTGCCTCGGATCATACCCGAAAACCGAGAGGTTGCCAACGTCGCTTCCGGGCGGCATTCCTTCCGGAATGGTGTGCGCAACACCGACAATACCCTTGGAGGCCAACGCATCTAAATTCGGTGTTTTGGCCACCTGCAAAGGCGTTTGGCCGTCCAGCTCATCCAAGGGATGATCTGTTGCCCCGTCTGGTATCAAAACCACATACTTCATCACGCGTCACCGTCATTAAGAAGTCCTGACAAAACAAACTGTCAATTGAACGTCAGAACCTCTGGCAAGGAATTGGTAAAGCCGACTGCGCAAAGGGGCTAGGAGTGTATAGCCTGTCCCATCGCGTCCAGAGCGGCCTCCATTATGGCCTCGGGCAGTGTTGGATGCGGGTGCACAGCCCGCCCGAGCTCCTCCACAGTGGCTTCGGCTTTCATGGCAACCACAGCCTCCGATATCAAATCCGTCACATGCGGGCCAACCATGTGCACACCCAAAATCTCTCCGTACTTGGCGTCAACAACCACCTTCACCATGCCTTCTCTGGAGCCTATGGCCAGCGCTTTGCCCAAAGCCTGGAAGGAGAAGCGACCAACACGCACATCGTAGCCGGACTCCCGGGCCTGTTCTTCCGTCAGCCCCACCGTGGCGATCTCCGGATTTGTGTAAACAGCCCCCGGTATAAAGCGGTAGTCCATCTTCACATCCAAGCCGCAGCAGTTTTCGGCGGCCACTTTGCCCTCCTCCGATGCCTTATGCGCCAGTTGGAGACCGCCAACCACATCGCCAACGGCGTACACTCCGGGCACAGAGGTGCGCATGTGGTCATCCACCACAATAGCCCGCTTGGAGAGCTTAACTCCCACTTCCTCCAAGCCGGCGCCGTCGGTTGCCGGAATCCGCCCAACAGCCATCAGCACCTTTTGAGCCGTCACTTTCTGTGGCCCCTTCTCTGTTGAAACTTCCAGCTCCCAGGCACCGTCGGCGCGCCTGGCGTTCTGCACCTGCGCGGATGTGTAGATTCGCATCCCGTCCTTGCTCAGCGAGCGGTGCAGTTGAGCGGCGCATTCACTGTCTATATTTGGAAGTATCTGCGGCATCATTTCAACAACGGTAACTTTGGTGCCGAGCTTGTGATACATGTAGGCGAATTCCATGCCCACCGCGCCAGCACCGATCACCACCATGCTCTCGGGAATTTCGGCCATAGCCAGGCAGTCGTCGCTCGTCAAGTACTCTTCCAACCCGGGTATGTTAACGTGGGCGATCACAGAGCCAAGCGCAAGTATCACATTCTTGGCGCGGATTGTTCTATCTCCGGCCTGAACAGCACGGTCTTTCAGAAGTTTTCCCTCGGCCTCGATGACCTCGATGCCGTTTTTCTTCATCAGAAACCCGACGCCGGTTACCAACCGCTTCACGATATCATCTTTGCGCTTCATCATGCGGGCGATGTCGGGCTTCACGTTCTCAGCTTGAACCCCGAAAGACGCCGCATTTTTGGCCATTTCCAGCACTTCAACGCTGTGAAGAAGGACCTTGGTAGGTATACAACCGACGTTTAGACAGGTTCCGCCGAGTTTGTTTTTCTCCACCAAAATGGTGCGGGCGCCAAGCTGTGCGGCGCGAATGGCGGCCACGTACCCTCCAGGTCCGCCTCCTATAACTACCACGTCTGCATCGTAACCCGAAGCAGCACTGGTTTCGGGCATTGTCTCCTCCTGAGTCACACCTCTGGATTTGGTATGTGAAAGAACAACTCCCGCAGAGGGCTGCGGGCGTTCAAGCGTAGTGGTTGATGATTTGGCTTTGATTTGAATCTCCTCCAAGCTTAGAATATGCGCAATATTACTGTTCCACCATGCTTAAACGCTTCCTTCCCAAGTTGAGAATAAGGCTCCTATCCCGCGAATGCACGCGCGCCCGAAAGCGTTGACGTCGGCGGCGCGCCGTGATACCATATTGCCGCACACAAAACCATGAGTGCGACGAAACAACCTGGTTGCTTGCCGGTTGGTAAACAGGGCGGTTGGCGGAACGGCAGACGCAGCGGACTTAAAATCCGCCGGGGCAACCCATGAGGGTTCGAATCCCTCACCGCCCACCAACTTCAAAATTCTTCGTCTTCAGTTTACCAATACTCCGGCGCCAGCTGTTTAAGCCAAACCTCGTACGTTCTTTGGGTGTACTCGGGGCGCGGGTCCTTCCACATTTCTTTCGGGCTCATCGTTTGCTGCAGGCGCAACCATTTGGCGTGGCAGTCGGCCATAACCCAATTGCACCCCTTGAAGTGCGTCTGGAACCACCCTTTATTGCCCTGCCATGTGGTGGGAAGCATCCACGCACCCAAGTCAGGCATCTGCCCTCTGCTCTCAAGTAACATTATAGTGGAGGACGGCTCTTTAATTTCGCTGGCGTGCACCGGCTCCACCTCAAGAACGCCCCAGGTGACTTTGATCCACTCGTGAAATCGGCTTCCGTTGTACGCGTAAGAAATCGGAAGCCAATCCTTCTCGTCCTTGAAGAAAATATTGGATTCGTCGCCCACAACGTCTGTGAAGTTGGCGTTTCTGCTCCACGCAGCCTCGTTTGATGGGCAGAGAAAAACGTCTCTGCTCTTGACAAGCGGGAGAATAGCGCGCTTCCAGTTCCAAGCGCCCACTGTGCCGCCGTACCGAGTGCCGCCCGGAAACCTGTTCATCGGATAGTAGTCGTCCCAATCCTGCAGGTATTTGTATATGGCCGAACCGAGCTGTCTCATATTGCTCAAGCAGGCCGAAGCCCTCGCCTTCTCCCGAGCTTGGGCAAAAGCGGGAAATAGTATAGCCGCCAGAATGGCGATAACGGCTATAACAACCAGCAACTCAATCAGGGTAAAGCCCTCAGCTCTCTTTTTCATGCCTCCACCCCGGAAGAGATTTCGAAGGATTAGCTTTTTCTAGATTTGTTTTACAACGCGGGTTTCAAATCTCCTGCCGAAATCGACCCGCGTCTGCAAAGCTTGCACCGCCCCCTTTGGAGCTTGACAGGAAAGCCGATGAACACATATGATACCCCTGGTTGCACTTCTTTTGGAACCAAACAACTACCATGGACGACGCAGTGCACGGTGACAAAGCGATGTCTCAGCATGGCAACGGTCAGACTCCGGCATCCGAACACGGCAACTATTCGGAGCTTGCCGAAGCCAACCTTCTGCGTCTCCGCGGCCGGTACAAAGATGCCCTGGATAAATGCACGGAACTGCTGAAACACACCCCAAGAGATCCAACGCTTCACGTGCTGATAGGAGATATCTACAGGGACCAGGGGCAAATAAGCGAGGCTGTTCAATGGTACCAGATGGCGCTGGATCTGGACCCGGACAACCCGGAGTACGCCGAGAAGCTTGAAAAATTGGAACAGCAGGAGGTAGCAAGCACAAAGCGCTGGCAGTGGTGGCATTGGATACTTCTCACCACCGCCACCGCATTGGCGGCCGTTGCACTCGGCGCTGGTTTGGCCTGGAGAGCCACACGCAATCCGACTAACCAGGTATCAACTCCGCCTCCATCTCCAACGCAACCGGCATCCCCCGCCGAAATGCCGCCCGGTCTGAGGACCCCCCCTGGCACCTCATCAGCCGGGTCACCGTATGCAACCACCACCCCTGCCTTCACACCAAACCGGCAGACAGAAACAACCCAGGGGGTAAGCGGCCAGGAGGCGGAGCGTACGGTGCCTCACGAAGCATTATCTTCTTCGGAGCAGGCCCTCCTGCAGTTGATATCTCAGAGCGTTAAACAGGAACTCGGGGACCGGTTGTCTGTGGTTAGCTTCACCATGGATCCGCGAACTCACTCAGCGGTGGTAACCGTAAACAAACCGGTTGTACCAGCCACAAGGGAGGCGGTCTCCACTTTCCTGACAGAGGTGCGCACCGTGGCACTGTGGACACTCAGCGTAGTGGGCACTGCGGATTCCCTTACCATCCGCGTGCTGTCCAGATTTCCCATGCGCAAAGGCGTTTCTGGACCTGTTGAGGTCATCTTCATAGGAGATGTAGAAAGAAATTCTGGATCTTTTCAGCAAAACGATCCAAATCAGTGGTTCACCCAACAATGGTGGCATCCAAGGCTTACAGCTTTGACATCTGGCCAGAACAGCTTTGCTATCCCTAACGTTCCAAGGTAAGTTCTTACAACCGCTTTGCGTTCCATACTTTCAACGGAGGCATGTAGTTTAAGATGTTGGATCCTAAAATAATCCGCTCCAAACCTGACGAAGTCCGCGAGGCAATAAGCCGCAAGAAAGGCGACGGATTGGCTTGGTTGGACCAATTCATCGCTTTGGATGAACAGCGCCGCCGGCTTCTCGCCGAGGTGGAGTCATTGAAAGCCCGCCGCAATGCCGCTTCTTCGGAGGTAGCACGCCTCAAGCAGGCCGGGCAGGACGCATCTGCGCTCATTGCAGAGATGCGGGAAGTGTCCGAGCGCATAAAAACGATGGACGATGAAGTTGCCGAGATAGAGCAGAAGCTGAACGAAGCGGCTCTGCGGATTCCCAATATACCCCACAGCAGTGTGCCCATCGGTGAAGATGAAACTAAAAACGTGGTGGTTCGCGAATGGGGCGACCTCCCCACCTTTTCATTCGAACCCAGGCCCCATTGGGAGATCGGCCGCGAACTGGGAATATGGGATCCGGAAACGGCTACAAAGATAACCGGCGTTGGCGGAGTAGGATTCCCCCTGTTCAAAGGTTTGGGCGCCAAACTTCAGCGGGCCTTGATCAGCATGATGCTTGATGTACACACAACCAAACACGGTTACGTGGAGATTTGGCCGCCAGCTTTGGCAAGCAGGATATGCATGGCTGGATCTGGTCAACTGCCCAAGTTCGAAGATGATATGTACCGCCTGGAAAAAGATGATCTCTTCCTGATTCCAACCGCAGAGGTGCCACTAACGAACATCCACCGGGATGAGATTTTGGAGCTTGAACAACTCCCCATCAAATACACAGCTTATACCCCCTGCTTCCGCCGCGAGGCAGGTGCCGCCGGGCGCGATACGCGTGGCCTCCTACGTGTGCATCAGTTCGATAAGGTGGAGCTGTTCAAAATAAGCCATCCTGATACCTCTTACGATGAGCTGGAGTCGCTTACGCGGGACGCCGAAGCCATTCTCCAGATGCTGAACCTGCCGTACCGCACGGTTCTGCTGTGCACCGGCGATATGACTTTCGGCGCCGCAAAGACCTACGACCTCGAAGTTTGGGCGGCGGGAACACAGCGCTGGCTTGAGGTTTCATCGTGCACAAACTTCGAAGAGTTTCAGGCTCGCCGGTGCGCAATCAGGTTCCGACCGGGGCGCGGCATGAAGCCAGAGTATGCCCACACGCTCAACGGCTCCGGACTGGCGCTGCCAAGGCTTGTGGCGGCACTGCTGGAAAACAATCAGCAGCCCGACGGCAGTGTGCTACTGCCAAAAGCCCTTGTGCCGTATATGGGCGGTGTTGAAAAACTCTCGAAGGCTTAGCGCTTTACCGCGTTGAACGCCTTAAGGCCAGGGATCCGGTTCCAAACCCACAGCGCGGCGGAGTATTCGTATAACATCTCCCACGTTCACCGAGCCGTTCCCATACGCTCTGCCAATTCTACTCTTGACACGGGAGCCGCCGCTGAATTAACCTGGCTTTGCAATCACAACAGCCAATCGGAGATATGCCAATGGTGCGGAAAAACACCGTGTTTTGGTTTGCAATCGCCTTTCTTATTGCACCCCGGCTGTCCTTAAGCGCGCCGGCTGACCCACAGCGCGATTTGAACTCCCCCGTGACAATCACCCTTTCCCAATGGCTTGAGGTGAAGCTTGCTCAGGAATTGCTCTTACTGCCGTATCCCTACAAAGCTTCTGCCGCGGTTTCCGAAGGCCCAAAAGTCCGGGTGAACTTCGCTTACCAATCGCTTGGGGAGATACCTGCGCCGGTTCAAGAAGCATATAGGCAGGCAATCGTGGCGTTCATGAGGAGGAACGGCTTCGCGGAGTTTTCCCCGTCCGATGTGCTGATCTCCGGTGCAGAGCGCCAAGCGGACCGCGCGGCTTTGCTCGCTCAATCCCTGCCCCTCACTCGGCAGAAATGGTCGGAACTTGTGCTCAGCTCCGTGCTGAGCGCCAGCATAGCCGCCGAGGGCCGCCGCATGACGGGAGCCGTGTTGCCAGATGGACGGGTCAACATTGTGCTCTACGACGCCCCGCAAAGCACAAGCGCCGTTATAATACAGAGGGTAACAGACCGCGTGGTGCAGGCGCTCTCCGAGGTAATTCCGGGCTTTTCGGCAGCAGACGTTGTTTGGAGCACCGCGACGACGCCGGTGGTTAGCTCCTCAACGCAAAATCGGTAAGGAGGTGTTTTGTTTTGACATACCCTTCTCCCAGAGGCGTATTCACTTGGGACAACCGCAACTTCAGCACCTACATATTGCCGGATGACATAACGAAGCGGTGGAATCAAGAGCAGCAGCTCCAGTTCCTGGTGAAGATGCAGAAATTATCCGGAGAACGGCACCAGGGAAAGATAGAAAACGCTTTCGCGGAGTGGGCCGAGTCCGCCGACCCCGAAGAAGTGGAGCTTGGGCGCAAGGTCCTTTGGGAATGGGCGCATGTGAAAGTTTGAAGCGCTACCGCCAGTAGGTGTAAACGTTTGTCTTGAGCACCAAAGCAACCAACTGCCACCCCATTCCCACTGTGAATTCCCCCAAAATAAGCCCTTGGAAGAACGGCAGTGCGTTTCGGTAGCCCCTAAGCCCCGAATACCGCAAAACCAGCGACTTGCAAATGTAGGCCACGAAAATTGGGAACCAGAAGTGGTCGCCAGTCCAATACCCCGTAACCGCATAGGCAATCGGATGAAGCTGAAAAGACAGCACCCTGTGCCTGACCTGCAGTAAAAACAGAGACGCCAAGAAACTGATGACTCCTGCTGCAATCGCACCTGAGCCGGGAGTAGCGGTTGGGTTGCTTTCCCATGCATTCAGCCGCGTGAACGCCTGCCAAGCGTACCACTGCGGTGCTCCTCGAAGTCCGGTTCCCCCGCCGAATTTGTAACCCATATGAATAGTGCCCCATAAGCCAACAAAAGCTCCCAGCACCGTGGCTATAAGAAGCGCCCACCACAACCGAGCCCCCAGGCGTTGTTCGGTCTCGGCCATACGGAGCGCTTCCAAATGGGTTCCGCTCGGGGCTGTTCTGTAGTGCTCGGCATTCACAAAAAACAGCGTTGTCATCACCGCCATATTTCGCATACCAAGCGACTGCGGGGGAACAACCGTGGAGATCATAACATCCGGTCCGCTTGCAGGAAGGTCTTGGCATGGCGGCCCCAGCTCGCACCTTATGCGTGCGATGGCTATGTACATCCCCAGCAGCACGAACACAAAAACCACGGCAACCCACAAGCTCATTCCGGTGGCCCTCAGGAAAGCCACCATGCCAACTGTTCCGAAAGCAGCTCCCAAAACGGCGAACCGGTAAGATACCGGAACGCCCTCTCCGTCCGAGCTTTTCGCTCCGAAGATGGCATCTTCCAACACCTGCTTCAGATGGTGCCTGGCAGAGTAAAGGGTGCCAACCAGAATCGCCATCCAAGCTCCCATCATCTGCTGACGGTAGTGGGGATATCCGCTGCCCAGAAGAGCGCTGTAGTTTATATCCAGCCCCAGCGCCATGCCTATAATTCTCTCCGCCTTCCATATCCAGTAGAAAACCACAAAACTCAGAAGCAGATCCAAAGGCATCATGAAGCCAAGGCCGATGACAAATGGATACAGATTGATAGGAGTCCATCCTATGGCTTGCCAGGGCCTGTAACCGTAAACAAAACTCCCCAGGTCTGCCAAAAACATCGTTTGAATTCGCGGCAGGGAGGGATAAAGAAAGGCAAACCCGTTCAGCATGTTGATTCCGGCGGCCAAGCCAAAGCCCAACCAAAACAACCGCTTTCTGTACAAGCTTGCCGCCCCGGTGGCCACCATTGCCAGCGGAAGCTGGATGACAGGAAACGAGAGCCGTTCGGCTTTGCTCCACTGCCGCCACAGAAGTGTATTGATGCAGTACGCGGCCAAAACGAGGCATGCAACAAATATCATCCACAAGCCAAGGGGCTTCCACCAGGTAACAAACGTTTGGAGGTCGTAAAGCGTGCCGTAACCGCTGTACCAATCGCTTATTACCTTCTCGTCTTTAACCACCAGCCAATCTGGGAAGTGCGGCATCAACCTCTCTTTCCAAGCGTTCTCCGGCGTTGCGTATCTGGTCCCGTATGTCACCAGGTAAACAAGCGTTGGGAGGGCGTTCATACTGCTGAGCGCCACCCCAAGCACAATTATGCTGAAAGTCACCAAAAGCTCCCCAGGAGAAAAGGCCAGCTTTGGTATAAACCGGGAAACCGCGGAGTTCAAAAGCACCAGAACAAAGAGAACCACAACAGCAGGTGCAACCAGTGTGAGGTCAGTCGGCTCCACGGAGGATGTGCGGACCTCCATGTCCAGCACCCAGTAATCAAAAAGCGGAAGAAGCAGAAACCCAAGCAGAATTGAACGCCAAGAGGCTTGACGGCGCAAAATCAACCTCCGAACTAAGCGATTCCACAAACCTTTTCTCAATCTTCAGGTAGCATCCTTTTTAGATCAGCGTTTTTCGTTTCTATTAACACGTTTGTAAATTTCTTATCTTGGGAATAAACATTGAGACAACCGAAAGTTTGGTTTTCGCCAATTGTTTAAACTCAGTGGAGGTTTCGGTGGTTCACAACATTACTCTTATTCCGGGGGATGGAATTGGACCCGAGGTAGCGGAAGCCGCAGTGGCGGTTGTGGAAGCTTCCGGCGTGCAGGTGCGGTGGCACCGCGTTGAAGCCGGGGGCGAGGTGGCGGTTAAGCACGGTACTGCCCTTCCTGACCACGTTCTGAACTCCGTGCGCACCAACCGAGTTGCCCTGAAGGGGCCCGTCACCACCCCCATAGGCGGGGGGTTCGGCAGTGTAAACGTTGCACTGCGCAAGGAGCTGGATCTGTACGCCTGCGTTAGGCCCGTGCGCAGTCTGCCGGGGGTGCAAACCCGCTACGAAGACATAGACCTGCTTGTGGTCCGCGAAAACACAGAGGGGCTGTATTCAGGCATCGAGCATTTGGTCATCCCTGGAGTCGCAGTAAGCCTTAAAGTCATCACAGAGAACGCGTCCACGAGGATCGCCAAGTTCGCCTTTGAGCTGGCCCGCCGACAGAAACGCAGGAAGATTACGGCGGTCCATAAAGCCAACATCATGAAGCTCTCCGACGGCCTTTTCCTGGAGTGCGTTCGCCATGTGCGCCGGCATTACCCGGAAATAGAATATGAGGAGATGATAGTAGACTCCGTCTGCATGAACTTGGTTAAAAATCCGCACCGGTTTGATGTACTTTTGCTTGAAAACTTATACGGAGACATCGTGTCCGACCTGTGCGCTGGCTTGGTTGGCGGTCTCGGGGTGGTTCCCGGGGCCAACATAGGAGACGAATGCGCCGTTTTCGAAGCGGTGCACGGCAGTGCGCCCGATATATCCGGCCGCGGCATTGCAAATCCAACCGCCATCATACTCTCGGCGATAATGATGCTTGAACACATCGGCGAAACCGACGCAGCTAGGCGCATCACCTGCGCGCTTTACGAGGTTCTGCGGACCGGCGAAGCCACTACGCCAGATATAGGAGGGCGCGCCACAACAATGGAGATGGCGGAAGCCATTTGCCGCCGCCTCCGCACCTCATGAAAAATCCGCCGGAACCGAGCCCTTGTGAGGGGCTTGCACAGCCATGCCCATACATGGTAACCTTTCTGCGGTGGCAATTCTCCTCTGTTGATAGGCAAAATGGTTCCTCTGAAAGAAAAAGGCTTCATACCGTATCCGATTAAGTTTCGCCCGTTATTTAAAGAGCGCGTCTGGGGCGGAAGAAGGTTGGCTTCTGTGCTCGGAAAGGCACTGCCGCCCAACGCACCGATTGGGGAGTCTTGGGAGGTCTCGGACCGGGAAGGCGATTCCACCGCGGTTGCCAACGGTCCGTACTCAGGACTTTCTCTATCGATTCTGCGCCAAATCTACCCCTCGGAGCTGGTTGGAGAACACGGCATTGCCGCCGGCAACGGCCGCCTTCCTCTGCTCATCAAATTCATCGATGCATCCGAGGTTCTTTCGGTCCAGGTTCACCCGGATAACAACTACGCCGCAGTTCACCACCCCGGAGAATTGGGGAAGACCGAAGCTTGGTATGTCGTGCACGCAGACCCAGATTCCGAAATCATCTTCGGCCTCAAACCCGGGATTGACAGGGCCTCTCTGGAGCGGGCGATTGCGTCGGGAACCGTGGAAGATACTCTCCGGCATGTAAAAGTAGAGCCGGGCGATTGCTTTTTCACCCCTGCCGGCCGAGCCCATGCATTGGGAGCCGGTCTTGTGGTCTACGAAGTCCAGCAGAACTCCGATGTCACTTACCGATTTTACGACTGGAACCGCCTCGGTTTAGACGGAAAACCTCGCGAGCTCCACATCCGGCAGTCTCTGGATGTACTGGACTTTTCTGACGCCGCCGAAGACCCAAGGTGCCGCCCGTTCACTGTGACTGAGCTATCCGGAGAGGTAAAAAGACTGATACACTGCCCCTTCTTTGTTCTTGACCTCATGGAGGGTGATGCGCCCATAGAGGCGGATACAAAACCGCACGGCTTCCACGTGATTTCGGTAATCTCCGGCCAAGCCGAAATAATCTGCGTTGAACCCACCGTCGAAGCTGAAGAGGCCGACGTTCACCGGGTGGCCGTTTCACTCGGCGAAACCGCACTGCTTCCGGCACTGTTGGGGCGCTACCGGATAGAGCCGCGCGGTTCGTTCAAAGCACTGCGCAGCTTTGTTCCCAAAGAGCCGCGGCAGGGTTAATCTATATCTCTGCCGGATACTCCATCAATGGTGACGTTAACGTCCGGCAGGCCGTTTGCTCCGGGCCGGATTTTAGATGCTTTAACCATGCGAGTGTGGCCGTCTACAAACAAATAGTTGTGTGCGCCGCGCCTCTCCGAATCCCACCAAGAAGCATCGCGCGGGTCGACGTGATTTGAAAGCCATTCACCGCACAATGCCTTAGCCGAAGGGTGTTTCACGTCGGCCAAACTCTGAGCCTCCACAGGAAAATTCGGTGCTCTGGCCGGGTCCCATAAGTCCCGAGGGTCTTTCATTTGGTTTACAACCTCTGGGGCGTGGTAAAACGCCGCAGAGTAAGCGTAGGAGGTGGAGTCCCACTTTTCTCGAGCCGTTTCATCGGAGGGGCAGAAAAGTATGCCGGGTGTACCGTCAACAGATACCAGTGGATCGCTCGGGCTCGCTTTGCGGCCGCTCATCGCAAGGTAGCGCTGGAGGGGCCAACGCCACCTCCGGCCCATCCAAAGCAGCGGATCCGCCTCATCTGCTGGAAAAGTATCATCGTAGTCGGCCAAATAAGCCGAGAAAGCCTGGCCAATTTGCCTTAGGTTGCTGCGGCAAGCCGACGCGCGTGCAGACTCCCGCACACGTGCCAACACCGGGAATATTATCGCAGAGAGGATGGAAATAACCGCAATAACTACTAAAAGTTCTATTAGAGAAAAAGCTTTGGAGCGGATTAACCTGCAAAACTTCGACATGCCGCTCCAAATTATAGCAGAATTTCGAATTGTCTGGGAGGGTTTGGCGCGCTCAGTCAAACCCTCCCAACCGCCTTTACATCTGCTCCACCGACTTCAGAAACTCATCCCAAGGCGCGGCAGGATACGTTTCGGTTACCGCACCCGCCTCCTGGCGGATAATCAAAGCGACCTTCGTCGCGGTTTCATTATCCGGGGCTTCAAATACGTCCACAACGTCGTAAGGCCCCATCACCGCGTAACTGTAGCACCACTTAACTTGGGGGAAGCTGGTCTTGATCTTCTCCCCCACGCGCTTGGCCAACTCTTTGAACTCGCTGCCGGATTTAATTGCACCCGCCGGCAGTTTCGTCATCAGCACATACGACGGCATAGACCCCTCCTCGAGCCACCGCCCCCGAACCGAGGCTGTTTTAGCTTTTTGTACCCAAACAGTGAAACAGCCAAACCCCTTGCTTTCACTTGCAGCGGTTCACAAGCTCGCTGACATTCTCATGGATCTTTTCGACGGCCTTCACAATGTCGGCAAGGTCATCCTCCTCTGCCAGAAGAAGGTTGTGGAACAGCCACACACCCTCTTTGGAGCAAGCACGCTCGGTAACCGGCAGATGTAGCTCTCCGTAATTCGGAATAGGGCCGTCGTAGTATGGACATCCAAGAGGGCACCGGAGCACCGACGGATTTGCAAAAGCAGGAAGCTTATAAAGCGGTGTGTAGCCCAAGCTTGCGGGTATGCCTTCCGCGTTAAGAGCCTCCACAAAAGCCTCGCGGGAGGCTCCACCGAACTGCTCTGCATCATACCTGAGGATGTAGAGGTGGTATGCGTGTGCCGTTGCCTGAGGCGCGCGCACCAGCGGCTTGATGCCGGGGATCTCTGCAAGCTTCCGATCCAAGTAAGCCGCTGACTCCATCCGCTTTCGATTCAACTCCTCCAACCGGGTGAGTTGAACCCGCATCACGGCCGCCTGCCACCCGCTGAGCCTGTGGTTTGCCCCGGGCAGGTAGTGCTCATACCACCGCCCACCGATTACCCGGCCGCAGTTGTGGTAGCTCCACGCGGCTTCATACAAGGCATCGTCGTTGGTCAGCACAGCCCCGCCTTCGCCTGCGCTCACGTTCTTGCTGGATTGGAAGCTGAACGAGGCCATATGTCCGATGGAGCCAACGCGCTTCCCGTTCCACTCCGCCCCGTGGGCCTGAGCCGCGTCCTCCAGCACCTTGATTCCACGCCTCTCGGCTATCGCCATGATGGAGTCCATGTCGGCCGGATGTCCGCCCAAGTGAACGGGGATTATCACTTTAGTGCGCTCGGTGATAGCTCGTTCCACACCCTTGGGGTCCATGCAGTATGTATCCGGATCGATATCGACGAAGATTGGGACGGCGTTTACAAGGAGTGGAGCCATCGCTGTGGCCAAGAACGTATACGCAGGGACAATCACTTCGTCCCCTGCCCCCACGCCCATGGCCTTCAATGCGATCATGAGGGACACCGTTCCGTTAGACACGCAGATTGCGTGCTTAGCGCCGCAAAACTCGGCGAACTCCCGCTCAAAAGCCTCTATCTCGGGACTGCCAATGCCCCACACACCGCTGTCTAAAACCCTGTGTAGCGCTTCTCTCTCTTTCTCATCCCCCCAAGGCCACTGAGGCCATGGGCGCGTTCGCACTGGTTCTCCACCGTTAACCGCCAGTTTCATGCAAACCCTCCGAACACTCATTTAAACACTCCAAAGCCGCGGTCACCACCATCTCTCCAGCATCCGGGGCAAGCGGGGCTTCGTAGCCGTAGTAATAGTAAGCAGAGTCCACTTCGTACCCTCCCTCTTCGTACGCGCTTCTAGTTGGAATGTAGCCCACGTTGCCGTTCGCGTAGCCCGCAACAAAGGTTACCTTGAAAGGAGACCCCGCGCGCACCTGCATCCCAAGCTCCACAAAAGCTTCTCCTGGCATGGTGGCCACCGCAAAAGCACCGCAACTCAAAGCTGATACCACGGCACCAACGCGTGTGTCCACCCCTTTCAGCGGCAGTTCCAGTCTTCTCTCAGCAAAGCGAATTCGCGAGGCATCAAGAGTTTGTGCGCTCCTCAGCACATCCGCCACCGAGCCAGCGATAGCCTGTCCAACCGCGTCCGCCGAATCGAAAGAGCGGTGGTAAACAGCCGGATTTACGTCTCCACAGGCCCCTTGAAGGAACATTGGAAGCCCAAAGACCCTGTCTCTCAGCAGTGCGGCGCACGCGGCTCCGGGGTAGTCCGCGGAGATAAGCCTGTTTTCGTGGCCCAAGCACACGGCGTGGCATGCATACCCGAATAACACAGCCACTGCATTTCCCTGCTTGTCAATGAACTGCGCCACTGGAAGCGATGGATCAACCGGACCGGGCGGAACCTCGGGAGGACGTTGATTGACGGTGGAGAGCAAAACGGTTTGCCCCCCGATTTTGGCGCGGCGGTTCATCGCCACATCTGCCCGACCGATGCCGCACCGCACCCGGCACTCAACCATCTGCCGCTGGGCATCCACTACACACTGCACTATCTTGTCAGCCGCCTCAGCTAGCCAGGATGAGTCTAAATCGCCGCAATCCACCAGCCCCATAGGTGCTGGCCCGCTGTGAGTATGCGTGCATGCCACTATAGAATGCGGAATTCCGGCTTCCTCCCTAAGGCGTGTGCGCAACTCATCGCTGAAAGCCGGGGTAAACCCCAGAAGGTCGCACGATACCACAGCGGCTTTTGTGTTGCCGTCATCCATCACCAAAGCCTTGGCAAACACCGGATCGTGCACACCAATTGACGGCTGCTGCCGGGCCGCATATCCGCTCAAGTGGCACGGACCGGCCGGAGTTATATCCACACTTGCAGCACCAATCTTCAGCATCGTATCCCCCTAAAGCCCATGTACTGGAAACACAAGCTGTTTAACGCGTTGCAAAGTCGCATTCACAGAATCCCTCACCGCACCACTGCTTACGGTGCGCATCGGGTCCCGCAGGTAAGATATGCCGTGACGGCTGCACACTTCCGGCGGCAAAGCGTCTGGCACATCTCCACCGCACATAATAAACCAGGCGATGGTCCATATTCTGGAAACGGAATTGACGTTGTACCCTCCACCGCCCAGCGCAACCCAGGGAATCCCCAGCGATTTGAAAAACCGAAATGCATGCTCATAGGTGGCTGTGGAAACATTCAGGTGGGCCAAAGGATCCTCAGAGTGGCTGTCTGCTCCCAATTGGGTAACCAAAGCGTCCGGCTTGAACGCGGAGAGAAGCGGCGGTACCACCTCATCAAACGCATGCATGTAAACATCATCTCCGGTGCCGGGCGGCAAAGGCACGTTCACAGAGTAGCCGAAACCTTCGCCTTCACCTACCTCCTCTGGAAACCCGCTTCCCGGGAAGAGATAGCGGCCGGATTCGTGGATAGACACTGTCAGCACCCTGGGGCTGGAGTAAAAAGCGGCCTGCACGCCGTCGCCGTGGTGCGCATCTATATCGACATACGCCACCTTCTCCACACTTTCAAGCAGGCGGTGGATGGCCGCTACGCAGTCGTTTATAACACAGAACCCGCTTGCCCTGCTGTACATCGCGTGGTGCAGACCTCCGGATATATTGAACGCAGCGGTTGCTTCGCCAGCCAGGACAAGCTCGGCCGCCGTTATAGAAGCCCCTGTGTACAGCAAACTGGCCTCCCACATTCCGGCGAAGGGCGGGTTGTCCGGAAATTCAAATCCGTAGCCGCGGGAGGTAAGCCGCCCCCGCGATGCGCTTAAACGCTGTATCTCGCGCAGGTACTCAGCAGAGTGGATGCTGAGCAGCTCGGCTTCATTTGCAATCCGCGGAGAAACCACGCAGCAGTTTTGGTTGAAACCACCCAAATCTTCTATAAGCCCGCGCGTTTTGCTCAGCCTCTCCGGCCGCAGTGGATGCGAAGGCCCAAAGTCATATTTCAAAAAACCTTCATCGTAAACAAATGCCGCACGCATCAATACTCTCACATTTCACCAAATGCGCTGTCTTTCACAATTCCTTTCCATGACCAAGCTGCACTTACCTTCATGATTGCAGCTTGTGCCACCACGGGCAAGGAAAAACGGCTCGCTCTGCGAAAATTACAATGAACACGCATACGTGCGCGTGCGACCTGCGCGTGGGGGTGATTACTTTGAAGCGGCGCTTGCCCAAAGGCTTCACGCTCATCGAGTTGTTGGTGGTGATCGCGATAATTGCGATCCTCGCGGCTATTTTGTTCCCGGTTTTCGCCCGCGCAAGGGAGAAAGCCAGGCAAACAACCTGCTTGTCCAACCTCCGCCAAATCTCCTCCGCTGAGCGCATGTACAGAGACGAATGGGACTCAGCCTTCATGAAGTGGGGAGAAAACGGCGACTTCCGTCACGAAGGTTTTGGTGGACACCAGCCTTACGAGAAGACATTCCGCATGGTGTACACCGAACTGCTTCAGCCTTACGTTAAATCCACCGGCGTGTGGATATGCCCCAGCGACGACGGAGCGGAACGCGGACCGGACGGAAAGCCGGTTGTGGGCATGAGGCCCACCTCTTACCACTACCGACACTACCTGTCTTGCTGGTCCGGGTACGATTATACAGATAACGGCAACCTTGTCTTCTACGAATCCGACTTTTCGAATCCGGCGGGAACTTTTATCTTCCACGAAATGTGGCCCTGGCACGAGTGGAAATTCGTGGATGCAAAACAGCACCCTGCCAAGGTCCGCGGTTGGGATCCGAAATCCGTCATGAACTTCATATTCATGGATGGGCACGCCAAAGCCATACCCGTGAACGCCGTGGTTCTGGTAGCGCCTTGGTGGCCTGATCAGGGCTATGACTACCACTGGCCAAAAGACGGGTGGAAAGGAAACATTCCGCTGCCGGATATGTGAGACTGCACAGGGAACCTGAAAATGCAGCGTGAAATCAGCACAACAACGGCCATAATCATTATACTGGCACTGCTTGCCCTTGTGGTTGCCGGTTTCTTCTTTGTGGAGCGCCGAAGCAAGGCCGCTCGGTCCGGTGAAATCGAAAAGATCATCCAGCGCGGAGTTGGGGCCCCCGCGAAAAGCAAGCCGTAGATGGTTCCCCTTCTTGAAGCACGTGAGCTGGTGAAGGAGTTCAAAACCGGAAGCCGGGGCTGGTTTCGGGCGGTGGATGGTGTTAGCTTCACGGTCCACAAAGGCGAAACACTTGCCATCGTGGGAGAAAGCGGAAGCGGTAAGTCCACCACTGCCAGGCTCGTGCTGAGGCTTCTGCCTGCCACATCCGGATCGGTGCTTTACTACGACACGTCATCCGGAAGCACGTCGGTGGATCTACTGCGCATCCCTCTGAAAGAGATGCGTGCCTACCGAAGACGCCTCCAAATAGTGTTTCAAGATCCCACATCCGCACTAAACCCGCGCATGAACGTCGGCTCCGCAATCGCCGAACCGCTGTTTATCCACCGTATCGTTCCGAACAAGCGCGCCGCGGCCGAACGCGTTGCCCAACTGCTGGAGCTGGTCGGCTTGCAAACATCGCTGGCCTCCAGATACCCGCACGAGCTTTCTGGAGGTCAGAGACAGCGCGTTTGCATAGCCAGGGCTATTGCCACCCAACCCGAACTGATTGTTGCCGACGAGCCGGTCTCTGCACTGGACGTTTCCATCCGCGCCCAGATAATCAACCTTATGTTGGATCTGCAGGAGCAACTGGGTCTTTCCTATCTTTTCATAAGCCACGATTTGGCGCTTGTCAGCCACATAAGCCGGCGCGTGGCCGTCATGCACCGCGGGAAGATTGTGGAGGAAGGGCCAACCGAGCGCGTCCTTTCCTCGCCAGCGCACCCCTACACCCAGCGCCTGGTATCGGCCGTTCCTCTTGTTAATAAACCGTGAATATTTGGAGGGATAACATGCGCTCTGCATTTCTGTGTATAGCTTTTATGCTCTTTTCCTATACAACTGCCTGCGCCTTCAACGACCCGGTTGACACAGTTGGCCCGCTAACCCTCCGCATCGAGAACATCCCGCCGGTAGAGCGTTTAAACACCCCATTTGAGGTTTCCGTGACTCTGCTGAACTCGGGGCGGGATGAGATATCCGGCTCGGTTCGAATCGGAGTTATAGACGAGTGGCGCGTAATAGGGCAGGATAAACTTCCTTTCCGAATACCTCCGCAGAGCGCAGAATCCCTTGCGTTCAAGCTGACGGCTGGAAGCGGCACCCACGCCGCGCTGTACCCTGTTCACGCCTACGCTGAATTCGGCAGGCCACCGCGAAGAGCCCACGCGGTCGCCATAGTCCAGGTGCTTCCCTCAGCGGTGGCGCCCAAACCGCCAGCCGCCCCAACAACCCGAATCACCTTGAAGCCCCAACCAGGCCAACAACTGCCGCTGGAGGTGCCTCGATTTTGGCAGCCGTTTCTAACCGTTGACGGCGGGAATCCCCTGCCCCTCCCGCCGGGCTTTTCCGGCTCAGAAGCCGCAACCGGAGCGATGGCAACATCCCGCGAAGCTGATCGTGGCGGAGTGCTACCTGCCATAGCGGTGCATCCTCCTTGGCGTACAGGATGGGGAACCATTTGGCTGGACTATAACGTTTTGCTTCCCCTCACAAAACCCATTCTACTGAGCTTCTCTAATGCCATCCGGGACCACACTGCCTCGGAGCCGCCGTCGGACGGGGTTCAGTTCCGCGTTTACGTTATCCACAGCGGCTCCCCGCCGCGCCTGCTCTTCGATAGATTTACAGACTCTAAACGCTGGCAGAGTGCCGAGGTCGACTTGTCCGAATACGCTGGGAAGAAAATCACTCTGCGCCTTTGGGCAGGGCCGGGACCCCGCAACGATACAACCTGCGATGAGGGCTACTGGGGAAAGCCAACCCTCATTGTGGGGCCGCAAAAGCCCGCCGAAACCGAGGCTTCCCTCCGGCGCAGGGAAAGCCTTGCGCTCGAACGGGCCAGGTCGGCCAGGCTCGGCAAAAAGGCGCCGTTCTCGTGGTTGCTCCGCGGCATCGGCGAAACATGCGGAGCGGCTCTAATCCCCGGACCAAACGGCATAACCGATTCGGTTATAGCTTTCTCTGGCGCGGCCGGAAACCTGGTTCTGAAAGGCGTGAACGTTCAAATCGACGGATTGGCGCTGGGAGCCGAAAGATCCGCACTGGCTGTTCACTCCCGGCGCGCCGAGTGGCAGAACGGAAAAGCCGTTTTCTTATACCGCTTGGATTCCAACGGACTGCCGTGCACGGCGAAAGCCGTGGTGTATTCCCAAGGGGGCGCGCTCCGAATCCAGTTCTCAATGCCAAACGTCCGCCGAAACGCGCGCGGAAACCCGCGGTTCACCCTTTTGAGCATTGGACCTGCAAACCGCCGCGCGGTGCGTGTGTATGCCGGCTTCGGAAACGTCGTATCCGAGCCACAGCCGTTTGACCTCTGGGCTGGTGGATTCACGCTCTCCACCAGGCACGTTGGTGCCGATTACGACAGCGGCCTCAGCTTGGTGCAGGCCAGCGACGTGTTTCCCGACGTGTTCAGGGTGCGCCCCCAAGAGCGCCTCTACGCCCTTGTTACGCATCACGACGCCACCCTCAGCTTGATTCCCTCATCGCACGGGGCTTTTGCGGCCGCCAGAACATATCGAGAGCACGTCGCCAAATTCCGCCCGGCGCCGGGAGTAGCCGTCCTGAGCGGCAAAATGTGCCTCGACCAGTGGGGCGGCGATTACCTGCAGGCCGCCGCGGATATACGCCGCGCCGCCGCTTACGGAATCCGCGACGCTGTCTTCGTAAAGCACGTATGGCAGCGCTGGGGATATGACTACCGCCTCCCCGACATCTTTCCTCCGGAGGGCGGCCTGGAACGATTCCTCCAAATGGTCCGCGCCTGCAAGCAAACTGGAATACTCTTTGTGCCGCACGACAACTATATCGACTTTTACCCAGATGCAACCGGCTTCTCTTACAAGCACATCTTGTTCAACGAAGACGGCACACCACAGCTTGCTTGGTACAACGAGTGGCGCCGCGCCCAAAGTTACCGATGGTCACCGCTGGCTTTCAAGCCGTTTCTTTTGCGCAACATGCGCCTCCTGCGCAGATATGTGGCTCCGGACGGCATCTTTGTCGATGTTTTCTCCGCCATCGCGCCCATGGACTTTTACGACCGGTCCGGCCGCTTCTATCCAAAAACGGTGACACTGAGCAAATGGGGCGAATGTTTTGACCTGTTCCGCGCGGGATTTGGCCCACGCTCGGTAACCATAAGCGAGGCGGGATGCGACGGCCTCATCGGCCACCTCGACGGAGGGGAAAGCGACCACGGATCGGCTTTCGGAACGTTTGCGGGCTGGAACGTTCGCGGCGCAGATGCAGAGCGCGTTCCCTGGCACGATATGGCCTCTCACGGAAGCTTCATCCTGTTCGCCGGTGGATTGGGAGACCGCTACCGCAGCGGCCTTCCAAGCGATGAACACGGCTATGGTAGCGACGATTACCTCACCACCACCGTGCTCGGCGGGCGCAATCCCATGTGCGACGGCCCCTTCAACCGCCGCGCCGTTATGACATATTGGCTGCTGCACGATGTCTGCGCCAACCTGGCCCGCCAACCGATGCTTGCCCACCGCTTCGTCGGCGGGGATATCCACCGCCAGGAGGTCCGCTTCGGCGGAAACGGCTTGGTGGTCGCCAACAGAGGCAGTACCGATTGGATGGTTCAGGGTAAAGTTCTGCCGCCGTTCGGATTCATCGCCAAGTGCGGAAGCGCCAGAGCCGAAATAACCCGCCGCAACGGTGTAATCACCGCATATTCCGAATCTCCAAACGGCATTTTCGTGGATGCCCGCACTCCATTCAACCCGATAATAGGACGCGGCCCCATAACGCCGGCAAAAGTTGAACTCATCCCGCGCGAGCCGGGGCGGTTTTCACTGCGCATAACCTGGACCGTGCACGCCCCGATACCCGCAGATTACCAGCCTTATCTCCACTTTTCGGATCTCACTCAGCCCGGCGAGGGGATTGTGTTCCAGGGCTTGCTGTCATTCGATGGAGAATGGCGAAGCCCTGGAACGCACTCCAGCACCGCAGATCTAATACTGCCGCCGGAGATACAAGACGGCAGGTTCGCTGTTCGCTTCGGATTGTGGAATCCGAAAACCGGCGGCCGTATGGTGCCGCGCGGCCGGGTGGACGAGGGAGGCCGCGCTCTGGGCGGCTATCTGATCGTTCGCAACCGGACGTGCTCCTACCAAGAAGAGCCTCTGCCGGAGAACCCCAGGGTAAACTACAAAAAGACGATGGTGACCTTTGGAACCATTTCAACGAACGGAGCCTTCCGCATAACCGGCACCGGCCGCTCCAAACTGCTTATGCCGCTTCCGGAAAGCGACGAGTTCCGGGTTCGCATAAAGCTCCCGAAAGGGTCAAACAAACTCACTGTAACGGCTCTGGCGGAGAACGGGCGGGCCGTTGGCCAACTTCCGGTATCCATAAAAGCCGGCACGGCTGAATTCTCGGTGCCAGCGGGCACCTTCGCCTGCAGGCTACTTTTCGGGAAAGGATGAAACAAAGCGCGGAGCTTATCGGCGCTCACCCAGAACCTCCGCCATCTTGGCCGACAGCGTCATCAGGGTGAAAGGCTTCTGCAAGAACTTCGTTCCTTCGTCCAGTATCCCTTGGTGGACGATGGCATTCGGAGTGTATCCAGACATGTAGAGAACTTTCATCTCCGGGCGCTTCTTGCGGGGTTCGTCAGCCAGCTCCCTCCCGCTCATTTTCGGCATCACAACGTCTGTAAGCAGTAGATCAATCGGCCCTTGGTGTTCTTCCGAGGCTTGTATTGCGTCTTCGGCGTTGGCCGCTTTTATAACTTTACAGCCGAGAGTCTCCAGCATGGCAAGTGCGGCCGCTCTGGCCATATCGTCGTCTTCAACCAGAAGCACCGTAGCTGAAATGAGTGGAGCTGACTGCTCCGCGTTCTGCTCTTCAGCAACCGAAACATCACCCTCAAACGCCGGAAGGTAAACCTTGAAACAGCTCCCTTTTCCGGGTTCGCTGTAAACGTGAATCATTCCGCCGCTTTGCTGGACTATGCCGTATACAGTGGCCAAACCAAGGCCCGTTCCCCTGCCCTGCTCTTTGGTGGTGAAAAACGGCTCGAAAATGCGCGATTTTGTGGCCTCGTCCATCCCTATTCCGGTATCTGCAACCGCCACAACCACGTACCGTCCCAGCGCGCTGTCCGGATGCGTTCGGAGGTAATTAGCTCCCAACTCCGCATTTGCCGTCTCTATGGTCAGCTTACCGCCGGAAGGCATTGCATCTCTAGCGTTCAAAACCAGATTCATCACCACCTGGTCGAACTGAACTGGGTCGGCCTTAACATTCCAAAGTTTCGGGTCCAGAACAACCACCAGCTCGATATCCTCCCCGATGGTGCGTCTCAGCAGTTTTTCGAGTTCGGATATGCGCTCATTGATGTTGAATACCTTCGGCTCCAGAATCTGCTGCCGCCCGAAAGCAAGGAGCTGTCGGGTCAGGCCTGCGGCCCTTTCGCCAGCGCGGCTTATCTGCAACGCCCACTCCCGGATCTTCTCCAAAGTGGCAGGCCGCTCAACTATCATCTGGCTGTAGATGTTCACGGCCTGAAGCAGATTATTGAAATCGTGAGCAACCCCGCCGGCCAGTCTGCCGATCGCCTCCATTTTTTGGGTCTGCCGAAGCTGTTCCTCCAGCCTAGCCTGCTCTGTTATATCGCGCTTCACAATAACGTATCCGGTGACCTGTCCGCTTTGGTCCAGCACCGGCGACACCACCACGCTGGTCTGGTAGGAAGAGCCATCCTTCCTAACGCACTCTAATTGCCCAATCCAGCTCTCGCTTGTGCCCAACTGCAAACTTGCCCTGCTTCCAAAACTCACCCTGCTCCAAGCCTCTTCCCCAAACGGTGTGCACGGAAGCGTATACCAAGGACGCCCAACAACTTCTTGGCTGTTGTAGCCACTCATGCGCTCGAAGGCGGCATTTACGTACTGCACAACCCCCTGCTGATCGGTGACGATGACGGCATCTCCGGCGTAAGAAAGCGCACGAGATAAAAGGAGCAACTGCTCTTGTGCCATTTTGCGCTCTGTAATATCCGTACACACACCAACCAGCCTCCAGAGGTTTTCCTCCAGCCTCTGGATGTTTACGTCCTCCGAAAGCCAGAAAATGCGGCCGTCTTCGCCCACAACGCGGAACTCCACACTATAGCCCGGTTTTCCGGAGCTTAGAGCCTCGAGCACGGTTTCGGATATGCGGCGGCGGTCTTCATCAGGTATGTGGTGCTCCAGAACCTCAGAGAAGTTCATCCCCTCCGGAACCTCTATTGGGACCAGCGCTTTGGCCGCCTCAACGCTTACCTCGCGGGAATCTACAACGCGGAATCCCTCGCCATCCTTCACAAGATCCGCATGCCAAACGCGCGCCCGCGCATTCGCCAAAACCCATCTGAGAACCTCCTCTGCGCGCCGGCGCTCGACTATCTCATTCCGAAGCTTTTCGTTTAATTCCTGCAGTTCGGCCGTTCGCTCGGCTACCCGCGTCTCGAGGGCTTGAGCAAACCTTTTCAGCTCATCCTCTGCCCTTTTCATTTCGATTGCGCTTCCCAGCAGGGAACAGAGAACGGGCACAACCTCCTGCTTAACTGGATCAAAGGGGCTGTTGGTGATTGCCGCATCGTTGAAAAACAGGCCGATCCGGTTTGAAGCCCGACCGATAATCTCTGTAACTGCAATCCAGCCCTCGCCGACATTTACGAACTTCTCGCCGTTCCACTCCGACCAAGGGCCGTGGAACACCATCCACCGTTGACCTTCTCCCTCGGCCTCCCGGCTGATGCGCTCCCATATCGGCCGCGACGGAAAGCGCGCTTCCCTCTCGCTCACCGTTCGGCCCCGCATATCTGTGCCGTAAGTTCCGCGGAACTCTCCGTTTTCCTCAAGGAAAATCGAACACCGCTCAAGACCCAACAGCTCTTTGCTGAGATCCACCGCACAGCGGCACACACAATCAACATCAGGACATCCCATTAACTGATAGGCTATTGAAAACAGCGCTTTTAGAGATTGACTTAAGACCTGCTGACGCTCCAGCGCCTCCTTCTGCTCCGTAATGTCTGTGCATATTCCAACAACCCGCCAAGCTCCGGGCTCCCGATCCAGGACTCGCACATCCTCCCTTATCCAGCGTACAGCACCATCTGCGCGCCTGCAGCGGAATTCATTGGTGTAACCGGGTTCACCGGCTCGCAAGGCATCGGCCCCCACACGCCTCACACGCTCCCGGTCCTCCGGCAGTCGCGATGCGCGCCAAGCATCTGCATACGGAGTTCCGGCCGGCTTCTCGATTGGAAAGAACTCCTGTGCCGCTTCATCGTCCCACATTCGGATGTCCCACCGCATACCGTTCGGCGCGGTTTCGTCCTCTCTCGCGTAGCCGTACCAAAGGAGGCACCTGGCTCCCGCAACCACATGGTGTAGTTCGTCCTCAACGCTTCGAAGCCGCGCAACCTCCTGCTCAAGGTTTTGCAGGGCTGTACGTCTCTCTTGCTCCTGCCTTTCAGCCTTGCCGGCCCTCGCCAGCGCCTCCGACAACACTTCCGGAAGCCTGTCCACCCTGCGCTTCGGCAGGTAACCGTCGAAGCCGGCCGTTATCGCTTCAGCGGCCAGCTCTTCGTCCCCTGCTCCGGTCAGCATAATAACCGGCACGTAAGGCCGAGCATTCTTCACCTCTGCCAGGACTTCCGCTCCGCGAGTCCACCCCAAATCGTGCTCGGTCACAACAGCGGCCACATAGCCAGATGTGAGTTCCTGCCTAAGGTCTTCACGTGAACCGATCTGCACAACTTCGTAACTTAAGCTTGCGCCGGACAGCACCTCGCGGACCTTGGAAACCCAACGTACATCATTATCCACAGATAAGATGCGCAAAATACTTTCCCCCTTCCTTGGCTCGGTGCGTAAATCCAGACACACCTTTTGTTTTATCCAGCAAAAGATCGGTCAACCGTCAAAACCTTGGGAACACCTGATTATAACATGTGTTCAAAAAAAAAAAAAAACAAGCATCTGCGCTTCCTGCACCAAAGCCCACCGACTCTACGACAAACTCTACAACGAAGAGATTTCAGAGCCGAAAGCGTGCTGGAAGCGTTTCTAATCCAGGATGGCTCCCTACCCCGCCGCTTGCTTGACCGCTGCGATTATAATACAATGTTCAGGAAGGCGCAATAAAAGTTCTTCAACTTTATCCCATGGCCATTTTTTCACTCTTGGCGGCAAATACGCTTTGGGGCCTCTCGTATGTGGTGGCTAAAGATGCGCTGACCAGCATCCCTTCCGCTGTGCTGGCGTTCCTTCGGTTCGCCGCGGCGTCCCTGGTGCTTTGGCCGGTGTTTCTGCTCTGGGAAAAGCAGCGCTCCGCCGGACCGCGCCCCACCGCGGGACCCGCGATCGTCGGTGCGTGCAGTTTCTTCCTCAGCTACATGCTCTTCTACGCCGGTATGCGGTTGACCACTGCGTCGGAAACCGCCATCCTCATCAATCTTGAGGCAGTGCTTACGGCTCTTTTTGCCCGCCTATTTCTCCGCGAGAAGCTTAGTCGGTGGCAGTCGTTGGGCATACTGCTGGCCCTCTGCGGCGCTCTGCTTCTGGTAAAGCCCGAGGCACCCCATGAAGCCAACCGCCTCACGGCAGGCAGCCGAACTGCCGGCAACGCCCTCATAATAGGTGGGGTTGCCGCGGAATCTGCAGCAACTGTTTTCAGCCGGCACCTCAGGCAGTGGTATTCACCTCTTGAATTGGCAACCAGGGCCGTCTCGTGGGGGGTGCTTTTCCTATCCGTACCAGCCCTTCTGCAGTGGAAAAGCACCGGCTTCTCCGCACAGTGGGTCACGGCGGCGCGCCTGGCAGAAGTTGCATACCTTGCATTCGGATGTACGGTTATAGCCTACTTGGTGTGGTACAGATCCATCGCCAAGCTTGGGGCAAGCGTATCGGCGGCATCTTTGTATGTTCAGCCGGTTGTGGGAGTCGCGTCGGGAGCGCTGTGGCTCGGCGAACGATTGAGCGCATCAGCCGTTATCGGCGCCTTGCTTATCGGCGTGGGAGTGTACCTCACAATGCGGCTTCCCAAGTGAAGACCTCTTACATCTGCCGGTGCTGGAACTTACAAGCAGCAGGCTAGCCGCTCCAACCAAAATCTGAAGTGCCGGATTTTTTGTCTTTCTCCCGTGGGGTATCATGCCGGGGCGATGGGTTGGGAACAGTTTCTGACGGTCTGTTATAAGCCCCAAGCGGGACAAGCCGTGCTCAACATCTGGTGCAATACCCCCAACTGCCCCCGCCACCTGCGGCGATTCGGCTCCGTATTTTTTGCACAGCAGTACCACCACCCCGCCGGCGGCCAAAACGTCTATCACGGCAGGAAGTTCGCTGTGCGGAATGGCATCGCCAACGGCGTGGCTTACAACCCCTGCGGCAAAAGCGGCCTTGCGTCTGCGGAAGAAGCTGCCAACGGCCGCACCCAGCAGCGCGTGAACCGTTGCCATCATCGCGCCGCTGTCCAACTACATATCAACAAGGTGAGGCCCATCACAGTACGCACTGCAGGAATCAAACTGCCAGGAATTTGCATTTTACCCAATGTAAAATTAGGCGCCAGGCAGGCTCCTCCTTCCGACCTCACCTGGGGGATGCGGAAAGCGCCACCCTGCGCATTTCACTTGGTTCCAGCTCACCTATTACCACCACGCGCACTCCGGAAACACCCGCAGCAACAAGCGACACCCCACCGAAGTCGCGTACAATTCCGTCGGGAAGGCTTTTGCACCCCCTTTCACACTGAAACACCGTGAAGCTTTTCACCCCATTTCCGTATCTAACCGCCGGAGCCACATTTCGACAGCACGGACAGACGCAGTAGTAGTAGCCCACGGGCCGGAACCCTTCCGGGATATACTTGGGGGTTGCCACTGCATGGCCAACCGCTTTCCTCAACTCGGAAGCCGATGAACAGGGGACCAAAGAGCTGACCTCACCCACCACCTGCACCCCCGGAATCCTGGGAGGAGAGAATCGCGCTCCGTCCTGCGGGATAAAGCTGATAGATGTTACGGAAGTGCGGGATACCAACCGTCCATCGCTGTCGTAGGTCTCGGTTTTCAGAGGAATGTAGTGCTCATAATCCAGCCACTGACGCCGCACAACCGCGCCGCTTCTGCGCTCTCTTATGGCAACCACGTGCGCCCTGCGCCCCGCAACCTTGTCATCTCCCTCCAGAAACACTTCGTGGTTCTTGGTGAGGGCTTCAACACCCCTCTCTCCATGAAAAACAGGGGCTACAAACACCTTTCCATTGGAAACGTCGTAGCGCCACGAAACAGCGCCGTCGCAACCGCTTTTGAAGCCGCGAAGGTCTCCGGATATATAGTCGATGCGGCGCTTGCCACCTCGTCCCACACGCAAAAGCGCCCTGGAGCGAATGGTTCGGTTTGCGCAGGCCATGGTGCTCTCCACCGTGGCCAAATAAGACACGGCCGAAGCCGCATTCTGCGCGCGAACCAAAAGATGGGTGGCGTCTCCGGTCTTGCCGCGGCTTTTGACAGCCCATATCACCAATCCGGCAGGAACCAAAAGAACACAAAGCGCCACTATCCACAGCCTCATACGCCGCTACCCTGTATTGTCAAAATTGCCTAACGGCTTTGGTTTGTACCACCGCTCCAGGATGCAGGCGCACCGCGAGAAAAGCGAAGGGAGCTGGTCACAAGAATCAGCGATTCCTGGCCCACCGGATCAGAGAGGGGATCAGCCACAGACTGCTCGGCATGCCTTTGAAGGTACAGGGCCTCAAAACTGTTTGGAAACTGCTGTCTGGACGAATTCCGAATAAGTGTGGCTGCGCCTGCCAACAATATCAAGATGCACAGAACCGCCGCTGCAACCCACCGCCGCACACCAACCGCAAACGTCCGGCTTCTTTGGCTCTGAAGCCTCAGAATTTCGGCCTCAACGCGGAACCACAGGTCCTCGGGGGGGTCTACCGAAGGTAGACTCTCCACCAATCCCATAACGCGGTTGTGGAAATCGCGCTCAGAAGAGCACTGTTCACAGCTTTCAAGATGCCTAGCCACGCGCAGTTTAGTAAACCAGTTCAAAGCATCGCTTAGGTAGTACGGCAGCGCGCGCCTCACTTTCTCACAATTCATCATCCAAGCCTCTCTCGAGATTCCACATAAGTCCTGAGCTTCTTATAAAGCTGTTCCCTGGCCCTTGCCAAACGCGATTTTACAGTGCCCACGGAAATGCCAAGCTGTTTCGCAATATCCGCAACCTGCATGTGCTCAAGATGGTGCAAAACCACAACCAAGCGGTGGTCATCCGATAAACCGGCAACCGCCTTTTCCACAACGTCCCGCAGTTCGGCGTCCTCGGCCAACTTTTCGGGACCCGGTGCTGTGTCTGTCAATTCTTTGGCCAACGTTTCCCCTTCATCCGAAACAACCACTTCGCGCAGTGGCTCCATGCGCACTTTGGCCGCCCGCTTGTACCGGTTGCGCACCATGTTCACCGCTATCTGGCGAAGCCAGGCGCCGAAAGTGGTTTCATCCCTAAGGCTGGGCAGTGCCGCAAAAGCTCGCACGAAAGTGTCCTGGGTCAAATCTGCGGCATCTTCAGGGCTTCTGACCATGCGGTACAGCATGTTGTAGATGGGTTTCTGGTAGCGTCGGAACAGGATTTCAAACGCAGAAGTATCGCCGCTCCTGGCCCTTCGCACCAGCTCAGCATCCGAGTCCCCCACGGATAGTTCCAGCCCTTCGTTTTTTATGACACGCGGCGGAAAAATCGGTTCCCTTCTGCCGCCGACGGTAATTATAACACAAGAGCGAATTCCGCGCTTTCGAACGTGAATCCTCCTGCGGACCAAACGCCGCCCGAGCATCCGGCCCAAGCGCCCTCGAAGGGAACGCTTGAACAGCCATAGAATGAAGCAGTGATGGCGCAGTTTCCCATTCTCATCCAAAGCGAGGGGTTTAAGTGCTGTACATAGCCGCCGCGATATGGGCCGCTGCATGCGCCGGACGAGTGGTCGTCCGCAGAATGTTCGGAAGCAACACCCTTTCCCCTGGTGAACGAAGCTTATACGGCGCGGCTGTTGGGCTGGGAATACTCGCGTACGGGGTGCTGGCGCTTGGCCTGCTTGGACTCCTTAAAACGTGGATTCTTTCGCTGTGGGTTGCTGCTTTGGCGGTTGGCGGCTTCAAAGAGCATGCGCCGCTGGCCAGTGATATTTTTTCCTCCTTCGCAGCCATGAAGCGGCTTACCCGCGGCGACAAGTGGTGCTTGGCGGCGTGCTTCCTTCTTGGCCTTTTCATGCTTATCGGGGCCGCTGCCCCGCCCTCCGGCTCGGATTGGGACGGATTAAGCTACCACTTAGCTGCCCCGAAAGTGTACCTCCAGCATGGAAAGATTCTCTTCATCCCTTACGATCACCACACTAACTTCCCGTTCACGGTGGAGATGTTTTACACCCTTGGGTTGGCGCTTGCGCATCCGGGTGCCGCAAGGGTGTTCCACACGGTGTTGGGACTGCTCTGCGCGTTCGGAATCGGTCTGTTTTGGAGCAGGTTTGTCGGCCACCGGTTTGCGGTGCTGCCGCCGCTCGTCTTCCTCTCCGCGCCTTTGGTAAGCTGGAGCGGAACCGTGGCATACAACGACCTCGGCATGGCACTGTACGTTTTCCTTGCCGCTTTCGGGGTTGCAGTGTGGCTGGAGGAAACCCGCCGGCAGTGGCTTCTACTGGCCGGAGTGTGCGCCGGCTTTGCGCTCGGCACCAAAATGACGTCCATGGTGCCAACGGCCATTTTAGTGGCGTGGATGCTGACCTCATCCGGAAAACCCGCAGGCCAACGCTTGAAAGAGATTGCTGTGTTTTTACTGCCGGCGGTTTTGATTGGCTCACCGTGGTACATCAAAACGTGGCTCTGGACCGGAAACCCGGTTTACCCTTTTTTCTACTCGGTGTTCGGCGGGGTAAATTGGGACGCAGAAGCCGCGCGAATGTACGCCCAGGAGCAAGGCTCGTTTGGCGTGGGGCGCAGTTTGGCTTCTTTCCTTATGTTGCCGTATTCTCTAACTTTCCGCCCGGAACTGTTTTCCAAAGGCGTGGGGGTTTTTGGTTCGCCAGGGCCTGTTTACCTATCTTGCATACTTCCACTGCTACCAATCTCCCGCCCCATCAACCGCCGAATTGCGGCGTTGGGGTGGTTCTCGCTGGCGTACATGATCGCTTGGTTCTTCCTAACACAACAAAGCAGATATCTTCTGTGCATAATGCCGATGCTTTCGCTCCTGGCTGCCTGGACTCTCTCATGCGGCTTCGCCCACGGAAAGATGCGGGTGGCATCCCTCTTCGGGTTTGCACTGCAGATTTTGGTACTGACGCTGCTTCTCTTCAGCTTAATAAAACCCTCCATACCCGCGGCGCTTGGAGCGGTTTCACCAGATGACTACCTCGAAAAAACCCTCGATGTATATTCGGCTCAGCGCTGGATTAACGAAAACACGCCGCCTTCGTCCCGGATACTGCTTTTCGAAGAGACAAGGGGGTTTTACCTGGACCGCTCGTACATGTGGGCCAATCCGGGTCACCACACGCTCATACCCTACAAACGCTTCAAATCCGAAGACGATATGCTGGCTTACTTCAAAAACCTGGGCTACACTCACATCCTCTTGAACCGTCGTTGGGTGGCGCCGGATTGGGGCACAAAGGGGTGGTCTGCCATGCTGGAGCAGGCCATACAAAGGGGAAAACTGCGCCGCGTTTTCGCCAAAGGATGGAGCGAGGTTTACGAAATACCCAAAAACTGAAGCCGCTTTGTCATGATTTTGGAGGAAACCGATGCTGCTGTACAAGGATGATTGGGCAGAAGCCCAACAAATTCTGAGTGCTTGGTGGAACGGGGAAAACTTACCAAGGCCGGTGATTCAGGTGACCGCACCGCGGAGCGAACCGCACCACGACGTTCCGGCACCTCCGGAACCGAACTCTCTGGAGGAACGCTGGCTGAACCCCGATGTGGTGATAGGACGTGCCCTCAGGCATATGGCCCGCACATACTTCGGTGGAGAAGCATACCCGCATTTGTGGATTAATCTCGGTCCCGGCATAGCGGCATCCTACATGGGCTCCCCAGTTACGTTTGCGGAAGATACGGTTTGGTTCGGACGCAACCACCACATGGAGTGGGACCAAGTGCTTTCCATAAAATATGACGCGGAAAACAAGTGGTGGAAGGCCACACAGCGGTTGGTGGCCGAAGCCGCCGCCAGAAACCAGGGCCGGTACATAGTGGGAACCACCGACCTCGGTGGGGTTACCGACATTCTGGCTTCACTTAGGGGAACTATGAACCTTCTTACGGACCTTGTGGACCACCCCAGCGAAGTAAAGGTGGCCTCAGACCTAATCCTGAATCTGTGGCACCGCTACTATGATGAGCTGGATGAGATAATTTCGACAGGGCAAAGCGGGACCTCAGCCTGGATGGGCATTTGGTGCGCAGATAAGTGGTACCCTATTCAGTGCGACTTCTCAGCCATGATATCGCCTGCCATGTTCGAGGAGTTTGTACTCCCTTGGTTGAGAGAACAGTGCCGCCGCCTCGAGCATACCATATACCATTGGGATGGACCAGGCCAAATCCCCCATCTAGACCTGCTTCTGGGCATACCGGAACTGGATGGTATACAATGGACCCCGGGGGCCGGAAATCCAGATGTCGGCGATGAATGTTGGTATCCTTTGTATAAGCGCATTTTGGATGCGGGAAAGCGCTTGGTGCTTCTTGGGATGGCTCCCAAGCAAATACGGAGTTTCATAAGTCAGATGGGCTACCGCGGAGTCCTGATCTCCACGTGGGTAGCAACCCCGGATGAAGCAGAAAAGCTGTTGAAAGAAGTGGAGGCTTGGTGCCGATGAGTTATCAAAAAGCCGTGGAAAAAATCAGAGGGGTAATCGCCCCAATGTTCACTCCCTTCACCGCATCGGGCGAGCTCGATTTAAAAGGAGCCGCAAACCTGGTGCGTCACCTGGCCGACACTGGCTATGTGGACGGAGTGTTCGTGCGCAGTGGCCTCGGCCAGATGTATACCTTCACCGCCGCAGAGGTACTAGACTTGGCCAAGGCAGCGTTGGATGCCGCGGAGGGCCGGCTCCCCATCCTTGTGGGTTGTGCCGGAGAGTGGAACGGCGATCTTGAGCGGCGCCCAGATCCCAAAAGATATCTGGAAGAAACCATAAAGCTTTGCTCTGCCGCCTCAGAAATGGGTGCCGACGCCGCGGTTCTTGTGGTTCCATTCGGACTGCTCCCACCTGAGGGGTGCTCTCCGCAGGAAACCGTGCTTGGGTACTACCAACAGGTGGCTTCTGCGGTCTCAATACCGCTGGTGATTTACCAGCCTCCGGGAACACCGCCGGAATACCGAATCTTGCCCGAGACTATGAAAGAACTCCTTAAGCTGAACAGCATTGTTGGAATGAAGCTTTCTGTGTCAACAAAAGAAGAGTTCGCGCCGATTTCAGAAGTGGTGAAAGGCGCGCCGTTTAGCTTGATTGCAGGAGCGGAAAACTTCCTATTGGAGGCCCTCAAACTCGGCGCTGTGGGTGTGATCGGTCAGGGTTGCAATACCTACCCCGAAATACTCCAAGCTGTTATTCGATATTACCGCGCCGGAGATATGAAAAAAGCAGAGGAGGCCCAGCAGGCCGTCTTGAGGGCTCTGTGCGCCACCGACGGCCTTGATACAGGAGTGGTAAGCAAGCAGATCCTCATAAAGCGCGGGGTCGCCATGCAACCCTACGGACGCAACCGCCCGCACCCGTATCCGGACGAGGTCGTATCCAAAGCGGCAGAGGAGATCGACCGGTGCGCGGCACCGTACAGGAGATAGCTGATGGAAGAACTCTTCATACTCAGCGTTGCAGAACTCAACTCATACATTAAAGAGTTGCTGGATTCGGATGAACTGTTGAGCGGAGTCTGGGTGCGCGGAGAAGTCTCTAACCTCACCAAACATCCCTCAGGGCATGTTTATTTCACATTGAAAGACGCAGAAAGCCAGATTCGCTGTGTTATGTGGAGGAATGCCGCCGAACGCGTTCATTTTCCTTTGGAGCAAGGGGTTCGGGTTGTGGTGTACGGGCGCGTTTCTGTTTACGAGAAGGGCGGGGTGTATCAACTATATGCGGAGCATCTTGAACCCGACGGGCGCGGTGCACTGTTTGAGGCATTGGAACTCCTCAAAAAGCGCCTGGAAGCCGAAGGCCTTTTCGACCAAAGCCGAAAGCGAGCTCTTCCACCACTGCCTTCGCGTGTGGCTCTCGTTACTTCTCCGGTTGGAGCCGCTGTTCACGACATGGTGCGCATCCTTCGCCAGAGGCACCCGGGGCTGGAGATAATCATAGTGCCCACGCTTGTGCAAGGAGACCAAGCCCCGGAAAGCATCTGCCGCGCACTCGATGCGGCCGCCAAACTACCAGGGGTGGACGTGGTGATACTTGCCCGCGGCGGCGGTTCCATGGAAGACCTTTGGGCTTTCAACGATGAGAGGGTGGCCAGAGCGATTTACCGCTCTCCGGTGCCAGTTGTTTCGGCAGTTGGGCATGAAACCGACTTCACAATTGCCGACTTTGTGGCCGACGTACGCGCGCCAACGCCGTCCGCTGCTGCGGCCATCGTCGCACCGGATGCTTCCGAGTTGCGCATGCGGGTCCTAGAGCTGTACAGTTCGGTGGTCGAGCGCACTCTTTCGATTATTGAAGAACGGCGAAGGTACGTTCAGCTCCTAACCGAACGCCCTGTTTTCCAACGCCCGCAAAACTTGCTGGAGGGCAAGGCCGAGCTCGTCCAGAGTCTGTTCGCCAGGGCCGTTCGGGCCGCCGAGGCCGTTCTGCGAAACCGAGAAGAACAACATGCCGCACTTGTGGCGGCGCTCAACGCGCTGAGTCCCCTTGCAGTACTGGCGCGCGGATACGCTTTACTGCGCAGAACCGACAACGGCGCCACAATCTCCAGCGTATCCCGCATAGATGTTGGAGACAGAGGCAATCTGCTTTTGCGAGACGGCTTACTAGTTTGCCAAGTGTTGGATAAGGAGGAAAAAGAGTGGAGCAAAACGTTACCGAGTTAAGCTTCGAGCAAGCGGTTGCCAAGCTGGAAGAGATTGTAAGAGAGCTGGAAAGCGGCAACCCCGACCTTGAAACTTCGCTTCGGTTGTTTGAGGAGGGGGTTAAACTATCCCGCCGCTGCCTTGAGCTTTTGGACCACGCCAAGGGCCGCATATGCAAGCTAACCCAGCAGGAAAACGAAGAGCCGAAACTGGAACCAGCCGAAAATGAATTCGGGATAGAGTGAGTTTTGCCGGAACTTTTCAGCTTCGCCGGCTGTCATATATTGTGGAAACTCACCTCCTTGCGAGCGGAGCCTTCGGGGTTTTCGCCTCCTTTTACCCGAGGGCTCGATGGGTGCTGAAGCCCGGCGGAAGAACGCCCCAGCCCCGCCGGGCTGAATCGCTTTTCCTGGGTAAACCAAATCCGCGGCCAAGCTATCACCGCCGGCAGAGCCTACCCGTTCAAACACCCCAAAAACCTGTATAGGCGCGCTATGCTTGCGGCAATAATTTTTAAGGAGGAGAATTTCGTTTTGGGAGAGAAGTAACATGCCAGGAAAGCACTCTGCATCCAAAATCGGTGCCGATCTGAGACAGCGCGTTGTGGAGCTTGCCGAGACTTTGGGGCTAAAAGCCGAAACCGAGGTGAAAGCTGCGCGCAGGCTTTGGGGTTCAATACGGAAGATTGACGTCGTTCTCACGGAAGAGAAAAGCGGCAAACGCCTTGGTTAACCGGTTCCGCTGCTTACGTGAAGCTGATCAAGCATGGCTTACTTTTTGATCTCCGTCTCAAATAGAATTAACCTGGAATTATGTATTAAATATGCGCTTGCTGGCTTTACAAACAGCATAAACGGTTTATGGGCGTACGAGGAGATTCAGGAAGGTGATTTCATTTCGTTTTTGTACGGAGCCAAAGTTTTCAACCTCTATAGGGTTGAAAAGAAAGAGGCTCTAAAAAATGCTGACAGAGCCGGCCCTTGGGCCAAAGTAACCTTCAGCATGTCTGGCAAAACCTACTACTTTCCTTTCCGCCTTTATTTAAAGCCAATCCGCGAGTTTACCGAATCCATGGTTAGACCGGAGTTTGCTTACGTGGCAGAGAACTTACTCTTAAGAGGCGGCTACAGAAAGACACATTTCCAGGCGGATCAAACCACATTACAGTCAGTCTCTCAAATGGGAATCCCTTTCGATAAGCCAACGGAAATGTTTTCAAATGATGAGCATGAAACTTTCACCCCGCAACTAACGTGGAACAAGGCCCTGGTATCCCCACCCGAAGTGTACTACTTTCAGGAAATAATTCTTCAATCCCTGGTAAAACAGTGGTTGTCCCAAAATTTGCAAACCCTATTCAATTGGAGCAGCCTAAACAGCCTACGAGCAGAAAAGTTCGAGGTACTAGGAGAAAAAGCTCTACCAGAAGGGTATGTGGATATCCTAATCAAGGAGGCCATTCCCACCGGATATTCCCAGAAAATCATAGTAGAGGTCAAATCGAATAAGTCTCAACCAAAAGACATCATCCAGCTAGAAAGCTATATGAGAGAAATGGGAAGAGAATGCATAGCAGGGATTTTGATAGCGAAAGACTTTTCCAGGAAGGTTAAATCAACATACAAAATGCCAAAAGAAATAAGGTGTTTTACCTACTCTTTTGGCGAAATCGACCAATCTGGAAAATATTCTACAGCCGATCTTAAGTCACGGATTTGCATTAAACCAGTATAGGGTAGCAAGGGAGATTTATCACGAATCAGTATCGAAACACGGCCAGTTGGCTTAGGAGAACATCACATTTTGCGAAAATCTCACTGGTTCAATGAATCCCGTTGATTCTTGCGAACAGTTCGTTAAGTTCGCTAGGCACCTCTCTCCCCACGAACTTTCCTCTAATTATCAGTTAGTTCAGCGGCGCATTCCACTCAAGGGTGGTTTGCGCCGCAACACGAAAGAATCTTTGTGAAAACAAACTCCCACTTATGCCGGACCAAGCTTCCGTGCAGCCTCGTACCGGCGCGCAACGTCTTCCCAGTTCACCACATTCCACCAGGCCGCCACGTATTCAGCCCGCCGATTCTGATATTTCAAGTAATAAGCGTGTTCCCACACATCCAACACGAGAATGGGAACAACTCCCCACTGCGACAAATTTTGGTGCTTTTCCGCCTGCAAAACCCGCAGTTGGCCCGAAAACGGCTCGTACGCCAGAATTCCCCAACCACTGCCTTCCACGGCCACTGCCGCCGCGGAAAAATGTCTCTTAAACGCGTCGAAACTCCCAAAATCCGACTGGATTGCCTCTGCCAAACCACCAGAAGGTTCCCCGCCGGCCTTTGGAGCCATGTTCTCCCAGAAAATGGTATGCAGAAAATGCCCAGAGCCGTGGAAAGCCGCCTCGCGCTCCCAGTGCTTTACAAGCCCAAGCTCTCCGGACTTCCTCGCGTTTGCCAACTCCGACAAAGCCTTGTTCAAGCCGGCAACGTAGCTGGCATGGTGAACATCATGGTGAAGCCGCATAGTTTGCTGGTCGATGTGCGGCTCCAGCGCATCGTACGGGTACGGTAGCGGCGGCAGAACATACTCGCCGTTCCTAAAAGCCACTCGGTCACCGCTCTCGGCTCCCGCGGCAAATCCAATTCCGTAAAAAGCCAGTCCCAATCCTCCGGCTATATTTAAAAGCTCTCTGCGGTTCAAAGCTTTCTTACCTCCTGCTTGTTCTGATTAAATTTTATGAAGATTGCGAAAACGCAACCCTGGTACTATTTACCCAAACTTACTTTGTCCTAACCCGCAAAAAGGAAGGGAGGGCTGGATTCGGTGGCGAAAGACTTCGATAGCGCAAACCATATACATCAGGAGAGGTGTCTTAATGGTCAAGATTGTCTTTATTGGCGCTGGAAGCACTGTTTTTGCGAAAAACGTTCTGGGCGACTGCCTATTGGTCCCCTCCCTCGCAGACGCGCACATCAGCCTTGTTGACATAGATCCAGAGCGGCTCCGCGATTCCGAAATGATGATGCACAACCTGAACCGCAATCTCGGCGGCAAAGCCACCATCGAGGCCACGCTGGATAGGCGCTCCGCTTTGAAGGGAGCTGACTTCGTCATAAACGCCATACAGGTCGGCGGTTACGAGCCGAGCACGGTTATCGATTTCGAGGTCCCCAAGAAATATGGGCTGAGGCAAACAATCGGCGATACATTAGGCATCGGCGGAATTTTCCGCGCCCTGCGCACCATCCCAGTGATGCTGGAGTTCGCGCGCGATATCGAGGAGCTTTGTCCCAACGCCTGGTTCCTCAACTACACCAACCCCATGGCGATGGTCACCGGAGCTGTGCTGAAAGCTTCCAGCGTGAAGGCCGTTGGACTGTGCCACTCGGTGCAGGGCTGTGCCGAAAATCTGTGCCGCATGCTCGACTTACCCCACGACAACCTCAGGTGGAAAATAGCAGGCATTAACCACCAGGGGTGGCTTCTGGAGATAAGCCGAAACGGGGAAGACCTCTATCCCGAAATCAAGCGCAGAGCCCAACTGCCGGAGTACAAGCATAAGGACGCAGTCCGGTTCGAAATTATGAAATGGTTCGGGTACTACGTCACGGAATCCAGCGAACATACAGCAGAGTATGTCCCGTACTTCATCAAAGCCCGCTACCCAGAGCTCATCGAAAAGTTCCATATACCGCTTGATGAATACCCGCGCAGGTGCGTCGCCCAAATCCAGGGCTGGGCCAAGATGCGAGAAGATTTGGTCAACAACAAAGACCTCACCCACTCGCGAACCGGAGAATACGGCTCGTACATAATCGAGAGTATTGTTGAAGACAAACCCATCAAAATCGGCGGAAATGTGCTGAACAAAGGACTGATTACCAACCTGCCCTACAACTGCTGTGTGGAAGTGCCGTGTTTGGTGGACGGCAACGGCGTGCAACCGTGCTACGTGGGTGACTTACCTCCACAGTGCGCCGCGCTGACGCGAACGAACGTCAATGTCCAAGAGCTTACCATAGAAGCCGCTTTGACTCGCAAAAAAGAGCATATCTACCACGCGGCCCTGTTGGACCCGCACACTTCCTCCGAGCTCAGCATAGATGAGATCATTTCGCTTTGCGACGACCTCATAGAAGCCCACGGCGACATGCTTCCCAAGTTCCACTGATTTAACCCAGAATAAAAGCCCCTGCAGGTCCGGAAATCGTCTGCAGGGGCTTACAATTTTCTGAGGTGGATTTCCTACTTTTTCATCAAATCGTCAGGTTTCACGTTCAGCCTGTCGGCAACCCAACTGTTAACGGCGTAAACCATGCTGTCGCCGATTACCCTCACCGGCACTTCGTCGCCGCGCTTCTGCCCGAACAGAATGGTTCTGCTCCCTCCTCTCGTCCTCACTTCGATCCGCAGCCAGGGCCTATCCAAACCCCACTGCTTCGGATCCAGAAGCCGGTCAGAGAGGATCTTGGCGGCTTTCATCTCACCGAGGTCCCACAAAAGCTCGTTGTCCACCTTGCTTCGGTCCGCAGGCGAGGATTTCGGCTTCAGCATCATCCATTCGCTTCCGCGGCGCTCCAACACGATTGTGCCGTGGCTGCCCGCAATCGACAGGCCCGTTATCTCTTCCGCTTTGGCCGGCTGGATTGTTTTGTCCATCAAGTCGATCGGGCGCTTCTCCAAATCCTTCAAAGTGTCGCTCTTAAGAAGGAGCACTTCGCTGTCGTCAAGGCGCTTCGCGTAAATGCCGTTGGGAGATTGCTTGCCCAGAACAACCCCAAGCGGTTCGCGACGGCCCAGCACGGTTACCGCAACCTTCAATCGGGGCTCATCGAGGCCATATTCGCTCAGGGGTTTGGAGGAATCCGCAAACCCCTCGGCTCTAAGACCGGTTAACTTGAAAAGGAGGTCATCCACCGCGCCATCATCGGCGTCCCTGCTCACCGGCCGCGAGAGCACCCACTTATCCCCGCGCTTGCAAACTTCCAACCGACTGCCGTGGCCCTCTATGGTTACGGAGCGAATCTTATCCACAGATGTATCAACAACCGCTTTGTCGCGCATCTCCTGCGGCTTTTTCCTCTGCAGGTCCTCCACAGTGTAGGCCGGGAGCAAAAACACTGTGGAAAGATCCTCAGGCTTGACGTAGACACTTGTGCCGGACGGATCCTTATCTCCAAAGAGAAGGGCTCTGGTGCCGAAGCGCGTCTTCAGCACCACCTTAAAGCGCGGTTTATCCAATCCGTACTCGGAGAGCTTCTCAACTTCGCCTAGAACGCCGTCAACGCGCTGATCCACAAGGCCAGATGTTACGCGCTCGGCTTCGTAGCGGTCGCACCTGGCTGAGATCGGGCGGACTATACGCCACCAATCGCCCTGGCGGGCAACTTCGATGCTTTTGCCATCGCTCCCGAAAGAAGCGCCAACAACATCGCTGGGGCGAATGTTGATTACTTCGCCCACCGTGGGGTTTTCCCCCGGCTTTGATACCGGTCCGCGCTCAAACCAAAGTACATACGTCAGCAGAGCAACGAAAACAACAGCGGCAATTGGACCGCGCCACTTGCGAAGCGAATGTTTGAAGTCTAAACCCCCGCTTTTTCCATCAAGCATCTCGCTCACAGGATCACCTCCGCCTCCACCACACCGCTATTCCAGCGGCCAATATGCAGAGCGGCACGCCCAACCAGTTTACGAACACCACAAACCGGCGCTGTGCGGAAGTCAACACCACAGGCGACGAATACTCCTCTGATGGCTTCGGCGGAATGTCAAGCAACATTTCATCCTCCACCAACCAGTTCATCAGCATGGAAAAGAAAGCCAGATTGTCAACGCCCAATATCTGCAAACCCTGGTTGGTGGGAAGAGACGAGTTTCCAACCACAACCAAGCGGCTGACCTTCTTGCTTTGAGGAACTTCCGATGACTGCTGAGGTTCGGCACCAAGCTCTTTGGTAACAGCAACAGCAACTGTTAGAGGACCCCGAGCATCCTTGTCGCCGGGCCTGGCCGGCGAGGTTTTCAAATCGGTCTCTCCCCAGCTATACTTAGAGGTCTTCATCAAGTGAACCGCGGTAACGCCCTTCACGGAAGAAACGCTCAGCGAACGAGCGCCGTCCAGTATCACCAGCCGCAGTTGTTTAGTTGTCGGATGGTTGCTGTCGAACTCAGTGACGGCAACCGCTGCCGGACTGCCCGCGTTCTGCCTTTCATCAAGCACCAGGTCGTTTCTGGGAGATACGCCCCACGGTGCAAGCAGAGTTTTGAGATCTGGTCCCATGGGCTCCAGAAAGATAAGCACACGTCCGCCAGCGTTGAGGTACTTCTGGATGGCTTCCTCCTCAGAAGGCAACAGCATCGACTTGGGGCCAACCAAAACCAAGGCCGCACAGTCCCGCGGCACCGAACGAGAAGCTATTAGGTCAACCGTTGCGACTTTGTGGTACAGACTCTCGAGAAGATCTTTAGCCGTATTCAATCCGTCGGGGCCGAAATCGTCCAAACTCCGCATTCCGTGCCCAACGGCGAAGTATATCTTTTTCCTAGAACCTTTAACAAGCTTTATAAATCCAAGCGTTATATCCTTCTCGTCGGTACCCGTAACCTCCTGGCGTCTCCCGTCCTTAGTGCTCATGATAATTACAGGAAAGGATTTGACCCCAGCTCTCAGCGCCTCATCTCTGAAGCGCCTGGGGTCGCGCACACGGAACCTTATGCGCGGAGACGCCGCCTGATATTGGGCAAGGAGATCCTCCACCTTTTGGTATTCCGGGTTCATCCCGCCAAAGGAGGTTTCGTTTACCCAAGCTGTTACCTCAACATCCTGCTTAAGACTGCGAACCACCTTTTTGCTAACCGGAGCCAACGTAAAGCGCTTGGTCTTCGTTAGGTCAATCTGGTAGCGGTGGCGGGCAGACAGATAGTTGAGCAAGACCACTATCCCAAACAGCGCCGCTATGAACAAAACCGCATTAGCACCCGAAAGCGTTTGCGGTTTGGTTAGCGCTTGGAGAACAACCCTCCAGCGCCTCCACAAATACAACGCAATCAAAACAGCCGCTATTCCAAAGGATATCCCCGCGAGCAGAGTCACCTGCTGCTCCACCAGCCACACGAAAACGCCGAACACCAGGGCGGCTAAGCCAATCCATCCGCCCTGCACTGCCAACTGCTCGCGCGGAGATAAACCCTTGTTAATTATCTGCCTCATCGTTCAGATGAACCCCCTCAGGTCCTGACTCCGCCAAGCGACCGCGCCGTTAGATACAGAGATAAAACTATTGCAGACAAATAGAAGAAAACGTCCCGCGTATCGATGATTCCCTTCGTAAAATTCTCCAGATGCTGTCTCACAGAGAGATGCGTAAGAAGATTGCCCCAAGGCGCATCCAGAGAAGAGGACATCCAATCCACTATGTAAAGCGACAGCAGAAGACCGAACGTCCCAACAAAAGATATAATCTGGCTTTTGGTGAGGCTGGAAAACAAAAGCCCTATCGCTAAGAACAAACCACCAAACAGCAGCAACCCTATGAAGCCGGAGATTATGGGTCCAACATCCGAGTTTGCGAACCGCCTAAGAAGCACCGGATACTGCAGAAGCAGGAGAAGAATGAGGATGTAGAAGGCCAAACTTCCGAAATACTTCCCCAAAACAACTTGCCACTCCGTAACCGGAGATGTCATCAACAGCTCAATGGTTCCGCTTCTGCGCTCTTCGGCTAAGAGACGCATCGTAATGGCCGGAGCAACTATCAGCAAGGTTATCGTGATGTTGCCGAACCAGTAGCGTGTTTCCGGCGGACCGAACGGGTTAAAAAGTATAGCTATAAAGAAATAGCCGGAAAGAAGCAGAAACATGGCGGCAACCACGTAACCAATGGTGCTGGCAAGATACGCTTTAAACTCCCTTGCTGCTATTGCGGCAATCGATCTCATAACCCACTCTCTCCGCGGTACAATCGATTTCCTCCAAAGAGCCTGCCGGTTTTCAACGGCCGCCGGTCTCGGCAAGCTCCTCGTCGCGTGTAAGCTTCAGGAATACGTCCTCGAGGCTCATACCGACCGGCTGAAGCTGTCGCAGGCCCCACCCGGCGTTCACCACTGCGCCGGCGATGCTCTCCCGCACATCTCGGTCTGGAACCGCGTCCACCACAATGTTTGCGGTTCCATCCTGGTTTTTGCTTGCCTCCACGTGAACCACGCCCTCCACTGATCTCACAAGCGAGGCAACCTCGTCCGCGGGCCCCCGAACCTCCAGCAAAATCCGCTGAGAGCCCCTAAGCCTCCGCGTGAGGTTCTCTGGAGTGTCAGCGGCAACTATGCGGCCCTCGTGGATGATAATCACCCTTCCGCACACCGCGCTTGCTTCCGAAAGAATGTGCGTGCTGAGTATAACCGTATGCTGGCCGCCCAAGCTTTTGATGAGCTGGCGCACCTCTATCACCTGCCCGGGGTCGAGACCCACAGTCGGCTCGTCGAGGATAAGCACCTCCGGTTTGTGCACCAGCGCCTGGGCAAGCCCCACCCTTTGTCGGTACCCCTTGGAAAGCTTGAAGATCAGTGTGTCGGCGCAGTCATCCAGCTTCACCGCATCCATGACTTCGGCTACGCGGCGGGAGAGGTCCCGCCTGGGAACACCGCGAAGCGTCCCCATATAGCTCAGGTAGTCCCTAACGGTCATATCTTCGTACAGAGGGACGTTCTCAGGAAGATAGCCTATGCGACGCCGAACCTCCAAAGGCTGTTCAACAACATCAAAGCCGGCTATGCGCGCAGTGCCGGAAGTCGGCGGCATGTAGCCGGTCAGGATGCGCATGGTCGTGGTTTTCCCGGCGGCGTTGGGACCCAAAAACCCCACAATTTCGCCTTTCTCCACCGTGAAGGACACGTCCTGAATAGCCACCAAACTGCCGTAGTGCTTGGCTAAACTGATCGCCTCAATCAATCTTAAGCACCCCCAAGGGCATTTCCAACAGAGGAAGCACAGAGGACCTAAGCAAACTCTCTATCGAGGACCACCAAAACCGGACGCAGACAAACGCAACATCATCACAGCCAAACGCCTTAAGCATAATATCGAACGCCCAGCAAATTTGTCAACCTGCCCCCGCCAACGCTCCCGAGTTAGCTTACAATAACCTGCACAGATTGACACGGGACTCCGCCAAAAAGTAAACTGGTCTCAGACCGGTCTGCACGGAAGCACTGCAGGAGCTTATCGAGGGAGGGCCGTATCTGATAGTGAGGCGCTTCTTGCCATTGACGCTTCTGAGCGCCCAGCAGTGCTTTTGCGGAAGCGGCCAATTACACATGCGCACCGGTGAAAAATCGCTGTGGCAAAGCAAAAAGCGGCGCGGAGAACCTTACAAAAGGCCTCAAAAAACCGAGGCCTTCGCCCATCCATAGCCTATCAAAACTGCGCCGCAAAAAACCCGGCATGATATGCTCCCTGCTAGGAGTTTTTAGATAAATGGAACTAAAAGAGACACAAAAACATACCCCTTTGCTTCAGATGAAGGGGATAAGCAAATCGTATCCGGGCGTGCAGGCATTGAACAACGTGGACTTCGAGGTGGAAGCCGGTGAGGTGCACGCCTTGGTTGGCGAAAACGGCGCCGGTAAATCCACCCTTATGAAGATATTGGCGGGAGCCGAACCCCGCGACAGCGGCGAGATATTGCTGAACGGACGTCCAGTCGGTGACCTTACACCGCAGAAAGCGCTGGAGTTGGGCATCGGTATGGTCCACCAAGAGTTCAACCTCGTCCCCTATTTATCCGCGGCCGAAAACATCTTTTTGGGACGGGAGCCTCGCTCGCGCATCCCCGGCTTCATAGACTTCAAAACCATGTATCGGGAGGCCCAACGCATAGTAGACAGCCTTGGAGCCAACTTCGACGTGCGCCGACCGGTGGCCTCGCTGTCTGTGGCGCAACAGCAAATGGTTGAAATAGCCAAGGCCACATCCCAAAACGCTGTCATCATTGCGATGGACGAGCCATCCGCAACGCTTACAGAGCATGAACTGGAGTCCCTGTTTCGCCTCATCCGCTCCCTAAAGGCCTCCGGCATCGGGATTATCTACATTTCCCACCGCCTTGAGGAAATATCGCAAATCGCCGACCGGGTAACCGTTCTGCGGGATGGCCAGCTTGTCGGCACCCGACGTGTCAGCGAGGTCTCCCGCGAGGATCTCATCAGGATGATGGTCGGCCGAGAGCTGAAAGACATGATTCCCAAACAGCCTGCCCCCATAGGCAGGGAAGTGCTGAGGGTTGAGCATTTGAGCCGCACCGGAGTTCTGCACGACATCAATCTGACAGTCCGAGCGGGGGAAATACTCGGTATCGCCGGGCTTGTCGGAGCCGGCAGAACGGAGCTTGCGCGCGCCATCTTCGGCGCAGATCCGATAGACTCGGGCAAGATATATCTGTTCGGCCAGGAGGTCAAAATCACTTCGCCCCAGGCGGCCATCCGCCACGGAATCGGTCTTGTGCCCGAAGACAGAAAACAGCTTGGTCTGGTTCTGCAAATGGTGGTAAGGGAAAATATTTCTCTGGCCAACCTGAAGGAGCTGTCCATAGCCGGCTTCGTCAACAGACGGCGGGAACGCACCGCGGCGGACCAATTCGTCCGCGAATTGCGGATACGCACGCCGAGCGTGGAACAGAGGGTGAGGAACCTATCCGGCGGCAATCAGCAGAAGGTTGTTCTTGCAAAATGGCTGTTCACCCGCTCCAAGGTGCTTATATTCGACGAACCGACGCGCGGCATCGACGTAGGCTCCAAGGTGGAAATCTACCAGCTCATGAACGAATTGGCGGCGAAAGGTGTGGCCATCATCATGATAAGCTCCGAACTGCCCGAGATACTCGGAATGTCTGACCGAATCCTCGTTATGCACGAAGGCCGAATAGCTGGAGAGCTGTCTAGGGAAGAAGCCACCCAAGAGAAAATCATGCACCTGGCCACGGGCGGAAAATAAAGGCGGGCGCTCCAAAAGCGGAGCAACCCACCGCAGTTTGCTAAACCCCACCGGGAAACCACTTCTCAAACAAGTACGCCAAACAGGCTTCTAACTTCCAGCGCCACCAGGGGTTAGCCGCCTGGCGCACTTAAGGTTTGCCAGTTCTTCACCACGTTGTTTCCACCTTAAGCGTCTCTCTTTCTCGCAAAACCACAGGCCGAGCAAGCCTAATGTGAAGCTCGCGTCCGTCCTGCGAGAAAGAAGCCGGCAAAACACTGCCTTCCCCCCGGAGCACCCGCACAGACGTGTTCTGTGCCGCATCCGGGAGTTCGAACACCATCTCCTTCACCCGAAGCCGGCCGTAGCGCACCTCCAGAAGCTCGGTTTGGGTGTGGGCTCTGCGCGTCTGCATGAAGATCCCCCACCCCTCCGGCGCGGTGAAGAAAGACCGGTGATCCTCAGGCTGCCAGCGCGGCTTGAAGCCTATCACGCCTTTTGGACCGTCCAGCACCAACCCTTGGCATGCCAGAAGGAGCGACCATGAACTCATGGCGCGGGCGTAGAATTTGCCGCACTCCAGCTCGTTGAACGGATTTCCGCCAGGTCCGGAGTTCAAGCCGGGCCTCAGGCGACCATCGTAGCGCCCGCGCGCCGTTGCCACGATCCTGCGCGCCTGGTCTATCATCCCCTCGTAAACCATCAACCCAGATACCGCATACTCGATGCCGGTCCACACCTCGTCGGCGTAAACGATGAAGGGGTTGGGCCTTCCGCCTCTCGGCCAGGTGCAAATAAGCAGGCCGCCCTCGTCGTCCAGCACATATCTGCGCGGCGTCTGGGTAAATCCCCGGAAGTTGGTCCTGAAATTGTACCTCATGATCGCTCCTAGCGCCGACCGCACCTGCTCAGGTGGATACAAATAGCCTAGATTGAGCTGGTGCGACCACCACTGCCCCAAAAGCTGGTCGCTGTGACAGCCGGTGTTGTAATCGTTCGCGCCCGGCGTTTCAGGTATCTGGATGTAGTACTCGCCGTTCCAAAGCCTTGCCACCTGATTCTTCATGCCCGCTTCGGCCATTGACCTCCAGCGTTTGGCGGCTTCGGCATCACCTTGCTCATCTGCCATTTTGGCCGCCGCCAGCAAAGCCGCCAAATACTGCGACCCAATGAAAGTGTTGGCGCCCGAAACCTCGCAGTCGTAGGTATTCGGCTGGCGCCCTGAGGGCACGCCGTCTTCGTCCGGATCGATGCGGCGGATAAGCCATTCGGTGGCAAGCTTTACCTTCGGCCACACGCGGTTGAGGAAGGAGCTGTCACCGCACATTTGGTGTTCCCTCAAAGCCGCCACAATGGTGGCACATTGCCCATCTATGAAGGCTTCATGCGGGGCGTGCTGCCGGTGTTGGACCTCACCGTCCGGCCTGAGGTACACAAGCAGATCGCTTTCCCGCATATTGCGCCCTATTTCAGGGAAGAGGCGAGCGTGGGTTTGGGCGTAGTTCCAAACATGGGTGCAGTTCAGCGGACAGCACCCGTAACTGCCTTCGAAAGCCCCAAAATAACCGTCCTCAGTCCAATAGCAGGTTGGACCGCGGAAGATGACGCTCTGCGAAGTAATCGCGTCGATGAACTCCGGCGGAATGTTCGATTGATAGACTGTGTCGCGATACAGCTTGGTGCGAGCGTACAAAGCGCGGAAGTTGCCGGCCACGTACTCAGCAACATCCAGCGCATCGCGGTACCAGGCCGAGTATCTGTTGCCCGTGCGCCCGAACCTCTCCACGTTCGGAAAGTGCCAAGTGATGAAGAAAACCGCCGACTTGCTCTCTCCGGGCCTCAGCTTGAACCGAATCGACGCCGCCGAATTATATGTCGAGCCTTCTGGGCTCGGACCCGCCTCAACGGCGCCGCGCACCGAGCCCGTGCGGCGGAACTGCTCGGCCAATCGGCTGATGTCGGTCCACTCCGCCGTAACAGACGCGCCGGAATCCAAAACGCCGAGCACCATACTCCCGTACCCCGGAGAACCAGGCACCAATCGATGCTCTGGCGAGAGCTTCTCCGGAAGTGCGGCACGCATAAGCTTCTCGGTCCAGCTCCAAGGGAGAGACCCTGCAAGCGACACGATGAGAAAACCCTTTCCCATCGGGCCCTGAATCAGCAGGGGTTCACCGCGCGAGGTGTGCGCCAATACTTTGAAGCCGTTTTCTTCAAACCCCTGCAGATGCGTGAACTCCTTAACCTTCCATTCCCCTTCCTTGCCGTCTTTTACCAAATCCGGCGGCTTTACAACATCCGGTTCCGGCATCTCGTCTCGGTATGCGGCACGCCAGGTGAACGGAATGGCGCGCGAAATCTCTGCGTATGCTGCCTGCATCGCCAAAAGATACCCCGGGTGCACATCCGAAAACACAATATGGTCCACCAAAATGTGGCCCCACCCGCCGGAGTGCCGGTCCACAATCTCAATAACAGCCTCCTGACCGCGCCACTGCGAAACATCCCAAGCAACCGGGCGCAACTGCTCGGAGTTTTGGCCGGTGGCAGAAAGTACAACCTCATCTCCCACACGCAGATTCACGCACGTGCGGCTGGGGTAATTGCCGCCGCCGACCAGCAAACCTATGTACCTCCTTTGTATGCGGAAAGGCTTGGACCTCATTGTGCCGCGCGGAACATCGTCCGGTCGGTACGAATTCACAAGGCCGCGCCCCATAAAACCGGACACCGGCTGTTGACCAGGGCTTGCTCCAGTGTGTGGAGAGGATCCGAAAGCCGTGCCCTCCACGGTCCACTTATCATACCCTCCCTCAAAATCCTCGAAAACTTCAAAACCCCAGCTTGCCATCGGGGCTCCGCGCCGCGCATCGAGAAGATCCCGGAAGAAACCCGGCTCGGCGCAGGCCACAACGGCCACCCCGCCGTTGCGCGCAATTCTCGCCAAAGCATCCAGCGCCTTAGCCTCCTCGGCCAAAGCGGATTCATCTGCATCAGTGCGGCCGAGCCTCTCACAGTAGTACAGCTCGGATGTTCTCACTTCACGCCCCGACGCATCGCGCACCTTCACTGGCCCAACAGGCGGCTCTGAATCTGCAGTCATGAACACGGCCGTCATTCCCCGGCGCCGCACCGCCCGATTCCTGTTCCGGCCGTAACCCGGATGATGAACCCCTTTGATTTCGCCAATGCGCCCTTCACAGCCAACCGCGTTCTGCAGCGTGCCCAAAAGTGACACCCAAGTGCTCCTGGAAGACGTGTTCCGCACGGTGAACCTAAATAACGCGCACGGAATGGCCGAGTTTCTGGCATCCAGCGGAATCATCGGGTTGAAAGCCTCCATCTTCACCTGAACGGGAAAGCCTTCGTCTTCAAACTCCACATCCGCAATCGGATACCCAGCGCGGAAAACAAGGGATTTGAACGCATCAAAGCCATCCTCCGGCGCTGTTTGCAGAACGCGCACCGCCGGTTCCGACCCATCTGCCTGCGCTCTTATGGCAAAGAAGCTTCCCGGTAGCCTCTCCTCGGTGTAGTTGTTGAATATCTGCCAAACCGACAAGCGGCCATAACCATCCAGCCAAACGGTCCCGGTGCCTATCCCGCCGATTGGCATCGCAACGGCCTCCAAATTCCCCCCAGTGAAAGAGCGTGGTAAGGCTATCGGGTATTTCCCCGCCGCTGACTTAGGCATCTTGATGCCCAACCGCCCCGCCTGAGCCTCAGCCCCAAAAACTCCACTGGCGGCAGTCAGCGCAACAGCCGCCGCGCCAACCTCTCGCAGAAACTCCCGCCGGCTGATCTCCCAAGACCCCGCACAGCGGAAAAGCCTCCGCCCGCAACAGCATTCCTTGGACACAGAGCCACCTCCCATGGAATTTTTGCTTCGCCCGCGAGATTATCAATAACTGCTTCGGCAAGCCATCTGCAGACTCCTTAGTTCCCTCCAATATGTGAGGCCCCCAACAGCTTTCGAACGAAGGATGGTGCGCTTACCGGGGCGAAAATATCCTTGGATACAAGAAGCTTTAGGAGACAAAGGTGACCCGCAAAGAGCTAAACCTGGCAATCTTTGAAGGCAAAGCAGACAAAGTGCTCTGGCAACCGCGGCTGGAAACCTGGATATTCCATCACCAAGCCGAGGGAACTCTTCCAGACCGCTATAAAAACCTGGATTACTTCGGAATATACGATGCGCTTCGTTGTTCGCCGCGTTACGCCGCTTCCGCAGGAATCGAAAAGTACGAAGAACCCGCCGACGTGGTGCGCACGCAGGAACAGCGAGGCAACCACTTCATCGAAACCATTACAACCCCAAGCGGCACAATCACCACTGTTCACCAGGATGTGTGGCGCGACGGTAAACTGGTAAACCGAAGAATCGCCAAGTATCCAGTGAAAACTCCCCAAGATTTGCGTGTGGTTATAGACCTAATCGAGAGGGAACAATACAGAGCCAACCCCGCCGAATTCCAAGCAGCCGCTGATAGGGTTGCACACAGAGCCGAGCCCACTATATTCCTCTCAAGCTCTGGCTTCACCGATTTGATTAAATGGTGGTGCGGGCTGACAGATACGTTCTACCTGCTGGCCGATGCCCCAGAAGCCGTGGAGGAATACCTGGAAGCCTGCGACCGCCGAGACGACCGCCTGATCGATGCTGCCCTTCAGCTTCCGTGCCGCATCTTCAACCTTGGAGACCACGCAACAAACGAATTCACGCCGCCGCCAATCCTCAAGCGCTATCTGTTGCCGCGCTGGCAGAGGATCAGCAAGAGGCTCCACCAAGCCGGCCGCTTCGTGCACACCCACTGGGACGGCAACGCCAAGCTCATCCTTCCGTACCTTCAGGAAACCGGCCTCGACGGCGTGGAAGCCCTAACCCCAGTGCCGATGGGCGATATAACCTTGGAAGAGATAAAGGCTGCAGTCGGCGACAAAATGATCTGCCTCGACCTACTGCCCGCGATCCACTTCCTGCCAGAATACACCACTCAGGAAGTGCTGGATTTTGCCAAAAAAGTCATAGATATGTTCGCCCCGCGGCTCATCTTGGGCGTGTCGGATGAGATTTCCCAAGTTGGGCAAATCGAGAAAATTGAGGCCGTAAGCCAATTGGTTGATGAGATATGCGGGCTTGCTGATTAAGCCGCCTCCTGTGCAGTGCTTTACCTTGCCAATCCAAGCTCCGGGCTTACGGGCTGTAGTAATTCCACGTCATCTTGCTGCGCCGGTAGTGCTGTTCACTCCAGAGTCTTTTCCGCTGTGGGTTTGGATTCGGCTCCTTGTTTTGATATATATGGAGCTCATTTCCGTTCAGCACCACCAGCTCTTCCCTCCAATCGCCCGTTACATCCGCAACGTACAAACGGTCGGCTTTCTCCTTAAACCTTTGAACAAAACGCCCGGTCATAGGATCGAAGATGCACACATCTCCGGATTTGTGCCGCTCCTTGGCGGCCGCCAATTGTTTCGGCCCGCCGGTCCAATGTATAGACCATATCACTTCCACCCCTTCGTTTGTCCAATCCCGCGGAGCGACTGCCGAAAGCTCATAGCGCGCAAGAAGCTTTCCATCCGCCCCTATAACAAAAGGCTTTTGGTTCACATCATAGCGACTGCGGCACCATATCTCCAACCCCGGATGCGATAGGTCAAAATCACCTATGGCGGCGTTTTGCGCCTCCTCTTCAACATCGTAACACACGTACCAGTACAGCTTTTTCTTGTCGAAGAGGTAAACGTGGTTCCCATCCCCCTCTTTGAGCATTACCACCTGCAGGCTCCTGCTACCGGGCAGTATGCGCTCCGCGAACACGGAGTCCATGTGCCCCCCGCACTTGAAGACTTGATAGAACCGACCGTTGTGGTCCACAATGGTCACCCCGAGCACATCGTCGCGGCCGTCGCCGTCTATATCGGCCACCCGGGCGCCGTTGTGAGCGCACCCTATGTACTTATCCGTCTGCCAAAGCGGTGGGCCGTTCAGGTTTTCCACCGCATACGCCGCCAAGTACCGACCCATTCGGTATCCTTCTTTGTTCGTTGCCTGGAGTATGAGGTCTGAGTCACCTTTACCGCGCAGGTTTGCGATAATCACCATCTCCCAGCGCTCGGCCCCATCTGGAACGGGGGGTTTTGCGGTTTTTTCCTCCTTTCCGGTGGCTCCATCCACGATGTGCAGAACGCTGTCCTCGGTTAGGAAGACCACCTCCGCACGCCCATCTCGGTCAACATCGCCAGCCTGAACTCCGGGTCCATGCCAACCGGGGAGGCCGCGGTTCTCGGAGTTTACGGACACGCGTATTGGAACCTTCTTAACCCAAAGCTTCTTTCCATCGTTGCTGTAAACCGCAAGATGCCCGGGCTTTGTAACTAAATAGTCCATCAAACCGTCGCCATTCACATCAAACACAACAATGCCGCCGGAGCCGTCGTCTTCCGCCGGGATATCCATCTTGATAACAAATGGGTTGGTTGGATACGAAGCTAAGCTTCTAACCTGCCGGCTTGCCGGAAGCGCAATCCCTGCAAACACCGCCAGTATGACCGGTAAAACCACCAATCCAACAAGACACTTTTTCATGGTGTACTCCCCTCAAACTGGTTTTGGCCCAAGGTTCCCCCACCTAATGTTTAGGCGCGCTCCCTCATCTTTCATCCTCCTCACACCTGTAAACCAGCCGCTTCGTTGACACAAACACAACCGCAGGCTATTATGTTGACGGCGCAAGCTCGAGCGGGCGTGCGGAATCTTTCAAACGCCCTTTTCCATAATAAAGCGACCCCATTTTATGGGAGGTGTCCGCATTATGAAACTTTTCAAAGCGCTTTGCTGTGCCGCATTAATAACTGTATTCGCCTCAAGTCTGTGCTTTTCAGCCCCAAGGCCACCGCGCTCCTCGGTAGTTGGCATTGCCCGCAACGAAGACCCCCAAGCCGCCACCGAGGAAGCCATCCGACTGGCAGGCGGCCTTAAAGGCGTTGTAAAGCCCGGGGACTGGGTGGTTGTCAAAACCAATATGACCGTTCCCTCCCGGAGCGGAGACGGGGTTATCACCCATGCTGGCGTAATAAAAGCCATCATCCTGGCCGCCAAAGCTGCAGGTGCCAAGCGTGTAACCCTTGCCGAGAGCGGCGGCGCATGGCGCGGAGACGGCCAAGACGCCCTCCGCCTTGCAGGATATGATGTGGTGCTGAGAGAGACCGGTGCCGAGTGGCTCAACATCCACAGAGCCGAGACCCAGGTTGTGAAGCCGAAAAATCCCCTAGGAATGAAAGAATATCCCATCGCAAAAGCCCTGCTGGAGTGCGATGTTTTCATAAGCGCCGCCGTGCTTAAAACCCACAACACCGCCCAAGTGACCCTCTCCATGAAGAACCTCTTCGGCATTGTTCCCGGCTCTAAGTACTATATACACCAGGCAAAATTGGTTGAGGAATCTATCACCGACCTGTGCACCATACGTCCGATCGACTTCGCGGTGGTGGACGCAACCACTGCCATGGAAGGCTACGGCCCAATCAACGGCGAAAAGGTGAAAATGGACCTGGTTATCGCCGGCCGGGATCCCGTGGCTGTGGACTCCGTGTGCGCAGAAATCATGGGGGTAAATCCGGCGCAGGTGAAGCACATCCAATACGCTGCACAGGCAGGTTTAGGTAATATGGACCTTTCCCGCATCACCGTAAAAGGCGTTCAAATCTCTGAGGTAAAACGCCGGTTTGCGCGACCTTGGGGCCCCGGCTTGGAAGGCGAAATAACGCGCAGTTACGTTCCCAAAAACGGAGTCACTCTTTTCTGGCTGGGCCAAGGCGGCTTTGCGTTCAAAACCCCGCAGAATAAAGTGATTTTGGTGGACCCTTATCTTTCGGAAAGCGCCGGAACACGCCGCCTCGTTCCCAAGGCTCTGCACCCACGCCAGGTCCGTACAGACGCAGAGCGCCAGCAGCAAACCCTTTTCCCAAACTTGGTCCTGTGCACCCATGATCACATAGATCACACGGACCCGGAGTCCATCAAGGAGATAGCGGAAACCAGTTCGGCCTCTTTCATGGGGCCGCCGTCTAGCTGCAAGCGAATCGCAGACAGCGGCATAGACCCGGCCCGCGTGATAACCATCAAAGCGGGGGAAAGCAGGGATTTGGAAGGCGTAAACATCCGCGCCGTGTTTGCCAAACATACTGAAGACAGCGTGGGATATGTGCTTTCCTTCGGCCCAACCCGCGTTTACATAACCGGAGACACAGAATATGATCCCCGCCTGGTAAACGAGGTGAAGCCGCTGAAGCCGGACATTCTCATCGTGTGCATCAACGGCAAGTGGGGAAATATGAGCGCGGCCGATGCAGCAAAACTCACCGCACAGCTCAAACCGAGGGTGGTCATCCCCATGCACTACGGCATGTTTGCCGAGAACACGGTTGATCCGCAAACTTTTGTGGCCGAAGCGAAAAAAGCAGGAGTCAAATCGAAAATCGTAATCCTGCCCCACATGGGCTCTTATGTTTCAGAGTGGTAGGTTGTGGTAAACCACGGAGTCTGAAAAAGTTATGGCCTTTGTAGCCTGGTCTCTCGCCAGCGGCAGTTCCGGAAACTGTATCTGGGCGGAGGGTGAAAATTCTGCGCTTGTGATAGACGCAGGGCTGAGCGCCTCCGCCCTCCTGGAACGCTTGGCCATCCTCAGGCGCGACCCGCACAAGCTAAAAGCCGTTTTGCTAACCCACGAACACACAGACCACGCTTCCGGAGCTGTTCCAATCGCGAGGCGGTTCAAAGTTCCAATCTTGGGAACGCCCGGCACCATTGCCGCTGTTCTAACCGACTCGCCCTTGGTTGAATCCGAAGCCCACCCTTCTGGAAGCAGCTTCCAGGTCGGCGAGTTTTGGATAACATCTTTCCGCACGGAGCACGACGCCGCCGATCCAGTCGGCTACGTGCTGAACCTAAATGGCGCAAAGCTGTGCGTTGTCACAGATACTGGCCGAATTACGCCGACCATCAGGCAGGCAATGCGGGGCTGTCAGCTAGTGATACTGGAGGCCAACCACGATGTTGCAAGGTTGGTGCGCGGCCCGTATCCACCACCCCTGAAGGCGCGGATTCTAAGCGACAGCGGCCATCTTTCCAACGATGACGCGGCCGCGGAGGTGGCAATGCTCAGCCGGGGCGATGTGCCTGTGTGCGTGTGGTTGGCCCATTTGAGCGCTGTAAACAACACTCCAAGGCTTGCACTGCGCAGCGTTCAATACGCTCTTAGGTCCGCCAGACCTGACAACGTGCGCATATCTGTGGCGCAAAGAGACTGCATAAGCGCTTATTGGAACTCAAAACACAATTGGTGGCAAACAAGACTTTTCTAGGAGGCAAAGGTGAAAGCTCAGCGCGCTTCTTTAGTTTTGGCAGTATTGGTGTCCTTGTTTGTTATGTGCCTCGCGCCAGTGCGTTGCGATGCCAAGCAGGTGCCGCGCAACGCAATCATTGAACTGGGCTTTGACAAGCGCGACATGCCGGCAGATTACCAAATCCAAAGAGATGATATCGGGACGCTCCAAGGAACGCGTGTTCAGCATTGGGTTACTTCGAAGCGCGTGGAAGTTCCTACGAAATCAACCCAAAAACCCCGCCAACCGTTTCCCCAGCCTGGGCGCATCAGCATGCCGCTTGGCACAATAATCCTGTCGGTTTGGGTGGAGCAGAACGCCAATGCGGCCTCCGCCCGGCTGAAGAAAGAGTTGGACCCGAAGCTGAGCTACCGCGCAGGCGGCCCGCTGGGGAGAAAGATAGGCGACCAATCTCTGGTGCCGAAAAACCCAAAAAGTCCTGTGATCCTCTTCAGGAGGTCCAACGTGGCCGTAAAAATCGAAACCGAATCTCCGAAGAACGCTGTTTCTCCGGCATTAGTGGATAAGCTGGCCAGAACCTTAGACGCCAAGATTCGCCGATACCTGTGAACCAGTAAATCCGGGGAGTTTGCCAAATCCAAACCGCCGGCTTTGGCAAACTCCCAACACAGGATTCCACCGGATGAGCGCTCTTTGGTGCTTCAGTCCGGCAGGGGTTCACCGTGCGTCTCGGGCGCCAACCAAATGATAGCAAACCCCACCAGATAGATCAGCATCATTGTGGCGCCGGCCTTGGGATATGAGCCAAACGCCTTAACCAAAGGTCCGGTAGTGAAAACCCCCACTGCGGCCAGCACCCGACCCGCATTAAAGGTAAATCCTTCGCCGGTGGCGCGAATGCGCGTTGGGAATAGCTCCGGCAGGTACAACGGCAGCCATCCGAACAGGCTGGTGGTGAAAACTCCGGCAATGCACGCCCAAGCCAAAAGCTCCGCGCCGAAAGATTTCGGCAGAAGCCACATAGCCACACCCGAAATCAGGCTTGTGGCGCAGAAAAATGCGTACGTCTTGCGTCGCTCCAGCCAATTCCCAGTGTAGCCGCCCAAAAATGCGCCGACTATGGCCCCTATCGCCATCCAAAACTGGGCCGCCGCCCTGTTGTGCGCCGCGTTGGGACCACCCATAGCGTTGACCCAAGTCGGCACCCACTGGTAAACCCACGTGCCAAGAACCGCCACGGTTGCACACAGCGCGGCTACCACCGTTCGCGACCGAAACCTGGGGGAAAACAGCTCGCTCAATGCAGATGCCTCACCACGAGCACGCGACTTCACCCACCTCTCCGGCTCTTTCACCGCCAGCCGGATGAAAAACGTCAGCACAGCGGGCACAAATCCAACTACAAGCACATACCTCCAGGCGGGAAGGCCGCCGAGCCCAACCGCACCAAACATCGCGGCAACCCGGTCTATGTTAAGTCCCACCAGCGATGCGGCCAAAAACCCGAAGTTCGCGGCACCGCCCAGCAATCCCGCCAAAACCGGTCGGGATGTATTGGGCCAGGTCTCCATCACTAAAGCCACGCCAAGGCCCCACTCGCCGCCCAATCCGGTGGCACCCAGGAAGCGGCACACCGCCAACTCCTGCCAGTTTCGCACAAATCCGCTGAGCCCCGTGAACACGGCATACACCAAAACGGTTATCACCATCGTCCGCACGCGGCCGATGCGGTCCCCCAGGCGGCCAAAGACGACCCCTCCAACCGACATCCCGATCAGAAACAGCGCCATGGTCAGCCCCACATACGGTGCCACAGCTTCCGGATTCTGAATACCGGTTAGGTCTTTAAGGGCCGGATGGATAACCTGAGAATACAGCCCCATCTCCATGCCGTCGAACATCCACCCAAGCCACGCAATGATGAGCGTTAGTGCCAAAGTGCTCTTCTTGGGTGAAGATGCGCCGGTGTTGATAGGGTTCGCCGAGGCATGTTTTTCCATTTCAGTTCAACTCTTTCAAGCGGAGATTGCGAAACTCCACGTAACTGCCGTGGTTTTGAAGCCCAATATAGCCGCGGCGCTGGCGCTTGTAAAGCTTGTGGGTTTCCGGCAGACTAGCATTGATGGCGGGGTCGTCCAGATTCACGTTTACCACCTCCACACCGTTGAGCACAATCCTCACGCGGCGGCCGTTGCACGTTATCTCGAAACTGTTCCACTCGCCAGCCGGTTTGGATGCGTTCTTAGCAGGCGCAACCGCATCGTAGATAGAACCCGTGGATGTTTTTGTGGGCGGCTGACCGTAGTCGTCCAGTATCTGCATCTCCATCCCGATTCTGGACGCCCTTCCAAACATCGGTGCGCGCACGAAAACCCCGCTGTTGCCGCCCTTGCTGATCTTGAATTCCCCGCGCAGAATGAAGTTCTCATACTTCTTTTCGGACCTCAACCAGCCGCCCGGTTTTCCGGTGCAAACCAAAACACCATCCTTTATCTGCCAGCTTGCATCCGGAACCACCCAGCCCGAGAAATCCCGCCCGTTGAAAAGCGGCACAAATCCTTCGCGCCTCTCCTGCGCCGAAAGCGCCGAAGCCGCTTCACCGGCAAACGTGGGTAGGACCGCGAGAAGCAAGCCCACCGAAATTAAAGCTTCCAAAAACAAACGACGATTCCTCAACTAAATCAACCTCCTCAGCTCAGACACGCATTTCGGAACAGCCGTGATAGGACTTTCTCTTGCCTCGTATTCTATGGACAGGTATCCACGGTAGCCAACAGATCTAAGTATCTGGACAATACGCCGGAAATCCGCCTCGGTTTCTCGCCCTCCGGCCGGAGTAACTTGCGTTTTGATGTGCGTGGTCACGGCGTAGGATGCCACCTTCGCGATATCCGCATACGGGTCAGCACCACGAAAATTGCCTGTGTCCAGGTTCAAACCGAACCAATCAGATTTTATCTCCTTCAGGATGGCCAAAACTTGCTCTGGAGTGGACGTAATCCCACCGTGGTTTTCAAGGGCCAGCATCACCCCACGCTTGGATGCATACTCAAGGCACGGTTCCATACTTTCCAAAAACCATTTCCTGGTTTGTTCCTCGGTAGATCCCCTCGGTACACTGCCGGCAAACACCCTCATACACGGCGCGCCCAGCTCCACCGAGCGGTCGATCCACGTCTTCGCCAAGTCAATCTGCTTATCGCGTTCCGGACCGGGAGGAACCGCAAAGCTCCCACCGATGGCAGTGCCGCTTACCTCCAATCCAGCCAGGAAAACACGGCGCTTCAAGCGGTGAAGATAAGCCGCATCCGTGTCCGGTGGGAAGTAATAGGAGGTCAGCTCAACCCCGTCCAACCCCATCTCGGCGCATCTATCCACAAAATCCTCCAAGGTCATAGTCCGAGATTCTCCCTGGAGGAACTGGCGGTAGGAGTAAGCACAACAGCTTAGCTTAAGTCTGGGTTCACCTGGGCGCTTAAAAGGCTCAATCGCCCCGGCGGGCAAAGAAGCTCTCGAAGCCACAGCGCCAACAACGGCCGCGGCTCCAAACTGAAACAGCCTTCGCCGTGTAGTAGACATGCAGCACCTCCACACGTTTCTGCGCGCAAAAGCGATATTACCTGATCAGCTCCTCCCAAAGTGCGCGGTAGTAGCGCATCAAACGCTCGTCATCGGGGCTTCCGGGTATCTCGGCAAGCGTAAAGCGGTTGTAGCCGGCCTGCTTTAGGAGCAAAAACAGCTCCCTCCACGGGTAGCGCTTGTCGCAAAGCTCATTGATGTGGCAGGAGCGAATATCTTTCCGAAGTAGCTCAAAATACTCCTTAACAGAGCCGTCCTTTAAATCGGTCAGATTGGAGTTCCAGCACACCCCAACCTGCGGATGCCCGCAGTAGTCCATAATCTTGCGGATATTCGGCGGGTGAGAGGTTCCGCTACCGTGCACCTCCAGCCATATCTCAACGCCGTGGTCCGCGGCGAAGCGGCCGCACTCGCTCAAAGCTTTGCCGATCTGCTCCAGCGTTTTCTCCGCAGGAACATCCTGAGGCAGTGCATTCGGGCGCACCTTCACCCCTTTCGCCCCAACATCCTTTGCAAGCAGTACAAACGACTTGCATGTTTCAACGTTCTGGCGCACCACCGATTGATCCGGCGAGTGAAACTCGCACACCGTGCCAAGACCCCACAACGTCAAGCCGGAATCCTGAAACATTGCTCGGACCTCTCTCCGTCGGTCGGCCCCAATAGAAGGCTCAACACCATGCGCGTGTGTGGTCCGCAGTTCCACCCCCTCGAATCCAGTGGTGCGGCACTTCCTGATAATCGTGGGAATGTCCCAATCTTTCGCCATGTTGTAGGTAACCAAACCCAACTTCATACGAGGTTCCTCTGCTGGCAGCGGTGCGGCAGGCGACCCACCCGCAAAAGCACCAGCCGCAGCCGCCGCAATCCCGCCCTTCAAAAAGTCACGGCGTGTGCTCATGACAGTACCTCCATGCACCGCGCGTCCGTCTAAGCTCCAATCCGCGACAGCGCATACAAAAGCCCCAAAATTAACAGCGAAAACACCAGCGCCGCCAAAAATCCGCCAACGTTCACAAGCCTTGGATACTTAATCTCCCACGGATGGGGCTCGGAAGAGCCGGCATATACCATCTTCACGCCGGCTTTCCTAAGCTCTTCCTCTCGTCCCACCGGCGTGCGCAGAAGCATGTAAAACTCGTCCAACGCTTTTTGATCATGCGGACGCGTCGCCAGGCTAACCAACACAAGAACAACAATTCCAATCGGCAAATAGCAGGCCACCCGGCCAACCAAATCCATTTTGCCGGGAAACGCGCCCAAATAAGGCAGTGACAGTCCTGCCTTAGCAAGCAAGCTTCCAACTTGGCCAACCCACAGCCACACGGCAAGCATCACCAAGAAAGAGGCCCAAGCCCCTGGAGCGTTTGCACGCCTCCAAAGCACGCCACCCCACATGAAAACCCCGGTCAGGGCAGCCAAGTCCCAGAAGATCACAAGGGCATCCGCCACCCCGGGTATCACAAACGCAAACGCCACACCAAGCCCCACAACCACCAAACCGGCCCATCGAGCCAGCCGAAGCATGCTTTGCTCGCCGACGTTTGGATTGATGTACCTTGCGTAAAGGTTCCTTGTGATTAACGCCGACCCAGCCACCATAAAAGCACTGAGGGTAGACATCTGCGCTGCCAGTATGGCTGCAAACATCAAACCTGTGGCGCCAGGGGGAAGAAGCTGGCGTATGGCGGTGCCAAACGCAAGCTCTCGATGCTCTCCCAAGCTGGGCACCAACCCCTTCGCAACCATGGCGGCCACTATCACGCCTGTGAACGCCCATCCAATCGCGCAGAACCGCTTCACAAAGTTGCCGTAAGTAAAACCCACACGGCCTTCAAACTCCGTTTTCCCAGTGGAGCACACCTCCATTATGTGCGGGTGCGATACTATGCCTATCAGCATAACAATACTTCCGACGATTATGAACCATATCGTCAGCTCCTGCGGGGCATGCAGGCTGAACATCTCGGGAGCGAGCGCTTCGTGAAGCCCGCGAAAACCACCCACAGCACTCAATCCGAACGGCACCAGCATCAAAGACATCACAACGATCAGCAACCCCTGCACGGATTCGGTGATCACGGTGGCAACCAAACCGCCAGCCATTCCATAGGCCACAAAAACGGCCGTCATTCCAAGAATCGATGCCCACTGCGGAATAACACCCTGCGTAACAGCCTCCGTAATGACCCCAGTACCTTTCAAAAGGGTGCCGGTGTTAACCGAAAAGATCAGCACAGCCCATACCGCATACAGCAATCCCATGCCTCGTCCAAAGCGCGCCTCGAAAAAATCCGCGGTGGTTAGATAACGCGAGCGCCGGAAAAATGGGGCTATTATCCAGTAAAACGGGGTGCAGAAGAGATAAACAAACGTGTACCAGATGCCGGAAAGGCCGCGCTGATACGCGGCCCCAACAACGCCGACAGGGTCATCGGCATGAGTGCCGGTGCCCAGAGCATGCATAACCATCAACCACTTGCTGAACTTGCGCCCCCCAGCGAAATAATCCCCGGAACTCCGCACTTTTACCGTCTGGTACACGCCCAGAAAGGCCATGGAGGCAAGATAAAGCAAAACCACAACAACATCAGCCAATGTAAACTTCTGCATAAGCAGTCTCTCGCTTCAGCGAAGTTCCACTTTCGGCGGGTTTGCGTAAGCGTAGGCTACATCTGCAACCCGCGCCTGCTCGGCAGACCCCTTGTGCAGATAGATGCGATACCGGAAGGTAACTCTTCCTCCGGCGGGGACTGTGTGGCTTCCGTTGGCAGAGCGGTCTCCGGTAAAATCTCGCAGGCCGAACGGATTGGCAGCGAAAAGCCCATAGTCGCGAACATGCCAGTACGTGGGATGTCGGAAGCTTGTGGGGTGGTCCATCACGGCAATGCCCACAACCTCGCCGTTTACTGGGCCGTAATAGTCGCACCACTCGGCGCGCTTTCCCCAAGTATCCCTGTCTTTATCACCCTTGGAGTTCACTATGTGGCCATTGCCGCCAGTCACATCCATCGATGTTGCCACACGGATGCCGAAGGTTCCCTCCTTAGTATCTCCAAAAACCACGGGTCCGTTGGTAGCCAGGATTGTCACCTCGAAATCCAAAAGGCGGCCCTGTGTGGTGTTGTACACCCGCATCTCGCGAACATCCTCGCACACTTTCTTGCCGTCCGGGGCTATCCAATTCACCCTCGCGCGCAGTCTGCCGAATATGGGACCGCTTTCCAGCGCTTCGTAAGCCGAGTGCTCGGTTTTGCCGGCCTTTGAGCTTTCGGACCAAAAGTCAACTCCATTCACATCGCCGTGGGTGAACCAGAACGAGCGGTGGTGCGGATGATCCCGCGTTTCTCCCTCAACCTCGCGCATCGGATAGTGGCGCGTGATGGGCACTCCGGTGGGGCCAACCAACGGATAGAAGTAAGGCTTGTTCGCGCCGCGCGTTACGTAGCGAGTAAAAAGCTTGCCGTTTACCAGAATCTCCGCATCATCGCCAGCGCGGCGGACCGACACAGCGTTGGGCCGCGGCATCTCGCGCTGAGACTCCAAACGGTACCTAACAGACTCGCCTGGCTTCATCCCGGGAACTATCCAAACAACACGAAGGCGGTCGCCCTGCCGCTCAACTTGGCATGGAACAACCGCCCTATCCGCTTCGCGTCTCAGCGCAAAGTTCCCGAACATCCCTCCGGGTAGCATCACCGAGACCGGAGTTTCTGGCACGCCACGATTTCCTGCGGTCACCACAACCTCTCTTGAAAAGCGTGCCTGTTCGCGCGGCCCGGAGCCCTGAAATGCACCAAGCACGCACGCTGTGAGCGAAAAAACCGCCAACACCAACGCGCACAAAAAGCAGTTTCTCACCATCTTTTCCCCCACTTCTGATGCTGTTGACCGCTTCCCTCACGTCTAACGCGGAAAAAACCGAACACATCTACGGAAAGCATAGCAATGGCTTCCTTGTTAAACGGTAAGCCGCTATCCAAACCCCAACAGCAGGGCTCCTACAGGAGAAAGCCTGCCGAATTTCATCCTAAACTGCGAACAAATCCGGGGTAAGCTGTATCTTCACACCTTTTTCTATAGCCTCGTTCGCTTTCAAAATGGCAACCGCGGCCTTAAGCGCCTCTTCACCACTGCAGAAAGGCTGGGTGTTTTTCCGAATGCACTCGAAGAACGACGCAAGCTCCGCCTGATACGGAAAACCGCTGTCCATCTTCTCTCCGCCGCCAAGTGCCTGTCCAGGACCGGTGCCTCCACCAGGCGAGTGGCTCAAATCCAGGTTCACGCCGCCGCCGGCAACTTTGTTGGCAAGCTCCATCCACGCCAGTTTGCTGGCCTTTGGCTCTCTGAAAAGCTTTCCGCCGGTCTCTCCAACCATGATCAGCGTTCCTTCGGTGCCCATGAACTGCTCGTAATAGCCGTCGTACTGGTTCGTGGTAATGGAAGTATAGGTGAGCTTAACCCCGTCCGGATATTCGAAAATGACAGACACGTTGTCCCACACCTCGCGGCCGTCTTTCCAATAGTCAATGCCGCCAACGCCCATAACCGATATCGGTGTGGTGCCCAGGAACCAGTTCACTACGTCCACCTGGTGGCTACCCAACTCGGCCATTAGACCTTGCGACGACGCTCTGTAAAGCCGCCAGTTCAGCAAGCGCTCGTACTTGGGATCCGGAACAGGCCGCCGCCAATCGCCGTTGCGGTGCCACAGCGCTCTGATCTGAGTGATTTTGCCCAACACCTTATCCTTCTGGATCAGCTTGTAGGCGTGGTGGTAGAACGGATTATACCTCCGCTGGTGGCCTATCTGCAGTAGCTTTCCAGAAGCCCGTGCGGCTTGGCACATCTTCTTGCACTCCTCTACTGTATAGGCCATGGTCTTCTCGCAGAACACGTGCTTCCCCGCCTGCAAAGCGTCTATCGCGATTGGTGCGTGCATGTTCAGCGGCGTAGCGATGAGCACCGCTTGGATGCTCTTCTCTTTATCCAGCATCTCACGGTAGTCGGTGTAGCCCCTAACCTGCGGATAAACCTTGCCGGCTATCTCCAGACCGCGCTTAAGATGGGGCTCGTATATATCGCACACCGCCACGCACTTCACATTGGGAGCCATGAGCGCTTTCGTGAGGTCAAGCGACCCCTGAGCTCCGGTCCCCACAAAAGCAAAGTCGATCGGCTCCGCCGAAGCAGAAGCGGCGGCATTCTGAGCAAACGCCTCACGCACGGCCGCAAGCCCAACCGAAAACGCGGCCGCGGCCGCCGCCGACTCCTTCAAAAACTCCCGACGAGTAATGCCGCCAAAATCGCTCATGTTTCCACACCTCCATCCCAAGGAAGTTTTGCCATTCAATCGGTCTCTGCTGGCAAAACCTGTTTTTCTATCTCAATCCCTCTGCAAGAACCAACTAGGAGCGGTGCGGGTTCATCCTCGAAGCGCGGTATGAGCACTGCCGTCACCTCCGGATGATGTTTACAGTATTTCCGAGTACCTTCCTCCCCCATAACAAAGAAAGCGGTGGCAAGTGCATCGCTTTGGGCGGCATCCGGGGCTATTGCAACGGCTCCCCACAACCCTTGGGCCGGACGGCCGGTGCGGGGGTCTATTATATGCGGGTATATCACGCCCCCAACCTCCAGGAACTGCTCGGAACACCCGGAATTCGATGCGCTGTAGTCAACGGCATGCACCACCGCAATCCGTCGTTCTGGGAAACGCGGGTGCTCAATGCCAAGCCGCCAAGGAGTGCCATCCGGCTGGGTGCCCAAGGCGTAACTGCTGCTGCGGCCGGCGTGCACCAACGCCCCCGGAACACCCATCTCCCTTAGGTACTTCGCCACTTGCTGAACCGCGTATCCCTTCCCAATTGCCCCGAGATTTATCTCCACACCGTCTGTGTCAAACCGCACGGTGAAGTCCCGCTCGTTCAACAGCACGTGCTTGTACCCCACGCATCTCAAAACCCGTTCGATTTCGTCCTCGCTTGGGACCCGCGGCCGGCGCTCGTAAAAACCCCAAAGCTTAATGAGCGGTCCCGTGGTGATGTCAAAAGCACCGTCGGTCTCCTCGCTGATGAGCAGGCACGTCTTTAGAAGTTCGAAAAACTGTGGGGATACTTTCACCGGTGCGCGCGCCGCGGCCGCATTCACTTGATCTACCTCGCTCAGTATCCGATACGCGCTGAGCTGACCCTCCATGAGCTCAACATGCTCTAAGGCTGTGCGCGCCACCGCCTCAAGGTAAGAGCGCTCCCGCCCCCAAAGCAAAACCTCGAAGTCGCAAGCCATCGCCTGGCGCGAAGCGCACACAACGCAAGGCTCGGAGTCCCCCGCTTTCATAACCCAGAGCCAACCTCACTGCGGCCGAGAACGCCGCGTTGCGCTATCCCTTCGAAAGCTACTCCCAAGGGTCCGGAAATATGCTGTAGTGGCGCACCCCCTGGCGCGGCTCGGCCATCCAATCCGCCACCTTAGCGCGCCATTTCAGATAATGCTCTGTTTGCTGGTGAGCCGCAAAATCCTCCGGCGATTTGTAAACCTCGTACAAAAAGAAGCGAGTTTTGGGGTCCTCAGCCTGCAGTACGTCGAACCTTACGTTCCCCGGTTCTTTGCGGGTGTTTCTGGCGTTCTCAAGCGTGGCTTCTATAAAGTCCGAAATGTGCTCCGGCTTCACGTGCACCGTTACGCAAACCACATACATAAAACCGCCTCCCTAAAAAGCCCATGTCTTGCACCTTCAGGCAGAAACTCCACAAGCGGAAGAATTGAATCTCCTAACAAAAATTGGAAGCCGGCAAACCTCACACAAAAGCCGGCCAACAATCACTTGTGATTTCAGTGCCTGAAATGCCTCATGCCGGTGAACACCATGGCCATACCGTAGCGGTTGGCAACCTCAATCACCTTTTCATCCTCGGTGGAGCCTCCGGTTTGAATGATGGCTGTAACGCCAGCCTTGGCCGCAATTTCGGGACCATCTGGCTTGGGGAAAAACGCCTCCGAGGCCAAAACAGCCCCTTCAGCAAGCGCGCCCGCACGCTGAACCGCCATGGCCACTGGATCAGCGCGGTTCTGTTGCCCGGTACCGATGCCAACCGCCCGGAATCCTTTGCCGCCTCCATGCAAATCCGCCCGCGCCAGCACGGCGGCGTTGGACTTCACGCGCTTCACCACCTTCCACGCGAACAGCATGGCCTCTATCTCTTCTTCGGTGGGAGCACGCTCTGTTACCACCTTCAAATCCCTTCGCGTAATCTCACCAAAATCCGGCTCTTGAAGCAGCAAGCCGCCGGTAACTGTTCGAACATCCCAATAGCGCCACTCCCGCCGCTCTTTTTTGGAGGGCAGTGGACCGCACTCCATGATGCGGATGGTGGAACCCCAGTATTTGCGCTGTTGGATTATCTCAAGCGCTTCACGCGAGTAGGAGGGGGCGATAATGGCTTCGTAATAGCTGCCGCGCACCACAGCAGGCACTTCTATCATCGGCATCCCCGGGCGCACAGCCGTCAAAACCGTCTCGTACACCCCGCCCATACGTGTGATCTCGCGGGCGGTCTCGGCATCCACACGCCGGTTCAGCGCGATTATACCACCGAAACGCGAAATGTTGTCGGCTTCTCGCGCAGAGATGAACGCCTCCACAAGAGTGTCTGCCACAGCCACACCGCACGGATTGGTGTGCTTTATAATGGCCGCCGCGGGCTTGTCGAAATCTTTCACCAGCTCCAAAGCGGCATCCAGGTCAAGGATGTTCGTGAACGATAGGTCCTTCCCGGATATCTGACGGGCCACAGCCACACTGCCTCGGGGTGGGTTTGGATGCGCATAGAAAGCGCCTTTCTGGTGTGGATTCTCGCCGTAGCGCAGGTCCCGCGTCTTGCGAAACTCCATAACCAGAGTCTGCGGCGGAACGCCCTCCCCCATCGACTCAAAGTAGGAGCTTATGGCGGCATCGTAAGCGGCGGTGTGCGCAAACGCTTTCGCGGCCAACCGGAAGCGCAGATCGTCGGGCAGGCAAACATCGTTCTCTTCGAGCGCCCTAAGCACCTCGGAATAGTCGTTCGGATCAACCACAACGCCGACGGATGCCCAGTTCTTAGCTGCGGCACGGATCATTGCCGGTCCACCGATATCTACGTTGTCCATCGCCTCTGCAACGGTGATGTTGGGTCGGGCAACCGTCTCCCTGAAAGGATACAGATTTGCCACCACCAAATCGATGGGGGTAATTCCGCGTTGCTCGAGAGCAATCATGTGGTCCGGCCGCGAGCGATCCGCCAAAATCCCCGCATGAACAGCCGGATGCAATGTTTTCACCCGACCATCCAGCATCTCAGGAAACCCTGTCACGCGGTCGATAGGAATCACAGGAATCCCGGCGGATGTAAGTTCCCTGGCGGTGTTCCCGGTGGAGATGATCTCCACGCCCAGCTCCGTTAACCCCCGTGCAAATTCGGCAACGCCCTGCTTGTTGTAAACGCTTATCAGCGCTCGCTTCACCCGAATAGACACCTTTCACCTGCCCTCCTTTTCAAAAACATTGCAACTTCCTGCGCCGGGCCGCATCGCCCAACGGCTCCTTCAAGCCAGAAAGCACCAATCACCGAAGAAGGTTACCCGGACGACTTCGGAAAACCAGGTCTAAACTTTGCTCACTCTTTCTCGAAGCGCCTTCAAGCGCCGCATCACATCGGTTCCGCCTCTTCCGAAATAGTCGTGAAGCGCAACGTATTCGCGGTACAGCTCCGTATAAATAGTATGAGCCTCAGCTCTGGGTTTGTAGGATTCTTCACGCACGCCGGACATCTTCTCGGCCGCCTGCTGTATAGTGTCGTACCCACCACGCTCGGCCCCGGCCACCACGGCGCCCCACATTGCGGCGCCCAAAGCGCACGCCTGCGATGATCGGGCCACCCGGATTTCTCTGCCCAAAACATCGGAGTATATCTGCATCAAAAGCGGGTTTCTCTCCGCCAAACCGCCGCAGGCATAAAGCTCCTCCGCGGATATTCCCTGCGCCTCCATGTTCTCGATAATCACGCGCGTCCCGAAAGCGGTTGCCTCGATGAGAGCGCGGTATATCTCCTCCGGCTTCGTATCCAACGTACAACCCAAAAGCATCCCGCTGAGAGACGCATCCATCAAGATAGACCTGTTTCCGTTCCACCAATCCAGCGCCAGCAAGCCAGACTGACCGGGCCGCAGAGTTCCAGCCTTTTCCTCCAGAAGGGCGTATACCGTCTTGCCCTGAGCAGCGGCCTCCTGCTCATAAGCCGCCGGCACCCCTGTGCGAACGTACCAAACGAAAATGTCCCCCACAGCCGCCTGGCCGGCTTCGTAGCCGTAAAAGCCGGGGATGATCCCGTCCGCAACCACTCCAGCCACGCCTTTCACCGGAAGCTTTTCTTTATGCAGTGCCATGTGGCAAAGCGAAGTGCCCATTATCATCAACATCTGCCCAGGGCGCACAACCCCAGCAGCCGGCGCGGCAACGTGCGCATCGATGACAGCTACCGCAACGGGTGTGCCGGCGCGCAAACCATAGGCCTCCGCCGCTTCCGGAGTTACCTCTCCAGCGCAGGTGCCCATCGGGTAAACATCCGGAGCCAGCTTGCCGTCAACCATGTCAACAAACCGCGGATCTACAGCGGCTAAAAACTCCCGCGAGGGATAGCCTTCATCGCGGTCCCACATGGCCTTGTAGCCGGCTTGGCACGCACTGCGGCGTTCTCGGCCGGTAAGCTGCATCACAAGCCAATCGCCGCCCTCTATGAACTTGGCGGCGCGTTGGTATATCTCTGGGGCCTCCCGCAGAACCTGAAGCGCTTTTGGAAACAACCATTCGGGGGATATTTTGCCGCCGTAACGCTCCAAAAACCGCTCGCCGCGCTCCAACGCCTTTGCCGTGATCTCCTCCGCTTCCGGTGCGGCGGCGTGGTGCTTCCAAAGCTTGGGCCAAGCATGCGGCTGAAGGCGCAGGTCCTCGTACATGCACAAAGGCACACCGTTCGCATCAGTTGGCATCACGGTGCACGACGTAAAATCCACCCCAATGCCCACTATCTGCTCCGGAGAAACACCAGCTTCTTTCAAACTTGCGGGCACAATCCGGCGAAGCACTTCAAGGTAGTCCTGCGGGTCCTGAAGTGCCCATTCTGGCTCCAGAACCACATCCGAATCCGGCAGGCGCTCGTCGATTACGCCATGAGGATAATCCATCACCGCCTGCCCCACCTCTTCGCCGTTGGATACGTTCACCACCAAAGCCCGAGCCGACTCGGTGCCAAAATCCAATCCCAAAGCAAACTTATCCTTCAGCATTTAGACTCTCTGCCTCCCGAACTTCTAGGCTACGATATTCCCTTCCCCATCGCCAGTGCAATAGCCTGCTTCTCTTCGTCCGTCAGCGCCTCCGCATTCCCTTCCTTCACCAACTTTCCGTACACTCGGCACGAATCCCGGCCGTACAGCGTGGTTATCACCACACCACTGCCTTGTGCGTCAAGAAGCGCCATCGAGAAGCTCTGGCGGCCGCTGACTGTTTCAAACGCATCAAACCGAACAAGCCCAAAACGCTGCGCACAGCATTGAACCTGCTTAATCAGAGCGGAAAGCCTCTCGTCAACACTCTCAGCTCGGTTGCGGGCTTCAACAGCGGCGTCTGCAAACCGCTTGAGAATCTCCTCCAAATTCTCTCCAGACGACCCCTTAAGCAACACCGAATACCTTCGCCGCACCTTGCAAAGCGCCCAAATATTCGCCACCAGCGCTACGGCCAGCACTAAAACGGAAACCGCAAGCACCAGCGTTACCTGGACCTGATTTTTCTCAACAAGCTCCACTAACAGGTCCATCACGCGCCCAATCCTCCCGTATAGTCAACGAAAAAATGCGCATCGGTCATAATGCAACTCCCCAACAGAATCATTGACCGACCACTGCCCTCCCGAGTATACCTTCGCTCCGAGACGGGAGTCAATCTGCAGAACGCACGCTTGATTTCCGGCCGCACAAAACGCTTGACACTAAGCTCGCTCTACATCTAGAATGGCTCAGGTGAATCAGGCGGCTTCTGCACGCCGAAGGATTTGTTTGGGTTTCGTCAGATTTTTAGCTTTGCCATTTTACTACAAAGAAAGGAGACACCCCGGTGAAGCTAGCTTGTCAGGAGGGTATGGTTCCCGGCAGTTCCCTTGAAGAAAAGCTCGAGAACCTGGAGAAGTATGGCTACGAAGGCATCGAGTTTTGGGGAAGCAATCTGTGGGAACGCGTAAACGAGATTAACAAAGCCACGGAGAAATCGAAAGTGAAGCCTTCCACCGTATGCGCCGGCTACGGTGGCTGCCTGCTGGATCCGAACAAAGCCGAGCGCGAAAGAGCAGTGGAAGACATCAAAAGGCTGCTTTCCGTGGCCGCTGACATCGGTGCTGTTGGCTTGATAACCGTTCCCATCTTCGGGCCGCCAAGGATACCGGATCTCTCGCCTTACAAGTCCGCAGTGGAACTCGAAAAGGAGCTCCTGCTTAAACTCCTCGAGCCGCTCGCTAAGCATGCGGAAAAGGTTGGCTCTGTTCTCCTTCTAGAGCCGCTCAACCGCTATGAAACCCATCTGCTGCGCCGACTGCAGGATGCGGTGGACATCTGCCAGCGCATCGGCAGCCCAAACGTGAAAATCATGGCCGACTTTTTCCACATGTCTATAGAAGAGGCGGACATACCCAAGTCCATCCGCGAGGCGGGAAACTGGATTGCTCACGTGCATCTGGCAGACAGCACAAGACTCCTTCCGGGTTACGGACACACCGATTTTAAATCTGGCTTCGCCGCACTGAAAGAGGTTGGCTTTGCCAACTACATGGCGCTTGAATGCGGCATTCCCGGCGACCCGGCGGTGGAACTGCCCAAGTGCGCGCAGTATCTGCGGCAGTTTATGTAAGCATTCGCCGGCACCCGGTCAAAACCACGTGAATGCGAAAAATCCTGAGAGCTTTTCTGTGGGCAAGCGCTCTGGTGGTTGTCACCGGAGCGTTTGTCCTTATGCTGGCGCTTTCCATTCCACCGGAACCGGACCCGGTGGAGTATATACCGCCAAGCGAACTGCAGAAGCGAAGTCAAAGTGTTCGGCGCGCACTGGAACAGCTTTCCATCACTGAAAATGGGAAAAACCAACCGGGAGTCCCCATCCGCCTAGTGCTTTCGGAGGACGATATCAACGCTTTCCTGGCCACCGATGAAGGCGCTTTGCGCAGGATGCGCGAGAAAAATATCCTGCGTGCGCGCGTGAAGCTTCAGCGCAACCAGGTTTTGGTTTCCTCCTTGGTCGACTTCAAAGGCCGAACGGTTAAGGTGGTTGCATCCGGCACCCTTTCCGCAACCAAGGAGTTCTGCCAAACCAACAATGGCGGATTGAACGGAGAAACTTCGCGCCAGAAAAGCAAGTTGGTGTTTGAGCCGACTTTACTGCGGATTGGACGCATGGCAGTACCGGCATTCGCTCTGGCAGACGTTTTGGAAAGCAAGCTGGGAGGCCGCGAGATCGTTTACTCCGTTCCCGGAGAGGTGGAAGAGATAAGGGTGGAAGACCGCAGACTCATCCTCCTCCTTCGACCGAAGCGAACCAGCACCTCTGCACAATCGGGCAGTTTTGCCGAAACGCACAAAAACTGATTGGATCGGCAGGCGGCTTGCTAAGCCTCCCGGCCCCGTTGAATCAGGCGGCGAGCTTCATCTAAGGTTGGCTGAGCGGGAGTTCCTCCAACAGCCGTAACAGAGAGAGCGCCGCACGCACAGCCAAGTGACAAGCACTGGTACAAACTCTCACCCTGCAAGAAGCCGTAAAGGAAGCCTGCGTTGAAGCAATCCCCGGCGCCGGTGGTGTCAACTACTTGCACCTTATAGCCGCTGTGACGGACAATCTCGCCGGCGCGGGAGGCAACCGCTCCTCTCTCACCCAACTTAACAGCAACAACGCCTGGCACAATCTCCGCCAGAACCCCAAGGGCGGATTCGACGTCATCCGTCCCGGCTATGGCAATGGTCTCAAGCTCGTTGGGCAGGAAAACGTCCACATGCCTGAGAACCTCGCGCAAAACCCCGTTCCACCGCTCTTTTGGATCCCAACCGGTGTCAAGCGATGTCGTCATCCCGGCTTCGTGCGCCCTTTGGAACAACCGCGGCAAAAACGGCTGAAGAGTTTCCTGCAAAAAGAAAGAGGAAACGTGAAGATGCCGGAAATCCGTCACAAAATCAATATCTATCTCCTCCCCGCTCAGCGCAGACATTGTGCCCTGAAAAGTAACAATGCCCCGGTCTCGAGTCTGCGAAAGAATGATGCTCACACCCGTTTGCATTGCCGGATCAACTATTACCCGGCTTATGTCCACACCTTTATTTCCAAGCTCATCCAAAACAAAACGGCCGAAAAGGTCATCGCCCACCTTAGACACAAAGCCGACGTCAAGCCCCAGTTTTGCCATTCCAGCCGCGGCCAGCGCGCTGGAACCACCAAGCGAAATCTCAAACCGCTCGCAAAGCACCTCGGTGCCGAGTCGGGGCAGTTCGTGAATCCCGCTTGCCAGCAAATCCGGGTTCGCTTCGCCTATAACAACAACATCTCGCCTCAAGTTCCCATTCCCTCCAACAAAACAGCCCTGCTCAGATTTGCCGGAACGTCGGGGTCTAGCCCCAGTTCCATCGCCCTGTAGTACCCGAGAAGATCAAGCAGTAAAACGTAAACCAGCGGCCGCACCACCTCGGGAATGCCTGTACCAACCTCCAAAACGCAGTCCCAGCCGAACTCCGGAGCGCCTCCCGGCGCAAGAACGACTCCAACTGCCGAAAGAGCGCTCAACTCGGACGCCAAGCCGGCTTCCCAGGCGCGCCCCGCATCCGAAACCAAAAGCACAACAGCAGTGGACGAATCAACAGTCGCCTTCGGTCCATGCCGAAACTCAAGGGGGTGAAACGCGCTTGACGGCACCCGTGTCATTTCTGTCATCTTCAGCATGCCTTCGCAGGCCACCCCGTAGTTGGGCCCCGCCCCGAGGAAGGCAAAGCGCCCGAGTTCTCTCCTTTTACCGATGCGCTCAACTGCCCCTTCGTGGCGTGCAAGCGATTCGCGAGCGGCATCCGGCACACCACGCAGGTGCTCCAGAAGCTCCGGCCTCAGAGCCGACGCACCGGCCCACTCAACAGCCATCAGCATGCCGGCGAAAGACCTGGTCATAACCATGCTTTTCTCATCGGCTTCCGGCACGGCTAAAGCGATGTCAGCCTCCGCCGCCAATCGGCTTTCTGGTGTACAAGTTACTGCCGCAATCCTGCCAAAACATTGACGGCGAAAAGCGCTCACAGCCGCCAGCGTTTCGCTTGTTTCTCCAGAGCGAGAGAAGGCCACCAGAAGGGTTCGCCTGCGGTCTGGGAAATAAGCACCGGTATACAGTGCGAGTTCAGATGCGGCCACCGCCCTTGCGTTTACCCCCAGCGCATGTCGGTAAAATGCAGCAGCCGCCTCTGACAGATACAGCGAACTGCCGCACCCCACAAAAACAACCTCTTCATACCCCTCATCCAAAAGCCGCCTCACATCTTCCTTACAGCCATCCGCACGCGCCACAGCCGCCTGCAGGGCATCCGGCGCGCCCATTATCTCCGAATACGTGTGCTCTCCGCGTTTCTTGCTCAATTTCACTCTCCCTCTTTCTCCACAGTAACCGTTGGGCCGGTGGTGTCCGGTTCAAAGGCAAACCACCGCCCTTTACCGCCTGACGCTTGCTCTAAAGCCAAACGGAGCTCAGGCAGGCAACGTTTGTTCCTTGCAAGCAAAATCATAATCCCCCTTGAAAGCCTGTTGAGCGCAACGGCTGACTACAACCAACAAGCCGATCTATCGGACGCTATTGCACGCTTCACATTCGCAGTTCCCCAACAACCGGAAGCTCGATGTGAGACGGTCTTGCCCGATCGTGGTATATTGTGTTGGTTGCCTTAACCACCGTTTTCTCGGTTTCAATCGGACCGCCTGTGTTCGGGTTGCGGCCGAACCTCGGAAAATTACTGCTGGAAACCTCCACCCTTATGCGATGCCCTTTCAGGAACACCATGCTTGTTGACCAAAGATCAATCTCGAACTCGTACGTTTTGCCCGGGGTTAAAAGCTTGGGTTTGCTTCCTTGTCTGTAGCGCGCTCGAATAAGGCCGTCTGCCACGTTGTACGCAGTTCCATCCGGCAGCACATCCACCAGCTTCACTGTGAAATCGGTATCCTTAGCCGAAGATGAGGCGTATATCCTCGCTTTCATCCGGCCGGCCACCTCAACATCGCGCTCCAGCGGCGGCGAGGTGAAAAGCAGAACATCTGGGCGCTTCTCGATCTCCCTTTGATCCCTCACTCCGGCTTTCGCTATAAGGTTGTTGCCGCCATTGGTCGGAACCGGATCGTTGGGATCGTAAACGAAGCTGTGGGGCTGTTCGCGGCGTGGAGGCTTGGTAACCAACAAACCGCCCTTTGGATCATCTGAGGAATTGGAGAAATAAAGCCGGCACGGCTTGGCATCCGAAGGCGGCCAAACGTAACGGTCCACCCATTTGTTGGTGCCCATGGTGAACGTGCGCAACGGCGCCTCCTGCTCTATGCCGTTGCGGACTCCGAGAAGCCACCTCTCGTACCAGCGGTCGGAAAGCGCGGCCAAGTCTATCCCGATATCCGGGCCGAAATCCCTGTCTCCCGGCTTTTGACCAACGCCGTGCGTCCAAGGACCCATAATCAGCCGGTGGTACATCCGTGCCTCGGGAGTTCCTCCGTAGCGGCGAAGCAGGCGCCATGTGTCTAAGTTTTGCTGCTGAAATATATCAAACCAGCCGCCAATCGCCAAAGAAGGCACCTTGATCTTGTGGTACATAAGATGGAGATTAAGCGCATCCCACTCGGCGTTGCGCACCGGGTTTGCCAGATACTTGGCCCATGCCTCCACATAGTCGGGACCACCCTTAACAAGCGGCCCGGGATCCGCCAAAGGAAGGTGCAGAAACCACTTGTTCAGCTCCCATTCTGGCTTGTCCGGAATCGGGTTTGCCGCGGCATGCTTACTGCTAGCCGCCATCATTATAAGCCAACCCTGGATAAGCTCTTGGCGGATTGCTCCGCCTTGGTATACCGTGTCGTACATATCCGCTGGCGGAACAACAGGCATTATACACTTCAGATGCGGTGGCGATTCTGCCGCCGCCAAATACTGAACAAATCCTACGTACGACCCCCCAAACATTCCCACATTTCCGTTGCACCAAGGCTGTTTGGCGCACCACTCGATTGTGTCGTATCCGTCCTTGCCCTCGTAAACGAACGGGAAGAACCGTCCCTCCGATTTGTACCTGCCGCGTACATCCTGAGCCACCACGGCATACCTGCGCAGAGACGCCGCCATGCCAGCTAGCGCCGACTTGTCGTAAGGGGTTCGCGCCAGCAGAACGGGAAAAGGACCGTCACCCGGAGGCAAATAAACGTCTGTCGCCAACCTCACGCCATCCCTCATGGGGACCATAATGTCCTTCAGAACCCGCGGGGCCTCCGCCGTCCTGACTCCGGTTGCGGCAACCCCAACAACCCAGCATGCGGCCAGGGCCAAAACGAACCAAGGCAGAATTTTCCGCGATTTCACTTTGCACACCCCTTTGGCAAATATACAACCCCAACTTGCTTGTTCGTCCATCGGAGGTATTCGTCCTTCCCAACGCCCAACCGAGGCCCCGGGGAGGCTCCCTTCCAAGATGCTTAGGCTCTTAACTCTGTGCTTGCTTGCGGTAAAGCCCTCCCCAAACCCGCCGTTCCTTGCCGCACGCCAAGCTCACATGGTACAATCCTCTCGGAAGAGCTGTTTGTCTGACCAATTAGCCCCATCGGTTCCGGCAAACAGTTTGAATGGAACTCTCAACGATGGAAAACCCTTGTCCACACGGCTTTCGCATAGAACATGACCTGCTTGGAGAGAGGGAGATACCCTCCGAAGCTTACTGGGGAATACACACACTCCGCGCACAGGAAAACTTCCCCCTATCAAAACAGCCTGTTCACCCGGAGCTTATCAAAGCACTGGCCGCGGTAAAGCAGGCGTGCGCACTTACTCATCTTAAACTGGGTGCTCTTCCGGAGGATATAGGCAACGCGATTGTCCAAGCGGCCGCCGAGGTGGCATCTGGAGCACTTGCGGACCAATTCCCCGTGGATGCGCTTCAGGGCGGCGCCGGAACGTCCGCCAACATGAATGTAAACGAGGTGATAGCGAACCGCGCCCTCGAAATCCTTGGAAAGCCCAAAGGCTCTTACCACTACATACACCCAAACGACCATGTCAACCTTGGCCAATCCACTAACGATGTATACCCCACCGCCCTCCGAATCGCGGCGCTGCGCTTGCTTCAACCAGCCGTCGACGCGGAATCGCGACTCCAAGGCGCCCTCCAAGAAAAAGAAGCCCAATTCGCAGGGGTCTTGAAAGTGGGCCGTACTGAAATGCAAGATGCGGTTCCCATCACCCTTGGGCAGGAGTTTGCCGCATGGGCGCAGGCGGTAGCCAGAGACTGGTGGCGCCTTTACAAAGCCAAGGAGCGCCTCCGTCAGGTGAATTTGGGAGGCACAGCGGTCGGCACCGGATTGGGAGCAGATCCAAGGTACATCTACATGGTGGTTGATGTTCTGCGCGACATCACCGGTCTGAACCTGGCCAGGGCTGAAAACTGCATGGACGTCACGCAGAATGCAGACGTGTTCGTTGAAGTATCGGGTTTTGTGAAGGCCGCTGCCGTGAACCTCGCCAAAATATCCGCCGACCTCCGACTGCTCTCATCCGGGCCGCGCGCAGGCATAGGTGAAATCCGCCTTCCGGAACTTCAGGCGGGTTCATCCATAATGCCCGGCAAAGTGAACCCCGTTATCACGGAAGCCGTTACACAAGCCGCCTACCAAATCATCGCCAACGATACCGCCATCACGCTCGCCGCCCAGTCTGGACAACTGGAACTGAACGCTTTCCTGCCGCTTATAGCCCACAACCTTCTGCAGTCCCTTGAACTGCTGGCATCCTCCGCTGCCATCCTAAGGGAAAAATGCATTGCCGGCATCGAAGCTAACGTGGAAAGGTGCCGCGAACTGCTGAACCGCAGTATGGCGGTAGTAACCGCCCTCGTGCCCCACATCGGCTACGAAAAAGCCACGGAAGTAGCCAGGGAGGCCGCAAAAACCGGCGAAACGGTCCAGGCCGTGGTCCTGCGGCTTGGCTTAATGCCGCCGGAAGCTTTGCAAGCCGCCCTATCAACAGAAGCTATGACCAAACCCGGTATACCAGGCGCCGGAAAGCTTAGAAGGCTTCGAACGTTGGGGCTCCTAAAAAGTTCGGAGGAGGCAAACAATACATGAGCAGTCTCAACGAGACCCCGCGCAGTAGGCGTCTGCACATAGCGCTGTTTGGAAGGCGCAACAGCGGGAAATCCAGCCTGATAAACGCCCTGTCCAACCAGCAGGCCGCCATAGTCTCGGATATACCGGGAACCACCACAGACCCTGTGTTCCGCCCCATGGAGATACTTCCGCTTGGTCCGGTTGTCCTTATAGACACAGCCGGCCTGGACGACGTTGGTGAGCTTGGCGAACTGCGGGTACAGCGAACCCTGCAGGTGCTTGAAAGAACAGACCTGGCCCTGATAGTGGTGGATTCCACACGCGGCATAGGCCCTGAAGAGGAAGCCCTGGCACAACGCCTAGACAAGGTTGGCATCAGCGCGGTCGTTGCTGCAAACAAAAGCGACCTGCAGGATATATCCTCCGAGGTGCAAACCTGGGCCGAAAAACACGGATACGCTTGGATATCGGTAAGCGCGGCAACCGGCAAAGGAATCGCAGAGCTTAGAGAGCTTTTGGCAAAGCAGGCCGGCGCACCGCCGGAATATCCCATTGTTGGGGATCTTATAAACAGCGGAGATATCGTGGTGCTCGTTGTTCCAATCGACAAAGCCGCTCCGAAAGGCCGCCTTATCCTCCCCCAGGTAATGACACTCCGCGATGTGCTCGACCACGATGCCTGCGCCCTAGTGGTGAAAGAACGCGAGCTTGCCGCCGCCCTCGAAATGCTGACCCAGCGCCCCAAGCTGGTCATCACAGACTCCCAAGCCATCCTGAAGGCGGCCGCCGATACTCCAAAGGAATGCATGTTCACCACCTTCTCCATACTCATGGCCCGACACAAAGGCGTGCTGACAGAAATGGCCGCAGGAGCTGCTATGCTGGAGCTTCTCCAACCAGGCGATCGGGTGCTTATAGCCGAAGCCTGCACCCACCACCGCCAGCCAGACGACATCGGTCAGGTTCAAATCCCGCGTTGGTTGCGCCAGCTTGTCGGCGGAGAACTGCACTTCGATTGGTGCTCCGGGCACGACTTCCCGCCAAACTTAAGCGAGTACAAATTGATCGTGCACTGCGGAGGCTGCATGATAAACCAGCGCGAGATGGCTTCGCGCTTCAGGCGCGCCCAAGAAGCCGGCGTGCCGATGACGAACTACGGAGTGCTCCTGGCCGCAGTTCACGGAGTGCTGGAGCGCGCTTTGGCACCGTTTCCATCGGCCTTGGCCGCTTTCTACGAAGCTCTTGACAAACTCGAGAAAGAAACAGCCGAAAACTCCGAGAAAACCTCATAAACACCGCCAACCGGCCCCTGCTTGAACAGTTATCTTCTTCCCCAATCGCGCACTATATGATTCCAGTCATTTAATTCCTCGCACACGCGCCTCTACAATCTTAACAAAACGAACGCATCCTTCAGTGGAGGTACAAATGATCAGAGAGCTTTTGGAGAAAAATCCAACTGTTGCCGAAGTAGCCATAAAGTGCCCGGCTTCCATGCAGGTTTTCGAGAAGCTTGGTATAGACTACTGCTGCGGAGGACAGCGCCCCATCATCGAGGCCCTCAGCGAAAAGGGAACCTCGCTTGAAGAGATTGCCCAGGCTGTGGAATCCGCTTCCGCATCTGAACCGGTCCAGGAAAGGGATTGGACACAATCCACCCTCACCGAATTAGCCGACCACATTGAAGCTGTTTACCACACGTTTCTCAGGTCCGAACTGCCGCGCCTATCGGAGCTTTTCACCCGTGTCCTCGAAGCACACGAAGCAAAGCACGGCCATGTTCTCCTGCCGCTGAGAGATACCTACGAAAGCCTGGAGACCGAGCTTGAATCGCACATGCTTAAAGAAGAGCAGGTGCTTTTCCCAATGATACGAGCCAGGGAAGCAAACCCCTCTCCCGAAGTTATGGGCTTCCCGATAGAAGCGCCCATCAGCGTTATGGAGCAGGAGCACCTCAACGCGGCAAACGCACTCACATCCATGCGCCAGATAACCGGAAATTACTCACTGCCGGATGACGCCTGCCCATCCTTCCACAACCTGTACCAAAGCCTTCAAGCGTTGGAGGAAAACCTGCATAGGCACATACATTTGGAAAACAACATCTTGTTCCCAAGAGCCATTCAACAGGGTCAGTCCGCCGCGTGGATGTAAACGAAAACCTTTCGCATCCACCGCCCAGAACACTGGCTCTGCCGCAGAAGGCAATGGCTCAAGGATGTTAGGGAGAGGCGTATGCACGCTCTAAAAGCAGCCTCCTGCAGGCCTCCATAGGCGCAACCCCCGGAATCCAACTGCGTAAAAGCGCTACGCCGCGACTTTCGCCTGCGTTCCCCTACGCCAACAACCCCTGCCAAAAGCCTGCGTGACCATAATGGCTTCTTTCTCACAATCGGTGTTTCCACTCCTTTTATTAGATCCTTGATTCCCTTCACACCGTCTCATACCAATCTGGATCCTCTTTAAGCACAATACGCCAACGCATTTGCACTGCAGGAATTGTTTAAATCAGGGCAGAATAAAGGTAAAAGGATGCAGACCCCTTTGCAGACACAACGCATTGCTAAAGTTTTAGACATCCCCATACTCGCGGCTACGGCGGCAACCGTGGGATTCGGCTTGGTCATCATTAGAAGTGCGTCTATGGTTTACAGTTCCTCCATCATGTTTGTGACCAAGCAGGCCCTGGCTTTGGTAATCGGAACCGCCGGCCTTATAGGCCTGGCCATCGCCGATTACCGCGCGGTTGCAGGAGTATCACGCTGGATCTATGTCGGCAATGTTTTCCTCCTACTGCTTGTTCTCGTCCTCGGCCGCGAAGCGAAAGGTGCCCAGCGATGGATTCCACTCGGCCCGTTCAATCTTCAACCTTCCGAGATTGCGAAACTAGCCCTCATCATTACCCTTTCCAAATACCTCGTCGGTCTTGGCGACCAGATACGCTCATTCCTGGGCCTAGCTAAGTCGCTCCTGCACATAGCACCGCCGGCTCTGCTCATCTTCAAACAGCCCGATATGGGTACGTCCCTGGTTTTGATTGCCCTTTGGTTCGGCTTAACCTATATGGCCGGGGCCAAGATAAAGCACCTGCTTCTATGCTTCCTCGGCGGGTTACTGCTTTTCGGAGTCCTTTGGTACACGGGCGAAATCAAGCCGTACCAGAAAGCGCGCCTGATCTCCTGCTTCAACCCAGACGCAGACCCTCGAGGAAGCGGATATCATATACGTCAATCTCGGATTGCCGTGGGATCGGGACAGCTTCTCGGGAAGGGGCTGTTTAAAGGCACCCAGAAGCAGTTGCGGTTTGTGCCAGAAAACCACACCGACTTCATATTCACCGTGGTGGCCGAAGAATTGGGATTTATAGGAAGCGTTGCGCTCCTGAGCCTCTATCTAATTCTCATACTCTGCGCCCTCCGAATCGCTATAGTTTGCGAAGACCTACTGGGTCAGCTTATGGCCGGCGGGGTTGCCGTGGTGCTTACGTTTCAAGTGGTGGTGAACGTTGGGATGACCATGGGCATCATGCCGGTAACGGGCATTCCGCTCCCATTCTTTTCATACGGACCCAGCAGTCTTGTGGCCAACCTGTGCGCCGTTGGACTACTGCAAAGCATCTACAGACGCCGCTTTAAGCTGATGTTCTAAAAGTTTTTCCAAAGTAACAACCTGTTTATTGAAGCAGCACACTTCTCGGAGGAATAGGCGGCAGGCGTCTTGAATGCGGTATTGGCCGACCAACTGCGCAGAACCAAATTCCGGAGAATTCGCAGTGCTGTGGTTGCAGGTAACTTCCAATCAAGGGCAAACATATGCCCCAAAGTGCAATTGGAGGTGAGGATTCCATGGCTGAAGAGCGCCCTTACGAGATTATAGACAAGCGCAAAGTAAAGCTCGATGAGGAAACCGAAGCTTCCGATAACCAAACAAGCGCGCAAGGAACAAAGGCCGAGTCGGCCGGCTCAACCGAAGGCCAAAAAGGGCAGGGCTTGTCCGAAGAGGAAAGAAAACGCCTCGCCGAAATACTTGCTCCCGACCTTTACAAGCTGATCACCGGCGTGGTTCAGAGCTTGGCCGACCAGGCGTGGATGCACATGGGAATTGTTGCCAACCCGGCTACTGGCCTTATCGCCAAGGATATGGCTAAGGCCAAGCTTGCTATCGACTGCGCTCAGTTCCTCGCAGACAAGGTTTCTCCACATCTCGACGAGGAGGAGCGCCGCGAAATCAGAACCCTTATTGCAAATCTTCAAATAAACTTTGTACAGCGTTTAAGCTGAAATATGTACAAAACCGCAGGCACAACCAAACTCTCGGACAGGCCGCTTGCCATTCCATCGGAACGCGTGGTTAGGTTGAGAAGCGCCTTTCTGGCAGCGGTTGCGTGCCTGGCTGGTCTGCTTCTCCAAGGCTGTTCTTCGCCGCCGCACAACCCGAGCGGCGGACCCGTGGTAATTCAGTACTGGGAGAAGTGGACCGGGTTCGAAGGCGATGCCATGCGCGCCGTGGTCGACGCGTTCAACCGTTCACAGTCCAAAATCAGGGTGGAAATGCTCACAGTGAGCCAGATCGACCAGAAGATGCTTCTCGCATGCGCAGGCGGCAACCCGCCGGACGTAGCTGGGCTGTGGTCCTACAATGTCAACGTCTACGCAGATAAAAATGCCATCCTCCCGCTGGACGACTACCTGGCTAAAGCAGGTATTGTGAAGGAAGATTACATCCCGTGTTTTTGGGATATGTGCGAATACCGGCACAAAGTGTGGGCATTGCCGACAACACCGGCTTCTTTGGCCCTCCACTGGAACAAGGACATGTTTCGCGAAGCCGGACTAGACCCAGAGCGTCCTCCGCGCACAATCGAGGAGTTGGACGCCTTCGCGGAAAAGCTCACCAAACGAGACTCCTCCGGCAAATTCATCCAAATGGGCTTCATCCCATCGGAGCCGGGATGGTGGAACTGGTCCTGGGGCTACTTTTTCGGCGGAAAGCTTTGGGATGGCCACACAAAAATTACAGCCAACTGCCCCGAGAACATCCGCGCTTACCGCTGGGTCCGCTCTTACTCGGAAAAATACGGCGCCCAGCAGATACAGCTTTTCCGAAGCGGCTTTGGCAACTTCTCATCGCCGCAGAACGCTTTCTTATCCAACAAAGTGGCAATGGAGATACAGGGTGTTTGGATGCACAACTTCATCGAGAAGTACGCACCGAAACTGCGTTGGGGCGCCGCACCATTTCCATACCCCTCAGACCGCCCGGACCTGGCCAACACCACCATCGTTGAATCAGACGTGCTGGTAATCCCCAACGGCGCCCGCCACCCCGATGAAGCCTTCGAATTCATTAAGTTCGTCAACTCCCAGTATGGGATGGAGCTTTTAAATATGGGCCAGCGGAAGTTTACGCCGCTTACTAAAGTCAGCCCGGAGTTCATACGCAACCACCCAAACCCGTATATCCGCGTGTTCATCGACTTAGCCAGAGGTAAGAACGTTTACGCCACCCCAGAGATGAGCATTTGGACCGAGTACCGAGACGAAATGAACGCTGCCTTCGATGATATTTGGCTCGGGCGGCTCACCCCGGAAGAGGCGTTGGGGCGGGTGCAAGCCCGCATGCAGAAGAAACTCGATAGGGAGCTGGCGCGCCTCCGCCGCATCGGAAAGAAGGGTTTTGAAGATTGAAGGACGCAGTGGAAGTATTCGAAAAACCGCTTAAACCTAAAAAGAGGAAAATAAGCCCGTCGGCACGCAGAGAGTTGACCGCGGCGCTTTTGTTCATCAGCCCGTGGATAGTCGGCCTCGGCGGCTTTTTGATGTACCCCATCGCTGCATCCTTCTACTACAGCCTTTGCGAGTACTCCGTGCTTCAGCCGGCGCAGTTCATCGGGATTGGCAACTACGTCGATCTCTTCACAGACGAAGTTTTCTGGAAAGCGCTTGGCAACACTTTCTTTTACGCCGCGCTATCTCTTCCACTTGGTCTTGTGCTCTCGGTTGCGATAGCCCTGCTCCTCAACACCGGCGTGCGCGGTATGGCGGTTTACCGCACCATATTCTTCCTCCCCTCGCTGATGCCGGTTGTCGCAATGGCCATACTTTGGCTGTGGATTTTCAACGGCGACTACGGCGTGCTTAACTACGCCGTGTCTTCAAGCACGGGATGGATATCCGCGCAGGTCGCCGGCTTGGGCAGGTTCCTAAACCAGCACGGAATTGAATCCGTTGGGCGCGCACTTCAGGCCGCCGCACCGATACTGCGAATCGAGGGGCCGCCCTGGCTTACAGACCCAGCCTGGTCAAAACCGGCGTTCGTACTGCTGAGCTTGTGGGGGGTTGGCCACGCCGTCGTTATATACCTGGCCGGACTGCAAGATGTTCCAGCGCACCTATACGAAGCCGCCGAGCTTGACGGGGCCAACTGGCTCCAGAAAGTGCGCTACGTAACCCTGCCCATGATATCGCCCGTAATCCAGTTCAACCTCATACTGGGCATAATCGGCAGTTTCCAGTTTTTCGCGGCCCCGTACGTTATGGCGCCGAACGGACAGCCGGCGCGGTCTGCCTATTTTTACACCATGATGCTGTACGACAACGCATTCCCTTACCTAAGAATGGGATACGCATGTGCCATCGCTTGGGTTTTGTTTGTGATTGTGCTGGTTTGTACATTAGTTGCGCTTCGGGTTTCTTCGCGCCACGTTCACTACGAGGGGATGTAAAGCTATGCAGGTGAAAAGTCGTTTGGCCAAGTTCGTGGTTCACATCATTCTGCTGGCTGGATCCGTGTTGTTCTTGTTCCCGCTCTTGTGGATGATTTCCACATCGCTGAAGCCGATTGAGGAAACCATGAAGATGCCTCCGCAGTGGATACCCACGTCGTTCCAGTTCCAAAACTACTGGCGCGCCATCACCTACCAAAGCGACAAACTGGGTTATATCCCCTTCCTTCGGTACACCATAAACACCATGCACGTCGCAACGCTGGCGGTGGTCGGCACTGTTATATCGAATGCGCTGGTTGCATATGGCTTCGCCAGGCTTAAGTGGCCCGGCCGCGATGCGTTCTTCGCCGTTACGCTGGCCACCATGATGGTCCCCTTCCCCGTCATCATGGTGCCGATTTACGTGGTCTTCAGACACTTAGGCTGGATCGGTTCTTTCAAGCCGCTTTGGGTTCCGGCGTGGTTCGGGAGCGCGTTCAATATCTTTCTGTTGCGCCAATTCTTCCTCACCATTCCGAAAGAGCTTTCCGACGCAGCACGCGTTGACGGCTGTTCCGAATTCGGCATATTCAGCCGCATAGTCCTGCCGCTTTCAAAACCGGCACTGGCCGTGGTTGCCCTTTTCAGCTTCCTATACCATTGGAACGATTTCCTCGGCCCGCTGGTTTACTTAACGGACCAGCGCAGCTTCACGCTGTCTCTAGGCCTGCAGTTCTACCAAAGCCAGCATGGGGGCACGGAGTGGAACCTGCTAATGGCCGCTTCAACCATTGTTGTGCTACCGATTATTCTCCTCTTTTTCTTCACACAGCGCACCTTTATTCAGGGGATTACAGTCACGGGGTTGAAGGGTTAGCCAGCCCTTAACAGTGTTTGACAACGTTCCCTCAGAGTGCTATAAGGGTGATGCAATGGATTCCTGGGACGCTCACTGAGCGCCGCCGCATCCACTAGCTTTCGAGGGGGGAAGGTTAAAATGAAGCGCACAGCATGCGTTGTTTGCGTTGCCGTTCTTTCTTTGGTTGCCGCTATGGCGCTTTGCCTGCCAGCGGCCGCTCAAGAGGCTTCCAAGCAAGGCCTTCGAGGCGAATACTACGTTTGGAACCCCGAGCTAGGCACCATTCCAGACCGCGCGGAGGTTTTCAAGCCGGAAAACCTCAGGCTGGTCCGACTGGACCCTACGGTCAACTTTAACTGGGGATCCTCCTCTCCAGATCCCGACATCCCGCCTGATAACTTCGCGGTAAGGTGGACCGGGCAAGTCGTTCCCCTGTATTCGGAAGAATACACCTTCTTTGCCGCCGCAGATGATGGGGTTCAGCTCTGGATAAGCGATAAGCCCATAAACGTAAAAGACCCAGGAGAGCCCATCATCGACACAGCCGCGTGGACGATCCAAGGGGAAACCGAGTACAGGGCGCTGAAAACTATCCCCATGGAAGCCGGCAAAAAGTATTACGTGCTCCTCGAGATGTACGAAAATGCCGGTGGAGCTGCAGCCAGGTTCCGCTGGCGAAGCCCTTCTCAGGCGAAGCAGATCGTTCCCGCCGCACAGCTCATTCCGGCAGGGGTTGATCTCTCGGATATCACCCCTCCGCCGGCGATAAAAGACCTGGCCGTTACCGAAACCTCTGAAGGCGGGGCAACAATAACGTGGACGGCGCCGGCCGATGCAAGCCGCTACGATGTCCGCTACTCCATCGTGCCTATCACCGAGGAGAACTGGGCGACCGCTTCTCAAGTTGCTTTTGAGCCCACTCCATCCTCCCCGGGCACAAAAGAAACCGCGCTGGTGGTCGGCTTGGAACCGCTCCAATCCTACTACATAGCTGTTAGAAGCATCGACAGCAACTTCAACGTCAGCGCGCTATCCAACGTTGTGAACGCGGTTACCAAGGGCGGCGATATCGGCGATGGACTTAAAGGCGAGTACTACATATGGGATTCCCGCCTGGGCAATACTCCCGACAGAGCCGACGTTTACAAGCCGGAAAACCTGAAGCTAACCCGCATCGACCCAAACGTGAACTTCGGCTGGGCCGCCGGAGTCCCCGCTCCCGGTGTGCGCAGCGATTACTTCGCTGTTAGGTGGACCGGCTTGATACGCTCTCCGGTGTCTGAAGAGGTTGTTTTCTACGGGGCGGCCGACGACGGAATAAGGCTCTGGATAAGCGAATCTCCCATCGATCCGGAAATGGAATCCCCGCTGATAGACCGGTGGCTTCCCCAAGCCGAAACCGAATACGCAACGGATCCACTCAACCTTCAGGCCGGTAAAAAGTACTACGTGGTTCTGGAAATGTACGAAGCAGGTGGGGACGCCGCATGCCGCCTGAGGTGGAGCAGTAAATCCATACCCAAGCAGATAATCTCCCAAGCCTACCTGTACTCCAGCGATAAGCCGCTGAGGATGGGGCGCTTGTCCGGCATTGTTATGGACCAGAACGGCACGCCGTTCTCACGCGCATCTGTAACCATCGCCGCCGCCGATAGAACTCAGCGCATCACCGCAGATGCCAACGGATACTACACCGCTCTTCTGCCGGAAGGAAAGGTCGATGTAACCGCAACAGCGCAGGGGTTCACGGTTCAGGCATCGACCACAATCAAGGCCAACGAGATTAACACCCTCAATATCGTGATAAACACCGGCCCAACTATCATCCCCGGCGATGTTAACGGCGACGGGAAGCTTGGTATTCCGGACGCCACCATCGCACTGCAGATTGCCGTCGGAATTGTGAAAGCCCCAACGCCTGACCAAATATCCGCCGGCGACCTTAATAAGAACGGCAAGATCGACATCGCGGACGTAACCAAGATTCTGCGCGCGGCTGTTGGTTTGGAGAAGCTCTCTTAATCCCGCACCGCCGGCAGAAACGGTGTGCACTCCTCGGCCTGGTGCCGGAACAAAAGCGCACCAGGCCTTTTACTTCCCAAAGGAGTCCGCACCACCTCAAACGAACGCTGGATTTGGTATAACCTTTGGAGCGCGCACAAAAGCTTATGTTGCCGTATCAGGTCATGGTTAAACCGGTCGGTCCGGCCTGCAACTTGCGCTGTGCTTACTGTTACTACCTGCCCAAACACGCTTTATTCCCAAACGGCGCTGCCCTCATAACAGACGAACTGCTGGCCGCCTTCACCGAGCAGTACCTGAGGCAAGAACCGGCAGGTCAGTCAAGCGACTTGCAAGTGGTTACATTCGGATGGCAGGGTGGAGAACCAACCCTTGCCGGCATTCCCTTCTTTGCACGTGCCTTGGAGCTACAGCGCAGATACCGCCCGGAGCACGTCACGGTGGAGAACACTTTCCAGACAAACGGGATTTTAATAGATACGGAGTGGGCGCAGTTCTTGGCTGAAAACAACTTCTTGGTTGGGCTTAGTATCGATGGGCCAGAAGAACTGCACGACGTCTTCCGCCGAGACCCAACAGGAAAGCCCTCCTGGCGCCGGGTTATGGCCGCTTTCGAAAGGCTTACAGAAGCAGGCGCCCAGGTAAATGCTCTGGTTGTTGTTAACAGCGCCAACGCAAAACATCCGCTGAAGGTATATCGCTTTCTGCGGAGCGCGGGTTTCCAGCACATCCAGCTCATCCCCTGCGTGGAGAAACTGCCGAGCGGCCGGGTCAGCCCGCGTTCGGTCTCACCGGACGAATGGGGCAAATTCCTCACGGCAATCTTCAACGAATGGCTGGAATTCGACGTCGGACGGGTTTTTGTCCAGCTCTTCGAAGTGGCTCTCGGCATGAGAATGGGTTCCCCGCCCGCTTTGTGTGCATTTGCAAGGACCTGCGGCCGCGCCTTGGTCCTCGAACACAACGGGGATCTTTTCTCATGCGACCATTTCGTAACCCCGGAGCACAGGCTGGGAAACATCGCTCAAACCCCGCTGGTTGAGATGGTGGAATCGGAGCAGCAGCGCCGCTTCGGCGAAGCAAAGCATGCCCTTCTTCCGCAACAATGCCTGAGGTGCGAGGTCCTTTTCTGGTGCCGGGGTGAATGCCCGCGAAACCGCTTTCTCCCCACCGCCGATAGCTCTCCGGACCGAAAGCTGAACTACCTCTGCGAGGGATACAGACTCTTTTTCCGGCACGCAGGGCCAGCACTGCAGGCCATGGCCGACAGAATGCTTCAAGGCATGCCGCCGGCCGAGGCCGCCAAATTGAGCAGGTACGCCCTGCCCAAGAATACACCGCCTTTGGGGCGCGGCAGATCTCGGCTATCGCGGTAGGCAGGCGGAATCGCAAAACTCTTTAGGTAGGCAAAAGTGGATTTAAAACTCCTGGAATACGTCGTTTTCGTATGCATGACTTACTATCCGAGGGTCACGGGGGTCGGCGTGGTTGTGGAGGGTTGGTCGCGACGGCTGGCTGAGTTCGGCATACACCCAATCATCCTGGCGCCGGAACACCCTCCCACCCCCTACTACCCCCAACATGAGCCACCTCCGGAAGCCGAGGTTTTGCGCTTACCGAGCAAACCTGTGCCATTTGCTCCGGGGCTCCGAACCATGCAAGCTGCTGGACCCATATGGGAGGCCTTGGTAAATAAACTAAAGGGGAGAAACACCCTCGTCCACGCCCAAGATCCGCTTGCCGCCGGCAGAATCGCTTTGCAGTTATCCAAAGCAACAAAGGCCCCGCTGATTGTACACGTCCACTCCCCGGTTTTCGGCACGGAGGCGCGGGATTGGCTCCCGGGGCTTGTGGGAGCCATAGCCCAACCCTTGCTTCACAACGCTGCACGCCGAGCTGTAAGCTCTCTCTGCCTCCACGCTGATGCGGTGCTGGCCGTTACGGATTTCGTTGCCGATCTTTTCGACGCACGCGGAATCCCGAGGCCCAGGGTGCTTCCTTGCGGCATCGAAAAACCAATTCCTCCGAATGCCAACACGGATATCCGTCGGGCGCACTCCATTCCCAAAGACGCTCCACTGCTCCTCTACGTGGGCCGGCTGGATCCGGATAAAGGGATTGCGGAGCTTTTCCTCGCCTTCAGATATATCCTTCGGGAGGAACCCCATGCGGTGCTTCTTTTGGTGGGAGGCGGCCCATTCCAGCCGAGCTATCAGAAAACAGCGCGGCGCTTGGGTATTGCACAGCGCGTTGTGTTTGCCGGATGGCGCCAGCACCGAGACGTTTGGCAGTACTACCGGCAGGCAGACCTGTTCATCATCGCCAACCGCGATGAGGCTCAGGGGCTGGTCGCTCTCGAAGCGCAGGCCTGCGGACTTCCGGTTGTTGGTTACCGAACCGGCGGCATCGGCCTTATGGTCGCCGACGGCCTTACCGGAATCCTTGCCTCCCCTGACTCTAAAAACCTCGCGGCCGCGGCTGTGGAACTCCTGCGCAATGAAAAGCTTCGCAGAAAGCTGGGGGCCGCAGGACCCTCCCGGGCCGCCGCTTTTTCTGCAGACGAAAACTTCAACCAGCTTTTGAATATATACCGCGAAGTGCTTTCAAAAAACCGAGACGCCGGCAAGCTCTAAACTGCCGGAAGTGCTTATCAAAACGGACAAGAACTAGCCGGGTCGGCAGGCAATCTGAAGCGGCGGCACCAAAGCTCCTTCCTCGTTTTTTACATAGGATTCCAATTTTCGCACCTTAAGCCGGCGCGACTCCTCTTCCGCCACCCCCAACAGGGCGCTGAGCACCTCGTGCACCTTGACCTTGTTCCCTCCATAATCCTGCAGAAACATCTCTATCTCGGTGCGCCCGTCTTCGGAAACCACCTTTATCTCCTTCACCATTGGCCTCACATCCACAGTGCGGACGCCCCCCTTACCCTCTCGCTCAACCAGCACCTCACTGCGGGATTTGAAACCCTCCACGGCGGAAGCAACCTTCTCAAGGGGCATAAACTCTTCTCCTATCTCCACCCTGTACTTCTCTGCACAAAGCTGAGACATGATCGAGTCGCTCCCCATGGGAATCTCTCTTGCGTCCACAATGCGCAGGCCCTCCGGAAGAACAGCATTCACTGCTCTGCAGAACACCGTGGGTTGCATGCGTGCATGCAGAACCACGTCTCCGTACTCCGCGGTGCTCTCCATGCCGACTGGAAGCGCAGCCCCCAAAGCCAACTTCGGCTGTGGGTTGAAGCCCTGCGTGTAATGCACGGGAATCCTTGCCCTGCGCAAAGCCCGCGCAAGCAGGTTCATGGTTTCCCTGTGAGACAAAAAGCGCAGATCCCCAACGCGCTCATAGCGGAACCGGATTCTCTGAACGGGGTCCCCTGTCCTGGGGCGCCGCACTTGGAACGCGAAGCTTTGCATCGCATCCAGCTTGCGTCCCTGTCGGCTTGTGCTCAGCATAGATATGCACAGGGGTTTTACGTGGTCCATCACTCCGCACTGATGGCATTTTTGGTACCGACAATCGCGCACTACCTCCCACTGCCGCGACCTATGGTACTCCTCTACAAGGTAGCGCTTGCTCACCAACGGATCTATGTGGTCCCAAGGCAGTGGTTCATCCAGCGCGCGCTGGCGCAGGTAGCTGTTGGGATCCATACCCTCATCGGCAAACGCATCCATCCACCTCTCCAGGTTGAAGTGCTCGCTCCAAGCATCAAACCTGGCTCCACGCCGAAACGCATTCAACAAAACCCTTGCAAGCCTCCTGTCTCCTCTGGAGAACACTCCCTCCAAGTAGCTCATATTCGCGTCGTGCCGGCCGAACTTCAGCGCCGCATCCCGAAGGTTGCGCTTAAGCAGATTCTGCTTGTACAGGGTTTCCTCTATGCTGATTTGCCTCTCCCATTGGAACGGCGTGTGCGGCTTGGGCACAAAAGTAGAAACCCCCAAATTGACGCGCGCCCGGGGATTAACTTCACGGCCGGCACGCACCACTCTGCGCGCAAGCTCCGCGATGGCCACAACATCCTCGTCGGTCTCCATAGGCAGGCCGATCATGAAGTAAAGCTTTACCAGGTCCCATCCCCTTTCGTAAACCTGGCGCGTTACGCTGAGCAGTTCGTCGTCTGATATCCACTTGTTTATAACAGCGCGCATCTTCGGCGTTGCCGCCTCCGGAGCGAACGTGAGGCCGCTCTTTCTCACGGCCTGAACCATGTCTGCAAGGTCCAATGAAAACGAATCCAGCCTCAGAGACGGAAGCGAAACCGAGGCCCCCCAAGCAGCGGCAACCTCCGCGGTTCTGCGAACAAGCTCCCGAACGCGGCTGTAATCGCACGTGCTGAGCGACGACAGCGCCACTTCATCGTAGCCCGTACGGCGGAGCACCTCTTCCGTAAGCTTCTCCAAAGTCTCCAAGTTGCGTTCGCGCACAGGCCTATACGTCATACCAGCCTGGCAGAACCGACAGGCTTGTGTGCATCCGCGCAGAACCTCCAGAGACACCCTGTCGTGCGCTTGTTCCGCGTAAGGCACTATATACGCAGTGGGAAAAGGCGCGCCCTCCAAGCTGTGAAGAACTCGCTTCTTTATCCTTGGAACCCCCGGAGAAGGCACCAACGTACCATCCGCGAGAGCTTCAACAGGCATAAAAGCAGGAACATAGATGCCTTCGATTTGTGAAATTCGGCGTATGCGTTGCTCCCGCGGCAGTCCTTTCGTTTCCCGCAGGGCTTCAACTATCTCCAGAATCAGCTCCTCCCCATCGCCGATCGCAAATGCGTCCACAAAATCCGCCAACGGCTCTGGGTTGAAGGCACATGGCCCGCCAGCAATCACGATGGGGTCGCGGTCAGTGCGCTCACCGGAAAGCAGTGGTATGCCGCCGAGCTCCAGCATGTTCAGTATGTTCGTGTAAGACAGTTCGTACTGCAGTGTGAAGCCAACCGCATCAAAATCGCGCAGGGGGGTCTTGCTCTCCAGGGAAAACAGTGGCAATCCCCTTCGACGCAGTTCGGCCTCCATATCCAACCCGGGAGCATACGCCCTCTCCGCCCATACTCCGGGTTGGGAGTTCACCACGTGGTAAAGAATCAAAAGCCCGAGGTTGGAAAGCCCAAGATCATAAAGGTCCGGAAAAGCCAGGCACAGGCGCACATCCACCTCCGAAAGATCCTTGTGGACGGAGTTGATCTCACTGCCTAGGTACCGGCTGGGCTTCTCCACCCTGGGAAGCAGTTCACCGTGCACAATCTCGTAAAGCGACTTCATCGCCTTTTCCAACTCCCAGCGAAGTTAGCAAAAATGCAAAATGTTTTACTTTCCGCCAACAAAGGTATTACCAAAATGATAGACCGCTGAAACTTCAGGAGAAAGGGTAGTAAGCATGTCGGTTAAAATACAAGTTATTTTTTACAGCATGTACGGGCACACTTACAAGCTGGCCGAGGCCGTGGCCGCCGGTGCCCGGGAAGTGGAGGGCACAGAAGTATCTCTATACCAGGTTCCAGAGTTGGTTCCCCAAGAAATACTGCAAAGAAGCGGCGCCGCGGAGGCCAGGGCCAGCTTCGCACATATACCCTACGCCACTCCAGAGCAGCTTGCCGAGGCAGATGCGATAATATTCGGAACGCCAACCCGCTTCGGAAACATGTGCGCCCAAATGCGAAACTTCCTCGACCAAACCGGCGGTCTCTGGATGACCGGCGCGCTGATAGGCAAGGTTGGCAGCGTTTTCACCTCAACGGCATCCCAGCATGGTGGGAACGAAACCACCATAATAAGCTTCCACACAACCTTGCTGCACCACGGAATGATCGTCGTCGGGGTCCCCTACTCCGAACAACGCCTGCTGAACATGGAAGAGATCTCCGGCGGCACCCCATACGGAGCATCCACAGTAACCAGCGGCGACGGCTCGCGCCAGCCCTCCGAAAACGAACTTGCCATAGCCAAGTCCCAAGGCAGGCACGTCGCGGAGATCACCAAAGCACTGGTTCTGGGAAGACAGGCTATGAAAGCCGGATAGGCGCACGGAAACGCAACGCCGTACCGCAGAACAGAAGACTTGCTTTTTACAAACCGTACAGCACCGGCACATCGGAGGGTGCAGGAAATCTCGGCTTTAGAGCGAACGGTTGCTTGAAAGGCCTGATACGCGCATTATGAGCACCCTCTTCGATCGGCTTGAACTCCTTATGCTTACCCGCGTGCACGGGCTTGGAAGCAAGGGCATAACCTCAATACTGCGAGGTGCACTTCAATCCCGATGCCAGCTTGCCCATATCTTCAAAATGGACGAGCAGGAACTCCGTTCCAGCTACGGTTTGAAGGCGGAAGCCGCACAGCAGATCTCGCAAAACCGAGATTCCCTAGAAGCCGGCGCCAAACTTCTCGACATGTCCCTAAAAGAGCGGGGTGTGCAAGTGCTTACCTTCGCGGATTCACTGTACCCGAAAGGCATTCTTCAGTTCTTCGCCGAACCGCCACCTATCCTGTTCGCCTACGGCAACCTGGGCGCCACCGAGGAAATCTCCGCGGCGGTTCTCACATCGGCAGATCCAACTCCTTGGGCGATGCAAACAACCGCATGCGTTGCCAATGCAGTGGCGCAATCGGGGGCAGTCATCGTAACAGGCCACAACCGACCTTCATATCAGGAGGCGGCTCTTGCAGGCAAGCGGGCTGGAACCCCTATTGTGGTCCCGCTGGACCGCGGTATTCTGAACGCCTTCCGCGGCGACCTCACGCGGGAGCTCCTGGCCGCCGCCAGAATTTACGGCTACACCTTCCCCGCTGAGCGCGATTTGGTGGTCTCGCCGTTCCGCCCAGAAGACCACTGGGTTGGGCACAACAACCGAATTCGCGATGCTCTTGTTGTTGCCATGGCGCGCATCGTTGTGGCTGTGGAGGTGCGGGAAGGCGGCGTTATGCACAGACTGTGCCTGAGAGCTCGGCAGTGCGGCAAAAGAGTGCTGGTTTGCAAACCCGGCGCCCCGTGGCCAGAAGCTTCCGGGAATACCGCTCTCATCGCATCCGGGTTCGAAGCTGCGGATGCTGGCCTTCTTCCCCAATCCGCGGCGCTGGCCGTGGCCGAATGCCAGCGCCCACCGAGCTCCTGAACAAAAAGTTTGCTGAAATCAACCCTGGAAAACGAAGCGCCACCCTCTCCAGCGGAGGATGCGGCCAAGACGCGTGGAACAAAACCCCTGGGTATAAATCTCTGGGAAAGTCGGTGAGGATAAAAACCAGAAGCGCACACTTCCTAGAGGCTTTGCGCTTCAAGCAAGGGGGTTCAGCAATGGGTCTCATCAGTGTTTTGGTATCTTTTTTGGTTCTTCCCTTAATCGCTCAAACTGCACCTGCCGACGAACCGGATGTTCAAAAACCGCAGCAGCAGCCTATCGTAACCAGGGTTTCCTCGTCCCCACTGCGCTTATCTCTTGAAGCGGTACAAACACCGGCCAAGGACGTATTCGAAGCTTTAGCGAAGGAAGCCGGCATCGATCTGCTGGTCTCGGACGAACTGACTGTGCCCATAACCGCCCACATCCAAAACCAATCTCCGCAATACATTCTTAACGCTCTATCTCAGTTCAAAGCCATAACCGTAACAGCTCTGCGGGTTCCGCCGTCCTTCGAAATCAAAAAGGCGGACCTCGCCAAGATTGCGCTAACCCTCCAAAGCCTGCGTGAATTGGGCATCTCGTGGGTTGGGCTGGAGCCTGCGCAGGGAAGCGAGAAAGTGCGCACGGCACTAATCCTAACCAGCACAAGCTCGGAACCGGCCCGCGTTCAAGTCCCATCGGAGGAGCTGAAAACCGTGTGGTTAGTGGTTCCAACCCCGCAGGAACCTGCAAAACCATCCAGTTCGGAAAACGTCAACGAGCTGGTCAGACTAAACCAGCGCATGAATGAACTCATCATGAAGCTTTCGCCGGAGGAGCGGAAGGCTTACCAGCAGACCCAGCTTGAGCAGTTCCGCCAGATGCCGCTTCCCATGCAACAGCAGTTCATCATGGACGGGATGAACATCCTCCTGAGCCTCACCCCAAAGGAGCAGGGAGATCTTCTGATAGGCATATTCCGACGAATGACTCCCGAACAGCAGAAGGCTTTCATCGGTCTCGGCTCCGCTTTCGTTCAACATTTGCAACCGGGGGAGCTGAACTAGTGGCAAATCGATCTGCACTCGTCACCGGTGCCAGCAGAGGCATAGGTCGGGCAATAGCGGTTGCCCTTGCTGAAACCGGGTTTGATATTGTGGTTAACTACCGCTCAAACGCACCTGCGGCCGAGGAAACGGCAGAGCTGGTCAAAAACGCGGGGCGGCGTGCGGTGGTTTGCCAAGCAGACATCTCCATAGCCGATGACAGACGCAAGCTCCTCGAAACCGCCGTTTCCGCATTCGGCCGCGTGGACCTACTGGTGAACAACGCGGGAATCGCTCCCTCCAAGCGCATGGATCTCCTAGAGCTTTCCGAGGACGGATTTGACCGCGTTCTCGAGGTGAACCTCAAGGGCCCCTTCTTCCTGACGCAGTTGGTGTCGCTCCACATGATAGAGGCTAAAAAGGCAGACCCGACCTGTGCTCCCAAAATCATCAACATATCATCCATCTCGGCTTACACGTCTTCGGTGAACAGGGGCGAATACTGCATTGCCAAAGCCGGAATCAGCATGATGACAGCTCTCTTCGCCCACCGGCTTGCAGAGTATGGTATAAGTGTGTATGAGATTAGGCCAGGAATCATATACACAGACATGACCGCTCCCGTAAGGGAACGATACGACCGTCTCATCTCAGAGGGCTTAACCCCAATACGCCGCTGGGGAACCCCAGAGGACGTCGCCCGCGCCGTTGTTGCCATAGCCTCGGATATGTTTCCTTTCTCCACCGGAGAGGTTTTCAACGTGGATGGGGGCTTCCATCTGAGAAGGCTGTAGCACCAAACCATGGCAAGCACCATCAGTCTCCACTACATCACCGCTGGCGGACTCCAACTGCCAGTTTACTCGCTCAACACGCTTATCGTTGGCAGTGGCGCGGCAGCGCTGAACGCTGCCTTACACCTGCACGAGTTCGGAGTTCGAAACATCGCCATAGCAACCGAACAAATGGGCGGCGGCACTTCCAACCTCTCCGGTTCTGATAAACAAACTTACTACAAGCTCGGCCTCTCTGCGGACCATACTGACAGCATATACGACCTAGCCCGCACCCTTTACGATGGCGGCGCCATGCACGGTGATATCGCGCTTGTGGAGGCCGCTCTTTCTGTGCAGGAGTTCTTCCACCTTGTCCAACTCGGTGTTCCGTTCCCACACAACAAATACGGCTGTTACGTCGGCTATAAAACCGACCACGATCCCCGCCAGCGAGCCACCTCCGCCGGCCCGCGAACATCCCAACTGATGTTCGAATGCCTAGCCAAAGCCGTGACTGCAAAGGGGATACCCATTCTCGATCACCATGAAGTAATAGCTATTCTCACCGCACAAAAAGACACCGAGACCCACGCCGTTGGTGCTGTTGCCGTGGACAAAACCCGGGCCGATTCCGAGAGCTTCGGGTTGGTGCTGTTCAACTGCCGCAACATTATCTTCGCCACCGGCGGACCGGGAGCCCTGTACAAGCACTCTGTTTACCCTGAAGGACAGTTTGGTAGCATCGGTATCGCGCTTGAAGCCGGCGCTGTAGCACAGAACCTAACGGAGTCCCAGTTTGGTTTGGCATCCACTAAATTTCGGTGGAATGTCTCCGGTTCTTACCAACAGGTTATTCCAGCTTACTTCAGCACAGACTTGGACGGGTCCCAACCAAAAGAATTCCTAGCCGACCATTTCCCTTCCATGCGCCGTTTGGCCACCTGTATTTTCCTGAAGGGTTACCAATGGCCCTTCGACGCCAGAAAAGTTGCTGGATACGGCTCCTCCCTCATCGATTTGTTGGTCTACATTGAGCGTGTAGCAAAGGGAAGAAGAACCTTTATGGATTTTCGCCGAAACCCGTCCGGTGGCGGTAAGCTCTCGGAATTCCATCTCGATGACTTGGAACCGGAGGCCCATGAATACCTATCTCGGAGCGGTGCTCTTCTCGATACCCCAATAGAGCGCCTGAGGCACATGAACCCGCTTGCACTGGACTTGTACCGAGATCACGGCATCGACCTCGAAAAAGAACCCCTCGAAGTGGCCGTTTGCAGTCAGCACAACAACGGTGGGCTCAAGGCCAACATATGGTGGGAGTCCAACCTCAGGCATCTCTTCCCCATCGGCGAGGTGTGCGGCACCCACGGCGTATACCGCCCTGGGGGTGCGTCCCTCAATTCCGGGCAGGTTGGCGGCTACAGAGCGGCCCAATACATTGCAAACCGCTACTCCCAGGAACCCCGAAGAGTTGAGGATTTCTTGGCACTCTCACTTCATCAGGTGGAAAGGCAGATACAGCGGTGCCGCCGTGCCTGCGAAGCGGTAAACCCTTCCTCCACAGAAGTGGAGGACGTGCTTTCCGGAATCCAAGCGAGAATGAGCACCGCCGCCGCCCATATACGGCATCCGGCGGTTGTGGATGAAGCGCTGTCGAACGCGCTGGCACTGCAAAAGCGGCTGGACCAGAACGGGTGCGCTCCCACCAGCAGGGAGAAGATTGTCGACGCATTGAGAAACGAACATTTGTGTCTGGCACACGTTGCGTATCTAACCGCGGTGAAAGAATACATCCGCCGTGGGGGCGGTAGTCGGGGTTCGTATCTAATACTCGACCCAGAAGGGAAGACGCCCGCCCCAGGTCTCGAGGAATGGCGCTTCAAAGAGGAGAATCCGGAGCTTCGACGTGAAATATGCGAAATATGGCTTCGGCCGGATCGATCTTTTGCCGCCCGATGGGTGCCGGTTCGCCCCATACCAGAGGAAACGGATTGGTTTGAAACCGCTTGGGCGGACTACCGCGCAGGGCGCATTTTCGATTTGGAATAGACCCTCCCACCTAAGAAGCCGAGCGCCTTCGCTTCAAGCGCCTGCTGGCCATTTCTGCCGCCAGCAGAATAGCGTCAATCATGCTACCGCAGTCCGCAATGCCCCGCCCAGCTATATCAAAGGCCGTTCCGTGGTCAACAGATGTCCGTATAAACGGCAAACCCAAAGTAACGTTCACCCCGTGCACCATAAAACGGCGTTCCAAACCAGTCTCAGACTCTGCCGCCGCTGTTTTAAAACCCAGCGTTTTCACCGGAATATGCCCCTGGTCGTGGTACATCGCCACCACTACTCCAAACTCTCCCGCTAAAGCCCTCGCGAAAAGAGTGTCCGCCGGTATCGGACCCCGGCAGTCCACGCCCTCACTGCGCGCCGCCTCCACCGCCCTAGCGATTTCCGCATCTTCACTGCCGAAAAGGCCGCCCTCGCCTGCATGGGGATTCAGCCCAGCAACCCCGATGACCATTGGACCAGCATCCATGTCCAGCGCCGCACCATAAGCCATGCGAATGGTGGTAAGCACCCTGTCGGACTTCACCATATCGCATGCTGTTCTGAGCGCCACGTGCGAACTGTTGTGCACCACCCGCAGGCCCCCCAGCACAAGCATCATCCGAACCTCGCCCGCTCCAGACAAACTGGCAAGAAGCTCGGTATGGCCAGGATGGCGGGAACCCGCCAAATGGATGGATTCTTTGCACAAAGGCGCCGTTACAACAGCGTCCGCCTTCCCTGAAAGCGCCAGATGAACCGCTTCCTCCACGGAAGCCAGAGCCGCCTTCCCAGCCTTGGCAGTGATAGCGCCATATTCTGGCGGCCAAGCACCGGCGCTTTCATCAATGGGACGTATGCAAACCGCCGTTCCATCCACGCGCCATTCCGCATCGGGGTGCATTTCAAAGAAACCAGCCTCAACGCCAAGCATGCGCGCCGCGGCTTCAGCGTCCACGGTTCGACCAACCAGCACGCACCGCGCCGCTCTTCTTACCTCCGGCCGGATTGCAGCCGCCACAGCTATTTCCGGCCCCACCCCATTGGGGTCACCCATTGTAACTGCTACCAGCGGTCTCTCGCTTTCCATACAAAGCCCTCCCCATGAGGAGATTAACCGCCCTAACAAGGGTGTTATCATCACCGAATGCCCCGGCTTTTGTAACCACAGGGCTTCCCTCGGCAAAACCCCCAACTGAACTGCTTAACGGCACACCAGGCTCCACCTGAGAAACAACACGCAAAGCTTCAACGCCAATCCCGCTCAGCACCGCCTTAGCCGTTGCACCGCCTGTCAGCACCAACCCGCATTTGCCAAACTCGCGAACAACATCCGCTCCAACGGTACCAAGCCTAAACGCAAGCAGTTCCGTTGCTTGCTCAACCTGCTGCGGCTCCTCCAACCGCGCCAAAAGCTCGTTCCCGCCGACCAAAACCAGCACAGCCAGCCGCCCATCGCCAAGCTTGGCGCACGCATCCAGCGCAGCGTCCCGTGCGTGTGCCTCCCATCCGTCGTCCCACAAATGGAGAGCCGAAATCACCGTTGGCTCCACTGAGTACGCCTTTCCCAGCGCGGAAACCTGCTTTGCTGTTACAAGGCTCTGGCTTCCGGCAACAACGAAAACGCGGGCGGCCTGGGGTGAGAACTCGGTACACACACAACTTTTCTCCGCGAGCGCCTCCAACTCGCGGGACAACGCCGCGGCCAAGCCGGCAGATCCGCACGGAACCACTCGGCGCGGCGAGTTCAACAGCGCCTTCGCCAGCACCCGAAGATCCACGTCGGTTTCTGCATCCGCAACCAGCACCTCGCCGCTTGTCTTCTCCACAAAGGCGCAAACCTCCCCCACTCCGCGGCGCACCACCGAAAGCGGCAGAATCTCAACCGCGCAATGCTCTTCAAAAATCCGAACCAGCGTTTTCCCGCCGGCAGATGAACCGCCACCTCCTAGTACTTCGCTCAGCGGGCGGCCGTCAACAAACACTTCGCCGTCACGTGTTAAGCGCTTCTGGGCCGGAAAAGCCGGCGCCACCACCGGCAACGCACTGCAGTTGGCACCGACTGACAAAACCTCCGCCGCAACGTTTCCGCGCAGAAGGGAATCGATCTTCTTGTAGATGTACCTACCAGCTTCGGAAAAGAAGACCGCCGCATGCCGCACTCTTTCGGCAGCCTCAATTGGCGGAAGCGGTCTGCTTTCTGTGGATACCGACAAAACGGGAATTTCTCGGTAGCTTTCCAAACTAGACCAATCGAGGACCGTAAAAGCCGCCAGTCCTGTTGCCGCAAACTGGACGGCGGTGTCCAAAGCGCCTGTTAAATCATCCGCTATTACCCCAATCCGGAAATTTAAGCGGTTTTCCTCGAGCTGCGTGCGTCCCAAAACTCACACCATCAAAAACGGATTGGTTGTGCGCTCGCGTCCTATGGTCGTTTGCTCGCCGTGGCCTGGAAGCACCAGAATATCATCCGGAAGCGAAAGCAGGTTTTTCCGTATTGAATTAACCAAAGTGCTGTGAGACGAACCCGGGAAATCCGTGCGGCCAATGCTTCCGGCAAAAAGCGTGTCGCCTGTAAACACGGCGCGAAGTGCCCCATCCACTTCCAGCAAGAGAGACACGCCGCCCGGACTGTGGCCGGGTGTGTGCAGCGGAATCAGTCGAAACCTTCCAACCTGCAACGCTTCACCGTTTTCTAAATATCTGGATGCAGGAGGGCTAACTATATCGCGTCCGAGAAGAATTCTGGAAAAGTTTGCTTCGGAATCGGTGAGCATATGCGCATCGGCCGCATGTATGAGTACAGGTGCCGAAGTTTCTCTGCTGAGGATGGCATTGCCAGCTATGTGATCAACGTGGCCGTGGGTGTTTAAAATAGCCCTTACCTGCAGGCCCTGCTCGCGGATGTAACTCAACACATCCTGGGCTTGAAAACCGGGATCAACAACCACAGCATTCAGCTCTTCATCCCAAACAACAAAGCAGTTTTGACCCCACTCTGAATCCTCAAAAGCCTGAATGTGAACGGCCTCAACCGCTGTTACTTTCCTTCCTGACATGCTTTACCCTTACAACGTAATCTTTATCGTAATCGTCGAGGCGGCCGGCAATCTCGAAGTGGAAATCGGCTTCGGAATACTGGCCCATAGCCTCATACACTTCGGCCAGCAAACAATGGTAGGTAGCGCGGTTTGGCTTCAGCTCCACTGCCTTCAGCAAAGCAGAGAGAGCGTCTTCCAGCCTATCCATAGCGAAGTATACCATCCCAAGCCTTATTTGGTAGTAATCGTCTGTGGGGGCGCACTTCGCCGCCTCTTCGAAGTGAGTCACCGCAGACTCCAAATCGTCCATGGAAAGATAAAGCCTGCCAAGCCAAAATCTGTAGAACGGTTCGTTTGGGTCGCACCTGATGGCTTCATTCACCTCGTGGATGGCTTCCTCCGTCATGCCAGCCAAGTCGTACGCCTGAGCCAGCTTGAAGCGATACAGCGAATTGTTGGGGCGGCACCTTACTGCGTGCCTGTATTGGCCAATGGCCGCTTTCAGCCGACCGTACTGCTTGTACACGTCTCCCAATCCAAGCCTGGAGTCCGGATGATTGGGCTGCCGCTTCAGCACCGCCAGATACTCCTTCATTGCGGAACTTGTTTCCCCGGCCAAAATATACGCATCTCCGAGGATTGTGCGGTACCCAGGGTCATCCCCCTTCTGGCGCGCGGCCAGCCTGTACTGAACCAAAGCTTCATCAACGCGGTCTGCCTCAACCAGTGCGTCAGCAAACCGAATCCGCTCCTCAGGCGTTGGCTCTTTTTTCTTCTTGAAATCCCGCTCTATTCGCTTCAGCTCACTCGGATCCATTTTGGCCACCCCGCACGAACCTCAAATCAGAAGGTCTTCGCACTGTCGATTAAAATTGTAACCGGTCCGTCATTTTGAATATTCACCAGCATATGTGCGCCGAACTCTCCAGTTCCCACTTTCAAACCTTGATCCCGAAGCAAATCGGCCACCAACCTGTAGAGCCGGTCGGCCTCATCCGGTGGCGCCGCATCGATGAAGCTCGGTCTGCGGCCTTTGCGGCAGTCGCCGTACAGCGTGAACTGGGATATCAGCAGTATCTCACCGCCAACATCCTTCACCGAGAGGTTCATTTTCCCCTCGGCATCTTCAAAAATGCGCAGGTTGGCGATCTTATCGGCCATAAACGCCGCCTCGGCTTCGGTGTCTCCCTGCCCAACCCCAAGAAGCACTACCAGACCCTTGGGAATCTTGGCAATCACCTTTCCGTCCACAGAAACACTGCTCTCCAGCGATCGCTGTACGACGGCTCTCATGTGCTTGTCTCCCCTCCTTCTTCCGGTTCCATCACCCCGACCCTGTAAATTTTCAGCACGTCGGTTATCTTGCCAACGTTAACCAAAAGCGCCTCCAACTGCCGAGCATCGGTTACTTCCACAGTCAGGTCCAAATCTGAAACCTTGTCCTTGCGCGTTTGCACACGGGCGGCTTCAATGTTTACGTGATTTTCCGAGAACACCGCCGATACCTCGTTCAGAAGGCCCACGCGGTCCAGCGCTTCAATCTTGATGCGGCTCTGAAACTTTTCCTGGCCGCCTGGGTGCCACACCACCTCTTGGATTCTGTCCGGTTCCTTTTGCCGGTACGCTGCCAAGTTCTTGCAGTTTCTCCGGTGCAGGGTCATCCCCCTGCCCCTCGATACATAGCCAACAACCTCATCACCGGGCAGGGGCATACAGCACATTGCACGGCGGGCCAGTATATCAACTCCATCCGGGCTGATGTTCAGCCTTCCGTTTTTACCGGGCGCAGCCACCTGGGGGAGAAGCGCCGTCTGCTTGGGAGAAGTCTCGCGAATCCTGCGCAGAACTGTCGAAGCCGAGATGGCTCCCGAACCGACCGACTCCATCAAATCTTCGACGTCTGACAGGTTAAAGCTGAGCGCCACGCGCTTTAGCTCCTCATCGCGCAGCACCTCCGAACCGCTGAGGCCCAAACGGTGCACCTCTTTCTCCAAAAGGTCGCGGCCGCGGGCAATGTTGCTGGCGCGCTGTTGCTTTCGGAACCACGCCTTGATTTTGCTTCTGGCGTGAGCGCTTTTTACAAACGAAAGCCAGTCGAAGCTCGGAGTCGCGCCGGGGCGGTGCAGTATCTCCACGATGTCGCCACTTTTCAGTTGATAATTCAACGGCACTATCCTGCCGTTAACCTTAGCGCCAACACAAGTATGCCCTATATCGCTGTGTATCTTGTAAGCGAAATCCACGGGTGTGGAGCCGGCCGGAAGATCTATCACCTCACCCTTTGGGGTGAATGCATACACCTGATCACCAAAAAGGTCGTCGGTTACGGTTCTGATGAAGTCGCGCGCATCTGCAGACTCCCCCGTCCATTCGAACATCTGCTGCCTCAAGCGCGCAAGCTTCTCCTCGAAAGTATCTCGCCCTCTGGTGCCCTCCTTGTACTTCCAATGTGCCGCCACACCGAATTCCGCCGTTTTGTGCATCTCAAAGGTACGTATCTGTATCTCCAGCGGCTCCGCCCGAGGCCCCATAACCTTTGTGTGTAAGCTCTGGTACATGTTTGGCTTCGGGTGTGCTATGTGGTCGGAGAACTTCCCCGGTATGGGCACCCAAAGGTCATGGACTATACCGAGGGTGCGGTAGCACTCCTCTTTCGTATGAACGATAACCCTTATGGCGGTGAGATCGTATATTTCACTGAAGTCGATTTCATCGCGAAGCATTTTCTGGTATATGCTGTAAAGGTGCTTTGGGCGCCCCTGTATTACCCCATCGATGCCTTCCTGCTTCAGCCTTTCGCTTAAAATGTTTATCACTTCTTGTATGTGCTGTTCGCGCTCCCTTCGAGTGCGCGCAACCTTTTCCGCAACATACTGAAACTCCTCAGGGTGCAGAACTTTGAAAGCCAGGTCCTCCAACTGCCACTTTATGTTCCACATCCCAAGGCGGTGAGCAAGCGGCGCGTATATCTGCAAAGTCTCGGTTGCGATTCTGCGCTGATCCTCGGCGCTTTTGACGTACAGGGTTTGCATGTTGTGGAGCCTATCCGCAAGCTTGATGATCATAACGCGGATGTCCCGCGCCATGGCTATCAGTATTTTGCGCAGGTTTTCCGCGCGGCGCCGAGCCTCAGAAGGCTTGCGCTTCCTGGGCGTGCTGTCGTCAGCCGCCAGTTTAGACTCCACATCCTGTTTTTCAAGCTTGGTGAGGCCGTCAACCAAGCTAGCAATCTCATCCCCAAACTTCTCCCGCAGTTCATCAAGGCTTGCGCTGGTATCCTCCACAACGTCGTGAAGCAGTGCCGCGGCAACACTGGCGGGATCCATCTCCAGGTCGGCCACCATCTCGGCCACCCGGAGGGGATGCTCTATGTAGGGCTCTTTGCTATCTCTTACCTGGCCTTCGTGCTTGGCATAGGCGAACTCATAGGCCTCCAGAATCTCAAAACCTGATTCACGGTACCTTTGACTCAGAGCCTCAGCTCTAGCACGCAAAGCTTTTTGGGTTTCTTCGTCGATAGTCATTCTGAAAACGGATCGTGCTGAACCTCAGATTCTTCAACGGCCTTCGATACGCAGGGTCGAACGTCCTGAATAACCAACCTGAGGAATTCATAACCGCTGTAGCGGTTAACATCCAATCGATAGCAGAAATCCCACTCGGTTCCCGGTTTCAGTGTATCAAGCATATGGGCGGCGCGCCAATACACGGCTTCCATAGGCGTCATGCCGTCCCCGCGCACTGTAAGCCTAAGGTGCTCGTTCTGTTTCCCAAAGCACTGCGCTCCAAGCACAAGAAACCGGCTGGCAAACACCGGCATGGGATTGCCTTCGCCGAAAGGCTCAAGTATCTGGACCTCCCGCCACAGGTCCGGAACAAGCTCGCAGGCCGGTATCCAAGCATCAATCTCGATTTCATCCCTCAGGTCTTCGTCGGAAACCATCTCAGCGGCCACCTCGTGGAGGCGCTCTTCCAAAGCCCTGATGTTGGACACGCTAACGTCGAACCCAGCCGCCAATTGATGACCCCCGTATCGTATAAGCAGGTCTCTGCAGTGATCCAGCGCCCTCACAAGGTGAAAACCGCCCTTGCTTCTGGCGGAACCGCGAGCCGTATCGCCGTCCAAAGCAACCACCACCGCAGGCCGGCGGTAAATATCAACCAAGCGGCTTGCCACTATCCCAATTACGCCTGGGTGCCACCCTGTGCCGGACACCACCACTATTCGCGACTGAGAAACCCGCGCCACATCAAGCTGTGCTTTTGCCTCCTCCAAAATCCTCTCCTGCTCCTGCCGGCGCTGGCTGTTCCGCTGTTCCAGCTCGCGGGCAATCTGCTGTGCCTCATCTAAATCTCGGGTCAGCATCAGCCTGAGCGATAGGTTGGCATCCTGCAAACGCCCTGCGGCGTTGAGCCTCGGCCCCAACACAAACCCGACGTGCCACGCGGTGATTTCGCCATCCGCGATGCCGGCTTGCTCCATCAGGGTGCGCAGACCAACCTTCTTCGTCGAGGCCAACTGCTTAAGGCCAAACTTCACCAGTATGCGGTTCTCATCCAAAAGCGGAGAAACGTCCGCACAGGTTCCCAAAGCCACCAAATCGAGAAACGCTCTATGTGCGCTCTCCTGCCGAACTCCAATCCGGTCGCACAGAGCGCAAACAAGCTTGAATGCCACAGCAACTCCGGCCAAACCCGGAAATGGGTAGCAGGAGTCTCTTCGCACAGGATTCACAACGGCTATTGCAGGTGGAAGCTCGGGTCCTGGCCTGTGATGGTCCGTTACTATAACATCTATACCCAGCCTCTTGGCTTCGGCAATCGCTTCGCACGCCACAGCGCCGCAGTCCACGGTTATTATCAAATCCACCCCGGCGATGGCGGCCCTTGCAGCCGACTCCACTTTGAAATCGTAGCCCTCGGTAAGGCGGTGCGGGATGTAATAAGACACGCGAGCATTGAGCGCCTGAAGCGCCCTAACGAGAAGGGCTGTGGCAGAAACGCCGTCAACATCGTAATCTCCGTAAATCAGGATGTGCTCGCCACCGCGAATGGCTCTCTCTAACCGATCTACCGCCACATCTATATCCGGAAGCAGTGAAGGATTGTGCAAATCCGATAAGCTGGGTTCCAGAAAGCGCCTGGCGGTCGCAACATCTTCGATGCCGCGGCCAATGAGAATCGATGCCAGCGTTCGCGATACACCAAGCTCGGCCGAAAGCCAAGCCGCTTTTCTTGCGTCAGCGCTTCTCACCACCCAGGTTTTACTGCTCATGCTCACCGCCGCAAACCCTTTTCAGCTTTGTTTCAAGGCAGAAGGTTCCCCATCGGGGATCCCTCCGTCCAAAAGCTCAGGAGGAACCGCCGAAGGGTTATCCAAAACCAAAAGCTCGGCTATGGCTCTCATAACCCTCCGGCCCACCTCCAGTATGGATTCCCGGTTCATCGGACCTTGGGCAATATCATCAAAAGTTATCGGACGTCCTATGCGCACGGTTATAGGGGCCGGGCGCAAAATCGGAGAATTTCTGGGCAAAGCTTTGTCTGTGCCAGTAAGCGCCACCGGCACCACCGGCGCCTTAGAGCTAAGCGCGACGATTCCAATACCGGGCTCGGCCGGCATTAAGCGTCCATCCCTTGAGCGAGTCCCTTCCGGGAAGATCACAACAAGCGCTCCCTCACCAAGAAGCTCTAAGCATCTGCGTATAGCCGACCGATCTGCGGTGCCCCTACGCACCGGAAAAGCGTGCAGCTTTGGAAGAAGAGGCCCCAACAACGGCAGAGAAAACAACTGAGACTTTGCCACAAACCAGCACTCTCTGTGAATTGCGCATCCGATCGCCGGCGGGTCCAGGTAACTTATATGATTCGAGGCCAATATCGCCGGACCGCTCTCCGGGATGTTTTCCTCGCCAAATACCCGCATCGGGCACAAAGCGAAAAACGCCCGACACACCACCCAACCAAATCTGTATAGCGAGATACGCCTAGCGTTTTGCATCAAAGTGACCGCTCTTTACTGCGAACCAGCTCAACAATCTTATCAACCACTTCTCCGAGCGACATGTGGGTGCTGTCCACAACCACCGAGTCCGGCGCCGGCTTAAGAGGGGCCAAATCGCGGTTGGAATCCCTTTCGTCGCGGGCGTTCAGTTCGGCAAGCACCTGCCTGTAGTCGGCCTTAACCCCCTGCTCCCGAAGTTGGATGGTCCTTCGCCTTGCTCTCTCCTCCGGAGATGCCGTAAGAAAAACCTTTACCTCCGCCCAGGGGAGAACCACCGTGCCTATATCGCGGCCTTCCATAACCACGCCGCCGCTCCTTCCCATCTCGCGCTGTTTCTCCACTAGAGCGGCACGCACCTCCGGAAGAGCAGACACAACCGAGGATGCCTGGCTCATCTCCGGTGTTCGAATTTCCGCCTCCACGTCCTCGCCGTCAACGAAAATGTGCTGATCAGTTCCAACGCGCAAGAAAGACATCTTTGCGCTTTTGGCGATTCGTCCAAGCGCAGGGGCGTCGCTGTAGCTGATGTTGCGCCTGTGGGCCAAAAGCGCCACCGCCCGATACATCGCACCTGTGTCTATGTGCATGTAACCAAGCTCAGCGGCAACCAGTTTGGCCACCGTGCTCTTTCCGGATCCGACCGGACCATCTATCGCCACCGTCAGCTTTTTACCGCTCATACCAGCTTCTGCTAATACAACCACCAAGAAGCTTCGGCCTCAATTAGTTAGTATCCGCTGGCTCGTCAAAGCTTCTCGGAGCAAGACTGCGAAGCATCTCGCCAAAACCCGGGAAAGATGTGGCAACGCACTCGGTGTTGAGAACCCGGGTTTCGGAGTCTGCAGCAAGACCCGCCACCGCCGCAGACATAGCAATGCGGTGGTCTCCATAGGAATCACACACTCCGCCCTTAAGCCTCCCTGTGCCGAACACGCTGAGGCCGTCTTCGGTTTCTTCGGCCTCTCCACCCAAAGCGCGAATCATCTCTACGGTGGTCTTCACCCTGTCGGTCTCTTTCACGCGGAGCTCCTGGGCATCCCTAACCGTTGTTTTGCCCTCCGCGTAGGCCGCCGCCACCGCAAGAATCGGAATCTCGTCCAGCAGCCGCGGAATCAGTGACCCGCCAATCTCCACTCCTCTCAACCGCGATGCCCGCACCACGATGTCTCCCACCGGCTCGCCGGCCTCGTCGCGCACATTCGCAACGCGAACGTCGCCTCCCATCTCCTGAAGCACATCCAGCAAGCCTGTTCTGGTGGGATTCACGCCAACTCCTTCCACAACAAGCTCCGAATCCGGCAGCAAAAGCGCGGCAACTATGAAATACGCCGCTGATGAGAAGTCACCGGGCACATCCAACCGCCTTCCGGTCAACAACGCCCCGCCTTTCACTGCCACGATATTGTCTTCAATCCTGAGCTCTGCCCCAAAAGCCGGCATCATCCTCTCGGTATGGTCCCGGCTTTTGGCTGGTTCCTCCACAACCGTCTCTCCTTCGGCGAACAACCCCGCAAGCAGAAGCGCCGACTTCACCTGCGCGCTTGCCACCGGCGAGCGGTATCGAATGCCCTTCAAACTGCCGCCGCGTATTGCCAGTGGAGCCAAACTCCCATCGGCCCGCCCCAAAACCTCCGCGCCCATCATGCGAAGCGGCTCCACAATGCGCCGCATGGGGCGCCGCCGAATCTGCTCGTCCCCCGTAATAACGCTGAAAAACGGCTGGCCGGCAAGAACCCCACTTATCAGTCTTATGCCGGTTCCGGAATTCCCCACGTCGAGAATATCCGGCGGCTCCGAAAGACCGTCTTTTCCGCGTCCTTGTATCTCAACGCGGCAGGTTCCGGGGGCCAAGCCGGGTTCCTCAACAACCGAAACATCTGCTCCCAAAAGCCGCATACACCGCAGGGTATTCAGGCAGTCCTGAGACGCCAAGTACCCGCGTATAGTGGTCGTTCCTGCAGAAATCGCACCCAATATGGCCGCCCGGTGTGATATAGACTTATCTCCGGGCACGCGTATGCGCCCGCGTATCGGTTGAGACCGCCGTATTACAAACAAATGCCACCCCAGCGCACAAGTTTTTCTGCCATATTGTATCACATCGCTGAAGCCGGCGTGAACTAACCGATAAACAAACCTTTGGGGAAGGGTTTGCCACAAAAGAATCAGCCGCTTCGCCCGATTAACGGGCCGCTCAGTTTGCGCGCGTATGCGCCTGCGCACACCGCGGCAACCGCGCACAAAACCACCAAACAAATCAACCACTCCACCATCTGTCCTGGTGTATTCAGCGCGCGGTGCGCGGCGTTGAACCCCAACCAAACGGGATTTATCCAGTTCACAGCCGAAAGCAGGCCTGGCAAATCACCGGAAACCGTGCAGAATGCACCGACAATCCCAACCAAGGACGCGGCTACCGCGAGCAGAACAAACCCCAGAACCGACGCAGAGTACCACCCCACCACCATCCACAGCGCACACATCGAACCGGCGAAAACCGCCCCAGATGCCGGTCCGAGCACCCAACTCGCCAAACCCGCCTGATAACGCGCCAGACCTATTGAGCCGCCAAAACGACTTACCAAGCTTTGGAGAAAAACCACCTCGCACGTCTGCACCGCGCAGATCAAAGCGGCCGCTGCAATCGGTGCGGCAGCAGCGGGCCATCTCCCAGCGTGGGACGCCAAAACCGCATTCATCCACCCCGAATGCCGGTCGCAAACCACCCTTGTGGCGCACAACAGCGACGTAAGCACCCCAACGGATACAACACCCGCCGGCGCCGAGTGCTCCGGCGCACCGCGGCACACATTCCAAAGAGCAAAGCACAAAGGGCCGAAAGCAAGTAAAACTGCAACCGCAAGTCGGTCTCTTATCAGCCGGATAACCTCTCGGTGCGTCAAAATGTACACAACATCAAGGCGCATAGCAACCTTTCTTCAGGCAGAACCTTTTCCTCGGCGGGGTTGCGTTTCGTCACCCCATTGTAACAGCGAAGCCCGCATGTGGGCAATTTGGCAGTGCAGCTTCGCGTAATCCGCCCGCCGCACTATCCAGCGATGCACCCTAGACAACCCAAAACCGTCCGCTGGCAATATCAAGCCGGCCTTTGCCCAAAATACGGAGAGAAGGGGGTTTGCTCCCCCTCGCCCGCGCAAACTGCAGGAAAGGGGCCAGAGGTGAGGGCAAGTAAGCCGCCCACTTTTGAAAAGTCATGGCGAAAAATTGACTTGCACACCCCGCCCGCTTATAATTGTGCATCGGGTAAGGTAAGGTGCTAAAGCGAATTCTTGCGATTTCCGTTTACATACTCGGTGCCGTGGCGCTGGGCCTATTCGGAGCCGGGGCCAAAACCGCGGTATCGGTTTACCTGGAAAACCAAAGACAGCAAAATGCCAGCTTTCCCACCTTGCCGCGCGTGCGCCCCGGAGACAGGCTCCTTGTGGTTGCGCCGCACCCCGACGACGAAACCCTTGGTTGCGGCGGCCTGATTCAACAGGCCACTTCAAGCGGGGCTTCCGTTTTGGTGGTAATCCTCACCAACGGAGACGCTTTCCCAGCGTGCACCGCTTCCATGACTAAGAAAATCACGCTGAAACCGGATGACTACCTCCTCGTTGGCAGAATCCGACAGCGTGAATCCCTAGCTGCACTCTCCATCCAAGGGGTGCCGGAGAGCAACATTGTTTTCCTTGGCTACCCCGACCGCGGTCTACTGCACATGTGGACCTCGAACTGGTCCACCCCAAAGACAGGCCGCTACACCCGCGTTTCCCACGTCCCTTACGATGATGTGTTTTCGCCGAGCGCTCCGTACACAGGGCTTTCTTTACTCTCGGATCTGGTGCACCTCATCCTCAAGTTCGAGCCAACCATTCTGGCGATTCCACACCCAAACGACGACCACCCGGATCACCAAGCCGCAGGATGCTTCGCAGTTGCGGCTTTGGAAGCGGTAAGATCCATGGGTGAATTTCCAGATCCTCCGCCCACACTCCTTACCTACCTAGTCCACCGAGGCGATTGGCCAGTCCCCCAAGGCCTGAGAGACAGACGCCTCGTTCCTCCCAAAGCGCTGGCAAATCTCGATACCAAGTGGTTCGTGCTTCCCCTCTCACGCGAGCAGAAGATAAAGAAGCTCGAGGCCGTTCACGCATATCGCTCCCAAATGTCACTGCCCAACGAACGCCGCTTCTTGCTGAGCTTCGTGCGCCGAAACGAACTCTTCGGCACTTACCCATGGATAGAGGAATCTGAAACCGATTCAAAGCACTCTCTGGCTCCTTGGATGAATATACTCGACCCCACAGACGACAGCGTGAAAAGGGATTTTCAGCCTGCCGCAGACATTGCGGAGGTATCCTTGCGAAAGCAGGAAAAAGCCCTGGAACTTCGAATGGTAACCAAGGGAAGATTGGCGCCTTGGATAACATACGTCTTTCACATCCGCTCACTGAACTCAAGCGATGCACACAGCTCCCACTACGAGCGCATTGTTATTGGTCCGAATGCACGCTTCATTCCCAGCGGCAGTACACTGGTTCGCCACGGGAATTCCTTGATTGTGCGCATACCCGCAAATCAATTGGGAAGCGGGGACTACATCATGCTCTGCGGAAACACGATGATTGGACAGTTGACACTGGACCGTACAGCTTGGCGCACCCTTCGTGCTTCCCTCTGAAACAGGGCAAACGCCGACCGGCCGGCCGAAAGCCGGGGCTTCTTGCCACAGCATGCGCCCGCAGAAACTCTGCGTGGCTGTAGCCTTTTACTCCGAATTGAGAGAGCACAGCATATGAGCCTGCGTTATAAATCGCTTATCGGTGCGTTTGTGGTTGCTTTGGCCGTACTGATAGCGGCTTCAACTGCAAACTGCGGCGCTCCAACCAAAGATTCGAAAGCCAAAACGCTCCAATCTGCTAAGGAGCAGGCCCGCAAATGCGTCAACCGGGGCCTTGCACTTGCCGCCGTCGGCAAACTGGCCGAAGCTGAGGCTGAATACCTGCGCGCGGCCAAGCTCGACCCATCCCTGGGAGCGGCATACGCCAACTTGGGCACGGTGTATGCCCGCCGCAAGCAGTTTGATAAAGCGGAACAAGCCCTGCGCAAGGCATCCGAGCTCATGCCGAATGACCCGCGTGTTTACATGGAGCTTGCCTCCGTGCTCGCAAACTCCGGCCAGAAGGGAGCCGCAAGAGACGCCCTCGAAAAAGCGGTGAAGGTTGCTCCAAAGAACGCCGAAGCACGGGTTGCGCTGGGCGGTTGGTTCGTCTCCGAGAAGCAGTACGAGCAGGCCGAAAAGCAGTTCCTGGCCGCTGTCGACGCTGACCCCAAAAACATAAAAGCTTGGCGCGGCCTGGCGTTTGTGTATTCTAAAACCCAGAAAAACCAACAGCTTCAGCGCGCTTTGGAGAAACTGCACCAACTTCAGCCGCAGGATGCACTTGTAGCCTTCGACCTCGGGCTTATGGCCCACAAGGCCGGAAAACTGGATCAAGCGGAGGCCTACTACCGCAAAGCGGTCTCCTCCCGGCCCAACTACTCCGAGGCTTGGGATAACCTCGCGCGTGTGTACATAGCCCAAAAGAAAACCAAGCAGGCCGAACAAGCCCTGCGCAAACTGCTCAGCCTCGAGCCAAACAACGCCGAGGCCTACCTGAGCATGGGAATTCTGCAATACCAAAAAAACGACCTAAAAGCCGCCGAGAAAAGCTTTCTGAAGGCCGCTTCCCTTTCAAAGCCGGAACAGCAAACGCAGGCTCTCCTAAACCTCGGCTTTGTATACATAATGCAACAGCGCTACAAAGATGCAGAGTCGGTTTACACTCGCCTGCTTAAGCGCGAACGCGCGCCAGACCAGGTTTACACGAACTTAGCGTACGTGTATCAAGCAACTAAGCGAACCGACGATGCTGTGAAGCTGTACCAAAGCGCCCTCGCGAAAAACCCAAACAATACCGCACTCCAGAAGGAATACGGCTCGCTTTTGTGGCGCGAAGGCCGCAACAAAGACGCGATCGCCGTCTTCGAAAAGGTGATCAACTCGAACCCGAAGGATAACGAAGCCCGCCGCAACCTCGCTTGGCTGTACGAAACGGAAAAGCAGATCGACAAAGCACTGGAACAGCTTCGGATTCTGGCGCAGAGCGACCCAACCACCCGCTCCCAAATCGTCAACATGCTGAAGCGAAACAACAGGAAAGATGAAGCCATTGCGGAGCTTAAGGCGTGGATGGAAAACGACCCCAAATCCCCAGAACCGCATCTTATGCTTGCCGACATATTCCGCGCGGACAAAAAGTACCCCGAGGCGATCGCAGAGTATGAAGCCGCTGTGAAAATCGACCCCAAGCAATCCGTTGCTTACAGCAGTATCGCCGACATATTGAAAGAGCAGTCGAAACCGGATGAAGCCGTCGAATTCTTAAAGCGCGGAATCCGCGAACTGCCAAACGACGTCGCCCTTCGAACCAAGCTCGGCTCTTTCCTCGAGGAGCAGAAGAAGTACGACGAGGCGCTGGCGGAGTATCGCCAGGCTGTTAAAGCTTCGCCCCAGTCGGCCGGGGTTGCGCTCAACATCCCTCGGGTTTTGGCCGCAGCCGGACGAAAATCGGAGGCAGAAGCAGAATACCGCGCCCTCATCGCAAAACACCCAAACGAACTCTTCATTAGGTTGAGGTTTGGAGAATTCTTGGCTGGCAATGAGCGCGCCGCCGAAGCTGTAAACGAAGCTCTGTTCGTGCTGAACAAAGTTGGCGATAAATTCCCCGAAGGATACCAAGCGCTGAGCAATCTGGAGATTTGGGCCGAAAAAGCCGACGCCCTGCCGAAAGCACTCGCCGAGCTCCAAAAGCTCGCCTACAAGTACCCAAACAGCCGCTCAATTCTAATGAGGATCAACTCCATAAATACAAAGCTCATTCAGGATAAGAAGATACCGGAAACCCCAGACCAGTGCCTGGAGTTTTACCGTGGCCTGATGGCCCGCTTCCCAAACAACGAGGCCGTGTTGTGGTCGTTCGCGGATTACTGCGAGAAGCGAAAACTCTCCGACGAACGTGCAAACGCTCTCAAAAAGCTAACCGAAATCAATCCAAAAAGTGTGGCCGCCCACAGGCTTTTGGCTTCTGTGTACCAAGACCGCAATGAACTCGACAAAGCCTTAGAAGAGTACAAAAAGGTAGTAGAGCTTTTGCCGAACTCCGCCGCCGTGAGGGTGGAACTGGCATCCGCCTACGAAAAGGCGGGCAAGACGGAAGATGCCATCCGAGAATACCGAGAGGCTTTGAAGCTGGATTCCCAAAACGCACTCGCTCAGGCCGCCCTCAAGAGGCTGGAACCGCAGCCCGCAACCCCAAAACCCGCAGACCAGAGCGGCCAACAGGGCGCACAAACTCCTCCCAAATAAACCTCGCGTTCGAGGCCGGCAACACCGAGGGTTGAAGATTTCTAAGCGGCGGCATAAAATGTGGTAGCATGGCTCTCCGAAAATACACCGCGGCTTTGGCCGCAAGCGTTATTGCTTTGCTGGGTTTGCCAACCACAGCCTGCGCCCAACCAGTACAAACCGTGGCTGGAACCGGAACCGCCGGCTTCAGCGGCGATGGAGGCCCAGCCAAGGAAGCGCGGCTTGCGGTGCCGGCTGGCATTGCTGTGGATGCCAAAGGAACGCTCTATATCTGCGACTCCGGCAACGCTCGGATACGCATCATCGATGCCAGCGGCACCATTGAAACAATAGCCGGTATCGGCATTCCCGGGTTTTCCGGAGATGGCGGTCCGGCGGTGGAAGCTCAGTTCTCTTTTCCAACAGGTATAGCCGTATCTTCGGACGGGAGTATATACGTCGCCGACGCTGACAACCACCGAATACGCAGAATCGCCCCAGACGGCACTATCACCACAACAGCCGGCACCGGCAACCAAGGTTTCTCAGGAGATGGGGGTCCTGCCGCGGCGGCGGAGCTGTCTAACCCCACTGGAATTGCCCTCGACTCCAAGGGCAATCTCTACATTGCCGATTTCGGCAACAGCCGCATCCGAAAAGTCTCGGTGGATGGGGTCATCAGCACCGTGGCTGGAAGCAGTAGTATCGGATACGATGGTGATGGAGGGCCAGCCACTAAAGCCGCCATAACCTCTCCCTACGGGGTTGCAGTCCTTCCATCCGGAGAGCTGATTTTCACCGATTTTTCAGCAAACGTAATCAGAGCTGTATCCCCAGAAGGCATCATCACCACATTGGCTGGCACTGGGGTGCCGGGATTCTCGGGCGATGGAGGGCCTTCGCGGCAGGCCGCGCTGTGGAACCCGGCAGGAGTGGCCGCGGCGCCAGACGGTACCATCTACTTTGCGGACTCGGGAAACAACAGGATCCGCGCAATTCTGCCGAACCACTCCATAGTAACAGTTGCTGGAAGCGGACAGGAAGAGCCTTTCAACGGAGACGGTGTTCCTGCGGAAACGGCCAACCTCAGTGCACCAACAGCCGTGGCTGTTTCAGGCTCTAAGCTTCTTTTTACCGACGACGGCCACCACCGCGTGTGCTCGATAGACCTTTCCCTGGCCGTCATTTACGGAGATTTAAACTCGGATTCCGCCGTAACAACTGCTGATGCTGTTCTCGCCCTGAAGATTGCCCTGAACATGCTCACGCCATCGCCCAAGCAGTCGGCTTTTGGGGACGTCGCTCCAAAGCCCGGCCGTGATAGATATTTCGGCGATGGCGCAATCACCGTTGCCGACGTTGTGAGGATACTCCGCCGTGCAATCGGGCTGGAGCCCTCCTGGCCATAAACTGCGTCCATATTCGAACCATGCTATTCATTAGAGATTCCGATCCTGTTGTATTTTCTGGAAGCTCCAACCGGCAGTTAGCCGAGGAGATCTGTTATCACCTTGGAGTCCCTCTTGGTGAGGTACTGCTGACCAGGTTCTCCAACGACAACCTCTTCGTTCAGATCCTTCAAAGTGTTCGCGAACGCGATGTGTTCGTGGTCCAGTCGTTCTCGCCGCCGGTCAGCGACCACATACTGGAACTGCTCATCATGCTGGATGCGCTGAAGAGCGCGTCGGCTGGAAGGGTTACTGCCGTCATACCGTACTTTTCCTACGCTAGATCCGACAAGAAGGACCATCCACGCATCTCCATCACCGGCCGCCTGATAGCAGATCTGCTGGTTACAGCAGGTGCAGACAGAGTGCTTACAATGACCCTCCATTCGCCTCAGGTGCACGGCTTCTTCCGCGTGCCGCTCGACCATTTAAGCGCTGTCCCAGTCATATCCGAGTACCTGCAGGGGTTGGGCCTGGAAAACTGCGTGGCCGTAGCCCCAGACGCCGGCAGTGCCCGCCGGGCCGGGGCTTTCGCTCAGAGGTTGGGCATCCCAATGGCCTTTATCGATAAGCGGCGCATAGACGATAAAACCGTGAGCTCCAGCAGCGTGGTCGGAGATGTGGCGGGCAAAACGGCCATCATCTTCGATGACGAGATTGCGGCGGCAACCTCCATGGTGAACGCCGTGAAGGCTGTGCTTCAATGCGGCGCAAAAGATGTGTACGCCTGCGCCACGCACGGAGTCTTCTGCGGACCGGCCCCACAGCGCATCAAAGATAGCCCTGTTAAGCGTGTCGTCGTCACCAACACCATAGCCCAACCCGAAGAGAAACTCTGCGAGAAAATAGTGACTCTAAGCGTGGCTCCGTTGTTCGCAGAGGCCATTAAGCGTATTCACATCGGCGAATCCGTAGGCGCCCTCTTCCGCTGAGGCGGAGCGCGCCATCCTATCCACCTACATCTACAACCGCAAGCATCTCCATCAGCACGGTGTAGCGCGCGAACTTCCACCGCCTGAACTTCGCAGAGAATGGATGCCCCCTGCTTTTTCTTCGCGCAATATGACGCCCATCACAGATTGTGCCGCAGTCAGCCAGTTAAGATTATCTGCGGAGGGTTTCAGCATGATACGAAAAATAGTGCAAATCAACGAAGAGCTTTGCGACGGCTGCGGATTGTGCGTCCCGTCTTGCGCCGAGGGCGCCATACAAATCATCAATGGAAAAGCCAAACTCGTGTCTGATCGCCTGTGCGACGGCCTTGGAGCCTGCATTGGAGAATGCCCGCGCGGTGCCATAAGCATCATAGAGCGCGAAGCCGAGGCTTTTGACGAATCCCTCGCCCAAAAGGTTTTGCAAGGCAAACAAGTGCCAACCGAACAGCGCTTCTCATTTCACAAACCGGCCCATGCAGAGCCGCACACCAGCGCTGCGGCTTCCCGCCAACATGCGGGACGGATTGGCGGTTCCTGCCCCGGGACTCGCGTGCTCCAGTTCGAAACCCCTTCAGACAACGCGGTTTCCAAGGCCGCCTCGGCAGAGCCAGAAAAGCGCTCCCAACTGAGGCAGTGGCCGGTCCAATTAGCGCTGGTGCCTCCCACGGCTCCGTACCTTCAAAACGCGCATATCCTGCTTGCAGCGGATTGCGTCCCCTTTGCCTACGCAGATTTCCACGACCGTATGCTGAAGGGTAAGGCCCTTCTGGTCGGCTGCCCAAAACTTGACGACGTCCAGTGGTACATACAAAAGCTTGCGCAAATCATCGCTGTTGCACAGCCGTCCTCCATCACGGTGGCATACATGGAGGTACCGTGCTGTGCAGGACTTGTGAGGGCTGCTCAACTGGCGGCCGCAAGCGCCAACCCAGAAGTGAAAATACAACCGCTGATGGTTACCGTATCCGGCCAGTTGGCTGAAGAACAAAGGTAGGAAACACAGCCGCCACACCGAAAGCAAAACTGCCGGACGGGCATTTCAAAGTCCCAAAAGGGAATAATGCCCGCCTCGGCAGTGCCCAATTACACACCAAGCTCCCATAACGGGTGAGAAAGAAATGGGTCAAGCTGAAAGGATGTGGTTGCTGTGAAACCGGCCATCAAACCAAGTCAGGGAATGCGTGGCTTCACACTTATCGAGCTTTTGGTTGTAATAGCCATTATCGCCATACTTGCGGCGGTCCTTTTCCCGGTTTTCGCTCGCGCCCGCGAAAAGGCCAGGCAAACAACCTGCGCATCACACCAAAAGCAGTTCGCAGCCGCGTACCTTGCGTATGCGCAGGACTACGATGAAACCGTGCCGCCTTGGACCAACGCCAAAGGCATGGTGCTTCAGGATTTCCTCCTGCCTTACACAAGCACCAAGGCAATGTACGTCTGCCCCTCGGACGACGGACGCTCCGGCGTAAGAGGACCGGTGTTGGAGAAAGTCGAGTACAGCTATTGGCGCAACTCTTACCTCGACAGGTGGAGCGGATACCTCCCCAACGACCCGATAAACCTGGCGGAAATTCCCCACCCGGCCACCACGGTTTTCATATGCGACGGTCCGAGCAACCAAGGCCAGCACACCTGGGGACTCAATCCATCGCATCCTCTCCAGAAGCAGTGGCCCGACTATCGGTTCGGGGATGACCGGCATGGCGGAGGCGGAAACTACGCTTTTGTCGATGGACACGTGAAATGGCTCAAACCAGACCAGATCAAATCCACCCGCAACGATGCCGACACAGATACGGAACCAAAGTGGACGTCTCCACAGCACCCGAAACTGCCCAGGAACGACGGACAAAACCCGTGGTTCCGCCCCTAACACCGACGTGTATCAGTTTTTGATATTTTCCGAAACAAACCTATAAGTTCAAATGCCAGGGCTTTGGGGCTTACCGGCCAATAGCTGTAGTCTTTCCCTGTAAAGTTCGCGCAACCTGTTGCACAACCGCTCCACATCCAAACCGCACTGGATGCCGAGCGCCACAGCAGCCCTGAGATGTGGGTCAATGTCGGGTGCAGAGGCGCCGCCTGATGTGTCCGGAACCCCAAGCACATACAGGCCCTTCCCCTTTCGCGCTGCCACCCAACCGGAGGATTTCAACAACTCGTAAGCCTTTACCACACTGCTGGTGCTAACCCGCAAGCTTTCAGAAAGCTTTCGCACAGACGGCAAAACGTCCCCGGCCAGGTACTCCCCCGCCTGTATCGCCGCGCGAATTTGCTCCGCAATCTGCCAGTAAAGCGGAACAGGGCTCTGCGAGTCAACCGTGATTTGCATAATTTCTTATACCGTTATGCTGTTGCGCTACACCGCAACAGAATTACACGAAACCAAAATACAAAGCAAATTGCTTCACGTGAAACGCATCAAAACCTCTCTGTTAGTCAACAAAGCGGTACTTCAGCAAGGTCCAAAGGCATATCACGCCGTCCCACCAGCTTATCTTTTTCCCCTCCTCGCTTGTGCGCGCCTTGTAGCGAATCGGCACCTCAACGATGCGCAGGCCGCGCTTCAAAATCTTTGCTGTTACCTCGGGGCAGAACTCAAAACGCTTGCACTTCAAGTTCAGGCCTTTGATAACATCCCGCCTAAACATTTTGTAGGCAGTGGCTTCGTCGGTTATCTTGGCCCTGTAGAGAAAGCTCGCCACCCAAGCAAACACCTTGTTTCCGATGAAGTTCGCCAAACGCATCCCCTGCGGCCAACCGGTTTCACTGCCGAGGAAGCGAGAGCCGTACACCGCGGCAGCATCCGGGTTGCCGATAGCCGTGTTCAACAGCGCGGGATAATCCTCCGGAAAATACTCCAAATCCGCATCCTGTATCAGGATGAAATCACCGGTAGCATGCGCAAGCCCTGTGCGCAGTGCCATCCCCTTCCCCATATTCACCCGGTGCCGCACAGCCACCATATCGGGACCCGACAGGCGCTGCAGTATCTCCCACGTTCCATCTTTGGAAGCGTCGTCCACCACTATAATCTCCTTCTCCGCTGGTATGCTGACAGCCCTTACGCGCCTTATCGTTTCCTCTATGGTAGCCTCTTCGTTGTAAGCAGGGATGATAATGGAAAGTTTCAACAATGCCTCCAAGCCAGACTGCTATGCTAGTCTAACAACACGCGCGGTTTCGGGTCAACCAACCGGCGCGAAAGCGGACAACGCTTATCAAAATGCAAATTTGGAGACTCCCGAAGAATTCCGAAAAGCCCGATTGCTTAGATTTCGCTTTGAGAATTATAATTAAGGTGACATGGGCTCAATAATCAACAAAGTCCAAGGCCTGCTCCAAAGCCGCGCAGGTCGGTTCTTAACCAAAGAGCTTCTTGCATACTTAGGCCCCGCGTTTCTCGTAACCGTCGGCTTCATCGATCCGGGAAACTGGGCCACCAACATAGCCGCCGGCTCGGAATTCGGCTACCGACTTCTCTGGGTGATTACCCTCTCCACGCTGATGCTGGTGCTCATGCAGGGAATGTCCGCCCGCATAGGAATTATTACCGGGCGGTCGCTAGCCGCAAATGTGCGTGCCCACTTCCACCCCTTAGCCTCCGGGTTCCTCGGCGCAACCATTGTCGCGGCCTGCATTGCAACCGACCTGGCTGAATACCTCGGTGCCGCAATCGGCTTCCAAATACTTTTCGGAATCCCGCTTTACATTGGGGCGCCGCTAACCGTTGCAGTGGTTTTTATCTCCATTCTCGGACAGCGCTACCAGAAACTCGAGCGCATGATCGTTGGATTCCTCGCCATCATTGCCGCCTGCTACTTCATCGAGCTGTTTATCGTAAAACCGGAGTGGGCAAGCATTCCGTACCACGCCGTAGTCCCATCGGTCGACTCCAAAAGCATACTCGTTGCACTGGGGATGCTGGGGGCCGTGGTAATGCCCCACAATATATATCTCCATTCCAACGTAATCCAAAGCCGCCATTGGGGAGATACCGAAGACGAAACCAGAAAGCGCCTCAAATTCCAAATGACAGACACCATCCTGGCGATGGGAACCGGTTGGGTGGTCAACAGCTCCATGATAATCGTTGCAGCCTCTGTGTTCTACAGGCACGGCGTAGAGGTCTCAAGCATTGAACAGGCGGCTCACACACTCAAGCCGATTGCAGGCAACGCGGCCCATCTCCTGTTCGGAATAGCACTTCTATTCGCCGGAATAGGCTCATCTATCACATCCTCCCTATCGGAAGCCAATGTTATTTGCAACTTCCTTGGAAAACCGGAGGACCCACACACGCTTACTTACCGCCTCGGGCTGATACTTACATCCCTACCGGCGATGGCTGTCATCGTTGCCGGTGTGGACACTTACAAAGCGCTGATAATAAGCCAGGTGGCTTTGAGCCTACAGCTTCCCTTCACCATCATTCCACTTTTGCTTGTGGCAAGAAGCCGCAAGATAATGGGAGGATATGCCAGCAGCAAGACGGAATCTTTTCTTGCCGGTGCCGCAGGCGCTTTGGTGATCGGACTAAACGCCTTTCTGCTTTACCAACTCTTTTTTGCCTAAACGAAGAGGGGTAAGTGGTTTACTATGTACCGAAGAATCTTGGTCCCCCTTGATGCCAGCGAGGTTGATAAAGATATACTGGAGCACATTGAGCGCCTTGCCTCTTTCTGCAAATCCGAGGTGGTTCTCCTGAGGGCGGCCTATTACGATACTCTGGACGCCAGATCCGCAGAAATCCAGGAGGGAGAAACCGCACTATCTGCCGCCCAAGAGCGCCTTTCCAAAGCCGGGGTGCAAACCCAAACCATTCTTGCCCACGGAGAGCCGGCCGAGGTGATACTATCCAAAGCAGAAGAACTCGGGTGCGACCTGATCGCTATGGCTACTCACGGCCACGGCAAACTGACGGACCTGCTGATAGGTAGCGTGGCAGACCGCGTGCGCCACGGCACCCATATTCCGGTCCTTCTGATCAAGTCGCGCAGAAGCAAAGACTAACGAAGGGTTTACCGATAAACTTTTGAAGTAGGTTCAACTCAGCCCATGCTGTCCGACAGTTTGCCCTCCGAACCCGGAATTTACAGGCTGGTGCTGTTCCTGCCGCACGCCCATTCGGTCCGCATAAAAACGTTTGGGTGCGTGCGCTTTCCTCCAGGCTACTACGTTTACACGGGCAGTGCTCTTGGCGGTCTGGCCAAGCGCCTGGGGCGATATTTGCGTCCCGATAGACGCATTCATTGGCATATAGACTACCTGCTGGCCGCCGCCGAGATTAAAGAGATCCAAGTTCTTCTCTCCGACGAAAAGTCACTGAAAAACCAAGAAGAATCGATTGGTCTGCAAAACCCTTCAGAGCGGTGTGAATGTTTCTGGGCCAACCAGGTTCTATCGAAACCCAATGCGTCCGTTGTGGTTCCGCGGTTCGGTGCCAGCGACTGCAGATGCGCCTCTCACCTCGCCTTCTTCGGGGCGGAAGCGCCTGTGCTTGCAGATGGTTGGGTGAAGATTCAGCTTAGGCAGTGCGTATGAACTTCCGCGGCAAACGCGTTGAAAGACCGGCCAAAATCGCATGGGGTATGGATCCGGCTCTCTCGGCCAAATCTGCAACGGTTTGCAAACGTGTGCCCTGCCTTCCGATCACAACCACCTCGTCGCCCACCCGGACCTCGGGAATATCCGTGAGATCCACCACAAACTGATCCATACACACCCTTCCCAGCACGTTGGCCCACCGGCCCCGCACAAGCACCCGGCCGCGGTTTGAGAGATGGAAAGGAAATCCGTCGGCGTAACCCAGCGGCACAACTCCCAAAACCGAATCGCGGGTAAGCGTGTAGGTCCGCCCGTATCCCACGGTGCATCCAGAGCGCGCTCTCTTCACCTGCGTAAGGCGCGCCTTCAGCGAAAGCGCCGGCCTCAGCCCGCTCGGACAGAACGCTCCACCAGCCGGAATCCCGTAAACCAACAGCCCTATTCTAACCATATCAAGCCAGGTCTGGGGGCACGCCGCGGTGGACGCACTGCTTGCCAAATGCCTAACAACAGGAGCGATGCCAACCTTCCTCAACTCCTCTTCCGCCTGCTGAAGCTTCCCCAACTGATAGATGACAAACCCAAGATCTTCTTCGCCGGTGGCTAGGTGACTGCACAACCCCACAAGCTGGATTCCTGGAAGGTTTGCGATAGCATGCCCAACAATCCCCGCGTCCTCGGGGCGAATCCCCACCCTGTTCATCCCGGTATCCACCTTCAGGTGTACGCTGACGGTTCTGCCAAGCTTTTGGGCCGCGGAAGAAAGCGCTACCGGGGTATCAACGTCCGCAACCACAAGGTGGCAGCCAAGCGATACTGCATCCTCGGCTTCCTCAGGAAGCACCGGTCCCATCACGAGTATAGGAGCGGTAATCCCCGCATCGCGGAGCGCCGCCGCTTCGTCCAGAATTGCCACCCCCAGCATCGCCGCCCCGCCGCGAAGCGACGCCTCCGCAGCCTCAACCAGCCCGTGGCCGTAACCGTTCGCCTTGACCACCGCGAGGACTTTGGTTTCCGCTCCAACAAAATCACGCACCAGTTTTACGTTATGCGTTATCGCATCAGTATCTATCTCCAACCAAGCGGGTCGTGTTGACATTATCCAGATTTAGCCTCCTGAAACTTCCTGCAAACGATTAAAACCAGCCGCATCTGCATGCGCAGAGAGATAACCGCCACAAAAGAAAGGAACTCTGCCTGTTAGGCTTCCTGCAGGGGCTCCAACAAGGAACCGGTTCCATCTGTAACCGGCGGCGCCTGTCTGAGCTCGTCCGCCTTCTCCTCCGCTAGTGTGTCATTTATGAAGGTGCCCGCCCCGGACTCCGAACCGGCAAGGTACTTCAGCTTATCCTTGGTGCGGTGAGGCGGGTAAAACTCAATATGGAAGTGGAAGTAGCTGTGGTCAAGGCCATCCGAAGGCCTAGGATGCATCACCATCATATAAGGCATGGAAATTCCCCAGAGGTTGTCGTACTTCAGCAACACCACCTTCAACAGCTCCGCCAGATGCCGCTTCTCCCCAGCCGAGAGATCCGTAAGCGCGCCCAGATGTCGCTTTGGCGTGATGTGCACTTCGTAAGGGAACCGCGCGTAAAACGGAACCACAGCAAGGAAAGATTCATTCGCCGCGACCACTCTGCGCCCATCATCCAGCTCGAACTGCAGTAAATCGCAGAACAAGCAGGTACCGCGCTCCTTATGGTGAATGAAAGCAGACTCCAACTCCCGCTCGATTTTGGGTGGTATAAACGGATACGCGTATATCTGCCCGTGCGGGTGCTCCAGAGTCACGCCGATAACCTTGCCCTTATTTTCGAATATAAAAACATACTTCACGAAATCGAGTTGAGAGAGCTGTTCAAAGCGGTCGGTCCAAACATAAATCAGCTTTTCGATGTGGTCGACCGGCATATCGGTAAGCGTTCCGTGGTGTTGCGGCGTGTAAAGCACCACCTCGCAAACACCCTCGGCTTTCCGCACGGGGCACAGCTCATTGCCTTCAACGGCAGGCTCGGGAGGCTCTCGATGGAGAGAGGGAAAGCGGTTGTCAAACGAGACAATTTCGTAAGTAGGCTCGGGAACCTCCGACGGGAAACCGCCAGGTCGGGTGGGGCACAGGGGACAGTGATCAGCCGGAGGAAGGAAGGTCCGCTCTTGGCGGTGGGTAGCCGTTATCACCCACTCCCTCAGAAGCGGGTGCCATCGAAGCTCAGACACTGGTTCCCTCCGAATCCAATGCCTGCTTTGTATCCGCCCCCGTTATATCCTCAAAAGAGTAATAGATTATGCGGCGGCCGTCCTCCTTAACCTCGCATCGGCGGTACATAACCCACCTATCCGTACACGCCACCTTTTCCACATTGCCTTTTGACTCAGCTTTGTTCATTTTTCGCGCAGACTAACTCTCCTCAAGCTGAACTCCTGTTCGGGAAATGCGGTACTGCATCACTTTGGCGCCGGCCTTGTTCAGCGCGCTCTCCACAGCATCTCGGCGGGATGGTTCCACAACGGTTATCATGCATCCGCCGCCGCCAGCGCCGCATATCTTGCTGGAAAGCGCTCCGGCATCCTTTGCAGCCTGCATTATCCGGTCTATCCTGGCGTTCGAAACCCCTTTAGCCAAAGAGCGCCGGTTCTGCCACTCTTCATCCACCAATTTCGCAAACCCGTAAAAATCGCGGGCCAGCAAAATTTCTCTCATGCGGTAAGCAGTTTCTTTTATGCGGCGCAGGTTTTCAACAGTAGTTCCGCGCCGGTCGATGTACCGCTTCATCATGTTCCAGTTGTTCGTGCCGGAAAACCGCGAAATGCCCGTGTAGCTCAGCACAACCCACTTTTCCAGCTCGCCCATCAAGTCTTCGCCGCCCAGCGACTCAACCCTATTGCCCTGCACTTGAAACCAAATGGCGTTAACGCCGCCGTAGGTCGGTGGATAATAGTCCTGCTTACCCGTCGGAATCCCTATGCACTGAGCCTCTATGTTCGCGCCGAAGTCTATAATTTGTTCCGGTGTATACCCACTGCCGTTCAGGCGGTTTAAAACGTGGCTCAGCGTAATCAAAAGCGAAGAGGATGCTCCCAAACCGGAGCCGCGTGGCGCATCGCTTTTGGTGGTTACATTAAGCCCTGTTCTCGGTGCGTAGAAGCGGAGGATTCGCACTATCAAATCGAATGTGCCGCCGTACGGAAGCTCCTCAAGCGAACCAACTTCCAAGCTCTCGCCGGCGTCTTCAGCCGTCAGCCGTATGCGGGAATCCCCACGCGTCTCAACGCGAACGTGACTGCTGACATCAATGGCGGCGTTGACCGTGATTCCCTCGCCTTCAAAAAGGTAAAGCGGCCAAATATCAAGAGTGCCGCCAGCCAAATCCATTCGAGTAGGAGCAGTAGCTGTGATAACCATAAAATTTCCACACCCACCCTTTAGTAAAAGCACCTGCCCGGCGCAAGCCTAGTATACCAAACTCTGACCGCTATCAGCAAGACATTGCGGCGGGCCAAAAGCCGGGTTACTGAGCACGCCGAGGCAGAATTTCATGCAAGCGTGCGCCCCCCTAACCCCAGGCACAATCCCCCACCTTTTCCAAAAACGAGGAGAGTTTTGCCGCTTTCCAAAACAGTTCGGTATCATTATATTCCATATTCTTATACAAAGCTATCCACAACCTTTAGAGCGGCACCCGCTGCAAAAGTGGGTGTCTCCAACCACGGCTAAACATTCAAGCTGCAGACTGCCAGTAAAAGCCAAAAATGAATCCAAAAATCCCAATACACCATTCAAGGTATTGGTTGCTCCATGTAGAAATCTTATTTTGGTATTTGGAACCGTAGGGGGTTCCTTTTAAATACTTCAAGATGGGGGGAACTGCATTGGAGAAGCTGAGAATTGGCATGATTGGTTCCGGAGGCATGGGAAGGCACCATGCCCGAGAAGTCCTACGCCGGGATGATGCGATTATTGTGGCCCAGTGCGACCCGAGCGATGCCGCCCGCCAGGAAATGCGAAAAGTCCTGGGCCCACTGGCAGACAGCGTCCGCGAGTACACCGACTACCGCGAAATGCTGGAAAAAGAAGACCTGGATGCCGTTGTGGTAAGCACGTGTCACACACAACACATCGAACATGTAAAAGCCTCTCTCGAAAAAGGGCTCCACGTGCTCGTCGAAAAGCCGATGTGCACAACGGCCAAAGACGCCAGAGAGCTGATGGAGCTGTCCGAGAAGAAGAACCTGGTCCTTGCCATCGCCTACCAGCGCCACGGCGACGGCAGGTTCATCCGGGCGCGTCAGCTCATCCAGGACGGCGTCATCGGCGAAATAAAGCTCATCCATGTTATCATTGCGCAGGACTGCCTGGATATCTTCAAACCCGGAGCGTCGTGGCGCGCCGATCCAGCCCTGTCAGGCGGCGGGCATTTCATGGACACCGGAAGCCACATAAACGACATCATGCTTTGGACCACCGGTTTGGAACCCGCCAGAGTCATGGCCTTCATCAACAAATACGGCACCCTTGTTGACGTACTAACCGCCGTTGCTATTGAATTCACCAACGGGGCTGTGGGCGATATGGCCTTCACCTCGCTTTCCCCAGAGTGGCGTGAAGAGTTCACTTTCTACGGAACCGAGGGGGTAATGCGCTTCGGCGCTGCCGAACCGCTTATGTATCAGCGCCGCGGCGAAGACGGCGTACTGCCCAGACCGGCGCCCGGTGGAAAACCGCCACTGCAAAACTTCATCAATGCCATCCAGGGCAAGGAACCCGTGCAGGCTCCGCCTATATGCGGCCTTCGGGTTGCCCAGCTTACAGAAGCCGCATATAAGTCGGCCGAATCGGGCAAGCCGGAACCGGTAGGATAAACGAACTCATCCCCTTCCACAGGAAAGGCGGCCGTTGCTCAAAGTTCGATGCACAGCGGCCGCCTTTCCTCTCCTTGACACTTAAAACACCCAAGGGATATCATCGAATTGTCTTCTTAAAGGTGAATCAGCTTTGGACACCATAGCAATAGTTGATTTCGGCGGTCAGTATACTCACCTCATAGCAAACAGGGTTCGGCGGCTGAGAGTTTACTCAGAGATTATACCGCCGGAGCAGGACCCTTCGTCTCTCAAAGGCCTCAAGGGCGTTATACTCTCGGGAGGACCGGCCTCTGTTTACGAGCCGGATGCGCCGCGGTTAAACCCAGCGGTGTTGGAGTGCGGAGTTCCCATCCTCGGCCTGTGCTACGGCCACCAACTTCTAGCGCAGATGCTGGGCGGCACGGTGGAACCCGGCGCAGTCCGCGAATACGGAATAGCCACCCTAACCGTCCATCGAGCAGTGGGACCGCTGGCCGGACTCGGCCCCACCGAAGAAGTGTGGATGAGCCACGGTGATACGGTGTCTGTAATGCCACCGGGCTTTGAAAGGCTGGGAAGCACCAAAGACTGCGAAAACGCCGCTGTCGGCGACCCAAACAGGAAAATCTACGGCCTCCAGTTTCATCCCGAAGTCACGCACACACGCAACGGCATAAAGATGATAGACAACTTCCTTTCTGTGTGCGGCTGTGACCGCCAGTGGACTATGGAGGGGTTCATAGAGGCGTCTGTTCAGAGCATCCGCGAGCAGGTCGGTGATAGAAATGTTTTCCTCCTCGTCTCGGGCGGTATCGATTCCACCGTGGCTTTCGCACTCCTAAACCGCGCGCTGGGAGAAGATAGGGTTTTGGGGCTCCACATCGACAACGGCTTCATGCGCAAAGGCGAAACGGCCTCCGTTATGAAAACCATGGCCAAACTCGGCTTCCAAAACTGCCGTGTTGTGGATGCGTCGGAACGTTTCCTGAACGCAGTAAAAGGCGTAACAGATCCCCAGGAAAAGCGGGAGATTATAGGCCGGGTCTTCATCGACGTGTGCAACGCGGAACTGGAGCGCCTCAATTTGGACCCGGATCACTGGATGCTGGGTCAAGGTACGCTGTACCCAGACGTGATAGAATCCGGAGGCACGCGGCATGCGGCGGTCATCAAAACCCACCACAACCGCGTGGATGTGGTCGAGGAGCTGATAGCCAGAGGGATGGTGGTTGAGCCGCTTGCCCAGCTTTACAAAGACGAGGTCCGCGAAATCGCCAAACAGCTTGGAATACCTGACGAGGTGATTTGGCGGCACCCGTTCCCGGGCCCGGGTCTCTCCGTGCGCTGTTTGTGCAGCACCGGCGAAGACTCCCAGATTCCCCGAGAAACACAAGACACTGCCGCCGACGTGGCAAGCCGCTTCGGCCTCCGCGCAGTGGTGCTTCCGATCCGCAGTGTGGGCGTGCAGGGCGACTACCGCACCTACGCACATCCGGCCGCGCTGGAAGGAGAAACCGATTGGCGTACTTTGGAAGCTGCTTCCACGGCGATAACAAACGAGGTCAGGGGGGTAAACCGCGTGGTTTACACGCTTCTGCCGGAGCAAACCCCCTCCCTTCGACCCAAAGAGGCCTACCTCACCCGTGAGCGCTTAGACCTGCTACGGGAAGCCGACGCGGTGGCCATGGAAGAGCTTTCCAAACTGGGCCTTATGGAAACCGTGTTCCAGATGCCCACAATCCTATTGCCCCTAACTACCGACGGAACCAACGAATGCGTGGTGATACGCCCGCTTGAATCTCAGGACGTTATGACCGCCAGGTTTGCCGAACTGCCATTGGATGCGGCCAAACAAATGGCACGCCGAATTGTCGAAGTAGGCCCCATAGCCGCGGTTTTCTACGATGTAACCCACAAACCGCCGGCAACCATGGAATGGGAGTGACCCTTTGCAGGAGGAGAGCCATGCCTCAGAACCACAAAAGCCACGCTGAGTACATAAACGAACTTATGCGCGGCTACTGGAAAGCGGCCATCCTTTTCTGCGCCAACGACTTAGGCATCTTTGAAGCGCTGGCAGATGAACCTAAAACCGCAGACCAGGTCGCCCAACGCCTGGGAACTGATCCAAGAGCAACCGCCATGCTTATGAACGCACTGGCGGCGCTTAAACTGCTGGAAAAGAACGGCGATCTTTTCTCCAACTCTGAAACGGCCAACCAATGCCTCGTCCCATCGGCTCCGTACCACATGGACAACCTCATAAGACACAGCCGAAACGGCTGGTGGTCTTGGGGCGACCTTTCTTACGTTGTCCGACACGGCAAACCTAGACACCCGGCCACCCTGCCAACCCCTCCGGACGAAGCCCAGCGCACCAGAGCTTTCATCCTTGGCATGCACGACACCGCATCCTTCACCGCCGACCTGATGATGGACCGCCTCGACCTCTCGCGCGTGCGCCGCATGCTGGATGTCGGCGGCGGACCGGGCACCTACTGCTACGCAGCCGCCAAGCGAAATAAGGAATTGCACGCCACTATATTCGATCTGCCGACCACGCTGGAAATCACAAAAGAGCTGATTAAGAAATACGGCTTTGAGGATAGAATCACCACTTTAGCCGGAGACTTCACGGTCGACGAGCTTCCAAAAGGATACGACTTGGTGCTGATGTCCCAAATCCTGCACAGCTATCCTCCAGATCAATGCGAGAAGTTGGTCAAGAGCGGAGCAGACTCCCTCGTTTCGGGTGGCACGCTCGTCATCCACGAGTTTGCGCTCGAAGAAAACAGGATTGAACCGCTTGAAGCGGCTTTATTCTCGGTCAATATGTTGGTGAACACAGACGGTGGCGCTGCCTACACCAAATCCGAAATACTCGGTTGGATGCAGTCTGCCGGCCTGCAAAACCTCACGGTCGAACAAATAACCCCAAGGTCCGCAATGTTCACCGGCCAAAAGCCGTAAAAATGCTTTTCTGGACCACCAACGTTGCGAAGTTGGAGGTTGAAAAATGGATAGAACTCAGCGAGTACCGCCCCCCAGCGATGCCACTCAGGTGATAAGCGGCTTGGAACCGACAGCCATGGCCCAGCCATCCGTCTCCATGGAAATCATCCCCGGTAGCACGCACGCGCTGGCAACGCGCAGAACAACGGAGCACATCCTGATTCAAATCAAAGCCCCAGGGACCATCGGAGCCAGAAGACCCCTCAACCTAGCCCTGGCCGTCGATCGAAGCGGTTCCATGGAAGGCGAGCCGCTCGCCTACGTGAAACAAGCGTGCTCTCATATCGTGGATCTGCTCACCCCTTCGGATGTGCTGTCCATTGTCACCTTCGAAGACCAGGTGGACGTCGTGATGCCGGCTCGTCGTGTGGTCAACCGCGATTTGATAAAACAGCAGATCGCGCGCATACAAGCGGGGCGCACCACCAACCTGTACGATGGTATCCTTACCGCCTGCAACCAGGTGGCCTCCGTTCCCCAGGGTCAATACCTGAACCGGGTCCTCGTTTTCACCGATGGCGAGCCAACCGCCGGCATCAGAGACTTCGCCGCGATAACCGGCCTGGCCTCGGAGCAAAAAGCCAAGGGCATCGCCATAACCACATTGGGCTTCGGCCCAGAATACAACGAAGAGCTACTCGTTGGCATCGCACGGCGCGGCGGCGGTTCCTTCTATCACATAAGCCGCCCTGAACTTATCCCGGAGGTTTTCCGCAAAGAGCTGAGCAGCCTTCTAACTACCGCCGCATCCGACCTCCGCCTGCACATCCAATTCCCCCGATGGGTCTCAATGAGGCATGTTTACGGCTTACAGGCCCAATACGGAAACAGAAGCGCAGAAATACAACTCCCGGATTTGGAGGCGGGTGCAACTTTGGCGGTGCTCGCCGAACTGGAATTCGAACCGCGGCCTGCTGGGCCGTACCGAATCGCCGTCGCCACGCTGAGGTACACAGACACCGCATCCGCCGGAAGAGAACAAACAGCAACAGCGCACGCCGAGGTGGAGTTCGTTACGGATGAAAACCTGGTATCCCAAGGGCGAAACCCGCTGGTTGCCGCACAGCTCGAGGTTGCCAGGGCATCCGCCGCATTGGAAAGAACCGTTATGGGCATGAAAACCCAGCAGATATCACCGGCCACAGCACTGCTGGAGTTGGAGAAAACCAGGGCGCTTTTAACCGCTCAGGGCCGCACCCAAGAAGCCCAGCAGGTTACCGAAGCAATAGAGCGCATAAAGCAGGGAAGCCGCTCCGACGCGGAGAAAACCCTCATCGGAACCCTCTTTACACTGGAAAAAGGGAAGCAGTAACCGAAGATGGAAGCCTCAGAAGAGAAAACCGTCGCAGTATCCGAGGTTGCCTCGTCGGTGGAGTGCCCTGTGTGCCACACCGCAAACCAACCCACCGAAACATGGTGCACCGAATGTGGGTTCCGCCTCGATGCAACCCCCGGTGAGGCCCCGGCAGAGGTTGAAGAAGCCCCCATTGCCACATTGATCTCCGAAGCCGATGGGCGCGCCTATCCTCTGAAAACCGGAGAGAACCTGATCGGCCGGAGTCCAGAGGCGGACGTCCTCATCTCGCATCCGTCGGTATCACGCCGGCATGCCCTCGTCGTTATAGAAGATGGAGCGGCTTACATCGAGGACCTGGGAAGCACGAACGGTACCATCATCGAGGGTAAACCGGCGACAGCTAGAACCCGCATAGGTCCCGGAATGCGCATCCGCCTCGGCGAGGTAACTCTGCGCCTAGAAGGCAGTATTGCGGAGGTGGAGGAAACACCCGCGATTGAAGAAAAAATCGCCGCCTTTCTCATCGCCGAGGACGGAACCAAGTACCCTCTACATGCTGGTACAAACACCCTCGGGCGCCGAAGCGACAACAGCGTGGTCATTCCAGATCCGTACGTCTCCGGCCGGCACGCCGAGGTTATCTTCGACGGCAACACCTGGTACATAAAAGACAAAGGCAGTACCAACGGAACCTACCTGAATGACGAACGCTGCCCTCCGGAGGAGATGAAACCACTGAAGGATGGGGACCGACTTGTCTTCGCCAGATTGCCCTTCCGCTTCCGGCTAGCGGATACCGAGACAGAAAGCGCCGACGAACCTTCAACCGAAACTCAACAGGAAACATAGAAGCATATGCCACACGAAAGCCAGGAAGAGATAACCGCCGAGCTTCCAGCACCGCCGCTTCCGCAGGAGCACCCAAAACCGAAGGAAAAGCTGGTTGTGCTGGCGCGCGTCAAATTCGCTGCCAAAACAGACTTGGGCTTGATGCGCGAAAACAACGAGGATAAGTTCGACTTCATGGAGCCAGAGGACCCGGCGCTTCTGGCCTCCAGGGGAAGTGTTTACGCCGTGGCAGACGGCATGGGAGGCCACGCCGCCGGCCAAATTGCCGCGGAGCTTGCACTAAAAAACTTCCTGAAAACCTACTACGAGCCAACCGCGGCAAACCCAGAAGATGCTCTGGTCTCTGCTGTTGCTGCTGCGAACACCGTTGTCCACGCCACAGCCAGTGCCATTCCTGGGCGTCACGGCATGGGATGCACGCTGACAGCCGCTGTTGTACTGCAGGACAAACTTTGGGTGGCACACGTCGGCGATAGCCGCGCGTATTTGATGCGCGCCGGTGAACTGAAACAGCTCACCGAAGACCACTCTTGGGTTGCGGAACAGGTGAAGCGCGGCGCCATGACCCAAGAGGAAGCTCGGCTTTCTCCATTCCGCAACGTCATCACCCGCTCGATCGGCGCGTCCAACTCCATCCAACCAGACGTTTTCTCACTGCCTCTGCAAAGCGGAGACCTGATTCTCATCTGCACAGACGGCCTTTCCGGCGTGGTCCCAGACAGCGAAATACTCCGGATTCTCTCGGAGGAGACCGCTCCCTCATTCGCCGCGGCCAAGCTTATAGACGCAGCTAACAGCGCCGGAGGACCGGACAACATCACGGTGCTTATACTGCGTGTGGATTCACTGGAGAAACAAGAATAACAAATGAGAAAGCTCGCCATGCCGTTTGTTGCAAAGCCAAAAGCGGCCCTCTTCGGATTGGCCCTCTGCTTTTGCTTGGCAATAAGCCCATCAGCCGCTCAGGAGGCAAGCCCAAGCCCCAACGCAACAGCGGCCTCCCCACCCAGCCAAACGCAGTTAAACCACCAAATTTCCGGCAAAGCAACCTACTCACTGCCGACCCCATCCACTGGATTTATCCTGGCAACCGCCGCCCTTCTGGCAACCGACGAGGAAACTGTCACTTGGTTCCACAAACCCCTGCCGGACCCAAGCCGCTTGGAGTCACTGCGCAAGAACGGCCGCAAGGATGCAATATTCACCGCCGCTTTCATGGCCTCGGTTTGGCTTGCAGATTCTCTCTCTGGGCACAACGGCGCCAAACGTGCCTTAACGGCTGTCGCACAATCAACTGTGCTGACGGAATCCCTCAAAAAGCTGGTCGGCCGCAAAAGGCCGTTCGAAGCCGGTACCTCAACGGTGTGCAAGCCGTTGAAAGGCTACCATTCATTTCCGTCTGGGCATGCCGCGCTCGCGTTCGCGGCGGCCGGAGCCGTTGGGGGCGCCTATTCCGATCTGAGAGCACTTCTGTATGCGGGGGCCGCGGCCGTTGCTGTATCCCGCTTAACCGGAGGGTACCACTACCCTTCTGACGTATTCGTCGGCGCCGCAATAGGGCTTGAGGCCGCGCGGCGTGCAAACCGCAACTTCGGCGGCTTTGTGCGTTTCCGGTTCTAGCCGCGGTCAGTCCGAAACTGTTTCATCCAACGGCATTCCCAGCTCTTGGTAAAGCTGCCTGCGCGCCTTTTTGTCTGCCTCCAGCTCTCGCCTCGCCACTCTGGCCACAAGTTCAGCCGCCTCCGCAGGCACCACTATCACGCCGTCGTCGTCGGCTACCACCACATCCCCCGGCGATACCTTCACCCCGCCGATGTTCACGGTTTCATTCATGCCGGCAAACTCCAGCCGACCTATCACCGTAGTCCTCGCGATATGGCGGCACCACACCTTGCACCGCTGACGTTCTATCTCAGCCGTGTCTCTGCATCCGCCATCGAGCACCACGCCAGATACGCCTGCTTTAACGGCCGCCAGCCCAACGTTCGAGCCCCAAAGCCCAACCTCCAAACCAGACATATCTATGACCAGAAAATCCCCGGGCTTCAGCTCCTGCATATACGGATACGGGCACCTCTTCGCATACCATTCCGAACTGTAAGCGGCGTATTCCTCAGGTGTCATGTGTGGCACATGAACCGATGTGGCAACATACCTGGCCGTAACCGCCCTCCCGTACGCCCTGCCGCCGCGCCACACAGGCCTTATTGCCCTATCCACCAACCCAACATCACGCACGTTAGCCGCGTCCATCCCGTCGGATACGTCCGCAACCCTCAGCCCCTCAAACATTTTCAACACTTCATCCGTCACCGGCATAGCACAAACCTCCAGATGATTTCCAAAACCAACTTCTCAAGCAAACGCATGTCTTCCTTCAGCAAGGAAGGATTCCAATCTCTGCCGGCGAAGCGAAGCTTGGCCCGCCTTTGTTTGCAACCCGGCAATGCTGAAAGACAAAAGCAAAAACAAACCGGATCCGTGGGCGCGCCTGTTTTTTGCGCTTGCCGCTCTATCGCTTGGCTTTTGGCTGATTCGGTGTGCCTGGCCGGAACCAAAGCTCCGCGTCACATTCCTGGATGTTGGCCAGGGCGACTCCGCAGTTTTGGAGACGAGCGACGGCGCAGTTGCGCTTGCGGACGCCGGGCCCGCCGGCGAAAACGAAGCGGATTGGAATGCCGGCCGAAGGATAGTGGTTCCATACCTGCGGCGCCGCGGCATTCGAAACATTGATTTGGTGTTCCTAACCCACCCCCATTCCGACCACGTTGGCGGAATGGCCGCGGTCCTCAACGCCTTTCCAGCCCGAATGGTGGTAGACATTGGGATTCCGCACCCATCTGCCCAATACAAGGCTTTCCTGAAAGCTGCCAAACTTCGGAAAGCCTCTTTTGTCACGGCACGCCGCGGACAGATGTTCAAGCTCGGAAGATACACGACAATCCGGGTTCTCAATCCGCCAGAAAGGCTCTTCCGCGGAACGCGGGACGACATCAACAACAACTCGCTGGTACTGCTGGTTGAGTGCGACCAAATTCGGATTCTGCTGGCTGGGGATATCGAAGCACAAGCAGAAGCGGACCTGTTGAATTTCGTTCCCAAAATTGACCTGCTCAAAGTGCCGCATCATGGTAGCCGCTTTGGGAGCACCGTGGCACTTCTAAGCCGCTGTAGACCTCAGGTGGCTGTCGTAAGCGTTGGCAGAAACCTTTTCGGGCACCCAGCCCCAGAGACTTTGGGCAGACTCGCATTTTTTGGAGCGCAGGTACTTCGCACCGACAAACACGGCGCAGTGACAGTAGAGACCAACGGCCGCCGCCTTACGGTGCGCACAATGATTAAACCCGCAGCAACTCACCCGCGCCCGGGTTAGTCGTTTGCCAAAAAGCGCAGGCCCCTCCCGGCCCAAACGCCAGAGGGGCCCCGCAGGCCACAAAAGCGGGGTTGTCGCCTACAACCGGAGGATTACGCCAGCCTCATCACCCAGAGTATCCCGCCGAGGAGATGCTTCTGGAACCGCTCGTCGCCCCAAACCTCCTTGCTGTGGCCGTGGCCCGTGTAGAACACGCGCCCTCTGCCGAACTCGTGGCACCAAGCCATAGCGAAGTCCCTGTCTGGGCGCTTTACATCCGGCTTGTTCACATCAACAGTGCTGTTGTCTATCCGGAGCAGAACGTGCGTATACTTGCGGGACCAATCCCTGTGCTCGTATATCTCGTCCGTGATCTTGAAGTAGTCCCCAAGGTGCCTAGTGGCCGGGTGATCTTTGTCCTCAACGATGACACCCACCTCCTGATTCCACGGGTGGCCGTTGAAGTACCCTCCGATCATGTATCCGTACTCCGGCCATTGATAGAACGTGTCTGTCGCGTTGTGGATGCCAACGAAACCTTTGCCGCCCAAAACAAAGCCCAAAAGCGCCAGCTTGTCCTCCGCGGAGATGGGAAGCTCTCCGGTGGTGCAGAAGACCACAGCATCGAAGTTCTGCAGGTCCTTCGCGTTTATGAGGTCAACCTCCCAAGTGCATGTGGCCTCGAAAAGACCAGACTCCTCCCCGAGCTTCTTCATCACCTCATGGGAAAACTCGAGGCAGTCATGCTTGAAACCCTTGGAACAAGTAACGTACAAAACCTTCTTCATGCCTTTACCCCCTTATCATTTTACTTGAGCGCACACCTCACACTCACGTGTTTGCCTCCACAGGCAAAGACTCCTTCAATCACGCAGTTGCTTGCTCGAAGCCAACTGCATTCGAGAAGGCCTTCCGGACTCCAATGCTATCGCAAGTTTCTCCACATACGTCAGATCGCCCTTGCAGAACGGTATGTCAACAAAATCCAGCAGTTTGGGCAAGCGCGTGTTTTCAAGCCATGCCTTCGCCTTAAACGCCCCAAGCGCGAAATCCGGAGGATCCACGTAATTCTCGCCGTAGTGCACCTGGCGCTCCTCCCCCATAAGGTGCCATGTTGGGCAAAGCGCTTGAAACACGCCGCAAACCTTCTTCACCGCCTCCGGCGCATCCGCCCTAACCCAACTGGCCACCTCCGGGGTTAGATCGCGGAACAAAGCCACTTTCGAATTGTGCGGTTCCACCCGGAAGAAAAGCCCGTCCCCAGCTCCTATAAATTTGTCGAGCTCTGCCACGCCTCCGAACTGCCGGAGCTCCGCGTTGGATGCACTCCTGCGCCACCAAAGGGCCAGTTGGGAGCGCGCCTTTTTCGCTTCGGATGCGGCCTCGCTTGCGGTTGCGGCATCCCCCGCACGAGCGGCAATCTTCTCGAACGCAATCAGCGATGCGATGTACCGATTCGCATACAAGTCCCCTTTACTTCCGTCAAGCTCCCATCCAGACCGCCTGAATTCCTGAAAAACCCTCTTCAAATCACCGTACGCAGAGAGCACCCGCGGCCACGCGGAACAACGCTCTGCGTAAAGCCACAACGCATACATATTCCCGAACTCGTGGTATGGGCGCTCGGTTTGCTCCGGCAGTGGTAAGACCCCGGGCACCCACCAGTATTCCCGCCTTGCGCCAACCCCGTCCGGGCACCAGCAAGCTCTGGAAAACGGAGGATGTCGGAACCACTGTACCCCCAAAAAGGCCTCAACTTTAACGCGCAACTGGATAGGTAGGAGCGGATAAGCCAGACTCAGCGCTTCAAACAGCTCTCCGCTGTTTGTAAAAAGCCTCTGCCTGCCGGCCAACCCGGGCTCCACAACAAGCGGAGCCCACTGCTTTGACAATGCCTCCTCAACAGCCCTTGCCAAAAGAACAGAAGCTTTCTTGGATGTCAACGACCGAGCAGCACTTTGAGATTTGGCCGGTGCGTCGCTGGCGCGTATCATTCTTTCCCCGGCAGAAGCCCCGCTTCCGGTTTCAACGCACAAAACCCTGCTACCGGTAATCCAGTAGATGCGCCCTCCGGAAACCGCCGCTCCTCCTCTCGCTGGGCCGTGCCACTCGTTCTGGGCCCAAGGCAAATCTCGGAAGCCTCCAAACGTATCTCGCGTCCCCCAAACCGTCGAAAGCTTTCCGCTCTCAAGATCAAACAGGCTCAGCGTGGCCTGGTGCACCACCAAAACCTGCCCGGGCGCCGCCACCAAGTTTTGACTTTCATCTGCAGTACCCCAAAACGTATCCCAAGGCGGCTCAGAACCGTGTACATGCCTAAGTGGCTGAATGGAGTTGGATTTGAGGTCCAGAATCCCCATGGAAATAAACGGCGCCACCCCAAGGTTCCAATTGCCGTAAACGGAACGGTGGAAAACCAAAAGCCTCCCATCAGGCAAGACAACCGGCGGCGCACCAACCCCTTGACACCCGGCCGCCCACAAAACCGGCGGGTGGGGCAACTGCGCTCCGGTTCGCGCGTCCAAAACGAAAAAAGTTCTGGTGTCGCGGTTTCGCTCAAGGTAGCCCAAGATGGCCTTCTGTTCCTTCTGCCAAAGCTCCGGCGTTCCAGCCGCGTTTGGGCTTTTTATCCAGGCATCAATCGACTGCCAAGAACTGTCGTCCACGCCGGCGGAAGCGCACAGCATACGGCGGTCCCTGTTAAGCCGATCCGAAAACCTCACCACCGGGTTCGTGCGAACCACAACCACCTCCCGGTTCCCCACTTTGGCGAGGACCGGATAGTAATCCCTGGCAGTTTGGCCAACAAGCCGAGCAGACGTCCACACCAAGCTTCCGGTTCGAACATCGAAACAGCGCACCGCCATATCCTCGGCGGTTACAAACACCCTCTTTCCGTCAGATGCAGCAGTTTGGCGAATTGGCGCCCCCAACCGGCGCCTCCAAAGAAGCCTGCCGGTTTTCGCGTTGAGGGCCAGGAAAATCCCGGCCCTGGAGCCTATCAAAACCGCGCCCCCGGAAACCGCCGGCGAGGCCGAAAACCCGCCGCAGCCGCCGAAAGAGCGCCAGAACAGTTTGCCGGTTGCGGCATCCAATCCGTACACATATCCGTCGGAGCTGGCCGCGACCATAACCCCGCTTTCCACCGCGGGAGAGTGCAGAAAAGCACCACTGCACTTGAACCTCCAGAGGGCGCTACCTGTCTGAGCGTCCAAACAGTACAAGTTCCCGCTGTGGGTCCCCACATACACCCGCCCTGCCGCCGCAATGGGCTCCACGCATGTGCTCAACCGCTCGTTCTGAAACCCCACAGCCCAGCGCAAACGGAACGGAGGAGCAACCCTCTCACGTGCGAACCCGGTGCGCAAGCTGTTCCCGCGCACAGTGGGCCACTCCGCGAAGGAAAAATCAGCGGCTAACAGCAAGAACCCAACACTGAAGAACAGTGCGACCAGCACAGCCCTTGCCCTGCGTCCAAACCCAGACCGGGCCTTGGGAACCTCTAAGCGATGTTTTTCAATCCAAACGGGCACGGCACGCACAGCGCTTTTATCCTGGGCCGGTTTTCTTGTCCGAAATGAACGCCTTGTAATACCTCTCGCGGAACTCAGCACCCTCTTTGGTGCTTGTAATACAGCGGTCCCAATCCAGCTCCGGGCGGTTGCCCAACTTCGTGCGAACCAGAGGCTTCCTGGTTAACTCTGCAGCAAGCTCCTTGAACCGCCTGCCCCAGGCTTTTTCCTTACCCTGGTCCGTGAAAAGGCCGGTTAGCTGGCTTACGTCTCCCGCCTCGGGATGGTCGTACATCCCCCAGTTCAGCCAGCCGCAAGCCAACCCTTTTGTCACTTCTATCAAACTCGAGCACCAATCTGCCTGGTCCTCCTCAGAAGCGGCTTTTGTTTTGCTTCCGCCCTGAGATACAGAGCCGCCCCCGTACCATCCGAACTCAGCAATAACCACCGGCTTTCCGGCACGCGCCACCTCGCGAACCACACTCTCCAGGTAAGCAAGATTGCGGTTCTTTTCCTCCTCGCTCTGGTACTGGTACATGCCGCGCTCGAGAGGGTAGAAATGTATCTCAAGGAAATCAAGGAAGCGCGCTTGACGCATCGGTGAAAAAGCGGCGTAGTGCCGTATCCCGGGAAGAAGCGCCGGCACCGACCACTGAATGAACCCAACCGTGACTAGAGCGTCCGGATCCGCGGATTTAATGGCCTCCACCTGGCGGCGGGTCCACTCATCGGCCACATCCTCGCGGAACCTCTGGTAATCCAAAAGAAGCCGATCCATTGGCTTATCTTCTGGCTTTGGAACAGGAGGATCATCTATACGGACGCTGTTCACGTCCATCCCCCATGCCGAAGCGGCTTTTTCCGCTGTGCCGTATTGCTTCTTCACCCACTGTTTCCAACGCTCCCGCATGGTCGGGTTATCCCATTCGACCTCGGGTTCGTTGCGCAGGTCATAGGCGAAGATGGTTTTAACACCTCTGTATCTCGCCGCAAACAAGCGCCAAAAAGCCTCCAAAGCCTGCAAAATCTCCTCACTGGCAATCCTGTCGCGCCGCGCCCACTCCGGCAGTCCCTCCCAATGATCCGGACCGGTTGGATGCACATACAGGCCGGCCTCGTCCGCCAGCTTCAAAAACTGATCGAACTTGCGCAGTCCGTCCTCAGATAGAACGCCGGGCTTTTCGTAAAACGAACCGAAAGATAGGAACACCCGAACGCAGTTTGCACCGTAGGACTTCAGTAGCTGAAAGTCCCTGCGCACGGCATCCGGATCGAACTGCTTCCACACCTGCGGCGCCCACCCTGTGCCTGGTCTGAAATAGTTAACGCCGAACGGCACAAAAGCTGAGCCGTCTTCCTTCACGAAACCGAGCTGATTTCGGGCCACGCGAATCTTCGGAAGTTTTGAGGCAAATAAAGGTTGCATGCGCTTACCCCCACTAACTTTTGGCGGCCTGGCATCTCCACCGCCGCGCTCTGCAAACGCCGGGTTCAAAGCAAACACGGCCCAGAAAGCAAGCACCACAGCGGCCAGCCGAGCCAACCGCCACACCCCAGCGTTCGGCGCACCGAAACCCGGCAGAAGGAGGCGCGTGGCCGAACGTTCTGCTGCTCCGATCATACCATTACCTTCCGGCTACGAAAGCACCACTTCCTGGCCAGTTTCGGCGCTGGTGAGCACCGCCTCCATCATTCTCTGCACTATGAGCCCGTGGCGAAGTGGCGCGTCGCACGGCGTTCCGTCAAGAACGCATGAGATAAAATGGTCCGCAGTTCCGTAGAATCCGTCAACCTCGGGAACGTTCGGGCGCTCATCCACCGGTTTGTTATCCACCGTGCGGTAAATGGTCAGCGGGCTCAATGTTGCGCCGGCTTCGGTCCCAAAAAGCTCTATTTGGAACTCCCCCGGCTGATGGCTTGCCCAATGGCTTTCCACCAAAATGGCAGAGCCGTCCGCAAAGCGTATCAGCCCTGCCCCGAAATCGTCCGCCTCAAAAGCCTTCACCAGCTCCGGCGGGGCGGGTGCAAAATCCCAATATCCAACACCGCGCGGCCCGAAGTACGCACCGGCAACACCCTCCACCCTAACCGGCTGAGGACACCCCATAATCCACCAGGTGGAGTCCAGCACATGCACTCCCATATCCCGGAAGGCGCCGCCGCCCTTGGTCACAAAATGCAGGCCCCAGTTCGGAATACCACTGCGCCTCACGCTCAAAGCCCGCGCGTAGTATATCTTGCCGAATCCACCGTCCCGCGCCATTTTACCCAAAAACTGCACACTCCCGCTGAAGCGCGTGGACAGCGACATCATATTCACAACGCCGGCCGCTTCCGCCGCTTGAACCAGCTTTTCGGCCGCCTCGGCATTGTCAGAAAGCGGCTTTGTCACCAAAACATGCTTTCCAGCCTCAACCGCCTTCAGCGCCATGGGAACGTGAAGCTGATTTCCAGTCCCAACGAATATTGCATCCACTTCCGGATCCGCGCACAAATCGTCGTAGTTGGTGTACATGCGGACGTCCTTGCCCAATTCCCGGGCGTAGTCCACCATCTTCTCCTCAACAATATCGCACAGCGCAACCACTTCTCCTCGCGGGTGCTTCTCGATGGCGTTGCCCTGAGCGCGGCCTATGCCCATACCAACAATCCCAAAACGAACTTTCTCCACCTTCAACCCTCCGATTCTGCAAACTGAGTTTCAAAAACCAGAGCAATCTCTTTTTATTCCCCGCTGTTAGCTTCCCCACCCACTTTGCCAAATCCTTCCCAAGGAACCAAAGCTTTGCTGGCAAAAACAAAGGACTCCGCGGCCACTGCGTGGTAGTAGTTATGGGATTACAAGATTGGCCGTTAAACTGCTAGCCATAGATATAGACGGAACACTACTGGACTCCGGAGGAAGCATTCCAGAAGCCAATCGGAAGGCTTTGGAATGCGCCCGCCAGCGAGGAGTCGTCATCGTTTTGGTAACCGGGCGCAGGTTCCACACCGCGGCGCCGATCGCCAGAGAGCTCAACCTTGATTCGCCGGTGGTCGCCTATAACGGCGCACTAATTCGCCACGCCCTCACTGGCAAGGTTCTCTACCATCAACCCCTTCTGCCAGAAGCCGCTGCGGCTGCGGCCGCGGTCATCCTCGAGCATAGGGTTGACCCTTTGCTGCACTTCGCCTTGGACGGACCCGAAGGGCGGGCCACCGTCGGCCTTTTCATAGACCCGGATGGCGATTGGATGCGCAAGTGGGTGCGACGCAACAGAGAACTTGTTGATTTCGCGCCGGACCTCATCCACGCCGTTATTCGAAGACCCACCTGCCTTACTGCCGGCGCCTCGCCGGACCGGGCTTCGCGACTGGTATGCGACCTCCGGGAAAGGCTGGCCAACCTCCGTGTTTTCGAGACCCACTACCCGGACCAAAACCGAATATTCATCGATGTCCTGCACCCCGACTGCTCCAAAGCGGAGGCGGTTGCCAAGATCGCCAAAGACCTCGGCATATCGCCAAGCGAGGTGATGGCCGTCGGAGATAACCACAACGACCTCCCCCTCCTCGAGGCGGTTGGCACTCCGGTTGTTATGGGCAACGCCCCAGAAAGCCTGAAACAGCTCGGATTCCACGTAACAGATTCAAACGACGACGCTGGCTTGGCCAAAGCCATCAACGCATTTCTGTAAATCTCAAACCCGGAAAATTCAGAAAGGAGACACGCATGGCAGACAAACTGAGAGTTGGCTTCATCGGATGCGGCAGACCTTGGAGAACAGAAGGCGCAACCGGTTTCGGCATGGCGTATGCCCACGCCGACGGTTACGCCGACATTCCCGACGTGGAACTTGCGGCCTGCGCAGACATCGTGGAGGAGAACGCCAAAGCGTTTGCAGAAAAGAACAAAGTGCCAGCAGTTTACACCAACTACCACGAGATGCTGAGCAAAGAAAAGCTGGATATCGTCAGCATCTGCACGTGGCCCCATCTACACGCTACCATGGTGATCGACTCCGCCCGGGCCGGGGTCAAGGCCATCCACTGCGAAAAACCCATGGCACCAACTTGGGGCGAATCCCTGCAGATGGCCCGCTTCTGCGAGGAACGCGGCGTGCAACTCACCTTCAACCACCAAAGGCGCTTCCTAGAACCCTTCCAGCGCGCGAAGCAGCTCCTCAAGGAGGGCGCGATCGGAGAGTTGAAGCGCATCGAGGGCGCCTGCGCAGACATTTTCGACTGGGGCACCCACTGGTTGGACATGTTCTTCTTCTACAACGATGAAACGCCTCCGGAATGGGTCATCGGACAAATCGACTCGCGCAGAGAGCACAAGGTGTTCGGCGTTCCACTGGAAAACCAAGCAATCTGCGACTTCCAGTTCGCCAACGGTGTGCGCGGCCTCCTGTTCACAGGCGCCGGGTCGGATGTGGGCTTTGCGAACCGCCTTATAGGTTCCAAAGGCATTATCGAAATCCACTGGGATCAGCCAGTTCTCCGCCTGATGAACGAGAAAGCCGCCGGTTGGCAAATAATCGAGACTAAAGAGGGCCTGCACGACCACGTGGCCATAAAGCGGGCGATTGCAGACCTGGTTGATGCCCTCAGAACCGGTCGCGAGCCGGAGCTGTCTGCGCGCAGGGCATTGCACGCCACCGAAGTCATCTTCGCCACCTACGAATCCAGCCGCAGACGCGGGCGCGTGGACATGCCCCTGGATGTGTACGACTCCGCCTTCATCACTATGCTGAACGAAGGCGTTATAGGCCCCAAAGCCTCGAAATCCTAAATTCAGCGCCACCAGATGAACCAAAAAGCGAGGCTGTTCCTTTACGCCGGGAACAGCCTCGCTGAAAAGCACCTGACGGTCTGCCGGCCGTCACTCTAAGAACACTGGCTGTGTCCACGCGTACCCACCGTTGGATGAGAATATGCGCGCCCGCACATATCCCTCATCCCCGCGTATATCATAATGAACATCCGTACCGTACTTCTCAGCCAGCACTTTGCCTCCGCGTCCTATAAACGTGGTGGTGTACCGGAAGTCGTCCACCTGCTCTATTCTCAGCGAAATGCGGCTGTTGGTTACCTCGTAAGCACTAAGCGATATTTCCGACGAAGCGTAGAACCTTCCTTCCTCAAGCGCAGATAGCACTGCCTCCGCCGTTAGCTCCGGAACCCAAACGTCAACCCAACCTCTTCCAGGCGGTGAAACGCGTCCCCAAAACTCTCGTGCAAAATGGTGCGAGTCGTCCGCCGCCACCCCGTAGATGCGCATGCCCTGGGTCAAAAGATTGTCCCAAATCTCCTCCACAGACAGCATCCCGCCAGCTCCAAAGTTATTGCAGTCGGTGCCAGCGTTGTAAATCTCCAAAAGGCGGCATCCGGTAAGTTCAGCCATCTGAACATGCGTGAAAGCCCAGCACCAATTCGGATGGTTCACCTGGGGCACACCGCCGAAATCTCTGGTTGCATCCACTTCTTTCTGAAGGGTTTCCGCAATGGTTTTGCCGGGCGTACATTTGGGCATTTCCTGAACGTTGAGGGCGTTAACATGCACCGGCTTGTCCTCCGAATTGAGGCTGATTTCACAGCCGGGGATGACCAGAAACTCCGGGGTGCTCAATCCGGAAACATCCGCAATCCTGTTGTGGTCGGTTATCACCACGAAATGATAGCCGTGGGATTTGTACCAAGCAACCGCATCCTCAACAGGAACGTCGCCGTCGCTTACTGTGGTGTGCGTATGCGTGTTTCCACGGCATCTGAGATAAGATGACATCATCTCCTCCAAAATTCGAAAATTGCTACTTGCTCAGAGTCAAACTTGGGAGCCTCAAGAAACTATTTGACTACACCGATTATTCCTTCGACGGCAAACGGTTACTCCCTGCGCCTAACCCAAGAGGCTTTTGGTGTTCAGTGCGCATCTGCTGGTTTGTAAGAACTTCTTGGCCGCGGGGAAGCGTTTTGGTACAACGGTTGCAGGAAACCGAATAATAAGGGGAAGGCTCATAGAGAGTGAGGGAGCGCGTCCTGGCGATCTTTCCAGCCCTATGTTCGGAGTGGAAAGACCGGGGGAGCAGGACAACGCTCCCTCTCCATAGTATTTTACCATATATCCACCAGCGTTCCGAACCGCTGATCCTCCCTCACGAACATATTACGTACTAAAAATGGCAGATGGCCCCAATCCTTGGCAACCCCGGCAGAAATTCCACTTCAACCGCCGCATATCTGCAGGACAGCGCCGCGTGCCGTTGAAACTGTTCACAGATTGACAAAATTCGGATACTGGAGGGCAAACTCATGCCAATGGACTACCGCGGTCAACTGGCATTCCTTGAAGACAGTTTATCCGAACGCGGCATCGATATTGCCGGTGTGAAAGAGCGTCTGAAAAAACAGCAGATTGAAACGCCATCCTGGGGATATGCGGATTCCGGCACCCGCTTCGGAGTGTTTTACCAGCCCGGCGCCGCCGTCACCATACAAGAAAAGCTCGAAGACGCGGCGCAGGTTCACAAATTCACCGGAATCGCCCCAAGCGTTGCACTGCACGTGCTCTGGGACCTTACCGGAGATCCAGACGAAGTCAAAGCCTGCGCAGAATCACTCGGAATGAGAATCGGCTCAATAAACCCAAACGTTTTCCAAGATCAGGATTACAAACTCGGCTCTGTTACCAACGAGAACCCACAAATACGAAAAAAGGCCCTTCAGCACATTTTGGACAGCATAGATTTGGGGCGCAGGCTCGGCTCAAAGGTCCTCAGCCTTTGGTTTGCCGACGGAACAAACTACCCGGGCCAGGGTGACTTTAGAAGGCGCAAAGCTTGGCTTACAGAAGCGCTTCAAACTGCCCACAACGCCATGCCGGAAGACATGGTTATGCTGATTGAGTACAAATTCTTCGAGCCCGGATTCTACCACACCGACATAGCAGATTGGGGAATGGCCGCTGCCTTTGCAAGGGCCGCTGGTCCAAGGGCGAAAGTCCTTGTTGACCTCGGCCACCACGCTCCTTCAACCAACATCGAGCACATTGTGGCCTTCTTGCTTGACGAGCGTATGCTGGGCGGATTCCACTTCAACAACCGAAAGTACGGAGATGACGATCTCACGGTTGGCTCAATCAACCCTTACGAGCTTTTCCTCATCTACTGCGAGCTGGCAGCGGCGGAAACAGAGCCAAACGCCCCCAAAATCGAGTATATGGTGGACCAAAGCGCCAACCTTAAACCGAAAATCGAAGACATGATACAAACCATCTTGGCGCTTCAAACTGCCTACTGCAAAGCGCTGATTGTCGATAGGAAGACCCTGAGGCAAGCCCAGCAGGACGGCGACATAGTAACCGCTGAGCGGGTGCTTCAGGAAGCCTTCTTCACAGATGTGGAGCCGCTTCTAAAGGCCGTTCGCGAGGAGATGGGCATCGACCCGGATCCGCTGACCGCATTCCGCAAAAGCGGATACTTGGAAAAAATATCCCGCGAGCGGGGCATAAGGCGCGGTTCCGGCGGGTTGGGGCAGAGCTGAATACCAGCAAAAGTCCCCTCAAACCAAAAGGGGCGCACCTCGCGAAGGAGGGCGCCCCTTTGCACCCCTAAACCGGCGGAACCTCAAAACGGCGGTGCCGGGGGAACAACCCCACCGCCAACAGCCGCCGCAACCAATCCGCCTCCTCCAACATTCGCCGCGATGCCGGTCGCTATTGCCGCAAGCATGAACAGAAATCCACGCGAGATTCCGCGCCGGGCCGGCTTCTTGGCTGCCTTTGCCGCCGCATCTGCCTGAGACAGCGCCTGTGTTACCCTTTCCTTAAGCGCGTCCGGCGTAATCCCAGCGATGGCCGCAGCCGCCTTCAAACCGGCATCATCCGCGGCTTCAACTATGAGCGCCTCCTGGGTGCCAACCGTAGGCTGGGGCTTGGACATGCCGCTTACACCGACTGTGCGCCTCGCGTTTGGATTGGCGGGATCCACAACCGTTAGAGACAGACTTATTTCGGCTCTGTTGGCGGAAGCATCGTACCGATACTCTGATACCGCTCCGGCCACTATTATAGGGTTGCCAAACTCCCTGGCGATTTTAAAGACCGTCTCATCAGAGTAAGGGAACGTAGTAAGCTCTTCCTGCTTCAGCCGCTGTTCTCTAACCGCGCGCTGTAGCGTCGGGCAACTTGGATCCGGAGCCACAGCTTCAAATACCCCGGTTTTCGCAAGCCACGCTTTCAGAGCTGTCCACGCCGCCGCTGGCACGCCCTCCACCCTCTGGGTTACCTCTGGCTCCCAACCGAGTGGGAACACCAGCACCGGCTGCCGCTCGTACGCCGGCACCATGGGCATTGTGGGCGCACCTCCGCCAGCCGACTGCGATGCCGCCCCGCACGGCACTGCCGCCGACAGCCCAACCGATACTGCCGTTAGGCAAGCCAAAACCCGCATCATCCGCTTTGCCGAAGCTCTCATTCGGTCCTCTCCTCCTTACTTCAACTAGCCGGGTATGGTGAACATCGCCGGCAGGCTGTACGCCCAACCAACGGCCGCGTCGTTGCGGTTCCTTGCACCAACGCGCCAGTACAGCACGTTGCCCTGGTTTGTTCGGCGCAGCTTCGAGATATCCTGATTTGCCAGAGTTTGCCCGCCAGTGGCATCTGTTCCAAACCGAATTACCGGACCGAGAGTGAGCTTGCTGCGGAAATCAGGGTTGTCGGCCACCTCAACAATGTACTCGTTGGCTCCTGCCCGTCCGTCCCACTGGAACGTCACACTGGTGATGTCAGCCACCAAAGCGCCGTTCACCGGGCTGGTAGCCTCAGGAGGCGCAATAGCAGTCACCGGACCGTACCAAAGGATCGGTGTCACCTCAATTCTCGCACCGGAAATCGTGGTTCCTGTGCCGGTTGTACCGGTTTGCCCAGTGCCTATGGTACCGGTACCGATGCCTCCTATCCCCGTTACGCCGCCACCGGCTTGCTGTGTGATGTCAGGACGGAGGTAAGCCATCCTCACAGAATAGCGGTAGGTGCGCCCGGGCACAATCCCAGGAACCCCGGTGTAAGATGTTTGGGTGGCGGTTCCAGTTCCCGTACCGGTGCCCGTGCCTGTTCCTGTTCCGGTTCCCGTTCCCGTGCCGGTACCGGTTCCAGTGCCGGTTCCAGTATCCGTTGTGGGCCTCGGGAATGGCTGGCTGGTGGGTCCGGAGAAGTTCGTGGGCTCGGTCACAGTCACATCGCGGGCTTCCGGAGTATCTATGAACTCCCTAGCTCCGCGGTCAACCACACCAACCGGCTCCCAATAGGTACCGTCCGAGCGGTATATCTGGAACTCTAGAATATCTGTCAGGCGCACGTTGTTCGGCACATCCCACGTAACTCGGATGCTTGCAGTGCCCAACTCCGGAGGTCCGTAGCTAACACTGGTGGCAACCCTGCCGGACTTGCTTCTCCCCTTAAATATCAAACCGAGCAGGACTGCTCCAGCAATAGCGGTCGCCGCGGAACCTATTCCCTTGGCCTTCTTTTTGGTAGGCGCTGGCGCAACGGTGCGCTGATCGCCAGCCGGCGTCTTCACAACGGTTATCTGCGGATCAGGGGGCATCTTGAAAATGGCCTGCACCTTGTCTTCCGGCCGAATTCCCTTTGTTTGCTCCACCATCACGGCGGTAGAACGCATCGCTTCAACGCGCACCACGCGGATCCGTCCAACTTGCTCACCGCCGCGGAGTACGATGAACTCCTGTCCCACGGAAACGCCAGCGTTTGCGCCGATGTTAAGCAGCATTTCCAGCGTGCCACCAGGAGTTACCGCTGTGTTGAGAACCGTACCGCGCGGCAGGGACTGCTGAGACATCCTCGTAACGCCAGAGAACGCCGCCTTCCTTATGGCTTCGTTCACCAAGGGATCTGGGTCCCCCGTATAACCGGGCCGGTAACCGCTCACCCCGATTTCGGACGCGCCGTTTATAAGCTCGCCAGACGCCACGTCGCGCATCTCAATCACAAGGCCAACCTGGGCACGTTTGGGCGCATCCGTGATAACCACCGCTGTTACGCGGCCGGTAACGATAGCGTCAGCCCCAAGCGCACGGCCCAGCTTCCGTATGCCGGTCACGTCCAACGGAGGGGTAAGCCCTTCCTCAACCATTGCTTTGGCAACGGCATCGGAGCGCAGTACATCCCAATTCTCGGTCTCCTCCATCGACTGAGCAACCGCCGCCGCAGCATTGCGACCAAGCACCGGTCCGCCGTAATCGCTGACGTTAGCAAAATCCAGCACAGCAACCGCGGGTATTCTGGCGGTACCGCCGGCCGGAGCCACCTGAACGCCTCCAGCCCTAACATCGGAACTTTGGGCGTAAACGCGCCCAGCCCCACCTGCAACCTGGCTCAGCACCATCAGCGCAGGTAGCACGAAAGCAACCCATCTGGTGATCTTGCTTCGCCTGATGAGCTTCACTATATCTCCTCCTTAAATCAAAGAAAAGCAATCAGCCCAATTATCGGGAGGCAGAAGTACCTGCCTCCCGTACGCAATTTATCCTCCAGCGCTGGCCGCAGGTGAAGGAATCAGCAGCCTCACGTCCTGCTCCGCTCTGAACCAATAGCCTTTTCCTGGCTCCAAAGCGCTTGCACGGACGTACTGAGAGCCAACCAGCGCCCACATCGCTGCCCGCACCCATCCGAAAGTAGCGGCCTCGGATATTGTGGCCACTTTGCTTCCACTCTGAACCCTGAGCGCAGACAGGCTCACCGGCGCTGCAAACGGATTACCAATCAAGTTCCACCCTCGGCTCAACTGGATTACAAAGTACCCCTGAGCATTAACCGCAACCGGCTGCCCAGACAGCCTTACGGTAACCGGAGCGCTGAGCTTCACAAAGTAACCGCGTCCGGGTTCGAAGGTGTTTGCAGGCCGCCCAGGATAAACAACGTAGGCGCCGTTCACCCATGTTGCCATGGTTGGGTTGGGCACCCCCAGTATCTCAGATGCATCAACTCCGCCAAAGTTTCCGGGTAGCGACACCAAACTCACTCCAGCAGGTATTACCAACGTCGGCACAGCCTCAGCGCCTATCCTGATTTCCACGGTCGCCAGGTTCGGAGGATTCACCGTTACCGATGCTGTTCCTGTTTTACCGTCCGCCGACGCTCGTAGTATATACGCACCAGCAGGGAGAACCATAACAAAGGTCCCGTCCGAAGCCGAAGCAGCCGTTGCAACCTCCGAACCGCCAAGCAGCGCTTTCACCACGGCTCCAGGCACCGGTTTCCCAGCGCTGTCCAGCACCACACCGGCAACCGGAGCAGTTGCCTCTCCCGGCGGCACTTCTGCGGCCGGCGTCAGCTTGAAATCCACTGTTGCAACCCCGTTCGAAGTGGACTGGAAGCTGGCCGTCTCCGACTTGAACCCCTTGGCCTCCGCTGTTACGGTGTAGTTGCCCGTAGGCACCGGCTTGGCAACGTAAGTGCCGTCGTCACCCGTATTCACAGTGATTACAACGCTCTCAACCGTGCTTTGGACCACTATCCGCGCGTTTGCAATGGGCTCGCCGGTGGATGCGTTCACCACTTTGCCCCTCAGCTCTCCGGGCGGCTGTCGGGTCATCACCAGGTTGCTCTCGGGAACCTCCGTCTCCTGACCGCCGTGGACAGCCACCCTGGTTGGGTGCTGGAAGATGAAGCCGGGCTTTTCTGCGTACAGCAGATAGATGTCGGCTTCGAGGCCTTTTATGGTATAGCGCCCTTCGCTGTCGGTCTTCGCAGCGCCCATCACCTGGCCGCGGAAAGGCGTTCTAGAATCGCCAACAGCCCTCACAATCGCGTTCGGAATCGGCGTGCCCAGGTAAGCGTCGAACACACGGCCCGTAATCCTACCGGTGCGCATCCAGCAAAGCGCGTTGTGCACCAACTGAGCGGGTCTGTTAATGCACACGTGGTACGTTATATTCCCAATGGTGAAACTGCGGTATCTTCGGTGCACGCCCTCCAATCCGAAGGCAAAGAAGACCGTCTTGGAATTCGTTACGTCGTTCTGGCTGATGTACACTGCATTCCGCGGCTGTTCAGAGGCTGTGGCATAAGCATACTGAAGCCTGGGCCACGGATTGTTCGGAGTGGCGGAAGTAACCGCATCCAACCACAACTGGTTCCACGCGCCGTCCAGCTTCGTATCCTGATCTCCGTGCGGAGGGTTGTACACCCCAAACGGGCCGGTTATTTCCAAACTGGAGGGCGGATCGTCCTCCTGGTTTTGCCACCTCCAGTGCGGCTTCCAGGTATCGCCAAAGATTGGATCTTCTCCGGCCCCAATACCGCCGGTTGTTGTTCCCTCTCCAGTGGTACCTGTTCCAGTTCCAGTTCCAGTTCCCGTTCCTGTCCCCGTTCCAGTCCCACCAGTGGTGGTATCCGTGGCAGCCTGGACAACGTGGCGGTTGCCTTGCCATCCCGACACCACATCGGGATCGGTATCATCTACGTAGCGAACGCCAAAGTACTGCTCCAGCAGGCGGTTCTGCTTCGTACCGCCTTCGGTCAACGCCCACGCGATGTTCTGGCCAGACAAAAGCATCCGCCCACCCTTATCCAGGAACTGCATGATAACCTTTTGGGTTTGCGGATCGTACAAAGTTCCCGGCCCAACCGACAGGTCGCCGGTGTACGGGCTTGCCCAAACAACCGCTTTCTCGGCTACCAACACGCGCGTGGGACCGCCGCTTGGTGTTACCTGCTCCTCGTACACGGGCAGATAGTTCGCAAGCACATCGAACGTTATGGGATCGCGGCACTGCGTGCGCCAAATATCCACTGCGTCGCCGTAGGGAGAATTCTCACCGAGAACATCCCAAAGCTCTCCGCCAATGCCCGGCCAAGTGTGAATCTTCGAACCTCTCGTCGGGCGGTCACCCGAGGTTTCTACAACATAGCCGGGATTGGCACGCGACAGCCAGTAGCTTTCCACCGGGAACTGCACCACACTGTGGTGAGGAGCACCTGTTCTCGTTCTCAACCAAGCTTGGCCGGCAGTGTAGTCGGACACGAACAGTATCTTATTCCTCGGAACGAACGGCTTAGTTGAGAACCCCCACAGGTTGTCGAAGTAGTCGAACGCCAACCCACCTGTGAACGGCCCCTCGCTTATATTGCGGTCTCCTTGAACCGCGATATCCAGATAGAAGTCAGACTCGGTATCCGGCGTCATCCAGGTGTTGGTGTAAACACCGTCGCCGGCCACATCGTCGCCGTGGCCACCAGCGGGACCGTCGTCGTACAAGGGGATGATATCCACAGCTTTACAGCCGACTTCTATCTGCACATTTATGGTTTCGCCGCTGTCAACCTGGCTGGTTATCCAGTTGCCAACGGTCCTCCTAACATTCGAGGCAATCGAAAGGCTGTTAGCACCTTGAGATTGAGGCGCCGTACCTTGGGTCGCCCCAACAACAGCCCCGTATATCTTATCGTCGGGGTTGCGTATCACTGCCCACACGTTGGCAACACCGGTCCTGCGGGGATCCAGGCTCCTAACGCTGGCTGTAATCTTTACCCTGCTCCCCGGTTCCGCGAGGCGCGGTGTTACCTTGGGAAGCTCCGGCACGTAGAAAGAGTTGGTGTTGCTGGCGTCGGCCTTTGCGTACCACAAGTCATGTATAGGCACAGACCCAGCCTTGGTGCCCGGCGCAGGCAAATCCGATTCGTAAACAATGCTGGCACTGAACTCCCACGGGTAGGTTGGCCCCGGAGCCCAACTCGGGTAACCCTCGTTGTTGCGCTCCTGCGAGGGCACAGCCATGGTCTCTTTTCGAGCAAGGTTGCGGCCCTCCCAATAGGTAGCACCGTCTATACCCTCGCGCTCCGCTATGTTGTAAATGGTGAACACGCTCCAGTAGCTAACCACGGTATCGGGTATCCGGTCTCCGTTTATGTCGTCTCTGTTGCTGACGAAGCTGAGACCACCGCCCGGGGTGAAGCACGGCTCGCGCTCATCGGCTTCTCTCGGACGGGCCTGACCGGGAACCTCAACCGTAAAACCTGTTACCTGGCGCGGCTGACCCAAATAGATTGGAGGCAAAGCCGTGGGAGTGGCCCCAGATGTTATGGGAGCCGCAGGCTTGCGCACCGGAGCTACCCAGATGTGCGTTCTCTTGGTACCGTACGACCACACCCAAAGCTTGGGATCAGTCGACTCGGGAACCTCCTGAATTGTGGCTTTAGATGCCCGCGTAAACGCCACCCACTTGCCGTCCCAAGAGAACGTTGGCTCCAACTCATCCTCAAGCCCAGGTTCGTTAAGACCCTTATCCGGCTCCATCGATGTTGTGTACTGGATCTTGTAAGCCACCTGAGTCGGAGGATTGGCCGGATCTGCGCCCTCAGGGGGAGGTACAAAATCCACAACCCACAAATCCCAGGAGCCACCCGGACCAGAGTCGGACTGGAACAGTATCATACTGCCGTCCGGAGACCACACCGGCCTGAGCTGATTCTGCCCGAGCTTGAACCCTGGCGCCGCCGCCACCTTCATTATAAGCGGCTTGTTCTCCGGAGTCGGATCCAAATGCTCCGTGCTCAGGTCCATTATCATCAGCTTGAGCGGAAGCCCTTTCGGGGGCGCAGCTTGACCCTGCTGCGGCTGTGGCTGCTGTTTAAGCTTGCTACCAACAGACTGCGCTCCAGCGCCACCTTGCCCCTGGCTCGGAGGGGCGGTTGGACATGGAGGCTCTGGGCTTTGGCAGTACGCCAAGAAGCGTCCGTCCGGAGACAGCGCCGGGAAGAACTGATTTCCGCGCTCGATGGTCACCTGCGGGCCAATTCCCATATCGCTGCCCTGCCAGATGTGGAAGAACTGGTAGCTGGAACCACCGCCGGCCTGCAAAGGGCGATAACCCTCGCTTTGGCCCTGCTGACCTCCCTCCTGCGGTTGCTCCTCCGGAGGCGGGCATTGTCTTTCCACACCTTTGCGGTTGCTGGCAAAAACGAATACGGGGTTACCACCGTTATTCGACCAGCGCGGGTGTATATCGTCCGAAGCTCCCGTTACAACCCTCGTATCACTGCGAACCAGGGCCTTATACTCTGCTCCACCCGAAGCCTGTCTGGCAGGAAAAAGGCGGTTTGCCAAATCCCTCGCACGGGACCTGGCCGTTTGAATACCCGACGTATTCGCCAAAGCAGGGAATATGAAAGCAAGAAGAATGAGGCCCAACCCATAAGGGGCGCGGCGCAACAACCCGCCAGCCCTACTGAAAATCATTGACGATCCTCCTCAGCGGCTTCAGTAATTTCCTTCCAAATCTCCCTCACCTGCTGGGCGGTTTCCTCCAGAGACCCATTGCTCCAAACCACCCAGTCGGCAAGGGCTATCTTCTGGAAAAGCGGCATCTGCGATAAAATAGCAGCCTCGACCTGATCGTCAGGCCAACCGGTCCTGCGTTTTAGACGAGCAAACTGCGTGGCATGTTCCGAAGCGACAACCACCACCCGATCCACCATATCCTGAGCGTTAACTTCGTAGAGCAAAGGGATCTCAACAACAATTGGCCTTTTTTCTCCGGATGCCCGGAGGGCCTCTATTCGCTCCCTCAAACGCTTGAGTATGGCTGGATGGGTTAGGCTGTCTAAACGTCGGCGGGCATTCGGATCTAAGTAGATCCGCCGAGCCAACGCCGCACGATCCACCTGGCCGTCCGACCGCAAATACTCTTTCCCAAAACTTTCAACAAACGAGAGGTACACCTGAGTACCGGGCTGCAAAAGTTCGCGCGCTACCTCATCAGCGCTCAGGACAAACGCGCCCAATGTCCTGAACATCTCGAGCACGGTACTCTTGCCGGTGGCTATACCTCCCGTAAGACCGATAACCAACTTTACCTGCTCTTCGGCAACCTCAGTGCCGGACGCCAGTTAGATCGAAACGAAGACAGATCGTCCACGGATATACCAAACCCGCCTTTATCTCTGGGCACTCACTCCTCATCCTGCTCGTACATCAGCTCCCGCTCCTCAGCATCGGCAGCCGCCTCCGCTTCCGCCTCTGCCTTCGCCTTGGTACCTCGGCGCGACCTGCTTGTAAGCGCCGCTCGGTCATCCTCGTCCAACACGTCGCCGATTGTTATCCTGTCCGGATCACGGCGGGATTGCCGCCCATGCTCTCGCTCCTTGGGACGCTCCGGTTCCGGAATAGGCTCCGCTTGCCGCTTCGATAGGGTCATCCGGCGCTCTTCCGGGCTTATGTCGATCACCTTGACCTCTACCTCTTCTCCGACCTTTACCACGCTTTCCGGCTTGTTAACCCTTCGATAGCTCAGTTCACTGTTCGGAATAATCCCTTCAATTCCCTCCTCAAGCTGCACGAAAGCACCGAAGGGCACAATCCTTGATATCGTGCCTTTCACGATATCCCCAACGTGGTACTTCTTCGGAACCTCGTTCCAAGGATCGGGCAATATTTGGCGCAGACCCAAGGAGATGCGATTTGCCTCCGGATCAACCTTCAGCACCATCACATGGATGCGTTCGCCCTGCTTAACAACCTTGCTGGGATGATCGACTCGCGTCCACGACATCTCGCTTATGTGGAGAAGACCATCCACCCCGCCGAGGTCGATAAACGCGCCGTAGTCGGTAATCCGGCGCACGATTCCTGTGCGAACCTGGCCCTCAGCAAGGCTTTGAAGCGTGGCCTGTCGCTGACGCTCTCGCTCCTCCTCCACGGCAATGCGGTGGCTGAGGACCACCTTGCGGCGGTCTTTATCCACCTCTATAACCTTGAGCGGCAGAGACTGACCGACGTATCTATCCAAATTGCGCACCTTGCCGCTTCCAACGTGCGAGGCCGGTATAAACCCTCTTATGCCCAAATCCACAACAAGGCCGCCTTTAACGCGGTCGGTCACCATAGCCGTCAAGATTCTGCCTGTTTCCTTAGCGTCTATAACCCGCTGCCACGCCTTCTCGAAATCCGCCCGCTTCTTGGAGAGAATAAGATTACCATCCTGCTCGTCGGTGCCTATTACATAGACGTCGATTTTATCACCCACTTCCACCGGTTTTCCATCGATTTCGGGGCTTCCCATCTCGCGCGGAGGAACAATACCCTCTGATTTGGTGCCAACATCCACCAAAACACCGTCGCGGTCTATGTGCACCACAGTGCCTTTAACCATATCCCCCGCACTAAAAGACGGGATAGCCTGGGTGTAATCCACGTCGTTTCCGATGTCTTCCTTCTCCTGCTCCGATGAAGCAGGTGCCGCTTCGGCCTTCTCCGTGTCTTCAGCATGGGAACCTTGGGTCTGTTGCGGCTCGCTTCCAGATGACAGCGCACCCGTGCCCTGATCTACTCCATCCGATCCAACCTGCACAGCGCTCGGTTCAGCGCCTTCTCCTTGACCAGCATTTCCCACGAACTCCATGGCTTCTGGAGTCTCGCTCCTCTCGTCAGACATGAATCCACTCCTCGCCGCGGACACTGCCACATGCAGTCCGTCGGTCATTGCAAAGATTGTTATCGGACGGCAACTCACTCCTCAGCACTCCGGCTCGCCGTCCGTGCTAGCCAGCGGTCGTCTGATCGCTGGCTGTAGAACCGGAGGCCTTCAATGGTGTTCCTTCTACAAAACCCTCTGGATTCCTTCCTGCTCATATTACCAACACGCCCAACCTCTGTCAAGCCAAACAGAGTTTCGCGTTTGCAAGCAGCATAATCGCTTTCGCCTGCAGAACCGGAAGCGGATGAGATGGGCAAATAATTGGAGAAAGGGGCTAAGAAAATCTTCTTCGGAAATTTACCAGCCGTTTACGTTGCGGTTATCCGAGCGCAAGGGGTTCCGCTCGCAAAAGATAACTGGTATAATACTAATCGGTTCTTGCGCGGAGAGGTGGCCGAGTGGCTGAAGGCGGCGGTCTCGAAAACCGCTGTGGCGCTTGTCGTCACCGTGGGTTCGAATCCCACCCTCTCCGCCATACCGCAAAGCCCCTGCCAAACCCACTTGCTTTCTGCCGCTTCTGCGCCCCTTTACGCCGTTTTCAGCTGAAAAACCACCTTTGTCAGCAGGAACCGCCTGGGTGGTGCCCTGCCGATAGTTGTACGATTCATCGGTGTTTGGTTGTGGTGCCGCAAGCTTAAAAATCCCAGGGCTGCGGCCCTCCTGCAGGAAATTTTGCCGTTAAAATCAAGTCCTCGCCGATTCGGCAAGCTCTCTCGATGGCACGGGCTGGCTAAAACCCCAAGCCCCGATGGCGGTCAAGACCAAGCTTCCGAAAATCCCGAAAGCAGCCGCTTTCCCCGCGCTCAGGTACGCCTCCCGCTGCTGAACGGGCGCTGTTGACCAGCTAGTCCTCCCAGAAACAAGCGCGAACACAACCACGCCAAACGCACCGACCAAGATTGGAACCCATCTGCTAAACCGATCCTTGGGAATGGGCAAGAACGCCAAGATCAAAGAGGGGACCCACATCATCGCCATCGATTCTATAAGCACTCGCCTTAGACCAGCGTCCGTAATCTGCGACGCCCTGAACTCGAATTCTGGTCCCCAGGCAAAGTAGCTTACCTTCCAGGCACCCCACGCAATAATCAGGCCGGCAATGAGCTCTCCAACCGCCCTCCGCATTTCTGCAAACTCCTTTCAAACAATCGCCAGCCTCATCTGCTGGCGGAAATAGCCTGCAGTGCATCCTGCAACAAGCGCACGTCCTCCGCCAACATATCTTTCTTGAACTCGGAGTAGACTCCCACACAAACGGCATCGTTGGCACGCAGGTGTTTCGCGGTGAATTCCAATGCATCCTTGGGATTGTTCCTGCCAGCCGCCATTATCTTGTAATGAATCACCGGGCGGCTCAGTTTGGAGATAACTTTCACCATTGCCAAACGATCTTCATCAAGGTAGCTTTCCTGCAAACCAGAGCGGTGGGATGCGGTTTCGTGGCGGGGAATAGGGTTGTAGTGTGAACACATGTAGAAGTCAACATCCGCGTGCTCCTCCGCCCACTCGAACACTTCAGGCCGGTGTCCGGCAACACCAACCGGGACTCCTGCACTCTTGGCAAGCCGAACGGCCTCAACAGCTTCATCCAGCCGCCCAGCCGAGAAAAGCATATCCATAACCCCGCCGTGAATGTAGCAGGCTTGCGGACCAATATGCGATTTGCTGTCAATGGCAAGATTTGCGGCCAGCGCCTGCCGCATCCCATCCACGGGGCCCCCGGCCTCCGGACATGTTTGGGCAATCCACTGTATGGTGCCGCCTAGACCACGGTACATCCGCAGTACCGACACTATATGCTGATCAGCGCGCCCGATGAAAGTATTAACACCCAACGACTCCGCTTTGCGAAGCTCTTCGCAAATGCGCTCTGGGGTGTAGTACTCTCTCATGCGGCGGTCCTGCTCCGGGCTTTGGTGCGAAAAACCACTGAACGGGTTCCCACCGATTATCAAACGGCTAACCCTAAGGCCCGCGATATCCACAAACCAAAACTCCGCGCCCACGGCAGCTCCTTCTTACCAACTCAACCAACTTGGTATCCGCGCTTCGCGAGAAGCTCGACGGCCTCCGCCATCAGGCTCCAAAACACAACCGTGTTCGCTATCCCCGAAAGCGGGCATGCTGGGGTGCTTCTGCCGGGTATATCAACACAACCATCCGTGTGCGGAACATGGGTGTTGATAACTATGTCTGCCGCGTCGCTAACCCTGCGTCCGCTCGGATGCTGGGGCGGCACCAATTCCTTCGGCTGGGGAGAGCCGATGTATATAACCTTGGCGCCCCGTGCCCGTGCGCGGTCGGCCATATCCACAGAGAGTGCAAACACGCCCAAAACGCTACCGAAAACCAAAACATCCCCAGCCGACAAACGCTCCATCTCGTCTAAGCGGTATGCAACGGGCACAACAAACTCCGGCCTCCCAAGCCTGCCGGGAGCCGTTTCAGCCGGAAGCATGTGACCGATGTCGCAGTGGTAGCACTTCCCTCCAGAGGCAACGCTTTCGGCTATGATGCGTGCGGCGGCGGCAATGTTTCCGGCCTCCTCCTTCCTTATCACTTCAACCAGGGCAATCGCCTTATCCAGATACACGTTCCCTCGCCTGCCGACCATCAAAATCCCCTCTACCCCAAAAGATTGCGCCGACTCAGAAACCCTGCTCCTCCGTCTCTTTCAGAGCGTTGCTGTTGTAAACCGAGGCATCCGGCAGTTTTATACTGCGCCAGATATGCGGTGGCCTGCCTTTTTCGGCCATCTTAAGCGCCGCCTCAGCCAAAACTGCCCACAAAGCCGCACAGCATGCAACCCCGCTCGTCGGTCCAACCCTGGAAGCACCCCTTACAGCCACTGCCGCATCGCCTTTGGGGATGGGTAGCTCCACACAACGGAGTCCGGCCTTGGTTAAGCCTCCAGGCGGAGCCAGCACGATGACATTACAGCCTGCCTCTCCAGCTTTCCTGATTATATTCAGCGCCTGTTCGCCATCCGGAGACCGCGATGCCAAAAGAAGCACATCCCCAGCAGAAAGCTTGTCAGACTCGGCAGAAAAGGCCCTCACCGCCATAAATCCGCCGGCCCGGCCCAACGCCTCGCTTTTGATGGCGCCTTCCGCATCCCAAACGTAAAGCTTGTGCCCGCCCAGCAGGCATTCGGCAACCGCCTCCCCCGCACTGCGGATGGCCTTCCACTGCCTCTTAAGGCGGTTCAACAGTGCCAGGACCTCGTCCAAATACCGCTGGCCAGCACTTTGGGCGCCTTCAGTGCCCTCCAGCAAAAGCGCCTCCCACAAAGCTGTCAGAACAAAGGCCGCGCCCAGCTTCAGGCATTCGCTCCTGGTCACGGTGCCGGTTAAACCAGTTCGTTTCCCGTCAGGCGCTTGTAAGCCTCCAGATACCTTTCCCGTGTCCGCTGAATTATCTCCTGAGGCAGTTCCGGACCGGGGTACTCTTTGTTCCATAGGCCTTTATCCACCAACCCCTGCAGGTAGTCACGCACCACCTGCTTATCAAACGCCGGCTGTGGCTGGCCGGGTTTGTAGGTTGCCGCGTCCCAGAAGCGTGACGAGTCCGGAGTCAGCATCTCGTCCACAACAACGATATCGCCGTCGATCTCCCCGAACTCAAACTTCGTGTCTGCGATGATAAAACCGCGGCTTAGAGCATATTCAGACGCAAAGTTGTAAATCGCCAGCGACAGCTCCCTCAACTTGCCGGCAACCGCTTCTCCGACCAGTTCAACTACTTCGCCAAAAGTTATACTTTGATCATGCCCTGCGGCTGCCTTGGTAGTGGGAGTGAAAATCGGTTGCGGCAGGCGGTCCGATTCAGACAACCCCACCGGAAGCTCCACATCCCAAAGCTTAACAGTGCTACCTTCGGCGCTTTTGCAAACCGACTTATACTCCTGCCACGCCGAGCCGGAAAGATAACCGCGCACCACACACTCCACAGGAAAAACCCGCGCCTTCTTCACCACAACAGCGCGCCCGTCCAGAAAATCGCGGTGCCCGGCAAGGTCTTCCGGAAGCAGTTCAACACCGCCAAGCAGGTGATTTGGGCAAATCCCTTCCGTAAGTCGGAACCAGAACACGGAAAGCTTTGTGAGAACGCGACCCTTGTCCGGAATGCCAGTTGGTAGCACCACATCAAATGCCGAAATGCGGTCGGTGGCCACCATAAGCAAGCGGTCGCCCAAATCGTAAATGTCCCGCACCTTGCCTCGAGCCACCAAAGGACGCGGCAAAGAAGTTTCTAGCACCACCTGGGGGTCTTTCATTGGTTTTGCTTTCACTCTCCATTCGCCAAAATTTCCGAAAAATCTTAACCAGGGCCAATGTACCACTCCTCCTCAGACTGCGTCAACAGCGAAGCAAGCTGAGAAACCGGAAGCAACGGCACAAAGCAATTCGTTCTCAAAACCCAAGCAGCGCGCGTTGCGCATCCCCGCTCGGCTGTGATAAAATGGCAACGGAACACCGGATTTTCTTTTGGCGCGTGTTTCCCTGCTTTTACCATTTAAATTTTGGACATGACCGAAAGACTTTGGGCGCCGTGGCGCATGGCTTACATAAATTCCACAAGACAGGACGACTCCCGGAGCGGTTGCATCTTCTGCGAAAAGCCCCGTGAAAACCGCGACCCGGAGAACTACATCCTCTACCGATCCGGGCTAACCTTCGTCATTCTCAACGCCTATCCTTACAACAACGGGCACCTTATGGTTGTTCCCTACAGCCACCGCGGAAGAATAACCGACCTCCGCGATGATGAGCTGTTGGACCTTATCCTAACCACGCGGACTTGCGTGCAGGTTTTGGATGAGGCTATCCGACCAGATGGCTACAATATAGGAATAAATCTGGGCCACGCGGCCGGAGCCGGCGTCGCCGACCATCTGCATGTCCACGTTGTGCCGCGCTGGCACGGCGATACAAACTTCATGACATCGATCGCCGACGTCAAGGTTCTGCCGCAAAGCTTGAGGGAATCTTACGCCACTTTACAACCGCTCTTCGAGAAAAGAAAGTGAGCGAAGAAGCTGTAGCCCGCATAGAGGAATTGGCCAGGCAGGCATCCACCTGCACTAAGTGCAGTCTGTCGCTAACCAGGCGCTGTGTCGTGTTCGGAGAAGGCAATCCCGATACGCCACTTGTCCTCGTGGGCGAAGGTCCAGGAGAGCACGAAGATGCCACCGGACGGCCTTTCGTCGGCCGCGCCGGAGCCCTGCTGGACCAGGTGCTGAAAGAAAACGGAATGACGCGGCGCCATGTTTACATCTGCAACGTCGTCAAATGCAGGCCTTTCGTCACCGAAGGTGGCAGAACCAGAAACCGGGTCCCAACCGCTGAAGAAGTGGAAGCCTGCAAACCGTGGCTGGTTGCCCAACTCGACGCCATTCGCCCACTGGTGATTGTCTGCCTGGGCGCATCCGCCGCCAACGTTATCATTCGCAAAAACTTTCGGATGACGCAGGAAAGAGGCCTGTGGTTCGAAAGCCCGTATGCCCCGTTCGCTATGGCAACTTTCCACCCAGCATACGTCCTGCGCCTCCACGGAGAAGCGTTCGAATCGGCACGACAAGCACTTACTCAAGATATCGCTTCCGCCCGCCAAAAGGTAATCGAAGCCAAGAAGCGTCCGAAACTCACCCTTTTCGATTTGCTGGACTCGTAGAAGCGTTCTTCATGCAACCCAACAAGCGGCCTACGAAAGCAGGTTTTCGAACCGAAACATGCAGTTCTTGAAGTACATACCGAATACCTTCCTAAACATGGATGGCATCACCCTGCTGCGCACCGTGGTTGACATCCTCGTGGTGGCTTTTCTTTTCTACAAGATAATACAGCTCGCCAGAGGCACGCGTGCGTGGCAGATTCTCACCGGCCTGGCGGTATTCTTCATAGCTCTCGGGTTGAGCCGCAAACTGCAGTTGGTAACCCTGAGCTGGCTTTTGGGTTACTTGGTGTACACAGGCCCCGTCGCCCTGGTGATACTATTCTACCCTGAACTGCGGCACGGCCTCGAGCAGATGGGCCGAATAGGCTTTTGGGGCAGTGAATTCAGGCTTCTGGGCCAACAAGAGCGCAGTAAAGTTGTTGAAGAGGTGGTTAAAGCCGCATCCGAGATGGCATCCCGGCGCATCGGAGCACTGATAGCCATAGAGAGAGAAACCGGCCTGGACGACATAGCCGAAACCGGAAAGAGAGTCGACGCGGTTCTTTCGGCCGAATTGCTGACCACCATCTTCTACCCGGGAACTCCCCTCCACGACCAGGCTGTTATAGTCCGCGGAACGCGCATCGTTGCGGCCAGTTGCGTTCTGCCCCTTTCGGAGGACCCAACCGTCGGCCTTGGTGTTCACACCAGGCACCGCGCGGCCCTCGGCCTTACCGAGCAAAGCGACGCCGTGGTTGTCGTGGTTTCCGAGGAAACCGGTTCGATCTCCCTGTGTTGGGATCGGCGAATGGTTCGCGGCCTCAACAAAGACACTCTGCGCGACCGCCTCACATCCCTTCTCCAGCCGGTTGTTCCACCGCCAGCCATCCCCCTGCGAAGAGGATGGCTCTGGAAAACCAAAAAAACCGGAACCGGTTCGCAGTAGGAGGCTGCTGCCGAAGTGTCATACTGGAAGCAAAATTGGCCTTACTGGCTCGCTGCCATTGTAATGGCTATAGCACTCAATACCTATGTCCGCATGGAGGAAAGCCCCCGCACGCGCACATTGGAGGTTCCCATACAATTTACCAACGCAAGCCCAGACCTCATCGTAACACCATCAAGGCGTTTGGTTACGGTAACCGTGCGCGGACCGCAGGATATCATACAGCGGATGACACCAAAAGACGTTTCCGCAGTTGTTGACCTGAGGGGCCTGACACCCGGATCGGCATACACCCTGGACGTCCAGTGTTCCTCAAAAGTCTCCCCTGATTCGGTAACCTGCGCACCTTCGCCGGCTGTTGTGGTAGTCTCCATCGACGTGCGCGAATCCAAACCTCTGCCGATAACCGCCCGCCTCACCGGCGCACCCCCGGTCGGGTTCGAATTCGAACGGCCAATCGTCACCCCAGCGGAAGCCACCGTAAGCGGACTCAGCCGTGCCGTAAGTCGTGTGGAACGGCTCCTTGTAATCGTGCCGATGGGTCAGACCAACATCGACAGGCAGTTGCCCATCCAACCAGTCGATAGCCGTGGAGCTCCGGTGCCCGGCGTGAAGATAACACCTTCCACCGCCAGGGTTGTCGCCAGAATCCGCCGAGCACCACTGGCAAAAAACCTGGTTGTATCCATAGTGGTAAGCGGCCATCCCGACTCGGGCTACGCGGTAACAGACCTAACCGTCAAGCCGATTATGGTCAAAGCTCGCGGTGACGCAAGACTGGCCACCTTATCAACAGTGCAAACCGTGCCGATACCATTAGATGGACTTAAAGAAACCACAACAATCCGGGTTCCGCTCGAAAGACTTCCCGGAATCGAGCTGAATCCGGACGTAGTGAGCGTTAAGGTGGAAATCAAGCGCATCGCTCCACCACCCATACCGGAACAAGGAGGAAAAGAGGTTGGGCAAGCTGTTCGGGACTGACGGCGTCCGCGGCGTGGCAAACTCAGAGCTGACTGCAGACCTTGCCATGAGAATCGGCAGAGCCGCAGGCCATATACTCTGCAAGGACCGCCGCCAGCGCGTCCTCATCGGTAGAGACCCCCGCGCCTCAAGCGAAATGCTGGAGGCCGCAATATCCGCAGGCCTATGCGCAAGCGGCATCGACGTGGTTCGTGTTGGAGTTATCCCCACGCCAGGAGTGGCTTACTTATCCAGATACTTGGGCGCGGCAGCAGGCGTTGTTATCACTGCTTCTCACAACCCTGCTCACGAAAACGGCATCAAGTTCTTCGGGCCAGATGGACTGAAGCTTCCGGATGCCGTGGAAGACCAGATTGAGGCCTTGGTAAATACCACCGACTCTCTGCCCGCACCAACCGGCTCCGGCGTCGGCAGGATATACGAGAGGTCCGACCTGCTCCACCACTATTCCCAAGAAGTGCGGCACACCATACCGCACCGGCTCGATGGAGTTCGAATCGTGATAGACTGTGCCAACGGTGCAACCTCGCCTGTTGCCTCAGACATCCTATCCGACCTTGGTGCGGAAGTGGTTTGCATAAACAACCACCCCGACGGCCTGAATATCAACGCAAACTGCGGCTCGCTTCATCCAGAAGGAATGATGCGCGCTGTCGCTGAACACCAAGCGGATGTCGGCGCCGCCTTCGACGGAGACGGAGACCGCGTCTTAATGGCCGACGAGAAAGGGAGGCTCGTGGATGGGGATCACATAATGGGGTTGTGCGCCATCCATTGGGCCGGCACTTACCGACTGCCAGGCAATACAGTTGTCGGCACCGTTATGAGCAACATGGGGCTCGAGCTGACGTTGAAGCAGGTTGGTATTGAACTGCTCCGCACCCCTGTTGGTGACCGCTACGTCAGCGAGGAAATGCGCAGAGTCGGCGCCGCCTTAGGTGGCGAGAAATCCGGCCATATATGCTTCGCCCAGCACAGCACCACTGGCGACGGGCTGATCACCCTCCTACAAGTTCTCCATGTAATGCACTCCACAGGCAAACCACTTTCCGAACTTGCGGACCAGGTGCTGGAACTGCCGCAGATACTTGTAAACGTGCCGGTCCGCACAAAAGACGGTTGGAACTCCATTCCGGAAATCCAATCCGTTATCAGCGATGCAGAGCGCGCACTCGCCGGGCGCGGACGTCTGGTTGTGCGCCCATCCGGCACGGAATCACTCATCCGGGTTATGGCTGAAGGCCAGGATGAAAGCGAGATAAACGAACTTGTGAACCGCATCGCAGAAGTTATACGCAACCACCTGGGCTAACAAGCGACTCACCCCAGATAGCGGCAGGTTCCCTCAATCCACACCGTGGGCTCGTTTTCTTGACTGGCTAACAAACCCGCTCATATAATCGATTGGAAACTCTCCTCTGGAGAAGACTCCTCAAATCGAAACTGCGGAGGTGATTCTTGGCTACCGTACAAGTGCTCGAGGCTGACCAGTTGACCGCAGCAGCGGATGCCTCTGTCGGCCTCGTTTTTGAAGACCAGACATTCGATACAACAATCTCTTCCCTCGATAAAGCTCTGAACGGGGCGATATCCGATCTCCACCAGCGAGGCGAAATCAAGGGTAAACTGCACGAGCTAACCGTTATAAACACCCTTGGTCAGCTCCCGTTCAGATGGTTGATGCTTTTGGGAGCCGGAAAGCGCTCCGAAGCCACGCCCGACCGCTTGGGAAGAGTGTACGGACAAGCGGCCCGCCACGCCGACTCTAAAGGCTGGCAAGTGGTTACAGCATCTATCGCCACCCCGGTTGCTGAGTTTTCGGTGCGCGAATATGCCAAGGCCGCCGCAGTGGACGCTGTGGCCGCTCCCTTGCGCCTCGACTTCTACAAAACGCGCCGGGAAGACAAAAACAGCAAGCCGCCCCTGGATAAGCTTCTCTTTTGCGAAACCGACCCGAGCCGGGCCGCCGAAATCAAGGCCGGCGTGTCGGAGGGAACTGCCATCGGAGGCGGCGTTAACCTCGCCAGAAGCTTGGTGATTCGTCCAGCAAACGAAGTAACCCCAAAGGCTTTGGCGGAGGAGGCGCGCCGCACCGCCGAGTCATGCGGTATTGAATTCTACTGCCTGGGCCCGAAAGAGATGGAGGAGCTTGGCATGGGCTGTTTGCTCGCAGTAGCCCGCGGAAGCGCAAACGAACCCAGGCTGGCAGTTATGCGCTATGGCTCCTTCGAAGGTGCGCCAACAATCGCTTTCATAGGAAAAGGCCTTACCTTTGACAGCGGCGGCATCTCCCTCAAGCCCAGAGACGGATTGGAAAATCTGAAGCAGGACATGGCCGGCGCAGCAGCGGTAATCGGAGCCATGTATGCAATCGCCCACGTCAAACCGCGCATTAACGTCATCGGAGTCTGCGCCTGCGCCGAGAACCTCCCCGACGGCAACGCTGTCCGCCCCGGCGATATACTCCGCTCTATGAGCGGCAAAACCGTGGAATGCATCAATACCGACGCCGAGGGGCGCTTGGTCCTTGCCGATGCCATAACCTACGCCCAGCAAAAAGAGGGTGCCAAATACATTGTGGACCTAGCCACACTCACCGGAGCGTGCGTTGTGGCACTGGGTCACACCGTAACCGGAGTCATGGGCGCGCCGCAGGAGTTCGTCGAACTCGTCATCAAAAACGCCAGAGCCGAAGGAGAAAAAGCCTGGCAGCTCCCCATGTACGAGGAACACTCGGAGCAACTGAAAAGCACCCTCGCCGATATCAAAAACGTGGGAGGGCGCTCCGCCGGAGCCATCACCGGAGCGTGTTTCCTTAAGGAATTCGTCCAAAACGGCACCTCCTGGGCGCATTTGGACATCGCTGGAACCGCCGAACTTGAGGATGATAAGCCCTACATGCCGAAGGGACCAACCGGCGTTGGAGTGCGCACACTCGTCCGCTTGGCCAAGAGTATGCAGTTGCAAAGGGAGGGAGAGCACAGCACATGAAGCTTATTACCTTATGTAAAAGCAAAATCCACCGAGCCACCGTAACCGCAACCGACCTCAACTATCCAGGAAGCCTCACAATAGACAAAGCGCTGATGGATAAGGCCGGTTTGTTGCCGGGGGAGCTTATCCACGTTTGGAACGTAAACAACGGCGAGCGCTTCGAAACTTATGTCATCCCCGGAGAGGAGGGCTCCGGAATTATGTGCGTTAACGGCGCCGCCGCGAGAAAATGCACCCCTGGCGATAAGATCATCGTGGTGGCTTTCGTTCTCACCGACGAACCTGTGGAACCGAAAGTGGTTCTGGTGGACGAGAACAACCGCTTTGTCGGCTACGCCTAGCAAAGCGGCCGGATTTGGCGAAACCCACGCACCAGCCGGGCGCACATGCCCTCCAGAGCTTCTCTTTCAGAAGCTGAAGCCAGAAAGCTCCACCATAAACCGATGCCGGCTTCTGGACCAGAAAAGCACCAGCTCCCGCTGGCCAACCGGATAGGCCAGCGCTATCTCGTAATCGCTGAACCTGTAGCCCGCATAGCGCAGAAGAACCGTTCGAATGTCGGCGCGCCACTTCTGCGATAGCCAGTAAGAGTACTGGCCCGTGAAAGTAAGCGACCGCATATCAAGCGCTTTTGTAACACTTGCCGACAAACTCGTGCGCCCGCGCTGGCCGCTAAAGAGCAAACTGGCCCTCTGTCTGCTTGCCCCAACTCCAAGCCCAGGCCGGTCCGAAAGCGTGTAGCTCACCGAAGCAAACACCGTGGGCGCAAATCTGTGAGACAGAGAAACCACAGCATCAACCTTTGCCCCTCGCCGAAATCCGGTGATGACCCTCCCGCCGGTAACAGAAGCGCTCAAACTGCTCTTCTTTCCAAGCGGCAGAGACGGCATCGAAATCCTAACCGATAGAGACTGCCTTATCTCGTCGCGGACGCCGGGGCCGCCGGACCAACCCGTCCCGCTGAGGAAAGAGTAGAAAAACCTCGACGCCCCTATCCGCCTTGGATGGGTTTGCAGCGCCAAATCTCCGAAGTAGCTAGACCCCGCCTCCTTCAAAATATTGGCCGACAGGTTTAGGAACCCAGAATACCCCGGGCTGTCCCAATCCAAATTGCCGGTTGCAAACAGATCGCGGTGGGATGGGTATTCTACAAAGGCCGAGGTGCTCAGGGTGCCGCTCCACTGCCTTGTATGCCTCCACCACAACCCCCAGTCTCCGGAAGTGATGCGCGAGAGGTTAACCACCTCCTCCCCTCTATCGCCCACGAAAATCCTGTGCCGCAGGTCTATTCCCAAACCGCCCTTCACCGCCCCAAAAGAACCCTCCCGCTGGTTCAACCCCAGCCGCACACTGCTGGCCGAGCGGTCCGACAAACTGAAGTAATACGGAATATCCAGCGCTATGCCGCTTGGCCCCAAACCCAGATATTGATCCTCATCGCCAGTTTCACCCAGAGGCAAACTGTGGTATCTAAGCCTTAAAAGCCGCTCTCCCCCAGGGCGAATCTCCGCCGACCGAAAGTGTATCCTCTGCCCGGGGAAGATCGCGGCCCAGCGGCAAACAATCCAAAGCTCCGTTTCTTCTTCCAAATCCCTGAACTCAAACTCGAAAGGCTGTATATCGCCGGATGGCAGACGCACAAAAGGCGGGCCGACAAAAGCGAAAGACTCCGGAACATCCTCGGAAGGCGGCTCGACCCCCCTGATTGCACCGGTGCGCCGCACCCAATCGTACCACAAACCGCGTCCCCTCCAGCTTGTGTTCCCCGATGAAATAACCAAAGGCTCGCTACCCACCGGAGAAACCGCTTTCAGCATGTTGCGCCTGAGGTCTATCTGCGCCGAACTGCAAGACACCTCAACAGCCCCGAGCTTTATATTCACCCTGCCGTCTGCCTGCATAACCTGGAGCTCCGAACTGTACGCCACATACTCACCAGACACAGTGATAACGTTCACGCGCGCCTGGACCGCCTTCTCCTCCGGCGGGTAAAGAATAACCGTCAGCGTTCTCACAGCGCGGCCGCTGAAAGCCGTTACAACCGCCGTACCGGGAACAGAAGCGCTGGTAAGCCTAACCCGAGCACGCCCAGATCTGGTCACTGTGGATGTGGGGTTCACGGTCCCCACGCTTGTGGAAAAACTCACCTCGGTGCCGTCCGGTACCAGGGTACCAGAGCGCTCGCGCACCTCGGCTGTTATCACCGCCGTGCTGTAACCATCAGCAGGAAGGCTTTCCGGAGAAGCACTAAGCCTTATGCTTTCCGCCAACCCCTGTGCCAATGCCGATGTGGAAGCGAGGCTCAGAAAAAACAAAAGGGATAAAACCGGAATGCGTCTCATATAGAGGAAAAAAGCGCCAAAAACTACGGTCAGATTATAACACAACCGCCGCACCTGTTCCACCTGGAGAACTTCCAAACCGGCAGGAGTGCTCCAAACATATTGCGAATTTATCCACAGCGAATTTTTACGGATGTTTGCAAAGCACCAGGTTTCGGCTGCCAGTGGCGGAAGTAAAAGACGCGGCGAAGCCCTTGGACGTCCACTGAACCTGCGAAAGCAGACGACCCGGCGGCCTTGGGATAAGCGGGGCCTGACAACCCCGTGCGGGGTGAAATGCCCCGCCTGGCAGCCGAATCTGCAGTAACAGAGGGGGGTGCTCTCTTGAGGATTTTTGCCTATTTGGTTTTTCTCGCGGTCATCATCTCTGCTGTTCGCTCCGCACCAATGGGAGACGGAGCGGTTTACTTTGTATCGCCGTCCGGCTCCGATTCCAATCCGGGCACCCTTTTCAAACCGTTCCGCACCATCCAGAAAGCTGCAAGCATCATGCGCCCTGGCGACATTTGCTACGTCCGAGCGGGCATCTACCGAGAAACCGTTCGTCCCGCCAGTTCTGGCGAGCCAGGACGACCCATAACCTTCGCAGCTTACCGCAATGAGGCAGTCGTCATAACCGGCGCAGACCCTATACAGGGATGGCAACCGTACAAGGGTGCCATTTACTCGGCTCAGGCACCGTTCCAGTTCCAACAGCTTTTCCTGGACGGCCAAATGATGGTCTTGGCAAGATGGCCAAATACATCCCTCGACCCAATGCAGCAAACCTGGGCCGTAGCCGCCCGGGGTACCACGGCCAATTCCATCGCCGACCCCAAACTGCCGAAGATAGACCTTACTGGAGCAACTGCGCACATACTCCCCGGCGCGCATTGGGTTACTTGGACCCGGCCTGTGAAGCAGTTCGACCTAACAAAAACCGCCCCCTCATTCACCTTCGACGGCAATTGGAACCAAGATTGGGCGCACGCTGTCCAAGCGGGCACCAAGTACTTTCTGGAGGGCTCTCTTGCCCTCTTGGACTCCCCCGGCGAGTGGTTCCTAGACCCCCAAACTAAAACCGTTTATCTGTGGACCCCACAGGGCGATAACCCAAATGGGCACCGCATCGAGGCCAGGCGCCGGGAGTTTGCATTCAACCTAAGCTCGCGCAGTTATATTAATGTGCACGGCTTCCGCATATTCTCCGCCAGCATCAACATGCAGAACGCCAAGAACTGCGTGGTTTCCAACTGCCATGTTCGGTATGCCTCCCACTTCACAAAATGCGAAGGATGGGGAACCCCCCAGCACACAAACAGCGGCATTGTCATCAGCGGTAGCAACAACGAACTGCGCAACTGCTCCGTGGTTTACAGCGCTGGCAACGGCGTTACGCTCCTCGGCGCAAACAACAAAATAGTCAACTGCCTCATCCGAAATGTAAACTACGCGGCAGTGGACTGCGGTGCCGTGTGGGCAGAAGGCACCGGCAACGTAATCAGCCACTGTACGCTTTACAACGCCGGCAGAAGCCTCATAGTCCACAGAGCCATGAAAGCCGGGCGCATAGAATACAACAACATGTTCAACGACGGCCTCCTCACCACCGACCTTGGAATCACCTACTGCTACGGCACCGACGGCGCAGGCACGGTCATCGCCTACAACTGGGTGCACCACAACAAAGCCGCAAGCGTGGGCGTCGGCATCTACATCGATAACGGCTCCTCCAACCACCTTATACACCACAACGTCTGCTGGGCCAACCCGGACAGCGGCATCCGCCTCAACACCCCGTCCCGCAACAACTTGGTTTACCACAATACGGTAATCCAAAACGGAAACAGCCTCGGTTACTGGGGTCCGAACAACCAGAGGGACCAGTCAGGCTGCAAAGCCGTAAACAACATCTTCACCGACCGAGTTGACCTAGGCGACGGCATCGAATTCCACCACAATTTCGCCGGCAAGGATCCGGGAATTGTCGACCTTACAACCGCCGACTTTCGGTTGAAGCCGAACTCACCGTGCCGCGGCGCCGGCATCAAAATCGAAGGAATCACAACCTACCCCAAAGGAGATAGGGCAGACCTGGGCGCCTACGAAACCGGCGCACCCTTCTGGAAACCAGGCCACACCTGGGGTGAACCACCAATCTTTTGACGCTGGCTCCAACTCACCTTAAAGAGGGAGGGCAGATTTATGAACCGAAAGCTGAGGATACTGCAATACGGGCTTGGACCAATAGGATGCCTAATGGCGCAAATCGTGATTGAGAGGGCCGACTCGTTCGAATTGGTCGGCGCCATCGATATAGACCCATCCAAAGCAGGCAAAGACCTCGGTGAAGTCTTGGGAATTGGGCGCAAGCTGGGAATAAACGTCAACCCAAACGCCGCCGAAGCCATTGAAAGCGCCGCGCCGGATGTGGTCCTCCACAGCACCGGTTCCTACCTGCGCGAGGTTGGGGAGCAAATCCTTTTGGCAGTTCAGGCCGGAGCGGATGTGATTTCAACCTGCGAAGAGCTTGCATACCCCTGGGTGCGAAATCCCAACTGGGCGTCGGAAATCGATAGACGCGCCAAAGAAAACGGCGCCACTGTGTTGGGAACCGGCATAAATCCGGGCTTCATAATGGACCTGATGCTTATCACAATAACCGGCATGTGCCGAAACGTTCGAAAGGTCAGCGCTCGACGCGTGGTAAACGCCTCGGAGCGGCGCCTTCCGCTTCAGCGCAAAATCGGCGCCGGACTACCGCTAAATGAGTTCCTTGAACTCGTCAACTCTGGAAAAGTTCGGCACGTCGGGCTGGTTGAATCTGTGGACATGCTTGCGTCTGCGCTCGGATGGAATCTCAACCGTGTGGAGGAAAACATAACCCCCGTGATTTCCGAAACAAGAATCGAAACGCGCCACTTGCAAGTGGAACCCGGCCACGTGGCCGGCGTCCGACAAATAGCAACCGGATTCGAAAACGATATCGAGAGGGTTGTGCTCGATTTGGAGATGTATGTGGGGGCGAGGGACCCCGGAGATCATCTGCACGTGGATGGAGAACCGCCCATAAGCATGCATGTCCGCGGAATTCACGGCGATGTGTCCACCGCTGCGGTTGCGGTTAACTGCATACCGTTTGTTGAAAGCGCTCCGCCGGGACTGGTCAGCATGAAAGACCTGCCGACCGTATGCTGGAGGTCGGCCCGCCATTCCGGATAAACCGCTCCCAGAACCCCAGCCGCCCCCCAGCGCGCAACGAAACCCCAGTCAGCTCGATCTCTTCGCTCGAGCCATGCTACTCTGAAAACTCTTTCAGAGCCTCTTCAACGCCGGCTAACTCCTTCTGCAACTTCTCTTTGTACTCCTCCAACTCGCGCTTTCTTTCTTCCTTGGTGTAGAACATCCGTCTAAACCCAAATCCAAAACCATGACAGCAGCCGAAGCCTCCCATTTGCCCCCAAGGCTCAGACTGACAGCAACCCTGGGAGCTCTGAGAACCTCTCATCTGCCCTCCAGACTGAAAGCAACCGCACATCATTAGGCTCCTCCTTGAGAGTTATTCTCATCAGGGCACACAAGTGCCCAAACTTTAACTCTTCACCACACTTTCGTATCTCTCCAAAAAGTTTTTTATGGCAGTGTATCTTCTCTGGAGCGCGTTCGCCCAAAGCTCCAGAAGCTCCAAACCAGCCTGGGTAACCTCATACACCCGCCTTGCCGGACCGGGCCCCGCGGTATCCCAAGATGACACCAAGTAGCCGTCTTCCTCAAGCTGGCGCAGAGTGCGGTACACTGAACCCGGGTCCACCTCGGCATCTGCCAACCCCATATCGTTTACCGCGTTAAGCAAATCGTAGCCGTGGGTGCGAGGCGCCTCCAGCAGTGCAAGCAGAAGCGCTGGCTCCAAAAGCCGCGAAAGCCGCGTTGGTGTGCAAACACATCTGGTTCCTGAATGCCTGCTATCCCGACACTGATCTTGCATGCACATATACGATAACCATCTAAGTGATATAAGCACTTATATAATACAACCTGTATCACCAAAAATCAAGAGCCCGCGCCATTCGAAGGCGAGATGATCGCGCACTTTGATCCAACCCATGCGAAAAATGCCTCACTTGCACGTACGCAAAACCCACATTTCTCACTTGACATCAGGGACACTAAATGCTATCTATTAACTAACCGGTTAGTTAATTTCGCGCTAAGCTGAACCCAAACAACTACCATGAAAATTTTGCTGCGGGCTTTTTCTTATTTAAGACCTTACTGGCTGCTGGAAATCCCTGCTTTTATTTGCGCGCTGGGCGTCACCACGTCGAACCTTGTCTTCCCGTGGATCATTAAACTGCTCATCGATGCGGTTTTTGTTCAGAAATCTGCCTACTACCTTGCTCTCTGCACCGCCGCTCTTTTGCTCACCGCGCTGATCTCATCCGCTTTCGGAGTCGCCAGACAGTACCTGTTCACCCTCATCGGCGAAAAAGCTGTTGCCGACATTAGAAAGGACCTCTTCTCCCACATCCAAAAGCTCTCCCTCTCATTCTACGCCCGCGAGAAGACCGGCCGCCTCATGTCCGCATTTCTAAACGACGTTGGCGCCATGCAGGGGCTGTATACATCCACGCTCGTAGAACTTGTAACAAACACGCTTCACATGATTGTTATACTCGTTGTGCTTTTCAGAATAGAGGCCAGCCTCGCCCTCCCAGCCGTTTTAACGGTCCCGCTTTTTGGCTTAAGCATCGCAGTGTTCGGTCCCCCGCTGAGGCGCAGTGGAAGCCGCGTTCAAGAAAAGCAAGCAGAAGTATCCGAAGGCCTGCAGGAGGCTGTTTCGGGCATCAGAGAGGTAAAAAGCTTCACCCAAGAGCGCCATCAGCTCCGAAACCTACTCTCGCTTTTCCTCTCTGTGGTCTCGGCTAGACTGCACCAAGCCACGCTCGGAGCGGTATCCGGCAGAGTTACAGATATGGTGGCTACCTGCGGAATTGCCATCATCATATGGTGGGGCGGTCTCAGGGTCATATCCGGCGAGATGACGCCCGGAACCTTGATTGCCTTCATTCAATACATGGAAAGCTTGTTTGGACCCACAGCGTGGTTCGTTAACCTCAACGTAATGCTCCAAAGCGCCATTGCCGGAGCCAGCCGGGTGTTCTCGCTTTTGGACACGGAGCCGGAAGTTCGCGACAAGCCGAATGCTGTGAAGCTAACGGCTGTAAAGGGAGACGTGCAGTTCCACAACGTCTCCTTCGACTACGGAGACGGCAAGCTCGTCTTGAAAAACGTGAACCTCCATGCTCGCCCGGGCGAGATGATAGCTTTAGTTGGCCACTCCGGCGCAGGCAAAAGCACGCTGGTCAGCCTTATCCCGCGCTTTTACGACCCAACCAGCGGCACCGTAACCGTGGACGGGCACGACCTGAAGGACGTAACACAAGAGTCGCTTCGCCAGCACATCGCGGTGGTTTTCCAGGATACGTTCCTTTTCGCAACCACCATCCGAGAAAACATCCGCTTTGGAAGGCCAGACGCAACGGACGAAGAGGTGGAAGCGGCCGCGAGAGCTGCCAACGCCCACGAATTCATCATCCAGCTCCCTCAGGGCTACGATACGCAAGTGGGCGAGCGCGGGGTTAATCTATCCGGAGGCCAAAGACAAAGGATCGCCATTGCCAGGGCAATCCTCAGAAACCCGCGGATACTAATCCTGGATGAAGCCACATCCTCGCTGGACTCCGAATCGGAAGCCGCTGTTCAAGAGGCGCTGGAGCGTCTTCTGCAAGGCCGCACCTGTTTCGTTATAGCCCACCGCCTGTCAACGGTTCTAAAGGCGGATAAGATTGCCGTACTTGAACGCGGAAAAATCGTTGAATTCGGCCGCCACGAGGAGCTTCTGGCATCCAGCGGCACCTACCGACGGCTCTACGAGGCGCAGTTCGCACAAACCATCAGCACGGAACCAACACGCCGGCGGGACTAAACCAACTTCCACCAACAAAGGCGCATTGCGTCACCCACCGAAAAACCGGATGTTTACATCCTAACCAACAATGTGAGGGTTCCACTATCACCGGGCCGGACATTGCCAATCGGAACCCGGATGCTGTTTCCAAATGGCTCAACCCCGGGCGCGGGGGTCCCGTTCAAAAGCGCACTGTCTGGAACGTATGAGCCACCAGAAGGAATTGGTATGGATAACACCGTATTCGCCGCAGTAATGATGCCAGGGTTGCTGAAGGATACGCTGTACCTCACTGTTTGGGCATCCACCCGCTCCACGCTGAAGTTCAGCACCAAATCCGCCGGCGATGGACCAACCGCCTGCGGCAGCCGCTCCCTATCGCGTTCCACAGCCATGAAGTAGTGAAAAGACCGCTGGAACTTGGACGGCTCCTTCGCCTGCTGCTGCGTCCAAGACAAATAAAGCGGATTTCTCGACGTTGGCGACACCGAATCCGGCGTTGTTGAATCTGCGTACCTAAACTGCCACCAGAAAACCCCGTCGCGAAACACCTTCTCGGCTTTCTCGATGAAGGCGGTATCTCCCGTCTCACGCCACGCCCAAGCCAGCAGGTCGCACACCATCCACAAGTTCTGTGTATACCCCTTCGATGTACCGCTTTCAGGCCATCCAAGCGCGCCCCTCACTGGCCGGTAAAGCTCTCCACTCATATCGCCACCGGATATGTACCGGTCACGAACCCATTTAGCCACCCTCAGCAGATATTCCCGCACCTCCGCTCGCTCTGGTCCATCCGGAAGGTTGTAGTAAAGATCGATAAGAGGGGTTGCGTAATACGTATCGCACGTGGCCAAAGCGGTTCCGCCGCCGTCTGGATTGTACGTGTGGCCGCATCGAACCCCATCCACAACGTGCTCTTTGCTCACTATGCTTCTGAAACCCTCAACAGCGGCGTTCAGCAGTGAAGGATCACCGGTTATCGTGTAAGCCGCTATTATGCCTTCAATGCACCAACCCTGCCAGCGCGTTTCCCTCGCGGTAAGCCCCAAAGAAGCCAATCTACTGGGGTTCGTTATAAAGTCAGCCTGGGCGGCGGCAACAAATTTGGCACATTCGGCGTAAAGCTCTTCACCGGTCAAAAGGTAGTAAAGCACCCGGCCTTTGTTCCAACTGTGGCTCCACTTGCCAACCAACTGGCCGTCCCACGCCTTATCGTGCGAATCAGCTTCCCAGCGTGCCACCCATACATCTCCGCTTTTAACGTACCAAACCACGTTTCTTCGAGGGCTTTTGATGGCGTGCACCAAGTCGATGTCGGTGCTGTGAACCGCCATTTGGCGCGCCAGCTCCCACCAGGGCATGTCGCCGGTCCGAATTAAGTGGAGCAAGCAGGACCACACCCAGTCGTACGCAAGCGAATTATGCTGGCTTACCCATGTTATATCGCCGAAATCCTCCCAACCGTACCAATCCACCTTTCCCCACCCACTGCCTGCTCTCCGCTCGGCAAGCCCGTGGGAAGGATCATCAGGAGAGTAAAGCTGGTAACGGCCGTCATCCCCGCCGTACATACCGCCGCCTGGGTTCTCCGCCTGAGTGTAATCCCAGCGCACGCGTAAGAACCTCTCGTACCTCTGCAGAGCCGCCGGAAGATCCGCGCGAACCCGCTGAGGGGTATCCGGAGCAGCGGACGGATCTCCACCGGTTGGGTTCCACTCACCCCTACCGCACAGCCTCCCATGCCCCGGCAAAGCCCGGGTGTAATCCACCCACTCCGCGCTGGGCAGAGCAATAAGCGGATTCTGGAAAGCCTGAATCAGCTCTAGCCTACGGGAAACATCAGATCCGTGGAACCAGTAGAGCATATCGTGTGTTTTCCAATAGCCGCCCAGGAATCGGTAGCGCTTTCCGGGAACGGGGCCGGATATCGTCATTGTTCCATCCACACCGTCGCAGTCGCCAAGGCCCTCCGGGAAAAGGCCAACTTCCAGGGTTTTTCCCTTTGCGTAGAAAGCCTTCGGATAGTTCTGCCAAAACCACCTAAGCGCCACCGTTAACCCCCTCGAGCCGTCCGAGAGGTCGGCCCAACCCAAAGCGCGCTTTCCCCCCTGCCCCACCGGCTCGAAGCCGCTTCCGGAATTCACGTAAGAGGCAAAAGAGAAGTTCTTGGATTCGTCCGCGGGGTCAACAAGCTGGTGAGTCTGCTCGAACTTGCACTCTTGCCCCTCAGATAGGGTGCCGGAGTACCCCTCGAACGACACGGTTGGGTTATCTCCAAGGCCATCCAGGTTTAAGCGGGCATGAAGCTTATCCAAAAACACCACATCGCACGATCTAGCCCCTCCCCAATAGTAGGGCTGACCGCTGTTCTCCAAGGTAAACACAACGCGAACCCAATCTTTCCCCGAATACGCGTGAATCCGGGCTGTATAGCCGAGGTAATACGGGTGGCCCATGTAAGGCGTCGGCTTGTAAAACCCCCTCACTCGAACCACGGTGCGCCACGGGCCAACTTCCTCCAGAACAACCTCATAGCCGTCTCCGCCTCTACTGCTGTTTATCTCCCCTGCATCCGATTGGGTTTTCACCACCACTCCATTGGCTCCGGAACTAGTGACCAGGGGAGCATCGTCTCCGTTCCGCTTAACATAGTCAAACAGGTTGAACCCGCTTTTGCTCACCCGGAACGTTACGGCTCCCGTATCAACCTCCACATATTGAGATAGCTCAGTTGCCCTGACCCTGCCGCCGGATGTGCCGCCGTTTGCAGCTCCTTTCAGCACAAACGAAGCGGTGCCGCCTGCCGGAAGATCAGCCTGAAAGTCAACAAGCACCCAGCGAATGCGCTTGGACGTATCAGTTACGGGACCATCCCATCGAGCAAGCACCCTGAACTGAGCATCAACAGGCGTAACACCATCGCTGGAGTATAACCTCAGGTTATCGGTAGAAGTAATGGGGTGCACCCCGTCGTAAGTAGCGGTGCGCGGCAGTGGCACGCCCGCCGTAATTGGCCACTGAGTCCGCGCTTGCCCCGGATTACGCACCACCAACGAAACCGAAAGCGGAGATGCTGTATCGGCCGCACTTACCGCGGAAGCCAAAAACAAACTCAAAACCAGCGCTTTAGCGAAAATGGGTTTCAACGTCTCACTCCGTTAGCACTAAGCTGAACTAACCCCGGAATATTTTTCCATAGTTAATAGCTTCCACCAGAACTCCAAATGGCCCAACATGGCCTATACATCCAAACGGCAGGGCGCCGCGTTGCAGTAAGCGTTCACGCAGCGCCCCAAAAGCCGCTTTCGAAAACCAAGCCGCTCGCGTCAGAGGATGCTAGGTCTCCAAACTATTTCTTCAGCCCCACATCCTGCGTAACCGTTGTGCCAACCGAAACGGTCACTTTTTGAATAACAGCCGGATTGTAGCCTTCAGCGGTTACGTCAATGCGGTAAACCCCGGGCTGAACCGAAGGGAAGCGGTACCAGCCGGATGCATCGGTTGTTGTGGTGGCTATAGGCTTTGCATCCCCTGGCAGGCGATAAGAAACCACGGCTCCGGATACTGCCACCTCGTTTCCGGGGGTGGATGTATCGAGAACGCGTCCGGTCAGGGTCGCTGTGGTGAAGGAACCAGCCCCCGGAGAGCCGTACGAGGGCGACAGCGTCAAATCCGTTTGGTATGTAGTCCCAGGCCCAAGTGTGAAAGACTTGGTTGTTGCCTGGTTGTACTTTTCAGCTATCACGGCCAGCATATACTGCCCAGGCTTCACATTCCCAAAGAAGAACCAGCCGTCCTTGTTGGTTGTTGCTGTGGCAATTGGAACCGGATTATCCGGTGTTCTGTACCCAACTGTAGCCCCTTCCACAGGAATCACAGCGCCGGGAACGCTTACCTGGTCCACCACTCGACCGGTAATAGTGCTGGTGTCAAAAGTGCCGCCGCCTTCGCCGCTGGACTTTTGGAGAGCTATGTCAATGCTGGCGGTGATCCCCGGCGGAAACACCTGGGCGCTGGTGGTCAACTGGTTGTAACCCGGCGCAATAACCGATATCTGGTAGATACCCGGAGTGAGCTTGCTGAACCAGAAATATCCACCGGCATCTGTGGTGGTCGAACCCAAAACCTGCTGTGTGGTCGGATCCTTGTAGGCAACCGTCGCACCGGAAATCGGGGTTAAAACCCCGGCCAAAGACTGCTCAACCACCCTCCCTGTCAAACTGAAGGTGTCGAAAGTGCCGCCGCCCGGTCCGTTCGCTTTTGCCAGAACCAGCTGCCTCGCCGGATCATCCGTTGCAGGCCAAGTATTCCCCGGCAAAACCACCAAAGGCTGCGATGTTGAAGCCTGCGCGTATTTATCGGCTATAACCAGCAGATAGTAAACTCCTGGAGCAACGTTGCCGAAGAAGAACCAACCATCTGCATCTGTAGTTGTTGTAGCCACCGGCATAATATCCTCCGGCCGCCGATACCCAACCAGTGCATTCGGAATTGGAAGCGTTATCCCGGGGATGGACTTATCAACAACCCGCGCAGAAATAGTCGCCGTGAGGAAACTGCCTCCGCCCTCTCCGTGGGACCTCTCCAGCACAAAATCCTGCTTCACAGCCTTCTGCGCCGACACAGTGATGGGCTTCTTTGTCATCATCTGGTTGTACTTTTCGGCGATTACAACAACGTGGTACACGTCCGGCTTAACCTTGGCAAACCGGTAGTAGCCTGCAGAGTCGGTAACCGTTGTCGCAATGGGCTCTGGATTTTCCACCGTTCGGTAGCCAACCGTGGCACCGACCACCGGCTGCACCACCCCCGGCACCGAGGTGTCCACAACGCGGCCGGTTATAACACCTGTGAAGAGATCAGCCGTTCCACCGCCAACCGCAGGCTGCAGAGGGAGATCTATTCGAATGACGGTGTTGGCTGCCACGGCAACCGGCTTAACCGTATCAACGGGGTCGTATCTATCTGCCACTGCAGCAAGCCGGTACTGGCCGGGTTGTATGTTCCTCAACAAATACCAGCCTCGCGAGTCGGTTACTGCCGTACCAAGCGGTGCGGGGTTGTCCAGTGCTGTGTAGGCAACCGTGGCTCCTGCAACAGGAACTGTGGCTCCGGCTATGCTCGAATCCGTAACGCGGCCGGCTATGTTCCCCACCTGGGCAACGGGAAGACCGCTCTCGAGGCCCGCGGCCACGCGAAGGAGATATATGGCATCGTTGAGCTTAACCTGACCATCTCCCAGCGTGCCATCTGGATTGGGCGGCATAATATCTGCCAGCGCAACCTCGTACGGAGATGGTGTGTACATCCCTATAGATATCCTCAACGCTATGGAAGCATCGGCCACGTCGATCCTTCCGTTGCCATTTAGGTCCCCCAGCACAGGAGGTGTGCCCTGGGCACACAGACTCCCAATGCTGGTCAACATCAAAATTCCCACCAGCACCAGAATAGACCGTGTTCTGAACATGAGTCTACGAACCTCCGATTTCATGCGGCGCAGACGCGCCTTCCTCACTCCCTACGGCAAGCCGCATGCCAAATGCGACAGCCTAGCAAGCAAATCGCAGAGGCCTCCCCATTGCCACTGCGAGAGAATCTTTTACCTATACAATAGGCCGAACGTTGCTATGGAAAGCACCGTGCGGGCCAAAACTTCGCCAATCCTGAATCCGCCGGCCCTGCGGACGTTCTCCTGCCCCACAAATATGGAGTCGCCCGGCTGTATCTCCACATTCTGAGAGACATCGCCCTTGGTGAGCTTCGTGAAGTCCACGGGGATAATCTTGTTCGGCTCCGGAGACTGCGGACCGCGCACAACAACTATTGACTTAAGCTGGGCTATCTCGGACAGGCCGCCGGCCATATCGATTGCGTCAGTTAGCCTCATGCCCTTGCGCGCCGGGTACTGCCCGCCCTTGCGTACACCCCCGGTTATGCTGAACATCAGATGGCGGTTGTCGTGGACTATAACCGCATCGCCTTCGGCAAGCGGTAAAGCCCCGCCGATGCCGGCCGATATGCCGGCTGTCGCCACCACGCTCTCCATGCTCACCGTTATCGGAGAGCCGGATTTTCTAACTACCTCGATCTTCGAGCGATCGGCAGATTCGGTAAACCCTCCGGCCTTCAGTATTGCATCGGCGACTGTCATGCCGGGTTCAAAAGGCACGTCTCCCTGCTTGACCACCTCTCCCAAAACTTTCACCGTGCCAGGAGGGGGTTTCGGAGGCACATAAATAATGTCTCCGTTTGCAAGCACAAAGTTCTTGCTCAGGTCTCCGCGCAACAGTGCATCCAGGCCCAAACCAACCGGCTGTGCCGCTCCAGCCCGCCAGATAATGGCTTTCGAGGTATCGGCATTCGGCGAAAGTCCGGCGGCCTGTATGGCATCCAGAAGCGTGGTACCGTCTTTCACCCGCAAAATGGGCCTAAGCACCTCGCCGTATATTCTCACCTCGTTGCCGATTGGCTCCGATACCTGAACCGTTACGGTCGGGTTCAGCACGTACTTCCCAATGGCATCTTTGCCCGCGAGCTCCTTCTGAAGCTCAGAGCCTGTCTTTCCCGCGGCTTTAAACGGCCCAACCAGAGGCAGTAAAATATTGCCATTCTGGTCCACCGTGTACGTCTTATTGAAGGACGAATCCTCCGCCACGGTGATCGTCAATACATCTCCCGGGGCAATTACATATTCCCTGGCGTCGGCGGCCCCGGTAAGCGCCAGAAACGCGCAGGCCGCCGCCAAAACCGTTCCCCGAAGCCAACGGGAACCGCTTGAACCGGCAAGCAGTTTAAACGCAAAGCTTCGGTTCAACAACCGCCTGCCGAAACAAACTGCCGGCAAACAGCCAAAAAGTGCGTAAAGCGGTTTCATCTCTCTCTGCTCCTTTGACCCATCCCTTGCAAACCGTTTGCCGGAACAAAGCCATAACTCATTGAACCGGCAAACGGCCTGAACCAGACGAGGGCCGATATCCACAACTCTCCCGAGTAAGTCCATGCTTCTTAACGTTGTAGCGCATCGAACGGAAGCTGATGCCAAGCAGTTCCGCCGCCTTCGTCATATTCCAGTTTGTACGTGCCAAGGCGTTAAGCAGTAACTCCCGCTCGGTGCGCGCTATCACCTCATCAAACTTGCCAAGCAGTGGCGCCGCAGGCTGTGGTGAAAAATCGGACTGCGGCAAAACACTAAACCCCAACGGCTTGCCAAGGCGGATGTAATCCGGAAGCAAAGCCGGGGTTATAACCTTCGCCTCCGGCTCAGACATAACCACAGCGTGCTCAATGGCGTTCTCCAGCTCCCGCACGTTTCCGGGCCAATCGTAGTCCATCAATATCTCCATAGTAGTCCTGTCTAAGCCCATCGGCTCTCTGCCGTTCTCAGTGCAAAACTTGTGCACGAAATGTTCCACCAGCACCGGAATATCCTCTTTTCTGTTGCGAAGTGCCGGCACATTTATCTGGATAACGTTGAGGCGGTAGTAGAGATCCTCCCGGAATTCGCCTTTCCTAACGGCTTCCTCAAGGTTTTTGTTTGTCGCCGCCACAATCCGCACGTCCACCTTGATGGGTTTGGTACCTCCAACGCGTTCGAACTCCTGCTCCTGTATAACCCGCAGAAGCTTCACCTGGGTATCCAGTGCTATATCGCCTATCTCATCGAGAAACAGGGTGCCGCCGTCTGCAACCTCAAACCGGCCCGGCTTTTGATAAAGTGCCCCGGTGAAAGCGCCCTTCTCGTGACCGAACAGCTCGCTCTCCAGTAAGTCCTTAGAGAAAACGGGGCACGAAACCGGCACAAACCTGCGGTTCGCCCGGGGACTGCTGAAGTGCAAAGCCCGGGCGATAAGCTCTTTTCCGGTCCCGCTTTCCCCTCTGATAAGAACGTTGGCGCGGCTCGCGGCGGCTTTTTCAACAAGGCGGTAAACCTCCTGCATGGGCTTGCTGGTCCCAACAATGCCGCCAAGGCCCTGCCTGCGCTTCAACTCCTCCTTTAGCTGCTCATTTTCAGACTGAAGGCGATGCTGCTCCACTGCCCTGTTTACAACCAACTCAACACACTCGAGGTCGAAGGGTTTGGAGATGTAATCGAACGCGCCCTGCTTCATGGCCTCTACGGCGGTACCAACGCTTCCGTGGGCCGTTATCACCAACACAGGAACGTTTATGCCGCTTTCCCTAAGCGCGCGCAGAAACTCCAGGCCGCTCATCTGCGGCATAAAAAGGTCCACAATTACTGTGTCCGCAGGATCAAGCCCCGCGGAACGCATCGTTTTCAAAGCCTCACCGGGGTTAGTGAAGGTTGCCACCTCGTACCCGCGCCTCGTGAAGTGCACATCCAAAACGCGGCACATGCTCAAATCGTCATCAACCACAACAATACGGCCTCTTAGCTCGCTCAACTCACCAAACCTCCGCCGCGCTGTGGATTGCCCTGCTCCCCAACGGGAAGAAGCATAACAAAGGCACAACCTCCTAGTTCACTGCGCTCCAAATGTATTTCTCCGCCGTGTGCACGCACTATAGACCGCGAAATAGCCAAACCAAGGCCGGTGCCGTCCTGCTTCGTGGTAAAGCGCAAGTCGAAAATGCTTGCCTCAAACCCTTCCGGAATCCCGGAACCGCTGTCTTCAACAGAGACCCTCACAAATCCGCGGTCCATCGACTCATCCTGCTCCAGCCTGTAGGCAGTCTGCTGGTTCAATCGATCACCGTTCGCCTCGGCAAGCGATTTGCTTCGGCAAAATGAAGCGGCAAGCCGTACCGTGCCAGGACCGGCGCCTATTGCCTGGCAAGCGTTGCTCACCAGATTCATCAGAACCCGACGAATCAAAACCTCGTCAGCCCAAACATCCGGCAAGCCGCCCTCAACTTTTACTTCGAACTTGATGCAACCGCCGTGCCACTGAACCTCGGCCGCCTGAACCACCGAATCAAGCAAGCGTTTCAAATTGACACATCGTGGGCTTGGTGCGGCCTTAAAACACTGGAGAATACCTTCGGCCAAACAGGAGAGGCGCTCAACCTCTTCAACAATAAGGCGCACAAGGGGCTGAATCTCTTCAACATCGGATGAGACGGATTCCAAACACTGGGCCGCCGCCTTGATAGGGGCTAAAGCTCCACGCCACTCATGCGCCAAAGCGGCCGAAAGCGCATCGACCGGACGCTCTCCACCGGATGGCAGGCTGTCTGGGCTTTCAAGAATCAGCGATGCCGACATGACTTCCCTCCCCAACAAAAACGTGACAAATCATGTCAGTTTTGGCACGCAAGTGCAAATACTGACGCGAATTGTCACCACCGTTAGCTCTGCGGTGCAATTTGGTTTGCTCGGTTAAACCGATCGATGCGTTGCCGAGACGAGAGGATGTTCATTTCCTCTCTGTACTTCAGCACGGTGCGCCGCGCCACCGAATACCCAAGCTTCTTGAGGATTTCGGATATCTGCTGGTCGCTGTACGGGGCTGTTGGATCTTCCTGCTGCACAATCATCTTCACCATATGCTTGGCGCTCAGCGCCTTGCCGAAGAAAAACCTAAAGCTAACCACCTGACCGCTGGGAAGCTGAATGTACTTGTCTGCCACACCTCGGCTTATGGTGGATTCGTGCACCTGCAGAAGAGCCGCCAACCTGCACTGAGTGAGGGGCCGAAGGTCCTCCGGAGACTCCGAAAGGAAGAAGGGTTTTTGCTCGTCAACAATGCACTCTGCTATTTTGCGCAGCAGTTCCCTCCTCTGCTCCAAACCACGGATGAACATGTGGGCCCGCGCAAGCGCCTCGCTCATATGCCGCCTCTCGGCCTCGGAGAAAGCCTTCGGTTTCTTCTGAGCTTCTTTCCACAAATCCAAGTAGGTACTGCTCAAGCGCACAGATGTGCCCTCGTGCTCAACCAGCTCCACCCTAAGCTCCCCGTTCCTGTCTTTGTAAACAACCACATCGGGCTTAACACTTGGAATCTCCTTGTGCCTGTTCTTCTCCCACGAAGGCCTGAAGCTAACGCCCGGATATGGGCACAAATTCTTTCGTATAAACTCAAAAGCATCAATCACGCTGTCCAGCGGCACACCTATGCGCCGCGCTATGGGGCCGAATCTGCGGTTTATCAACTCGTTCCAAAAGTCCCTTACCACCCGAGTCGGAAGCGTGGTGTCAACCCCGTCGGCCGCCAAGCTGTCGAGCTGAATCAGCAAGCACTCGCGCAGGTCCCTGGCGCCAACCCCAGGAGGATCCAAAGACTGCACTGCTTTCAACACCCGTTCGGCATTCTGAACCGTTGTGCCGCAAACGCTCGCCACCTCTTCGATGCTGCAGCAGAGATAGCCCCTATCGTCTATGTTGCTTACTATGTAGTCGGCTATCTCGCGATCCTCTTGTTTTACAACAATCCCCACCTGCCACTCCAGGTGCTCGCGGAGTGTAACCTTTTGCTCCGCCAAAGCCACCGGATCCACAGGATTGTCTTCATCTCCAGAGCGCTTGCCAACGTTTCGGTATGCAAAAGCCGAACAGCCAAGCCCACCAAAAGCTTCATCCGACTTCACGTTTGCATCCACAGGGTCGAAGCAATCGGAGCAAACGTCATCTTCATATTCAAGAGCGGGGTTGTCGGAGACTTCCTGCTGAACAGCCTGCACCAATTCCAAGCAAGACATGTTCAGCAAAGTGTTGGCCAATATCATCTGCGGATCGGGCTTGGCCGCCATTCGCTGTTCTTGAGTCTGAACTAACATCCGCGTGCCTCTCTCCACAGCGCACCCGGGCACAGCTTCCTGCGTGCCCAGGTTTGATATCTCGGTGTTATGCCTGTCAGACTCCCCCAAGTCCGACCGCACAGCCTTACCGAGCTTGCGTACGGGTATCTGTTTATCACCCATTTTATGCCCTAACTTTGTAACAAAAACGTAAACATCTCGTAACTGCATGGGAAAGATTTCGATAACGCAGATTTTGCTTTCAATACTAACCATGCAACCGAAAGGAAAATCCCTCCTGGCGGTGAACAACAATCAGTAGCACGCTTAAGCAAAAGAAAAAAGAAACGATTATAAACAACGGGGTTCCTGAATCACTAAAAGGATAAGCCAGTCTACCGCTTCTGGTGCTTCGCTTAATTTGCGAAACCCCTTTTCAGATAGGCAAAATAAAAATCTAGGAGGAGAGGAGATTGTATTTGCGTATTTTTGCGATTCTCTGCATCACAGCATCTTTAGTGGCAAGCTGCAGTGCCACCGCAGCCGAATCCACACCTGCAGTTCAGGTGCACGGTTACATGCAAAACAGGTTTTACTTCGCTCCAGGTGCCACTCCCGAGTTCCGCCCTGAACGCATATCTGTCTCCGCCACAGCGGAATTGCCCAGCAACAGCACAGCTTATGTGGAGGTTTACTACCATCCGTGGGCATCCGCAAGCGGTTTGTATCTGGAAAGCGCATACTACGAAACACAACTCGGTCCCGGAAAGATACGCGTTGGCAAAGGCCGCAGAATGACCTTTGGTATAACACCCTTCCACTCGAACAGGAAAACCAGCAACTACGGCATAGTGTCTGAAGCCTTCACGCAGGACAGAATACAAGGCGTACAGTATATGGTGCAAAAAGGCACGCTGGACGCCGGCATTGCACTGCACACAGGTTACAGACTCGGCGTCCGCCAGATAGGGGAAATACCCGGCGACACGGAGCGGAACAAGCTTTACAGCGTGCAACACTTTTGCCTGCGCGACCCCGCTAGTGGCAGTGGCACACCCGACAGCCGCCAGAACAGCAAGTTGGAACTTTCTATGCGCATCGGCGGCCGCTGGCAGAACGGCCTCAAGGCCGGAGTCTCGGCCGCTCTCGGAAGAATCGACGATGCAGACCTCAAAAACCTAACCACATCCGCACCGACCAACGTGCTGACCCCGGGAGGTTCTCCTCCACTTCTGCCTGGCGCCACCAGCAAAACCAGGCGGGTGTTGGGCTTTGATTTCACATACAAGCACCCGGAAGGTTTTGTTGCGCAGGGAGAGCTTTACGCATCCAAGCTCAGCAGCCTCAACTACAACGCGTGGAACATCCTTGTTGGATGGGAACCGCCTGTTGGATGGAGGTTCTTCGCCCGCTATGCCCAGCAGAATATGGGCGCGGCAGCTAATCCGGCCAATCCCCTCTCTAGGGATACCAGACAGCTCAGCCTGTCCGCGCTGCAGCCGCTTCGCAAGGGGTTGTGGATGCAGTACGAGCTGGAACTGAACACCGAGAAACCCGGCAAAGTGCGCAACAACGTCTTCTTCGCGGAGCTGTTCTCGGCGTTCTAGTAATAAACCTCATTCCACCCTCTGAACGCCGGCTTTGGAAACAACCTTCCGCCGAAAAACCGGAAAGGTTTAGCCAGTGAACGGCGAAAAGTAAAACTTGGTGCGTACGTAAAGCATCCAAAGCGCTCCTAAGCAAAGATTGGGGCCGGGGTTTTGCGCTCCGGCCCCACAAATGTGCTTCCAATGAAACAAACAACAAGGGTGAACTATGCTTAAACTTGCCATTGTTGTGATTTACGTAGTTGTAATGGTTGCCATAGGCTACCTCTGCATGCGCCGAACCCGAACCGTAAGCGATTTCTTCCTGGCCGGACGCAACCTCGGTCCGTGGATGTCCGCTTTCGCCTACGGCACCACATATTTCTCCGCGGTGCTTTTTGTGGGCTACGCGGGAAGATTAGGTTGGGGCTTTGGCCTCCACTCCCTCTGGATAGCCGCTGGCAATGTCCTCTTTGGCAGTTTCCTCGCCTGGAAGCTGTTCGCGGCGCGAACCCGCACCATGACCGCCAGGCTCAACGCTTTAACCATGCCGGAATTTCTGGCCGCCAGATACAACTCGCAGTTCCTCAAAATCGCATCCGCGCTTTTGATTTTCGTGTTCTTGGTTCCGTACACAGCCTCGGTTTACCAAGGCTTATCTCTGCTCTTCGAATCTAACTTCGGAATCAGCTATCAGTGGGCCATCATCTCCATGGCTCTGCTCACGGGCGTTTACCTTATAATGGGCGGTTACCTAGCCCTCGCAGTAACGGACTTCGTAAGGGGTATCGTGGAGCTTGTGGGCGTAATAGTCATGGTTGTTTTCCTGGTGAATTTAAAAGGCGGGTTTGGCGCGGCTGTATCGTCGTTGTGCACTCCGGAGGCAGCCCCAGCCTTTTTGGTAGGTGCAGGGAAGCTACAGCCGATGTTTCCTCCGTGGCTCACTCTGCTCTCGCTGGTTGTAATCACAAGCTTCGGCCCTTGGGGACTGCCGCAGATGGTGCAGAAATTCTACTCCATCAAAAGCGAAGCAGACATCCGCCGCGCCATGATTGTGGCGTCGGCCTTCTCTTTTTTCATCGCCTTCGGAGCTTACTTCACTGGCGCGCTAACGCACCTCTTCTACAGCGGCGATGTCAAGGCCATGCTCGCCGCAAAATACCACCTGCCACCCGGCAAAGATGCCCTTGACTACCTAATGCCGGATTTTCTCACCACCATGGTTCCCTCGTGGGTGTCTATGGTTATTCTTCTGCTGGTCTTTTCGGCATCCATGTCCAGTCTCTCCTCACTGGTTTTGGTTTCCAGTTCGGCAATAGCGGTGGACCTGTACGCAGGTTTGAAGCGCAATGCGAAAGAACAAACCGTCAACACCCTGATGCGGGTTCTGTGCGGGGTGTTCATCGGTGTTTCCCTCTATATCGCTTTCAACCGATTCGACTTTATCGTAAACTTAATGTCCATATCCTGGGGAGTGTTGGCTGGAGCTTTCCTGGCGCCGTACTGCTACGGCCTGTTCTGGAGGCGAACCACAAAAGCCGGCGCCATTGCCGGAATGCTTTGCGGAATCACCACCATGATACTCTTTGTGGAAACCCACAAAGCCCCGGGCAACCCCGCCATACCGGTTGGAGGCGCCTTGGCCATGGCAGTGCCTGTGGTTGTTGTTCCGTTAGTCAGCCTGGTTACCAAGCCTTTTGACAAGAAGCACCTCAGTAAAGTCTTCGCTGAGGAATCAGACGAGAGGACCGCGCAATGATTTGGGACAAAGAACACGAATGCATGTCCAGAAGCGAACTGGAAAACCTGCAGTTGGAGCGCCTTAAGCAAACCGTAAGCCGCGTTTACGAGCGCGTTCCCTTCTACCGCCGAAAAATGGAGGAGGCCCGCGTTAAACCCGAAGACATACGCTCTCTGGATGACGTTTGCAAACTGCCCTTTACCGTGAAGGATGACATGCGGGCTACCTACCCGTACGGTTTGTTCGCGGTACCTCTCAGAGATGTGGTTCGCATACACTCTTCTTCCGGAACAACCGGAAAACCAACCGTAGTCGGATACACCAAAAACGACCTGGACACCTGGGCGGAGCTCTGTGCCAGGTTCATCACCGCGGCCGGCGTCGGTCCAGACGACATCGTGCAGATTGCATTCGGATACGGCCTGTTCACCGGAGGGTTTGGGCTTCATTACGGCATGGAAAGGGTTGGCGCATCCGTAATCCCGGCATCGTCCGGAAACACCCAACGCCAACTGTTGCTGATGCAGGACCTCGGTACCACCACCATAGTGTGCACCCCCTCCTACGCCCTTTACCTAGGCGAACAGGTTGCAGAAGCCGGAATAAGGGATAAGCTTAAGCTCCGCTGGGGCCTGTTCGGAGGCGAACCGTGGTCCGAACAGATGCGCACTGAGATTGAAGCCAAGCTTGGCATCAGTGCCACCGACAACTACGGCCTGAGCGAGATAATAGGCCCCGGCGTGGCGGGCGAGTGCGAGCAGTTCAAAAACGGAATGCACATATCTGAAGACCACTTCCTGGTCGAAGTTGTGGACCCAGAAACCCTGGAACCCCTGCCTTACGGTGAATGCGGCGAACTCGTAATCACCACTCTCACCAAAGAAGCACTTCCCATCATCCGCTACAGAACCCGCGACATCACATGGATAGACCCAACTCCATGCGGTTGCGGACGCACCACCGCAAGGATGCACAAGGTCCAAGGTAGAACCGATGATATGCTGATTATCCGCGGGGTGAACATCTTCCCATCGCAAATAGAAAGCGTGCTTCTGGAAATCGAAGGTACCGAGCCGCATTACATGCTGGTGATTTACAAAGAAGGCTCTCTGGACGTGCTTGAAGTGCAGGTTGAAGTTCCAAAGCACCTGTTCACCGGTGACTTCCGCGGATTGAAGAAGCTGGAGGAATGTATAAAAGAGCGACTGCACTCTGTTCTTGGGATATCCGTGCGGTTGAAGCTTGTTGAGCCTAAAACGCTCGCACGCAGCGAGGGCAAAGCAAAACGCGTTATAGATTTGCGAAAGGAGTTCGGGAGTTGAGCGTAAGAGTCTTGGTTTCCGGCTGTGGGGGACGCATGGGCCGCGAAGTGCTTCGCGCCGTCCACTCTGCCGAGGGCATGGAAGTGGTCGGCGGGGTGGATACCGCCCCCGCTTACGCCAACAAAACCCTTGCCGACTTATGCGGCATTTCCGAGTTGGAATTTCCCGTAGATTCGGACCTGACCGAGGCCATTGCGCGCACCAAGCCACACGTCCTTGTCGATTTCACTGTGCCAGGTCAGGGGCAGGTGAACGCCAAGATGGCCCTTCAGGCCGGCGTAAGACCGGTGGTCGGTACAACCGGCATAACCGAAGACGATTTGAAGGAGATCGACCGCCTGGCGCGGGAGAAAGGCATCGGTGCGGTGGTAGCCCCAAATTTCGCCATCGGCGCCGTACTAATGATGAAATTCGCGGTAGAAGCCGCCCGCTATATGCCCTATGTGGAAATCATCGAATTCCACCACGACGGAAAGTTAGATGCCCCCTCCGGCACTGCCATCAAAACCGCCAAAATGATATCCGAAGCGGTGGACCTACCGCCGCGCCACAAAACGGAGAAAACCATCGTTGAAGGAGCACGGGGTGGCGAAATTCGCCGCTCGCCCCAGCACGGCGAGGTGAATATCCACGCCGTCAGGCTTCCCGGATTCGTGGCCCATCAAGAGGTTATTCTCGGCGGAGTGGCACAAACACTCACCATCCGCCACGATTCCATCGGTAGAGAGTCGTTTATGCCCGGGGTACTTCTCGCTGTCCGGAAAGTTATGGAGCTTGAGGGTTTAGTATACGGCCTGGAAAACCTCATCTGAAAGCTTCAGGTCCCAAACAGAAGGAGGTTGCCGCATGAAGCGAATCAGGATTTCCGCGGGCTCGATTTCTCAAGAAGCGGAACTGAACGAAACAAGCACGGCGGAAGCCATCTGGAACGCCCTTCCAATTTCTTCAACAGCCAGAACCTGGGGCGATGAAGTGTACTTCGAGATACCCGTTCACTGTCCGGAGGAAAATCCAAAGCCCGTGGTGCAGAAAGGAGACCTGGGCTACTGGCCCCCCGGCTCTGCATTTTGCATCTTCTTCGGGCCAACACCCGCCAGCACCGGAGATGAAATACGGCCGGCAAGCCCGGTCAACCTGATAGGCCGCCTCCTCGGCGATCCAACTGAGTTTAAGCAGGTACGCGCCGGTGAAGAAATACGCATCGAAAAAATCGCCGAATAGAGCAGGCATGGAGGTGAATCATGAGGGCTTTCACTGCTTACGTGGAGTGGGACCCAGAAACAAAACTTTACGTTGGTATTGTGCCTGGACTTCCGGGAGCACATACACAAGGCGCTACACTGGATGAGCTAAAAGAAAACTTGAAGGAGGTCCTTGAACTGTGCCTTGAAGAATACAAGGGGGAACCAGAGGATCTTCCTAAGTTCGTTGGCCTGCAACAAATCGAGGTTGGTGCATGAGCCGTCTTCCAAATTGTAAACTTTGCAAAGATGGAGCGTCTCCTGCTCAAACTGGGCTTCGAGCGTGTAAGGCAAAAAGGGAGTCATACTTTTTACCGCCACCCTGATGCTACTACCATTCCCAATCATCCCGGCCGGGATCTGGCTCGCCCCTTGATTAGAGAAATCTTGAAAGATATTGAACTCACGCCTGAGCAATTTGAAGAAGAACTGAAAAAGATTTAAGCACTGCCCACTCTTGGCTCAGCAGCGGGCAGTAACGTCAAAATGCACCCCAAAAATCGCCGAATAGAGCAGGATGAGGTCAATCTCCGCCGAAAGTTAGAACAAACCGTACCAGCATCCGCACGGTCCCAAAGAAGGAAAGAGCTTCCGGAAATCGAATGTTCAAGCAAAGCAAAATACACTGGGATTTTCCAGCTTAACCCGGACGGGAGGCGGTTAGCTCGGCAGAGGTGCTTGCGAATCAACCGGCGGCATAGCGCGGCCCCGGCCAAACCAAGCACAAGAGGGCCTGCCGAGCATGGGCAGGGCGTCCGGGCTGAGCGATCTCTCAAGAAGATCCAATGGAGAGATCGCAGGGGCGGGGTCGGCACGTGTGAGGGGCTATGTGCCGGCCCCGTTTTTACCTCCCATCAATTGGGAAATCATATTTGTGGTGCTGCAGGCCGCACGTTAAGGGTCAGTCCCGTCTTGGCCAGAACGGTATTGGGGAAAACGGCGCGGGCCTCTTGAAGAGCCTGTTCCGCCTTGGCAGCATCGTAATGTATAAGCGCAAGCATTCCCGCACCAGCCATCGATGCTATCCTAGCCGCTTCAGCCGCCGTAGAGTGCTTGGTCTGCTCCACTGCCTCTCTGGATATCTCCCCGCAGAAGCTCGCCTCGTGAATCAACAAATCGCACCCCCTGGCAAACTCCGAGAGCGGCTCGTGGTAGGCGGTGTCTCCCGTAAAAACAACGCTTGCGCCGCTTTCTAAATCCGTAAACCTATAGCACAAATCCTCAACCGCATGATTCGCCGCCGCGGCCTCCAACCGGTAATCCGAACAAGCCACCACTTCTCCAGGCCCAAGCGCCTGGTAAGTCAAATTCGGCCAAACCACCGGAAACTCCCCAACCCTCAGAAATTCTCGCGTCAGCCTCACCACCAACTCAATGTCGCTTGGGCCGTACAAAGTGAGAAGCTCCGAACCGCCCTGCCAAGATGCCTTAAGTCCGCGGTAAAACAAAAGCTGTGGAAGCCCCATGTAGTGGTCTTGGTGAAAATGCGTGAATATAACCGTGCGGATAGCCATCGGGTCTATACCGCACCGCAAAAGCGAGCGCACAACCCCGCAGGGTGCATCCACAAGGTGAATGCCGTTCAGCACAAAGCCGGCTGTTTCCTCCTCGGCTGTAGGCAGTGCCGATGATGCGCCAACAAAAGTTACCCGCAAAACTTTATCCTCTTTCATCATCTCAAAATCCGGTAAAATTAAGCGGCTTCTCCGGCCGACGGGAACCGGCCGTTGCCGCGCCATCCGCATAATAGCCGCACACAGCAGTGCATGTCAACCGCGCGCACTGCCTCACCAAAAGCATTCAGAAGTCACAATCCATTCGCAGGATAAAGCTTGCTCACAGCCAAATTGTTCTTGGCTGGGCCCCTGAGAACACAAAACCAAACGCCTGCCTATGAAGCAAACACCACTCATAATAGCTTTTTGCTTGTTCTGCTGTGCGGCCTGGGCGCAAAACCTCAATGTCTACCACGCCAACCTCCACAGCCACACAGACTATTCCGATGCCGTTCATCAGTGGTTTCCGCTTCTGTACAAGGAAAGCAAGTCTCCGCTGGCGGCCTTTCAGCATGCCCTATGGCCCGGCGGACTCCATGTTCTTGCGGTTACCGACCATGCTGAACAGCTTTCACCATATGCTCTTGACAACCAACCCGCCGCCGAGGTACTCGGCATCACTCTCTGGCTGCGCCACCAACATCCAAACGAGTGGGGCGAAACGCTGAACCAGGCCCTCTCCGCAACCGCGCCGGGCAGTTTTGTGGCACTCCGCGGATTTGAGTGGACGGGCCACATGACAGACGCCGCCGGCCACATCAATGTCATCGGCAGTATCGATTACACCGGAGCTTACGGCTTCCTTCCGCAGTACCAGAACCTGCTCACCCCCTCCCTCTCGGCGCTGTACCTTTGGTTGCAGGAGCACTCACAAGCTGTGGACGGCGGAACAGTCGTGTGCCAGTTCAACCACCCAAGCTCCTACTCCCACGTTGCGCCGCCGTTTGCAGATTTCCGCTATGCCCCAGAAGCGGACCGGTTTTTCACTCTCTTCGAAATCGGAAGCGGTTACAAATTTCAGCCTCCCCTCCTGCCTTACCGCTCCGACTACTCCGCTCCGGCGCAAAACGAGCCTTGGTACATTCGCGCTCTGGATAACGGCTGGCACCTGGCGCCAACTATCAACGAAGATAACCACACCGGACTTTACGGCAATCAAACTTCGCACCGCACCGGTATATGGGCTTCCACCCTCAATACATCGGAGATTCTCGGCGCCCTCAGAGTCAGAAGGGTTTTTGCAACCGAAGACTCCGGACTTTCCTGCCTCTTTTGGGCCGAAATCGGCGGCGAAGAGAAAGAGCGGTACCTTATGGGCTATGTTGGAGTCCCCGCCGCGCCGGAAATAACTCTTAAGGCCACCGTAACCAGCGCATCAAAGACTGATATCAGCTCCGCCGAGGTTATCACGATCGGCGGAAAGAAAGCGTGGCAGGCGGACCAATCCAGCCTTCCAAAACCCGAAGCAAAAACCGCCGAGTGGACTGTGCGAATCCCATACGCACAGGTGCTCCCGGAGGTAGAAGTTCGCCCCGTAGGGCGCTTAACAGTCCTGGTGGACGCATCCAAAACCCGGGCACAAGGTCCCTCGCGTGAAACCTACTATTTTCTCAAAGTCCAACAGCGGGATGGAGACCTGCTTTACTCTGCGCCGATATGGGTGCAGTCGGCTGCGTCATGGCGGCCGAAGCGCTTCTCCTTCTCCTTCGGTGACGGCTCGCCCGATTACACCGAGTCTGCCGACAGCGCCCCGGATGGTGCCTTTGACGGCCGTGTGCTCCACACTTATGCGCACACAGGCCGCTTCCAAGGCTCTGTATCGATTGAGGGCTACTACGGTGAAACCGCAAACGCGCAGTGGCAGCTCGATACTGAGAACAACCCCGTCGGAGATGTAAACCGTGATGGAAAAGTTACCGTATCAGATGCCGTAGCCGTGCTTCGCTGTGCATTGGGCCTCATAACCCTATCCGCAGAAGAAACCGCGGCGGCAGATTTGTATCCCCCAACCGGCCCAGACGGACGCATCACTATAGCGGATGCGGTGCTAGTGCTAAAAGCCGCCGTCGCTCTCTGGTAGCACCCCGCAACTGAAGCAGGACGGCCAATTCACCCCGTCGAAATAAATTTTTGAGGCTTTAAAGCTCCAGAAAACCAGGCGCCGGCTCAACCTCGACGCCTGGAACAGGTTCCATCCTTGATTCAAACCTGAACCCATACTTTCAGGCATTAAGAACTGAGGTCTTGGCGAAAAATTCTGGTTCTTGGAGGGATTACAACTGATGGCGACAGTGTATTTTGCTTCTGCTCAAGCAGAACGTTTGGATGCGAACGCAACTCTGCCGGCAAAATTCAAGCGCATTTTGGATCAGTTTCCGCTCAAGGCGATGTTCGGCGGCAAACTCACCGCAATCAAAATGCATCTCGGCAACAACATCGGTTATACAACCATCCATCCATTGTTTGTGAGGATTTTGGTGCAGGCTCTCAAGGAAGCCGAAGCGGATGTCTTTATAACCGACGACGCATGGGCAGTTAGAAACGCCAAAGCCCGAGGCTATACCGAAGAAACCCTCGGAGCGCCGCTTGTCGGAGTCTCCGGATTCCGGGACCGCTACCACTACTCGAAGCCGGTTGACTACCAAACATTGAAAGAGATCCAGATAGCCGGCTACATACACGATGCAGAGGCCATGGTGGACTTTTCCCACGTAAAAGGCCACGGAGCTTGCGCCTACGGCGGCGCTTGCAAGAACATAGCCATGGGTTGCGTAACCGCCGCCACCAGGGCCGAAATACACCGCCTCGAGGGAGGCATGACTTGGGACGCAGAACTCTGCACCCACTGCGAGCTGTGTATACAAGCCTGCCGATACGGTGCCAATAAGTTCAACGAGAAGGGCGAGTACGAAATCTTCTACCACAACTGCGTGTTTTGCCAGCACTGCGTAAACGCCTGCCCAAACAACGCTATCAAAATGGACCCGCAAGGCTTTTACCATTTCCAGGAGGGCATGGCTCTTTGCACCAAAACCGTACTGGATACTTTCGAACCGGGCCGCCTTCTGTTCATCAACATGCTTCTGAACATAACCATGTTCTGTGACTGTTGGGGGTTCTCCACCGGCTCCTTGGTCCCTGACATCGGAATACTCGCATCAACCGACATGGTGGCAATAGAGCAGGCGTCGCTCGACCTCATCAAAAGCGAGAACTTCATACCCTCTGCACTGCCGAAAGATAGGCCCCTTCACGAAGGCGAGCACCTGCTTCAGAAAATCCACGGCAAAGATCCGTTTGTGCAGGTAGCCGCTCTGGAGCGCCACGGCGTTGGTTCCAGGCGGTATGAACTGGTAGAGATAACCTGAAAAGCCAAAAACCCTTTGGCCCTAAATCAATTTTTAAGGAGGTAGAACAATTGGAACTGCGCCGTCTGGGTAGAAGCGACATGTGGATATCATCCATCAGCTTGGGCTGCTGGGTGATGGGCAAAGAGTGGTGGGGCGATGCCGACGACAGCGAATCCATCGCCGCCATACATGCCGCTATCGATCAAGGCATCAACTTCATCGACACAGCTCCGGCGTACGGAGCCGGCCACTCCGAAGAGGTTTTGGGGAAAGCCCTGGAAGGCAAACGCGATAAGGTCTATATCGCCACAAAGGTTGGCTGGGGCGACCTCGATCCACAGAAACTGCCAGGGGCATTGGAGGCCAGCCTGAAGCGCCTTAGAACAGACTATGTCGATCTGTACCAAATCCACTGGCCCCATGAAACTATCCCCATCTCTGACAGCATGGCCGTCATCAAAAAGCTTCAGGATCAGGGCAAAGTGCGCTACATAGGTGTCTCGAATTTCAACGTTCCACAAATGAAAGAGGCCCTGTCGGTTGCCAGAATCGAGTCGCTACAACCGCCCTACAACTTGTTCTGGAGGCACATCGAGAAGGAGATTCTCCCCTTCTGCATAGAAAACGAGATCGGCGTCATCGCTTACAGCCCCCTGGCCCAAGGCCTTTTAACTGGAAAATTCACCAAAGACACCAAGTTCCCCGAAAACGACATCCGCTCCCATGCTCTTCTCTTCCAAGGCGATATATTCCTCACCGCGCTGGAGGCCGTCGAAGAGATGAAGCCGATCGCCCAAAAATACGGGAAAACGGTGGGCCAGGTCGCGCTCAACTGGTTGCTTTGCCAGCCTGGGGTCACCAGCGCTATAGTTGGTGCCCGGCGGCCATCCCAAGTGGAAGAAAATGTGGGCGGCCAGGGTTGGAAGCTTGACGACGAGGACCTTAAAACGCTGGACCAGCTCAGCAAGCGTGTGATGAGCAAACTAGACGACGACCCAAGAATGTGGCGCTGGTAGGTCTGGAGTAACCTAACCGCCCGGAACAAACAAAGCATCTTGGGATGTTGAACAGCATCCCAAGATGCTTCTCTTTCCTGCTTTGCTAAACCCTGTCAGCTTACTCCGGTTCGGCAGATGCGTAATACGATAGTACGGCCATCTCCGTGATAAACGAAACGTTGCGCACCACAACGTGCTTCGGCACAGCCAAAGGCACGGGAGCAAAGTTCAATATTCCCCGTATCCCTGCGGCCACAAGTTGATCAGCCGTTGCCTGAGCAGCGCCGGCAGGCACCGTCAAAACCGCCATCTTCACGTTCATCTCCCGCACCACCGTACCTATGGCGGCCGCATCGTACACGTGCGTTCCCCACAAGCGCCGGCCTATCTTCTCTGGATCGGTGTCGAAAGCCGCAACTATTTTCAGGTTGTATCTGTCCCAGCCAGGGTAAGCAAGCAGAGCCATCCCCAAATTGCCGGCCCCAACCAAAATCAGCTCTTGCCGCCGATTTAAGCGCAGTATCTTCGAAATCGTCTGCTTAAGCAGCACAATGTTGTAGCCCACTCCTCGCCTCCCAAACTCCCCAAAGTAAGAAAGATCCCTGCGTACCAGCTCCGCGGGAGTTTGGGTGCGCTTGCCAAGCTCTTCGGAGGAGATAAACTCCATTTCATGCGGGTCTATCTCGCTGAGACAGTGCAGATAACCCGCCAAACGCTCCAAAGTTGGTGCCGGTATACCTCGCGAACGCATTCGGCTTCTCCTGTTCACAACCCTTTCAAGCTATCATGTGTTTGTGCTTTATTGGTTCGACAAACACAATCCGGAAACCTGCTCTGCTCAAGAAGGGATGCTGTAACTCGCAACGTAGTTATCATATGAGCGCCCGTTCCTTTGCTAATCATTTTATTGGCGCAAACCAAGTGAATCTTGACGAAGGAGATCCGCATGCCTGACGTTGTATGCTTGGGAATACTCGTGGCCGATGTGCTCGGACGGCCAATCGAGTCGCTTCCGCCGAGAGGCAAGCTCGCATTGGTAGATGAAATAGAACTCCATATAGGAGGCTGTGCTGCCAACGTCTCGATAGATCTGTCGCGGCTTGGATTCAGCACCGCCGTGCTGGGAATGGTGGGAAACGACGGCTTCGGAGACTTCGTGGTCCGCACCCTCGAGGCCGCCGGCGTTGATGCAGGCGGTGTTGTACGGACCGACGCGGCCCACACGTCCGCCACCATGATAATGGTACATGCTGACGGCGAGCGCTCGTTCCTCCACCACATCGGAGCGAACGCCGCCTACCGCGAGGAGCATGTTGACTTCCGCCGCATTCAGGAATCGCGAATACTCCACGTCGCCGGCGCACTGGTGATGCCCGGCATAGACGGCGAACCGATGGCCCGCATCCTCAAACGCGCAAAGCAGGCGGGCGTCACAACCAGTCTCGATACCGTTTACGACGCCACAGGACGCTGGATGAGTGTCCTTGCGCCCTGCCTGGAACACACCGACATCTTCCTTCCAAGCCTTGAGGAAGCCAAATGCCTTACAGGAAGGGAAAACCCCCCAGATATAGCAAAAGCTCTTATGGATTCCGGGGTGAAAACCGTGGCCATCAAGCTTGGAGAGCGCGGGTCCTACATCAGAACATCCGAAGCCGAGTTTTGGATTCCGGCTTTTAAGGTAACCCCAGTGGACGGCACAGGCTCCGGAGACGCCTTTGTTGCCGGTTTTCTCGCCGGCCTGCTCTCCGGATGGGATCTCGAAAAGACCGGCCGTTTCGCTAACGCGGTGGGAGCGCTGTGCGTTACCGCGCTTGGCACAACCGCTGGAGTTCGAAACATGGAGGAGACCCTCGCCTTTATGGAATCAGCCGAAACCATACAGAGCTAAAGCACGGCGGGAGGTCGATTACCAACTGGCCTCCATTGTGAGGCACTTTCATTTTGGCAGTCATACTAAGGAGGTGTTACTCTTGGACGCCCTCGAAGCGATACGCACCAGACGCAGTATCCGAGCTTATTTGGATAAACCAGTCAGCAAAGAACTCATCGAGCAGGTGGTGGATGCCGGGCGTTTGGCCGCAACCGGTATGAATATCCAACCGTGGGAGTTCGTAGTGGTAACAGACCAGAATACCAGACGCGCTTTGGTTGAACTTGTGGAAAGCGGCCAGCATATAATGCAGGCGCCGGTTTGCATCCTTGTTTTCTGCCGAGACTCCACTTTCTATCTTGAAGACGGCTCGGCGGCCACGCAAAACATGCTCGTCGCCGCCAGAGCGCTTGGACTGGGAACCTGCTGGATAGCCGGAGACAAAACGCCCTGGGCCGAAAGTGTTAGAAAGCTTTTGGGCGTTCCGGAGGGTATCCGGCTCGTCAGCATCGTTACAATGGGATACCCAGCAGAGCAACCGCAAAGGGACAAGCGCCCTCTGGAAAGCGTAATCCACTGGGAGCGCTACTAACTGCTATATGCCCCAAAAGGAAAGGAGTCACTCTATGCCTCAAAACCTGGTGCGCACGGCTGTAATAGGCGTTGGTCTCTTCGGGGAAAACCACGCGGCCGCCTACGCCGAATACCACAAAAGCCGCCTGGTCTGCGTATGCGACGTGCGCGCAGACCGAGCCCGCGAAGTGGCCTCCCGCTGGAACTGCGACTACACAACCGACCTGCACGAGATTGCCCGTTCCTCCGAAATAGATGCGGTCAGTGTTGCCACTCCGGACTTTGCACACCTAGAACCGTGCCTCGCCGTGCTTAACTCAGGAAAGCACCTCCTGGTCGAGAAACCCCTTGCCACATCTATTGCGGAGGCCAAACAAATCCTCGAAGCGGCCCGAAGCCGCAACCTCAAACTGATGGTGGACTTCCACAACAGATGGAATCCACCGTTTGTTGCAGCCAAGCAGGAAATCGATGCAGGAAACGTGGGGCAGCCTCTCATGGCCTACGCCAGACTGTCAAATCCGCTCAGCGTTCCCACGGAAATGCTTTCCTGGAGCGGCAAAAGCGGTCCACACTGGTTCCTTCTGCCGCATGTAGTGGACCTCATTCGGTGGATGTTCGGCCAAGAAGCGGTTGAGGTTTACGGCATCGGACGCAAAGGCATCCTTCAAAGCCGCGGCATCGATACCTGGGATGCCATACAAATGCTCGTGAAATTCGAAAACGCATTTGCCACCTTCGAAACAGCCTGGATACTTCCGAACTCCCTGCCCTCAGTCATCGACTTCAAGGTCAACATCGTAGGTTCAACCGGCAAAATATCTGCCGTCATCGATGAAGGGGGGCTCGAGGTGGCATCCTCTTCCTTTAAATATCCTTTCTTCAGCGCCGTCCGCGAAGTGCACCAGAAGCACGTCGGCTTCATCTTCGAACCTATACAGCACTTTGTGGACTGCGTGGCCGAAGACCGCACTCCTGCTGTTACCGGCGAGGACGGCTTAGCCGCCACCGCCATCATAGAAGCCGGAATTAAATCCATAGAATCAGGAATGCCGACTAAAGTCGCATGGTAAACTCAGAATTGCAATCAGCTCTCTCGCTGGAGGTGATAGACAGCATCGAGGATATCCCTTCCATCCGCCGGGAGTGGGAGCATCTCGTCGAAGTTTCTCCGGATGCTACTATTTTCCAAACGTACCAGTGGCAGTACTCGTGGCTTCAACTCCTGGGGTCCGGGCGCCCAATGATTCTGGTCATGAGGCAGAACGGTTCGGTTCGCGCTATTGCCCCGTTTGTCATCCGCAGGTGCTTCGGCCTCCCCTTCCGGCGGGTTCAGTTTGCGGCCACCGGCCCCTCGGACTACCTGAACATCGTAGCAGACGATGGCTACCGCGAGACCGCCTGGCAAACCGCTCTGCAACACTTGTACACCTGCCGCTCCGAATGGGATGTTGTGGACCTCCAGCAAATCCCCTCGCACCTGTTGCCCTCCCAGCACATTGCCTCCATCCCCGGCCTGCGCATCGAGGTTATGCGCCAATCGGTGTGCCCATACCGCACGCTTCCAAACTCCAAAGAGGCGTTCTTGCTGAGCTTAACCAAGAAGATGCGCTCCAACCTCAAATACTACGAGCGCCTCATATCCAAGAACCACGCCTCCTCCATCGGCACCGCGTCCGAAAGCAATCTGCCCAACGCAATGAACGAACTGTTCCGCCTCCACACCGCCCGATGGCGCTCGAAGTGGCTTCCTGGCGTACTCAACTCCCCAAAAGTGCGCCGTTTCCATCAAGCGGTGGCAACTCAATTCCAACAGGCCGGCTGGCTTCGCCTTTTCTACCTAAATATAAATGGCGCAACAGTCGCGGCGCTGTACTGCTTTTCTTTTAAAAATAGGGGATACTACTACATCGGCGGCTTTGATCCGGCATACTCCAAAATGAGCGTGGGAACCGTGCTTACGGGACATGCCCTAGCCGCCATGGCCGAGGAGGGCTGTCGCGAATTCGACTTCCTGCGCGGCGCAGAAGCTTACAAATACCGCTGGGGATGCTCCGACCGCTTCAACTCCAGAATGGTTATCTCCAAATCGAATGTCTACTCGCGTACAGCGGCCCGCATTATCCGCATGGAGCAGTATGTAGCAGATGCCTGGGAAAGGCGCATGCATGCCCCTCGCGGCACCAATTGTGCCAACAACCGCAGCCGGTAACCCAAAAGCCGCTTTCCTCCGCTAACCCCGCACCGAAGCAAATCACATTTCCGCGCAAAACATGGAACCATAATTTTGGGAGCGCTTACACCGCCCCAAATCCAACTATCGCGGGGTGCTGCGGTGCAATCAACGCCAAACCGAGAGCTAGGAAGCAAAGCCCTATTATCACTGCTGATTCTCACGGCGGTGGCATTCAACCCGCTCGGCTTCGATACCACCGAGCTTCCAAGGGTTGCCATCGTTAAGCTAGCCGCCGCCGGCATCCTGCTCGCCTGGATTCACGGGGGAGCGCGGCGTCTGCAGTTGGCCCCGGCCAACATCCCGCTTCTCCTGTTCTTACTGCTCACCGCGCTCTCCGTCGCAACTTCGGTGGGACCGTACGCAAGCTTCAAAGAGCTTACATTACTGCTGTCTGTGGTGATTATATTCTTGGCTTTCAGAGAGGCATCCGCGCGCAAACACTTCGCTGCGGAAGCCGCCTGGGTTCTTGTGGCATCCGGAAGCGCCGTTGCCGCATACGGTGTTGCGCAGCACTTCGGGTTCGATTTCATCCCCAATTGGCAGGACGAGAACATCTCAGCGAAACTCCGGGCTATGGCCACTTTCGGCAACCCGATCTATCTGTCTTCGTATATGGCATCCTGCCTATCCGCCGCCACAGCCCTTTTCTTGGGGGTCCAATGCGTGCGCAGGAAAGTCCTTTTGGGCGGTGCCATGGTGCTCATGTTCACCTGCCTCCTGTTTACTCAAGGAAGAGCCGGATGGCTCGCCTTTGCCGTGGCCTCAACCGTCGTGGCATTGGTGTACGGCCGCCAGATTCTCAAACAATGGAGGTGGGTTCTGCTGGCCGCCGCGGCCCTGGCGCTTGTTTTTGTGCTCGTTGAAATCGACTATTCCAAAAGCGGCCAATCGATAGTTGCCAGGGCGAGCTCTTCCCTATCGCGCACCGATGTAACCGTGGCATTCCGACGTCAGCTTTGGCGCGCGGCCGTATCCGCCATATCCGAACGTCCTCTTTTGGGATGGGGCCCCGGAAACTTTGCCATCGTCCTTCCGCGCTTTACGGATTCCGACCTGATTGCCCGCAATGAGGTAAACCGAGCGCCAGCCAAATGCCCCCACAACGAACTGCTCAACATCGCGTTCTCGTCCGGGATTCCGGCCGCTTTGTGCTGGCTTTGGTTCATTGGAAGCGTTTTCTTGCTTGGGATCAAGCGAGCCAAAACAGAGCAAGAAAACGTTTCACAAGCGGCCCTTGCCGCGTGGCTCGGGGTGATGACCGCGTACTTCGTGCAGTCAATGTTCACTCCAAGGCTAACCTGCACCGTTCTGCCGTTTTGGGTGGCAGTCGCGGCAATAATCGGATGCGGTGTGCCTCTGCGAGAGCCCCTTTTGACAAGCCGCCGCCTTAAAACAACGGCAACTCTCGGCACTGCGGCGGCTGTTGCGCTGCTCGTTCCATCCATTCTGCGCCCGCTGGTCGCCGATAGATATTACAACCTCGCCGATGCCTACTCCAGGCGTGAGCGATTCGGCAAAGCTCTCGACTACCACCTCGCCGCGGCGCGGTGGGAACCGGGCAATCCAGGCAACTGGCTGGGCATGGCGCAAACCTGCTACCGGGCCGCTTATTCGCCCAAGGCCGAACCCGGACCGTGGCTTGCATTCGCCTCCATGGCCTGCAACGGCGCCTTAAAGCTCAATCCAAACGATGGTTTTGCGCACGCACTGGCCGCAGAAATATACGCCGCTTACGCCGTTCAATCGGCAAAGGGTTTTCAAGTAGACCGCAAGGCCTTAAGCCAAGCCCTCCGCGAGTACTACACCGCACTGAGTATGTATCCGCGCCTGTCATCCCTTCGCAACAACATCGCACTGTTCTACCAGCGCCTCGGACGGTATCCCGAGGCAGAGCGGGAATTCCGCAAGGCCATTGCGCTCGGTTCGGCTTTCGGCGAACCCGAAGCGAATCTCGCAAAGCTTCTCTGGCGGTTGGGGCGGCGAACCGAAGCGCTGAAACTGCTCGCCGAAGCCGAAGCCAAATCGCCAGCCATAAACCCCTATCTGGAGGAGTATAGATCTCTTCGCGAAAACATGAGAGCTCGGCTTTTGGGAGACAGCCATGAGCCCCGTGGTTAAAAAAGCAACATCCGGCTTCACTTTAGTGGATGTATTGCTTTCCATAGCCATCATAACGGTGGGGATGATCGCTGTATCCTACACCATGGCCGTGGGTATCGGCCTCAACATTGATACCCGCGAGACCAACCTCGCCTATCAAGCGGCTAACGCTCAGATGGACTATCTCAGACAATTGCCCTTCAACCGGCTAAGCATCTGCACAAACCAGCCTTTTAGCGTTCCGAACCTATCCCAACTGCCGAACGCCGACGCCAGGATGACGGTGGAGCTGGTTCAAGGAGAACCCAACCTGAAAAAGGTGACCCTGGTGATCAGTTGGACACGACGCGGCCCAGGCCGAGATCAAAGCATCCGCCTTGTAACCCTAGTATCGCGCAGGGGGTTAAACGAGAAATGGCAGTAGTGCGCAAAAGCAACCGAAAAAACGGCGGCTTTACAGTTGTGGAAATGGTGATTGCCGGCTCACTGCTTGTAGCCATTTTGGGAGCCGCAATAGGTATGTTTTTGGCCGCCGCAGACAGCCAAAAACAAGCAGAAGCTCTGGCCCACATTCAAGACTCTGCGCGAAACGCGATCTCGCAGATAGACCAAGACATAAAGAGCGCCAGAGCCGTGCTCGCCTCGGCCGAGGTTGGTGAAACCTCATTCTTTTCATCTGCAAACACCATTGTGCTTTCCTTGCCGACCTGGAACGGAGCCGACTTTGTGCCGAACGAAACAGATACGGTTATCTACACCTACGATTCTGCCAACAAATCGCTTAGGGTAATAGTATCTCCAGGCCCCCACAGCGCCAGGCCAGCTGAGAACAGAATTTTGATACCGTCTGGAGTCCTAAACTGTTCTTTCACTTATTTCACACTGAGCGGAACACAGAAAGACCCCGGGGTTTCACCACCAAACTGGAATGAAGTTGTACTGGTTGAAACTGCAGTTACTCTTCAAATTAATAAAAACAATCGCACCTACACCCAGTCGCTTACCGGCGAGAGCCGTTTGAGGAATTGGGAGCCGCCATCCTGAAGCAGATCTAACGGCCAAGAGGTGGATACAGATGGTGTTCACCAGGTTAAGAGCGCTTTGCAGAAACAACGGCAGTATAACCCCGATGATATTTTTCCTTACCATCGGGCTTCTTGGCATGACGCTGGCAATGATGAACCTGGTTCACGAATACTTCGCCGTGTCTGCGAAAGATGCCAATGCCGTTGTGGCCCTAAATCTCGCAGAAGCAGCGGTGGACAAGGCCATCTGGTACCTCTCCCGGGAACCGAACCGGCGAAACTTCAGTGCCGAAACCAACGTGCCGTTGGACGTAGGCACTTACTCTATAGTCAGCCTTACTCCGCTGGAAAATGGAAACCTGCGTATAATCACCGAAGGGTACGTTCCAAATGCAACGTCACCAAGGCGGGCTATGGTGAGGCTTTTGGTGGAACTAGCCCCCGTTTACAGCAAGCCCTTCGCCGGAGCAGCACTTGGCGACCAAGGAGTTCCAGTGGCCAACGGCAATACAGACAGCTATGATTCCAGGCTCGGCCCCTACGGCGGATCAAACGTGGGCCTGCAGGGCTCTGTTTACACGAACTCAACCGCGCCGGGCTCCATCTACATAGGGCCCAACGGTCATGTGGGCGGCGACGTTTACTATCCACCCGGTGGAAGCCCTGCGGTTGTCGAAAACAAAGGAATCATATCCGGCCAAATCATTGAATCTACTGCAGAAACCAACTTTGTGCCATTTGACGTGCCAAGTAACGCTGTGGAAATTCCGCCGATTACAGACAACAGGGTTCTGAGCGCAGGGACTTACGTCATCCGCGCCAACCCGGCTATCGATTTAAAAGGCAACAAGAGCCTTACATGCCTGGGGCCTGTTGTGCTGTATATTGACGGCGACGCCAACATAGGCGGAAACGGCATAGTTACCGCAGGAAACCTGCCGCGCAATCTGATAATCTACGGCTTAAGCAACTGCCGAGCCATAAACATATCCGGCAACGGAGCACTTTACGCTGCGGTCTACGCACCAAACGCGGATATTGACCTCAACGGGGCAGGAAGCCAAGGCGTTGTATTCGGCTCCTTGGCCGGACGAACTGTTTCCTTCCAGGGAAACGGCACCATAATCCACTACGATATCTCGCTGAGAGAGCTTCAGGGCGTTATCCAACGGTACAAAGTGGCCAGATGGGTAAAACTGCGCACAGAGTGACGCAAAAAACTACGGGGTAAACCAAGATGCGAAACTCGGCTTTTACATTTGGAAACTTCAAGGCCCACAAAGCCTTTACACTGATAGAGATGATCCTCGTTCTCGCCATCATCGTGACACTGGCATCACTGGCCCTACCTCAAGTGCTTACCACCAAGAAACTTTCCAACGAGACGTCTGCCGTCCAAACCCTGCGGACCATAGCATCAGCCCAAGCGCTCTTCCGAGACCGTAATCTGGGCGGGAACGGGCGCTATGCAACACTAAGCCTTTTGGAAACCCCTCCGGACAACTCGCCCAGCCTTGTGCGGTGGCCAACCGCCGGCTCTTACGTGCGTTCCGGATACGTTTTTGAAGACGCGGAAGCACCAACCAACCACACGTGGTGCATCGTTGCATCGCCAATAGAGCCGGGGGTAACCGGAGACAGATACTTTGGAATTGCGGAAGACAGCCTGGTTAGAGAATCCAGGGAGCGGCTGACAAACCGAGCTCAGGTGCTTGCCAGCGACGAAGTTAAGCCCTAGCAAAAACAAAAAAGCAAGAAGGCTTTGGCAGCGACCTATTTTCCCGGTCCGTTGCCAGACCAGTATCTTCGGCGCTGGAGGGCTTAACTTCCGTGTTCGGGATGGGAACGGGTGTACCCCCTCC